>ENA-UOIW01000031-UOIW01000031.1-human-gut-metagenome-genome-assembly--contig:-P58-NODE-31-length-134557-cov-26.264450_pt1 | contig 134557 bp, 107 predicted proteins | sample MGYA00242334_ERZ723881 | MGnify/ENA metagenome assembly ERZ723881 | reverse complement strand
TATTTTAGACGTACTGCCTGAAATGCAGGGGGTATGTCAGAATTGGACGCTTACAATTTACTATTTTATTTTGTTCTTGTAATTATGTTCAGACTGAAATCTTTGTCCATCGTAGAAAGTATGGACGCACTGAAGACATTGCCGGAAGGCAAGGTCTTGATAAACACCATTAATGCACACTCATATAACACAGCACTGAAAGACAGTCTGTTTGCTGATGCTCTGATGAAGGGAGATGCGTTGATACCGGACGGTGCCAGCATCGTAAAAGCTTGCAAATGGATTCATGCCAAATCGCAGCCTAAAGAACGGATTGCCGGATGGGATTTGTTTAGTATGGAAATGGAAAGGCTGAACGAAAAAGGTGGGAAATGTTTTTTCATGGGAAGCAGTGAAAAAGTACTTGAACTGATAAAAAGGCGTGCCGCCATTGATTATCCGAATATTCAAATTGAAACGTATTCACCTCCATATAAGCCGGCATTTTCGGATGATGATAATAGACGTATCATCGATGCCATTAACTGGGCTAATCCTGATTTACTGTGGATAGGCATGACAGCTCCCAAACAGGAAAAATGGACGTATGAACATTGGGATGATTTGAAAATTCATTGTCATACAGGGACAATTGGTGCAGTGTTTGACTTCTTTGCCGGTACTGTAGAACGTGCCCCACTATGGTGGCAACAGCATAGCCTGGAATGGCTCTACCGCTTGATAAAAGAACCGAAACGGATGTGGAGAAGATATATTATCGGAAACACGTTGTTTCTTTGGAATATTTTAAAAGAAAGCATCAATAATAATAAAGTTTACTATTGCTGTAATCATTGATTAAACTTTAAAAAGTTATACAATTTTACAATATATTTAAACATAAAAACATGAATGTCATTCAAATTGTATCTCACTTCGATTTAGGAGGAGCAGAAAGGATTGCTATAAATATAGCTAAATCAAAACAAAACAATATTGATTACCATATGATTGAAGTAATAAAAGGCACATCCTCTTTTTCTAAAAAATACATTAAAGAAATGGAAGAGGCTGGAATACATTATTATACAAGTCCTTATTTATCAAGTAAAATAGGAATTATTATGTTCCCCTATCGACTTTATAAATTAATTAAATCGTTAAACCCGACAGCAATACATACACATACTGAAATACCAGATATAAGTTTATACTGGTCTTATATGCTCTATCCTTCGTTATTTAAAGGCATAAGAATAATAAGAACAATACACAATACACAATTATGGAACAAATGGAAAAGAATTGGACATATTGTTGAAAAATTCATGCAAAATCATAAGGCAAATATTAGTACAAGCCAGATGATAACTCAAACATATGAATCAGAATTCGGCACTGACAAAAATATCCAACTAATATACAACGGATTCTCAGAATCCCAGCAAGAAAAATATCCTAATATAGAAAAAAACAAAATCAATATTTTATTTGCAGGTAGATTCGTTAAACAAAAAGGAATACCCATACTAATTAAAGTAATAAAACAAGTTAAAAATAAAAATTTAGTATTTCATATAGCAGGAAAAGGAGAATATCATGATCTTCTTCTTCAAGAATTAGGAAATTATAAAAATGTTAAAATAACTTCTCCTATTTTTGATATAGCTAAATATTTAACATCATTTGACTATGTATTTATCCCAAGTGAATATGAAGGCCTTAATTCACTATCAATAGAATCTTCAATAAATAAGACTCTTGTGATAATCAATAACATTAATGGATTAAATGAAACACTACCTAAAGACTATATTTTAAAAGTAAATAATAATTCTGTTGAAGAATATATACAATTATTCGATGATATCATATATAAAATTAATCGGAATGAATTAATTAAAAGAACTTACCATTATGCTCAATCACATTTTAATTTAAATAAAATGCAACTAGAATACGAAAAATTATATCTACAACAATAAATAATATTATTATGTCTTTTCATACAACTTATAACCTCCTCATATTAAAAAAAGCAATCTGAATTTTATCATATACTGAGGTATTCCACCCATACAGCGTACTGTTTAGTCTCCCCTCTTTTATAGCTTTGTCGTCAAATATGAAAGACAATGTCTGGCTTTCAAAATCCACAACCGTAAAAAAATTTCCCATTAAGAGCGATTATGCGCGATTGAAACGGCTTCCGGTCAACCATAATCTGTACTTTGAAGAGCTTCCTACTTTTCATATCAATGTAAATGAAAATCATTCGTCCGGACATTTTAATTTAGACGATATACTAAGAAATTGTAAAATATCGCTTTTGATTTTATCATTCTGAATTTGATAGACATCCTGTATTTCGATTTTGGTAAAGGAAGTGACTATGTGTATCACGGTAGGAATCCTTTCATCGGTATTCATACGAATGATAAACTTTCGGTAACCGCTAAGGAAGAGAGTGTCATCATACAGAAGTTGCCGAATGAAATGTTTCCAGAATATTACCTGATACGTGTAAACGAGTTCAATCAAGTGGCGAAGACTCCGCTGGAAGAATGGGTAAAGTATCTGAAAACGGGGAAAGAATCAGGCATTTCCGCTGAAATCATTTCCAAAGTGACAGATTTTAGCATGGGAGAAATTGTAGAATTATAGCAGACGGACCCGAATAGATTACAACTATCCACTAAATTTTATTTTAAACATACCCCCTGAAAAGCAGGGGTATGTCAGAATTAGACGCTTACGATAAAAACATTATAAAAAAGGAGAATGTATTCCGAATAAATTCTCTATATTTGTGTTGGTACTAATTTTATAAAAACAACCGGCATGATGAAATATCCGATAGGCATACAGCAATTTGAGAAGCTCCGCAAGGAAAACTACCTTTACATAGATAAGACCGCACTGATTTATCAAATGGTCAACACAGGTAGCTATTACTTTCTGAGCCGTCCGCGCCGTTTCGGCAAGAGTCTGCTGGTTTCCACCCTTGAGGCTTACTTCTCGGGCAAGAAGGAACTGTTTGAAGGTTTGGCTGTCGAGAAGCTGGAGAAGAACTGGAAAACATATCCCATATTGCATCTGGACTTGAACATCGACAAATATGATACACCGGAAAGCCTGGACAAACTGTTGAACAGGTATGTGACAGCTTGGGAAAAGGTGTATGGCAGTGACCCTTCGGAACAGACATTACCTATGCGTTTTGCCGGAGTCATTGAACGGGCGTACAAGAGTTCGGGCATGCGGGTGGTTATCTTAGTGGATGAATATGATAAGCCGCTGCTTCAGGCCATTGGCAACAAGGAATTGCAAGAAAACTTCCGCAACACGCTAAAGTCTTTCTATGGGGTGATGAAAACGATGGACGGATGCATTCAGTTTGCCTTGCTGACCGGAGTGACGAAGTTCGGCAAGGTAAGTGTATTCAGCGACCTGAATAACCTGAGTGACATTTCCATGGATAAACGATATGTCTCGCTTTGCGGCATCACCGAAGAAGAAATCCATACTAACTTGGAAGAAGAACTGCATGAATTGGCTTCCGCACAAGACCTGACATACGAAGAGGTTTGTAAAAAACTGAAAGAAATGTATGATGGTTATCACTTTACTCCCTATGCGGAAGGCATATATAATCCGTTCAGCCTGCTGAACACATTCGACAAAAAAGAATTCGGTTCGTATTGGTTCGAGACGGGCACACCCACTTATCTGGTGGAACTGCTGAAACGGGAACATTACAAGTTGGAAGATTTAGACCATGTAGAAACGGACAAAGATATCTTAAACGGCATTTACGATAACGGAGATCCTATTCCGGTCATCTATCAGAGCGGCTACCTCACCATCCAAAACTATGACAAGGTGTTTGACATTTATGGCTTGGGTTTTCCGAACAAGGAAGTAAAGGAAGGTTTCATCAAGTTCCTGCTCCCTTATTATGCGAATATAGACGCATCGAAATCGCAGTTTTCCATCAAGAAATTTGTTTTGGAAATTCAGCGGGGTGAAATCAACGCTTTTTTCCAACGCCTACAGAGTTTCTTTGCAGATACGCCTTACGAGCTGGTGCGCGAGCAGGAACTTCATTATCAGAATGTATTGTTTATCGTGTTCAAACTGATAGGTTTCTATGTAAAGGCGGAATATCATACTTCGCAAGACCGTATCGACCTGGTGTTGCAGACCGACAAGTATGTATATGTGATGGAATTCAAGCTGGAAGGAACGGCCGAGGAAGCCTTGGCGCAGATAGAAAGCAAGCAACATGCCTTGCCGTTTGCTACAGACGGAAAGAAGGTATTCAAGGTGGGCGTGAACTTCAGCAAGGAGACACGCAATATAGAAAAATGGATTGTGGAATAAAATACGGAACCTTTTTCAAGTCTCCTACCCTTTCACGAATAAAAATAGCCAAAGGCATCATATGCAACCTAGACGGGACGGGATGTTAACTCTGCCGGACACTTTTACACGGACGGCACAGGCTTTTTGTATAAGAAAAGCTGTGCCAATCCCGTGTTTTCTCTCTATTTTATCCTTCTATCTCGCTCAATTCCAGCCAGCGAAGGCTTTTTTCATCCAACTCCTCATTGAGGACAGGAAGGCGTTTTGACTTCTCTGTCAACTCTTCTACCGAAAGCGTACCGCTGCACAAGGCGGTCTCAATCGTTTTCTTTTCTTCTTCGAGCGCGGCTATCTCCTGCTCCAACTGTTCGAACTCCTTCCGTTCCTTGAACGTCATGCGGCGCTTGCCTTCGGGACGTTCACGCTGGGGTTTGCTTTCTTTCTTGACCTTCGGAGCATTCTCTTTCTCGAAAGCTGCCTTTGCCGCCTTCCAGTCGCGGTAATCTGTATAATTCCCCGGAAAATCACGAATATCTCCCTGCCCGTTGAATACCAGCAAATGGTCGACCACCTTATCCATAAAATAACGGTCGTGGCTTACAACAATGACGCATCCCTTGAAACTTTGCAGGTATTCTTCCAATACTTGCAGGGTAACGATATCCAGGTCGTTGGTAGGTTCGTCCAGCACCAAGAAGTTGGGATTCTTCATCAGCACCATACATAAGTACAGTCTGCGCCGTTCCCCGCCGCTCAACTTATACACATAACTGTATTGCTTTTCGGGCGAAAAAAGAAAATGCTGCAGGAACTGGGACGCCGTAAGCCGCTTGCCATTCCCTAACTCGATGACCTCCGCTACCGATGTGATGACATCGATGACCTTCATCTGCTCGTCGAACTTCAGCCCTTCTTGCGAATAATAGCCGAAGCGTACAGTTTCACCGATATTGAGCGTGCCGCTATCGGGCTTCTCCAACCCCATCAGTATTTTAATAAAGGTAGATTTGCCTGTACCGTTATTGCCGATAATGCCCATCTTCTCGTAACGGGAAAAGATGTAGGAGAAATCATCTAATATCGTGATATCGCCGAAACGCTTGCACAAATGATCTGCCTCGAATATCTTCGAGCCGATATAAGAAGCTTTTACATCGAGCTTCACATTGGCATCGTAAGTGCGTTGCTTCGCCACTTTTTCCAGCTCATAAAAAGCTTCTTCGCGATAACGTGCCTTATGTCCGCGCGCTTGCGGCATCCGGCGCATCCACTCCAGCTCTGTGCGATACAGGTTATTGGCACGGGCTATTTCGGCATTCGTGGCATCGATGCGCTGCTGGCGTTTCTCCAGGTAATAACTGTAATTCCCTTTGTACGAATAAAGCTGGCGATTGTCTATCTCCATAATCTCGGAACATACACGGTCGAGGAAATAACGGTCGTGCGTCACCATCAGCAAGCTGAGCTTGGAACGGCTCAGGTATCCTTCCAGCCATTCGGTCATATCCAGGTCCAAATGGTTGGTAGGCTCGTCCAGGATAAGCAAGTCGGGCTCTGTAATCAGGACATTAGCCAATGCCACCCGTTTCAGCTGTCCTCCGGAAAGGTTCTTGACCGGCTGGTTGAAGTCGCGTATTTTCAGTTGCGAAAGAATCTGTTTCACCTGCCGTTCATAGTCCCATGCCTTTTCGTGCTCCATCCGCTCCAGCAGAGCATCCAACCCGGGATTGCCCGGAGCAGCCATACATGCCTCGTATTCTTTGATAAGCTCTACTATGGCATTGCCTTGATGGAAACAAGCCTCCAATACAGTCAGTTCGGGCGGATACACAGGGCTTTGCTCCAGATAACCGACACGCAAGTCGCGCCGGTAGGTGATTTGCCCTTCATCGTAACTTTCCTTGCCCGACAATATATTTAATAAGGTGGTCTTCCCGCTCCCGTTCTTTGCAATCAACCCGATGCGCTGACCTTGGGCTATGCCAAACGAGATACGATGAAACAACACCAAATCACCAAACGATTTTGTTAAATTCTCTACTTGTAAATAAGATATCATACATTCAATTTGAAAACCGGCTACCCTTCTTTATTCAGCGTCGCTTCCACTTCATGCTGAATGCGCGCGTATTCATCTTTCAGGTTGCACACTTCTCCACGCTTCATCTTCTCTCCTATCAAACGGGTGGGATAAACCATCACTTCCGTATCGGCAAAACGCAAGGCAGGAAACTCTTGCTTTCCGTCGATAACCGTCACCCAGTCCATTCCGTCCATCTCGTTGACCAGTATCGTACCAAAAGCAATGCCGAAACTTTCCCATGCCTGATACTGGTCGGGCTTATAACGTCCGCTATCTATCACTTTCTGGATACTTTCCACATCGGCTTTGCTTCCGGTAAAGTCTTTAGTCAACTGCTTTTTGATGGCAGACACCGCCCAATCGTATGACTCATTAATGAAATTGATTTCGAGTACCCGCACCGGAATTACAGCCTTCCACGGTTTCTCATCTGCCCGCTTTACCCGAAGTGAAGCAATGATTTCTTCAGCGACCTTGATGCTTTCTCCTTTCGCTACCGTGAACGAACATTCTACCGATACGGCATCCTGCCCCGTAATCCAGAAATGCGACGTGTACCAGCTTCCGTTCTCCTGAAAGCTTTCTGTAAGATAAACGCACTTCCACGGACCGACCTGTACCAGTCTGGCTCCCCGTGTATGTGCCAATTCATCGTCCATACACGCTTTGGCATATCCACGGTTGTCCCCACGATAGGCTGAAATACGGAAATTGCCCGTCCATTTATCGGGATTATAAAACAAGAAGCTTTCTTCGGTATCTTCAAACTCCCGCCAGCCGGACGGGTATGCCAGCGAGAACCACGAACCGGGTGATATATACATCCTTTTATTTTTCTCCATGTGTCATCGTGTTTTTTTGAGGATTGAAATCATGCCAATCCGAGTCTTTAAATCAGCACAGAGACCGATAGAAACTTTTATCAGCCCCTGTGGAAAATCTGCCTTATCGCACGGCGATGCATTCGATTTCTACCAACGCTCCTTTAGGCAAGGCTTTTACTGCTACTGCCGAACGTGCCGGGAAATCACCTTCGAAATACTTGGCATAAACGCCGTTCATCTCGGCAAACAGCGCCATATCCGACAGGAAAACCGTAGTCTTTACAATATTGGCTGTAGTCAGACCGGCTTCTGCCAAGATACTCTTGATGTTTTCAAACGACTGAGTAGTCTGTTCAGCTACACCGCCGGGAGCAAATTCACCTGTAGCAGGGTCAACCGGCAACTGACCAGATACAAAAACCATTCCGTTTGCTTCGATAGCCTGGCTATAAGGACCAATGGCAGCAGGAGCTTTCTCTGTAAAAATCACTTTCTTCATTGTTTCAATTAATCTGTTTAGGTTAATAATTTAAGCTTACGGGCATCTTACACGAATCAGCGGACAATCTTTCCCTTATTTCCTGCAAAAATCTGCATTTTATATAGACACCCGTAAAACATTGTCTAAATTCACCGCTAAATTAGCACTTTTCCACCAATCAAAAGGAGATAATCAAAAAAAAATTAACGAAAATATAGGGCATATTGAAAAAAATGCCTACTTTTGTCATGTCAAAGCGTGAGATAAACAAAAAATATTTTTGCAGACTCACTTCAAAACAAAATCAAAAACTAATCATTAAAATCCGTAATTATTGACAAGTGTAACGCATACCGACGCACATCCCTTGACGGATGCCTGCATCGTAACTATGTACGCTTACAAGTATTACACAATTCATTACAACCTATACTTATGTATAACATTATTCAATTAAATGACAAGGATTTATCCGAATTGCAAGAGATTGCCAAAGAGTTGGGATTAAAAAAGACCAGCACTCTACGAAAGGAAGAACTGGTATACCGCATTTTGGATGAACAGGCTATTGTAGGAGCTACTAAAAAAGCTGCTGCCAAAACAACAAATGAAGAACGAAAAGACGGACAACCGCGTAAGCGTTCGCGTATCAGTGTGAAAAAAGAAGGAGACAAAGTATACACCGCCACCAAAGACAAAGCACAAAAACTGGAAGCTAACACACCTCCGCTTCCTGCACCGGCTCCTTTATTCAAGACGGACAGCATTCCTACGACAACCCCGACCGTTGAAACGCCGGAAACTACTGCAGAACCGGTTGTAGAAGAAAAACCTAAAGCCAAACGCGGAAGAAAACCCGGAAGCAAAAACAAATCGACTTTAGCAAGAGAACAAATGCAAGCCCACGAAAACGAAATGGCTCAACTGACAGCCGAACAAGCTCCTGCCATTGAAAATGAAGCGGAGCTTCCAACTTTGGACATGACCAGCAACGATGATTTCATTGCTATCGAAGACCTTCCTTCCGACCATATCGAACTGCCTACCGAACTGCTCGGCAAATTTGAAGCAACCAAGATGGAACAGCCTGCCGCTGCCGACAAAGAAAACAAACAGGCAAACAACCGCTTCCAGCAACGCCGCAATAACAATAACCGACAAGCCAACGGACGTCCTAACAACACCAACCAGCCCGTCCAGGCTACAACAGAAAATCTGCCTGCAACCACTGCAAACACAGCAGAACCCCTTCCAGCCAAACCTACGGAAAAACCATACGAGTTCGACGATATACTGAAAGGTTCGGGTGTATTGGAAATCATGCCCGACGGTTACGGTTTCCTCCGTTCTTCCGATTACAATTACCTGTCTTCACCCGATGACATTTATGTTTCGCAATCCCAAATCAAACTGTTCGGTCTGAAAACCGGCGACGTGGTAGACGGAACAATCCGCCCTCCCAAAGAAGGCGAGAAATATTTCCCCTTGGTAAAGGTTTCGAAAATCAACGGCCTTCCTCCCGAACTGGTACGCGACCGTGTGCCTTTCGACCATTTGACTCCGCTCTTCCCGGATGAGAAATTCAAGCTTTGCACAGGAGCTAACGACAATCTCTCGGTACGCATCGTCGACTTGTTCGCCCCTATTGGCAAAGGCCAACGTGCATTGATTGTAGCACAACCCAAGACAGGTAAAACTATCCTGATGAAAGACATTGCCAACGCGATAGCTGCCAACCATCCGGAAGTTTACATGATTATGCTGCTGATAGACGAACGTCCCGAAGAAGTGACCGACATGTCGCGCAGCGTCAATGCAGAAGTGATAGCCTCTACCTTCGACGAACCGGCAGAACGTCACGTCAAGATTGCTGGCATCGTATTGGAAAAGGCAAAACGCATGGTAGAGTGCGGACACGATGTGGTCATCTTCCTTGATTCTATCACCCGTCTGGCTCGTGCTTACAACACGGTTTCACCGGCATCGGGTAAAGTGCTTTCGGGTGGTGTAGACGCCAATGCCTTGCATAAGCCGAAACGTTTCTTCGGTGCTGCCCGTAATATCGAAGGAGGCGGTTCGCTGACCATTATCGCCACTGCCTTGATTGATACCGGTTCGAAGATGGACGAAGTGATATTCGAAGAGTTCAAGGGAACCGGCAACATGGAACTCCAGCTCGACCGCAACCTGAGCAACAAGCGTATCTTCCCAGCCGTAAACCTGACCGCTTCCAGCACACGCCGCGACGACCTGTTGCTTGACAAGACTACACTGGACCGTATGTGGATTCTGCGTAAGTTCTTGGCAGACATGAACCCGATAGAAGCCATGAACTCGGTGAAAGACCATTTGGAAAAGACCAAAGACAACGACGAGTTCCTGATGAGCATGAACTCATAAGCATCTATAAAAAAGGACAGGGACACCGGATATGCCTTACAAGCACCGGTACCCCTGTCTTTTTTTATCTCTTCCCAATATAGGACATCAATCATCGATGTCAATCACCTGGAATTTATTGTTGAACATGATTTCCCAACGGTTGGAGAGTTTCACGTCATACTCTTTTCCGTCACGCTCAATCTGCAAGATTTTCACATCAGGATAATTGTTTGACACATACGTGCGGATTTCGGCAGGCACTGCCTGTGCCGGCACTTCGGACATCTTGCATTGGATTTCCGTCCAATCGCCCGACTTGTCAAACTCCAGCTTCTCGCCATTGGTGAAAATGACATCATACGACTTATAGAACAATCCCGACTCCATCTTCGCCAATGCCACCTTATGGTTCTTGAAATACGTCGTGATAAAAGTCTGCGCCTTTGTAGGCAACTGACCTATCTGGATAGGTTTGTCATTATCTGCCAAAGCTACTACCTGAATACTCAACGCACACACCAATAATAAAATCCACTTCTTCATAGCTATACACTTTTAAAAATTAAAAAACATTTGTTGTCTGATTCCACTACAAAGATGAGGAAGGAATCTGAAAAGATTTTGAAATCTCGAAACAATGTAGCCCGTTTTCATAAAAATAACGAATACCGAGCTGGCTTGTCTTGCAAATCGTGTCGACCAATGCCAGTCCCAAGCCGGTAGACCCTTCTTTCTTGGTCCCCTGATAGAAGCGTTCGAAAATGCGGGTTCCGTCCAGCGGCTCTTTTCCGGTATTGCAAATCCGGAAAGCCTGCCCGTCGGTCTCTATCCGGATAAGTCCGTCATCCACATTGTGCACATAGGCATTCTTCAGCAGGTTCGTAACCAGAATGGATGCCAGCGATTCGTTCATTTCCACACAAAACGAAGTGTCCAGGTGCAATTCCATACGGATATGCCGATAAGCGTACACCTCCTGATAGTCTTCTACATAATGTTTCAGCACTTCATTCAGGCATACCGGATGCTTGTCCATATACTGCCCGTTCTCTATCTTGCACAAGAGCAGCAACGAACGGTTCATGCGGGTCAGGTTTTCAAGTGTGCGGTGGGTCTTAGCCAGTTCTTCCAACTGGCGCTCGGAGAGGGTCTCGTCTTCCATCAGCATCTCGATGCGGTTCCGGCAGATGGCAAGCGGAGTCTGCATCTCGTGCGAAGCGTTCCCGATGAATTGCTTCTGCTGGTCGAAAAGCTTCTCATTGCGTCCGGCGAAGTCCGTTGCAGCCTCGTTCAGCCGGGCAAATTCCGTGATGTTTGTCGGATTATCCAGCGGCTCATTGGGATGCCCTAACCGATAACGGTCCAACCATCGCAACAGGCGGTACAAAGGTTTCATGTTCCGGTAGTAAACCCACGCGGTAATCAGCAGGATAACCAGCAAGAGCAAGACATACAGAAAGACAATCCATCCCGTAATGGCGCGTTTCAAATCCATTTTCTCAATGGTAGGCGTATAAACCACTAATTCCATATAACGGTCGCCCGAAGCACGGAATATGGTAATAAGCACCCGTGCCGGCTCTTCCTCTTTCTTTTCGGTGATATAGACCATCTCGTCGCGATACGAAATCTGCGGATACGAAGCCGCATATTCCTTGCTCACCTCGTACAAATAATACTGGTTGTTCGAACCGTTGCTTGCCACCGGCATCTCCTCGCCTTGCAGGGCACGGATGATAAGCTGTTCGGAGTAATCTTCCAGCGAATCGTCCACTTCGTCATTCACCTCTTCCATCACCGCCATATAGAAAAGCCCCGCCCACACGCCCAACACCACAATCAATGCCAACGACAGGCGCCACAAGACCAAATGAAACAGTTTCATTCCACAACAAATTTATAGCCGAACCCATATACCGACTTCAGTTCGGGAGTAGCTCCCGCATCTTTCAGCCGCTTACGGAGATTCTTTATCTGGGCATAAATGAAATCGAAGTTGTCTACCTGGTCGATATGGTCGCCCCATACCGATTCGGCAAGCGTGTTCTTATTGACCAGCCTGCCCGGACGTGACATGAAATAATATAAGATATCATATTCTTTCCGGTTCAGTTCTATCGGATTGCCTGCCACCTGCACACGAAACTGGTCGGGGAACAATTCGATATTCCCTACCTGAAGTTTGTGCTCGCCTTCACGCTGGCTACGCCGGAAAAGGCTTTTCAGGCGGGCATGCAACTCTGCCAGATGGAAAGGCTTGGGCAGATAATCGTCGGCACCTAGGTCTAGACCAGCCACCTTGTCCTCCAGCGAGTCTTTTGCCGAGAGGATGATGACATTCGTGCGCTTGCCCAATGCCTGAAGTTCTTTCAGCAAGTCCAGCCCGTTGCCGTCGGGCAACATGATATCCAGCAGGATGCAGTCGTAATCATAGTCTTCCACCTTTTGCAATGCGGTACGATAATCGGGAGCCTGCGACACCACATACCGTTCCTTTTCCAGCGAACGGGTGGTTATCTCCCGCAAGTCTTTGTCGTCTTCTACTATCAATATCTTCATAAGGACACCTATTATATATTACATACGAATCGGAAACAGACAACATCGGCAAGCATGCGCCCCCTTAACGGTTGTGCCAGAAGCTGGGTACAAACATCAGCAGGATGGCATACAGTTCCAGACGTCCCAGCAACATCAGGAACGACAAGACCCATTTCGCCCCGTCAGGAAGCCCGCTCCACGAGAATGCGGGACCGTAATGGCCCAATCCCACACCGGCATTACCCATGCTGGAATAAACCACACCAAACGCGTCTCCCAGCTCCACACCCATCATCATCAGGACTATCCAGCCTACAAAACCACAAATCAGGAACAACAATGTAAAAGTCGTGACCGCAGAAATGGTAATCGGGCTGACCGTCTGGCGGTTTACCTTCACGGGAAATACGGCACGCGGATGGATAAGGCGCGCCATCTCGTTCCTGGCATTGCGCAACAAAATGAGCAGACGCATCACCTTGATGCCTCCGCTGGTAGAACCGGTACAGCCTCCCACCACCGTGGCGTACACAATCAGTAACCACGTAAACGGAGGCCAGAAATTATAATCGTCGGTAGTAAAGCCGGTAGAGCTATGCACCGTGACCACCTGAAACAGGGCTTTGCGGAAAGCTTTCTCCACATCATAATGATTATGCACTATCAGCGCGATGGCAATAATCAGCGTCACGGTAAAGACCGAGGTCAGAAATCCCCTTACCTCATCGTCTTTCCACAAATGGCGGAACTTCCCTTTCAGGCACATGAAGTACAACGAGAAATTGAGCGCGGAAAGCATCATGAAGATGGCGATGACATACTCGATGAAGGGAGAATTCCAATACGCCACGCTCGACTGCTTGGTGGAAAAGCCTCCCGTAGCCGTCGTAGAGAACGCGTGGCAGACGGCATCGAACCAGCCCATACCGCCCCATACCAACAACAAGGTCTCCGATACGGTCAGAATCAGATAGACGGTCCATAGCCATTTAGCCATGACACTTACTTTGGGGTGAATCTTATCATGAGTCACGCCCGTGGCTTCCGCCGAAAACAACACCTGGTTTCCCACGCCGAAGATGGGCAATACGGCGATGGTGAAGAACACAATTCCCAAACCACCTATCCAATGTGAGAAACTGCGCCAGAACAAAATACCGTGCGAAAGCGACTCGATGTTGTCGAGTATCGTGGCACCCGTCGTGGTAAACCCGGATACAATCTCGAAAAAGGCGTCGGGAATGGAAGGGATGGCTCCGCTGATATAGAAAGGCAGCATCCCGAATACCGAAAACAGAATCCATGTAAACGCCACAATGCAATACCCGTCGCGCCGGGTCAGCCTGTTCTCAGCTTTCCGCCCCAAAAACACCAGCACGCCTCCCGCTCCTGCCGTAATCAGCGTAGAGTAGACAAAGTAAATGTAATCTTTCTCCTGATAGTAAAGCGAGACGGCGGCACACACCATCAGCATCACGCCCTCGATAAATAGCAGGAGTCCCAGGATACGACATATCATTTTCTGGTTTATCAGGCTGTTCTTCCGGTTATTTCCTGCATATACGTTTTTAGCAAATGAATCTTCCATTTCTATTTTTATGTTATGACCGTACAAAACTAATGAAAAGATTCTATCTACACATATAATCGGAAATAAATAATTAAATGCATGTTCAACTGAATACACAAAAAGAGATTGCCCCACCTTATGAGACAACCTCTTTTTGTGTATAATTTACAAGTTTTACAATCAAGCCATAGAGCCACCCACAATGTCGAGCAACTCGTTGGTAATAGCCTGCTGGCGGCTCTTGTTGTAGAGCAAGGTAAGATCCTGAAGCAGGTCATTTGCATTGTCTGTCGCAATCTGCATCGCTACCGTACGGGCTGCATGTTCGGCTGCCGCCGAATCGAGCAATACGGTATAGATTTTCAGGCGAAGCACTTTAGGCAACAATTCCTGCATCACCCGCTCTGCCGACGGTTCGATAATATAATCGGGAAGTATTTGTGGCTTCCGGCTATCTTCTTCAGCATTGCCGGCTGTCTGCCCGGCGGACAAATCGAGAGGCAGGTAAGCCTCTTTCGTCAAGACCTGAGAAGACGAGGACTTGAAATGATTGTACAACAAAATGACTTCCTGCACTTCATCGGACAGATAACGGCTGATTAACTCGGATGCCAAATCGGATGCTTCCTTGTAATTCGGCTTTCCGCTCATGTGCTGATAGTCGCCCATGGGAGTAAATCCCATCTTCTTTACGGCATCAGCCACCTTACGGCCTACCGGATAAATCAGGATGTTATCTTTCCCCACAGACTGGGTGTATGTAGCAACCAATTCCTGCAAATGACGGATTACATTCGCATTGAACCCGCCGCACAAGCTACTGTTCGACGCAAATACTACAATTGCAATCTTCCTCACATCACGTTTCACAATGAAAGGCGACTCCACGCTCAGCCCCGCGCCCAAGAAATTGGTCAGCATGTGGTGCAGTCTTCGTTCGTAAGGAAGCATGTTTTCGATGTCGGCTTGTGCCTTGTGCAACTTGGCAGATGCCACCATCTTCATCGCCGAAGTGATTTTCAGCGTCCCGTTGATGGAGTTGATTCTTCCTTTTACTTCTTTCAGTGATGCCATGATGATTATTTTTCTTTAAATTGTCCTACTGTATCTGCCGCTACTTTTTCGATGATTGCCGTTACATCGTCGCTGATTTTCCCGCTTGCCAGCACATCCAGCACATCTTTCTGATGGTTGGCGCGCATGGTAGTAAGGAATGCGTCCTGGAAGGCACGGACCTTGTCGATAGGAATATCGCGCATCAATGCATGCGTTCCGCAATACAGGATAGCGACCTGTTCGCCTACCGGCATAGGTGAATACTGAGGCTGGATAAGCAACTGATTGTTCTTACGCCCACGGTCGATGGCCATAGCCGTAACAGGGTCCATGTCGCTGCTGAACTTGGAGAACGCTTCCAGCTCGCGATACTGAGCCTGGTCGATCTTCAGCGTACCAGCCACTTTCTTCATACTCTTCACCTGAGCGCTACCACCCACACGGGATACCGAGATACCTACATTGATGGCCGGACGGAAACCTTGATTGAACAAGTCGGTTTCCAAGAAGATCTGACCATCGGTAATAGAAATCACATTGGTAGGAATGTAAGCGGAAACGTCGCCTGCCTGAGTCTCGATGATAGGCAAGGCGGTGAGCGAACCTCCGGCTTTCACCTTACCCTTCAGGCTGGCGGGCAGGTCGTTCATCTGCTCTGCCACTTCCTGCTGGCTGATAATCTTGGCGGCACGTTCCAACAGACGGGAGTGCAGGTAGAAGATATCGCCCGGATAAGCCTCACGTCCTGACGGACGGCGCAAAATCAAAGACACCTCACGATAAGCGACGGCCTGCTTCGACAAGTCGTCGTAAACTACCAGGGCATGACGGCCGGTATCGCGGAAATACTCGCCGATAGCAGCGCCTGCGAACGGAGCAAAATATTGCAGTGCAGCAGGGTCGGAAGCGGTAGCGGCTACCACTATGGTATAATCCATAGCACCTTTTTCGCGCAATACATTAACCAGGCTGGCTACGGTAGAACCTTTCTGTCCTACTGCTACATAGATACAATATACCGGGTCGCCGGCTTCGTAATTATGACGTTGGTTGATAATGGTATCGATGGCAATAGCCGTCTTACCTGTCTGGCGGTCGCCGATAATCAACTCACGCTGTCCGCGGCCGATAGGAATCATGGCATCGATAGCCTTCAGACCTGTCTGCAACGGCTCGGTCACCGGCTGACGGAAGATAACTCCAGGTGCCTTGCGTTCCAAGGGCATTTCGCAGGTATCTCCTCCGATTTCGCCACGGCCGTCCAAAGGCACGCCCAACGGGTCGATGACACGTCCCAACATGCCTTCGCCTACATTAATCGAGGCGATACGATTGGTGCGCTTCACCACCATACCTTCCTTCACCTGATCGGTCGGACCCAGCAATACGGCTCCGACATTGTCTTCCTCCAGATTCATCACGACTCCCATGAGACCGTTTTCGAACTGAAGCAACTCATTGGCTTCGGCATTACGCAATCCGTAAATACGAGCCACGCCATCGCTCACCTGAAGCACGGTGCCCACTTCATCGAATTTCAACGAAGTATCAATCCCCTGCAACTGCTGGAGCAACACTTCGGAAACTTCACTGGGTTTTATATTATTATTTTCTGGCATAAGCTTAATTAAATTGAAAATTGAAAATCAGGAACAGAAGCCGGAGGAACAGAGCCCCTCCTTTTCCTGTTTCTGAAAATTCCATTAAATGATTCTCCTGTTTTTCGCTATAAACTGCTGTTCGATGCGTTGCAGCTGATTGGACACGCTGGCATCCATCCTGCGTCCAGCCACCTCGACAACATATCCTCCTATCAAGTTGGGGTCTACCTTCGTTTCCAGCTCAATGGTCGCATTGCCGTTTTTTTCCGACAATACTTTCGTCAGATAGGCCTCCAATTTGGGCGAGGGCACAGCAGTCGTCAACTTGCCAATGAGAATGTTTTTATCCTCACGATACAGGTCAATGTATGACCAGGTCATGAACTGCAAGAATTTTTCTCTTTTTTCTTCCAATACCAGACTGAAGAAACGCATCAGCTCGTTGCTCACACTTTTTCCGCCGGCAGCTTCGCGCAGCAGTTTCAGTTTTGTCTGGATATCCAATACAGGATTCTCCACCGCATGGCGCAAGCCAGCTACACGGTCAAAGTATCCGGCAAGTGTCCTCACCTCCTGGTAAACCTTGTCTTCTTTCTTTGCCGCTTTGGCATAAGCAAGCAACGCCTTCGCATAACGTCTGGAAACAACTCCCGTATTCATAACCTATTTATTTTTTTGAAGATTCAAGCATTTCATCCAGCATACGGTCAATCAAAGCATTCTGCTCTTTGGCATCGGAAAGTTTGCTGCGCATCACCTTTTCGGCAATCTCTACCGAGAGTACAGCTACCTGACGACGGATATCGCGGATTGCACTTTCTTTCTCTGTCTCAATCTGCTTCTTGATTTCCGCCATCAGACGCTGGCCTTCGGTGATAGCCTTATCCTGAGCGTCTTTCACGATGCGGTCGCGCGTAACGGCTGCCTCGCTCAAGATACGGTTCTGCTCTTCGCGTGCCTGAGCCAGAATCTTTTCGCCTTCCAGCTTCACGTTGGCCAACTGTTCGTTGGCTTCACGTGCCGCCTTGAGCGAATTGTCAATATATGCTTTCCGGTCCTCTACTGCTTTAATGATTACGGGGAAACCGTATTTCGCCAACAGGACGAAAACGACTCCGAACGTGATAATCATCCAAAACACCAGACCCGGATCCGGAGTTAATAATCCCATAATCTACTAATTTTTACAAGAACAATGTCAACAAACAAACCACGATTGCAATCAGGGCAACACCTTCGACCAAGGCAGCGGCGATAATCATGTTCATACGCAAATCGCCTGATGCTTCCGGCTGACGAGCCATAGCTTCCATGGCGGCACCACCGATTTTACCGATACCGATACCTGCACCCAATACTGCAATACCTGCGCCGATAGCAGCGCCCAATTTACTAATGCCAACACCTGCAGCAGCCTGCAATAAAACTGATAATAACATAATTCTAAAAATTTTAATTGGTTATACTTTTAATTTATTGTCTTTATCATTCATTGTGTCCTTTCACTCTCGACAGACCGATAAACACCGCCGAAAGCATCGTGAACACGTACGCTTGGATGAATGCGACCAAAAGTTCGAGCGCATTCATGAAAATACCGAATGCCACAGCCACTACCGTCATAGAGCCATTGATGACAGCACCTGCCTTGACCGTAATGAAGATAATCGCAATCAAGCTCAACATGGCAGCATGGCCCGCCATCATATTGGCAAAAAGACGAATCATCAGGGCAAACGGTTTAGTGAATATACCGAAGAATTCAATCAACGGCATCATAGGTATAGGAACCTTCAGCCAGGTAGGGACTTCGGGCCAGAAAATGTCCTTCCAATATGCCTTCGTACCAAACAAGTTGGTAAAAAGGAACGTACACAGAGCCAATACCAACGTCACGGCTATATTACCCGTCACCGTAGCACCGCCCGGGAATATCGGAATCAGTCCCATCAGGTTGTTCACCAGCACAAAGAAGAAAGCGGTCAGCAAATAAGGCGCATACCGTTTGTAATCCTCACCTACGCAACCTTTAATCACATCGTTGTAGATGGACATTACCGTAGCTTCGATCATCCCCACGCCACCCTTCGGAGCGCCTTGCTCTAAAGCGTGTTTCTTATACCAGCGCGCGCAGCTCAGCATAATCACCACCAATAAGGTGCTGTTTATGAACAAGCCCAACACGTTTTTGGTAATGGAAATGTCTAACGGCCTCACCTCTTCACCGGCAGCATTCCGCTCTACTATCTTGCCGTCGTTGGCTCCGCCTTCAGCGATATACAGGCCTTCGTACTCCTTGCCTTCTTCCAGGCGGGAAGAACAGAACACATGCCAGCCTGTACTGCTTTTCACGATGACCGGAAGCGGAATGGTCAGGTGGGTATCGCCCAAAGTGACTACGTGCCACTCGTAAGCGTCACCGATATGACCGAAAATCAATTCGTTCACATCTATTTCCCCTTCACCGCCGGTCTCCGCTTTCAGCGTCGTTGCCGGAATTGCCAGCAACAGCAGCAGCGTCAATACTATGTACCGTATTTTTTTCATTTTTAACTTGTTTACTTAATTTCAGTTCCGCTTCGAAACGAAGGAAGAAACGAGTCTCAAAAAACAGAAACGCAAAATAGTAAAAGACAAAAGCAGCCACAAACGCCACCACATCCTCTCCTATTACAAATCCGTAGAAAACCAGCACCAAAGCACTTAATATCAATTTCAGCACCTTGCATATCAGATAAGTCATCGCTATTTTGTCTGCTCCCAGCTGATAGCTGAAAAGAAACAGGTAAATGTATAAAAAGCCAAAAGCATAGAAAAATACCGGAACCAGCGGGAAACAAGAGAAATACCACTGCGGAACGAGGAAATGGTAAACCAATCCTACCAACGCCGTCAGGATAACTCCAGCCACGGTAAGCTCGCGAATAAATTTCTTCTTTATTGTCTTCAGCAACATTACATCAAAAAAAGCTTTAACTGCGCCTTTCCTCTCTCTTTTCTCAGAGTTCAGCGCAAACCGATATCTGATTGTCTCTGACTTCCACAAATCCGCCTTTGATTTGCAAAGACTGCGATTCTTTTCCTGCCGTGTACCTCACTTCTCCAGCTGCCAACGATGATATCAAGGGGGCATGGTTGACCAGTACCTGGAATTCTCCAAGTTCTCCCGGCAAAACAGCCATATCTACTTTCCCATCGTAAACAGTCCGTTCGGGTGAAGCGATAACCAGATGAAGTTCTTTCATTCGTTGTTCGTTTTTTTAGTTCTTTCAGTTTTCAGTTTCCAACCAGCCTGCTTTTAAGAAACCTCAAAAAAGCCGACTGCCCAAAAACTAAAATCCTTATCCCTTAGCTGCTGCAAGCAGTTTCTCACCTTTCTTGATAGCATCTTCGATCGTACCGACATTCAAGAATGCCTGTTCGGGCAAGTAATCTACCTCGCCGTCGAGAATCATCTTGAAGCCCTTAATGGTATCCTCGATAGAAACCATCACGCCCGGTACGCCGGTAAACTGTTCGGCTACGGCAAACGGCTGAGACAAGAAACGCTGCACACGACGTGCGCGGTTTACAGTCAGGCGGTCTTCATCAGACAATTCGTCCATACCCAAGATAGAGATGATATCCTGCAGCTCTTTGTTACGTTGCAGAATCTGCTTCACGCGCTGGGCGGTCTCGTAATGTTCCTTACCCACAATCAGCGGGTCCAAGATACGCGAAGTAGAATCCAACGGGTCTACTGCCGGATAGATACCCAGCTCGGTAATCTTACGGCTCAACACGGTTGTCGCATCCAAGTGAGTAAATGTAGTAGCCGGAGCCGGGTCGGTCAAGTCGTCGGCAGGCACGTATACAGCCTGTACGGAAGTGATAGAACCGTTCTTGGTAGAAGTGATACGCTCCTGCATCTGTCCCATCTCGGTTGCCAATGTCGGCTGATAACCTACCGCCGAGGGCATACGTCCCAACAAGGCTGACACCTCGGAACCTGCCTGCGTGAAACGGAAGATGTTATCGATGAAGAACAAGATATCACGCGGACCGTTCTCGCCTGTCTCACGGTCGCGGAAAGATTCCGCAAGCGTCAAACCGGACAAGGCTACAGACTGACGTGCGCCAGGAGGCTCATTCATCTGTCCGAACACCATGGATACTTGCGATTTTTCCACTTCGTTGTAATCTACCTTCGACAAGTCCCAATTGCCTTCTTCCATGCTCTTGAGAAACTCATCCCCGTAACGGATTACACCCGACTCAATCATTTCCCGCAGCAAGTCGTTACCTTCACGGGTACGTTCACCCACACCGGCAAAGACCGAGAAACCATTGTGCTTCTTGGCAATGTTGTTAATCAACTCTTTGATAAGCACGGTTTTTCCTACACCCGCGCCACCAAACAGACCGATTTTACCTCCTTTCAAGTAAGGTTCCAAAAGGTCAATCACTTTGATACCCGTAAAAAGGACTTCCTGCGATGTAGCCAGGTCTTCGAATTTAGGCGGTTCGCGGTGAATCGGGAATCCGTCTTTTCTATCCAGTTCCTTCATACCGTCAATCGCTTCACCGACTACGTTCATCACACGTCCTTTAATCTGGTTTCCTACCGGCATAGAAATCGGGTGACCGGCAGGTACGACTTCCATTCCACGTTTCAATCCGTCCGTACTGTCCATTGCGACGCAACGTACGGTATCTTCACCGATATGTTGCTGTACTTCGATTACCAACGTACGGCCATCGTTACGAGCGATAGTCAACGCATCGTGGATTTTCGGCAAGGATTTTTCTACATCCTGCCCTTCTTCCAATTTGAAGTACACATCGACCACCGGACCGATTACCTGCGAAATGTGTCCAACGATTTTTGACATAAGCTTTACTCTTTATTTATTATAGATTCAACTATTTTTTTGTGACCTGAAAAACAGGTTTACTATTTGTTCAACGTTTTACTAATCATCTACGCAAATTTATATAAATATCTTATACACGTGTTATTCTGCATAACATTTTTTTATAAAAAAACCACTTTCTCTATCGAATATGAAACAAAGCATTAACAGAGTTGTCATCACGACCCTCTTTTTAAACATTTATTCACATACCTAACACTCCGTGTACGTGAACAATTCTTGATTTATATCAATAAATAACAGTAGCCACCACTTTACGTGCTCCACCGTAATCTCGGAATTCGCATAAATATATGCCTTGCCAAGTTCCTAAATTCATACGTCCGCCCGTAATGGGGATAGTCAGCGACACACCGGTCAGACTGCACTTGGCATGGCTGGGCATATCATCGGGACCTTCATCCGTATGGGTATAATACGCCTGGTTCTCTTTCACCAGGTTGTTGTAGATACGCTCCATATCGCTGCGCACGCTGGGGTCGTAATTCTCGTTCACGCTCAAGGCGCAACTGGTATGTTTCACAAACAAATGCAACAAACCTTTCTCGGGAAGTTCCGGCAAATGGACTGCCACTTCCTGCGTTATCAGATGGAAACCTCTGGTGCGGGGCTTCAAAGTAAATTCTACTTGTTCAATCATAATTCATATTCGTTTTTAATGTATGTCCACATTTTGCAAACCTTCGGCAACCCGTATGCCAAGGCTTTTTAGAACAGTTGACAATCTGTTTTCATCCGGTTAGGTTTTATGTCCTCCGTACCGGGGACGTACGTCCTCCAATCGGGGGATATACGTCCTCCATACCAAGGATGTACGTCCTCCAATTGGAGGACATAAAAGATATATGCACAAAAAGACAATGCATGTCTGCCTTTTCCTGATTCATTAGACACTTTTTTGTTTTATAAACGGAGTTAGTAGACACTTCCCGGATAGTCGTACTATACAACTATACACTCCATCACTCTTAGTTTTTACGTATCCAGATATCGTTTATCTTCCGGCGGACAATCATCACATTCAATACAGAGACCAACAGGAAAACGATAATTCCCGTCAACAATGACGGAAGCAAAGTCCCGCTTCCCGCATCGGGAAGAAGCGTAGCGATAACCGGCAAATACAGGCTGCGGACTCCCATGACAATGCCAACCCCTAATAGCAATACCAGCAAGTTCAATCCAATCGTAAGCAACTGGTAAGGACGCGCTACCTGAGCCGGGCTGTATCCAATCAGCAACAACGTCTCCAGCTTCCGCATATTCTTCTGCAAAAGCAAATAGATGCTGAGTATCAGAATATAGAAAGACAATACGCTGATAAGCAATCCTACCGACAATACGACCCCTACAATCACTTTCAAGAACCAAGTCGCCTTTCCTGCTTCCAGCTCATTTCCTTCCATCTCATAACCTTTGCGCTGAAAATACTGCACGATACGTTCGTCTGCCGGATTGCCTACCTCGACTATCAGACGAGAAGGCTCGGCATCACGCCCTGTACCAAAACGTGCATTCGCCCAACGGATAAACGCTTCGGGCACCAGAATGGTGTTCAGCCGGCTGGAGAAGCCCACAATATGCCCTTTCATCTGTTCGGTCTTGCCGTTGCCGGTCAAACGGATATCCAAGTTCACCATGCCTATCACCCCTTCGGACAACTGCGGCAAGTTCCGGCTTTGTGCAAAGCCGAAATTATACAGGTTCAGGTAATTCCGGGGAATAATAATAGGAATGACACCCGACTCGGGATTGAATTTCCACTTGTCCGACTGCACATCCACATACGCATCGGGCACCGATTCGAAGAACAAATCGGTAGACATGTTAATGCCTTGCAGCCCCATCCCTGCCGCTACCTTGAACTGGGAAGGCAAAAAGCTTCCCACCCGCTTCACAAAGGGCTGTTCCTCTATCTCGGCAATGTCGCCCGAAGAAAAAGTCGTCTCCTTGCCTACAAGCGTGCCCAAAGTGCTTACTTTCTTGCTTATCACGAGATAGTCTCCTTTCAGGAAGCTGTCCCCTTGGGTGAATACAGGCAAAATATCACGATAAAACTGCACCGCAAGCAACACGATGACCATGCCACACACATTTGCCAAAGAAAAGCCGAGCAACTGCGAAGGGCTCACGTGTTGTTTCAACAATTTCCAAATCATATCTTTTGAATAACAACTAATTGATTCCAAATAAAACTTTTACAATTTCAACACCCGGTCGTATTCCAAAGGCAAATGCTTTCCGATGGAGGTAACGACCGCTCCTGCCCCACGCTTACCGACTTCCTCACGGAGGATATCCGCCATCACCCGTCCGTTTCCATCATCAAGGTGGCTGACCGGCTCGTCTAAAAACAGGAAATCGAAAGGCTGACAAAGGGCACGCACAAAAGCCACCCGCTGTTGCTGGCCGAACGACATACGCCCTATCTTTTCGTCTTTTTTCCCGTCGATGCCCAGCCGCGAGAACCATTCGTCTATCTGTTTGCGCGAACAATATCCCGTCAAGCTATTTTTCAGCCGGACATTCTCGAGGGCGGTCAGCTCGCTGAACAGACGGAGTTCCTGGAAAAGCATGCCTAACGAACGCTTCCGGATATTCACCCATTCGCGCACCGAAAGATTGCGTATGTTTTGCCCGTCGAAAGCAATAATGCCTTGATAATCCTTCCGGTATCCATAAATAAAACTGCAAAGAGAAGACTTACCCGTTCCCGAAGCTGCCTCCAGCAAGTAAATCTTCCCTTTCTGAAAAGCTATCTGCCGATGCCATACATCAGAGATAACCGCATCTTTGCCGGCAAATACTTCCGGCAAAGTCTGTTGCATTTCGATTGTTTCCATTTGCTTTTTCCTTTAATTCAATGCTTCCAGCAGCGAGCGGAGGATATTCCGGTTCTGCTCTTTCACCGCCAGTTCCATGCGCACCCGACTTGCATCCGTCATTTCCACCGTCAGATAATCCAGTCCTTTCAAGAACTGAAACGCCTGCATCTCCGGACGGTTGGCATACGCTGAGCCTGCCTCTGCCAGCCCGGCAAGATTCATCGCATAATAACAACGCTTCCCGCTCACGGCTTTTCCCCACGGGCAAGAGCGCAAGGTCAATCCTTCTACACTTGCGTCAATCCATTGCAGGCGGTTCGTCAGGTAGAAATGCCCGTCGGACACACCGAACCAGAAAGCCACATAGCCCGGACGCATCCCGAAAAGACTTCCGTCCGCCATGCGGAACTCGTATGCCGTAGCACCCCGGTTGACCAACTGCATCTGCCCTGCCGTCAATGCCAACAAAGGCTTCAGGTCTTCGAAGGTCTGCAAGAATCTCTCATCCGTCACATCGGCATACAGGATGAACGAACCCGATGCCCAATCGCCTGCCAGCGCCATATCTCCTTTCAGCGAACCGAAAATAGCCTCAAAGTCAACCGGAACCATCGAACTTTCCAACTCGTTATTGAACATCGGATGCTCCTTCAATAGCTCATACATCTTTTGTCCGTCCAAATGCATCGACATCCAGAATCCTGTATTGGCAGGAAAATAATCCAGGTATTTGCCGTCTATCTTCCCGAATGCCTGCATCTGTTTCTCCTGCATCTGTTTCATCACCCGGTCTGTAGTCAGGTCGGTGAAATCCACCGTTATTTTCCCTTGGCCAAAGGTCAGTTCTGCCAGACATTTCACATCTTTCAACTTCATGTTGCCGGAAATGCCCATCAACATCGGCGTCACATACCTGCCCGGGACCAAATCGAGCGAACCCAAAGCGATGATGTCACCTTTCCCTTGCTTGATCCGGCTGAAATCGGGAGTAGAACGATAGCCTTCTTCTTCACCCTGACGCAACAACATCGATGCCGTATGCAACAAATCTTCCGGAGCGCCGCCGTTAGGGTCGGTCAGCACCAGCAAAGCATCCGAGGTATATGCGGCAAGCACTTTACCCAAAGCCGTCCAAGAGCAATGGTCGGCTTCTGTCACCGCCGGGCACAATTGCTGTTTGCTCAAAGCGTCAAACAATGTCTCCAGCTTGCCGCGGTCTGCCACACGTGCCAGTATCCCGGCAGAAACCGATTGCGACTCAACAAAGAAATACAGATTCCGCCGGAAGTCTATACCGCTTTCGGCAGGATTCTTCAATATCTTGTCTATCAGTTGTTCTGAACCTTGCATGCCGCTCTTCAGGGCTTCTCCCAGCCGCTGAACGGCTACAGTACCCTCTTCCTCTGCCAATCCGCTCTTCTCTGCAACCGACACCGGATTGACCGATACGACCAGCGCGGCATCCTTGGGCAAAGCCGACTCATAATTGTCTTTGTCTGAACACGATGCCAGCATCAGAAGAGCCATCGCCAGACATCCTGCCCATACATTCCATTTCATCCTGTTTCGCATAATTCTCTCGTTTTTTATTATTCCACTACATGTGCCAAGTTCATCAGATGCACCGCTACCAGCGCCGCCGTCTCTGTACGAAGGCGCGACCTGCCCAGACTGACCGAACGGAATCCGGCTGCCTCCGCCTGCTTCACTTCTTCCTGGCTGAAGTCTCCTTCAGGACCTATCAGCACCAAGGCATCGGCATCCGCATCCAGCACATCGCGCAGAAAAGGCTTTTCGCCCTCGTAGCAATGAGCGATGAACTTCTGTCCCGCAAAATCCTGACGCACGAACTTGGCAAAATCTATCATGCCGTTTACCACAGGCTTACGGGCTTTTAACGATTGCTTGACCGCAGAAACCACAATCTTTTCGATGCGTTCGTTCTTCACCACCTTCCGTTCCGAGAAACGGCAATTCAAGAAAGTCAACTCGTCGAAACCGATTTCAGTGGCTTTTTCCACCAACCACTCCGTACGGTCGATATTCTTCGTAGGAGCCATAGCCAGATGCAGGTGTCCTCTCCATAGCGGCTCCTGCTCCGTCTTCTCCAACAGCTTCACATGACAACGCTTCCCGCTTATGCTGTCAATCATTGCCTTATAAAAAAAGCCTTTCCCGTCGGTCAACAGCACTTCGTCGCCAGTGGTCAACCGCAACACACGCAGGCAATGAGCAGCCTCTTCCTCGGGCAGCTCCTGACTAACCGCTATATCGGGCGTATAAAATGTATGCATATATACCAAGTATTAGTTTTCTTTCTTTTCCTCGTGCTCCCGCTTGCGGATTTCGTCACGCAATTGCGAAGCCCGTTCATAATCCTCACACTGCACCGCCTCGTCCATCGCTTTCTTCAGCATCTCTACATTGACCGAGTTTACCGGCAATGTAAAGCTTCCGTTCGGCGAAATGTTGCGCAAATGTTCTTTTTCCAAAATATCTTCATACACATAAATCGGAAATCCCATCCGCATCGACAAGACAATCGCATCCGACGTGCGTGCATCTACCAACTCGATTTCACCATCCAGCCGCTTTATATATAAATAGGTATAGTAAATCCCGTTGCGTACCTGATAAATCACACCTTTCACACACGTCAGGCTGCCTGCCTTCATGATGCTCAATATCAAATCGTGTGTAAACGGCCGGGGCGGTCGGTAATTAATTTCCGCCATTTTAATACTCTGGGCTTCTACAGCCCCAATAATCAATGCCAATTTTCGTTCTTCTCCCCCCACTTCTTCCAAAACCAACGCAAACGAATCAGACGGTTTCAAAACCGATGACATGTCTAAAAACTTCAATTCAATTTCTGTTTTCATTCCTTTACGTGTTTGTATTTAAAGACGATGGCAAACATAACAGCCACCGCCAATGCGTATGCCGCAAATATGAGCCACGCCCGGCTCCATCCTTCAATCTGAGGCTCCGGACTGCCGAAATCAACAAACATGTTGACCACGGCCTGTGCACTCAGTGTGCCGATTGTAGCTCCCAACCCATTGGTCATAATAATGAACAATCCCTGTGCACTTGAACGGACATCAACATCTGTCTCCTTGTCAACGAACAATGAACCCGACACATTAAAGAAATCAAACGCCACACCATATACAATCATCGAAAGGATAAACATCCACACTCCATCGCCCGGATTACCTAAGCCAAACAGCCCGAAACGCAACACCCATGCCACCATGGCAATAAGCATGACCTTCTTGATGCCGAAACGGCTCAAGAAAAAAGGTATCAGCAAAATGCAACACGTCTCGCTGACCTGCGAAAGCGAAATAAGCAAATTGGCATGCTGCACGCCAAACGTATCCGCATACTCGGGTATCGCACTGAAACTGGTAATATAAGGATTGGCAAAGCCATTGGTTATCTGTAAGGATACGCCCAGCAACATCGAGAACACGAAGAAGATAGCCATCTTGCGCTGACGGAACAGCAGGAACGCTTTCAGCCCCAAAGCTTCTGCCAGTGATTTCTTCTCTCCTTTTCCGCGGTTTACCGGACAATCGGGCAGCGTATTGGCATATATGGCAAGCAACACGCCCCAGCCCGCGCACACGAAGAATTGCATATAGTTAGACTGGAAGCCCCACAGGTCGACCAGCCACATCGAGCAGATAAAACCGATTGTCCCACACGTACGGATAGGAGGAAAAGCCTTGATGGTATCCAGCCCCGCACGGTCGAGAGCCGTATATGCCACCGAGTTCGCCAGTGCCAAGGTAGGCATATAAAACGCCACGCTCATCGAATAGAAAGCGAACAAGACCGGAAACGATACCTGGTCGCCTACCGTAAAGCCGTAATACCCGGCTCCTGCCATAAACAAGGCAGCCAGCAGATGGCTCAATCCCAGCAAGCGTTGCGCAGGCACCCACCGGTCGGCAATAATGCCCAATATGGCCGGCATAAACAAAGACACGATGCCCTGCATGGCATAAAATAATCCGATGTGGCTACCCAGCCCGATTCCAGCCAGATAAGTCCCCATCGAAGTCAAATAGGCTCCCCACACGGCAAACTGCAGGAAGTTCATTACTATCAATCGGAGTTTTATATTCATAATAGCCTACCTTATTTAATATACCGTAATGAAAAACGGTGAAACAAATATACGGAAAGATTATGATTTTCCAAACAAGCCAGGCAGGAAAATAATGAAAACAAAAAGTGAACGAACATATTTAATGCTCTGTAGGCATGGTTCACTTGGAGAGAGCAGACACTCTTATGACACACATATCTCTAATGTTCCGGCGAATCTGACTGCATCGGTCAAGTAAGTACTATTGCATCGCCAATTGCAGATAGATACAACCGCCCACGAATATATATGCTCCGACAAAGTAAGATAATCTAATTCTACCAGTCATTCCAATCCGGTCTGCTAACGAATTTAGTGGACAAACAAACGCCACAACCTCTGCCCACATACAAAAAAATACAAGCATAAAAAAAGGGAATCTTCCCAGATTCCCAATCTTCATTAACCTTAAATCTAATACCATGAAAAACACGACGCAAAGATAGATATTTTATGTTATTCAACATACAAATAACCGGATTATTTTCTAGATTTAATATAAATTAATACGCAACGCGCGCTTTTGTCCCTCAAAATTTGCATTTCTTCAAAATTACAAGCATTTTTGTAAAAGAAATAAATACACAAACAGACAAGTCGCTAAATTAAAATAAGATTACTACATACCCAACATAAAGCCTTATATAGTATATGGAGAATTATAACAATCGCACCGTACGATATAACAGTATCATCCAAACGCTTGTCATTTTAGGAGATTTATGCATTTGCAACGGACTGTTTTATGCTTTCTGCCAAGGGGCTGAATACATGGAAAAACCTGTTACATTTAATGCTACAGTGCCTCAGATTCTCATTGTATTATCGCTTAGCTATTTATTGTGCACTATACGTGGAGGCGTTATCCTCCACCGGCGGAAAGTACGCAGATTTCAAATCATTGTCCGTACACTCCGCAACGTTTTCTATTTTTCTATTGTAAGCGGCTTTCTGCTAACCATAGGGATGCATTTCGATGTGATTTCCTTATTCTACGCCGCCTACCTTTCTACCCTCTTCTTAATACTAAGCATCTACCGGCTGTTTTTCCGCGCGTGTATCACAGCGTACCGGAATAACAAGAACAACATACGTTACGTTGTCCTGGTGGGCAGTACGGCGAATAATATTGAATTGTATCATGAACTGACCAGCGACCCAGCCGATGGTTATTCAGTTGTCGGCTACTTCGATGAGGAACCCAACACAGAACTGGATTCCCTACACTGCACGTACCTCGGTAAACCGGAAGAAGTCAATGCCTATCTTGCCGCTCATCCGAACATTCATTATTTATTCTGTTGTCTTCCTTCGCGCAAAGCCAACATCATCCTCCCTATCATCAATTATTGCGAAAACAATGTCGTACATTTCTATAGTGTACCCAATCTGCGCAATTACCTGCACAATCGGGTATATTTCAACATGATGGGCAATGTCCCTTACCTGAGTTTACGCCCCGACCCATTGAGTCGCCCGGAAAACAAATTCTTAAAGCGTGCCTTTGACATCGCTTTCTCACTTTTGTTTTTGTGCACCCTCTTCCCCATCATTCTCATCATTGTGACTATCATCACCAAACTGACCATGCCGGGACCTATCTTCTTCTGCCAGAAACGCAACGGACTGAATGATAAAGAATTTTATTGCATCAAGTTCCGCTCGATGAGGGTAAACAAAGATGCAGATACGCTGCAAGCTACTAAAAACGACCCGCGAAAAACCAAATGGGGAGATATTATGCGAAAAACCAATATTGACGAATTGCCTCAATTCATCAATGTCCTGTTGGGCGATATGAGTATTGTAGGCCCGCGCCCCCACATGCTGAAACATACCGAAGAATATTCCAAACTCATCAATAAATACATGGTACGCCATTTTGTAAAACCTGGCATCACAGGCTGGAGCCAAGTTACAGGCTATCGGGGCGAGACCAAAGAGTTGAAAGATATGGAAGGACGTATATTGGGTGACATCTGGTATATTGAACACTGGAGTTTCGGACTTGACCTCTACATCATTTACCGGACAGTACGAAATGCCATCCACGGCGAAAAGAATGCCTATTAATATATTCGCTCCGTTAGAAGTCAAATATTATACTTTAACTTCTAACGAGCAAAGCGGGTGATAACTTCTTTAACTTCTCTAACTCCTTTCACCCCTGATTTCAACTAAGCTCCAGCCCTAATTCTTCTTTTAGCTTAAGAAGGGCAGGATTTTTCTTACTCATCATCTGGAAACGCTCCAGATGGCTATAGGCACGTACATTTTCGTTGGGAGCACTTACCCTCACCTTCATCGTGATTTTCCGGTTATGAAGGCGGTTGCGCAGATGTGCCTCGATACTTGCACTCAAATTAGCCATATACTTCTGCACCATTTCATTGTCTACCACAACCTCAAAAGTCACGCCATCTTCCAGCAGATGCGGATGGATGTTACGCATACGTGCTGCATTGGCAGCCTCTTCTTTCGGAAGATTGACTGCAAACTCGGTCCAATACACGTTCAAGTCTCGTTCGGTAATCAGATAATCTTCGTAATCTTTGTCCTCGGAAGCATCCTGCACATTGACCTGCGCCTTCGTGGCTTCCTTTGTCTGCGCAGCATGCGAATGACGGATGGAAATCCCCATACTGCCCGCCTTCATCACCGGAATCTTCTTCCCTGTTTCCTGTTTCGGAATCGGACTGGCATGACTTTGCGCCGCAGGTGCAGGCTGAGACTGGGCTGTCTGCTGATAGACAGGTTGAGGCTCTGACACTTGCCGGGCTTGGGGTTGAGGCTGAGGCTGGGTTGCAGGTCGGGATGCTTGAGCCGGCTGAGCTTGATTGAATAAGGGTTTGATAGTCTGCTTAGGGCTACGCCCCTCACCTTCGCTATCCCCCTCGGTCAGCTGAGCCAACTGAATTAACGTAAGTTCTATCAGCAAACGCTTGTTCTTGCTCACCCGATAATTCAGGTCGCAATCGTTGCACAGCTTCATGGCCTTGAAAAGAAAAGGAGCCGTACACTTCTGTGCCTGTGCCAGGTACCGTTCACGGATGGAAGCTCCCACTTCCAGCAAAGGCAAGGTGGCAGGGTCATGACTGACCAGTAAATCGCGAAAGTGCGAAGCCAGCCCTGTAATGAAATGATTCCCGTCAAAACCTTTTTGCAACACCTCATTGAAAGTAAGGAGGCAATCGGATACCTTGTTCTGCAAGATAAAATCGGTCAACCGGAAGTAATACTCATAGTCCAGCACATTCAGGTTCTCGATGACACTTTTATAGGTAATGTGCCCGTTGGTAAAGCTCACCACCTGATCGAAGATAGACAAGGCATCGCGCATACCTCCGTCCGCCTTCTGGGCTATCACGGTCAACGCTTCGGGTTCCGCCTCGATATGTTCCTTCGAAGCCACACTCTCCAGATGCTCTACCATATCGTTGACACTGATACGGTTGAAATCGTAAATCTGGCAACGGCTCAGGATAGTAGGCAATATCTTATGCTTCTCGGTCGTGGCAAGGATGAAGATGGCATGGCGGGGCGGTTCTTCCAGTGTCTTCAGAAAAGCATTGAAAGCCGCTTGCGAAAGCATGTGCACCTCGTCGATGATATATACCTTATACTTGCCTACCTGAGGCGGGATGCGCACTTGCTCTATCAGCGAACGGATATCCTCAACCGAGTTGTTCGAAGCCGCGTCCAGTTCGTGGATGTTATACGAGCGTTGCTCATTGAATGCCACACACGATTCGCACTCATTGCACGCTTCTCCTTCCGCGGTCGGATGAAGGCAATTGATTGTCTTGGCAAAGATACGGGCACAAGTGGTCTTTCCTACTCCGCGTGGACCACAAAACAGATAAGCGTGCGCCAGCTTGTGATTGGCTATTGCGTTCTTCAATGTGGTAGTCAATGCCCTTTGTCCCACAACCGTGTCGAAGGTCGAAGGACGGTATTTCCGTGCCGATACAATATAATTATTCTCCATACTTCCGATGCTGTTGATTTAGTTCAATAGTACAAAAGTACATAAAATCTCGGTTTTCTTAAGGAGTTGCCGCGAAATCTTTTTATCTTTGCCCCATTATCCGAGCATAAACCTTTTCGATATGAGCAAACTGAAAGCCGTGTGGAACTACATCCGCCGCCATAAATACCTGATAACGATTTTGGCATTTCTGCTGATTATCGGCGTATTAGACGAAGAAAACAGCCTGATACAACGCGTCAGGCACAAACGTGAAATCTATGAACTGAAGCGCGAAATCAAGCATTACCGTGAACAGTACGAGAAAAGCAGTGAAGAACTGAAAGAACTGACTTCGAATCCGGAGATGCTGGAACAAGTGGCGCGTGAGAAATACCTGATGAAGAAACCAAACGAGGATATCTATATCTTCGAAGAAAACCTGAACAAGAAATGATGAATAAATATTATCCGGCAATGACCGTTATCGGTGCCGTCCTGATTCTGGCAGGGGCTATCATCCAAATTACCCAAGCCGTATGGGCTCCGTATGTGTACCTGGCAGGAGCTGTCCTGTTCGCGTATGTGCAAGTCATGAGCGGATATCACGGACAAAATGTGATTATCAAACGTTTGCGCCGTCAACAAATTTTAGGAGCTTGCCTGCTGGTCCTGACCGGTATCATGATGATTCTCTGGCATCGTAACGAATGGGTGTTGTGCCTTACCATCGCCGCCGTACTGGAACTCTATACAGCATTCCGCATCCCGCAGGAAGAAGAGAAAGAAAAGAATTGAATCTATTAAAAAGTCAGAAGAAGTTACTACCCGCAACTTCTTCTGACTTTTTTCTATTCACATCAATTTTTATTAATGGTCATTTCATCTATCAACCGCTGTATGCCCGCATACTTGTCGATAATGAACAACACATAGCGAATATCCACACAGGCGGCTCGCTGAAGCTGGGGATTGTAGGCGATATCACCCGTCAACCCTTCGTAATTACGGTCGAACGCAATGCCTATCAATTCTCCTTTCGCATTGAATACAGGTGAACCTGAGTTGCCTCCTGTATTGTCAGTGCCCGTCGCAAAGCATACGGGCATGCGTCCGTCGGGCATGGCGTAGGGTCCGAAATCCTTGTTACGATACAATTCCTTCAATTTCTCCGGAACAATAAATTCGGGATTACCGGGATCTTCCTTCTCCATCACGCCCTTCAGCGTGGTATAATACAGATATTCTTCCCCGTCGGCAGGCTCATACGAACCGATTTTACCGTAAGTCAGACGCAGGGTAGAATTGGCGTCGGGATAAATCAGTTTCCCTTCCTTCTGCCTCAAGGCTATCATACCTGCCACCCAAGTCTTGTGCGCGCGGTTGTATGCCTGGGTCTCGGCTTCCATCTCCTTCCCCGTAGCCTGATAACCTTCTTTTACCGAACGGGCATATTGCACCATCAGGTCAATTTTCAATTCACCGGCATCCGGATGGCTCAAGAAAGCTTCCCAAGCTTCGGACGAACGGAAAACGGAACGGTCGAAACAAGCATCGACAAAAGCATCGGTGTTTCCGCCGAACTCTCCGTCTATCACCTGAAAGATGCTGATGCGCTGAGCTTCCGGAATCAGCCGGGCATAGAGGGCAATCAATTGCTTCGATACTTTCCGGTCCACTTCCGCATTATAGTCTTTATTGAAGAATTTCAGTCCCGCCGCTTTCAGTGCCGAAACTTCTTGAGCGATGTCTTTCTTATTGCCTTTCTCCAAAGCCTTCAGCAAAGCGTCGGTATCCGGAATCTTCGAAAACTCCGTGCCCAGCATCAAGGCTTCGTAAATGGCTTGCTGATGGTAGACGGCGTCATGACGTTTCGCTACAATCTCACGGATAGCATCGTATGCCTGACGATAGGCCTCGTTTCCTGTTTCCTTCCCGTAAGCCAACAGACGTTCCTGCTCCGCTTTCTTGCGATCGAGCACTTTCAGACGCACCAGCCCTTCATTCATGCCGATAGCATTCTTCCAATAATTGGCGGACGAAGCATACTTGGCGGCATACTGGATACGTGTCTTGGCATCCTTTGCCATTTCTTCACCCAACACCCGAAGCCGCACGCCGCGCACGGTATCGCGCATAAAGTTGGTCGTGTTCATGCGTTCTTCCACCTCGTCGCTAATCATATATCGCCAGTTACGTCCGGGAAATCCCATTACGAAAGTAAAATCGCCTTCCTTTACACCTTTCAGGTTGATGGTCAGATGCTTCTTCACCTTGAGGGGCACATTCTCCGCCGAGTAAAGGGCAGGCTTCCCGTCTTTCGACGCATAGATACGGAAAATGGAAAAATCACCGCAATGGCGCGGCCACATCCAGTTATCGGTATCCGCGCCGAACTTACCGATAGACGAAGGAGGAGCGCCTACCATACGGATGTCCTTATAAACCGTCTTGACGAAAAGATAATATTTGTTGGCACCATAGAACGGTTTCAACTCCAGGCGGGTAAAATCATCGGTCTTGATTTTCTCTTTCTTGGCGAAACGCTCAGCCACTTTCTCCAGATACGAAGGTGAAAGATAATTCAGTCCTTCGGGGTCATCGTCTTTCTTCAACTGTTCCAGCACATAATCGGTCACATCCAGAATACGGTCGATAAAAGTAACGGTCAGTCCCTTGCAGGGAAGCTCTTCGGCATACGAATTTGCCCAAAACCCGTCGGTCAAGTAATCATGCTCCACCGAACTGTGCTGCTGGATGTATCCGTATCCGCAATGATGATTGGTGAGCACCAGCCCTTCTGCCGATACCACTTCTCCCGTACATCCTCCGCCGAAATGTACGACGGCATCCTTCAGGCTGATATCGTCGGAACAATACACCTCGTCCATGCTGATATCCAGCCCCAAGTCCTGCATCACCGCCGCGTTCTGCTTTTTCAGGTCGGTCAGCATCCACATGCCTTCATCGGCATACGCCGTAAAAAGGCACGAAGCCAACAATGTGGTCAATATAGTTTTCTTCATAACGCTTCATTAAAAGTTCACCACAGAATACACAAATCCATTCTTCCTATACCTATTATTATAATAGACAAAAAGAATCTGTGTAATCCGTGGTGAAACAGATTCAGACTATTTTTATTCTACAATTGTCATTTCATCAATCAGGTTCTTGCAACCGCCCAGTTTCTCGACGAGGAACAACACATAACGGATGTCTACGGCGATGCAACGCTGCAAGTTGTTGTCGAAATTGATGTCGCCCGAAAGCGATTCCCAGTTGCCGTCGAAAGCTGCGCCAATCAATTCGCCATTGCCGTTCATGACCGGCGAACCGGAATTACCACCTGTAATGTCGTTGGTAGTCAGGAAGCAGGTCGGCATTTCCCCGTTGGGCAATGCATAGCGGCCATAGTTCTTCGTAGCGTACAGCTCTTTCAACTTGGCAGGTACGACAAACTCCGGATTGGTGGGGTCTTCTTTCTCCATTACTCCTTTCAGCGTAGTGTAATACTTATAGTGCACGCCGTCTTTCGGGTCATACGATTTCACGTTGCCGTAAGTCAGACGGATGGTGAAGTTCGCGTCCGGAGCTTTGGGTGTGGGAGCATACATCTCGCACAGTCCGCGTACGTAGGTTTTATGCAGCAGGTCGATGTCGCCGCAAGCCTTATCATAATCCTCGTACAGCTTTTTCGCCATAGCGTTCTTGCCGGTAGAATACTGGATAGCCAAATCATTGTTGATAGCTTCTACCGTGGGATTAGCAATGAACGCATCGAAATTCTTCCGGTTGGCAAAGATGCTGGTGTCATACAGCGCGTCGATGTAAGCATTGTAATCGCCACCAAATTGAGTTTTGATTGTTTCGTAAAAAGCGGGAAGCGCGTCTGCCGGCACACTCTGCGCATAAAGCGGAATCAGCACTTTCGCTACCTTGCGGTCCACTTCGTGGTCGTAATCCTTGTTATGCACGTTGGCATAGCCTTCCTTCAATTGTTCGATAGCCTTTTCGATATCCTTTTTCTTGTTCTTTTCCAACGCCGCTTTCAGGTTATCGAATATCAGGTAAGTGGCTCCGAACTCGATGCCCGAACGGAAGGTTTCGCTGAAATACGTCATCTGCTTGGCTATCGGAGTCACTCTTGCCACGTAATCGTTGATTTTAGCTACCACCGAAGCATAGTCGGCATTGTTCTTTTCCTTGGCAAAGCGGGCGAAGTTGGCTTCCTGTTCCGCCTTGGTTTCCAGCACACGATTGTCGATAATCGCCTTGTTCATGCCGATGGAGTTCTTCCAATAGTTGCTGGAAGAAGCGAACTTGCTGGCATACTGGATACGCACCTTGTCGCTGGCCGCCATTTCTTTCCGTAATACATTCTGGCGTGCCTCGCGCACCCGGATGCGCGGCGTGTTGGTGCCTTCCATGCGCAATTTCACCTCGCTCTGCGTCAGATAACGGCTCGTGCTGCCGGGGAATCCCATAATCATCGCATAGTCGCCTTCCTGCAAACCTTTCAACGAAATGGCAAGATGCTTCTTCACCTTCAAGGGAACATTCTCGGGGCTGTATGCGGCAGGATTGCCGTCCTTGTCGGCATAGATACGGAACATCGAGAAGTCGCCCGTATGGCGCGGCCACATCCAGTTGTCGGTCTCGCCTCCGAACTTACCGATAGACGAAGGAGGAGCAGCCACCATGCGCACATCGCTATACGTCTTGATGTAGAACAGGTAGAATTTGTTTCCCTGATAGAAAGGCAAAGCCAATGCCGTAATGCCCGGTTTTCCTTTCAGGTCGCTCTTTTTCAGTTCTTCGTCCGCCAGCTTGCCCAGGTATTCCGAGCCGAACGAGTTGAGTTCGCTCACCTTTCCGTCCTTGATGTCCCGGTTTACCTTGTCGGTAACATCCACGATGCGTTCCACAAACTTGAATGTCAGTCCCGGTGTAGGAAGTTCTTCGGCACGGCTCTTTGCCCAGAAACCGTCGGTCAGGTAGTCATGCTCCACCGAGCTGTGTTGCTGGATGGCATCGTATCCGCAATGGTGGTTGGTCAATATCAGACCGTCGGGCGAAATGATTTCTCCCGTACATCCCCGTCCGAAGATGCCTACCGCATCCTTCAACGCCACCTGATTGGGGCTGTAAATGCCGTCAATGTCCATCTTCAACCCTCTTGCCTTCATCCGGTCGGCAAGATTCTGCTCCTGCATCAACTGAAGGAGCCACATACCCTCGTCGGCTTTCACCGGCGAGAATACCGCACAAATCAGTGCGAACGCCAATAGTTTCAGTTTTCTCATGTCTTTCTTGCTAATTTTACTATTTATTATTTCATTTTCATTTCAATTCAGCGAACAAAGATACGGAAAAAAGCGTTCCGAACACGTATATTCAGTAATAATCCTCTATTAAGTTTAATTTTTGGTAATTTATTTCTTCGAAAAATCGAAACATTATACCTTTGCCTCCGTGAATCATAAAGGCTTATTTCATGTATAGATGGTATTTGTTCATGCTTATTTGTGCCGCAATTCTTACTTCATGCGGTAAAAAATACAGGATAGAAGGTGTTTCCTCAGTTTCAAGTCTGGACGGAAAAATGCTTTTCATCAAAGTGCCTTCAGGCGCTCAATTGGTCAATATCGACTCAGCAGAAGTAATACATGGACTTTTCAAAATGGAAGGGAAAGTAGACTCTACGGTAGTTGCCTCCCTGTTTATGGATGACAGATGCATTATGCCGGTAGTCATCGAAAAAGGAAAAATCGACATCAACATCAACAATGCAGGTTTTACCATCAAAGGTACGCCATTGAACGATAGCTTCAACGATTTCATCATGAAACGAAATTCGCTGAGCGACCGTGCGGATGAAGTAGAACACATGGAGGCACGCATGATTCTAGACGGACAAGACCCAGATAAAGTACACCATGAAATCGAGAAACAACGTACCTTGTTATCCAATCAGGTAGACAGCCTTGCTAAAACCTTTATTCAGTCCAATTACGAGAACGTGCTGGGTCCGGAAGTGTTCATTATTATGTGTTACGGGATGCCTTATCCTGTTCTGACTCCTGTCATGCAAGAAATCATTGACGGAGCTCCTGCCTCGTTCAAAGAAAATCCCATGATTAAGGAATTTATCTCGATAGCCCAAAGCAACATGAACAAACTGCAAACGGCACAGTAATCCTAAATGCCTTTTAACGGCATATAAAAGCATTGCCTCATGCAAGTATATTCGTACCCTTCTACATCTATATTCATACGCTATCGCAACTAGTTACGAAAGGAAAGATAAGCACAACAGATTAGGGCATGAGGCTACATCCTTTTTCAATTTCAATTTAAGAAGATTTTCTATTTAGAAAGAGAATCACTATTTTTGCATCCGATAAGTGTAAAACAATAGCGTTATGACTGAAATGAATGCAACGGAAAGTTCGGAAAAGAAAAGCCTGAACTTCATCGAACAGATTGTAGAGAAAGATTTAAAAGAAGGCAAGAACGGCGGAAGGATACAGACCCGCTTCCCGCCCGAGCCTAACGGATACTTGCATATCGGACATGCCAAAGCTATCTGCATGGACTTTGGCATTGCCAAAAAATACGGAGGCGTATGTAACCTGCGCTTCGACGACACCAACCCCACGAAAGAAGACATGGAATACGTGGAAGCCATCAAGGAAGACATCCAATGGCTGGGATTCCAGTGGGGACACGAATATTATGCCTCGGACTACTTCCAACAGTTGTGGGACTTTGCCATCCGCCTCATCAAGGAAGGCAAGGCTTACATTGACGAGCAGACCTCGGAAGAGATAGCCGCCCAAAAAGGAACTCCTACCCAGCCCGGTATAGAAAGCCCTTACCGCAACCGACCCATTGAAGAAAGTCTGGAACTGTTCCAAAAGATGAATGCCGGAGAAATAGAAGAGGGCAAGATGGTGCTCCGTGCCAAGATTGACATGGCTAACCCGAACATGCACTTCCGCGACCCGATTATCTACCGCGTAGTGAAAACACCTCACCACCGCACGGGCGATAAATGGAAAGCCTATCCGATGTATGACTTCGCACACGGCCAAAGCGACTATTTCGAAGGTGTGACCCACTCGCTTTGCACGCTGGAATTCGTGGTTCACCGCCCCTTATACGACCTGTTCGTCGACTGGGTGAAAGAAGGCAAAGACCTGGACGATAACCGTCCGCACCAATACGAATTCAACAAACTGAACCTGAGCTATACCCTGATGAGCAAGCGCAACCTGCTGATTCTGGTAAAAGAAGGGTTGGTAGACGGATGGGACGACCCGCGCATGCCGACCATCTGCGGTTTCCGCCGCCGTGGCTATTCGCCCGAGTCCATCCATAAGTTCATCGATAAAATCGGCTACACTACCTACGATGCGCTGAATGACTTCGCCCTGCTGGAAAGTGCCGTGCGCGAAGACCTCAACACACGTGCCACCCGTGTATCGGCCGTTCTGAACCCGGTCAAACTGATTCTGACCAACTATCCCGAAGGAAAGGTAGAGGAAATGGAAGCCATCAACAATCCGGAAGACCCGAACTCGCCTACCCACATCATCGAGTTCAGCCGCGAGCTGTGGATGGAGCGCAATGACTTCATGGAAGACGCGCCGAAGAAATACTTCCGCATGACGCCGGGACAGGAAGTGCGACTGAAGAACGCTTACATCGTGAAATGCACGGGATGCAAAAAAGACGAGAACGGCAACGTCGTAGAAGTATATGCCGAATACGACCCGAACACAAAGAGCGGCATGCCCGAAGCCAACCGCAAGGTGAAAGGAACCCTGCACTGGGTAAGCTGCAACCATTGCCTGAAAGCCGAGGTACGCTTGTACGACCGTCTGTGGAAAGAAGAGAACCCACGCGACGCCATGGCAGCCATCCGCGAGGAAAAGAACTGCTCGGCACTGGAAGCCATGCAGGAAATGATTAATCCCGACTCGCTGCACGTGCTGAAGGAATGCTACGTAGAGAAATTCCTTGCCGATACCAAACCGCTCGACTACCTGCAGTTCCAGCGCATCGGTTACTTTACTCCGGACAAGGAGTCGGCTCCCGGCCATCTGGTGTTCAACCGCACCGTATCGCTGAAAGATACCTGGAGCAAAATCAGCAAGAAATAATCATTCTCCCAGTGGTTCTGCATCGGATATGTTCCCGAAGCCGGACCACTGGGGCTATTCTATCATATACAACCATCGAATCATAAACAGTATGAGAGAAGACTTGTCCTCCTTATTCAGCCGTCCGGAATTTAAAGAAACCCTTGCCAGATACGAAAACATGCTAAGCCAAGGCAAACGGGTGTTTTTTGACTCCGACGAACTGACACTCCTCGCAGAGTATTATGCCAGCAAAGGAAAGCCTGAGGCTTCGGACAAGGTTATCGACTATGCCCTGACCCTTTATCCGGACAACCAAGATGTGCTCATCTTCAAATGCCATTCCCTGCTAAGCACTTTGCAAATACCCGAAGCCGAGCACTTAATACGCACCCTGCCCGACCAAAGCGATTATGAGGCAAAACTGCTGTATGGCGAATTGTATCTGCTGAAAGGGGAAACCAATGAAACCCAGCAACTCTTCAACGAGCTGTACGAAAGCTATCCGGAAACCGACACCGCGCTCGATATCGCCCAACTGTATATGGACTATCAGATGAAGGACTATGCCTATCCGTGGATACAGAAAGCCCTGCGCCAGGAGCCGGACAATCTGGAAGCCATAGAGCTGATGGCGTGCTTCCAATATGCCTCGCAAAACATAGACGAAGCCATCGACCTGTTCAACCAAATACTGGACGAAGAGCCGTACAACCTGACGGCATGGCAAAACCTCGCCCGGTGCTATGTGTACAAAGACGACCTGACGAAAGCTTTCGAAGCCATTGATTTTGCCATGGTGGCAGATGAAAACGACCTGACTAACTGGAGGCTGAAAGGCGAATGCCACCTGATGAATGATGATAAGGAAGAAGCCCTGAAATGTTTCAAATACCTGGACAGTCACAAACTGGACAATCTATCCGAAAAAGGATATGTATGGAATATGCTCACGCTGCTTTCCTTCGAAATGCATCAATACGAAGAGGTGATGGCATACACGCAAAAACTCATCGCCCACCACGAACAACTGGCAGACGAAATAGACTATGTGGAAGTATGCTACAAGCGTACCATTGCCAGCCTTTACCTGTCAGATGAAAAGACATTCAACGAAAGCGTAAGATTAGGCATATTGTATGCTCCCGAAGACTACCGCACCTTTTTGATGAAAGGAGAAATCCAACTGATGAACGGATATGTAAAAGAAGCGTTGGCAAGTTTTCTGAGTGCCATGGAGCACAATCCCGACAATATCAAGCTGCCTGTTTCCATTGGGCTCGTGCTCTTATATAAAAAGTATTACCTCGAAGCCCAATTCATCTACCAGATGTTCTTCGAGACACATCCTGACCAAGCGCATCTGTATGGCTATTTCATGGCATTCGCACTTTATGGCATGGATTGCCAGGAACAAATGATGAAATACCTGATACAAGGTGCCGTATATACTCCCGAAGTGTTGGACCAATATAAAAACCTGTTCATACAAGACGAAGACCACTCTTTTTATGACATAGCCAAAGACGTCGCTTCACACATTCAGAAAGGCGACTTAGACCCGAACGCTTTTCTGGAGCCTTTTTAGCGTGTTTTTCATTGAGCCAATCAAGCAGATTATCCCCAAGAAATATCAAAACTTGAAAGCAAACCAAAAGTTTTTCTGATAATTATTTGGATAATACAACCAAACACTTTACATTTGCGAAGTAAAATAAAAGAAAACAGAAAAACAATTATGAAAAATTATACTACACACCGCCACCATCATCATTACCTGACGTAAATGCATACGGTAGGCTGAAAGTCGTGTAATATAATAATTATTATAAGATATACAGGAGAGGCTTGCCGTGGAAACGGTGAGCCTCTCTTTTTTCCGAAACCATTAAAACAGAAAAATATCATGCTTAGAATTGCCGTCCAATCCAAAGGCCGCTTGTTTGATGACACAATGGCCCTGTTTGCCGAAGCAGACATCAAGATTTCCACGTCGAAACGCACGTTGCTTACCCAAGCCAGCAACTTCCCCGTCGAAGTTCTGTTCCTGCGCGATGATGACATTCCCCAAACCATCGCCAGCGGAGTAGCCGACTTAGGCATCGTAGGCGAAAATGAATTTGTAGAACGCAATGAGAAAGCCGACATCATTTACCGGCTAGGATTCAGCAAATGCCGCCTCTCGCTTGCCATCCATAAAGAAGAAGACTATCAGGGACTGTCGTGGTTCAACGGCAAGAAGATAGCCACCTCTTATCCGGGTATTCTCCGCACTTTCCTCGACAAGAATGGCATCCAGGCTGATATCCATGTCATTACCGGCTCGGTAGAAATAGCGCCGGGCATCGGACTGGCAGATGCTATTTTCGATATTGTAAGCTCAGGTTCCACCCTTATCAGCAACAACCTGAAAGAAGTGGAAGTAGTGATGAAAAGCGAAGCTCTCCTGATAGGTCATCCCGGACTCTCGCCCGAAAAGAAAGAAATTCTGCAGGAGCTGTTGTTCCGCATCGAAGCCGTAAAGGCTGCCGAAGACAAAAAATATGTACTGATGAACGCACCCACCGACAAGTTGCAGGAGATTATCGACGTATTGCCGGGCGTGAAAAGCCCTACTATCATGCCCCTGGCTACAGAGGGATGGAGCAGCGTGCATACGGTCATCGACCAGAAGTGCTTCTGGGAAATCATCGGCAAGCTGAAAGCGCTCGGCGCGCAAGGCATCCTGGTCATCCCCATCGAGAAAATGATTTTATAAGTTTCCCCCATAAAAACACTAATAGCCATGAATATCATCCGTTATCCGGAACGTGCCGACTGGAAAGAAGTATTGAAACGCTCGGCACTCCACACCGAAGACATACGCCAAGCGGTCACCGGCATCATCGACCGCATCCGGCAGGAAGGCGACCGTGCCGTCTTTGCCTGCGAAGAGCAATTCGACAAAGTGAAACTGGACTCGCTCAAGGTAAGCGAAGCTGAATTTGAAGAAGCCGAAAAGGCTGTCAGTGCCGAACTGAAAGAAGCTATCGTACAGGCTGCCGCCAACATCCGCACCTTCCATGCAGCCCAACGCTTCGAATGCAAGAAGGTAGAAACCGTACCGGGAGTAACCTGCTGGCAAAAAGCAGTACCCATTGAGAAAGTAGGACTGTATGTGCCCGGAGGAACTGCCCCCCTCTTTTCTACCGTGCTGATGCTTGCCACACCTGCCCAAATAGCCGGCTGCAAGGAAATCGTCTTGTGCTCTCCCCCCAATAAGGAAGGGAAAATACACCCTGCTATTCTCTATGCTGCCCGCATTGCCGGAGTGAAGAAAGTGTTCAAAGCCGGAGGAGTGCAAGCCATAGCCGCTATGGCTTACGGCACGGAAAGCATTCCGAAAGTCTATAAGATATTCGGTCCGGGAAACCAATATGTCACCGTAGCCAAGCAACAGGTTTCCCTGCGCGATGTTGCCATCGACATGCCTGCCGGTCCGTCGGAAGTAGCTGTACTTGCCGATGAAACTGCTAATCCGGTTTATGTAGCTTCCGACCTTCTATCGCAAGCCGAGCATGGAGCGGACAGCCAGGCGATACTGATTACGACCTCCGAAGCCTTATTGGAAAAGGTTCAATCCGAAGTGGAACGCCAACTGGCTGTATTGCCGCGGAAAGCCTTGACGGAACAATCGCTCAAGTCCAGCAAACTGATTCTGGTGAAAGACATGGACGAAGCCATCAATATGGTGAACGAATATGCTCCCGAACACCTGATAATCGAAACGCGCGACTATGCCGAAACAGGTGAGCGCATCATCAATGCCGGCTCGGTATTCCTCGGTCCGTATGCTCCTGAAAGTGCAGGCGACTACGCTTCGGGCACCAACCATACGCTGCCAACCAACGGATATGCCAAAGCTTATAGCGGAGTCAGCCTGGACAGCTTTATCCGGAAAATCACTTTCCAGGAAATCACGCGAGAAGGTATCCGCCACTTAGGTCCTACCATTCAGACACTGGCTGCCAACGAACACCTGGACGCGCACAAGAATGCTGTAACGGTACGGCTCGCTGAATAAAATCACCCATTCCAAAAACAACTAAACTGTAAATGAATGAAATCCCTTAAAGAACTGACCCGTCCCAATATCTGGGCACTGAAGCCCTACTCTTCCGCCCGCGACGAATACAGCGGAAAGGCAGCTTCCGTCTTTCTGGACGCAAACGAAAACCCATACAATACCCCGAACAACCGGTATCCCGACCCGTTACAGCGAGAACTGAAAGATCTGATAGCACCGGTAAAAAAGGTGAAGCCCGAACAAATCTTCCTGGGAAACGGAAGTGACGAAGCCATCGACCTGGCCTTCCGAGCCTTCTGCCGCCCAGGAATAGACAATGTGGTAGCCATTCATCCTACCTACGGCATGTATCAGGTATGCGCCGATATCAACGATGTGGAATACCGCAAGGTATTATTGGATGACAAATTCCAGTTCAAAGCCGAAGACTTGCTGAAAGCTTCGGACGAAAACACCAAATTGATTTTCCTCTGCTCGCCCAACAATCCTACAGGAAATAATCTCGACTCCAAGGAAATCATCACCCTGCTCAATGCGTTTCAAGGCATTGTCATCGTAGACGAAGCCTACATCGATTTTTCAGGACAGCCTTCTTTCGTAGGCATTTTGGACGATTATCCTAACCTGCTTATCCTGCAGACTTTTTCGAAAGCCTGGGGATGTGCGGCCATCCGCCTGGGCATGGCATTCGCTTCGCCCGAAATCATCGGCATCTTTACCAAGATAAAATACCCCTACAACATCAACCGGCTTACCCAACAGGAAGCCATCACCATGATGCAACGCCACTACGAGGTGCAACGCTGGGTAAACACGCTGCTGGAAGAACGTACACGGCTGATGAAAGCTTTCTCCGCACTGCCCTGTTGCAAACGGGTGTTCCCTTCGGACGCCAACTTTTTCCTGACACGGGTAACCGACGCGAAAGCCATCTATAACTACCTGGTAGAGCAAGGCATCATCGTACGCAACCGCTCGAACATCCAGCTGTGTGAAGACTGTCTGCGCATCACCGTAGGCACACGTCCCGAAAACGACAAACTGCTGGAAGCATTACGCAACTATACTGTAGAATAAATGGAAATGAAAAAGAAAGTCCTATTTATAGACCGCGACGGGACACTCGTCATCGAGCCTCCTGTCGACTACCAGCTCGATGCCTTCGAGAAGCTGGAATTTTACCCCAAAGTCATCCGCAACCTGTATTTTATCCGTACAAAGCTGGATTTCGAACTGGTCATGGTAACCAATCAAGACGGATTAGGCACCAGCTCGTTCCCTGAAAATACCTTCTGGCCCGTACATAACCTGGTACTGAAAACCTTCGAGAACGAAGGCATTACTTTCGACCGCATCTGTATCGACCGCTCTTTCCCCGAAGACAATGCCCCTACACGCAAGCCCCGCACAGGCATGCTGACCAACTATATCGGGAATGATGCTTACGACCTTGCCGGAAGTTTCGTGATAGGCGACCGTGCAACGGATGTAGAACTGGCATACAACCTGGGATGCCGGGCTATCCTGTTGCAGCCCGACGCATCGGCATTGGCAGGAACCGGACTGGAACAGGTATGTGCTTTAGCCACTACAGACTGGGACCGCATTGCTGAATTTCTCTTTGCCGGCGAACGGAGGGCTGAAGTGCGCCGCACAACCAAAGAAACCGATATCCGCATCAGCATCAACCTGGACGGAAACGGCACATGCCATATCCATACCGGACTGGGATTCTTCGACCACATGTTGGAACAAATAGGCAAACACGGAGGAATTGACCTGACCATTGAGGTGAAAGGCGACCTGTATGTAGACGAGCACCATACCATCGAAGATACAGCCCTTGCCTTGGGCGAATGCCTGAACCAGGCTTTAGGCAACAAGCGCGGCATCGAACGCTATGGTTATTGCTTGCCGATGGACGATTGCCTGTGTCAGGTAGCACTTGATTTCGGAGGCCGTCCCTGGCTGGTATGGGACGCTTCGTTCCGTCGGGAGAAAATAGGCGAGATGCCTACCGAGATGTTCCTGCATTTCTTCAAGTCGCTGAGCGACGCTGCCCGCATGAACCTGAACATCCGTGCCGAAGGCGAAAACGAACATCACAAGATAGAAGGCATCTTCAAAGCTTTTGCCCGAAGCCTGAAAATGGCCATCCGCCGTGATATCTATCACTACGAAGTGCCTTCGAGCAAGGGAACCTTATAACAGTTCCCTTCCCTGCCCTTACAGCCTAATATATAAAAAGAGGTGTGTCTTCTGCAGACACACCTCTTTTTATATATTAGGAATCAAAGAAATTACTTCAAAAGTTCTTTCAGCTTGTTAGCAATATCTTCGCCACGCAAGTCGCGTGCAACGATTGTACCTTCCTGGTCAACCAATACAGTTGCGGGGATGGCACGTACACCATACAGCTTAGCACCTTCGCAATCCCAGAATTTCAGGTCAGACATCTGCGGCCAAGTGATTTTCAGGTCTTTGATAGCCTGTTTCCAAGCTTCAGCATCACGGTCCAAAGATACACCTACAATGCCGAAACCTTTTGCTTTGTATTTGTTGTAAGCAGCTACTACATTCGGCATCTCTGCACGGCAAGGACCACACCAGCTTGCCCAAAAATCAATCAAAGTATATTTGTTCTTACCGATGAAATCAGACAATTTCACGCTTTCACCTTCAGGAGTATTCATAGTAAAATCAATGTATTTCTGACCCACAGCAGTTTTTGCCAAAGTAGCCAGTTGTTCTTTCAGCTCGGTTACACCTTCTACGTTAGCGGCGATAGATGCCGGAATCTGGTCAACCAGCGGCTGAATCTGTTCGGGAGAGAATGAACTGGAGAAACGGGTCAGCAACTGCACACCAGCCACGTTTGTGATATTCGAAGAAATCGTATTCAGAATAATCTCACGGCTCAAGCTGTCTTTTTCTTCAAGTTGTGCTTCAGCAGCCTTGCGTTGGTCTTCGCTCAAAGAATCATTCTGAGACTGTTCGTACAACGAACGCATTTCTTTGTTGATTGCATAGAATTCTTCAATGAATTTCTGGTAAACATCATTGCAAACCGTTCCGGCTACTTTAGACAATTCATTGTTCAATTCCAAGGTAATGGTTCCTGCTTCAAGGAATACCGGAGAGCTGATGCCCTTCGGAGCGTATGACACGACGCGGCTTGTTGCGATTGTGTCTGCGTCTCCCTTAAACTGGAAAGCTCCACCTTTAACTACAGCAGAATCAAGATTGACCATCTGACCATCTACGAAGTTCTGCAAATACACCATTTCACCATCAGCTACATCAGCAATTGTACCGTTGATTGTGTAACTCGGTTTGTTCTGACATGAAGCAAGCGCCAATACACCGGCGGTTGCCATCCACAAAAATGTTTTCATACTTTATGATTGTTATAAATAATTTTCGTCGAGCAAATATACGCTTTTTCTTTGACAAAACGAGAAGCCCTCTTGTTTTTTACATTTTTTAATCATATAAACATCTTTATATAATTAAAGAAACGAATGACCGTACACCGCCACTGCGCAGGCTTCCCGAACGAAGATATACTTCATAGACAATTTCATATATGCCATCACCTTCTGGAAGAGCTGTCCCTAGAGAAAAGCAATATGCCTAAAGCACATACCGTATAACAGGCTTGAAATGCCACAGGACCGACTCCGAAAAATACATCAAAGCCGGTATAGTGCACCGAAGTGAAGAATTGCACCACGAAGAAAAGAGTTATAAAATAGCTGGCAAAACGGACAAAGCCATACGATAAGCCTCTCACCACATCGCGGTCAGTACGATAATAATCGACGGCAAAAGCATACACCATCGCCATCAGGCTGATTGTCAGCGACAGCAGGTAAGAGCATCCATCTGCCAAAGGCGAATTATCCAGTCCCCCCGTAATGCTTCGCACAATTCCCCAAGGTCCCCATGCCAAGAGAATACCTACCATGACACAGACCGCTCCCGATGCCACACTCCAGCACAAAGCCCGCTTCTCCTTCCGCGTACAACGTCCGTCCTTCCGGAACAGACGCAGGCAAAGGCTACCCAACCCCGAATGCATCCACAACCCTGCCCCGAATGCCAGTATCAGCAAATGCCCTAAGAAAGGTGCCTGCAAGAACCCCGTGACCGCATGACGTAACTGCCAGCGCAGCCCTTCGGCACTAAGCAGGCTCTGCACACCTTCCCAGCCATACACGCTGCCTATCCACGACATGAAAGCCGTAAGCAGCGTAAGCAGGAAGAACAGGGTGGCGGGATGCAGGAAATGTCTATTCATCGTCGGGTTCCAAGTTATCAATATCCAGGATGCGCAACTCAAGGGCACGGGTCACCAAGCGGCAGGCATTCACACCTGTCCGCTCATCGGAACGGAACAAACGGTTTATCAAGTCATTCTGACGCTTCTCAATGGATTTCACCCCGAAAGGCATCCCTTTCAAATTGGTTATCATCTCTTTTGTATAGCCTAAGGCAAGGTGGCGCAACAAGCGTTCATCGTACTCATCAATGTCGTAATCGATAAGCGCCTCCTGACGGCGTTGCTCGGCAAGGACAGATTGCTTGAAACGCTCCACTATCTTTTCCAGTATCGGATAATTGAACACCAGCTTTTTACCAGCCATAACCGCTTCCACATCGGTAGCCGTCAACAATTCGCCGGTCTTCAGGATAATTCCGTCCGCCCCGGCATTCAAAGCATCCACCCAAAGCTTTTCGTTCAACACTTCACCTGTAAATATCAACACTTTCAGTTCGGGACGTTCCTTGTGCAAACGAGCACAAATAGACACCCCAATCGTAGTAGACCCTCCCAGTCCCAAATCAAGCAAGACCAAGTCAGGAGTCTGCTGTTCGAGCAAAGTCCAGAATTCAGCTTCGGTCATTGCTGTTCCTATCACTTCCGCATTAGGTATCTCGTGACGGAAAATCTCTTCCGTACCTTTCAATTCCAATTTTACATCTTCAACGATGATGACTTTAAATTTCTCCATAAATCCGTTGGCAGAATTAAATATTTAAATTAGGCTCAATTTATATGCAATGTTCGCAAAAATCCGTGATATCTGCAAGCGGATAACCAATAATTTGGACATCTGGCTATTCCACTCACACGTTTTGTTTCTGCGGAATAGTAAACCATACCGTGTAACCGCCTCCGGGCTCGGGACAGGCATTGATGCGGCATCCTCTCCTGCCTGCAAACTCATCGTGGTCACGGATAATCTGCTTACATACGAGAAACTCTGTGCCTACCAATTCATTGCCCGTACCGGCATACATGCGCGAAAGGGATGGATAGAACAGACCGTTCAACTCTTCTTGAGTAAACGTACGGCGTGTATCAATAAAGCGGAACTGCACAAAACCGTTATGACCGGCACTGGCTGATACCCTAATCATGCCGGCTTCGGCATAACGCACCGCTTCGTTAATCAGATTCTCGAATAAAAACTCCAAGAGAACTGCATCGCCCGACATAATCAAGCCGGCAGGAACCCGGGTGTCAAGCGTAAGCCCGAAAGGCAATTTACGGCTTACTTTCCGGAAATAACGGCAAAGCTTTTCATCCAGGTATTCCGAACTGACTTCGGTACGCCTGAACGTAACCTCGTCCAACTGACGTGCCGCACACGAACTGAGCAAACCAAAAATATCCTTATAATAATTCACCAGCTCGTCTACCGTCTGCAACTGCTCGTGCTCTTCCGCTTCCGAAGCCACCTTGCCTTCGTTCAGCCGGTCGATAATCTGCTTAATCCGGTTGGGATAATAAATGGTTTCATGCTTGATGGTGGAAAGGCAATTGTCGAGCACCATATTCTGTACATGCAACATATTCTCCTCATACAATGCCCGGCGGGCATCATCCTGCGCCAACTCGATGTCGTTGTACTTCTGACGAACCCGTACCACGGCGTTATAGAGCACCACGGCCAGATAATCTACGACCAGCTCGACCAGCAAGATATCTTCCTCGTCCAACCCTTGCGGCAGGGTGCGCAGGGCAAACACTCCCGTATGATGGTTCTCTCCGCCCACCTCCAGCCGAAGCGGCAAGGCGACCCATCCCGATGAGTCTCCGCATGTCACTACTTGCTTTTCCCAACAACGCGACATAAGGGTACGTGCCTCATCGGAATCGGCTTCTTCCGAAAAATGCCAATGCAACGCGGACGAATCTTCGTCGAAGAGCGCCAACCCCAACGCAAAGACAGGGAAAAGCTCGTTCAACTCACGACCTAACTGAGCCAACAATACATCCGACATAATCTCACCTTCAGCATTGAGCCGCGTAGAAGCAAAAATAACCCGATTGATAACAAACACCTGCTCCATATTATAACGGTAATGCAGACGGTGCCGCCAATACAACAAATAATAACCTACCAGGCAAATCACAGCCAGCAACACGAGCAATGCCAACGCTATCATCTTATTGTTAGCCGACTGGCGCATCTGCACACAATACTGCTCCAGCGAACGGTCTTTGCTGATTTGCTTATAAAGCGAGGTATAGGCAAGGTTATTATAATAATAGGTAGGAAAATCTTTGATGGCTAAAGCTGCCACCGCCGCCTCGTTCCGCACATCCAGCAAGATATAATAATCAGTATCGAACTCTTTATCCAGCCAGTCTTGTTCGGTTATCACATGATCGCTCCGATACAATTGCAGCAAAGGGGCATCGTATCCGGAATAGCGTACATAGTGTGCATTCAGATAATAAAGCACACTGTCAGCATATACCAGCGCATCGGCATAATAGCCTCCTACATTGCATTCGTACACCAAGTTGGCATAATCATTAGCTATAGCCAGCAAGCTGTCGTATGCTGCCACTTGACGGGACGCATCCTCCCCCACCGTCGCCTGAGTATGACTGCATCCGCTCCCTGCCAATGTCAGCCACAAGGCACCTGCTACGCACAAGACCCGCCTTAAACCTTTGGGCAGACGGAAGTAGAACCGGCTTCCTTTACCGGGCGTACTTTCGATATCGAAACAGCATACACTGAAAACCGCATTGGTCTTCCGGTATTTCTCAATAATGCCTTTACAGTTCATCAGCCCGAAGCCATGCCCTTTCTGCTTGCGCAACGATTGTACATCGCTTGCCGTATCCAGCCCGATGGTGCCTGAATCATAGACTTTCTCATCCAAGATGCGGCGTACATCTTCCGCCGAAAGCCCCGCCCCGTTATCTGATACAGAGATTTCCACGTATGTGTCCGTCTCTTCGGCTTTCAACTCCACACGTCCTCCTTCGGGCGTATATTTCCGTGCGTTTTCAGCCAAGGTATTTATCATGAACAAGGTTAAGGCACGGTCAGCTTTCACCACCGAACCGGTCGGATGAATCACCAGCTGCTGATGTTTCATCTCGAAAGAACGCCTTCCCTTACCTATCATGTCAAACAATTCACTTAATGCAAAGTTTTCGATGTTCAGGCTTACCACCCCCCTGCGCATCTTAATCCAAAGCGCCAGGATATCGTTGTACTCATTGATACGCGCTATCAGTTCGTCAATATAGACATACTTGCCCTTCTTTACCTCTGCCTGACGCGCGTAAGGAGCCGACTTCAACTTGTGCACTTCATTAACAACCCTGTCAATGTAAGGCACAATGCCGGTCACAATAGCCAGACAGGCTTTCTTCACCGCATTCTCTTTCTTGTTCTCCGCCAGATGCTGCTGATGGACATATTGCTCCTTCTCTACCTGCCTCCGTTCTTCTTCCAGCGACACCAGATTGGCTCCGTTGACCAATGCCCATGCCAAGTAAGGCGAAACCAGTTGCAACAGGAACTTCCCTTCTTTGGATAAAGGGCGCTTCGATGCCAACCACACACACCCGATGACATGCTCGTCTTCGGGCGCAATCAAATCAAGGCGAAAGACCGATGCCCCTTCAGCATGCGGAAAAGAAGAAGCATCGGGCAAGGCATCCGTATTTTCGTCCTTTAAGAAAATCTGCATATCCTCCGCACCAAAGATACGAAGGAAATCTTCCCTTACCGCCGATAAGACCGACCCGACCACAGCATCCATATCCTGAGCAGAAGCCGGTACCGCCGAGATGATTTTACGGCACAGACCGAAAACTTGCTTCAGCACCGACAGATACAACCGGTTCCGCTTCTTCCATCTCCAGTTCAAAATCACGAAAAGGACTATCAGTATGCCCAATGCCAGCAAAACCAAAAATGACAAGGCATTGAGTTGCTTTGTCTCGCTCTCTAAAGCTGTATAACGGCTCTCCAACAATTTATCCTGACGTGTATAATCCAACAAGTCAAGATAAATGTTGCGGTTATAGTCAGACTCCTGCTTCATCCCCATAGCCGAATAAGTGCGGCTCAACTGCTCGCGCAAGCGCAAAATCCATTCGGGTACGGTCTTGATGCCTTCGTCTGTAATCCATTTCAGCTCAATGGAGCGGTCATTGTCAGGGACATAGGTACGCAAGCGGTCGAGCGTATCGGTGCAATGGTAATATTTCTCGTGATGCAGATTGACGTAATGCAAGGCGGTATCCAGGTGGGGCAACGCCTTTTCGGGACAATCCATATAATTATAATAGGTGGCAATCGTGCGGTAAGTGCCCGAAATCTGATACCAGTCGCCGTATTGCTTGAACAAGTTCAAAGCCCGACGTGCATACGAAAGCGGAAGGCTGTCGAGGGGCAGCTCTTTATCGTTGATAAGACGTAAGACACCCGAACTGTTCCGCGAAAGAATCTCGCGGTTCTGCCTGAAATTCAATAATTCGGCAAGCGCCTGCAAGGCATTCGCTTCGAAATAAACATATCCTTTTGCCCGGCTCACCATCAGGCAATTGGCGAGGTAATTCAATTCGCCCGCAAGTAGTTCTTCGCGTGTAGGCGCTTCGTACATGCCCCCCGAGCCACGCATATACGCATAATACAGCCATTGCGCCGTATCGCTCCGGATAGCGTCCACGTCAATGGCATTAATCGCCTGCAACGAAGCATCCTGCTGCTGAAGGTAATAAAAATAAATTCCTGAAACGATGTAAAACTCCGAAATCCCATAGTTCAGGCGAAGCTTGGCATGTGCGTCGGTTATCTGCTTCTCGTCCTCACGAATCCGGCTCATCCGCCGAAGTGCACTGTTCCGGTAATCATAAAACTCCTTGTTCATAGCCGTGCGCTGGCATATCTTCATCCTCCCCACATCTGCTATCAAATGTTCTATCTCATTATCCCCTGTTTCCGAAGCCTGAAGGTAAAGACGTTCAGCCCGCTCGAAGTCCATTCGCATAAAATCACAGAAAGCCTCGTTGTTCAATGCTTCGGCACGAAAATCAGAATTGCCGCCTGCCAGTCTGAATGCCTCTTGCGCAGCCTGCATAGACCGGTCCAGGTCACGGTAACGCCAGACATAGGCAAGCCGGTTCAACGAATCAGCCTGAAGCCACGACTCCATCCGCCCCGCCTGCCTGCCGCAAGCCGAACAAAACCATACGAATCCTACTCCCAACCAAGCTATATACTGTATAATCCGCATAAAGACACCCACTTACTACCAATGAAAAAGAGGCTATACCATCGGACCCCAAAAGACCGGATGGTACAACCTCTTCATACCACGTGAAAGAATTGTTATTTTTTAGATTCTTCTAAAGACACTTTTCTAAATTCTTTCAATACCTTTTCCAATTCCAAAGAAACTTTGCGGGCACGCGTACCGGCAGCTTTGTTACCTTTCGATGCCTGCAATTCAGCATCTGCAAGTAAGGTTTCGTTCAATTCCTTGATTTTTGCAATTAATTCGTTCATAGCTTTTTCTATTTTGACCTTAAACATTTTCAAAGTAAATATAAATAACTCAATGTATAGCTGTTCGCCCTCTCTTTTTTACATTATTTAGTATTTAAGACCTTATTCTATTGCAACCAAGTTGCAAACAAGGCTTTCTCATACAAAATCAACACTTTCGGGTATTGACCATCCTGAAGATTCAGCTTACCTTTGCAGCAAATTAAAAAACCAACAATTATGTCACACACTCATGTACACGTACACGCACACGAACACAATCATACGTTGACATCGCTCAACTCGATTTTCATCGTATGCATCGTCATCAACCTGCTCTTTGTCATCATCGAGGCAGGTGCAGGTTTCATCTTCAACTCACTGGGTCTGCTTTCCGACGCCGGACACAACCTGAGCGATGTATTCAGCCTGTTGCTCTCACTTTTTGCCTTCCGTATGTCGAAACACCACAGCACCGACCATTTTACCTATGGATATAAGAAAAGCACTGTACTGGTATCGTTACTCAATGCCATTATCCTGCTGATTGCCGTAGGCGGCATCATCATCGAAAGCATCTATAAGCTTAAAGAGCCCGAACACGTCTCGGGTGCAGCCGTATCATGGACGGCAGGTATTGGCATCATCGTCAACGGAGTCACGGCATGGCTCTTGATGAAAAGCCAGAAACACGATTTGAACGTACGGGGCGCCTTTCTCCACATGGCGATGGATACACTGGTCTCTGTAGGAGTGGTTATTTCGGGCATCATCATCATGTTGACCGGATTCGTGCTGATTGATACACTCATCAGTCTGGTCATTGCCTTCCTGATTCTGATTTCGACCTGGAAACTGCTGAAAGAAAGCCTTTTCCTCTCGCTCGATGCCGTACCCGAAAACATCAACCTGCATGAAGTGGAGGAACACATTGCCCATGTGCCCGGAGTAGAAAGCTACCATCACTTTCACGTATGGGCAATAAGCACTACCGAAAATGCAGCCACCATACACATTGTATTGAAAGACTTGTCCGAGATGGAGAAGGTAAAACACGCCGTAAAAGAAGAGCTGCGCGAACACGGCATTCAACACAGCACCGTAGAATGCGAAATGCCGGGAAGTCATTGTGACGATCCGTGTTGTTGTCAGTAAGTAATCGATAAGAATCAGAAAAGCTCGGTCTCTTTAGGAAACCGAGCTTTTCTGATTCTTGAGAAATGATTGATTATTTTTCTTTCTTAGGAGTTGTCTTCTTAGTTGCTGTAGTGGTCTTCTTTGCAGCTGCCGGTTTTTTACCTTCAGCTTTCTTCAATTCCGACTGCAACTTAGTAACTTCATCATTCAACTGAACCAATTCCTCGCCTTGATTCTTGATGGTGGTCAACAAAGAGCCCAACTCTTCGTTATCCATATCAGCTGGATACAACGAGTTGACACGTGCCAGGAAGTCGCCCAAGATATTCATGTAATTTGTAAACGCATCGTATGGTGAATCATAAATACCCCTGTCAAGACCTACACCGGTATCTTTCGTTGTCATGAAACGGAAGTTATTGCTTGCCTGCAAATAATACCAGTCTTGCTTGATACGACGGTCATTGCACAGATGTACACGTTCGGCTACACTATACAATTTGTTGAAAGCTTCACGCTGCAACACATTACCCAACCATGGGCTGATATCTCTTTCTTCATCAGACCAAGACATCGGATAAGGTACATCCATCATATCTACCGATTTCAGCTTCGTAACGATTTCTGTCGGAGTAGAGAATGTAATGCCTTTCTGTTTAGCACAAGCCGGCAACGCTTTCAGGAATTCCAAAATATTGGAAGACAACGGCTGGGAAATACCCAAAGCTGAAAGTTCCATAAAGATATTGATAACTTGTTCGTTTTCAGGCAAAGCAGCAATCCAATCAATATATGTATCTGCAAACAACGGATATTCACTCCATTCCGAATTAGAGAAACGTAAACTGATATCATCAGAAAGCTTGAAGTCACGCATCAACAATTTCAAACTCGGATTTTCTGTACAATGATACAAGTAGTGCGGGCTCTTCCATCCCAATACATGCTTAGCACCTTCTATCAATTGTCCTTTGAATCCCATGCTGGCAACAATACCACCGATTTCATTATCATAAATCAAGCTGGAATTACGGAATACTTTCGGCTCTTGTCCAAAGTAATCTTTGATTTTCTTACGCATCACTTCTACTTCTTCGCGGAAGCATTCTTCATTTGCCAATGAAGACAGACCATGAGAATAAGGTTCACAAATAAATTCACAGCAACCGGTAGCATTCAATTCCTGCAACAGTTCGATGACAGCAGGAGCATGCATTTCCAATTGTTCAAGCGCAACACCTGATATAGAGAGAGCGACCTTAAACGCACCGTCGCTGTTCTTCACCATTTCAATTAAAGTAGTCAATGCCGGGATGTACGAACGTTCAGCTACATCATTAATGCTTTGTTCGTTGGCATAATCATCATAATAGTAATGATCCGTACCAATTTCAAAGAAACGATAACGTTTCAGATGGATGATCTGATGTATTTCAAAGTAAAGACAGATTGTTTTCATATCAATTTGAGTATAATGTTATTTACCATAATTTTTTAAAGTCTGTTCATATAAACTGCGGATTAACACTCCGACTTTTTCCCATACGATGCCATCTACCTCTTTCTTACCTTCATCGCGCAAGTATTCATACAGCGCAGGATAAGTACAAATAGCATGAATAGCATCTGCCATCGCGTGAATATCCCAATAGTCTATCTTAATACATTTGCTCAGAATCTCGGCACACCCCGACTGTTTGGAAATAATTGTAGGAACACTACATTGCATGGCTTCCAACGGCGAGATACCGAACGGTTCAGAAACAGAAGGCATGATATAGACATCACTGGCTTTCAAAACTTCGTACACTTGTTTTCCTTTCATAAATCCAGGGAAGTGGAAACGGTCAGCAATGCCTCTTTCTGCAGCCAGACGAATCATGGCATTCATCATATCACCGCTACCAGCCATGACGAAACGTACATGGTGTGCACGTTTTAATACCATTGCAGCAGCTTCAACGAAATATTCAGGTCCTTTCTGCATAGTGATACGTCCCAAGAACGTAACGATTTTCTCTTTTGGATTCTTGTGCGGTACAATCTCCTGAATTTCTTGCGACAACGGAGCTACCGCATTATGAACTGTAAAGACTTTACGCGGATCCTGATAATATTTATGAATAACCGTCTGTCGTGTCAGTTCACTCACACACATGATACAATCGGCATGGTCCATACCGTTCTTTTCAATAGAATAAACAGTCGGATTCACATTACCACGGCTACGGTCAAAATCAGTAGCATGAACATGGATAACCAACGGTTTACCTGATACCTGTTTAGCATGAATACCTGCCGGATAAGTCAACCAATCATGTGAGTGAATGATATCAAATTCTTGTTGACGGGCAACCACACCCGCTACGATGGAATAATTGTTTATCTCTTCCTGCAGATTATCCGGATAACGTCCGGAGAACTCAAGGCATCCCAAATCATTGGTATGCATATAATTGAAATCGGCATAAATGTGGTCACGCAAGTCGTAATACAATTGTGGGTCCATATAGTTCCCTACCCGGCTCTTTACGTAATCCCATTGAACATCACGCCATACGATAGGCACACTGTTCATACCGATAATTTTCATGAAGCTTTGGTCTTCGTCTCCCCATGGTTTAGGAATGCAAAAAGTAATCTGCATATCCGACTGAGCTGCCAGACCTTTGGTTAGACCATAACTGGCCGTACCCAAACCTCCCAAGATATGGGGAGGAAACTCCCATCCAAACATTAAAACTTTCATAGTATTTCCTCCCTTTTACTGATTGTCATATTTTTCTAACAGATTTAAAGTTCTCAAAATTTGTGCTACGTTCATTGCAAATGAAACAGCTCCACGTCCACGGAATGGAGGATTACCGTCAAATAATTCCGGAATACAGCCTACACAATGAAGAGTCATTTCATCTTCATAACTAATCATCTGCCGTTCAACGAACGATATAGCACTACGCTTATAAATACGCAAATAAGCTTCGAGATAGAATCCTTCCAACCACGGCCATGCTGTTCCCTGATGATAAGCATAGTCACGTTGTATCTGCGGACCTACATAATTAGGATTGTAACCGCCACTCTTCGGACTCAACGAACGAAGACCTTTCGGTGTAAGCAACTCCTTCGTTACGATATCTACCACACCTTTCTTCTGTTTGGCACTTAACGGAGAATAATCAAACGCAGCTGCAAAAATCATGTTCGGACGTACGCTCCAATCCATCATGTCACCATCTACATAATCAAGCAAGTAACCATACTCATTCAAGAATGTACTAACAAAGGATTGTCCTGTCTTTTCTGCTACTTGGCTTAAGCGGTCAGCAAATTCGTTATCACCTCCTTCGCGCAACAACTCGCTTACAAACATAAGCGCGTTATACCATAACGTATTAAATTCTACAATAAATCCTGTACGTGGAGTAACCGGACGTCCATTTACCGTAGCATTCATCCAAGTGATAGCTTTATCCCTGCCTTCCGAATATACCAAGCCATTTTCGCAAACTTTCAAATTCGGATGTTTACCATCCAGCAAAAATGTCATGATATCTTTTAACAAGGTTCCGTATTTAGCACGTGCACCTTCGCGTGATACCATCTTTGCATACTGCTGAATAGTCCATACAGCCCACATTAACACATCAGGGTGTTCCATTTCATAAACCTTCAGTGTAATGGGATCTCCTTTAATAAATTCGTAAACGGCTTTCGTTGCCGTAGCCATTACCATTTCAAATTTCTCAACCTCTCCTACAGCAAGCATCAGTCCTGGCAATGAAATAAACATATCACGTGCACGGCATTTAAACCATGGATAACCTGCAAGGACATAATATTCATCCCCCTGTTTGTTCAGAAACTGGTGAGCTGCATTAATCAAACAATGTTTGAAATTGTCTCTCGGCGTACGACGGTCTACTTCTTCAGAGAAAAGTTGATTCAGGTTAGCTGTTTCAATTTCCGAAATGCCTCCAGAAAATACAATCGGCTCTCCTTTTTTAATTTCCATCTCGAAATATCCCGGAACATACAAATCCTCATTGAAATCATATCCACGTTCCTGCTCTTTCGGATATTCGATTCCTCGATACCAATCTGGCTGGAAATGGAACTCATTCGCACAATTAGTCTGCATGAACAGTTCGGGATAACCCGGATACATACACGTCTTGATTCCGTTCTTTACCGCATCATACTTACGGCTTGCCTGAGCATTTTCATGTGTGTATTGACGCACACTACGGAAAGCAAGGAACGGACGCAAACGAAGTGTGGTTGTGGAATGAGCTTCCAACAATGTGTAACGAATCAGAATTCGATTTTCATGATGGACAAACAACTTTTCCTTTTTCAATACTACACCTCCCACTCTATAAATAGTAGTAGGAACCTTCTCACACTCGAACTCGCGGATATACTTATGACCCCGTGGACTAAAGGTATCTCCATGATATTTATGGAGTCCTAAGTTAAACTCTGCTCCATGCTGGATAACCGTTTCATCGAGCGAAGATAGCAATACATGGTTTTCATCATCCAATTCCGGAACAGGAATGACTAATAAACCATGGTATTTGCGAGTGTTACAGTCTACTATTGTAGAGCAATGGTATGCGCCTGAACGATTTGTCCGAAGGATTTCACGGGTCAGTGATTCCTCCAAATTCGTCATCAGCGTCTTGTCAAATCGTAAATAACTCATAGCTGTTATATTAAGGTTATTAATTACATAAAAAATGTTATTTCATTAACACCTCAAAATTAGTAATTAAAAAAACAATCCAAAATGAAAAATCTTTTTTTTTTCGTCTTTAACACAAAAAAATGACATTATTTCATTTCTATTACAATAACTTATGTTATACAGCATAGAATAAGTCAATAAAAAATACCCCTGGAAGGAACATCAGGCAAACAAATTGCCAAATGCCCAACCAGAGGTAGAGACAAACAAACCTTATATCTACTAATAGTTGAAATTCTCTTTTTTCACATATACTTTAAAGTCTTTAATGCCGCCAGGCACGCCGCTTTCCATACGTGGCAAATACTGAATGCCACTTAATGTATGCTCGGCTCCTAAGTCGATAACAACCGAATGCGGATAAGCACTTCCTTCAGTTGTGCTCCAATAAGTAGATTCTTGCAGGTCAAATATTTTATCTGCCGAGCGGTTGACGTTCGACACATCTTCGCTATCTGCATATTTTACAATCCACGGTTCACGCGATAAACGTTCCCCTTTTTCGTCTAACACATACATCTCAGCGATACATGCCAAGGCTTTGCCATCCAATGCATTCAAGGCTTCCAAACAGATGTAACGTCCTGTCACCGGATTGCCAAACTTCATTTCCTGCCAACCGTTGCCCGGCTTAAAGCTTCCGCTCAACACAGCTTTCTCGCCTGCCAGGTTAAGCTTTTCTCCCTCATTACGATGAGTCAAAGGCTTGTTCACCAAGAGTTGGTTCAGGATAGGTTCTTCCAAACCTTCCGTGCGAGCTTCTTTCGGACCGACGATATCAAATACCAGGATTTCGTTCTCGCCTTCCTTCAGCCAGCATCCGGGCACGTAAAGCGTCTGCTGGGGACCGATTTCCCAAATGCGCCCTATGCCATATCCGTTGACGTAGACCAGTCCTTTACCCCATGTCTCGAAGTTCAGGAACGTATCGCCCGTCTTCTCTATATTAAATGTAGCACGGTAACAGCCCGGCACACGTTGCCCCTTTTTGTCTGTAACGGACTTCAGCGGTTCGAACTTCAGCCCCGTATAAAAGTCGTAACGGTCTTCCAGGTTATAAACGGTCCAGCCTTTCAGCTCGGTGGTACGCCCTGCCTGCTTCAGTTCTACCTTTTCGGTAATGCCCTTGAAGTCTTTGATGGCGCGTCCGAAATTGATACGGCCCATAGCTTCTACCAGGATATCCAGTTGCGCCCCTTCGGCACATGCAGGCAGGTCAAGCTGTTTCTCGCCATTGCGGCGGTCCAGCTTACCTATATATTTACCATCTACAAAAATTTGCGCATAATCGTGAGCTTCGGTTACAGTAAGCGTTGCCGTATTGCTGATTTTAGGCAGGTTGGTACGGTAAAGGATGCTCCCGAAACCTTGGTCGTATTCTTCCATCGTACGGATGGTGTCATCCTGTCTGGGTTCAGGCAAATTGGCAAACAAGGGAGCCACTTCTGTAAACTGGAAAGCAGGCACACTGACAGTCGGAATCTCATCGGGCACCTTTGCCTGCTTCTTGCCGTCCATGTATTTCTCTAATGCCTTCCGCAGTTCCCAATACTTCGGAGTGGTCTTGCCCGACTCGCTGATAGGTGCATCATAGTCATACGAAGTCACGTCCGGCGCAAAGCCCGGAGAGTTGGCTCCTGCCCAATGTCCCCAGTTGGTGCCTCCATGAGTCATATACAAACTAAACGAAATGTTCTTCGAAAGCATTTCATCGATACCTGCTATCATGTCGGCAGCCGGACGGGTCTCGTGATTGGCTCCCCACTTGTCGAACCAGCCGCTCCAAAACTCGCTGCACATTAACGGGCTGTCGGGACGCACCTTTTTCAAGGGGGCAAACTGTTCGTCAATGTTCGCTCCGGTGCCAAAGTTCATGGTCCATATCAGGTCATCGAGCGCGTTCAACTGGAAATTGGATGACCAGTCGCATTGGAACAATGTCACATCTCCATAGTTCTCACGCACGATGTCGCGTATCTTCGCCACATATTCCTTGCTTTCGCCATACGAGCCATACTCATTCTCCACCTGTACCATAATAATAGGACCACCCTTTTGGATAGTCAGTCCAGCCACCTGTTTTGCCACTTCCTTCTCGAAGATAGCCACACGCTCCAGAAAGTAAGGGTCGTCTTCACGCAAGCGGATATCTTTTTTCTTCAGCAACCACCAAGGCAGTCCGCCCATCTCCCACTCGGCACATACATACGGTCCGGGACGAAGGATGACATACATATCATTTTTCTGACAAAGACGACAAAACTCTGCTAAATCTTTCTGACCAGTAAAATCAAACTGACCCGGTTTTTCTTCATGGAAGTTCCAAAAAACATACAGACAGATGGTATTCATCCCTAACGCCTTGCACTGCTTGATGCGATGCTCCCAATAAGCACGGGGAATACGGGGATAATGCAATTCGGCAGCCTTCACGACAAAAGGCTCGCCATTAAGAAGAAAGGTTCCTTTTCCAGCCTCGAACGTACCGCTTTCGGCTTTCGGCGTACACGACTGGAATCCAGCCATCGCTCCCCATGAAAGTAAAAGCGATACGCCAATAGTTGCCCATTTATTCATACGATTCTTTTTTAAGTTAACAAATTATTTACATCATATCTTGATTACTGTACAAAGATAGCGAAAATAGAATCGTCCGAATAGGGAATAATCAATCAAATTAGGGTTACAAAACGGTCAAAAGCCGATAAAGATATACATCGTAACGCAGAAAGATTTATCTTTGTTATGAAAAGCCGGATGATACAACTTAATTTATAAACCTAAAAACCATGAATTACAAAAACCGTATTCTGACTTTGCTCGCTTTTTTCTTACTCACCACTTCGGTGACGCGAGCGTCTTTGGTGGAAGAAAAGGACTATGCAGGTTATCTTTTCACCTATTTCACCGGAAACCACATCAGTGAAGAAGCCGTATGTTTTGCCGTCAGCACAGACGGATACACTTACTGGGCGCTGAACGACAACAAGCCTGTGCTCGACTCGAAAGTCATCAGTTCGACCGGAGGCGTGCGCGACCCGCACATCCTGCGAGGCGAAGACGGCACCACTTTTTATATGGTGCTGACCGATATGGTATCCGATAACGGCTGGGACTCCAACCGTGCCCTGGTCATGCTGAAATCGAATGACCTGGTAAACTGGACCCACTCCATTATTAATATGCAAAAGCGTTATCAGGGACAGGAAAAGCTGAAACGCGTATGGGCACCCCAAACCGTCTTCGATAAAGAAGCCGGGAAATACATGGTGTATTGGTCGATGCAATACGACGGAGGTCCTGACGTCATCTACTATGCGTATGCCAACGATGACTTTACCGACCTGACAGGAGAACCGAAGCCGCTGTTCGTTCCTGCCGACAAAAAATCGTGCATCGACGGTGATATCGTGTACAAAGACGGCGTTTATCACCTGTTCTATAAAACGGAAGGTCATGGCAACGGCATCAAAGTTGCCACTACCCGTTCGCTTACCTCGGGCAAATGGACGGAAAGTCCCGACTATAAACAGCAGACCAAAGAAGCCGTAGAAGGCGCAGGCACTTTCAAGCTGATAGGCGAGGACAAATACATCCTGATGTACGACGTTTACATGAAAGGCAAATACCAGTTTACGGAAACTACCGACCTGGAACATTTCAAGGTGATTGACCACGCTATCAGCATGGATTTCCATCCGCGTCATGGTACAGTCATCCCTATCACCCGTGCCGAATTGAAACGGGTTACCGACAAATGGGGAAAACCAGAAGGTCTTGGTGAATTACCACAGAATCCTGCTATCCCTGGCTTCCATGCCGACCCTGAAATCCTTTATTCGAAAAAGACAGATAAATACTACATCTACTCTACTACCGACGGCCAACCGGGATGGAGAGGGTGGTATTTCACCGCCTATTCTTCACCCGACCTGAAAGATTGGACTTACGAAGGCGTCATCCTCGACTTACGTTCTCCGCAAGTTCCTTGGGCTAATGGAAATGCCTGGGCACCCGCCATCGAAGAAAAATTGATTGACGGAAAATACAAATACTTTTTTTATTACAGCGGAAACCCGAACGACAATTCGGGCAAACAAATCGGGGTAGCCATAGCCGATTCGCCTACAGGCCCATTTAAGGATATGGGACAACCTCTCATTACTGAATCACCTACAGGAAATGGTCAACAGATAGACGTGGATGTGTTTACCGACCCGATGACCGGTACACCTTATTTATATTGGGGCAACGGATACATGGCAGGAGCCGAATTGAACAGCGACATGGTATCGGTCAAGAAAGAGACTATCCGGGTTCTGACCCCGAAGGGCGGTTCGCTAAAGGATTATGCCTATCGCGAAGCTCCGTACGTGTTTTATCGCAAAGGCATCTATTATTTCCTTTGGTCGGTAGACGATACCGGTTCGCCCAATTATCACGTGGCATACGGCACGTCGGATTCTCCGCTGGGTCCTATCCAAGTAGCCAAAGACCCGATTGTCACTATTCAGGATCCGTCAAAAGAGATTTACGGACCGGCTCATAATTCCGTAGTACGCAAACCTGGTACCGATGAATGGTACATCGTATACCACCGTATCAATAAGAATTACATAGATAAAGACAAAGGTCCGGGCGTACACCGCGAGGTATGCATCGACCGCCTGGAATTCAACGAAGACGGCACTATCAAACGGGTCGTATTGAATAAATAAAAATCAATAGGCAACGGATTATTGCTATTGATTAAAACGCAGATTTCCGCAGATTAACGCAGATTTATCGTTTTATAATTATAAAATCTGTGTTAATCTGCGGAAATCTGCGTTTCCACCCATTAGAAATTCACACCCAGCGTAAACAATAACTGGTGCCGGTCGGTATTCACTTTGGTGGCAGGAAGGTCTTCGGAACTGAATGCGTAGAAATCAGATTTGTACGTCTTGTACATATACGCTAAATCCGCATAAAACAACTTGCCGGCATAACCGATTCCTGCCGTTGCCGTATGTCTCCCGAAACGGTTGGTGTATTCCACATCGGTACGCATGTCGTTATATTCCAAAGCCTTATAAGCCGTTTCCTTGAATATGGATGTATCGTAATTATAACCTAACCGCAAGCTGAAAGAAGGAGTAAGACGCGCTTCCATCCCGACACGTACCGTATGAGCCCCTTTCAAGTCCTCGTCAATATAGGCGTTCTGGCTCTCCATCTTATAGCCATCGACATAGCTCAACTCCGTAGAAGGATAAGCGGCATATTCATACTCCGCACCAACGGCCACTCTACCTCCCAATACGGTACCCATACTTACATTAAAACGCCATGGCGTCTTCAACCGGTATTCTCTGACCGTTTCTCCACCTACATAATTGGCAGGCGACTCGGTTCCTTCAAACCTTGACCCGTCGCTATAACTCAAGTCAGTATACAATTCGGAAGTGTACCGGTCGGTCAACGCATACCAGGTAGGCGTATGTACAGCTATCCCAAAACGGAAAGGTGACTCTAATACCGGACGAATAATAGCGCCTAATTTCAAATCAAATCCGTTTCCATCGGTACGGAAAGCGTTCCGCAATTCATAATACCCTTCACCCGAAGTTCTTCCATTGTCATAATAGACATCTTCGGTATAATAAGTAGAACGCGAATAGTTGACATCATACACACCCAAAGTCAATCCCAGATAAATCCGGTCTTCGATATTGGCGGATACATTGAAATCATACTCACTGATTCCGCCTTCCTCACGGCTGCGATATCCGTTCGCTTCACCGTTCCAGCCGACCAATTCATTATTATCTATCGACACCAACTCGGTGCGAACACCCATAACGCCCAAATATGGATAGTCTACCGCCGTCGGGCTGTACGGACCCGGACCGGTGCCGTTATAGTTATAGATATCATCGATTTCGGTAAGTTTTTCAATAGATCCGTCTATCATATTCGCCATCTGTTGCGTCTGCGACAAACCGTCCAAGAATCCGCCAGACTGGAATAACGCGTTGAAATTCGAGCTTTTATGATAATTGAAGCCAAAATTCAGGTATCTCAATGTCGTGCGGTTGCCTATCTTGCTTGAATATACAAAACCAATCTGGTCGAACGAAGCCTTCAGCTTCTTGTCGCTCAACTGGCTTCCTGAAAAATCGCTCTGCGTCTTCGTCGAATTAAATCCGAACGAAGCAGATACATCGTGACTACGAAATAAGCCGATACCTGCGGGATTGGTACTCATCACCGAGATATCAGCTCCCAATGCGCCCATAGCGCCACCCATCCCGACAAAACGGGCTGTTCCATTTAACTCCTTATCCGAAAAACGGACTGCATCGTATTGAGTCTGCGCTACGGCACAGACTCCACACGACAACAAGGCAGTTACACCTATTATAATACGTTTCATATATGTTCCTCTATGCTATAATTCTTACTTATCTGCGGCGTGCTCCTCCACCTCCGCCTACACTACGGGTTGCTCCGCCACCCGACTGGTTCCTACTTCCGCCGAAAGACGAACCACCGGAATATCCCCGGTTGCTGCTTCCCCGGTTAACATTGTTGAACCGCGAGCTGTTGTTATTGTTGTTCATCCGGTTGAAGGCATTGGTATTCCGGTATGAATTGGTCCGGGTGCTGCTTGGGCGGGTATAAGTGCCCCTGTTGTCATTCTGCAACTGGCTTTGACGCGTATATCCCGTTGTCCTTCCACCTCTTATCGAAGATGCTGCATTGCGGGAGCCGGAAACCACCCGTCCTCCTGTACGTCCGTTGCGGTCGTATGCACTTCGGCGGTAAGACGAACTGGCACCTATCGGACGGGCTGAAGAATAATTCCGTCTCGGTATGCCGATTTCACCTCGCCTGTTATTATAAGAATAATGAGGACGCCATCCGGCACCGCCCCAGTAGGGATGCGGATGATGCCATCCTCCCCAATAACCGGCATACCAGCCACCCCAGTATCCGCCATACCAGTACGGCGAGTACCAACTGCTGTAATACCACGGCGAATACCAGCTCCAACCGAATCCCCAGCGTGGACCGGCTATGCTCCAGTTCCAACGCCAGTCCCACCAAAGCGGATTAGAGAAGGTAGGGAACACGTAAGCGTACAATCCGTCATCGTACACATTCCAGTCCCACGACGGGAATGCGCCATACACTACATCCCAATACAGCGGGCTGCTGATAGGAATGGCGTATGCCGGACTGCGGAAACGGATAATCCGCATCGCATATTCATAATCGTCTTGCGAACCTTCGAAACCGTTTACCCACTCGCCCCGTTCATTATAAGGTTTCTCCTCTATATACAACGTGTCGTTTTCCACCGAGAAGGTGTTTTCTCTCGACGTATACCGGCGGTTGTACTCATCGATGTCACGCGTCTTTCCCGTCACATCTTTCACCACTACAGCCGGAGCCGGAGAGACTGAGGATGTAGTAGTGGTAGTAGTAGTGGTCGTCGTAGTCTGCCTGGTGACCTGACGCTCCTGCGCCTCCTGTTCCGTTTTCTTCTCCTTTTTCGGAACGAAATAGAGGTCATCATTCTGTGCCATAGCCAGCCATGGCAAGCAGGCTATCAGCAACACTGCTCCTAATTTTGTTCTTATCTTCATACGCATTGAAATAATTTTGTTATCATTCAAAAAAAGGCAATCGGGACCGATGCCATTTTCAGCAATACAAAGTTAATCACAATCTTCTATTCTGCAAATAGGAATTCCCTATTTCGGTATAGGGATTTCCCTATTTTATGTTACAATCAGCAAAGATTATAGTCTTTGTCCACAAATATATATTCATCTGTAGTTTCACCTGTACTGAAACTGCCAACGAATATATATGTATCTGTCAACAAAGCTATGCTCACTCTGCCTGCAAAACATTTTGCAGCCATTATGCTTTATTTTAAAACGTAAATACACACTAATTTGTACAAATTGCCAATCCGTCTAATTGTAACAATTTTTTCATCAAAGATAATAAAAAATGTAAAAATCCCCTCAGATTATGTTGTTCGACATATAAATTGACATTTATGAAATATTTCTATATCAAAAAAGACTTGTTTGTATACTAATCATAAGAAAAAATCATTTAATTTTGCAACGATACGTTAAATACTTAATCTAATAATTTATGCAAAGTAAACAAACTACCAACAAGTGGATGCAGAGAAAACTCTTTTCTCTTGCGATTTTTCTTTTAGTGAGTACTTATGCATTTGCCCAGAACGTGGTGACGGGTATTGTGAAAGACAATACAGGCGAACCGCTGATTGGAGTAAGTGTAGTAGAAAAAGGTACAACAAACGGTAACATTACCGACATGAACGGTAAGTTCTCAATCAATGTAGCTAAAGGCAAAACCTTGGTATTCTCTTACATTGGTTATCTTACCGAAGAAGTACAAGTTACCTCAAACAAGTTGAACATTCTGATGCACGAAGATGCACAAGCATTGGAAGAAGTAGTAGTCATCGGTTACGGTAGCATGCAGCGTAAAGACGTAACCAGTTCCATCACAACCGTCAAAGCGGAAGACCTGAACGTAGGTGTTTACACAGACCCAGCCCAATTGCTGCAAGGCAAAGTTCCTGGTTTGGCCATCACTACCTCGGGCGACCCGAACGGAAGCCCAAGCATTACCTTGCGTGGTGCTTCTTCGTTGCGCGAAGGTGCAGCTATGCAACCTTATTATGTAATTGATGGTATTCCGGGCGTTGACATCTCGATGGTAGCTCCGGATGATATCGAAAGCATTGATGTCCTCCGCGATGCTACCGCAACCGCCATCTACGGTTCGAAAGCAGCCAACGGCGTTATCATCATTAACACCAAGAAAGGAAAGAAAGGACGTACAAACGTAAGTTATAGCGGTTATGTGGCATTCGACAAGATTCTGAAGAAAATGGATATGGCTACAGCCGACGACCTGCGGGCATACGCCGAGAAAAACGGCTTGACCTTATCTAATGATATGGGCGCCAATACCGACTGGCAGGACGAAGTGCTCCGCACGGCAGTGAGCCATAATCATAACCTCTCTATCAACGGAGGTTCAGACAAAACAACCTATATGGCAAGTATCAACTACCAAGACCGCGAAGGTGTCATCAAAGGTACAAACATGGACCGTCTGAACGTACGTTCGTTGCTGACAACCAAAGTACTGAAAGACCGTTTGGAATTGTCGGCAGGTGTAAATGCCAGATATGGTAAAGCTGTAGGTGTCCCCATGAGCAATGAAGGCGTTTCGGTACTTGATGCCATGAACTATTTCTCGCCGATGCTTCCGGTACGTGATGAAAACGGGAACTGGACACAAGCTTCAGGCAGCCAGAACATGAACCCGATGTCATTAATATATGAAGATACATCGGAAACCATTTACAAAAACACACAACTTATTGGTAAAGCTACTTTGGAGATTATCAAAGGCCTGAAGTGGAGTGCCAACTATTCATTCACCAACAATCAAAGTACGTATAGCGAATATCATACACACAATACCCAGCAACCGGGTATCAACGCGCAAAACGGCCAGGCTAAACGTAATACCTATTTCGGTCATGAACACATCTTCGAAACTTACGGAAACTATGATACCGTTATCAATGACGCACACAAGTTGTCTATCATGGCAGGTTATTCATGGGAAGAAAGAATGTCGAACGACGGTTTCGGACTGACTGTACACGATTTCTATGATGACGTATTGAAATGGAACCAACTGACTTACGCCAGCACCATCGACGGCATTCCGGCTATCGAAAGTGGAACAAAGGAAACAGTACGTAACATTTCATTCTACGGCCGTATCGGCTATTCGTACAACAGCAAGTACATGATTCAGGCAACCATCCGCCGCGACGGTTCTTCTGTATTCGGCAAAGACAACCGCTGGGGTACATTCCCTTCTGTCAGCGTGGCATGGAACATCACAGAAGAAGACTTCATGAAGGAGCAAGACGTATTCAGCAACCTGAAACTCCGCTTGGGTTATGGTGTCAGCGGTAATGCCCTCGGCTTCGGCGCTTATACACCGTATGAGACTTACGGTGCATCGGGCTTCTTTACTTATAACGGCAAGAGCTGGCGTACACTGGCAGCTACCAAAAATGCCAATCCTAACCTGAAATGGGAATCTACCGGCATGTTCAACATCGGTCTCGATTACGCTTTCTTCAACGGACGCCTCAACGGTACCATCGAATGGTATAACAAGAAGACCAAAGACTTGATTTGGAATTATCCGGTTTCTACCAACCTCTATCCGTTCAGTGACATCCAAGCCAATGTCGGCGAAATCACCAACCGTGGTATTGAAATCTCTATCAATGCCGTTCCGGTCCGTACCCGGAATTTTGAATGGAGTACAACCGTTACCCTCTCACATAACAAGAACACAGTAGACAGACTGTCTAACGACCAGTTCGAAGTAGGCCGGTTCACTCAAGGTGACCCGATGGTTGCCGGCGTATCGGCTGAAGGTTATACCCAACGTATCATCGAAGGTGAACCTCTCGGTACTTTCTATACCTTCGAATTTGCCGGATATAACGACGATGGTATCGCTACTTATTACGAAAGAGACCCTGAAACCGGCGAACGTACAGGAGCAACCACTACCGAACCGGGATACGAAGACCGTACCATTACCGGCTGTGCACAACCCAAACTGAACTTCGGATGGAACAACACCTTTACCTGGAAGAACTGGAATGCCACTATCTTCCTGACCGGTGTATTCGGTAACGACATTTACAATGGCTCACGTGCCAACTATACCAGCCCAGAAAACTTCTCAAACGGCAAGAATGTGCTGAAAGAATTCATCTACGAACGTCCGGCAACCGATACATCCAACAACCGTCCTTCCGACCGGTTCATTGAAAACGGTTCTTACCTGCGTCTGGCTAACTTTACGTTAGGTTACACATTCAAGAACTTCGACAACTGGCTGCAGAATGTACAACTGTACATCAATTGCAACAACCTGTTCACCATTACCAGCTACAAGGGTCTTGACCCGGAAGTAAACATGGGTGGTCTGGCTCCCGGCGTTGACTACCGCTGGAGCGCATATCCGCATACCCGTACTACTATGATTGGTTTAAAGGTTAATTTCTAATCATCAACAGACATTATTAAATATGAAAACGAATATAAAATCTATACTTGCCGTTTGTACTGCCGCATTATTTACCGGATGTACAGACTTGGACGTGAAAATTGAATCCCAATATACGCAATATCCTACCAACGATATTGCTGTAGAAGCCAAAATGGCTGATGTATATTTCCAATTGCGTGATGTATTCGGACGTAGATATATGGAAGCGATGTCTTTATCAAGCGACCAATATACCGCTGTTTCTTACGGGGGCGGTTGGTATGATAGTGGCGCTTATTCTCATCCTACCCTTCACAATTACCGTCCCGAAGATGCCACAATCGACTGGATGGGAGTAGTTATAGCCGGTATTACCAAAGCCAACACAGTCATACGCGACTTAGGCGGTGACGAAGCCGGAGAACGTATCGCTCCTGCCCGTGCCATGCGTGCTTTCTTCCACTTTATCATTATGGACTGTTGGGGAGATGTGCCTATCCTGGACCATCTTCTTACCGAAGGTGAGCTGGTAGACCGCTCTCCGCGTGCCGATGTAGCCCGCTATATCGAAAAGGAATTGCTGGAAATCATTCCCCAGCTTACAGACGAAGTGAGTGACAATACGTATGGCAAACCTAACAAATGGATGGCAGAAGCGTTGTTAGTAAAACTTTACATCAACTGGGCTGTGTACACTGCCCAGTCGGTTGACCAATATGACGCAGCAACAGCTGTCAACGAAAAACTCAACGACTGTATCGCTTACTGTGACGATATCATTCAGTCTGGCTTGTTCAACTTGGGTTCGATGCCTTACGCTGAAAAATTCGGTCCCGATAACGGCTCACAAGTAGAAGACTTCATCTATGCCATGCCTTACGATACCTATACAGCAACCGGCATGCAGTACGGACGTGCCCGCACATGGAAAAAAGCAGGCGATGTAGCCAAGAGTTATTATGGTATGGCATTAAGCAATTCAGCTGGCGGATACATGACTATGAATCCGGAATACTCCGCCCTGTTCTGTCTGGAAGGCGATGTGCGCAACAACAGCATCATCGGTGATACGGTATATGTTTACGATTCGAGGACCTATCAACCTACCTCGGAAGTAGCATTGGACGAAAGTGGCAATCCCATTGTACTGACAAAGACGGTTACACTTAAAAACGCGAATGATGCGATGCTGGATGTAGGCGATGACATCAACGGTTACAACCAAGGTTATCGTTCAGTCAAATTCTTTGTCATTGATGATGACTTCAAGAATAGCAGAAACCAGTCGAATGACTTGCCTATATTCCGTTATGCAGATATCCTGCTGACCAAGGCTGAAGCGATAGTCCGGGGCGGTACGGCTACCAATGGCGATACACCGATGAGTTTGTTCAACCAAATCCGTGAATACGCAGAAGCTCCGCTCCTTACAACAGACCCCACTTTGCAGGATTTGCTGGATGAACGCGGACGTGAATTCTTCGATGAGAACTGGCGTAGAAACGACATGATTCGTTTCGGGACATTCGAAAGTGAATACGGATTCCACAGACTGGATTTCCCCACTGCCAACTTCGACAAAACACACCGTATATTCCCGATACATCAAGATATGCTGAACACCAATTCTAACTGGAAACAGAATCCGGGATATGAATAATAATTGAACATTCATTTTTTAAATTTCTAATCTACAATAACTAACCCTTGTATCGCTGTCTACCGTCGGGATGACGTCAGCTGCGATGCAAGGGTTTCCGGTTTTATGATTCTCCGCCCTCCGACTATTCTCTTACCATTCATAACAAGGCTAAAAAACACCCATACATCCTACTGCCTGCAACGGGGCAGATAGCTTCGTTTCTGACAAGATTAATAATCTTCAAGCGATAAGATTATTAATCTTCCGGCTGTAAGATTATTAATCTTCCAGTAAATGCAGGTAGATGCATCGGGGAAGCAATGTACTTTGAAGGTGGTTTCCAGCCTTCATCCATGCTTCCCCAATTTAGACCTGAGAGACATTTCGTAACTTCGTGTCTCTGTTTTGACCGCTTGCTCCTGATTTTCTCGTCTTTTTTTGAACAAATGACAGAATATCCCCCTGATTTAACAGGTTTGTAATAAGAATTGCGCACAAATGAAATATGTGTGAAACGGTTTTGCAAAATCACAATTATATTTTTGCAACGAATTTAAACCATATTAAACAACGAACTTATGCAAAGCAAACTTATTACAAACAAACACGGGCTGAGGAAGCTTCTTTCCTTGGCAGTTTTCCTATTGGTAAGTACGTATGCATTTGCCCAAAACGTAGTGACCGGTACTGTTACAGACAAAACCGGTATGCCTTTAATCGGGGTAAGTGTGGTTGAAAAAGGTACAACCAATGGTAATGTAACCGACATCGATGGAAAATATTCTGTAAAAGTAGAAAAAGGAAAGATGTTGGTATTCTCTTACATCGGATACCTGACTCAAGAAATCGAAGTCCAGTCGAACACCATCAATGTAACAATGAGCGAAGACGCCCAGCTGCTGGACGAAGTGGTAGTTATCGGTTACGGTTCGATGGAACGCAAAGACGTGACCAGTTCTATCACTACGGTGAAAGCCGAAGACCTGAACGTAGGTGTTTACACCACTCCGGCACAGCTGTTGCAAGGCAAGGTGACCGGTCTGACTATCGCCAACACCAGTGACCCGAACGGTTCGGCATCTATCTCCTTGCGTGGTGCCTCTTCACTCCGTGCAGGCGAAGCGATGGAACCTTACTATGTAATCGACGGTGTGCCGGGCGTAAGCCTCTCGCTGGTAGCACCGGAAGACATCGAAAGCATTGATGTATTGCGCGATGCCTCGGCTACTGCCATCTACGGTTCGAAAGCAGCCAACGGCGTTATCATCGTCACTACCAAGAAAGGCAACAAAGACGGCAAGACCAGCGTAAGCTACAGCGGCTACGTTGCATGGGACAAAACCATGAAAACGGTCGACATGATGGATGCAGACCAACTGCTTTCATACGCCGATGAAAACGGCATCGACATTTCGGCTTATTATGATGCAGCCAATCCTGCCAATACAAACTGGCAAGACGAAGTGCTCCGCACCGGATTCAGCCACAACCACAATGTCTCCATCAACGGAGGAAACGAGAAAACAAGCTACAATGCTTCTATTAACTTCATCGAACGTGAAGGCGTAGTGAGAGGAACCAATATGGATAAGCTGACGGCACGCTCTTTCGTACAGACCAAAGCTTTCAACAACCGGCTTGACCTCTCGTTCAGCCTGAATGCCAGCATCCGCAACAGCTCTACCGGACCTACAGGCTCGCAAGGACAAAGCGTGCTGGACGCCATGTATTATTACAGCCCGCTGGTTCCGGTAAGAAACGCAGACGGCTCATGGTACAGCAACACATCTATCTCGCAGAACTACAACCCGATGTCGATGGTTTACGAAGACCGTTATGACACCAAAGAAAAACTTCTGCAAGGTGTGGCAAAAGCTACTTTTCATATCATCGACGGACTGGACTGGAACCTGAACCTTTCTTACCAGAACCAACAATACATCTACAGCAACTATAACAGCAGCAAGACGCAATTGCCCAGCGTAGCAGCCCGCCACGGACAAGCCGACCGCAGCACGCTGGAAAACATCCGCAAACAGATGGAAACCTACATCAACTGGAACCATACCTTCAACGACACTCACAAGGTAGGCGTGATGCTGGGTTATTCTTGGGAACAAACCGACAACAATGACGGTTTCGGTCTGAAAGTGTATAATTTCTACAGCGACGCATTAGGATATTATAATATGGGTATGGCAAACAACATCGACATCAACGATGTTATCAGCAACAATCTCGCCACCCTGCGTATGATTTCATTCTACGGACGCGTCAACTACAGTTATAAGAGCAAATACCTGTTGCAAGCCACCGTGCGCCGTGACGGTTCTTCGGCTTTCGGTGCCAATAACCGCTGGGGTACCTTCCCTTCAGTTTCTGCAGCATGGCGCATCATCGAAGAAGACTTCATGAAAGACCAGGATGTATTCGATGACTTGAAATTCCGCGTAGGTTACGGTGTAAGCGGTAACTCGCTGGGATTCGATGCCTTCTATTCACGCCAGGTGTACGGACAGACCGGTTGGTTTACCTATGTAGACGCTAACGGAAACTCTTCTGATTACCGCATTCTGGGTGCCATCCGTAACTCGAACCCCGACTTGAAATGGGAAAGCACTGGCATGTTCAATGTCGGTCTGGACTTCGGTTTCTTCAACAACCGCCTGACCGGTACCATCGAATATTATTCGAAGAAAACCAGTGACCTGATTTACGATTATCCGGTTTCTACCAACCGCTATTCGTATGGTGTCATGACCGCCAATGTTGGCGATATCAGCAACAAAGGTATCGAAATCACCATCAATGCCGTTCCGGTACAGACCAAAGACTTCACCTGGAGCACTTCGCTCAACCTTTCGCACAATAAAAACGTAGTAGAAAAACTTTCGAACGAAACTTATTCTGTAAACTACATCGACCAGGCCAATCCGGACGTAGGCGGTTATTCGAGCACAAACGTACAACGCATCATGGAAGGCGCTCCCATCGGCCAGTTCTATTTGTGGGAATGGGCAGGCTACGATGAAAACGGCGGGTCTGTATTCAACGACTACGATGAAAACGGCAACTTAGTCGGCACAACCGATGCTCCGGATGACGGCGACCGCCGCATGGCAGGTTCAGCCCAGCCGAAAATCACATACGGATGGAACAATGACCTGACATGGAAAAACTGGACACTGACCGCATTCTTCCAAGGCGTAGCAGGCAACAAAATTTTCAACTCTACACGCTGCTACTATAGCCAGGTAGGATTGGTAGCTGCCGGCAAGAACGTATTGGCAGAAGTAGCTACCGAACAGAACCCGCACGACTCCCGTGCACAAGCTCCGTCAGACCGCTACCTGGAAAATGGTTCTTACCTGCGTCTGTCTACCCTGACACTGGGTTATAACTTCGGCAAACTGGGCAACTGGGTAAACAACCTGCGCCTGTATGCTACCTGCAACAATGTATTCACCATCACCGGATACAGCGGCGTAGACCCTGAAGTCAGCCTGGGCGGCTTGACACCGGGTATGGACTGGCGTAACACCAACTACCCGCGCACACGTTCCTTCATGGTAGGCGTAAACGTGAATTTCTAAACTGTTATAAAAAAAGGAAAATCATTTATGAAAACAAAACATATATTTCTTTGCGGTGCCTTGATGGGCCTTGCGAATATCGGATGTACCGACCTTGACGTGGACATCAAATCCTATTATACCGAGCTGCCCGATTCGGAAATTGCAGTAGAAGCCACGATGAACAATGCGTTCTATGGTTTCCGTGCAGCCATCGGACGCCGTTACGATGAAGGCGTATCCTGCAACTCGGATGAATATACAGCTGTCAGCTTCGACAGCGACTACCTGAACGGACGCGATATGGCGAATTTCTCCCTACACATGATTGACCCGACCAACTCGGCAAACCAATTGAATGTCTACAACGATTTGCAGACAGGCATCACGAACTGTAACCGGGTTATTTTCGATATGGGAGGAGAAGATGTGCCCGAAATCGCACCGGTAAGGGCAGCACGCGCTTTCTATACCTTCATGATGATGGAACACTGGGGAGACACGCCTATCCTTGACCACCTGTTGGCTGACGATGAACGTATCGACCGCTCTCCGCGTGCCGATGTAGCCCGCTGGATTGAATCAGAGCTGCTGGCTGTACGCGACAATTGCTACGAAAACGTAGATGCTTCTACCTACGGCAAACCGACACGCTGGATGGTAGACGCCCTGCTGGCTAAATTGTATATCAACTGGAACGTTTACACCAAAGATGTAACCAGCGCAGACTGGGACCCGAATGCTCCCAATGAAAAGCTGAACGACTGTATCGCCGCCTGCGACCGCGTCATCGCATCGGGTCTTTTCAACTTAAGCGACGATTACAAAACCAAGTTCATGTACACCAATGGTTACCAGATTAAGGACTTTATCTACGTAATGCCCTTCGATGCTTCTACAGCCCAAGGCATGACATACGCCCGCTTCCGTACCTGGCGCCGAGGACAAAGCGAAAACGGATTCTACAGCATCCCGCTGACTAACTCACTAGGTGGCAACATGACATTGACTCCGGAATTTGTAGAACTGTTCTGCCTGCCGGGTGACCGCCGCAATGATGTAATCGCCGGTAATGTAGGCGAAAACATCGGTGAAGAGACCTTCGACGTTTACCAATACAACAGTGCGACCGGTGACCCGACTGATGTACGCAACACCTACGGTGGCGTAGAAGTGACTTTCACGAAAGCCATCACCTTAAAGTCTGACCCGACCGCCGAACCTCCGATTGTTCCGGACGGAGACCTTAATGTAGGTAACGACATGACGGGATGGACACAGGGATACCGCTCTATCAAGTTCTTCCCCAACCCCAGCGACTACAACACTTATAGCCGTAACCAAAGCAACGACGTACCGGTATTCCGCTATGCAGACATTCTGCTCATGAAATGTGAAGCCATCGTACGCGGAGGTACAGCAACCAACGGCGATACTCCGATGAGCCTGTTCAATCAGATACGTGCATACGTCAACGCTCCGCAGATAGTAGGCGACCCGACCTTGCAGGATATCCTGGACGAACGCGGACGCGAATTCCTGGACGAACACTGGCGCCGCAACGACTTGATACGTTTCGGTGACTTCGAACGCGACTGGGGATTCAAAAATGATTTCAATCCGAATGCAGGAGATCCCAGATACCGCTTGTGGCCGTTGAGTGTTGATGTCTTGAACGCCAACACCAACTGGAATCAGAACGCAGGCTACTAATCACCCCTTATCAATGAACATTCATTTTTGAAATTGCTAATAAGTGAACCTTGTATTGTAACCCGCCGTCGGGAAGACGGCGAGTGCAATGCAAGGTTTTTTCATTTCCTGTTTTACATTCTCCAGCAAAAAAAGTATCTTTGTACATATCAACTTTTAGACTATATGAAACTACACAAACTGATTGGCATAGCCCTTGGCTTGTGCCTGACGGGAGCGGTTTATGCTTCCGACCGAACACAACTGACCGACTATGTAGACCCGCGTATCGGTTCGGAAGGACTGGGACGTGTCTTCATCGGTCCTTCTCACCCCTTCGGTATGGTAAAACCTTCGCCCGACTGTACTCCCTCGCCCAATAGCGGCTGGCTGCCCATGCCCGAACGGGTAGACGGCTTTTCGCAAGTGCACGTCAGCGGAACAGGAGGAGGCCCAAAGTATGGAAACATCCTCGTCACCCCCTTCGGCAAAGGAATGGACCGAATCCAACACCTGGATTACCGCGCCTACGAAAACATCCGATTAGGATATTACGACACCCGTTTCAAGCAAAGCGGCATCCGTACGGAAATCACCACCAGCCAGCGGGCTTCCTTCTACCGCTTCACGTATCCGCAAGACTCTTTAAAGTCGTTGGCCATCGACGCAGGATTCTTTTTGGGAGAAAGCCCCGTGCCCGATGCCAGGGAAGCCCAACAATTCGTAGGCTCGGAAATAGAAATCCTTTCCGACCACGAGGTATGCGGATATACACGCATCCGGGGCGGATGGAACAACGGACGTGCCTATACCGTCTACTTCTATGCCGAGACTGACAAGCCTTTCGAAGAATGCCGCACGTGGAAAGGGACACGCATCAGTGAAGAGCGTTCGCAATATGACACGCACGAAAAAACCGGCGCGCTGCTACGCTTTGCCAAAGCCGACACGACGGTACAGATGAAGATAGGCATTTCATTCCTGAGCTGGCGGAAAGCGAAAGCCAACGCGCACACTTACATCCCGCACTGGTCGTTCGAACAAGTGCACAACGAGCTGCTTGCCGCCTGGGAAGAACTCTTCGAGAAAATCGAAATCTCGCCCGACACGCCCGAAAGCCAAAAACGGATGTTCTACACCGCTCTCTACCACACGATGCTTATGCCGGTAGACCGCAGCGGAGAGAACCCGCTCTGGAGCGACCCCGAACCTTATTACGATGACTTCTATGCCATCTGGGACACTTACCGCACCTCGTCTCCGCTCATTACGCTTATCGACCCGCAACGCGAAGCCGATATCGTACGTTCGCTCATCAACATCTACAAGCGTGACGGCTATATGCCCGACGCACGCAGCGGAAACTGCAACGGACGCACGCAAGGCGGCTCGAACGCGGAAATTGTCATAGCCGACGCTTTCGTGAAGGGACTGAAAGGCATCGACTATGAACTGGGTCTGCAAGCGATGCTGAAAGACGCCACCGTGCCTCCTGGCGGAAACGAAGAGGCAGAAGGACGGGGCGGACTCATCCCTTACATCGAACTGGGCTATATCCCGCACGGCATACCGCGCGCCGGAAACCGCACGGTGGAATATGCCTATTGCGACTATGCCATTGCCCTGGTGGCAAAAGGACTGGGCAAAGAAGACCTGTACCGGCATTACCTGAAGCAATCGGAAAACTGGAAGAACCTGTGGCGGGACGATTATGAACACGCAGGCGTGAAGGGCTTTATCATGCCGCGCGACAAAGACGGAAACTGGCTCGACCAACTGCCTTTCGGGAACTCCAAGATACAGAAACCCACCTATACATACACTCCCGTCACCTTCGAGGGGCCTTGGTATACGCCGTGGTGGGATATGTTCTTCTACGAAGCCAGTTCGTGGGAATACTCGCTCAGCATTCCGCACGACGTGCCGGGGCTGATAGCGAAATGCGGAGGAGCGGAAAAGTTCGAGGAACGGCTGGACATCTTCTTCAACAAAGGCTTCTACAATGTCAACAACGAGCCTTCGTTCCTCAGCCCGTGCCTGTACCACTGGATAGGCAAACCCTGGCGGAGCGATGACCGTATCCGTGAAATCATCACCAAGAACTATAACGACAGCCCGATGGGACTTCCCGGTAACGACGACTCGGGCGCCATGTCGTCGTGGCTCGCCTTTCATCTGATAGGGCTTTACCCCAACGCCGGACAAGACTATTACCTCATCCACGCCCCGATGCTGAAAGAAACCATTTTCCACCTGGAAGACGGAAAGACCTTTACCGTCAAAGCGACCGGGCTTTCGGAAGAGAACCGGTACATCCAGTCGGCTACGCTGAACGGGAAAGACTATCCCTACTCTGCCCTGCGTCATAAAGACCTCGCGGCAGGCGGCGAACTGATACTGAAGATGGGGAACAAACCCGGCAAATGGGGAACCGAATTAGGATTATAAACAAACATACACTCACGATGAAAAAGCTATTTATTCTCTCCTTATTAATATTAATAGGCTGCGCCGGAAGCGTCTCCGCGCAAAGCGCCGTACCCGACACCTTGCTGTTCGTGTTCAAACTGCACGGACAAACGCGCAAATATCAAATGTCTTTCCACGAGAAGAGCGACACGCTGTGCATCGACTGGCGCATCCTGCGCAACCTGCACTGGCAAAAAGGAACCTACCGGATGACTCCCGAGGCGCAAGAACAAGCCGACCGATGGTGTTTCCTCCAGCCCGTAGACGGCGAAAACCTCCTGTTGGGCAATAACGAAACCGCTTACCTCCTCTCCCACCAGGCATACAGAGAGCTGAAGGCAAACGGCACCTTCGACTATAACCAAACGACCTACAAGAAAGGAGACAAGGGCGGAGAAGCCTTGGGGTGTCCGCTCATCCATTGCATAGATCTAAAAGAAGGGGCTGAAGTATGGATTCTGGACAACGAATCCCTCCCCATCGTATGGAAAATGAGCAATAACCCATTGAATGTAAACTGGCAGGTAGACCACCCGTCGGCAAGCTACAAAGAACCTATCCAGATAGTCGTACACCGCGGAGCTAATCACTTGGCGCCCGAAAACACCGTAGCCTCGGCATACGCGGCGCTGAAATATGGAGCCACCTGGATAGAATTAGATGTACGCAAAAGCAAAGACAACGTGCTTTACAACCTTCACGACGAGACCCTCGACCGCACGACCGACGGCAAAGGCGCGCTGGCAGACAAAACATCGGAAGAAATAGACAAGCTGGATGCCGGAAAATGGTTCGGCAAGGAATATGCCGGCACGCACGTGCCGCGCATCAGTGAGATGCTGGACTCGCTTTACGGCAAAGCATCGGTATTCTTCGACGTGAAGCGCGGCACTCCCGTAGCCGACCTGGTCAAGCTGGTACGCCGCAAAGGGTTTGCCCGGAACAGCTTCTTCTGGTTTGCCGACGAAGGCATGCTGAAAGAATTCATCCGTCTTGCTCCCGAAATGAAAATCAAGGTAAACGCCGGCGACATTGCCCGCCTGCAATACTGGATGACAATATGCCGCCCCTCGTATGTGGAAATCAGTCCCGAACAAATCACACCGGAGTTCAAGGCATTCTGTAAGGCAAACGACATCCGGATTATGGCTGCCATCCAAAACGGCACGGAGGAAGCCTATCGCACCGCCATCCAGAAAGAGCCCGACCTGGTCAACCTGGACCAACCCGAGCTCTTCCAACAAGTATTGGCTGAACAATAAAAACACTTTATCGCGCGAAAACACAGAGGCACAAAGACACTGAGGAAATAAAACACAGCTATTTCCGGCAGTGTCTTTGTGCCTCTGTATTCATCCATTCAGACATTCCGGCTGTTCATTGCTCCGATATCTTGTCGGCTTCCAGGTCTATCGAGAAATGCCCGCTCGGTTCCCCGTTCAGGAAACATTCGAAAATATCCGCTATCTCACGGATGCGGACCGTCAGCTCATCATCATTCTCCGACCGGCGTGCGGCCTCGAACAGGGTATGATACTCCTGCAAACGTTCTTCCGGAATCCAGCGCAAGGCGAGCTTGTCGGCATAACGCAAACGATAAAGGTCTAAAATCACATCGTATCCGCTCCAGTCTTCCCCCCATCCGCTTTCCGGATCCTTGCCTGTCACATCCGCCAGCAAACGGGCTCCGTCCTTGTCTATCATCTCTTCGCGCACCGTTTCGGGCAAGTCTTTCGGAATGAAACGCACCCGCGTCAGGTCGCGGAATTGCCAGTCGCAGAACTCCGCATAATCTTCCGACTCAAGCGCTTCCTTGCTCCAAATCGGTTTCTTGCCGTCACGGGTATCCGCCTCGTATTCTTTTTCATACAAGCCGAACAGGGTGTCGAATCCCGGAACCTCATTCACTTCCACTGTCTCCACCTCGAAATGAGCGGCGTCTTTTGCCGTAAGAATCTTGTAAGCCGGAATGCACGTGGCGATGGAAGGCACCTGAATGTTGTACAGGCATTTGCCGTTCTTCCCGCGTTTCACTCCCGTGTCGTTGACGTGCATGTGACCTGCCACGTGCAGCCGGATGCCTGCCTCCAGGAAAGCTTCCGTCACCTCTTCAGTCGGCACCCGATGAAGGTCGAACTTATTGCCTCCCCAGGCTTTGCGCACCAGCTCGGAAGCCCCGTCATTGAAGTCCGCCAAAGGATAATGCGAATAAGTCACCAGAATCTTGTTCAGCCGTTTGGCTTCCGCCGCCACCTTCTTCACCCAAGGCAGCAAGAAAGCCTTATGCTTCAAGACATTGTTATAGCCTACGCTCGAACCTTCGAACGTCTGCACCCCATTCTTGACCGGACCGGGCAGATAGACTCCCCCGTCGATAGCCAGCAGCCACAATCCCTGCACCGGCTCGACCAGATAACTGGCACCCGTAGCCCGTATGGAATCGCACAGGGTGTATTGCCGGTTGTCCAGCACCCCTTCACGCAACGCCTCCTGGTAATTGTAGTCCTCGTACCGGTACGAGGTGAAAGGCGTTTCCCAATACACATACTCCGGCTGAGGATAAAACCCGAAACGCGCATAGCATTGCATCTCGTCGGCATATCCCGCACAACGGTTCTCGCGGGTAGTACGGCTTCCGTCGGCACAAAGGAAATCGTGTTCCTCGTTCTGCATACCGTACGGGCGGACAGGATCGTGGTTGCCGGTGGTCACGAAAAACCGCATGCCGTAACGTTTCCCGTAACTTTCGAGTATCTCCCTGACTTTCTCCTGGTTTACAAACTGACCATTGTCGGTCAAATCTCCTGGAAGCACCACCAGCGTGATGCCCCGTCGGGCTGCATCGTCGAGAGCAGCCAACAAGGCGTAATAATTCTCGTTGAACAAGCGGGTAGACTGCACTTGCACTTCCATCGAACGTACCAGCTCGGGATGGTCGGCCACATTCTGGATATGCGCGTCAGAAATAAAAGCAATCCGTTGCTGGGCAACGGCAGGCAAACTCCCTCCGCTCAGGAGGAGCAAAGCCCATAAGTAGTTTCGAATCTTCATATAATCAATCAATAAGCCTGACAAAGATACAAATTCCCGTGCATCCCTTGGCAACTATCGCGCAAATTATATTACCTTTGCCCCCTACTAACCAATACTTTTTCTTTATGAAATACATTGAAGTTACCATGAAGGCACAACCGTGCGACGAGACCATCACCGATGTGCTGGCAGCCTTGCTGGCTGAAACCGGATTCGAAAGCTTTGTCCCCGGCGAAGACGGCGTGCAAGCCTATATACAAAAGGCGCTGTTCGATGAAGAAGCATTGAAGAATGTGCTGAATGATTTCCCGATTCCGGACGTAAGCTTTTCTTACACGCTTGCCGAACCGGAAGACAAAGACTGGAACGAAGAATGGGAAAAGAATTTCTTCCAACCCATCGTGATAGGCGACCGGTGCGTGATACACAGCACCTTCCATACGGATTATCCGAAGGCGGCATACGACATTGTCATCAACCCGCAAATGGCTTTCGGCACCGGTCATCACGAAACGACCAGCTCCATCATTGCCGAGCTGCTGGACGCAGACCTGAAAGATAAATCCGTGCTCGATATGGGATGCGGCACTTCCATCCTGGCTATCCTTGCCAGTATGCGGGGAGCCAACCCTGTGACCGCCATCGACATTGACGACTGGTGTGTGAACAATTCACGTGACAATATCGCCCTGAACCATATCGGCAACATTACCGTCGAACTGGGCGACGCTTCGCTTCTGAAAGGACGCAAACCCTTTGATGTCATCATTGCCAACATCAACCGCAACATCCTGCTCGCCGATATGCCCGCATACGCCGCTTGTATGCATCCGGGGTCGGAACTCTATATGAGCGGATTTTATGTAGAAGATATTCCTGCCATCCGGGAGAAAGCCGAGAGCCTGGGAATGGAATTCGTGCATCACCGCGAAAAGAACCGTTGGGTAGCGGTGAAGTTCAAAAAAGTCAATTAACAGATGGTATTTTTATATTCACTACAGGGGTGCACGCGTCAAGTCCCCCTCTGTAGTGAATCTTACAATTCTTTCAGCAAGTCCTCCATACTTTTCAGTTCCAGCTTACCCTCCAGATTCAGCTTCAACTCCTTGCAAGCCTGGTCAAAATTAGCCAGAATCTCTTCCTTAGTCATATAAGGAGCCTCTTCTTCCGAAAGCACGGATGCCCGCGCATCGGACGACTTGCGTTCTCCCCGACGCAACAGATTCTTCACCTTCTTCAGGACATTGATGTCATTCACATTCAAAACTTCCCGAATCAGCTCGTTTTACAATGTTTCCAAAGTTAAAGTTGCCATAGTTGTCTCCTTTTATATATAATAGGTGTACAAAAATAAAACAAAGCGGCTGATTTACCCAAACTCTTTCTAATAAAAATCAATTGACAATCAGAAGACTATAAGAAAACTCCTTCAAGAATGACTTTCAACCGAATCGGGACGGATGGTCATGCGCCTCAGCTCATCCAATGTCCCGTTGAATACATTCAAATCGACCTGCTCCTTGATGCCGGGCAAACTTCCGCCATCGGTATGCTGCCAGAATTTCCATTCGCCTTTATAACGCACGGAGTCTACATAATAATGCGCAATCCAATAAGGATATGTGTCGAATATCGAATCATTCAGATAACGTTCCTTGAATTTATAAGAAGCATAAAGGATAGGTTTTACGTGATAATGTTTTTCTATCAGATTCAGCCATGTTTTCACTCCTTGCCGGAGTGCTCTTTCGTCATCGCCTGTCTTCTCGATGTCGAGTACCGGAGGCAAATCGCCCGGTTCCAACTTTACCGAACGGATGAAGAAGGCTGCCTGGCGGGCAGCATCGGTTTTAGGATTGAAGAAATGATAAGCACCGCGGATAAAACCATACTGACGGGCTAAGTTGAAGTTGCGCATGAAAGTTGTATCGCTGAAATCGCCTCCTTCGGAAGCCTTCATGAAGACGAAACGGACCGGGAAAGGAGCAGTCTGGGTTTTCTGAAGCTCAGCCCAGCTTATATCTCCCTGATGATGGGATACATCGAAACCGTGTACCGTATAACCTGCCGGCAAACAGACGCCGTATGCCTTCGTCCCGTAACAGGGTTTCCAACGGTATGCATACGGACGGATAAAGAAATAATAAAAGCCTACCACCAACAATGCGGCGACACCCCCTATCATGACATAATTCAGCCATCCCGGCAAAGTCCATCGGAACGGTTTCTTTTGCCTGCCTCTCTTTCCGGACGACTTCGTTTTCCTGCTTCTTCCACCCGAACGCCGTGAAGCGGCAGAGGCTTTTGCCGAGGAACTTCGACGTAGCTTATTCGTAAGCGTAACAGGAGGTTCTTTTGCCATAAAAGATGAATGTTTAGTTTCTCTATTCAGTGGTTTATGCACTAACAAGGGAACGAGCCGGCAAGCTTACAGGATAAAAGCCCCGCCCGCTTGCCAACTCGTTGATAAGCCTTTAAATAACTTTATTCAAAAAATTATTTCTGATGTTCCAGTTGCAATGTCTTCGACGGCTGGTCGCATACTTCGGTGGGGCCAAAATACTGAATCGGACCCGGATAAACGTATGCGGTTTCTTTTGCCCACGTATCGCGCACTGCGGCAAATGCCTTGAACGGAGCGCCATCCAACTTAACCAACGCTTTCTGGATAACCGGTTTCATCTCGCCGTTACGACGTTCCATGTTCATCATCATCGTGATGGGCACACCGCCTGCAATCCATTCTTCGGCGGGAGCTGTCAGGTTGCGTACAGACGACATATAGCCTGTCTTGCCATTGGCAATCAATACGGCTGCCGTATATCCCAATGAGTAGCAATAGTCGGCGTCGAAATTGGAAGGAGCGGCACAACGTCCTTCGTAACCGAAGAAGTGATGTTGGGCAGCGAATTTGCCTACGAACTTGCCTGCTGCTTTCCATTCAGCCAATTTCTTGCCTACCATTTCCGACAACAGCTTTTCGGTTTCAATCAGAGAAACCTGTACGTTTCCGTGCGGGTCGCGGTCGAGAGTCAACTGACGTGCGACACCTTCGGGCAGAGAAGCATATACAGCCGCATTTTCGGCAGACAGCTTGCTGATGATGTATTCACGTTGTTTGTTCGGCTCGATAGCAGCATATTCTTCTGCATGTCCTGCCAGGAAGTCGTTCAATTCGGCTATCAGTTTCTTCATAGCCGGAATGAACTCGATCAAGCCTTCCGGAACCAATACGGTACCGAAGTTGTTGCCTTCGGCGGCACGTGCAGCCACGGCATTGGCAATATAAGTCACGATGTCGTCCAAAGACATGTTCTTGGCTTCCACTTCTTCCGAAATCAGACAGATGTTCGGCTGGGTCTGCAAAGCGCATTCCAATGCGATATGAGAAGCCGAACGGCCCATCAGCTTGATGAAGTGCCAGTATTTGCGTGCCGAGTTACAGTCGCGTTCGATGTTGCCGATAACTTCCGAATAAGTCTTGCAAGCTGTATCGAAACCGAACGAAGTTTCAATCATGTCGTTCTTCAAGTCACCGTCAATCGTCTTCGGGCAACCGATTACCTGAACGCCATAATTCTTGGCTGCATAATATTCAGCCAATACACAAGCATTGGTATTCGAGTCATCGCCGCCGATAATTACCAGCGCCTTGATGCCCAGTTCCTTCAAGATTTCGTATCCTTTCTCAAACTGGTCTTCTTTTTCCAGCTTCGTGCGTCCTGAACCAATGATATCAAAACCACCCGTATTACGGTATTCGTCGATGATATCCGCAGTCAGTTCTTTATAGTTATGGTCTACCAAACCGCCGGGACCCAAAATAAATCCATACAGTTTGTTGGCAGGATTCATTTTCTTGATTCCGTCGAACAGACCGGAAATCACATTGTGTCCGCCCGGAGCCTGTCCGCCTGAAAGAATCACACCCACATTCATCGGAGCAAATTCCTTAGCTTCGCCTTCTTCAAATTTCAGCAAAGGCATGCCATAGGTGTTAGGGAACAATTTCTTGATTTCCTCCTGGTCTGCCACTGACTGGGTAGGTTCTCCTTCGGCTACCTTTACAGCACCTTTCAATGCTTTAGGCAATTTCGGCTGATAAGCAGCTCTTGCAATTTGTAATGCACTTTTTGTCATAATGGTTTATTTTTAAATAGGTGTATATAAAGTTTTTGTTTTCCGTTTGGCAAATTTCGTTTTTTTTTTTGTAACGGCAAAAATGTCTGCCACAAAAAATCGCCTGACAAGAGTTTTGAAAGATTTTTTCGCAAACAAAGCGATAATTTCAGACAAAAACATTATCTTTACCCCACAATCAACCTTATTACAAACCTAAAAAAAACAGACCATCATGGCAAAAAGAAGAGATTTAAAGAAATTCGTAAAGTATACTTCAAGTTATGTAACCAGCCTTATTTTGTGGGAAATCAGCACGGCTTCGGATGAAAAGCGCCCGGCATACGACCAGCTTCTGACCAACATCATCGACCTGCACCATGACATCGTGAGCCGCATCAGCCATACCGAACCGGGAAGCACAAAGGCATTCTATAAAAAACTGAGAACCGATTTCCGTGAAGGAATCAACACGATAGTAGGAAAAATTGATGAATTAGCAGACCGGAAAGGAGAATGAAACAAGCTATCTGCCGCTTCATCTATGGCAAGGTATTGGGATGGAAGGCACAGGTGACTGTCCCCGACTTTGACAAGTGCATCTTCTGTGCCGCACCGCATACCACCAATTGGGATTTGCTCATCGGCAAGCTGTTCATTTCAGCTATCGGACGTGAATCAGGCTTTATGATGAAGAAAGAGTGGTTCTTTTTCCCGTTGGGTATCCTGTTCCGGTGGATGGGAGGCATTCCTGTACACCGGGACAAACATACTTCCCTTGTCGAACAGATGATTCAAAAGATAAAGCAGAGCCCTAAGTTCCATCTGGCTATCACGCCCGAAGGGACACGCTCTGCCAATCCGAACTGGAAAAAAGGATTCTACTACATCGCTTCCGGAGCCGGCATACCGATTGTGCTGGTGGGAATAGACTACAGCAAGAAGTGCATCTATGCCGAGAAATACCTTTACGCAAGCGGAGACATCGACAAAGACATGCGTGAAATCAAACTTTATTTCAAACCTTTCAAGGGCAAGCACCCCGAAAAATTCGAATTAGGAGAATACTGAACCCTGCACAGATTCATCCGCAAGATACGTCAACCAAACACGCTTATGAAACGAGGTTCTTATCTGATAACCTTTCTTCTCGCCTTCGCTCTTTCCGCTTCGGCCCAGAGCCTGGAGAAAAATGTAGAAAAACGGCTGGAAGCCTTCTTCACGAACTACCAGACCTCTTATGCCGATATAGGCAAATGCGGACTGGACCGCTTTTCCATCGACCACCAACAAAAGACATTATGCATCTACGCCAATGACGCATTCGGCTATCAGCCCTTTACCGAAGAAAATACAATCGCCATCTACCGCCAGCTGAAACAACTCCTGCCGGGTCCGGTCAATTATTATACGTTGAAAGTCTATGCCGACGGACAACTTATAGAGAATCTGGTGCCGAATGCCTTCCGAAACAAGCAGAAAGACAAGACAAGGCAATACGGCGGCATGGAATACCAAGGCGATCCATGGGTCAGCAACATCTCCAAACCCTACCGCCCCAGCCAGGGACTGGAAGGGAAACACATCGCCCTTTGGCAAAGCCACGGGAAATTCTACAAGAACAATACAAACGAATGGAGCTGGCAACGTCCCCGCCTTTTCTGCACAAACGAAGACCTTTATACGCAATCCATCGTAGTCCCCTACCTGATTCCGATGCTGGAAAACGCAGGGGCCATAGTCTTCACTCCACGTGAACGCGACTGGCAGACCCATGAAGTCATTGTAGACAACAATACGGTTACTCCCGGAAGCCGATACCTGGAAGTGAACTACAAGAAAAAATATACATGGAAAACAACCGGGAAACCCGGATTCGCACAGATACGCACGACGTATGCAGACCGGCAAAACCCGTTTTTCGACGGTACAGCCCGTTTCATACCTACCTATAAGGAACCCGAAAAAGCTTTTGCCGAATGGATTCCCAATATCCCCGAAAAGGGCCGTTATGCTGTCTATGTCAGCTACCAGTCATTGCCCGAAAGCGTGACGGACGCCAAATACCTCGTTTTCCATAATGGCGGAGTGACCGAATTTAAAGTAAACCAACGCATAGGCGGAGGCACGTGGGTTTATCTGGGCACCTTCGAGTTCGACAAAGGGATGAACGATTACGGCATGGTCGTGCTCAGCAACGAAAGTTCCCAAAAAGGAGTGGTATGTGCCGACGCCGTACGCTTCGGAGGCGGGATGGGCAATATCGCCCGCAACGGGCAGACCAGCGGAATGCCACGCTACCTGGAAGGAGCCCGCTACTGGGCGCAATGGGCAGGCATGCCTTATACCGTCTATAGCAAAAGCGAAGGAGATAACGATTATAACGATGACATCAATGTCCGTTCGCTCATGCTGAACTACCTGAGCGGAGGGTCGGTCTTCAATCCCCGGGAGCAAGGATTAGGCATTCCTTTCGAACTAAGTTTCGCCATGCACAGCGACGCCGGATTCAAGCCCGACGACAGCCTGGTAGGGTCGCTCGGTATCTATACCACCCGTTTCAACGAAGGGAAACTGGCTTGCGGCATCTCACGCTATGCGTCACGCGACCTTGCCGATATGTTGCTGACCGGATTAAGCCGGGACATCACCTCCCGATTCGGCATCCAATGGGCACGACGCTCGCTCTGGAACCGCAACTACAGCGAAACACGGCTGCCTGCTGTGCCTTCCGTGATTCTGGAAACCCTCTCGCACCAGAACTTTGCCGACTTGAAGTTAGGCCATGACCCGTCATTCAAGTTCACCGTGGCACGTTCGGTCTACAAGTCTCTCTTGAAATACCTGGCAGACATGCACGGAGAACGCTACACTGTACAACCCTTGCCTGTCACCCACTTTGCCATCGAAGAAGGGAAAAAGAACACCTTCAACCTCCGTTGGACACCTGCCGAAGACCCTCTTGAGCCTACAGCCAAGGCACAAGGATACATTGTCTATACCCGGATAGGCAGAGGCGGATTCGATAACGGGACCTATGTACGCGACCCTCATTATACTTTCCAGGCAGAAGAAGGCATTGTTTACAGCTTCCGCGTAACGGCGGTCAACCGGGGCGGAGAAAGTTTTCCCTCCGAAACGCTTTCAGCCTATAAAGCCCGTCGCAGCAAAGGAACCGTATTGATTGTAAACAGCTTCCACCGTACCAGTGCGCCTGCCAGTGTCGAGACAGCCACACTTCAAGGCTTCGACCTGCAGACCGATCCGGGCATTCCTTATATCGGCACGACCGCCTTCTGTGGTTATCAGCAATGTTTCGACCGCCAACGCATCGGAGTGGAGACTGAAGGCGGACTGGGATACAGTGGAAGCGAATGGGAAGGGAAATACATTGCCGGCAACACGTTCGATTATCCTTTCGTTCATGGAAAGGCTATTCAGATGGCTGGCAACTGGTCTTTTGTATCATGCAGCGACGAGACATTAGAAAGCGGTTCGACCGACCTGCGCCGTTATCCGGTCATCGACCTGATCCGAGGAGCCGAGGACCGGCCTCTCAGCCCGCATATCCAACAACAACTTACGGATTATTGCCGTACCGGAGGATGCCTCCTGCTCAGCGGCACCTATACGGGAAGCCGGCTGGGAAGCAACGAGTTCATGCGACAGGTGCTGAAATACACCTATGGAGGAAGTCTTCGCCATTCGCCGACAGATGAAATCCAAGGCAACAACCTGCGTTTCCACATCGCCCGCCAGGCGAACAGCGAAACATACGCCGTCCCTTCTCCCGAAAGCCTCACTCCTGTATCGGACGCTTTTTCCGCTTATCTCTATGCCGGAGCCAATGCCAGTGCCGCCATTGCCTACAAGGGTAATTACCGCATCTTCGCGCTGGGCTTCCCCTTCGAGAGCATCCGGGAGGAAGATGCGCGTATCCGCCTGATGCGGAGTGCGCTGAACTTCCTCCGCCCGTAACCGGACTATCCACTTCCTAAAAGGGTTATCCGCGGTCTTTCCTTACAACTTCCCTTCCAGCCAGGCATCAATCAGCCTACGGGCGATGCTCAGTTTTTTGGGAAGTTCGGGCAAGCGGTCTTTGTGATAGAAAGCGCCTGTACTCAACTCTTCATCCTGCAACCGGACGGTGCCGCTTTCGTATTCGGCAGAATAGCCTATCATGATACCGCTTGGATAGGGCCACGGCTGGCTTCCGAAATATTTCAGGTTCTTGATAGTAAGCCCTGTCTCCTCCATCACTTCCCGCCGTACGCATTCTTCAAGCGTTTCGCCCGGCTCAAGAAAGCCTGCTACCAACCCCTTGAACGTACCGCGGAAATTACGCGCGTGAACCAGTAACACCTGGTCCTCTCCCCGCTTGATAAGCACAATAATGGCAGGCGATATGCGCGGATAAATCTCCTGTCCGCACTGAGGACACCGCTTGGCTATCGGCGCCACCTGCACTGTAGGCACTCCGCAACGGGGACAAAACCGGCTGTCACGGTCCCACGTCAATATCTGAGAGGCTTTTCCTGCCATCCGGTATTCGTCCCAGGGCAACACATCAAACGAAGCCCGCAAATCTTTCAACTGATAAGGGCTTCCATCTTCCTCTCCACCGGCTGGAGCCGTCAGGGCAAAAGCCTTGGCGATACATCCGTTTATCTTGCCGATGACATGCACCGTGCTTCCTTCCGGCACTTCCACCGGCGGTTCTGTCCCAAAAGGGATATGGTATCCATCCGGATGTTTTTCTATCAAGACCTGACCTTCATAAAATGCGAACCATCCGCATTCTTCTTTTTCTTCCATTCTATCTCGTTTTTATCTGCTTTTCATTGTCAATTGAATACGTTTACGCTCCCTGTCTACGCCCAGCACACGTACACGCACCTGCTGGTGGATGCTGACCACTGTCGTAGGGTCGCTTACGAAATGGTCAGCCAATTGTGAGACATGCACCAAGCCGTTCTCTTTGATGCCAATATCTACAAAACATCCGAAATTGGTAATGTTCGTCACGATGCCCGGAAGCTCCATCCCTTCTTTCAAATCGTCTATCGTATGCACATCAGGGTCGAAATGGAACGCTTCCAACTTCTTGCGCGGGTCACGTCCCGGCTTTTCCAGTTCGTGCATAATATCGGTCAACGTCGGGATACCTACCGTATCGGTTACATAATCTTTTATCCGGATACGTTCACGAAGCGATTGGTCGGCAATCAGGTCAGCCACCGAGCATTTCAAGTCTTTTGCCATCTTCTCTACGATGGCATAACTCTCGGGATGTACAGCCGAATTGTCGAGCGGATTGTCGGCATGAGGGATACGGAGGAAACCCGCACATTGTTCGAAGGCTTTCGCTCCCATCCGCGGCACCTTCAGCAGCTCTTTACGCGAACGGAAAGGACCATTGGCTGCCCGATAGTCCACAATGTTCTGCGCCAAAGCCGGACCCAGCCCGGATACATACGTCAGCAAGTGCCGGCTTGCCGTATTGACATTCACCCCTACCAGGTTCACACAACTCTCGACGGTCTGGTCGAGTGCCGCTTTCAGCTTACTTTGGTCGACATCGTGCTGGTATTGCCCTACCCCGATAGACTTGGCATCAATCTTCACCAGTTCGGCAAGCGGGTCTATCAGCCGGCGTCCGATGGATACGGCACCGCGCACCGTGACATCATAATCGGGAAACTCTTCGCGGGCGGTTTTCGATGCCGAATAGATGGAAGCACCGTCTTCGCTCACGACAAAGACCTGCACCTCCCTGCCGAAGCGCAAAGAATTAACAAACTGTTCCGTCTCGCGGCTGGCGGTCCCGTTTCCGATAGCGATGGCCTCTATGCCATACTGTTCCACCAGGGTAGTCAGCTTGCGTGCGGCGACTTGTTTCTCCGCTTTCGGAGGATGGGGATACACCGCGTCGTTATAGAGCAAAGCCCCTTGCGCATCCAGGCAAACCACTTTGCATCCGGTGCGATACCCGGGGTCGATACCCATTACCCGTTTCTGTCCTAAGGGAGGTGCCAACAACAATTGGCGAAGATTCTCGGCAAACACACGGATAGCTTCTTCATCCGCATGCTCCTTGCTGCCAGCTGCAAACTCGGTCTCGATAGCCGGTTTAAGCAAGCGTTTGTAGGCATCAGCCACCGCTTCCGCCACCTGTCCGGAACACTCGTTGCCGCCTTTCACATAACGGCGTTCCAGTCCTTCCATGCATTCCTCGTCTTCCGCCGGAGCGATACTTACCTTCAAGATTCCCTCGGCTTCTCCCCGCCGCAACGCCAGAAGGCGATGGGAAGTGCACCGCTTCAAGGGTTCGGAAAAATCAAAATAATCGCGGTATTTCAAGGCAGCCTCATCCGACTCTTTTCCTTTCACTACTTTCGAAGATATGACGGCACGGCGGGCAAAGCGTCCGCGCACTAGGTTACGCGCCTGTTCGTCTTCGTTTACCTGCTCGGCGATGATGTCACGCGCGCCTTTCAGCGCATCCTCCTCGTCTTTCACCTCCCCTTTTACAAACTCACGCACCCGGCTCGCAAGGTGATTCTCGCGTTGCATCAAGAGCAACATCGCCAACGGTTCCAGCCCTTTCTGGCGTGCCATTTCGGCACGGGTCTTGCGTTTGGGTTTATAAGGCAGGTAGATATCCTCCAGTTCGGTGGCATCCCAACAGGCTTCTATCCTTGCCCGAAGCTCGGGAGTCAGTTTCCCGCTGCTCTCTATGGTGGAAAGAATCGTTTCTTTCCGCCTCACCAGTTCGTTCAACTTCTCGTTGCGTACCTGTATCTCGCCTATCTGCACTTCGTCCAGCCCGCCGGTAGCTTCCTTCCGGTAACGGCTGATGAAAGGAATGGTAGCGCCGCCTTCCAGCAGTTTCAACGTATTTTCTACACGATGCACGGGCAACTTCAATGCCCGTGCAATCATCTCACTGAATTTCTCCATATCGTTTTTTATATTTCCGGAGGGCAAAGGTACAGAATTTTACCGTTCCCCGCTATCCCATCCGGAAATAAATCCTTACCGATAGAAATGCAGTTCGTTTTCCAGTTTCCGCACCCGTTCCTGCAAATCTTCTATCCGTTGCAACAAGTGGCGGATAGCGTCAATGCCTTCTATATTGATAGACAAATCATAATACAGGTGGGTGTACCGTTCCAGCTCGCTCAACTGGGAAGCCGGGAAATAACCAGTATTGTCAATGATTTCCACATTGATAAGCCCGCCTTCGCCCAACATCAGGACAAAGTCGGGCTCGATATTGCATTGTGAACAATAATCTTTTATTATTATCAAATCGTTTTGCATAGTTCGTATATTTTAGTTGACAAGTTAACAAGTTGACTAGGTATCAGTTAACCAGGTTCAACTTCTTCTCAAGCCTTATTTCCCGGATTATCCTTTTTGCAATTCCCTGAACAAGTCTTTCTGATGTTCCGTAAGCGAAGTCGGGATGGTCACATGGTAGGTCACAATCAGGTCGCCGAAGCTTCCTTCCTGCTTGTAGACAGGGAAACCTTTGCCTTTCAAGCGGACCATCGCATCGTTCTGCGTACCCGGACGCACTTTCAGCTTTACCTGCCCGTCGAGGGTATTTACCGTGACTTCCCCGCCCAATACAGCGGTATAAAGGTCGATGTTCACGTTGGTATAAAGGTCATTCTCTTTCCGTTTGAACACCGGGTCGTCACTTATCACAAAAGTAATATACAAGTCGCCCGCAGGTCCTCCGTTGGCTCCTTTGCCTCCGTGGCCTTTCAGCTTGATGACTTGCCCGTTTGCCACACCGGCAGGCACCGTAATCCGAAGCGTTTCGCCGCCTACAGTAAAGGTCTGCTTGTGTGTAACCGCCGCCTCACGAAGCGTAAGCGGCAGTTCCGCCTCGATATCCTGCCCGCGGAACGCACCTCTTCCACGTCCACCGGCAGCCCTGCTTCCGTGACCGAACAATTCCTCGAAGAAATCAGAGAATCCGCTGGCATTACCGCCAAAACCATGCATGCCCGCTCCGCCAAAGCCGCTGGTGAAGTGCTGTCCGTCGGTAGAATACCAGTATTCACTGCCTCCGGGTCCTCCCTGCTGGGCTTGATATGCCTTCCGCTGCGCTTCAAACTCGTCGGCATGCTTCCAGTTTTCCCCATAAGCATCGTATTTCTTACGCTTCTCAGGGTCACTCAATACCTCGTTGGCTTCGTTTATCGCCTGAAACTTCTCCTTGGCGCTCGGGTCGTTCGGGTTCAGGTCCGGGTGATATTTACGTGCCAACTTACGGAATGCTTTCTTGATATCATCCTGAGTTGCCGTTTTGTCAACTCCCAGAATGTTGTAATAGTCTATGTAAGCCATATAGTCAGTTGTTTTTTTACGTTAAGGGAACGCAAAGTATATGCCAACCACATTATTTTAACTATCTTTGCACAAACCGACAAATTGTCACATTACTAAACATGCTGAACTTATGAAAATCCGACACTACCTCATGGCTTTATGCTGCACCGGAAGCCTGCTTGGCGCATACGCTTCAAGTGAAGAGACCACCACTATCAAACTATTGGAAACAAGCGATATACACGGGGCTTATTTCCCATACGACTTCATTACACGCCAACCGCAGAAAGGAAGTCTGGCACGCATATCCACCTTCGTCAACGAGCAACGCAAGCAGTATGGAGACAATGTCCTGCTGATGGATAACGGTGACATTTTGCAAGGACAACCCGTCGCCTACTATTATAATTACATCGACACGGCTTCTACCCACGTATGTGCCGCCATGCTGGATTACCTGAAATATGACGTAGCCAACATGGGAAACCACGACATCGAGACCGGACATGCCGTGTACGACCGCTGGATAAGCCAATGCCACTTCCCCATGCTGGGAGCCAACATCATCGACCAACGTACGGGCGAGCCTTACTTGCCTCCCTACCGTATATTCGAGCGGGACGGCATACGCATCGCCGTACTGGGGCTGATAACCCCTGCCATACCTTCGTGGCTTCCCGAAACCATGTGGAGCGGACTACGTTTTGAAGACATGGAGACCTGCGCGCGCCGCTGGACCGAAATCATCCGCCGGCAGGAGCATCCCGATATTCTGGTCGGACTCTTCCATGCCGGACCGGAAGGCAACACACTGGACAATGTGATAGAGAACGGGTCGGAAATAGTGGCACGCAACATTCCGGGCTTTGATGTCGTATTTATGGGGCACGACCATCGCCGCCTGTGCAAGAAAATATGCAATGTAGCGGGCGACTCTGTCTTGCTCATCAATCCCGCCAATGCTGCCCGTGCCATAGCAGACGTAACGGTAAAGGTAACCCGCAAGGATGGGAAAATCCTGCATAAGTCTGTAGAAGGCAAGCTGAGCGATGTCACCTCGCTCCCGATTGATGAAGCATTCATGCAGACATTCGACCCGCAATACCAAGCCACGCTCCGCTTCGTGTCGCGCAAGATAGGTTCTATCCGGAATACCATTACCACCCAGGACGCATTCTTCGGCCCGTCGGCATTCGTCGACCTGATTCACCAGCTCCAGCTTGACATCACCGGAGCCGATATCTCCTTCTGCGCTCCCCTCTCCTTCCGTGCCGAAATCAAGGAGGGAGACATCTACGTAAGCGACATGTTCAATCTCTACAAATACGAGAACCTGCTCTACACCATGCGGTTGACCGGACGTGAAATCAAAGGAGTCCTCGAAATGTCGTATGCCTTATGGACTAACCGGATGCAATCGCCCGACGACCACCTGCTCTTACTGAACGACAAAGACGAAGGATTCGGACGTCTCAAGAACCCCAGCTTTAATTTCGATTCGGCGGCAGGCATCCTCTATACGGTAGATGTCACCCAGCCCGAAGGCAAGAAAATCACCATTACCAGCTTGGCAGACGGCACTCCGTTCGACCTCGACCGCACCTATACCGTCGCCATCAATTCTTATCGTGGCAACGGAGGGGGCGACCTGCTGACCAAAGGAGCAGGCATCCCGAAAGCGGAACTTGCCAAACGCATCGTCCGTGCCACCGAGAAAGACCTGCGCTATTACCTGATGAAACGCATCGAGGAAGTAAAGGCACTCGACCCGCACCCCCTGAACCAATGGCGTTTCGTGCCCGAAGAATGGACCAAGCCAGCCTCAGAGCGCGACCGGGAAATTCTTTTCAAATAAACGATTCACTTAGAGAGCTGACAAAAGGCAAGTATCTGCAAACAGAAATGCACCTAGGTTCATCTGCTAACGCACCTAGGTGCATCGACCAACGCAGCTAAGTGCAACAGCCAACGCACTTAGGTGCATCAGCCAATGCACATAGGTGCGTTAACCAATGAAGTTAGCTTCGAATAACACATACGCTTGATAACGGGTATCCTCGTTTACAGGAGTAAGCGAGACATACCCAGTCATCAGCCTCTCTTCCTGCAACAAGACAGGATGTTCTTCCCGCATTCGAGAATGAAAATCCACAGCTTCTCCCGAAGCCGGATAATGTTCAATGACGAAACGACCTCGGGCAGACGGATGGACATAACGGTCGAAAAAAAGACGTGAAAGCACCCCCATATTCATCCGCAAATTGATTTCCACACACGGATGGACCACATAACCATTCTCCTGACAAACCATCATATCGACACCTAAATAGCCGATATAACCTCCTCCCAACCAACCGGGTAACACTTCCAGTAACCGAAGACGTATTTCATGCAACATGCCGCACGGAACGTATGCGCCCAGCCTTCGCTCTATCTCCGCATCGGAAGCCAGAAGATTGCCTTTGTAATTGCCGAAGGCATCGGTCTCGAAAAGCGAATAACCGGCAAAAGTAACGCTTCCTAATTCATCGGCATGAAACTCCATGGCAAAATCGCACACCTTATTATATATAGGCTCTATCGTTATTGCTCCTTGCGTACGAAGAATACGTGCTGCCCAGCCTTCCAGCGAAGCCGTCCAGGTGTCACGGGTAACAAAAGCCAATCCACGCCCGCTTCCCGACCAGGGAGCTTTCAAGACACATCTGCCCCATGCGTCCAAGCGACCTTTCACTTCTTCCAAGGTATGGCACACCGCCACTTCTCCGCACACCTCTTTCCCCATCGCTACCTGCCGCAATACCGCTACACTACTCGTCCGGGCAGAAAGGAGACGGATAGTCTGTAAGGTTTCTGCTGAAGGAAGCACCTCACCGGATACGCCGGCTTGCCGCAACGCATGGACCAATGCCGGACTCCAGCCCCATGGCGACCAAGGCAAAGACGGATACATTGCGGTCATAAGCACTTCGGGGAAATCCATCTGCCCGTTGCAAAGCTCCTCCCAACAAGGCATCCGCTCCGCCGAAGGCAACTTGACGATACTTCCTGCAGGAGCATACCAGGCAGGCAACACCGAAAGGTCGGCAGCCATCTGCCTGATTCCGGCGGGCACTTTATAATAAGGAGTGAAATTGGCAAGCGCCATATCGTTCTCCAGATTGAAAAGGTAAACCGTTTCTTTCATACACATACTCTCTGCTTCGGGCATAATGTTTCTGATAATACAGCACAAAGTTACGCGAAAAAATAATTATTTTGATAACTCCAGTTTGCAAATTAATGAACTATTAGTATATTTGCACCGAAGAAATCGAAATTCATGGAAGCATTCTACAGAACACATAATTACCTGGTTGAGCATACCAATGCCCCCGTACGCCGCGACTTGATGGACGAAATAGACTGGAACGCCCGCCTTATTGGCATTAAAGGTACACGCGGTGTAGGGAAGACTACGTTTCTATTGCAATATGCTAAGGAAAAATTCGGTTTCGACCGTTCGTGCCTGTTTGTCAACATGAACAATTTCTATTTTTCGCAACACAGCCTGGTCAACTTTGCCGGCGAGTTTGTGAAGCGTGGCGGAAAGGTGCTTCTTATCGACCAAGTATTCAAACTTCCGCAATGGAGCCACGACCTGCGTACATGCTACGACCGTTATCCCCACCTGAAGATTGTCTTCACCGGCTCTTCAGTGATGCGGCTGAAAGAAGAGAATCCCGAACTGAACGGCATCGTGCAGTCGTACAACCTGCGCGGCTTTTCGTTCCGCGAGTTCCTCAACCTGCAAACAGGCAATCACTTTTCGTCCTATACGCTCGACGAAATCCTGACTGGACACGAACATATCGCGAAAACCATCCTTCCGCACATCAATCCGCTCAATTATTTCCAAGACTATATCCACCACGGATTCTACCCTTTCTTCTTAGAAAAACGGAACTTCTCGGAGAATCTGCTGAAGACAATGAACATGATGATTGAAGTAGATATTCTTCTCATCAAACAAATTGAGCTGAAATACCTCTCGAAAATAAAAAAATTATTATATTTGTTGGCTGTAGACGGACCGGTAGCTCCCAACATCAGCCAACTGGCTTCGGACATCCAGACTTCGCGCGCCACGGTGATGAATTACATCAAATACCTTGCCGACGCGCGGCTGATAAACATGGTATATCCGAAAGGAGAAGTGTTCCCCAAGAAACCGGCAAAAATCATGATGCACAACACCAACCTGATGTACAGCATCTATCCGGTGAAAGTGGAGGAACAAGACGTGTTGGAAACCTTCTTCGTCAACTCATTGTGGAAAGACCACAAGGTGAATAAGGGCGAGAAAGGCACTTCGTTCCTGGTAGACGGAAACCTGAATTTCCGCATCTGCGGCGAAGGATATAAGATAAAGAGCAATCCCGGCGTATACTACGCCATGCACCGGACCGAACTGGGACACGGCAATCAGATTCCGCTGTGGCTGTTCGGCTTCCTGTATTGACAAAGGGAAAAGGAGACGATATTTTATTACCTAATAATATAATTAGTAATTGTATGACTAAACAAAAAAAATTCATCACTTGTGATGGTAACGAAGCTGCTGCTCACATTTCGTATATGTTTACGGAAGTAGCCGCTATCTACCCCATCACTCCGTCGTCTACCATGGCAGAGCACGTAGACGAATGGGCTGCCGCAGGTCGTAAAAACATCTTCGGCGAAACTGTTTTGGTACAAGAAATGCAATCTGAAGGCGGTGCTGCCGGTGCGGTTCACGGTTCTCTTCAGGCAGGTGCATTGACTACTACTTATACTGCTTCTCAGGGTCTGTTGCTGATGATTCCGAATATGTACAAGATTGCAGGTGAATTGCTGCCTTGCGTATTCCATGTATCAGCACGTACACTGGCTTCTCACGCACTGTGTATCTTCGGCGACCATCAGGACGTTATGTCAACTCGTCAGACTGGTTTCGCCATGCTGTGCGAAGGCTCTGTACAGGAAGTAATGGATTTGGCTGGTGTAGCTCACTTGGCTACCATCAAGTCTCGCGTACCGTTTGTTAACTTCTTCGACGGTTTCCGTACTTCTCACGAAATCCAGAAGATTGAAAAGCTGGACAACGAAGACCTCGCTCCGCTTATCGACCAAAAAGCTTTGGCTGAATTCCGTGAACGTGCACTGACTCCGAACAAACCGGTAGCACGCGGTATGGCTGAAAACCCCGACCACTTCTTCCAACACAGAGAATCATGCAATCCGTACTACGAAGCTGTTCCGGCTATCGTAGAAGAATATATCAACGAAATCAACAAGATTACAGGTCGTAACTACGGTCTGTTCGATTACTATGGTGCTGACGATGCCGAAAACATCATCATCGCTATGGGTTCGGTAACCGAAGCTACCCGCGAAGCTATCGACTATCTGACCGCTCAGGGCAAGAAGGTAGGTATGGTGGCTGTTCACCTGTATCGTCCGTTCTCGGCTAAGCACTTCCTGGCTAAAGTGCCCAAGACCGTGAAACGCATCGCTGTACTCGACCGTACAAAAGAACCGGGTTCAAACGGCGAACCGTTGTATCTGGATGTAAAAGACGTATTCTACGGACAGGAAAACGCCCCGTTGATTGTAGGCGGACGTTATGGTTTGGGTTCGAAAGACACTACTCCGGCTCAGATTCTGTCAGTATACGAAAACCTCGAACTCCCGATGCCGAAGGATCACTTCACTATCGGTATTGTGGATGACGTGACTTTCACTTCTCTGCCTCAGAAAGAAGAAATCGCTCTCGGTGCAGAAGGTGTGTTCGAAGCTAAATTCTACGGTTTGGGTGCCGACGGTACGGTAGGTGCCAACAAGAACTCCGTAAAAATCATCGGTGACAATACCGACAAATATTGCCAGGCTTATTTCTCTTACGACTCGAAGAAGTCAGGCGGTTTCACTTGCTCTCACCTGCGTTTCGGCGATCATCCTATTCACTCTACTTACCTGGTGACTACTCCGAACTTCGTAGCTTGCCACGTTCAGGCTTACCTGCACATGTACGACGTAACCCGTGGTCTGCGCAAGAACGGTACTTTCCTGCTGAACACGATCTGGGAAGGCGACGAGCTGGCTAAGAACCTGCCGAACAAGGTAAAGAAATATTTTGCAGAAAACAACATCACCGTTTACTATATCAACGCTACTCAGATTGCTCAGGAAATCGGTTTGGGCAACCGTACCAATACCATCCTGCAGTCGGCATTCTTCCGTATCACAGGCGTTATCCCTGTAGACTTGGCTGTTGAGCAGATGAAGAAATTCATCGTGAAGTCTTACGGCAAGAAGGGTGAAGACGTTGTCAACAAGAACTATGCTGCAGTAGACCGCGGCGGTGAATACAAACAACTGACCGTTGACCCGGCTTGGGCTAACCTCGAAGTAGAACCGGCTGCAGCCAACAATGATCCGGCATTCATCAACGAAGTAGTTCGTCCGATTAATGCTCAGGACGGTGACTTGCTGCCTGTATCTGCATTCAAAGGCATCGAAGACGGTACTTGGCATCAGGGAACAGCTAAATACGAAAAACGTGGTGTAGCTGCTTTCGTTCCGGAATGGAATCCTGAAAACTGTATCCAGTGTAACAAATGTGCATACGTTTGTCCTCACGCTGCTATCCGTCCGTTCGTTCTCGACGCAGAAGAGCAGAAGGGTGCAAACTTCCCGATGCTGAAAGCTGTGGGCAAGCAGTTCGCCGACATGACATTCCGTATGCAGGTAGACGTACTCGACTGCTTGGGTTGCGGCAACTGTGCTGATGTATGTCCGGGCAATCCGAAGAAAGGTGGCAAGGCTCTGACCATGAAACACCTGGAAAGCCAATTGGCAGAAGCAGACAATTGGACTTACTGCGTAGACAACGTGAAGAGCAAACAAGACTTGGTAGACATCAAGTCGAATGTGAAGAACTCTCAGTTCGCTACTCCGCTGTTTGAGTTCTCCGGCGCTTGCTCGGGTTGTGGTGAAACTCCGTATGTAAAACTGATTTCTCAGTTGTTCGGCGACCGCGAAATGGTATCTAACGCAACGGGATGTTCTTCTATCTACTCGGGTTCAGTTCCTTCTACTCCGTATACTACCAATGAAAAAGGTCAGGGTCCGGCTTGGGCTAACTCTTTGTTCGAAGACTTCTGCGAATTCGGTCTGGGTATGGAACTTGCCAACAAGAAACTGCGCAACCGCATCGAAGACGCCATGAAGGCTGCCATCGCTTCGGAAGAAACTCCGGCTGAATATAAAGAAGCATTCCAGGAATGGATTGACGGACGCAACGATGCCGACAAGAGCAAAGCTGCTGCCGAAAAGATTATCCCGCTGGTAGAAGCCGCTAAAGACAAATGTCCGAACTGCGCTACCATCTACGAATTCAAAGATTACCTCATCAAGCGTTCTCAATGGATTATCGGTGGTGACGGCGCTTCTTACGATATCGGTTACGGAGGTCTCGACCATGTAATCGCTTCGGGCGAAGACGTAAACATCCTGGTATTGGATACCGAAGTTTACTCGAACACAGGCGGTCAGTCTTCTAAGGCTACTCCGCTGGGTGCCATCGCTAAGTTTGCCGCTTCCGGTAAGCGTGTACGCAAGAAAGACCTGGGTCTGATTGCTACTACTTACGGCTATGTATATGTAGCTCAGATTGCCATGGGCGCTGACCAGGCTCAGACTTTGAAAGCAATCCGCGAAGCTGAAGCTTATCCTGGACCGTCATTGGTTATCGCTTACGCTCCGTGTATCAACCACGGATTGAAAGCCGGTATGGGTAAGAGCCAGGCAGAAGAAGCTAAGGCTGTTGAATGTGGTTACTGGCACTTGTGGCGCTTCAACCCAGCTCTGGAAGACGAAGGCAAGAATCCGTTCTCGCTCGACTCGAAAGAACCGAACTGGGCTAACTTCCAGGATTACCTGAAAGGTGAAGTACGTTTCGCTTCGGTAATGAAACAATATCCGACAGAAGCTGCCGACCTGTTCGCTGCTTGCGAAAAGATGGCAAAGAAACGTTACGATTCATACAAGCGTATGGCTGCTATGGATTGGAGCGATGAAAAAGCTGAATAATCATCCTTATTGATACTATTATAAAACAGCCGGTCCGCTGATGCGAACCGGCTGTTTTCTTTTATTTCCAACGAATATGGATTCGATTGCAACTTCATATATATTGTAAACAATATTCCTTATCTATGAAACGCTTTATTTCTTAAACCGAAGCTGAACACTCTTCACCACCTCTTTTCCTTTCATATCCTTAGCCGAAACACGTACAGTCGCCTTGCCGCTTTTCCCGTTAGAACGAACTACGAGCAACGCACGTCCTCTCCACAAACGATGGGTGTTGTCTGTATAAACATCTTCATCCTTGATATCGGCATTACCCAGAGCAAGCAGGGTTCCTGCTCCTTTCACCCCGACCGATAAAAGATTGTCGGCTACAGGCACCACATTCCCGGCAGCATCCACTGCTTCTATCACCACGAATGCAAGGTCTTGTCCATCAGCTATAAGCTGATTTCTGTCGGCAGTAAGACGGACAGAAACCGCCTCGCCGGCAGTAGCCAACGCCTGAGTCTCCATCACTTTCCCGTCACGGATACCCTCTGCTTTCAACGTACCCGGCTTGTATGCCAAAGTAAATACCGCTTTCATCTCTGCTACCGGCTTCTCACCTATCAGTTGGTCGCCCAGATACAGACGAACAGTCGGATAATGGGAATACACTTCTACATCAATCAGCTTGCCTTCGTGCCCTTTCCAGTTCCAGGAAGCAAAGGTAGGCCAAGTGCTCCAAGACGTAGTCTGTATCTTTCCCTTATATCCGTCAGGTTCTTTCACGGCAATATACAAATGTTCATCCCCCGCTTCGTTCCACAGCATCGAGCGGTAATGGCTGATAGGTTTACGCAGTCCCGTCAAATCAATATCACCGCAATAAGCAGCGTGCCACGGATACATCGGACGCTGGTAATGCTCGCCCGGTACATCGCCTTCGTAATACCAACGCCCGATGCCCGACTCACCGATATAGTCTATAGCAGTCCATACAAAATCGCCTATGATATAAGAATGGTCTTTTACCTTCCGGAAATTCTTCCAAGCATCATTGGGAAAAGATTCAGTCTGCATCATGATACGCGAAGGAACGCGTTGATGGTCACTTTCCGATTTATGAATCATGTAATTATAGCCTACGATATCATGCACTTCAGCCAACGGGTCGTAGATTTCCCAGTCGCTATCCCATGCTGCCAATGCCGAAGTAACCGGACGGGTAGGATCGAGCTTGCGACAAAGCCCTGCCAGCTTACGGGCAGTGGTTACGACTTCAATCTTTTTCCGCTCGATGACTTCATTGCCGATACTCCAACAGAAAATACTGGGATGATTGCGGTCGCGAAGCACCATCGCCTCTACATCGCGCTCCCACCACTCATCAAACAACGTATGGTAATCGTATGTATTTTTCGATTCGCGCCAACCGTCGAAAGCCTCATCGATGACCAACATGCCCAAAGCATCGCAAGCATCCAGAAAAGTCTCGGAAGGCACATTGTGCGAGGTGCGTACAGCATTGAATCCGGCTTGTTTCATCAGTTCCACTTTCCGCCATTCGGCACGGTCATAAGCAGCAGCGCCTAAAATACCATTATCATGATGCAGACAACCTCCGTTCAGCAAGACCGGCTTTCCGTTCAACAGCAAGCCTTTCTCCGCCGAATAAGCCAGCGTACGGAAACCGAAGGACTCGTCCTTGCTATCCAGCACCTTTCCCTGTCCGCTCACCATGATATGAGCCGTGTACAGATTCGGATGTTCCGGCGACCACGGCTCCGCATCTGGCACATGCAACTGATATTCGGCAGTTATCCGGCTTTCGGGTTGTAACTCGTAAGTCTTCACTTCCGCCTGATCTGCTACTTCTACTTTTACCTCAACCGTCTTCTTTTCCTGTGTAGCATTCTCCACATCGGTTTTTACCACCACCGTATGGAGGTCGGGAGTCGTAAGCTGAATTCCCCAGTCGGCGATATGCACGCGACCAGTTTCTATCAGCCATACATTGCGGTAAATGCCCGATCCTGTATACCAACGGCAATTTTTCTGCTGCGAATTGTCTACCCTTACCGCCACGGTATTCTTCCCGGCTTTCACGTATGGAGTCAAATCGACGAAAAACGAAGAATAGCCGTACGGATGTCCTCCGGCACGTTGTCCGTTGACATATACATCCGAGTTCATGTATACGCCTTCGAAATAAAGCCGGAGTTTCTTATCCTCACAGCCTTCGGGCAAATCGAAAGTCTTGCGATACCACCCGATACCCGTAGGCAGATAACCGCCGTCATTGCCTGCAGGCGCATCCTTGTCGAACTTTCCTTCGATGCTCCAGTCGTGAGGAAGGGTAATCCTGCGCCACGAAGCATCATCGAAAGCCATATCCTTAGCTTCGGGCACATCGCCCAGGCAGAACAGCCAGCCGTCATTGAACAATTGTTTTCTCGGGGATGCCGAAACCGTCAGAACCAGCATCAGCATCCAATAAATAAGCATCTGTTTTTTCATGGTAACTATTTTAAGTGTTTTTGAATGTACTACAAAAATAAGGAATTTATCCACTCATTCCAATAAATTATATACCTTTGCCCATACTCACTTTAAAACAGAAAACTTATGAAAAAGCTATCTAAACTTGCCTTTTCCCTCGGCTTTGCCAGCCTGTGTCTGACCGCATGCACCAACTACAGCGCACAAGATTATGTGAATGAAATGAAAGCCTTGACCGAAGAAACCCTTCAAAACGCCTCTACCTATACTGAAGAAGACTGGAAAGAGGTAGGCGAAAAATACCGCAGCATCAACGAAAAAGGAAAAAAGGTATTGGAAAACATGACCGAAGACCAACGGAAAGAGTTGGAGAAATTTACGGAAGAGATGTCGGACAAAGCTGTCGAATTCAATCACGAAGAACTGAAAGAACAATTCAACGACCTGATGCAACAAGCCGATGATTTCATCGACAAGGTTATAAATGAAATACAAGACAAAAACGAATAATGAAAAAGTGAGGCTGTCATCACCGACAACCTCACTTTTCTATTAACGACCTATTTACAGAGAGAATTAGTCTGCATAAGTAATGGTATAAGTAGTTCTGCTCAACATATCTGCATTATATCGGGACATCGTCTTCCGTACGATAGATGAAATACGACCTTGACTGTCCTTCTCATACTCATATTCATAATCAAAATCAGCTCCAGTAAACCAAATTTCTTTAGAAATCAAATTTTCTGATGATTTTCCATAAAATCTAAATGGAGCGAATAAAGAGTAATGACTATAATCATACTCATAAGTACTACAATTCGAAATAAAACAATTCAAATCAAGATTCGCATTATTTTTCTCATCTGTATATTCATAAGTATAAACAGAACCACGGCAATTGAATGTTACCAAATTTCCATTTTCATATTCAAACGTATTATTATTTAATAATACCATATACCCGTTTTCATCATAGACAGGACTCGCAACCAATTTTCCATCAGTACTTTCAACAGTCGTATTATATAAATATTCAATTCCACCATCCCTCATTATATAAGCCATATACGACTCATCACCTATTACATATACCTCTTCTACACCTTTGTAACTATATGTCCAATCGTATGTATAATTACCATTTATAATGTAATAATTCTGAATACGACCTTCATCATCATAAGTAAACCTATACGTATTAACAGACGATGGTTCCGTCGCTCCCCTAAAAGTTGATTCCTGTATTTCAATAATCATATTCTTTACAGGTTCAGGTTCCGGCTCAGGTTCCGGCACATTAAAATCACCGATACGGAAATAATAATAAATGATAATGTAATCGCCATAAAAACGATAAATAATCAAGACACGTTCGGTAAGCTGGAAAATATACCAATGGTAATCACCAAAATTGAACGATGGACCGCTACCGTCATAGAGACCTCCACCTCCAATACCCGGACCCGGTATGTCACCTTCGTCTACATTCCAACTAAAGTCACCTCCGCTTGTACTTCCACCGGAACCACTTCCACCTTGATCCATATCCCCGGTGCCATCGTCATAAATATCCATCCAAGGAATTTCGCCCGGATCAATTTCTTCGGTTATTTCACCCGTATTCGGATTGACTATTTCACCTCCATTCGGTTGCCAGCGACCAACAATCATTTGTGCGACACTGGGCTGTCCATCTTCGATTACAATGGTTTCAAAGCCATCCTTATTGCAAGCAGACATCAGTCCTGCCACCAATAAAAGCATCAAACTCTTTACTATCGTATTTATCTTTTTCATAATTTTCCCTCCTTTACATTATTCGGTAATTTCAAATTCTACACGACGGTTCATCAAGCGACCTTCCGGAGTATCATTCGTTGAGATAGGACGAGTCATACCATAATATTCATACGACAGGTGGCTCGGTTCTACTCCAGCTTCCAACAAGTAGTTATAAACTGCCTCTGCACGTTTTTTCGAAAGTTCCATATTGTAATCGGCTTCACCTACATTATCAGTATGTCCCCTCACAACCACATGAATAGGCATATTCTTCATCAAGAGCACAATCTTATCAAGATATGGATAAGACTCTTTCTTGATGACACTCTTGTCGAACTCAAAATTAATAATATCGATGGCACAGATGGTCTTTCCGGTAATCGACTCACCTTTACCCAGCAAATCCATAATTTCTTCCAACGTATAACATGGCTTTTCTTCTACCACTACCGGTTTTTCCTCTACCACAACCGGTTCGGGGATATAAACAGGCTCTACCACTTTAGGTTTAGAAGCTCGCTTGAATATGCTTAACGGTACAGCAATCGAAGCGGAAATCTCTAATCCATGCAATTTCCGATTACCGCGTATATCATACCAGAAACGATTGACCGCTATCGCTTCCCCACTCTTTTCCATATCGCTATATGTATCGGTAAATCCGTGTTGATAGCTTGCTTCCACTGCAAACTGCAGACGTTTATTCCCATTCAAATGAATAGGAATCTTTACACCAGCACCTATGGCTCCGGCAAAATATGTATTTGCCATATTGGCTTCCGAAACATCTATTTTATAATCTACCCCATATTCAGTCAACGAAATATTACCCCCACGCACAAAACCTACAATAGGAGCTACGTATAAATAAGGACGTACACTTTCATAATCTCCAAAATTGAATACCAAAGGCAAACGCACATCTACATACTTGGCTTTTAACTGGTAATCCAAATCATTGTCACTAATCTTAGTGCCTCTGGAAACCCAGTCTACCTCCGGACGAATAGAGAAAAGGCGGTTTTCACCAAACTCAAATTCAGCAAATACACCACCACCTCCTCCGAATAACATCTTCGGATCGCGATTTTTCAACTCGGAATACTTAGCCCATGAAAGGCCCATTCCTCCTCTAACACCTAAATAAATCCGATCGGACGACATCTGAGAAAACGCCGACAAGCCTAGTGCTGAGAACACTGCAAGAAATAAAAATTTTCTACTTACCATATTTTTCTCTTTTATAAATTTAATATAAAAGTAGGCATATATGCAATAAGCCACAACATTAACATCGCGCATTTATTACTATTTTATTGAATACCCATTCTAAATGGTTAAAAATCGAACTTATCCGTCTAAAAAAAGTATTAACAAAATAGTTGTATTATTATGGTAAGAAAATGAATGCATTTAAAATTTCCGATTGCAGAACGGAAAACCTTCCATTTCTTCTTCTTATTTTTGCAGCGGATAACCCTTAACCAAATAACTTATGAAATATTTAATCGTATCTGATATCCATGGCTCATTGCCTCGCCTGCAACAAGTAATGGATTTTTATGAAAAAACTCAATGTAACATGCTTTGCATCCTGGGAGATATTCTGAATTACGGTCCACGAAATAGACTGCCGGAAGGATTAGACCCAAAAGGAATAGCAGAATGCCTTAATCAATTTCCTGATACTATTTTGTCTGTCCGTGGTAATTGCGACTCGGAAGTAGACCAAATGCTACTCGACTTCCCTATTCTGTTCGACTATTCGATTGTATCAGACAACGGGAAACAACTTTTCCTGACACACGGACATCTATATAATGAAGAAAAATTGCCTAAAGGGAAATACGATGCGTTGTTTTACGGACATACACATTTATGGAAACTGGAAAAGCAAAACAAACTGACTATATGCAACACAGGGTCAATTACTTTTCCTAAAGGAGGAAACGTACCCACGTTTGCCACTTACGAAAACGGAATCATTTCCATTCATCACCTTGACGGTTCTCTTCTGAAATCAATGGAAATCTGAAAACGAAAAACAAGAAAGACATCTCTTGCCGGATTAGCATAATAAAAATAAAGACAGACAAGACAAAATACGCTACTTCCGCAAGAGAGTCTTTCTTTTTTATATTAACTTATTAAAACTTGATATTTAATACAATCAAATATCCGAACTTTTACTCTTACCCAAAGGAATAGACAAACCGATAAAGGCATTCACAGCTTTTGATTTACTTCCAAAATACATATAGTCAGTACCCAAGAACAAAGGACCTAACTTCAATGCCAGACCAAAAGATTTACCTCCAGCCTGAATCGGTGAATAACTACCAGCTATATTAAACCAGTTCTTCGGACGATAAGTAGCAGAGAAGGTCAGTTCATTCAATGCCTTCGGTTTAGTAAAACGTGCTGTATACATAGCACCGATACTCAATTTGTTATCCAGCAATCCATACTCACCTGCCAGCAGGATGGTAGAAGCCAATGTGGTTTTACTCTTTGAAGCCGCGTCTTTATCTTGTACGAAATTAAAACGTTCCATGCTTAAGAAGTCGCCATCCACAAAATCCTGATAATTACTTCCAGTCACCTCAAAGTTGCTGTTTTCCGGCGCTGCTACAGTAGTTTCGCTTTCTTTCCATTTAATGAATCCCAAATCGAGTACAGCTGCAGATACAGTCAGATTATCCCAAACCTTATAGCTGGCTCCTAAATCAATACCAAATCCTGCACCTGCGATACCTAAATTATCACCATTGATATCAAAACCTTCAATCTGTCCGGTAGATTCATTAAAACTAAGTCCACCACCTTTCATTGTAGTAGAAATATGTGCGTCAACATTTGCTCTACCATAAGTCTGATAAGGGTTCAGATTTTCATAATTGCCATTCTGCAAATCTTCATCCACGTATACATCAAAGTTGTTTACCTCCATTTCGGCATGAGCAATACCCAATAATACTTTTACACGTCCACCTACAGAAAGTTTCTCTGTCAACTGACGAGAATAGCCGACTCCAATTTCCGCATACGTATTTATAGTAAAATTCATATCCGAGAAACTACCTGTAATGTTATCTGTTCTGTCCACATTCCGAAGATATTCGAACATTGATTTAGGAATAGAAGCACCTATATCTCCTCGCAAACCGACATTTACATTCCAAAAGCCTTTACCAGCATACCAACCAAAAGAAAGAATCTCCGTATTCAGATTTACATTCAACCGGTTATCCGTCTTTAACCGATCATAAAGGTCATCGTTCGAAAAAATATCCTCACCCGAATCAAGCACATCTATAATATCGTTAATGCCTAATACATTCGATGATGTACCTACACTAAATGCACCTAATACGGGTATATTGATATATCCACGTGTAGGTTGCAATCCTGGATTTAACTGCAAACGGGTGCTGGTACCTTCCATAAAATAAGAAGTACGCAAATATTGGGCATGCATTGTAGTTCCCAATAAAATTCCTCCTGCAATCAATAATGCTTTTTTGTTTAAAAAAACTTTCATACAATCTATTCTATCGTTAAATGTTGCTACAAAAATAAAGAATTAGCTTATATAGAAATGCAAACAAAATTCACATTTTCGACTATCAATTCAATTTTATGCGCTAAGTGGTTAAAATTAGCGACTATATGGTTAAAAACTTATAACTGATAAAAACGCTCAATCATAATTTTCTTAAATTTCTTAGAGATTAGAAGTTCTTCGGTAGTATTAAAAGGAGGATACATCACACAATGATTATCTTGTACCATCAACAGATAATGCATATTAATAATATAGGATTGATGTATTTGCACAAACGCCGAATCATAAGCGCACAATTGTTCTGCCGTCATATTCCGACGTAAAGGCAGAAATGTCCCGTCAGTTAAAGCAACTTCCCAAATTTTACGATTAGACAAATAACGGAAAAAGCCAATCTCGAACGCCCGCAAGAAACGTAAATCACCTGTGGGAGTAATCAACATAAAAGGACGATCTTCTGATAATGTGGAAACATTACCCGAATTACTCTTTACATTACATTCGCATAAACGAGACATAACCAATTGCAATTCAGCCGAATCTACTGGTTTCTGCAGAAAATCGAAAGCAGCACTACGCAATGCGTCAATCATGTATTTATTATAGGCCGTGTAAAAAACAACCCGCATATTCCATGTGATGCGCTCGCGCAATCGGGAAAGTACATCCATCCCTGTCATATCAGGCAATTCGACATCCAGAAACAACAAATCGGGTTTTATCTTTTCTATTATCTTCAACCCTACACTACCTGTACGTGCCATACCTTCTACCGCTACATAGGGGTATCGCCGAAGTTCGAAAGACAGATTATCAATGGCACTTTCTTCGTCATCTACAATAACGGTTTTAAATGTCTGTTCCATAAAAAGACTTTTTTTGTTTTTTCAGTTCATAGCTATAGTCCAAAGGCAATCTAAAGCAGACCTCACATCCGGTTTCGTGGGTCTCCTCTATCTCTATATTATTAATCCGCATCACAATCGGATGCCGATTGTACGCATTTAACAATTGCAACGTACGGGTTATCACTTTCATTCCCGTACCTGTCCCCGAAGCACTGCTTTCTGCCCGGTATCCTCCACCGTTATCTCTAACAGATAATATAATCTCATCCGTATACTGATGAATCTGTATATCTAAACGTTTTTGTCCAGTCTTTCCACACAAACCATGTTTTATGGCATTTTCAACTGGAATCTGCAATAGCATGGCAGGTACTTTAACCTGAAACTGATTTATTTCAGAATCAATATCAAGTGTATAAATAAAATCAGGTTGCAACGTTTTACTTTCTAAATCCACATACGTCTGCACAAAATCCAATTCATCATGCAATGTTACCGACAAGCTATCAGTCAATTCCAGATTCCGTCGAATCAGTTTAATCAATCCGGTCAGGTTTATGTCTGACTCCACATCCCGTTTAGCCCACACTTCACGATTCAATACATTGAATATGAAATGAGGCGAAATGCGATTACGGATATTTGCCAAACGCAAAGAAGTAATTGCTGTGCGTAAATTGCGTTCCACTTCTATCTGCTTCTTCTTCCGACACAGCAAGAAAAATGTACCCGTCAACACAACCAAAGCTACAACCAAGACACCACCATACAACCATTGATTCAGACGTAACACTTCGTTTTCTTTCTGTTGGATAAACATTTTCTGTTTCATTAGAGTACTGTCGCGCTGGTAACGCAAAGCAATGGCAGCCACCCTCATTCGGATACGTTCGTTCCGGGTAGAGTCATCTATGCGATTATTCTCTTTCAAGTAATAATATGCTTGTTTAAAATCACCGCTTTCTTCAAAATAATGTTGCAGATAACGGTTACGGATGTTCAACATATTAGGGTCAATGACATCCGGCTTGACAGCATCTTGCAACCGTTTTTTTGCCAAAGCCAAATCACCTCGTTTTAATGCCAGCTCTATCAATTGAGTATCTATGTAATAAAGTGCAGAAGTATTTTCTATCTCCTTAAAATAAGTATAACACCGACTCAAATAATAAGTAGCCGAATCAGTCTGATTCATCAACAAGAAAACCTCACCAAGATTTATCATTGTCATGTTCCGTTCGAATTTCATTTCAGGATACTGATTCGTAAAAGCCAGCAACTTCCGGAAATATGCCAATGCTGAAGGATAATCTTGACGATAATAATAAGAGTTTCCCCGATTGTTCAGATAAATGTGCTTCTCATAAGGCTTCATCAGATCAAAATATTTTCCTGCCAAATCAAAATAATAATCACAACGGTCAAAATCACGTAAGTTCACATTTACCTGCGCCAATCCATAGTAAATAGGAAAACGTTCGGCATCAGGCATACGTACTGAATCAGCCAGCACCAATGCTCTACGATACCAAAATGAACTCCGGTCATACTTTCCTTCTCCACTGTATGCATCGGCCAAATTCAATGCAACATTAATCAACTTATAGGGGTCATTGATATGTTCACAATAATGATAAGCTTGCTCGAAAGCCATCCTGGCAGAATCAAAAACCGCAGTACGCGCATAGAGATTTCCTTTCATATTTGCCACTTCGGCAGCCAACAGCCAGAAATGTGTATCCGAAGCAGAAGACTGCAGACAATAATTTTCAGCCAACTGCAAGATATAGGCAACAGAATCTATTTCCGACATGAACATTTTTGCCTTGGCTTTGAGAGTAAGCAACTTGTAATAGGATGTGCTATCTTTCAATGTAGGTAATGTACTGTCTACTTTCTCGCATACAAATACCGGATTATTGCTCAGTGTGTCTTCCCATTGAGTCAGTAGACGTGAATAACCATCCACCTCTTTCACCCTCTCTTTTTCGACACAACCAGTCAATCCACAAATAAGGCAAACATATATTAATAATAAAATTCTTCTACACATATTTTTTTGTCTTGTTAAGACAAATGTATGTAAAAAAAGTACACATCGCAAAAATAAGTCAAACAATTTATCTACATAAGCAAGGAAAATTTGTATTTTTGGAATAAAATACGAATCAAATACCATAAAACAGAAAAGGAATATGAAAACACTATCCAATGACAAAATCAGTATTCAGATTGCTGATCACGGAGCAGAACTGATAAGCATCGTAGCCAATGAAACCGAATATTTATGGCAGGCAGACCCGCAGTTTTGGGGACGCCACTCCCCTATCCTCTTTCCTATTGTCGGAAGGGTATGGAATAATGTCTACCGCTACAAAGGACATCTGTATGAATTAGGTCAGCACGGATTTGCCCGCGATATGGACTTCCAATTGACTTACGAAGAAGAAAACGCGCTGATATATAGCTTGGAAAGCAATGAAGAGACACTGAAAAAATATCCGTTCCCGTTCGTGCTGGAAGTAGGCTACCGCCTGAAAGGGAACCGCATAGAAGTGATGTGGAGCGTACAGAACACCGGAAACGAAACAATGTATTTTCAGATAGGTGCCCATCCGGCATTCTATTATCGTGATTTCGATCCAGCAACCAAAGAGAAAGGGTTCCTCAGTTTTGGGAAAAATATCAAAACACTGGAATACATATCTCCTACTGAAAAAGGATGCACTTCCAACAAACGGCAAACACTGACCCTGAACGAAGGCATAATGGAACTGACTCCTGCCACATTCCAATGTGACACCTATATGTTCGACAACAACCAACTGAAAAAAATTACCCTGACCGACAAGAACCAGCAACCTTATCTCAGTGTAGAGTTCGAAAGCCCACTGGTTGCTATTTGGTCTCCTACGGTGGCTCATCCCGATGTACCTTTCGTATGCATAGAGCCGTGGTACGGGCGTTGCGACTCAGTTGGTTATCGAGGAGAGTTCAAAGACCGCGAATGGATGCAAAGCCTGGAGCCCGACAAGAGTTTCGATGCCGGATATTCCATTATATTGGAAGACGTAAAATAAATTCAGCAACAGACGGGCATCGAAACATCATCGCAAGCCATCATCGGGACGCTTGGCTTTAAAGGTCACCTGAGCACTTGGGCGGACCATCTAACATGTATGCCATGCACAGAACAGATGAACGCTTGTTACTTGAAAAGAGAACGGCTATCCGCTAAAACAACTATAGTTAGATATGTTTGTTTGGCGACAAAAATCTAACGAAAATAGGCTGACCTCGCAACTGAAGTCAGCCCTATTTTATAACCTTTCAAAATTCACTGTTCTATCTTTCTTTAGTTTATTCAATGCCGGCTCATCCACTTCCTGACTTCATCAATGGAACACCTAATTTAGACATGAATGTCAGCAGGGGTACGAGGCGTTACAGTTCTTTATAAAGCTTGTAGACCATGAAACATATACATATGTGAGCTTCGATACGCCGTTCGGTAAAGTGGAAGATGAGACGAGTTTCAAGCGCCCCTTTGGATATTCAGAACGCACGTTCTACAACCCGTAGACCATAGCATTGAGCGATAACTTCGGCTGCAGACAGGTCGGTGTTTGTGGCGAAGCAGATAGCCTCGTTTCTGACAAGATTAATAATCTTCAAGCGATAAGATTATTAATCTTCCGGCTGTAAGATTATTAATCTTCTACCCAATGCAGATAGATGCATCGGGGAAGCAATGGGTTTTAACGGCGGTTTCCAGCCTTCATCAATGCCTACCCCAGTTAGAAATCTGTTTTATAATATATTGACTGGCTCCTCCTTCCGGCCGCCATATCCTTCCCACGATTCTGCTGCCATGAGAGATTCTTCCTCTTGAGGCACATAACCCTTTACACCTCTGTCTTTCAGGTAGATATAATTGAGCGTATATGCCAATGACTCTAAAGTCTTTTCACGCACGGAAGGCTTCAACTGACATTCCCATACCGTCATGCAATGCCACCCCATCTTTGCCAATTCCCTCTGTTCCCGTTTATCACGCTCTTTGTTCCGTCTTATCTTTGCCTGCCAATAAGCTATGTTCGTCTGAGGCAAATGAGCATATCTGCATCCTTCGTGTCCATGCCAAAAGCAACCATTGACAAAAATGCATGTACGGTATTTCCGCAAGACAATGTCGGGATGTCCCGGCAAACGCGGATGGTTCAGCCTGTATCTGAATCCGCGCGAAAACAAATACTTCCTGACCAGCATCTCCGGTTTTGTATTCTTGCCGTGTATGGCAGCCATGCACTTATGCCGTTGTTCTTTTGTCAACTTATCCATCTAATTCCAACTCTTCATTCAGCACCGAAAGTTACGCCAAATTTAACAAATTTACAAAACAAAGAGACTTTTAATCCAATGCTCTTATCTTTAAAGATTCAAAACAAAAGAACGAGAAAGCAGTATTATTCTAATGTTTTTTGTATTTTTGCAACTATTATCCGATTTCTATTATGAGCAACAAAAGCAACAATCAAGGCAGAGCTTACGAATTTATTTGCTTACTCACCCTAAAAGAAGAAATAAGCAAAATCCGCACAGTCAGAATTAACGAGAACCGGAGTTACTATGCGGCTAAACGGGCATGGGAAACTTTAAATAAAGATATGCAACATATCTATAAAATAAGTTCGTATGCAGCTGTTGCCAAAATAGTTGCTTTAGAACCCCGCATGATAGAAAAAGGGGAAGATGTATTAGACCTATTGATACAGACTGATACAGAAGGAGAAAACGGTGACGTACGCGACATCTTGATTATACGCAATCGAATTCATTGGGAAATAGGACTAAGCCTGAAACATAACCATTTTGCAGTAAAACACAGCCGGCTAGGCGACAAACTGGATTTTGGTTACAAATGGTATGGCATACCTTGCTCGCCTGATTATTGGAATGATGTAAAACCTGTATTCGATTATCTCAAAGACAAACAAAAAAGCCATCTAAAATTTAAAGATTTACCGAACAAGGAAGATGAAGTTTACGTTCCCTTATTAAAAGCTTTCATCAACGAAATAAAACGCCAATACTTGAAACAGAAAAATATCAGCAGCAAGTTAGTCGAATACCTCTTAGGGGAATATGATTTTTATAAAATTATCAGCGTCGACAAGAAACGAATGACTCAAATCCAACCTTATAATTTACGTGGGACACTTGGGAAGGCAAGCCAAGACAAAAAATCGATAACAATACCCATAGCAACTTTACCCACCCGCATCGTTAACCTGGACTTTGCCCCCAACAAACGAAACACAGTCGAGCTTTATATGGACGGAGGCTGGCAATTCTCTTTCCGCATACATAATGCAAAAACAGAAATTGAGCCATCGCTGAAATTCGATATTCAAATAGTAGGCATGCCGACAGCCATTATTACTTTAAATTGTTTTTGGGAATAAAATATGATGACATTAATTAGCTTGTTCTCCGGAGCCGGAGGTTTAGATTTAGGTTTCCATAACGCAGGATTCAAAACCATTATAGCCAATGAATTTGACGCCAAGATATGCCCTACTTACCGGGCAAACTTCCCAGATGTAAAACTGATAGAAGGTGATATCCGGAAGGTGCCGTCTTCTGAATTTCCGGATGGCGTAACAGGCATCATCGGCGGACCTCCATGCCAGTCCTGGAGTGAAGCCGGATCGTTAAAAGGCATTGAAGATGCACGCGGACAATTATTCTACGAATATATACGCATTCTTAAAGATAAACAACCTCTGTTTTTCGTAGCCGAAAATGTATCAGGCATGCTGGCCAAACGCCATTCCACAGCCGTAAGCGGCTTTATGAAATTATTTGATGAAGCCGGTTACGACGTGAATTTGAAAATGTTGAACGCAAATGATTATGATGTTGCCGAAGACCGAGACCGGGTATTTTATATCGGATTCCGGAAAGACCTGAACATCCACGATTTTCAATATCCAGCTCCACTTAAACATAAACCGACCTTACGCGAATGCATTTGGGATTTGCAAGACACTGCCATACCTGCCCGTGAGAAGAACAGGACTAATGGAGAAGCCTGCATTATTCCTAATAATGAATATTTTACAGGAGCATATTCTCCCATATTTATGTCACGGAACCGTGTCCGTTCATGGGATGAGCCTGGATTCACAGTGCAGGCAAGCGGCCGCCAATGCCAACTACATCCACAGGCTCCTAAGATGATTAAAGTGGAAAAGAACCTGCAAAAGTTTGCAGAAGGATACGAACACCTATATAGAAGAATGAGTGTCCGCGAAGTGGCACGCATACAAAGTTTTCCGGACAGTTTTAAATTCATCTACGATGAAGTGAACTATGGCTATAAAATGATAGGCAACGCGGTACCCGTCAACCTGGCTTACCACGTAGCCTTGCAAATAAAAAACACTTTAATCGAAAAAGGCATCATACTTCCTGAAGAAGTGGCATAACCCTATGAAAGTAGTTTCATTCTTTTCTGGTTGTGGAGGATTAGACCTCGGTTTTGAACAAGCCGGGATTAAAGTCATTTGGGCAAATGATATTGAACCTTCAGTACATGAAACTTACCGATACAATCATCCACACACCATCTTATGCAAATCAGATATCCGGAATTTGCATGCTTCCGACATACCTGATTGTGACGGTTTCATTGGCGGGCCTCCTTGCCAGTCATGGAGCGAAGGCGGAAAGCAGCTAGGCTTACAAGATGAACGCGGAAAGTTATTCCTTGATTATGTCCGGTTAATAAAAGAAAAACAGCCTAAATTTTTCGTCATAGAGAATGTGAAAGGAATCATCAGCGACAAACATCTGCCCACCTTTCTGTCATTTCTTTCTATACTTGAAGAAGCAGGCTATATAGTAAGCTATGCCTTATTGAATGCAGCTGATTTCCGCATTCCTCAAGACCGTTACCGCGTCTTTGCAGTCGGATTATTAAAAAGCCTGAACATCAGCTATCACTTTCCGGCACCCTTGCAAGAACCTCGTATAAGCTTACGTAAAGCGATAGGCGACATCCATGAGACTCCACGTTTTTATGCAGAAAACGACGCTGTAAACCAAGTATATGGGCAATGGCTTAACCATGATGTCTTTGCAGGTCCGTTTGATGCAAAATTCATGTCACGCAATCGGATACGCACATGGGAGGAAGTCTCGTTCACCATTCAGGCTCAAGCCAAAAATTGCCCTTTACATCCACAAGCTCCAGCCATGAGATATGTTTCTCCTAACACACGTATCTTTGCCCCTGGATATGAACATCTGTACCGTCGGCTAAGCGTAAGGGAATGTGCCAGAATACAATCTTTTCCCGACAATTTCCGGTTCTTTTACAGCAATATAAAGGACGGTTATAAAATGGTCGGCAATGCAGTTCCCCCACGTTTAGCCAAATACATAGCTTTGAACATAAAAAACACGTTCAACTCTGTACATTCTCAAGAAAAGGCATTTGTACTGGTAGGTTATTATAAAAATGACATTCAACTGCGCTTAACGCTGCAAAACCGGTTATACTATGTCCGGAGCGGATTCAGACGTGGAGCCTTACAAATGCCTGTAGGCATGCCTGCCCCACAATATCTCCTGCTTCACAACAAAAACAAGCGTTTCTTGTACAAACTAATTCCCGAACGCCCTGTTTTGATGAAAGCTTCTGACTTGACAGCTAAAGGCTTTTCCCCTTCAGGAAAAGAATATTGGGCTTTCAGATTAGAAAACACCGAAGAAATCCATATCAAAGGGTTAGAATTACAAACCGTACAGCTTAAAAGCGGCTACAGAAACGCTACAGTTCCTTATCTAACCGATTTACAATCGCTTTTGTCTCGGCACACTATCCTATAAACTTGCGATACCGGCAAAGCATCAAAACAAGCCTCACTTGCCTGATTTTCCAGCCCGCCACCAAAGGATTAGCGAAAAAATCAGCCTCAAAAAACGAAGAATAAGAAAAAACGGCTATCTTTGCTATACATTAACCTCAAAAACGATAAACATCATGTACACCATTCAAGCAAACCAGTCCGGCACACGGACTATGGAAATATCAGAAGAGCACTTGCAGACCATCGAAAAATATGCCTTGTTCCAACACCTGATAGACAGCAACGGAATAGTAGACGAGTCGGTGCTCGACAAACTGAAACTGAACGTGCGTTCGCTCATCGCCTCGATGGAAGGAAACAGCAAAGACCTGCTCGACCTCTGCATCGACGTGATTTACCACAACAACATGAAGGCGTTCGGACTCTACCAGCTCATCCAGCTCTACATCAAGTGGGAGCGCGAGAAAGAAGGAAGCCTCAGCCCCGAACTGCTGAACGAACCGCTGAACTGAACAGATAATGACAGACAAGACCTATCAACTGAACGACTGGTTGCCCACAACCAAAAAAGAAGTGGAACTGAGAGGATGGGACGAGCTGGACGTAATCCTGTTCAGCGGTGACGCCTATATCGACCATCCGTCATTCGGAGCGGCCGTTATCGGACGTATCCTGGAAGCCGAAGGGCTGAAAGTGGCGATTGTGCCCCAACCCAACTGGCGTGACGACCTGCGCGACTTCAAGAAGCTGGGCCGCCCACGCCTGTTCTTCGGGGTGACAGCAGGAAGCATGGACAGCATGGTAAACCGCTATACCGCCAACAAACGGCTGCGAAGCGAAGACGCCTATACGCCCGACGGAAGGCACGACATGCGCCCGGAATATCCCAGCATCGTCTATACGCGCATCCTGAAAGAGCTGTTCCCCGACGTACCAGTCGTATTGGGAGGCATCGAAGCATCGCTGCGCCGCCTTACGCATTACGACTACTGGCAGGACAAGGTCTTCCCTTCCATCCTAGTCAATTCGGGCGCCGATATCCTGATATACGGCATGGGCGAGAAACCGATTACGGCACTGGCCCGACGTATGGAAACATCGGGCGTCTTACCCACCGACATTCCGCAGACTGCCTATCTGGTCAATCGGAAAGACTTTACGCCCGAAGAAGGCGACCTGCGCCTGTTCTCGCACGAAGAATGCTTAGCAGACAAGCGCAAGCAAGCGCAAAACTTCCGCCACATCGAGGAAGAATCGAACAAATACGAAGCGTCGCGCATCTGGCAGGAGGCGGGCGAACAGGTGGTGATAGTCAATCCGCCCTATCCGCCCATGACGCAAAGCGAACTGGACCATTCGTTCGACCTGCCTTATACGCGCCTGCCGCATCCGAAATACAAGGGCAAACGCATCCCGGCTTACGACATGATTAAGTTTTCGGTAAATATCCACCGCGGCTGTTTCGGCGGCTGTGCCTTCTGCACCATTTCGGCTCACCAAGGAAAGTTTATCGTGAGCCGGAGCAAGGAAAGCATTCTGAAAGAAGTAAAAGCCATCACGGAGATGCCTGACTTTAAAGGCTATCTGAGTGACCTGGGCGGACCGTCGGCCAACATGTATGCCATGCACGGCAAGGACGAACGCCTGTGCCGCAAATGCAAACGCCCCTCGTGCATCCATCCGAAAGTGTGTCCGAACCTGAACACAGACCACCGCCCCCTGCTGGACATCTATCACAGTGTAGACGCCATGCCGGGCATCAAGAAAAGCTTTATCGGAAGCGGCGTGCGCTATGACCTGCTGCTGCACGAAAGCAAAGACCCTGCCGTCAACCAAAGCACAGCCCAATATACGCGCGAACTGATTACCCGCCACGTAAGCGGACGGCTGAAAGTGGCGCCAGAGCATACCAGTCCCCGAGTACTGGAAATCATGCGCAAGCCTCCTTTCGAGCAGTTCTATGCGTTCAAACGCATCTTCGACCGCCTGAACAAGGAACTGAACCTGCGCCAGCAAATCATTCCTTACTTCATCAGCAGCCATCCCGGATGTACGGAAGAAGATATGGCAGAGCTTGCCGTCATCACCAAACGGCTGGACTTCCACCTGGAACAGGTGCAGGACTTTACTCCTACCCCCATGACCGTAGCTACCGAAGCCTGGTACACGGGCATTCATCCCTACACGCTGCAGCCTGTCTTCTCTGCCAAAAGCCAAAAGGAAAAGCTTGCCCAACGGATGTTCTTCTTCTGGTACAAGCCGGAAGAACGCCGGAAGATTATCACCGAACTGAAGCGGATAGGCAGAAGCGACCTGATAGGGAAACTGTACGGATAAAGGGTGTGTCCGATTGCTTATGACACACCCTTATCTGCCGTGCGGAAGGCAGATTCCCGAACGACTTTCTTTATTGACTAACAACTACTTTATTTATGAACAATCTGTATCGGAACCAGCCGATACAGCATCCTGCGCGTCATCACCTTATGGTTCAGGAAATTGACGATATATCCTGTGATGAAAGCGGCAATGACCGAACCCTCGCGCACGCCTTCGATAGTCTAAGTAAATGCCAGCGAAGTAATGACCGCTATCAGTACCAAGGTGATATCAAACCCCACCTTCACATTGCCGAACTCCTTGTGCAAGCGGCTTGAAAGGTATTTCACCGTTCCTTCGGCACTCATCATGGCTACCTTCGGCTTGATTTCGAGCACCACACCTATCGACTGAACGATACAGCCCATCAGCAAAATGCCTATCGACATCAGGTAACCGTCGGCTTCCAAGCCCGACGTGAGCCACATATTCAGGTCGATAAACGCCGAGAAGACAAACGACAAGGGAATCTGCAACAAGATTTCCACTACATCCTTACGCGTGCCATGCCCTCCGCGTATCAGCCACAACTGCAAGAGCACCATCAGCATATTGGTGATGAAAGTCCAGGTGCCCAGCGTCAGCGGCGTATTAAGGCTCAACACATAATTGGTGCTCGATATGGGAGTCGTACCGAGAGCCGAATGCACAATCAATACAATCCCCATCGCCAAAAAATACAAACCTAAAATAAAAACCAAATACCTTTTGATTAAACTGTCTTTTTCCATATCGCTTTATGAAACAATCTTTTCTTTTTTACCGGTGCAAAGTTCTCACTTTTCCGTGAAAAAAGGCTTGTCCAATCTTGTAATATGTTGGTCAAAATACAAACAAGTCCAACAGAAAAAGGCGTTGAAAACGCATGGGTTCTGAAACATCGTCGCATTGGCAACACAAAAAAGAGCCGCGGAGACACAGAGAACTCCAACCGATGTTCCCTGCGCCTCCGCGACTCCGTATTCAATCTGCCCTAAGCGGCAGCTTTTCTTTCTTACAGCGGCTTGTATTCGACAAAAGCTTCCATTGCCTCGTAGCAAGCCAAGCCCAGCTTATCGTAAAGCGAGGCGGTGCCACGATTCCGGTCTTCGCTGCGCTGCCAGAACAAACGCTCGTCGTTGCCCAAGAAAGGAGCGCTCTCCATCTGCGACTGGTGTTTCAGAATGGAATTCCGTTTGGCACGAAGTTCTTCCGGACTCAACGGAACAGCCATCTCAATGTTCTCAATTTCCCACTCTGCCCATGCACCACGGTACATCCAGATGCGGCAATCGTTCAGCCATTCGGCACCGGCATTCTTTTCTTCGTCGATGGCAGCCAGCACGGCATCGGTACATACACGGTGTGTGCCATGCGGGTCGGCAAGGTCGCCTGCCACATAAATCTGATGCGGCTGGACTTCCTGCAACAATTTCTGCACAATGCGGATATCTGTCTCGCTGATAGGATTCTTTTCGATACGACCTGTCTCGTAGAAAGGAAGGTCGAGGAAATGCACATGGTCGAGAGGAATACGGTTATACGTACATGCTGTACGCGCCTCGCCCCGACGAATCAGTCCCTTGATGGTCAGGATATCGCGTGTATCGATGTCGCCCTCTTTCTTCTGAAGGAGGAACTGCTTGATTTCGGCATACATGTTGCGGATGGTTTCATTCTGGTTGTTATCAAACAACTGATTGAATCCATTGATGAAATGCATGAAACGCACCACTTCCTCATCGCCCACAGCAATGTTGCCCGAAGTCTCGTAAGCTACATGGACATCGTGTCCTTGCTGTACCAGCCGGCGGATGGTACCGCCCATCGAAATAACATCATCATCGGGATGCGGCGAAAAGACAATCACCCGTTTCGGGAAAGGCTTGGCACGCTCAGGACGATACGTATCGTCTGCATTGGGTTTTCCACCGGGCCAACCGGTAATGGTATGCTGCAGGTCGTTGAAAATCTTGATATTTACATTATAGGCAGAGCCATAAAGCACGAGCAGTTCACTCAACCCGTTTTCGTTGTAATCTTTGTTGGTCAGTTTCAGAATTGGTTTCCCGGTCAACAGACACAACCATACAATAGCACTGCGAATCAGCTTATCGGTCCATTCGCAACTGGTTACCAGCCACGGACGCTGGATGCGGGTCAAGTGTGAAGCCGTGGGCAGGTCGATGCATACGGTAGCGTTCTGGTGCATCTGCAGGTACGAAGCGGGAAGCGCGTCCGAAATCTTGTCCTCGACGGCATGCTTGATGATGTCTGCCTTGTCTTCGCCCCAGGCAAGCAGATACACACGGCGGGCTTCCATAATGGTATTGACACCCATCGTAATGGAACAAGGAGGCAAGTTGTCGACACCCAGATTGTGTGCCGCTTCCGACCGTGAAGTGCTGTCTACAAAAATCAGCCGCGTGGTGGAAGAAGCCGTAGAGCCGGGTTCGTTCATGGCGATATTGCCTTCACGGCCGATGCCCATAATGACGATATCCAGTCCGCCGTAGGTCTTGATGCGCTGCTCGTAAAGGTGACAATGCTCGATAACGGCATCCTGCGGAATGGTTCCGCTCAAGGTAAATACATTCTGACGGTCGATATCCACCTGATTCAAGAACAGGTCATTCAACTGGCCGATGCTGCTGCTGCCTTGCTCGGGCAGGGGATAATATTCGAAAAGATTGAATACAACGGCATTGCGGAAGCTGACACCTTCTTCTTTGTGACGGCGTACCAGCTCGGCATAAAGAGGACGCAAGGATGCGCCTGTCCCTAAAGCCAAAGTACAGAACTTGCCGTCGTGCTGACGTTCCTGTATCTTGCGGATGACTTCATCAGCGATGCTCTTTACCCCTTCATCAACCGTCTCATAGATATTGGTGGGTATTTTTTCAAAACGGGTCAGCACGGAGCGTTCTATCGTATTCTCCGGCTTATAATATTTCGGCGATACCCGATTCAGGGATATCTGCGAACTTAAATTGGTTCTCATGGTTATATAATAAATAATTTACAGTTAGCAATAAAAAAAACGAGTAATGACACCTTACAGATTGTTGCGCTCGATGTCTTTGAAATAACGGTAAGTGCCGACTTTCAATTCGTCGGTTGCAGCCTCATCGCACACGATGATGCCATGACGGTGCATCTGAAGCGCACTGATGGTCCACATCTGCGTAACGGCTCCCTCGATAGCATGCTGCAAAGCACGTGCCTTGTTATGCCCGTTGCACAATATCAGCACTTCCTTGGCATCCATGACCGTGCCTACCCCAACGGTCAACGCCGTCTTGGGCACTTTCTCCATATCATTATCGAAGAAACGCGAATTAGCTACAATGGTGTCGGTAGTAAGCGTCTTCACACGGGTACGCGAAGAGAGCGACGAACCCGGTTCATTGAAAGCGATATGTCCGTCGGGACCAATGCCGCCGACAAACAAGTCGATACCGCCATACGAGGCTATTTGTTTCTCATAGTTGGCGCATTCGGCTTCCAGGTCTGCCGCATTGCCGTTCAGAATATGGATATTCTCCTTGCAGATATCAATGTGATTGAAAAAATTAGTGTACATAAACGAATGGTAACTTTCAGGATGCGACTCGGGAAGACCTACATATTCATCCATATTAAAAGTAACTACATGGGCAAATGAAACGGCACCTTGCTTATTCAATTCAATCAATGCCCGATACATACCTAAAGGAGAAGAACCCGTGGGCAAACCCAACACAAACGGACGCTCAGCTGTAGGATGGAACTCATTTATACGCTTGGCAACATGATTCGCTGCCCAATTGGAAAGAGATTGATAGTCAGATTCAATAATAACTCTCATAGTTTTTCCAGATTTAATTAATATATTTGTAACAAGAATTCGTTTTGCATATTAAATTACTGCAAAGATATTGGGAATTATGAATAAAACAACCATTAAAGGAAATAAATATAGAAGGTTTTTTAAATTTTTAATTAACCAATCACTCATTTTTAAAAAAGTCGCTTATGAAAGAACAACTACTGGCGGACATACAAAAAGGTTCGAAAAGTGCTATGATGAAAAAACACATCATTACTTATCTGATATACAATGAAAACTCAACCATTACTGACCTTGCCAAAGATATGGATTTGAGCATCCCGACTATAACAAAAGTCATCGATGAAATGCATGAACAAGGCTACATTGATGAATACGGGAAACTAGAAACAAGTGGCGGAAGGCATCCCATTTTATATGGATTAAATCCTGATTCAGCTTACTTTATCGGTGTAGCACTTACTTGGAACAGCATTCATATCGGACTGATAAATTTCAAAGGAGATTTACTGAAATTACAAATGGGTATTCCTTTCGAGCGGCAAGACACAATAGAATGCATCGAAATGCTGTGCCGGCACATCGAAACATTCATTTCCGGACTTTCTATCAGCAAAGAACGGATTATCCACATTAACATGGCATTATGTGGACGTGTCAATCCGGAACTAGGATATAGCCACAGTTTCTTCAACTTCGGCGAACGTCCTTTAGCCGAAATTCTGACCGAACGCATCCACATTGAAGTATCCATCGAAAACGACAGCCGTGCCATGCTTTACGGAGAATATATCAAAGGAGCTTTGAAAGGTTCACGAAACGCACTGTTCATCAACATCGACTGGGGACTGGGCATGGGAATTCTGATAGACGGAAAACTATACAAAGGCAAATCGGGATTCTCGGGCGAGTTCGGCCATACTTATGGATACGACAACCAGATAATCTGCCATTGCGGCAAAAAAGGTTGTCTGGAAACGGAAAACTCGTGTTCAGCATTATACCGCAAATTTATCGAGCACTTGAAAGCCGGAGAGAACTCGATAGTCCTTTCCGAAAAAGCTATCGAAGATATAACTCTAGACGATATATTCAGTGCCATTAACAAAGAAGACCTGTTAGCCATCGAATTGGTAGAGGAAATCGGCCAACAATTAGGAGTCCACATCGGGAACCTCATTAATATATTTAACCCCGATACTGTAATCATCGGAGGTGAGATGTCAAATGCAGGCGAATTTCTGCTTCAACCGATTATTGCAACAGTACGTAAATATACCCTCAGCCTGATGAGCCGTGACTCAGAAATCGTATTATCAAAACTGAAAAGCCAGGCAGGTATCATCGGCTCTTGCCTGTTATCAAGAAGCCGGTTATTCGAAGCATAAAAACAGAAGAGGATGTTCCCCAAAGAGAACATCCTCTATAAATTTTTACAAATTGACGATTATCGATTATCCTTGGTGAATTGCTTCAGAAGGGCATACATCTGCGCAAGTACCGCATTCTGTACACATATCCGGATTGATAGAATATTTGTCACCTTCAGAAATTGCGCCAACCGGGCATTCATCGATACAAGTACCGCAAGCGATACAATCGTCACTAATTACGTAAGCCATTGTAGTAAAAGTTAAAAGTTATTATTAGTACTAATTATGATATTGCAAAGGTAAGGTTTTTATGCGAAGTTGTAACGTCTACATAGCAATTTTTCATTAATTTGTACCTATTCTAAATAGATTTCAATGCTTTAAAGACTGATACATTGCTTGTTGCATACGTGTACGGATATCCAGTTTCGTCAGATTCTTATGGTCGAACGCCTGCGGATAAGTGCGGTTGCTCAAGAAAACGAATACCAAACCATTATCGGGATCAGCCCAAGTACACGTACCTGTAAAGCCGGTATGTCCGAACACACTTCGCGGAGCTTCTGCCGCGCAAGGGCTTTTATCGGGATTTTCCTTATCCGGCTTGTCGAACCCTAATCCTCGCCGACTCTCCTTCGACTGCATGCCGATAAACAGTTCGCACGTAGCACGACTCAGGTATCGCCGGTCTCCGCACACTCCTTTATCCAACAGCATCCGGAAGATAACGGCTACATCGTGTGCCGTAGAGAACAACCCGGCATTGCCCGACACGCCTCCCATAAAGGCGGCAATCTCATCGTTGACATAACCTTGCAACTCTCCTCCGCGTAAAAAGTCATGGGCAGCTGTAGGCACTATCTGTGACTTGTCGAAACGGCGCAAAGGATTGTAAGCCGTATGCGTCAACCCCATCGGTTTATAAAACACACTGTCCAAATACACATCCATCGGCACCTGCGCCAGCTCTTCCACCAGCTCTTTCAGCAACATAAAGTTCAAGCAACTGTACCGGTACGAATGCCCTTTGAGAGGAACATCGACCAACCGACGGTTCATCTCTTCCGGAAAACCGACATTCAAATACAAACTATCGGACAACCGCAACGCATACTGCGCGGAAGGAACAGCCGACACCCATTCTTTTTTATAAGCAAAATCGGTACAAGCATACAGATTTTCGTCTACCTGCAACAAATGATGCTTATCGCGTTTTTTCCGGAACAGTCCTCCCTTACACGATTTCAAATCAATCGCGTCCTGATAGAAAGACCAATAAGCCGGCAGACCCGACTCATGATACAACAAATCCTGAATCGTAATACGCTCTTTGCGCGTGCCTCTCAACATCGGAAGGTATTGGCTTACACGGTCGGTCAGTCCGAACTTGCCTTCATCGTACAGCTTCATGACCGCCAGCAGCGTACCGGTCACTTTACTCAGCGAAGCCAAGTCATACAGGCTGTTTTCCTTTACCTCGGGAGAATCATCGTAGGTAAACCTGCCGAAACATTTATTATAAACGGGATAACCATCTTTCAGAATCAAGACATGACAACCCGGATAAGCCTGTGCCCGTATGCCTTCTTCGGCTATTGTATCAATACGTGCTAGGACACGCGAGTCCATTCCGAAATCTTCGGGAACATACAGATATGGATGTTCCGGGTCGAGCGTGACACCCGTCCCTGCCTGCCAAGTATCCGAAAGACTTACCGACAAACGCCCGTCGGCAAGAACCTTGCCGGTCAACACATCCGCCACATAACGCTGTACTGTCTTCGTATCGGTATGCGCAAGCACCACCGACGATGCCTGCCGCAAGACCGGAACCATATCTGTCAATGCTCTTTGAGGCACAAAGCTGACCACCGCAACCGGTTTGTCGACCGCCAGCTCGTGAATCAGAGATAAATAAGGCTCATAATCTTGCTGGTGTAACGCCACGATGACTTGCTGGGCAGAACGGAGACGTTCACGAATAACCTCCAACGAATCGGCTTGTGCATAAACCCAACCCATCTCCAGCGATTTCTTCAACTCCTGATAAAAAGGATAAGCTTCGGTAAGCGAAGGCGAAATACTGAGCAAGACATTGCCAGACAGAGCCAAATCCAGTGGAAGCATTTCTAGTGAATCTTTCAGTACTGTTACCGCTGCCTTGTCCAACGCAGCTAGTAAACTGTCCGTTTCAGGAACATGGATACAAGCCTCCAATCCTTCTTCGTCTATCAACGGACGCTTGTCCAGTCCCAACGCATATTTATAGGTAAGCACTTTCCGGCATTTCTCCGTAATCAGGGCTTCGGTGAGCATTCCTTTCTTTACCGCATCCAGCACGCTTGCCATCTCCTTCTTCAAGTTGCGGGGAACCAGCAACAAATCGTTTCCTGCCAGCAAAGCCTGCACACTGACATCCTTTGCCTGGCGGATGCCTTTCATCTCCAGCGCATCGGTAAATACCAGACCTGAGAAATGAAACTCGTCCCGCAATAGCGAAGTGATGATATTGGAAGAGATGGAAGCGGGCTTCTCGCACAAGTCGGGAATCTGCAGATGCCCCACCATCATGCCGCTTACCCCGGCTTCTACCGCTTTCTTAAACGGATAAAGCTCGATGGAATCCATACGGACACGGTCGAAGTTAAGCACAGGCAATGCCAGATGGGAATCGACATCCGTATCGCCATGCCCCGGAAAATGCTTGCATACAGCCAGAACGCCACCGTCTTCCAACCCACGTGCATAAGCGATGACCTTCCGTGCCACATTCTCGGGAGAACTGCCGAACGAACGGGTATTGATAACCGGATTGGCAGGATTGTTGTCGACATCCGCCACCGGAGCAAAATTGACCTGCACACCGATAGCACGCAACTGGCGTGCCACTTCCCGCCCATAGCGGTAAATCAACGAGTCATTCTGGATGCAGCCCAATACCCGGTTCTTCGGAAACTCAGGCGTGTCTTTCAGCCGCATGGCAAGCCCCCATTCACCGTCAAACGTAATCAGCAAAGGTATGCGGCTCCACTGCTGCGCCAGATTGGTCAGCTGCACCTGCTTGCCGGTTTCTCCTTTGGCGAACAACAATCCGCCCAACCCATATTCCTCTATCGCTTTCCGCAGCTGTGTCTTATTGCGCTGGGTCGTAAGCGGGTCTATGGTATGAATAAACAGCTGACCGATTTTCTGCTTCAAGGTCATTTCCTCCAAACGACTTTCCACCCATCTGCGGCAAGCGGTCGTATCCTTTATCTGACTGATAATCGCCGGCTGCGTTTGCGAATATCCCCAAATCGCCACCCACAGGCTTATCCAAAAAACAAACGCCCTTTTCATTTCAATCCTTCTGTAATGTCAATACCATTTTTCCCACAAAAGCGGCATGCTTGCCCATTTGCTGCAAAGGAATCTCCACTCCATCCAGGTTCTTGTAATACAAGGGACTTTCGAAAAACGAATGCGAATGCCCTCCCAATACTACATCAATGTTCTTCGTGTTCTCTATCAGTTCTATATCCGAGTACGGCTCGCCTTTCCAGCCCAAATGAGAAAGGCAAATCACCAGGTCACACTTTTCCCGTGTTTTCAGCAGGTCGGCTATCCGCTGGGCTTCAGAAACCGGGTCTTCGAACTTCACATCCCCATACGACTCTCTGGCTACCAGTCCTTCCAATTGGGTACCCAAGCCGAATACACCGATTTTGATTCCGTTGCGGTTCAAGATGACGTATTCCTTTACCAGTCCCTCCAATACGGTACCGGTCACATCGTAATTGGCACAGACTATCGGAAACTCGGCCATCTTGAACAAGCGCGCCATATTCTCCAGTCCGAAATCGAATTCATGATTGCCGATGGTGCCTGCATCGTAACGCATTTCGTTCATCAGGCGGATTTCCACTTCCCCCTTATATATATTATAATAAGGTGTACCCTGCGAAAAGTCGCCGCTATCGAAAAGCAGCAAGTCGGGATGCAATTCGCGCTGTTGCCTGATAAAAGTGGCACGGCGCACCATGCCTGCCTTCCCTGCCAACAAGGTATCCTGAAAATTCTCCGGAAACGGCTCTATCCGGCTATGCATATCGTTGGTATGAAACAAATATAATTCTTTAACCGACTGGGCTGACGCCATTCCCACAAACAGGCAAGCCCATAAAACAAGACCTAATTTCTTCATGATGAATTTCTTCTTATTGTTCTACAATACGTCCTTCCACTTTAGCATCAACACGCTTGCCCGATGCTTCGACACGTTTTACATATTCGATAAACAACGTACGCAACGTGGCGTTTTCCGGTTCTATCTTTGCCGTCGCCTCCTTGAATGCCTCCAGGCGGTCGTTTCCCTCTGCCAGGTAGTCGATGGTAGCTACCTGATAGTCTTTCTCCGGGTCAATCTCCTTTCCTCCCACCTTGGCACTCAGCAATTCTCCTTCCGCCGATATGACCAGCGAGGCACCACTCAATCCTTCGCCATGTACCTCTGCCATTTGCCTGAACAGGTCGTGCAAGTCTTTCCCTTTCATCGTCACGACAGCCAGTCTGTTTTCGAAGGGAGTTATCTCGTATATCGACTCGACGGTCACATTCCCTTCATTCAAGAGGTTACGTATGCCTCCCATATTCATGACCCCTACATCAGCCTTGATGCCTGCCTTAGCCTCGGCACTCGTGCGCAACACATCTGCCAGCAGGTTAGATAAAGGAGATTCCGGACGATAAGCCTCCAGCTTGCGGGCTGCATGCCCGATAACCGGACGCATCATGCTGTCGATACGCTCCTGATAAGGTTGCAGGATGCGCCAGGCTTCCATATCCTGATTCACATCGTAAGCGCTTGTCATCGGGATTCTTCCCCCTTCCACCGAAACCAGCGAGTAATTTGAACTACAGGCGCTTAAAGCCAATGCAGCCACACATATACCGTAATATATTCTTTTTTTCATGCTGTCTTTTTCATTTGAATTCTTGTCAAAGTTAGAAAAAAAGCGGACTTCACCCAAATTTTCCTCAAAATAAAGCGAAAAGGTTTTGCCATGTCGCAAAAAATCACTTACTTTGCACCGCTTCCGCGCAATCGCTGTCAAGAAGAGTTACTTGGTATGTTGCGTTGGGTACGATCAAACAATTTAATTTCAAAAAAGCACAATGGATTTAATTAAAATTGCAGAAGAAGCATTTGCTACTGGCAAACAGCATCCTTCATTCAAAGCTGGTGATACGATTACAGTAGCATACCGTATCGTTGAAGGTAACAAGGAACGTGTTCAGATGTACCGCGGTGTAGTTATCAAAATCTGCGGACATGGTGAAAAGAAACGTTTCACTGTACGCAAGATGTCGGGAACAGTAGGTGTAGAACGTATCTTCCCCTTGGAATCTCCGGCTATCGACAGCATTACTGTCAACAAGATTGGTAAAGTGCGCCGCGCTAAACTGTATTACCTGCGCAAACTTACCGGTAAGAAAGCCAGAATCCAAGAAAAACGTACAAACATGTAATACGGATTCAATTGTTTCCTTACATAAAAACCGGCTCTTGAAAACAAGAGTCGGTTTTTTTATTTGTCTCCCCTACATTTGAATACTAGTTCCTTCGCCTACATAATATATTATTGCTGTCCGCTAAAAAAATTCCTTGCTTTAAAAATTTAGGCCGAACTTC
>ENA-UOIW01000025-UOIW01000025.1-human-gut-metagenome-genome-assembly--contig:-P58-NODE-25-length-145207-cov-28.701058_pt1 | contig 145207 bp, 128 predicted proteins | sample MGYA00242334_ERZ723881 | MGnify/ENA metagenome assembly ERZ723881 | reverse complement strand
AAGTTCGGCCTAAATTTTTAAAGCAAGGAATTTTTTTAGCGGACAGCAATAATTCCGGAATGTTTCATGGTTTTTCCTCCTTATTTAATAATATAGACGATGGATATGGCAGCTTTCGTCACGCCAAAGAAGTCATACGAATCTTTTCCGAGCCACTCGCCACACTTGGGACACTCGTACTTGTCATAATTGAGACGGGTATACCCGATACCGATTTCGGCTTCCAGGTTCCACCGTTTTCCTAAAATCCACTGATAACCGTAGCTGATGCCGCCACCATAGAACTCTCCTTCGTACCGGTATTTCTCCAAATCCGAGAACAAGCCAAACGGCACATTGACACCTCCCACATTGAACATACCTCCGTGCAGGTGTACACCGAAGAAATGCCCGTTGTAGCGTTCGCACAGCCAATAGCGTAACTCAGGCTGTACCAGCCAATGCTTCATCTTCTTGTTGTCTTTAAAGGTAAAGGGATTGTAACCACCCAACACATCGAGTGTCAACTTGGGTTTTAAACCGAACTCAAATGCCAGATTCGGTGTAGAAGTTGCCCAATATACAGCATTTGTCTTTACAGCATACTTCGGGCTTTCAAAAGGGGTATTCTGTGCTTGAAGATTTACAGACAATCCTGCCAGCAATACCGCTCCCATCCACAAACAGCGCACACCGGAAACGATATGCCTGCCACATTTTACTCTCGTAATCTCCGTTTTCATATTATACTCAAATATAATATTCTACCAAAAGCATCGTAGACCTTTTCCCTTGTCTTTCTACTTTAATCTCTATCTCTAATTATCTCTATCAGGCTCTATTAGGGAAAGTATGTGCTTTTCATTTACATTCTCTATCGTGGGCAAATATAAGCAAAAATTACATTTCAAACAAAACAAAATCATAAATTTTATTTCACTTGCTCAAAATCTTCAAATAAGAAAACCTCCGACACGAATATCAGTCGGTGACGAAAAGCAGACATTTATAAGTTTTATCGGCACGGCATGCCGCAGAATCCTGAAGATATTGTATCTTTGCCCGTGGGTTCGAGAAAAAGAAAGCCAAACGCTTTTTTCCTGCACACCCTTTTATAAAAACATCAAAGAATATGGAACAACCTCAACTGAACGAACACAACAAGACGGAATACCCGCCTATGCATACCTGTGAGCATATCGTAAACCGAACGATGGTCAACCTCTTCGGATGCGGACGTGCCGTATCGGCACATATCGAACGTAAGAAAAGCAAACTGGACTTTGCCTTGCCGCAAGCTCCCACCGAGGAAGACATCGCCCGCATCGAGGCCACGGTAAACGAAGTCATTGCCCGCCACCTGCCTGTCACTACCGAATTTATCACCCAACAGGAAGCCATGGGACGCTTCGACCTGAAACGTCTGCCCGATGATGCTTCGGATACAGTACGGATAGTCAAAGTAGGCGATTACGACGAATGCCTCTGCATCGGACTACACGTAGCCAACACTTCCGAGATAGGTACTTTTAAAATCATCAGCCACGACTATAAAGACGGCATCTTCCGGATGCGGTTTAAATTGGTTTAAGTTGACAAGGTATCAGGTGACAAGGAGACAAGTTGACTAGGTATCAGGTAACTAGTTGACTAGGTACTAGGAACTAGGTTTTGAATGCCATAAGAAAAACTATTGGCTTTAACTTCTAACGAAGCGAAGCGGAGTGATAACTGCTTTAACTCCTACTTATAAAACCTTATCAACTGATACCTTGTCAACTTGTCAACTAAAAAAATACATCTTATGAAAAAGAAAAAGAAAACTACAGGGTCTTTACGCGGATTTGCCCTTCTCCTTATATTAATAGCTGTTGCCTTGTTTGTCTATCAACGGCAAGAGGAGAAGCCGCTGACAAACCTCAAGCTGAATGAACTGGCAGAAACCTTTACCAAGAATACAGCTGAGGACAGCCCGGCAACGGTTTCTTCGAAACTGGAAATACCTGTAAGCACGCGGAAAAGGGATGAAATCAAACTGCAACGCACAGCTTACACCGTATCGTATAACGACTATTATAAAACGCCCAACTGGGTGGCATGGGAACTGACACGCGATGAGACAAAAGGAACGGAAGAACGGAAAAACAAGTTTGTACCCGACCCTGACCTGCCCGAGCCTCGTGTAGAACATAGCGACTATACCCGTTCAGGTTACGACCGCGGGCACATGGCTCCGGCTGCCGATATGAAATGGAGCGAAAAGGCAATGGAAGAATCTTTCTACATGAGCAATATCTGTCCGCAAAACCAAAAACTGAACCGGGATGACTGGGGCGACCTGGAAGAAAGTTGTCGCGAATGGGCGAAGAAATATGGAAGAATCTATATTGCTTGCGGTCCTATTTATGACACAGCGACTCCCAAACGGATTGGAGAACACAAAGTAGCCGTGCCCGACCGTTTCTTTAAAGTGGTGCTTATCTATAACCGGAAGAACCCTATCGCCATGGGATTCTTATTCGAAAACAAAGCCCATCACCAAAATCTGAAAAACTACATGGTCAGTGTCGACCAAGTGGAAGAAACTACGGGCTTGGACTTCTTCTCCAAACTGCCCGATGAGGTAGAAAACCGTATCGAAAGCATCGTGCCCGAAGGCATCACGTTCTGATTTCCTTACCACAAAAGCAACCGGTTACCAACAGGCAAGCATCCCAACCGGTATCACCTGTTATCCGGCTTTATCACAAGACCGGCTTGGTGCATACTGTCCTTTCCGTTTCGTCATGCTACCATACTCAATGGCGTGCTTCGGACAATGATGGTAACACGAAAGACACATCGCACAATCAGTACCCCATACGGGACGACCCTTCTCTAAACGGATGTTGTGCAAAGGACAGGCTGCCACACATTTGCCGCACGAAATACAAGCCGCAGTAGACTTGAACACAGCTGGCGACATCAGGAACCGACAGAACAACGGACGGATTACATAACTCTTCAGCCAAGGAAAGCTCCCCTCATAACAATCAAAACCAACCTCACGGTGTTGTAAACGTGCAGCAATCTCTTCCAACCGGCGGGGAGCTTCATGCAACTTACGGGATGCCACTTCACGTGAATCGACATCAAAGCCCGGCAAACATACGTAGGTATTGGGCATAAAGACCGAAAAGCCAGCATCGCAATACCAACCTTTCTGCTCCACAGCCCGAGCAAACAAATCGGCAGTCTTGCCTGTATCGTCTCCGCATGTGCAGACAAAATAGATATAGGCAGGAACACTTGTCACCTGCAAGCGGGAAAGAGCTTCTGTCACCCGTACAGGAGGTCCCCAGGCATACACCGGAAACACAAAGCCCAAAGCCTCATCCGGCTTCAACTCTCCTACCGGATTATCCAATAATGCGCCTACACGCTCGTTCAGCAACTTACCAAGCTCATCAGCCACCCATCGGGAATTGCCTGTCCCAGAAAAATACAATAACATACTATCTTTTCTTTATTGAATTTTTTCATTGAATTCTTTTCATTGAACACAGAAACACGGAGACACAGAGGTTTATTCTGTTTAGGTGACTAGAGGACTAGGAACTAGGTGACCAGGTCTTAAATAGTTGACAAGGTATTTAAAACGCAGATTAAATAATTTATTTCTCTGTGTCTCCGTGTCTCTGTGTTCAATAATAAACAAAAAACGAAGAACCTTGTCGAACACTAACCATTAACAAGATTCTTCGCTTCCCTAAAAAAGAAGAGCCGTACCCGAGGCGTGACGAAACTCCGATAGACAGGATTTGAGTGCCCACCTCCTTTGTAATCCACCGGCATAAATGCTACCCGAAGGCGTGGCCCGCCATTGGAGGATGAAGCGTGTCTCGGTATTTCATATTATTTGATGAGTTTCCCGATTCTGCAAGTACGGCTCCATTTTTGTATTGACAAATATAATGCTTTTATCTGAGTCTACAAAATAATTTAGCATTTCTTTTCAGGTGATTAGTTGACTGTTTCTTTATTGAACACAGAGACACGAAGACACAGAGATTTATTCTGTTTAGGTGACTAGGTTTTAAATAGTTGACAAGGTATCAGTTGACAAGTTAACAAGGTCTTTGAAACGCAGATTCACGCAGATTTTAATTAAATGAAGAATGAAGAATTAAGAATGAAGAATCAAAACTCTGTGACTCCGTGTCTCTGTGTTTGTTCTTAATTGAATACATCAGCAGAAGCATTGGCTTTAATTCCTAACGAAGCGAAGCGGAGTGACAACTCCTTTAACTTCTCTAACTCCTAAAAACAAAAAAGGCAACCCTTTTACAAGAGCTGCCTTTCTCATCAGATAAATTTCTTTTTGTCTTATTAAGCTGCCTTTACTTTATCAACCACAGCCTTGAATGCTTCGGGATGATTCATAGCTAAGTCAGCCAATACCTTACGGTTGATTTCAATACCAGCTTTGTGCAATGCACCCATCAGTTTTGAGTAAGACATACCTTCCAGACGAGCGGCAGCGTTGATACGCTGAATCCACAAAGCACGGAAGTTACGTTTTTTGTTCTTACGGTCACGGTATGCATAAGTCAAACCTTTTTCCCAAGTATTCTTGGCAACGGTCCAAACGTTCTTTCTTGCACCAAAATAACCTCTGGTTAATTTTAAAATTTTCTTTCTTTTTGCTCTAGAAGCAACGTGATTTACTGATCTTGGCATAGTTTTAATTCTTTTTTGAATGTTAGCGCCGATGTTTCGCAACCGGACTTGAGGCTAATGCATTCGGTTAATAATTTAAATGTTACGTTTACGCTTTTACTCGTGAAGATTAACGCATGCAAAGAAGCTCTTTTACAGAAGCTAAGTTTGTATTGTCAACCAAGCCCATGTGGCAAAGATTTCTTTTCTGCTTTTTCGTCTTCTTAGTCAAAATGTGACTGTGATAAGCGTGCTTTCTTTTGATTTTACCCGTTCCGGTAAGAGCGAATCTTTTTTTAGCACCGGAGTTAGTCTTAACTTTTGGCATCTTGTTTAAGTTTTAATTATTATTATTAACTGTGGCAACGCACTATACCGGCGCGTTACGCACTTTTTTCATTCTTTTCAGGAGCTTCTGTCTTCGGAGCTTCATCCTTGGGAGCTGTAGGCTTTTTAGGACTTCCCGGCTTCTTCGGCGAAAGTGAAATCGTCATGCGTTTTCCTTCCAATAAAGGCATTTGCTCTACTTTTGCGTAATCCTCAAGGTCGTTGGCAAAACGAAGCAACAGCACTTCACCTTGTTCCTTGAAGAGAATGGAACGTCCCTTAAAGAACACGTAGGCTTTTACTTTGTCGCCTCCCTGCAAGAACCCGATGGCATGCTTCAACTTGAAGTTATAATCGTGTTCATCGGTCTGCGGACCAAAACGTATTTCCTTGACATTTACTTTCACCTGCTTAGCCTTTTGTTCCTTCGCACGTTTCTTCAATTGATAAAGAAACTTAGAATAATCAATAATTCTACAAACGGGAGGAACAGCATTGGGTGAAATTTCTACTAAATCGGCGTCATGTTCTTCAGCCATTCGCAAAGCCTGTGCTATCGGATAAACAGCTGATTCAATATTGTCGCCCACAATGCGGACTTCTTTGGCACGAATCTGTTCATTGATTCGGTGTTGCCCTTTTAAATTGTCGTTTTTCATTCAAATACTTTATTCCTTGTTTGCTTTTTATTTAAATTTTGTATTATGGTTATTCGTTTGTCTGCGAAAGCCTAACCGACTTTAGCAAAAGCGGTTGCAAATTTACCACTTATTTATCATATTATGAACTTCTTCTGCAATATTTTTTGCAAAATCTTCGATTTTTACCGTTCCTTTATCGCCTTCACCCTGTTTGCGGACCGAAACTTCACCGTTGGCAGCTTCTTTCTCGCCCACAATCAACATGTAAGGAATGTGTTTCAATTCGTTGTCACGAATCTTACGGCCGATTTTCTCATTGCGTTCGTCTACCAACGCACGGATATCGTATTTCTTCAGTTCCAGACGAACCTGGTTGGCATAATCGTTGAATTTCTCCGAAATAGGCAGGATAGCTACCTGATCGGGAGTCAGCCACAACGGGAACTTACCGGCTGTATGCTCTATCAATACTGCCACAAAACGTTCCATGGAGCCGAACGGCGCACGGTGAATCATAACCGGACGGTGTTTCTGGTTATCCGCGCCCATATATTCCAACTGGAAGCGTTCGGGCAAGTTGTAGTCTACCTGAATCGTACCCAACTGCCAACGACGACCAATCGCGTCTTTTACCATAAAGTCGAGCTTCGGACCATAGAAGGCAGCCTCGCCATATTCCACTTTTGCCTTCAAGCCTTTTTCCTGGCAAGCTTCCACAATAGCCTGTTCCGCTTTTTCCCAGTTTTCATCACTACCGATGTATTTCTCGCGGTTTACTTTGTCGCGCAAGGATATCTGAGCTTCGAAGTTCTCGAAGTTCATCGACTTGAACACGATAGAAATGATATCCATCACGCGGAGGAATTCATCCTTCACCTGATCGGGACGGCAGAAGATATGCGCATCGTCCTGTGTAAAGCTACGTACACGAGTCAATCCGTGCAACTCGCCGCTTTGTTCGTAACGGCAAACCGTACCGAACTCGGCAATACGCAAAGGCAGGTCACGGTAAGAACGCGGACTGTTCTTATAAATCATACAGTGATGCGGACAGTTCATCGGTTTCAGGAAGTACTCTTCACCTTCTTCCGGAGTATGAATCGGCTGGAATGAATCTTTGCCGTATTTAGCGTAGTGTCCCGAAGTCACATACAACATCTTGTTGCCGATAGGCGGACACATGACTTCCTGATAATCGTAACGGGCCTGGATACGGCGCAAGAAATCCTGCAAGCGGATACGCAAAGCCGTACCTTTCGGCAACCACATCGGCAATCCCTTGCCTACCATGTCCGAGAACATGAACAAATCCATTTCCTTGCCAATCTTACGGTGGTCGCGTTTCTTAGCTTCTTCCAGCATCGTGAGGTATTCATCCAGCATTTTCTTTTTCGGGAAAGTAATACCATAGATACGGGTCATCTGCTTGCGGTCTTCCTGACCTCTCCAATAAGCACCGGCCACTGACAACAGCTTGATAGCCTTGATAGGAGCTGTAGAAGGCAAGTGCGGACCACGACACAAATCGGTAAACGCACCCTGTGTATAGGTAGTGATATGACCGTCTTCCAATTCGGAAATCAATTCGCACTTGTAAGTCTCACCTCTTTCGCCAAAAGCTTTCAAGGCATCTTCTTTCGAAATGCTCTGACGTACCAGCGGTTCTTTACGGGCAGCCAGCTCAATCATCTTCTGCTCAATGGCAGGCAGGTCGCTTTCTTTAATGACTACATCATCTCCCGGATCTACATCGTAGTAGAAACCGTTTTCGATGGCAGGACCAATACCAAACTGGATTCCCGGATACAGTTCCTGCAAAGCTTCAGCCAACAAGTGGGCACTGGTATGCCAGAATGTATGTTTGCCTTGCTCGTCATCCCATTTATAAAGAACAAAATCGGCATCTTCGTTAATAGGTCTCATCAAATCAATCGTTTCGCCGTTTACGCCACAAGCCAACACGTCTTGTGCCAGACGCGAACTGATACTTTCTGCAATCTGCAGACCAGTAACTCCTTCGTTATACTCACGAACAGAGCCATCAGGAAAAGTTATCTTAATCATAATCTTTATGTGTTAGTCTTTTATTGAGTCGCAAAAATAAATAAAACTTTTCAATTATACAATTTTTAGTTGACTAGGCATCAGGTAACTAGTTGACTAGGGACCAGGTGACTAGTTGACAAAGTATCAGTTGACAAGGTATCAGTTGACAAGTTGACGAGGTTTTAAATACATCAGCAGAAGTATTGACTTAACTCCTTAACTTCTTAACTACTTAACTCCTAGTAACAAAAACCTTGTTACCTTGTTAACTGATACCTTGTCAACTCGTACTTAATTTTCCTCCTCCATCGTAGTAAAGCGTTTCAACACGCTATAAGCCGAGAAGATACCCAGCTCGCCTGCCTTGCTCAGGTCTTGCACCCCTTCGGCGTTATTACCCAGGAATACGTTAGTCAGTCCCCGGTTGTAATAAGCGTCAGAGAAGCGCGGGTCGAGTTCGATAGCCTTGTTATAGTCAACCAATGCCGCCCGGTAATCCTTCATCACGGCATAGATGTTTCCTCTATTATAATAAGCGTACACGAAATCGGGAGCCAGACTGATGACCTTATCCAAGTCATCGCGCACCATGGCATAATCCAGCGCACGCACCTGCAAAGCCTTGTCTTTTGCCTGTTCTATCTCATAGTCCGCATCCCGTTTGCGGTACTCCAACTGCTTGTAATGAATCATTGCCCGCATGAAGTAAGCCGGGAAGAAGGTACTGTCTTTCTCGACGGTACGGTCTAAATCCTCCAATGCATTGTCGAAGTCCTGTACCAGATAAAAGTCAATCGCACGTCCGAAATAATGCAAAGCGTTATCCGGCTCTTTCACGATTTTCTCCGTTTCGGCATCTATCGACTCGAAATGCTGTTTCACCTGCTCTTCCGTAAGCGATGCTTCATTGTTGGTTATCAGCAAGGCATGCGGCAATACATGACGGCTGTTCAAGGCATCGATGTATTTCGAATAATTGATTTGGCGTTTCACCTCTTCCTGACGCTCGTAATAGCTCAGCACGAACATCGGTTGAGGCAAGATGGTGATATTGCGGTCTTGCACACGTCCCCGGTAATCGGTTTTATATTTCGAGCGTTCATCCTCATTATCTGCCACCACAATCTTCCGGAAGTTATTCATGTTCTTATCCGATTTCTTACGAGTCTTGTCGTTCGAAGCCGTCTGGTTCGAAGCCTTTCCGTTCTGGATATCCAGTTGCGCCTGCAAAACCTTCATTTCGTCCTGGCTTGCCCCCTTCAGGTCGCCTGTCTTCTTACGTGCCTGTGCCCGATATTGGTAGCCGGCCAAGAAGTTCGGATATTCATCCAACACTTTCGAATAGTCTTCGATAGCTCCTTGGTAATCGCCTGTCCGGTCGCGCAACAAACCCCGGTTGAATACAGCCATCAGATTATCCGGCTCTATCTGGAGCACAAAGTCGAAATCTTCAATCGCCCGGTTGTCGTCACCTACCTGCGCACGCAGCAAACCTCGGTTGTAATGCCCGATGAAGTTATTCTTATCAATATCCAAAGCCAAATCGTAATCGCTCATCGCCCCACGCAAGTTGTTCTGATGATAACGTGCCAACGCACGGTTGATATACAGCCCGGCGTTCCGCACCGAAAGACGGATAGCTTCGGTCAGGTCGCTTTCCGCATCGGCATATTTCGAACGTTGCAGGAAAAGCATGCCTCGCGAAGCCCATGTATCGGCATTATAGCGGTCCATCTCGATTGCCTTATCGGCATCGGTCATAGCCTGAAGCGTATCCTTTTGCTTGAGCGACACTTCCGTACGCATCATGTAAGCATCGATGTAGCGGGGAGCAATCCGGATTAACGTGTCCAGGTCGGCACGGGCTTCCTTGTAATTCCCGTTCCGCATCCGGCACAAAGCCAAGTTATGCCATAGACTGGTGTTCTCCGGGTCCAACGTCAAAGCCTTCTCGTAATCTTGTATGGCGCCTTCGTAATTTTCTTGCTGGATACGCGAAATACCTCTCACCTGATACGTGTTCGGTACGTAAGGATTCCGTTCGATGGACTCCGAACAGTCGGCTTCCGCACCTCGGAAGTCATCCAGGTTCAGTTTTGCCAGCCCGCGATAGAAATAAGGCTCCGCCAGATAAGGCTTGGCATTGATGACTTGATTGAAATATTGAATGGAAAGGACATAGTCCTCAAAATAAAGAGCGTTTTTCCCGATGGCCATCACCCGGTCTGTATTAATCTGGGCGCCTGCTGCCAGCGGGAAGAACACTCCTATATATAATATGTATAGTAATCTTCGGATCATCTCACTGTTTTCACCTTGTAAGCGCATCGCGCCTTGCCTTTCAGCATTCCGTTGAGTTTGCCTTTAATCATTTGCTTGCGGAGTGCCGACAAATGGTCGATGAACATCGTTCCTTCCAGATGGTCGAACTCGTGTTGCATCACTCGTGCCAGATAGCCTTCAGCCCATTCATCGTGCGGATTCATATCCTCGTCCAGATAGGTCACATGCACTTTGTCGGGACGTTTCACGCTTTCATGAATGCCGGGCAGACTTAAACATCCTTCATCCATGGATACAATGTTATCTCCTGTTTCGATGATGTGCGGATTGATGTATGCACGACGGAAATCCTTATACTCGGGAAAATCATCCGACAAGACATCCAGATTGATTACCACCACCCGGATGGGCAAGCCCACCTGAGGAGCTGCAAGCCCCACCCCGTCGGCGCGGTCCATCGTTTCAAACATGTTCTGAATCAATTCTTTCAAGTTCGGATAATCCGGTGTAATATCCTTGGCTTCCTCACGGAGCACCGGTTGTCCGTATACATAGATTGGTAATATCATATCTTCTTTCCTTTAATTAAACTTTCTCGATTCCATATACGACTGCAGGATAATGGTTGCGCTGATTTCGTCGACCAATGCCTTGTTCTGCCGGGCTTTCTTCTTCAAGCCGCCAGCCAACATCGCCTGATGTGCTAACACTGAAGTAAACCGCTCATCAACAAGCTCTACCGGCATGCCGGGCAGTTTTTTCTTCAATTGATTCATGAAAGGCACGATGTATTTCATGTTCTCCGAATCCTCGTTATTCATCTGTTTGGGATGACCAATGATGATACGTTCCACCTCTTCTTGCTGCACATAATTCAACAAGAAGTCCATCAATTGATGCGTAGGCACAGTAGCCAGTCCGTTTGCAATAATCTGCATCGGGTCGGTCACCGCAATGCCTGTCCGCTTTCTTCCGTAGTCGATTGCCAATATCCTGCTCATAATCGGCGGCAAAAATACGAATTTATTCTGTATACTTCTCTATATAAACCTTAAAAAAGAATCTCTCCCTCTATTTTTTAAATGGAAAGGTTTCTGTACATACTTCCATATTTGCTCCACGGAATACCACTTTCAGCAGGTGCAGTTGCGTGCCTGTACACAAGTGCTTTACCACTTTGTCCTGGCTGTATTTCTCCAGTTGAGTGTCGGCTTCCTGGCTTTTGGTTTCTACTTCTGCGTCTGTAGTGGTGGGTTTTACATACTTCAGTTCCATGATGTAGCTGTGGGCTATTTCCGGATAGCGTGACTTGTCGGGTAAGAGCAGGAAATCACTGAAGCCATAGTTCAGCTCGATTTCAGGTTCTACCAGGTAAAGGCTGTTCAGGGCAAGGTATGCTTTGAAGAAACCTTGCAGGTTGTGTTCGCCTAAGATGCTGTCACGCACCGAAGAGTTTTCCTTGTATGCCGTGGCGATACGGGTGATGAACGGTTTCCAGTCGCCCTCGAAAGCCATGTGTATCATCTCCAGTTCCATAGGGATGCTGTCTATCTTGAAGCTGCGGTTGTAATAATCACGCATGAAACTCCAGTATTGTTCCTTCACACAATTGTTTGGAACAACCATCTTGATGAGGTTTCCGTATGCAGCTCCCATAGTAAGTAGACCATAATAATAAAGGAGGCTTCGGAAGTTATTATCTTCCGTAACATATTCGGCTGGGAAGGACGTCTTCAGTGTCATCAGTACCGAGCCGGTGGCGGCTATCTCCTCGATAACGCTCATCCGGTTCTCCCGTTGATTTCCACGGTCAATATCAGCCAACATCTTCAGCTTCTTGTAGTCGGTGCGGATATTTTTATCTACCATTTCTTTGGGCGGACGACCGTACAGAACCTGGCTGCGTAAGTAATAGTAAACCATGTCACAGTTGTACAAGCGGTCATCTTCCAGACATTCTTCTGCAAAGCAATAGTTGTTGTACCACGGTTTCATCTCTGCCATCATGGCTTCGATGTCGGCATCGGCACGGAGCTTTCCGTTGTCTTGGTAATAGCGGAACATAGTGCGCACGTCCGACTCAGAGAAGCCTAACATGTGGTTGAAGCGCGGGTCTTGCGAGATATTCCAGTCGATATTGTATCCGCTCGACAGGTCATCCAGCGTTACGGGTGAGACACCTATCAGGAACACCCGGCTGAACATCGCCTTAAAAAGCTTGAAGTAATCCCGGTAAAATCCGCTGGCATGGGTCAGGTTGCGGAACATCTCTTTGCCTCCTTCGCTCAGAATGACGTTGGTGAAGTTGTCGTATTCGTCGACAATCAAATAGAGCTGATAACCTCTAGCGCGGGCTTCATCGTTTACTTGTTTCAATTTGAATGCCGCATCGTTCGAAGCCAGTACTTTCTCTACGGTATCTGCGCCATAATATTCGCGGTACCTTTTGATAAAACCGTCCATCACGATGCCGCAGTAATCATTAAAACTGCCTTCCAACTTGCCTTGGCGTGCAGACACCAGCGAGAAATCGAAGTAAATCACCTGGAAAGCGTTCTTCAGCGGCGTAGGATGTTGCTGTATCCACAGTCCGCCGAACAGGTCGTCGAAGCGGTCTGCCTGAGCCATGTCATAGTATGCCTGCATCATACTTACAAACACACTCTTGCCGAAGCGGCGCGGGCGGATAAGGAACAGGTAATTGCTTGTCTCTTCCAGCAGAGGAAGATACATGGTCTTGTCTATATAATAAAGATTGTCCCTGCGTATATCCTCGAAACGTGCTACGCCGTAGGGAATGCCTTTCACTTTTGCCTTTTCCATACCTGAATTGTTTTAGATATTACCGTAAGGCAAAGATAAGGTTTTCAACTCAATATACCAAACAAACATTGTCTACCCAAAAGGTATTGCCTGGCGAACCGATAAAGGCACCGCCCAAGCTGGAAGTGAACTGCACGATGAGATGGGTGGGTTTGTCATCGGCATCTGCCCAGCCGTTCTCCTGAATCAGCTGGCTTTCTCCCTTGCTGTTACGCGCATGATAATTGCCTACACCCAGCTTCATCAGCTCATCGTCGTAATAAGAAGTATGCGAGATATCACCATAATAAATTTCGTAAGTTGCACCGTTATGCCATCCTTCGTTTTTATCATAACGCACAACGGCTGTACCGACCCGTTTGGCTATAATATTGCCTTCGGCATCTTCGGTACGCTTCTGCAGCAGGCAAGTCATAATGGCACAATCTTGTCCCTCCACCGTACTTTTCCGGCTGAAGCCTGTCTGACGGATACGGTTCGGCTCTCCCGACATCTTTACTTTATAATCAAAACGGATGGCTTTGGGATGAGATGTGAAAGGAACGCCTATGTTCAAAGCCTTTTCGCCTTCCTTGGTTCCGGTGATAGGCTCTTTCATGTCACCCAAGAATAAAGAGCCGGATGCCAATACGGTAATATTCAATACGCCAAATACTTTTACACTTTCAATATGAGTTTCCAGACGGGCGCAATATCCATTTCCCCGGCGTTCGGGATAAACACTGGTATTGGTCTTTACAATCCCCATCACCTTTGCCATCACATTGGAATTTCCCCACGGCGAGCCTCCTTTATTAATATAAGGTATATTCCCGTCAATCTCCTGGGTAGGTCCTACTTCGTAAAGCAATTTTGTTTCACCTCCGATGATACTTGATTCATGGATTTTCCGTGTTATCCATTGGTCCATATCACCATATTTAAAAGGGACAACTTTTTCTTGCGCATTCAGTAAAAAAGGAAATGCCATCATCAGCATCCCGCACATCCATTTCATCTTTTCCATGTATCGTTCTACATTTAAAAATCCGGTGGCAAAGTTACAAAAAAAAGCGATAGCCGAAAGGCTACCGCTTCAAATCTGTATAATCGAATATTATTTCCTGCTTATTTACAAGTTCCTAATAGAAATAAATCCACCACATTATTTTGCATAAAGCAACCAAGCACCTTGGAAATCCTTCCGATTAGGATATTTAGCCTTAAATGCGTCACGGGCAGCTGAAGCTTCAGCATGGGTATCATAAGATTCGACAATCACACGATACATATTTTTCTCGGCATTGTAAACCACCTTGGCATTGTACCCTTCGTTATCCATCTGATTCTTTAAGCCGTCAGCATTCGCCTTGATACCGAAACTTCCACACACTACACTGTATGCCTTCAACCCGTTACCAGAAACTAATTCTACTTTTTCTTCACGTACCGGAGCTGTTGTGGTCACAGGAGCAGGAGCGGGAGTTGTAGTAACAGGAGCTACCGGAGTAACCGTCTCTACAGGAGTCTCGCTGGTAGCGGCCTCTGCCAACTCTTGTTGTTTCGCTTTTTCATAAGCCTTTTTATAAGCGCTTTCGCTTGACTTACAGGATGAGAATGCCAACGCTACGCACAATCCCATTCCCAATACAACGACTTTTTTCATTTGTCTTGAATTTATTGATTTAACTTTTTCGTTTCTTCCGTTTTAATTTTAGTTGCAAAAGTAGCAATATCTCCCTACTCTTGCTATTAAAATCTGTTAATAATGAAAGAGATTACAGATTTTGTCAAATATTCCTCCTAAAAAAGGTACATTTTTATCAGAATTTTCTTAGATTTGTAATCGTAATAACTAATAAAACTTTTTTTGATATGAAAGCATTAAATGTAGTAGCCGCATTTTTAGGCGGTATTGCCATTGGTGCAGTAGCAGGTATTTTATTTGCACCGGAAAAAGGTACCGATACACGTAACAAGATAGCTGAACTCTTGCGTAAAAAAGGTATCCGTCTGAACCGTGAAGAAATGGATGATTTGGTAGACCAAATCGCATCGGAAGTGAAAGATGCTGACTAACATGAGCATGAATTTCAGGAGGGTGTGGTAAAAAAGACTTTTTTAGCACACCCTCTTTTTTAAACCAAAAGAAAAATTATGTTTGCTAACGATAAAAGCATTGACAACCTGCAAGAATTGTTCAAGGAATTCAAGAAATACCTCGGACTGCAAGGAGAATACCTCAAACTGGAAGCCACGGAAAAGCTGACCATCCTGCTTGCTACGCTCATCCTGATTTTCATCCTAGTCACCATAGGCGTCATGGCGCTTTTCTATTTTTCATTCATGCTGGTATATGTGCTTGCTACAGCTACAGGCAGCCTGATAGCAGGTTATGCTATCGTGGGCTTCGCCTTGATTGTGATTGCATGGCTCATCTATCTTTACCGCATCCCACTTATCTTCCAGCCAATGGTGAATTTTTTAGGAAAACTTTTACTGGAAGACCCTAACAAAACCGAACAATAACCATGCAACAGACACGCTATACAATCGAAACAATCCGGCAGCAAAGACTGGACAAGAAAACGGAGATTCTCCAATCGAAACAGCAGATGTACCACTTGACACATCAGCTTTTCAATCCCCCTCAAAGCAAAAACAAGTTTGAGGGAATGATGCAACATATCAATATGGGTATCGCCGCATACGACGGACTGATGACCGGCATAAAGATATTACGCCGTGTACGTACTTTCTTCGGAAGCGGCAGAAGCAAAAGAAAAAGATAACTATTCTATATATTAAATAAGGTATATGCAACTAAAGAATCTATTTATTACATTCAGCCTACTGCTTTGCAGTATTGCCGTATCAGCACAGACCGATTCAACCTTTTACATTAACGGTCCAATGGGACATTTGGCTACACGACTTCAGCTTCCTGCCTTAAACCAAGGCGAGAAATGTCCTGTCGTTATCCTCTGCCACGGATTCACCGGCAATATGCAAGGAGCTTTATTCGACACCATTGCCGACAATCTGATAAAAGCCGGCATAGGCGTAGTGCGTTTCGACTTCAACGGACACGGGCAAAGCGAAGGCGACTTCATCAACATGACCGTCCCCAACGAGATAGACGACGCTTTAGCTGTCATTGCCTATACACGCAACCTGCCGCAAACAGCCAGCATCTCGCTTTTAGGACACTCGCAAGGAGGAGTAGTAGCAGCTATGACCGCCGGACGACTGGGCAAGAATGCCATACGGAGTGTCGTGCTGATGGCACCTGCAGCCGTATTGCGCGATGATGCATTACGCGGCAATACCATGGGGGTTGTATACGACCCGTGGCATGCCCCCGAATACATCACCATGCCTTCGGGACACAAGCTGGGAAGAAATTACATCCAGACCGCCATCGAACTTCCTATCTACGAAACAGCATCCAACTATGAAGGCAAGACACTCGTCATACACGGAATGGACGACCGGCTGGTTCCTTATACATACGGCGAACGTTTCCGGGAAGTAATGAAACATTGTGAAGTCACTTTAATACCGGGCGAGAACCATGGCTTTGGAGTTAACGTGCCGTATGCTGCCTCTGTAGCCTCAACCTGGTTGGGACAGACTGTGAAAAACTAAGCAGCATAAAAAACAAATAGATAGCATACAGAACACAGATTCCCGCAAATTGAAAATATATCAATCTGCGGGAATCTGCATTAATCACCTTTCTAATCACCCCATCGCACCTTCTCCTGCTACTTAACTTCTGCAAAGTTCTTTTAAAGTTAAGCAAAGCGAATGAATTGCATTTGGAAGTAATGCATAAAAATTTTATATTTGCCCGCTAACTTTAAGGAAAAAAGAATGAAACAAGTAAGCTCATTAACCTCCATACCCGCTGACACCAATTTCATAGCAGGCATCGATGTTATCGGAAACATCAAGAAACTTTTCAAAATTCCGGCACAAATGCCCGGATGCTTGTTTCTGCTTTGCATTCGAGGGCGATGCAACATCACCATCCACCTGTCACAATACGAAATGAAGAAAAACAGTATAGCCGTCATCTATCCCGACCAGTTCGTACAGATTGCCGACTATACTTCCGACTGCAGGTTTGCCTTCGTGGGTTTCTCGTCCACCCTTATCCAGCATCCTTTCTTGTTTTCCAACACTATCCAGTATGCACCAGCCATCTTGGAAGAACCGGTCATCAAGCTCGATCCTAAACGGGGGGAAGTGTTCTGCGAATATTTCAAGTTCCTGATAAAAGCCCAACACCTGAATAATACACTGGTAAGAGAAGAACAGCTTCCACTTATCCTGACAGGACTGGTTATCGAACTGGGAAACATCAGCAAGGAAGAACCCTTGGCGAAAAAAACGCAACACTATACCCGAAGCCAGGAAATCGTGAAAGAACTGGTGCGGATTGTGGTGGAAAACTACAAGACCGAACGGAACATCTCCTTTTATGCCGACAAGATGCATCTCTCGCCCCAACACTTGAGCACGACTATCAAGAAAACTACAGGAAGGACGCTGACCGACATCATCTCGGCATTCGTCATCAAAGACGCGCAAGCCAAACTCCGTTCTACCGAACTGACCATTCAAGAGATAGCCTACTCGCTGAACTTCCCCGACATTTCATTCTTCGGAAAATACTTCAAGCGATACACCGGCGTTTCTCCCAAACAATACCGCAACATGGAGTGAATACTTTTTCTGCCACCGGTTGCACAGACGTTAATTTCGGAGAAGTTATCCATATCCGATGACGCAAATAGCTTCCATTGCCAATGCAGCTATATGAAACTCTACACGCACATAAGTGCGTTTCCTGTAAGATTATTAATCTTACACGCTGAAGATTATTAATCTTACAGCTGCAAGATTAATAATCTTATCGGGAAAGAGGCTAATCAGGAGAAAAGGTTTGCCTGAATGAAAACTATTCGTCAATTACCTCTACGTCCGTTATATCCTTATTGCTTTTATGCCGGTAACGCAACACCCGGAGCAAATCGGTCAGCCCGTAGACAATGGACGATACACCCAGAACCATAAAAGGAACTGTTGCCGCCTGGAACGGATTAACCAAAATCAGGACACCTGCCAGCAAAACCAATACCGGAACCACATAAAGCACCCACGGAATCCTTCCCCACTCTTTCTGGGCAGACACGAATCCCATCAACTGACTTATCCCGGCAATGACCAGCAAAGCGCCTAATACATACATCAGGATACTGACAAAGAACTCGGGCATCACTATCAGCCAAATGCCGAACAATGCACTGCCCAAGGCGATAACCGGAAATGACAATCCCGAACGGCTGCGTGAAGTGAGATAGGCAACGATGCCATACAAGCCGGGCAGAAGGAAAAGCACACCTACTGTAATCACCAGGTAAATCACTGCGGCTTCGGGCCACACGACAAGCAATATGCCCATTATCAAGGCACACAGACTGCTTACGACTGAATAACTGAATGTTTTCATATCTTTCTTAATTAATAAGTACAACGAAGATAACTCTTTTTTTTCATTTATACAACCCATTGGGTTACAGATATAAAACAACTTTTCTGCTAAAAAAGTTCTCCTTTTGTTTGGAAGTTCCATTTTTATCGCTACATTTGCAACAACATTCAAACAAAACACATCATTAAGTATATGAATTCTTTGATGACAAATACATATCGTTGGTGGCGTTACTTACTACTCATAAAGTCGTAAGCTAACCCAGTCCGCGCGTATTTGTCCCACAATCGTTTATCATTCTATCCTCACATACGAAGGCTGTCGTTCTTACGACAGCCTTTTTTGTTTTTCATCGATTATAAACCAAACTAAACAATCAAAATATGAATAGAAAAAATTATCAAGTAGACTCAAACGGGTATTATGGCAACTTCGGCGGAGCGTATATCCCCGAAATCCTGCACCGATGTGTAACCGAACTGAAAGAAGCTTACCTCCGGGTGCTGGACAGTGATGACTTCAAACAAGAGTTCGCCCGGTTATTGCGCGATTATGTGGGGCGTCCCTCCCCGCTTTATTTAGCCAACCGTCTTTCTGCAAAATACGGATGCAAGATTTACCTGAAGCGGGAAGACCTGAACCATACAGGGGCACACAAGATAAACAATGCCATCGGGCAGGTGCTGTTGGCACGCCGGATGGGGAAAAAACGCATCATCGCCGAAACAGGAGCCGGACAACACGGTGTGGCAACCGCTACGGTCTGCGCCCTGATGAATATGGAATGCGTAGTGTATATGGGCGAAACCGACATTGCACGCCAGCATATCAATGTAGAAAAGATGAAAATGCTGGGAGCCGAAGTGCGCTCGGTCACCTCCGGCAACAAGACCCTGAAGGATGCCACCAACGAAGCCATCCGCGACTGGTGCTGCCATCCCGAAGACACTTATTACGTCATCGGGTCTACCGTAGGACCTCATCCTTATCCCGATATGGTGGCACGCCTGCAGTCGGTCATCAGCGAGGAAATCAAGAAACAACTGACCGAACACGAAGGACGTGACTATCCCGACTACCTGATAGCCTGTGTAGGCGGAGGAAGCAATGCCGCCGGCACCATCTATCATTACCTGGACAACGACAAAGTGAAAATCGTGCTTGCCGAGGCAGGCGGAAAAGGCATCCATTCCGGATATTCCGCCGCCACCATCCAATTGGGCAAACTGGGCATCATACACGGTTCGAAGACCCTGGTTATGCAAAACGAAGACGGTCAAATAGTAGAGCCTTACTCGGTATCTGCCGGGCTGGACTATCCGGGCATTGGTCCGTTGCACGCCAACCTTGCCAAGCAACACCGGGCTACGGTACTTGCCATCAACGATGACGAAGCCATCCGCGCAGCCTACGAGCTGACCCGACTGGAAGGCATTATTCCTGCACTGGAGTCGGCACACGCACTGGGTGCATTGGAAAAAGTCAGTTTCAAGCCGGAATACATCGTGGTACTCACCGTGTCCGGACGAGGAGACAAAGACATCGAAACGTATCTTAACCTAAAACCTTTTTAAATTCCTGACGCCATGACTTATCATTATCAAACCAATCATAAAGTGTTGCTGGGCGACCTGCATACTCCGGTAAGCACCTACCTGAAAGTGCGCGACCTCTTTCCGCAAAGTGCCCTGATGGAAAGTTCCGACTATCACGGGACTGAAAACAACCGTTCATTCATCGGACTGAACCCCATAGCCAGCATCAGCGTCAACCATAATGTGGCAACCGCCATCTATCCCGACCACTCGCGCGAAGAAACCCTCATCGATGAAAACAACACGGTAGAAGACGTGATGAACCGATTTCTCGCACGTTTCAAGGTCAACGGAGAATATGCCGGATATTGCGGACTGTATGGTTACACCTCATTCAATGCCGTGCGTTATTTCGAGCCGGTCGAAGTAAAAGACAGCACGGAAAACAAGAACGACGCACCCGACATCCTCTACATCTTATATAAATACATCATCGTCTTCAACGATTTCAAGAGCGAGATGGTGCTGATAGAAATGAACGACGGCAACGGACCCGGACATATAGACGAAGTAGAACGTGCCATCAACAACCGCAATTACACCACTTACGGCTTCCACCCCGTAGGGGAAACCACCAGCACCTTGACCGACGAAGAGCACAAAGCCAACATCCGCCAAGGCATAGCCCGATGTTTGCGCGGCGACGTGTTCCAGATAGTGCTCTCCCGCCGTTTCATCCAAGCTTTTCAAGGTGATGATTTCAAGCTCTACCGTGCTTTGCGCAGCATCAACCCCTCACCCTATCTGTTCTATTTCGACTTCGGCGGTTTCCGCATCTTCGGCTCTTCACCCGAAACCCATTGCAAGATAGAAGACGGACAAGCCACCATCGACCCCATTGCAGGCACCACCCGACGAAGCGGCAACAAGGAGACAGACCGCAAACTGACCGAAGCACTGCTGGCAGACCCAAAAGAGAATGCCGAACACGTGATGCTGGTAGACCTCGCCCGAAACGACTTAAGCCGCAACTGCCATCACACCCACGTGGCTTTCTACAAAGAACCACAATACTACAGCCATGTCATCCACCTGGTGAGCCGGGTAACCGGCACGCTGAATAACGGAACCAATCCCATCCGTACATTCTTCGATACATTCCCGGCAGGCACCCTGAGCGGCGCCCCCAAGGTGCGGGCCATGCAGCTCATCAGCGAAATAGAGCCTCACAACCGAGGAGCATACGGAGGTTGCATCGGGTTCATCGGACTGAACGGCACACTGAACCAAGCCATCACCATCCGAACCTTTGTCAGCCGCAACCATACCTTGTGGTTCCAGGCAGGAGGGGGCATCACTGCCCTAAGCAACGAAGAAAACGAGCTGCAAGAAGTGAACAACAAACTGGGAGCCTTGAAAAAAGCCATCCTGATAGCCGAAAAACTTTAAACACATCCGTTATGAAAACCGTTATCATCGACAATTACGACTCGTTCACCTACAACCTGAGCCAGATATTACAAGAGTTGGGAGCAGAAGTAACCGTACTGCGCAACGATAAGTTCCGGCTTGAAGACCTCACCGCCTACGACAATATCGTGCTTTCGCCCGGACCGGGCATCCCCGAAGAAGCCGGTCTGCTGCTCGACGTCATACATATCTATGCAGACAAAAAGCCCATCCTGGGCATCTGTCTGGGCGAACAAGCCATCGGCGAAGCCTTCGGCGGCAAGCTGGTAAATCTCTCTACTGTCTTCCACGGTGTACAGACTCCCGCTAAAATCATCGCTGACGACTATATCTTCCAGGGACTTCCAAACGAAATTCCTGTAGGTAGATACCACTCATGGGTAGTAGACGCAGCCAGCCTCCCCCCTTGCCTCGAAACGCTGGCTGTCAGCCACGAAGGATACATCATGGCTTTGCGCCACCGCAACTACGATATCCGAGGCATCCAGTTTCATCCTGAATCGGTACTGACCCCCGACGGCAAGCAAATCATCCGGAACTGGTTGGAACACAAACGTTGAACCCTTATAAACATCAAACGAATATGAAAGAGATACTCATACGCCTGTTTGCCCACGAAGAACTCTCGCACGAAGAAGCGCGCGAGCTGATGAAAGGCATCACACAAGGCAAATACAACGAAACACAAATAGCCTCCCTGCTTACGGTCTTCCAAATGCGAGGAGTGAAAGTACACGAACTGACCGGCTTTCGCCAGGCACTGCTCGACACACGCATCCCGGTAGACTTCTCTGACTACCAGCCCATCGACATTGTAGGGACGGGAGGGGACGGAAAAAACACCTTCAACATATCCACCTGCGCCTGTTTCGTAGTGGCGGGAGCCGGTTATACCGTAGCCAAGCACGGCAATTACGGAGCCACTTCGGTAAGCGGAGCCAGCAACGTCATGGAACAACACGGCGTACGTTTCACGACCGACGAAGCCCGGCTGAAACGTTCCATCGAAACCTGCAACATGGCATACCTGCACGCTCCTCTCTTCAATCCGGCAATGAAGCACGTGGCAGGTGTGCGCAAAGCCCTGCAGGTACGTACCTTGTTTAATTTACTTGGTCCCCTTATCAATCCCTGCCAGCCCGCTTATCAACTTTTGGGAGTGGCTGACCTTGCACAAATGCGACTCTATACCAACGTCCTCCAGCAGTTAGGCACCGGCTTTGCCGTAGTCAACAACCTGGACGGATACGATGAAATATCATTGACCGACGAATTTAAAGTGATGACCAACCGTTACGAAACCATCTACCGTCCTGCCGAGCTGGGCTTCTCACTCGCCCGCCAGGAAGAACTGTCGGGAGGCAAAAGCCCGCAAGAGGCAGCAAAGATATTCGATAACGTACTGCAGAACCGCGCCACTAAAGCTCAGACGGAATGCGTGCTCATCAATGCCTCGTTCGCCATTCAGGCACGCAACTCGGGAAAAACGATAGAAGACTGCGTGGCACAAGCACGCGAATCACTGGAAAGCGGACGTGCCTGGAAAACATTCTGCAAGTTCATCGAACTGAACCAATGAACCATTTCCTTTCCTCTCAACAGCGTAGGAATAAATTGCAGACAAAACACCTCAAAAAATAAAAATGATGGAAAAAGATATTTTAGAAGAAATCATCGCGCACAAGCGCATCGAAATAGCCGAACAGGAAAAGGCCGTATCTGCCACTTTCCTGGAAAAACTGCTGAACGAGCTTTGCCCGCCACACAGCTTGAAAGAAAGTCTCCGCACATCTTCGACAGGCATCATCGCCGAATTCAAACGACGCTCACCCTCAAAAGGCTGGATATATCGTGAGGCGGATGCTACAACGATTCCTGCCGCCTACCAGCAGGCAGGAGCCGCCGCCCTATCTATTCTGACCGACGAGACCTATTTCGGAGGCAGTTTGAAAGATATCCGTGCGGCACGCCCTACGGTAAACCTGCCCATCTTACGGAAAGATTTCATCATCAGCCGTTACCAGCTGCTGCAAGCCAAAGCGGTACAAGCCGATGCTGTCTTGCTGATAGCTGCCGCGCTCACGCCGCAAGAATGCCTCACGCTAACACGGCAAGCACACGAATTGAAACTGGAAGTGTTGCTGGAACTGCACAGCGAGGAAGAATTGGACTACATTAGCGATGAAACAGACGTGATAGGCATCAACAACCGTAACCTGGGCACGTTTCACACCGATGTTTCCCATTCGCTCAGCTTTGCCGAACGTCTGCCACGCGACAAGGTACTTGTTTCGGAAAGCGGTATCTCCCATCCCGAAACCATCCGTCAGCTGCGCCAGGCAGGATTCAGCGGTTTTCTCATCGGCGAAACATTTATGAAGACCGCCCATCCGGGCGAAACCCTGCGTCAGTTCATTCAATCGACCGGTCTATGATAGTGAAAGTATGTGGAATGCGGCAGGCAGACAATATCCGTGCCGTAGAAGAGAGCGGAGCCGACTGGATGGGATTCATCTGCTATGCACGCTCCCCTCGTTTCGTGGCAGATACCCCTGGTTATCTTCCGCATCGGGCAAAGCGTGTCGCCGTATTCGTCAACGAGACCATCGACAGCATCCTCGCACGAGTTGCAACATTGAAACCAAACTACCTGCAACTGCACGGGACGGAAACTCCAGAGTTCTGCCGACAATTGCGCGAACGGGGATTCCACATCATCAAGGCATTTGCCCCACGTACGGCATCCGACTTCGAGCGGACTGTCCCTTACCTTCCGTTTTGCGACTACCTGCTCTTCGACACACCGTGCACCGGATACGGAGGGTCGGGCAAAACGTTCGATTGGGAACTGCTTGAGCACTATCACGGAAATGTACCGTTTCTGTTAAGCGGAGGCATCCGCCCCGACAGCCTCGAAGCATTGAAACGATTCCGACATCCCCTGTGGGCAGGTATCGACCTGAACAGCGGCTTCGAGACTGCTCCCGCAGTAAAAGACGCGGTAGCCTTGAGCACATTCATCCAACAAATAAAAAATATTCATTAAAAAAACAACAACGCTATGAACCGAATCAATCAATTATTTGCCCAAAAGAAACGCGACATCCTCTCCATCTATTTCTGTGCAGGATGTCCCACACTCGACCATACCACCGATGTGATACGCACCCTCGAACAGCAGGGTGTCGACCTGATAGAAATCGGCATTCCTTTCAGCGACCCGATGGCAGACGGTCCGGTAATACAAGACGCCGCTACCCAAGCGCTTCGCAACGGAATGACCCTGCGTTATCTTTTCAGTCAACTGAAAGACATACGCCGCGAGGTGCATATCCCTCTTATCCTGATGGGCTACCTCAACCCGATTATGCAATACGGATTCGAACATTTCTGCCAGACCTGTCACGATTGCGGCATAGACGGAATGATTATCCCCGACCTTCCCTTCAAGGACTACATGGAGGAATACCGCCCCATTGCCGACCGCTATAACTTGCGCATCGTGATGCTGATTACACCCGAAACCAGCGAAGAACGTATCCGTGAGATAGACCGGAACACCGAAGGATTCATCTATATGGTATCTTCCGCTGCCATCACCGGTGCCCAAAAAGACTTCAACGAGCAGAAACAGGCATACTTCCGGCGCATTGAAGCGATGAACCTGCGGAATCCGCGGATGATTGGATTCGGCATCTCAAACAAACAGACCTACGAGGCTGCAGCCTCGCACGCCGCCGGCTGCATCATCGGAAGCAAATTCGTAACACTCCTAAAAGAAGAAGACGGAAACGCCTTGCGTGCCATTACCCGACTGAAACAAGCATTGAAGCAGGAATAAAAGAAAAACATACAGTCTTTTTGATGCAAACGTTATCTTCAGCCGGAAGTAATGTTTGCATCAACCTGCATCATCATCTTCACACAGCACCGAATACTTACAATTTGAAACAACAGATATCTTTATAGATTAAGATTCTCACCCTAAAGCAAACATTTTGTCATTTTGTTCAGCAAAATATTTCGGCATTCCGATACAAATTCGTACCTTTGCACGAAAACAAACGTTCAACTATGATTAAGCCTGACTATCCATCCGTTCTCCTTATATATACCGGCGGTACCATCGGTATGATTGAAAATCCTGAAACAGGAGCTTTGGAAGCCTTCAACTTTGACCAACTTCAGGAAAATGTCCCCGAATTGCGACGTTTCAATTACCGGATTTCGTCTTACCAGTTCACACCTCCTATCGATTCATCGGATATGGAGCCGGCTCTTTGGGCGAAACTGGTGAAAATCATCCAATATAATTACGACAACTTCGACGGGTTCGTCATCTTGCACGGCACGGATACAATGGCTTATACAGCATCAGCCCTGAGCTTTATGCTCGAAAACCTGAGCAAACCGGTCATTCTTACCGGAAGCCAGCTACCCATCGGCGTACTCCGTACTGACGGAAAAGAAAACCTGATTACTTCCATTGAGATAGCCGCTGCCAAACATCCCGACGGGACAGCCATTGTGCCTGAAGTCTGCATCTTCTTCGAAAACCTCCTGCTGCGAGGAAACCGTACGACCAAAATCAATGCTGAGAACTTCAATGCTTTCCGCTCATTCAACTACCCTCCGCTGGCTACGGCAGGCATCCATATCAAATATGAATACGACCGCATACGCAAAGCCAACCCGGATATCCCAATGCATCCGCATTTCGTATTCAATACCAACGTCATCATCCTGACCATTTTCCCCGGCATACAGGAAAACATCGTAAGCAATGTCTTGCATACTCCCGGACTAAAGGCAGTTGTATTGAAGACCTACGGGTCGGGCAATGCCCCGCAGAAACCGTGGTTCATCCAATTGCTGAAAGAAGCTACCCAACGCGGCATCATCATTGTAAACATCTCGCAATGCCCTACAGGAATGGTGGAAATGGCACGCTACGAAACAGGATTACACTTGTTGGACGCCGGTGTCATCAGCGGATACGACTCGACAGTAGAAAGCGTACTCACCAAACTGATGTTCCTGTTAGGACACAACCTGACTCCGCAACAGATACGCAACGAAATGAGCCGTCCCATCGCCGGAGAGTTCACACGTCCTTCATTGTAACAACTTTGTAACATCTATTTCACAACAAAGAAACAAAAAAACGGCATTTTTGCCACAAAATCAAAATCAGAGAAAAACAATGAATGAATATCGCATCCTTGTAGTAGACGACGAAGACGATTTGTGTGAAATCCTGAAGTTCAACCTCGAAATGGAAGGTTACAAAGTCGATACAGCCAACTCGGCGGAAGAAGCCCTGAAACTGGACCTTACGCAATATAATCTCCTGTTGCTGGACGTGATGATGGGAGAAATATCCGGATTCAAGATGGCACGTATGCTGAAGGCGAACAAAGATACCGCCAATATCCCCATCATCTTCATCACTGCCAAAGATACCGAAAACGATACGATTACCGGTTTCAATCTGGGAGCTGATGATTACATCTCCAAACCTTTCTCGCTGCGTGAAGTCATTATGCGCGTGAAAGCCGTATTGCGCCGTACCGCCAACCTGCAACTGAGAGAAAACGAAGAACTGCGTTACAAAGGACTGACCATCAATGTTCCGCAGAAAAAAGTCATCATTGACGGCGAAGAAGTTTCCCTCACCAAAAAAGAATTCGAGATTCTGCTGTTGCTGCTCCAGAACGCCGGCCGTGTCTTTTCACGCGAAGATATCCTGTCGAAAGTATGGAACGACGAAGTGTATGTGCTCGACCGCACCATTGACGTGAATATTACCCGCCTGCGTAAGAAAATCGGCGAATACGGCAAACATATCGTCACCCGTCTGGGCTATGGCTATTGTTTCGAATGTGAATAACCATTATCCCTCTACTGTCCGACTATGACTAAACTGCTATATCGTTTACTGCCGTTCAGCAAACGGTTGTTCCTTTCTGTCATCCTGCTGTTTGCTACATTCGCCACGTGCTTTCTGCTGTTCCAATACCAACGGGAGAAGGCATATAAAAGCGACCTGCTGAATATGCAGCTTCAGAACTATAACAACCGGTTGTATGACTTCATCACTGCCAACAAGTATCATGACATCGACTCGTTGCAGCAATATGTTCTCACCCACATGATTCCCGACCTGCGCGTGACAATCATCAATCCGCAAGGAAAAGTCATCTACGACAATATCCAGCCGGATATAAGCAAATTCGAGAACCACCGTACCCGTAAAGAGGTGCAGGAAGCCCTGATGTATGGAAGCGGATACAGCATCAACCGCCTTTCGGCGAGCATCAAGGGGCAAGAATACTTCTATTCGGCACGTTATTTCCCTTCGCAGCAACTGATTATCCGCTCGGCGTTGCCTTACAATGTCAGCCTCAGCAAACATCTGAAGGCCGACTCGGAATTTGTATGGTTTACGCTGACCATCAGCCTGATACTGATTGTCTTGTTCTACCGTTACACCCGGAAATTGGGAATGTCGCTCACCAAACTGCAGCAGTTTGCCCTGCGTGCCGACCGAAACGAGCCGATTGACATATCGGAAACATTCCCTAAAAACGAGCTGGGAGAAATATCGCAACACATCATCAAGATTTACCAGCGACTGCATCGCGCCAAAGAGGCTTTATACATCGAACGCGAAAAGCTGATTTCCCATCTGCAGACTTCGCACGAGGGACTGGGGGTCTTTACACGGGAACGGAAAGAGATATTGGTGAACAACCTCTTCACCCAATACGCCAACACCATTTCCGACCATAACCTGACTTCGACAGAAGAAGTGTTCAATATAGCCGAACTGGCTTCGATTACAGATTTCCTGAACCGCAACGAAGACAATTTCAGCAAAGAAGAGAAAAGGATGGAACTGCATGTCGACAAGAACGGCCGCTCGTTTTCCGTAGAGTGTATCATTTTCCAAGACCATTCGTTCGAGATTTCTATCATCGATATCACTCAAGAAGAACAGCAGGCACGCCTGAAACGCCAGCTCACCCAGAACATTGCCCACGAGTTGAAGACACCGGTCAGCAGCATCCAGGGATATCTGGAAACCATACTCAATACACCCAACTTGCCGCAAACGACCATGCAGTCATTCCTCGAACGGAGTTATGCGCAAAGCAACCGCCTGACTGTATTGCTGCGCGATATATCGGTACTGACCCGTATGGACGAAGCGCCCAACCTGGTAGAAAGGGAGCAGGTCAACCTAAGCCTGATGTTGAAGAATATGCTGAACGAAGTGGCATTGGCTTTGGAAGAAAAACATATCACGGTCATCAACAAAGTACCTTACGGCCTGAGCGTCTATGGAAACAGTTCATTGCTTTATTCCATCTTCCGCAATCTGACAGACAACGCCATTGCATACGCCGGCATCGGAGTCACCATCCGAATCAACTGTTTCCGTGAAGACGAGAAGTTCTACTACTTCAGCTTCTCTGATACAGGTGTAGGCGTTCCCGAAGAACACCTGAACCGCATCTTCGAACGTTTCTACCGCGTGGACAAGGGACGCTCACGTAAACTGGGAGGCACCGGGCTGGGACTTGCCATCGTGAAGAATGCCGTACTCTTCCACGGAGGAACCATCTTTGCCAAGAACAATCCCAGCGGAGGTTTGGAATTTGTATTTACCTTGCAAAAGAACAAAGAAAGATAATATCAATCCGTCTGTACGCCCCACGTACAGACGAAATCGACATGAAGCATATAACAGACCTGATAGCGTACCGGTTGTGCAGTCTTGTACTCGCAACCGGTAATTTTTCCTTCCGGCTGGAGACGGAAAGGCAAAATGCGCAGATGTTCCCTGAAATCGACTTCCTCTTTGTTCATCAGCTTATACAGCGTTTCTTTTGCCGACCAATGCAGAAGCATATAATATAAGGTGGAAATCTTCCGGTCTCCCGCATAAGCGCTCACCGATTCCGCTTCACCTTGCAATTCTTCGGCACACATAAAACGGTCAGCCACCTTCAGCACCCTGTCTGCCACCTGCTCGATATCGATACCCACCTCTGCCGAAGGATGAAGGGCTATAGCCGCATATCCCTTCGTATGTGAAATAGAGATGTGGTAACTCTTATCGGCAAGGAAAGGCTTGCCCGAAGGAGCGTGGCAAATCAGCTTTTCCTCGCCGCATACCGTTTTCAGCAATACGCGTACAGCCAAGTATTCCATCTGCCGCGATTCGGCACGCAACCGATTCAAGTCTTCATCATAAGGCAAGTCGTTCCCCAATGACGCGCGCAGTTCGCCGAAAGTTTCTTCTATCTTCCAGACGGCAAACAAGGCGTCGTTCTCTTTCCAATATTTAAGCAGAGACATTTTTCCTCGTAACCTTTACTTTAACAATACGGTGTGCGTCCATCTGAAGCACTTCGAAAACAAAATCCTTATAACGGATAATCTCGTGCAATGCCGGGAACTCACCCTTCAGTTCCAGCACTAGTCCCGCCAGCGTATCGGCATCGCCTGCCACTTCTTCGAAGTCATCCGAATCGACATCCATAATCTTATAGAAATCGGAAAGCAACGTCTTTCCCTCGAATACATAGGCATTGTCCGAAAGTTTCACGTACGTACGTTCCTCCTCATCATATTCATCATTGATTTCACCTACGATTTCCTCGATGATGTCTTCCATCGTCACCAACCCAGAAGTGCCGCCAAACTCATCCACGACAATGGCTATGTGAATCTTGTTTGCCTGAAAGTCACGGAGCAGGTCGTCAATCATCTTGGTTTCAGGCACGAAATAGGCAGGACGTATCAGGTTCTGCCACTTGAAGTCATCCCCTTTCTCCAGGTAAGGCAACAGGTCTTTGATGTAAAGGATGCCCTTGATGTTATCGCGGGACTCTTCATAGACAGGGATGCGCGAGTAAGCATTGTCCACCACGCATTTGATGACTTCCGGAAACGGCGTATCAATCTCCAGATCCACCATATCCAGACGCGAAGTCATCACTTCCTTGGCTGTCTCTTCCCCAAAACGGATAATGCCTTCCAGCATATTGCTTTCCTCTGAAATCTCGTTCTTGTCGGTCAGTTCCAAAGCCTGCGAAAGCTCGTCGACCGAAAGCCCTGTCTTCTTATGCTTTTGCGCCATACGGTTCACAAAGAAAGCCGAACGTACCAGGATATTCGAGAAAGGACGGAAAAGAGAGCGCATAAAAGCAATCAGTCCGGCTACTTTCCGACAAAAAGCCAATGAGTTTTGCGCTGAATAAATACGGGGCATAATCTCGCCGAAGAGCAATAACAGAAAAGTCAGGATAATGGTAAACAAGATAAACTGAAGCACATATCCCCCTTCCCAATGCACCACACCGGCAAGGAAATAAGTACCCAGCACCACAATCGCCACATTGACGAAATGATTGGATATCAAAATAGTCGCGAGCAAATGCTCGGAGTCGTCCAGCAATTTCCGGATACGCTTATCGGCTGCCGACTTTTCTTCATCCACCTTATCCCTATCATCTTCAGAAAGCGAGAAGAAAGCAATCTCTGAAGCTGAAATCAGTCCGGACACACACAATAACAACACAGCACACACGGCAGCAATGACCGCCCCCGTCGAAGGGGACACAAACGTCAGGCTACCCAAGCAATTTTCAATAAATGATAAACACGAGTCAGGATCCAAAACAATAAAATTTAGTTAAACATCTGGTTCGTATGCCCTCGGAGGCAGTCCCGTCAAAACGGCAAGTCATCGGAAGCGGAAGCCTCTTGGGCAGGTTTTGCCGCAGCAGAAGGAGCAGGCTGAGGCTGGACGGCCGGTTGAGCAGACCGTGGGGTCAGCATCTCCATATTATCGCCGTAAATCTCTACCACATAGCGCTTGATGCCATTCTGGTCATCGTACGAACGGCTGCGAATCTTGCCTTCGATATAGAGTTTGTCGCCCTTATGCACATACTTCTCGGCTGTTTCTGCCAGTCCGCGCCACAACACGATGTTGTGCCACTCCGTACGTTCGGGCACCTGAGTGCCGTTTGCCAGCGTATAGCCTCTGTCTGTTGTAGCCAAAGGGAAGGTGGCAACCGCCACCCCATTATCCAAATAGCGCACATCCGGGTCTTTCCCGACATTACCGATTAACTGAACTTTATTCAATGACATACTTTTAATTCTTACTGATTATTTGGTTTCAAAATTAAAGAAAAAAAACGAGATAGCAAGCGAGGAACCGCAAATTTGTGCAAATCATCAATCAAAACCTGCCGGAAGTCCCCCTGAGGCGTTTCTCCCTCGCCTATCTCTACGGCATAACAATCGGCATAAATGACCCGATGAGACAAGACATGCTTCACCTGTTTTGCCACCAGCCGGGTGTTTCTCACCTCGCAACCGGCAAAAAGTGTCTTGTATTCCGGAAGCTGGCAGACTTCTTCTTCGCCTGTTTCGCGCTGGGTTTCTATCAAAGGCAGTTCGTACAGATTATGCCAGATATCACCAGCGCCACGCTTATGCAGAAAAACCGTGTTGCCAGCCTTTATATAAAAATAAAGAAAATAGCGGTTGGTCACTTTCGTCTTATGCTGCTTGCGCGGAAGTTCCTCCACCCATCCTTTCTGCAAAGCCACACAACTGTCCGACAAGGGGCAAAACAGACACGAAGGAGACGAAGGCACACACTGCAGGGCACCGAAATCCATAATCGCTTGGTTATACAATGCCGGTTCCGACCTTTCGAGCAATTCCTCAGCCAAGGCTGCATACAGCTTCTTGCCGGCAGAAGTGTCAATCGGTTCTTCTATCCCCATCCAGCGTGAAAGCACTCTGTACACATTTCCATCGACTACGGCACAAGGCATTCCGTAGGCAAACGAGCAGATGGCAGCAGCCGTATAGTCGCCTACCCCTTTCAGTGCCCGCACCTCTTCGTAAGTGTCGGGAAACGCCCCGCGCCTGGCTATCGAACGTGCAGCCTCATGCAGATTCCTTGCCCGCGAGTAATAGCCTAATCCCTGCCAGTATTTCATCACTTCGTCCTCGTCTGCCTCTGCCAGCGCAAACACATCCGGAAAACGCCTGATGAAACGGCAATAATAGTCGTATCCCTGCGCCACCCGGGTCTGTTGCAGGATGATTTCCGATATCCATATTTTATAAGGGTCTTTCGTGTCACGCCACGGCAAGTCCCGCTTGTTTTCCTGATACCAGCGTATCAGGGTTTCGCCGAATCGATTCATCTTCTCTGTCGTTAGTTAGATTAAAATCACTTAAAACTTCTGCAAAAATAGGGGTTTTAAAGACGCAGAATATAGTTTTTCTGAAATTTGTTCGAAAGAAATTTCTCCATAAGCGAGAAAAGCTATATATTTGCAATCCAAAAAATTAAGATAACGTATAACAATAATTATTAGCGAAATGACTAAAGCAGATATTGTAAACGAAATTGCCAAAAACACGGGCATTGACAAGCAAACGGTACTAACTACGCTGGAAGCATTTATGGACTCAGTAAAGACTTCATTATCAAATGATGAAAACGTATACCTCCGTGGTTTCGGCAGCTTCATCGTGAAGAAAAGAGCGCAGAAAACTGCCCGGAACATTTCAAAAAATACGACCATCATTATCCCGGAACACAACATTCCGGCATTCAAACCAGCAAAAACGTTTACTCTTTCAGTAAAAAAATAATTATTTTTTAGTATTAACCCTATAAAATTTTGAAGCTATGCCAAGCGGAAAGAAAAGAAAAAGACATAAAATGTCTACACACAAGCGTAAAAAAAGACTGAGAAAGAACAGACACAAAAGCAAAAAATAATTGTTAGTCTGTCCGACTTCAATAAAGAACAAACTTGCAAAGCTCCTTCATAGTCTTTCAGGTTTGTTCTTTGTGTATGGAGAATATGTGAATTCAGAGTATTAACCAAGTAAACTAAGTGACAAGTGACAAGCGAATTAGTAGTAGATGTACAGCCGAAGGAAATTTCCATCGCTCTGCTCGAGGATAAAAACCTGGTAGAGTTTCAGAAAGAAGAAAGAAACCTTTCTTTTTCCGTAGGCAATATGTACGTGGGCAAAGTCAGAAAACTGATGCCCGGACTGAACGCCTGCTTCGTGGATGTCGGTTTCGAAAAAGACGCTTTCCTTCATTACTTAGACCTCGGACCTCAATTCCTTTCTTATCAGAAGTATCTGAAGCAAGTTATCAGCGACCGTAAAAAACTTTATCCCATGTCGAAGGCGACCATGCTGCCCGACATCGAAAAGGACGGAAGCATTTCCAATGTCCTGCAACAGGGACAGGAAGTCATTGTGCAAATCGTAAAAGAGCCCATCTCCACCAAAGGTCCACGCCTGACCTGCGAACTGTCCTTTGCCGGAAGATACCTGGTGCTCATTCCGTTCAACGATAAAGTGTCGGTATCACAAAAAATCAAGTCGAGCGAAGAACGCGCGCGCCTGAAACAATTGCTGCAAAGCATCAAGCCCAAAAACTTCGGCGTCATCGTACGCACAGTGGCAGAAGGCAAGCGCGTAGCCGAACTGGACGCCGAACTGAAAGTTTTGCTGAAACACTGGGAAGAAACCATTACAAAAGTACAAAAGGCAACCAAGTTGCCTACATTGGTGTACGAAGAAACCAGCCGCACGGTAGCCATGCTGCGCGACTTGTTCAACCCGTCGTACGAAAACATCTATGTGAACGATGAAACCGTTTACAATGAAGTAAAGAATTACGTAACCTTGATAGCCCCCGAACGTGCGGGCATCGTCAAGCTATACAAAGGCCAGCTTCCCATTTTTGATAACTTTGCCATTACCAAACAAATCAAGTCGTCGTTCGGGAAAACCGTTTCATACAAAAGCGGGGCTTACCTGATTATCGAACATACCGAAGCGCTCCACGTAGTAGACGTGAACAGCGGAAACCGTTCGAAATCGGCCAACGGGCAAGAAGCCAATGCCCTCGACGTCAACTTGGGCGCTGCCGATGAGTTGGCACGCCAGCTTCGGTTAAGAGATATGGGAGGAATCATCGTTGTCGATTTTATCGACATGAACCTTGCCGAAAACCGCCAGAAACTGTACGAACGCATGTGTCAGAACATGCAGAAAGACCGTGCAAAGCACAACATCCTGCCCCTCAGCAAATTCGGTCTGATGCAGATTACCCGTCAGCGTGTGCGTCCCGCTATGGACGTAGCCACCGACGAAGACTGCCCTACCTGTTTCGGCAAAGGGAAAATCAAGCCTTCCATTCTGTTTACAGATACACTGGAAAGTAAAATTGACTACCTGGTCAATAAGTTGAAGGTCAAGAAATTTACATTGCACATCCACCCCTATGTGGCTGCCTATATCAACCAAGGCTTCATGTCGCTCAAACGGAAGTGGCAGATGAGATATGGCTTCGGTATCCGTATCATCCCAAACCAGAGCCTTGCCTTCCTGCAATATAAATTCTATGACGCGCACAACGAAGAAATAGACATGAAGGAGGAGTTCGAAATCAAATAACGGACGTTCGGTTCCCCTGACGCAATAATCCCCTTGCTTCCCTTACCCATTGCGGCAAAGCGAAACAAGGGGATTGCTGTTTCTCCCGGTTTTTACTATCTGATAAAAACCGTGCTTTGACGGAAAAGCGTTCCACCTGTTATTTCCCTTTCTGCCGCACCAGCTCTATGGCCTCCTTGCCTGTCATGTGCTCGACGGTTATCTCCACCATTACCAGATGGTCGAATCCCTTGTCTATCTCGTCTTGCATACCCGACTCGCCGGACGAATACTTCTCTGCCAGCCGAAGCAGAGCGGCACGCTTCTCGACCTCATCGGTCAGAATACGGGCTTTACCGAAGACAATGACACTCCGGAAATAGGTTGTAAACTCGGCAGGAACTATCCGGTCTTGCTCCACCACACAAAACGAGACTTCGGGATGCTGCCTGATGGCATCCATCTTATGCCCTTGCACGGCACTGTGAAAATAAATCTTCCCGTCGGCATACACATAGCTCACGGGGACGGCATACGGATATCCGTTATCGCCATGAAGGGCAAGCGTACCGCCGGTCATGCGCTCCAGTATCGCCAAGCTTTCTTCGGGCGGCAACAACTGGCGTTTGCGCCGCATTTCTCTGAACATCATATTTCTTTCATTTAACATAAGGCAAAGGTAACAGGTTTTCCCGACTTGCCGTTTCACATAAGGCAAAAACCAAAGCTCTCCCGTTCCCTTTTCCACACTTTGCTATATTTTTCCGCCACCTTGCGGTACAATTCGGACAATCATGCCTTATATTTGCAGAAAAGCAATCGGCTACGAAATGCGATGCAGCTATATGCCTCGGCAAACACATATAGCTTCATCGGCTGCAAGATTATTAATCTTCCACGTGTAAGATTAATAATCTTATAGCTGGAAGATTAATAATCTTACACGAAACGCAGCCGACTGCGTTATCCTAAGAAGACAATTAAAGGCAACCCTACAAACCATTCAGATATGATAAAGTACAGTTTAGTCATGCGTGGCGAACCTCGCCACCCCGAACGCCCGAAGCGTGTTTTCGCCTCGGCACAGTGCATCAAGACCCTATCGCTGGAAGAGCTGGCGCGGCACATCAAGAATCACGGATGTGCCTACAGCACCGGAGACTTCATCGCCATCACCAAGATGCTGGCTGAAGCTACCGCCGAAATGCTGAAGGAAGGCTATCAGGTGGAACTGGACGACTTAGGCAAGTTCTACATCACGCTGGGATGTGAAGGGGCTGAGAGCAAGGAAGCCTTCCAGCCCGACTGCCATATCAAGGAAATACGGGTACACTGGACGCCGGGAGAAGCATTCAGCAACATGCGCCAGGAAGCTAAATTTGAAGAAAACCTGAACCGGAAAACAGAACGCAAGCTCTTGCTTGCCGAACGGAAAGGAGAAAAAACGCTGGAGCTGTAACCCCGATTTTTTTAAACACAGAGACACAAAGGCGCAGAGATTCATTCAACCATCCTTTGTCGCTCAGTGCTTCTGTGTTTGATTTCCAAGGCTATAATATCAGCTTTGGTTGATTTGAACAATACTCTTTTAGATATTCCAACTCAGACATCGCCTATATATCCCGAACGTCATAACGGAATCTTGGCGCAGGAAAAACATTAGTTAATCATCCAATGTATAAGTTTCATCATAGATATCTCTCAAATTTTTACCTTCATGCATCCAGTACCCCGTAGGTTGAATAGCATGAGTAATATTGAGCAATTTCTTGGTTATACCTATCTTTACCCCATACACTTTTATCTGGGTCATTGATGTAGCCGTCAATCAAATCACGAATTTTTATGGATTTTAATTCTAACTGCATAGCTTATTCCTTTCTCTTTTGGGCGGATTTTTTCGTTTCTTGTTTGGGTATCAATGATTTTTCTTCCGATTTCAATCGTCGTTCCACTTTTTTCACATCTTCTCCTGCAGGAAGCTGTTCAGGAACAATACCACGCTGGAGCAGCATATTTCTTACCGCAGTATTGTTATCCACATGTTCACGAGTGATTTGCTCCTGTCCGTGCAAATCTTTTTGCTGCACATTTACCGAAGTCATTTCAGCAGCAAAATCTTTAGCCTTGATACTGATAGTAGGAAGGAAGTCTGCCAAAGGACGGCTATTGGGAGCACCCAACTTTCGTTTTAACAACGCAGTATCCAAATGAAACAAAGCCTTGTCGCCTTTTGAACGGATGATGGCAAATCCCTTGCTATCCACTCCACGCTCATATAGAATGCCCGACAAACGGTTCTCTGTTTCAGCCAACTTATTGCGTGCAACCACCCGTTCATAATCTTGAATCCGTTTCTGTACCAGCTCTGCCCGCCGTGTCTGTACTGCAAAATAGTTTTGAGCAAAAGCCACTTGAGGTTTGCGCGGGTCTCCATTTTGAGCTACAAGATAGCAGGCATAACGGGTCAACATATAGTCATTGACCTCACGCTCTGCACCAGAGCCAAGCATAACCATTTTGCTGACGTCAGCAAAATGGTATTCCACTTCTTGACCTGCATTTTCACAAGCCAATTTAGCTTTTTCGATAATATTCTCGAAGTTACGCCATTGGGCATAACCTAACAAACTTGACAGTTCTCTGGCACTCCAACATTCCACGCCTTCATAATCATTGGCGATGGATTCAAATTGTCGGAACAGTTCTATGATTTCTTCGGCTTTCATTTTACTATTACTTTTTTCCGCGAATTATAATTCTTGTAAACGGCTTTTAAGAATGTTCGATTTTGTTTTGACTGAACAAGTCTATGTCCTGATTCTTATAACAAGTGGTTATCAGATTTTTGTTTGCCATACATTTCTATTTTTATACCGCCTCCTTACGCAAGAACAAATCGCTGATTTATACAAAGGTAATGATTTATTATCAAAGCCAATCATGTTTTGAAAGAAATGCACTTATAATTACGTTTTTATGTGCTACTCCATTTTAGAAATCCTTAAAAAAGAGTGCATCGCCCGAAGTTAATGTAACTTGCGCCTTGACAGTCCGTCCCAAGAAGACACTGACAAGCTGTTTCAGTTCTGTATAGCGTTGTTCTGTCCAAGCCTTGTCTTTCACAAAAACAGCCCCGGCTTTATTCCCTTCTGAAAGGAGACAAAGCCGGGGCTTATTTCAACAAACCAATACAATATATCTTATTGCTGTTCTTCGGCAGTCGTTTCAATGGTTTCCATCTGAGGACCTTCAACGAAATCGGTTTCACCGCCTGCTACCAGAAGGTTATACCACTGAATCAGTTTCTTGATATCGCTGGTATGTACACGGTCGCGGTCGTAGCTGGGCAATACAGCAGCCATAAACTCGTGCAACTCGTCTACCGACGCTTTCTTATAGTCAAGCTGGGCTTGCGCACCGTTTTCCTTTTGTTTTATCGATTCGAGCACCGTAGCCAGAGGCACTTCGTTGGCATCGGTGTACATGGCGATGTCGCCCAACGAGATAACCTTGTCGCTGGCATAAACCGGCATACGTTTCTTGTCGGTAATGTTTTCTACAATCAACATATTTTTAGCCTGAGAAATCAGCTTATACAATCCCGGTTTCCCCGAGATAGCCAAAATAGTTTTCAACATACGTGTTTATCAGTTTAATTATTTATTTAATTGAACAAAAATACAACTCACTGCCGACATACACAAGATTTGGTTGCCGGCTTTTGACTTTTTTCTAAATTTTTCTGCAAATTATCCAACTGAGGAAGCAAGGGAAGGCTTCCATCGTTGAAGATAACGCAATCTGAACGCCTGCACTTGATTTCGTCATCCAACTGGGCAGCCATCCGCTGACGTATCTTTTCTTCGGTAGCGGCATCACGGTCCATTGCCCGACGGAGCCTTACCTCTACCGGTGCATATACGGTCACGATATAATCGACAACATCATCGAAACCTGCTTCGAAAAGGATGGCAGACTCTAAGGCGACAATAGCCTGAGCACTGTTTACAACAGCCCAGTTCAGAAAATCAGCCTTTACCCGCGGATGGACTATAGCATTGATTCGCGCTGCATTACCGGGACTAGCAAACAGAAAATCCGCTACCAAAGGTTTGTTGAGAGCCCCATCGGCAAGATAGACTTCCTGCCCCAGCAATCCAATCAGTCTTTCCCGAATCACCTCATCGGTTATCATCAGACGTTTCGCTTCTGTATCAGTATCGTAAACAGGTATTCCACGTTCTGCCAACAGGCGAGCGACATACGATTTTCCGCTTCCGATGCCTCCGGTGATGCCTAACTTTACCATATACTATCCTCCCCTGCGGTCTGTTCTATCAGATAATCGACGGATGAAGGCGAAATACGGGCATGGCTGACATAATCGGGAGAGCTTTTCAGATTTAACGGCAACTGTCCCCCTTTTGCTCTCAAAATGTCTTCGTAGGTAACGCCTATAAAGAAGTCTTCGGCAGTAACATCCTTGAAATGCGCCAAACCTACCTGAAAAGTGACCTGCACCTTCGAAGGGAAGGTACGCAACACTTTATTGGCAGGAAAATTGATGCCGACAATCGGCACCTCGACGGTCTTCTCGGAATACATATCCACGTACACCTGCAAATCATTGTAAGCGGGAACGAATTTCACTCCCTTGATTTTCTGAAGCATTACCCGCTGGTTCAACGTATCGGTCACATTCTCCACATGCACTTTAGACGTATAAGCAGCCGTCAGTGTATCGAGCACTTCTTCGGGAGCATAGGCTACGACCGAATCGGGGGTAAAACCGATATGGGATACATAATATTGGATTCCCGCACTTACATCTCCGTCCAGACGTACGGGCACTTTCTTTGCCTTGCCCATTGTATAGATGAAATCGAGGGTATCAGGACGCACCGAAACCAGATGGGTAGACACATTGAGCTGGGCAGATATCTTCTTCAGGAGGTCTGCCGAAGATATGTGCACGTGCGAACCCCGGTCTTTGTAGTCATTGAAATCGAAAGAAATAGGGAAAAAAGTCCTTCCCAACATATAATTGAGCAAGACTGTACCCCGATCTTCTACCCTGACACGTACATCTCCGGGCAACTCGGACGTAAGGACAGCTTCCTTGGGCACATTTTTCAGCCGCAAAGGAACTTTAAACTCCGTCTGGTAGACATCATCTAAAGTCTGCAACATCCAAAATGCGAAAGAGACCAACACAAAAAACAGGAAGACCAGACTCTCCTTACACTTATCGCTAAGCAAGAATTTTCTGATCTTCCGTATTCCCAGTCTATAATATCTCCGTATGTTCTTTACATCGAACATCGACTATCTTCTTTATTTATTATTGTTTGTGGCTTGTGCCTGTGCATCAGCGTAGATAGAATTCTTGTCTACTTTCAGTTTCACACTCGGAGCCACTTCTACAATAACAGCATTGTCTTCTATTTCCTTGATTTTACCGTAAATGCCTCCAGCCGTAATAACAGACTGACCTACTGCCAAGTTTTTGCGGAAGTTCTGAATCTCCTTCTGCTTCTTGTTCTGCGGACGAATCATAAAGAAATACATAATGGCAAAGATTGCCACCATCATAATCAGGAAAGAGTAGTCTCCTCCTTGTGCTGCCATAAATACAGTTAACAAATTCATAATAATCTTTTCTTGGTTAATAATATATCAGCGGACAAATATATCAATTTTTCGTCAGCTTGTTTTCCTTTTTTAATTGATTAACTATTCCATCCAATGTACCGTTGATGTAACCACCGCTCTTCGGGGTGCTGTACAGCTTGGCAATCTCCACATACTCGTTCAGCGACACATTGACCGGAATATTGGGGAAAGTCAATATCTCTGCCAAGGCAATCTGCATAATAACTACATCCATTACAGCCACACGTTTCAAATCCCAGTTCTTCGAGTTTTCACTGATAAGGTGACGGTAATAGTCGGCATTCAGTATTGTGCGGCGGAACAGACGGCGCGCGAAGTCCTTGTCTTCCTCATCCTTGAACTCGGGAAGCAGTTCCTGATTTTCCTTGTTCTCGGGCGCAAAGCGCTTGATGGTCTTCAGCACAAACGTATCGACAATTTCCTTGTCATCGTTCCAATACAGGCTCTGGTCTTCGAGCACTTCATCCAATGCCTGGTTATTGAAAATGATTTTCTTATACAGCTTTCTCCATACCTCCCGGTCTTCTTCATACGAAGAGGTTTCGCTTGCCATATACTCCTTATATATATCGCTCTGCATAATCTGCTCGCACAAGCTCTTGATAAATTCGCTTTCGTTTTCCCACGTTTTCTTTTGCGAATTGACAAAATCATTCAACTGCTTGTTCACCTCCAGCTGGGCGATAAACCGGTTGTCTACGAACTTGGTGTTAGGATTCAAATCTTCTTGCGTGGGCGCAAGCTTGTGTTTGGCAGCATCCAGCCGCCTGCTGGCATACCGCGTTACTTCTACCATAAGAAGCAGAAGGTAATTGTACAGGTCATACGCCTTGGACAAACTGAAGAACAACTCTTTCTCTGCAGTATCCAAATTTTTCCCGCCATTCTGATAATAAGCGTACACAATCTGAACTACCTTCAAACGAATAAGAACTCTGTTAATCATACTATTTATATAACTAATGTCACATTTTGAGTTGCAAAAATAGCTATTTTCAGCTATATCTTCCAAATAAACAACGCATTTTTGCTGTTTTTTTCAGTTTATAGATAATTTAAGACAGAGTTTCTTGGCATTTTGCAGAAAATTCAGCAATTTTGAGGCGAATTTTAGATTTTATACACTATGATGGAAGTTAAAAAGAACACGATGACTGAAGGAGATAAAGAAATCGTTTTTACAAAAGCTATCAAAGCTGGGAAAAGAATCTATTATTTGGACGTAAAGAAAAACAGAAAAGGGGAAATGTTTCTCGCTATTACAGAAAGCAAGAAAATCACGACAGGCGAAGGGGAAGCGTCTCAGACTAGTTTTGAGAAGCACAAGATTTTTCTTTATAAGGAAGACTTTGAAAAATTCATGGCAGGGCTGCACGAAGCTATTCACTACATCGAGTGCGAACAAGGTCCGATAGCTGGAGAAAGCCGCATTGCCGAAAATTCAAGTCTCACGGGTAAGGAGATTCTCAATGAGCCTTTGAAAGCGGATGACATTAAAATCGACATCGATTTTTAAACGAACGCTTTATCACAAAAGACTAAACAAGCCGAAAAAACTTTCTTGACCGACGTTGCATTTCCTTAATTTCAGCACGTTGGTCAAGAAAAAGCGTCTTTACGCTTGTAAAATCAAAGATTATCACTACCTTTGCACCGCTTTTTCAATTTCATCGCTGTGACATTGGCGCATCGTGTGATGGTGAATTAAGCAAAATCAACTTAATTTAGAGTAACACAAAAATTTTTCAAACAATGAAATCAATCGACATTAACGGTTCTTTGAGAACTGAAACTGGAAAGAAAGCTACTCATGCTTTACGTAAAAACAACAATGTGCCTTGTGTGCTGTACGGAATGAAGAAAGACGAAAACGGAAATCCCGTTGCCACTCACTTCACCGTATCTGTAGAAGGTCTCCGCAAATTGGTTTACACTCCGCATATCTATATTGTAAACTTGAATATCGACGGTCAGGTAGTAAACGCTATCATGAAAGATATCCAGTTCCACCCTGTAACTGACGCTATCCTGCACGTTGACTTCTATCAAATCAACGAAGAAAACCCGATTGTAATGGAAGTTCCGGTACAATTGAGCGGTCTGGCTGAAGGTGTGAAAGCCGGTGGTAAGCTGGTTCTGCAAATCCGCAAGCTGAAAGTGAAAGCTTTGTACAACGATATGCCTGAACGTATGATTATAGACGTTACCAACTTGGGCTTGGGCAAGACTATCAAGGTAGGCGAATTGCACTATGACAACCTGGAAATCCTCAACGCTAAAGAAGCTGTGGTTTGCGCCGTTAAATTGACTCGTGCCGCACGTGGTGCTCAGGCTGCTGCCGGCAAATAAGGATTAAACCAATAAAAGAACGAATCCGCTTTCAATGAAATATTTGATTGTAGGTCTGGGGAACATCGGTGATGAATATCACGAAACCCGGCACAACATAGGATTTATGGTATTGGACGCTTTGGCTAAAGCGTCCAATATTGTTTTCAAGGACGGACGATACGGAGCCACGGCTACCTTGTCGCTGAAAGGCAGGCAACTTATCTTGCTGAAACCTTCTACCTATATGAATCTGAGTGGGAATGCCGTCCGCTACTGGATGCAACAGGAGAAAATCCCATTGGAAAATGTCCTTATCGTTGTAGACGACTTGGCATTACCGCTGGGAAGCCTCCGCCTGAAAGGTAAAGGAAGCGATGCCGGACACAACGGGCTGAAACATATTGCCGCTACATTGGGCACTCAAAACTATGCAAGGTTAAGGTTCGGCATCGGCAATGACTTTCCCAGAGGCGGTCAGATAGATTATGTACTGGGACATTTCGACGAGGAAGAACGCAAGGTATTGCCCGAACGGCTGGAAATGGCAGGGGAAATCGTCAAAAGCTTCTGTCTTGCCGGACTGAACATTACCATGAATCAATATAATAATAAGTAAAAGTTAAAGGGAGGTTAGCCTCCTGACTACTTAGTCAAGTATCGAATTTCTTAATCAAACTATATGGCTGAAGCAAGAATAGACAAATGGATGTGGGCTGCACGCATATTCAAAACCCGCACCATCGCTGCAGAAGCCTGCAAAAAGGGAAGAATACACATCAACGGGGCACAAGCGAAACCTTCGCGAATGGTCAAACCTGGAGACGTGATTCAGGTAAGGAAACCGCCCGTCACTTATTCTTTCAAGGTATTGCAGGCAATAGAAAAACGTGTGGGAGCCAAACTGGTTCCGGAAATTATGGAAAACGTTACGACACCCGACCAATATGAATTGCTGGAGATGAGCAAGATAAGCGGGTTTGTCAACCGTGCCAAAGGAACCGGAAGACCAACGAAAAAAGACCGGCGAGACTTGGATGATTTCTTCACACCCGAATACATCGATGACTTTGACTTTGATTTCGATGATGACGAGGAAGATGACGAGAAATAGAACAACGGCTGTCCGTTATGCCAACAGTGCATAACGGACAGCCGCTTTTCTATAATAACAATCAAAGATTTGCCTTAATGGCATCAATCAGCTCCTGATATTCAGCATCCGATAAATATACTTTGCCCGGATTCATCTGGAAAGTACCTCCGTAATCGGGACCATCTACATACTTGGGAGCCAAATGGAAATGCAAATGCGACAGTTTGTCGCTATAAGCTCCATAATTGATTTTCTCCGGATTGAACGCTTTCTGCATGGCACGGGTCACACGTACCACATCTGCCATAAAAGCATTCCGTTCTTCATCGCTCAACTCGTTCAAATCGTTTACATGGTCTTTATAAGCCACAAGGCAACGGCCACGGTAAGTCTGTTCCTTGAACAAGAAAACACGCGAAACGCTCAACGGAGCGATTTCAATCATCAAATTGTGCAATGTCTCATTGTTCTGACAATAGAGACAATCTTTCGGATCACTTTTCATTACTCTTTTATTTATGTGTTAAACAATGGTATTCCTATTCACTCTGCCGCAAAAAGACGTTTCAGATTCGCCTCCTCACCTACTACCCAAACCACATCATTTACATTCAGCGGCACATGCACATCGGGAGCGCAGAGCACATTCTCGCCTGCCGACTCTATCCCGACCGCCAGGCAATGATACTTCGAACGCACGCCGCACTCGATGATATTCCGCCCTACAAAGGGGGAATCCTTGTCTACAATGAACTGCTTCAGCATCATCTCGTGCTTTTCAAAGTCTCCGTCATCGGAAGCGTGTATCGCTTTTACAGCCATCGAGGCAAAATCTGACAACTGACCGTCTGTACCGATAATCTGCAAGGTATCGCCCGGAAAGATACGCGAAGCACCGTCAGGGATATTCAGCCTGCGGTTTCCACGAATAATCGAAGCTACATGTACACCATATTTCTTGCCTAAATCGAGTTCTTTCAATGTATGCCCCACCCAATCGGAATCGGGAGACAGCACAAAATCGCTTAAATGCAAATCACGGTCGAGCAACTTGCCTGCATACGAGGGGCGTTTGCCGCCTAAATATTCTTGCTGCATTTCTTTCGAACGCAAGTTCATCACAAACGTACGCTCCAATACAATCGACTGTTTCTTGAGAAAACGGGAGAAAATCATGAAACATACCAGCAAGATGGCAATTCCTACCATCAATGCGACCGATGTATGGAACAGACGCTCGATAATGAATACGATGAACCCTACAGCGATAAGCACCCGAAACACAACCAAGGAAATCAACAAGGCATGGTTGAATCGGTTATCCGCCCATAAAGTGCGGAACTCTTCCGAATGGTTTTTCTTCATAATCAACGCACGCAGGAATGGAGATACTACCGCTACCGTAATGACTGCAGTCAAGATTCTTCCCCATAAATCGCCCAACATCTCTTTAGCCAAAGGTCCGACAAAGTGCAGACAAACCATAACAACAGCTACCGAAAGCACGGAATAGACGATAACGATACGAATCACGGCCGTCATCAGCTTTTGCCAATTAGTCTTATGATTCACCGTAGAAGCTCCTGCCGAATAACGTTCCAACAGCAGGTTCCAGCGCTCCGGAAGATGACTTTCTATCACATTGTAAACAGGTATGGCAAGACGAATCATATAAGGTGTAAGGAAAGTGGTGATTACCGATACAGCCACCACAATCGGATAAAGGAAATCGCTGGTTACCCCCAGACTGACACCCAATGTCGCGATGATAAAGGCAAATTCGCCTATTTGCGTCAGGCTGAAACCACACTGAATCGCTGTCTTCAACGGTTGTCCTGATAGTAAGACACCCATCGTACCGAAGACGGTCTGTCCCAACAGAACTGCCGCTACAATGGCAAGAATCGGATACTTGTATTCGACTATCATATTCGGGTCTACCATCATGCCGACCGAAACAAAGAAGATAGCGCCAAACAAATCCTTGACCGGAGCAACCAACCGTTCGATATGTTCCGACTCAATGGTTTCCGAAAGAATGGAACCCATGATAAAAGCGCCAAACGCAGGAGAGAAACCTACCGCAGCCGCGAAATAAACCATCCCGAAACAAAGTGCCAAAGACACGATAAGCAACGTTTCATTACTCATCAGCTTGCGCACCCGTTTCAGCAGCAACGGTATCAGATAAAGCCCGACAACCAGCCATAACACCAGGAAGAACACCAGTTTTACCAGGCTATACACCATCTCCGAGCCTTCGAAATGGGCACTGACCGCCATCGTGGAAAGCATCACCATCAGCACTATGGCCAGAATATCTTCAATAATCAGGATACCCAACACGACGCCTGCAAAATGCTGCTGGCGCAAACCCATATCATCGAAAGCTTTATAGACAATGGTTGTGGACGACATGGCAATCATACCTCCCAAATAGATGCAATCCATCTGTTTCCATCCGAACATCCAGCCTACCGAAACGCCGATGACTATCATGCAGAGGATAATAGTGCAGGCAGATATGACGGCAGAACTGCCTACCTTCAGCAATTTTTTCATACTGAACTCCAATCCCAAAGCGAACAATAGGAAGATGACACCTATTTCCGACCACAGATGGATATTAGCCTCATCGGTCACCGACGGAGTAAACTGAAAATGCGGACTGCACAAAAAACCTGCTACGATATAACCTAAGACCAAAGGTTGTTTCAGCTTTTTAAACACAAGCGTCATGATTCCGGCACAAATCAAAATCAATGCCAAATCGCTGATAAGGGGGGCTAACTGGGACATATTGTTCGGTACTTATTAGAAATTCCATACAAATGTAAGAAAAAAACCGATAGTTGCAATACGATAAGACAGGAATCAAGAAAAAACCGCACAACCATGCGTCATAGGTTTTTTTTGACTAACTTTGCAACGCATAAAACATGCATGTCCACTACAAGCTGCATCCCTCAAAATGAAGATATATGGATAGCAGACGGACATGTATCTAACAGAAACATATATGATAGTTTGTATAGCCGAAAAGCCCAGTGTGGCACGCGACATAGCCGACGTACTGGGAGCCACACAGAAAAAAGAAGGATACATCGAAGGGAATGGATACCAAGTGACTTGGACATTCGGACACCTCTGCACATTGAAGGAACCGCACGAATATACGCCTGCATGGAAAGCATGGTCGCTCTCCAGCCTGCCGATGATTCCCCCTCGTTTCGGCATCAAGCTAATCGAAGACCCGGGCATAAAAAAACAATTCCAGACTATCGAACGCCTGATGCAGGCAGCCGATGAAATCATCAACTGCGGTGATGCCGGGCAGGAAGGCGAACTTATCCAGCGATGGGTGATGCAGAAAGCCGGCGCACGCTGTCCGGTAAAACGTCTGTGGATATCCTCGCTGACCGAAGAAGCGATACGGGAAGGCTTTGCCAAACTGAAAGACCAGACCGAATTCCAATCGCTGTACGAAGCTGGACTGAGCCGTGCCATCGGCGACTGGCTGTTGGGGATAAATGCTACCCGGCTTTATACACTGAAGTACGGGCAAAACCGTCAGGTGCTTTCCATCGGACGGGTACAAACCCCTACCCTTGCCCTTATTGTCAACCGCCAGCAGGAAATAGAGCATTTCGTCCCCAAACAATATTGGGAACTGAAAACCGTATATCGGGACACGACGTTCAGCGCCATCGTGCGCAAGAGCGATGAAGAGTTAGCCGAAGAAGCCGCACAAAACACGGCTTCGCCTTCAGCCAAAAAGACAGCCAATAAAGAAGACGCCAACCGGGGAATCCCACCTATCACAGACGAGGCTACAGGCAAAGCACTATTGGAACGCATCAGCCAAGCTCCCTTTACCGTTACCGATATCAGCCTGAAGAAAGGGACAGAAGCTCCTCCCCGCTTGTTCGACCTGACTTCGCTGCAAGTGGAATGCAACAAGAAATTTGCCTACTCGGCAGACATGACCTTACAACTTATCCAGTCGCTTTACGAAAAGAAAGTGGCGACTTACCCGCGTGTAGACACCACTTTCCTGAGCGATGACATTTATCCCAAATGTCCCAAGATACTGGAAGGGTTGAAAGACTATACAGCTCTTACAACTCCGCTTGCCGGAAAGACCCTTATCAAATCGAAAAAGGTATTCGACAACTCAAAAGTGACAGACCACCACGCCATCATCCCTACCGGAGTGCAACCGCGGGGATTGACCGATATGGAAAAGAACGTATTCGACCTGATAGCCCGCCGTTTCATTGCTGTATTCTATCCCGATTGCAAATACTCGACCACCACAGTCATCGGAGAAGCGGACAGCATCGAGTTCAAGGTAAGCGGCAGACAGATACTCGACCCCGGCTGGCGTGTCGTCTTCGGCAAAGAGCCGAACAACGAAGCCAAGGAAGGAGAAGAAGAAAGCGCATTGCCCGCTTTTACCAAAGGAGAAAGCGGACCGCATACGCCTGCCTTGAACGAAAAATGGACCCAACCGCCCAAGCCTTATACCGAAGCCACCTTGCTTCGGGCCATGGAAACCGCCGGTAAACTGGTAGACAACGAAGAATTGCGCGATGCCTTAAAAGAAAACGGCATCGGACGTCCGTCTACCCGTGCGGCAATCATCGAGACCTTGTTTAAGCGCCATTATATCCGTAAAGAACGCAAAAACCTGATTGCCACCCCAACCGGAGTGGAACTAATCGGACTGATACACGAGGAATTGTTGAAATCGGCAGAGCTGACCGGCATCTGGGAAAAGAAACTGCGCGAAATAGAACGCCATAGTTACGATGCCAAACAATTCTTAGATGAACTAAAGCAAATGGTCGGCGAGATAGTCCACAGCGTATTGAGCGACAATACCAACCGGCGTGTCAGCGTTACGGTAGAAGAACCTGCACGCAAGACAGTCGCCAAAGAAGCGCCCAAGAAGAAAAAAACAACCACAACCAAACGGGCCAAGAAAGCGGTTAAGGTCGACGATGCCTTGCCTGAAGGCGATGCCATCATCGGAATGAAATGTCCGCTATGCGGAAAAGGAACCATCTTGAAAGGGAAAACCGCTTACGGTTGTTCGGAATGGAAGAACGGTTGCACCTTCCGTAAACCGTTTGCTTGAATCATTCACCACAGATTGAACAGATTCTACTTGATTCTAAAAATAAGCTCAAGGAAATCTGTTCTATCTGTGGCATTGCCATTACAAGGCAAAAACAACTTGCTCGGGCAGGTATCCGCTCCGGATACGCCACTCCTGCGGATAAAGGTTGTTGGCACGATTGCCAATATTCTTCACAAATCCTAAAGCCATTCCTTTATACCTTATTAATATATAACCTCGCTCGACATTCGCATCCAAGGCAAACGCCTCTTTCCGTAAATAGGCTATCGCTTGTTCATAATCGACTTCCACAACAGGAAAGACCTTGTCATTCCTACAGGCTGACATCGCCAGAGAATGAGAAGGAATCAAGTCTTTCCCTTTAAGTTCCGCCAGCTGAATACCTCCGCTCATCACACGCATCTTGTCCCGAAGCCGATTATAAACCTCCTGATAAGCAAGCGGGAAAGCCATTACCCGTCCTTGGTCAACCATAAACGAATAGGCATCGGCATTTTTTATCCACGCCTTGACTTCTTGGGGCACGACCGGCAGTTTGCCTTTCTCCTTGCTGCCCTTGCTCTTTTTTCCCTTACGGGACACGATAAAGTCATCCGCATCCGACTCCCCTGTCTTCCGCAAGACTGCCATAAACAGTCCTTCTCCTTCCGTACGGTGAGGCAAGAAACGATAAACCGGAAACTCTGTTTCTGTCAGATTCCCTACAATACCCCATTCCGGCTGCACTTCTACCGGCAATATTTCAGCTCCCAATTCCTCGGCTATCCATGCCACATTGTCCTCGTTCTCTTCCCGATTATAGGTACACGTGCTATACACCAGCAATCCTCCCGGTTTCAAGCAAGGCCAGATATCGTGCACAATGCGCCGCTGACGCTGCCAACAAAGTGTCACATTCTCTACGCTCCACTCTTCCACAGCCACCGGATCTTTTCGGAACATTCCTTCTCCCGAACAAGGCACATCGGTCAAGATAATATCAAACAATTCACCCAAACAAGCGAAATCTGCCGGGTCATTATTTAATACCACCGTATCAGGATGACCCCACTTCGTCATATTCTCAGCCAATATCTGTACACGACCACGCATCACCTCGTTTGCCACCAGCAGACTGCCTTCGGGAAGCACCGAACGTGCCAATGTCGACTTTCCACCCGGCGCTGCACAAAGGTCAAGCATCACCACCGGATCGGACACATATTGTTTCAACACTTGTTCCAGGAACATCGACGAAGCCTCTTGCACATAATAGCAACCGGCATGGAAGAAAGGGTCGAAGGTAAACGTAGGACGTGAAGACAGGTAATATCCCGTATCACACCACGCTACCCTGTGGCTATCATCCGGCATCTTGTCCGTTTTCAGTCGGTTTACACGGATACTCACCGGAGATTCCTTCTCTATCAACGCCTCACGCATGGCAGCAAACTGCTCCTCGCCAAGCAAGGCAGTGGTTCTGGTTATAAAATCAACTGGAAGATTTATCATACATTTACAAAGCCTCTATTTCCTCGATAGTCCATGTCCTTACACCTTACATCGAAATGCTGTTTTTCTTGAAAGGTGCATCAAGTGCCAACTCAACCGGTAAATATTCGATTTCCTTAATTTCTTCCTCCGGAGTTTCGAAAGGCAACAAAGCATTCAAAAAACGGATAATTATATCAGGATGTTTGCCGAACACTTTCTTGAAAGTGAGGTCGGTCATAGGACTCAGGTATCTCATAACATACAAGATTTATGCAAAGGTACAAAATCAATACATATCAGACAAATGATTTGGCACAGGAACAAACTCCGTCAACGGAAAAACCCTACTTTTCTTCATCGCTTTCACTGATAATCGAAGCTTTTTGCCTACCTTTGCCGGAAAAAGCAAAAAAACATCCTATCAAAATGAAACAATACTTAGACCTGCTCAGACATATCCGAACAGAAGGCGTACAGAAGCACGACCGCACGGGGACAGGAACCATCAGTACCTTCGGATACCAGATGCGCTTCAACCTCGCCGACGGTTTCCCACTGATAACGACCAAGAAACTACATTTGAAATCCATCATCTACGAACTGCTTTGGTTCTTACGTGGAGACACCAATGTAAAATACTTGCAAGAAAACGGTGTACGCATCTGGAACGAATGGGCAGATGCCGACGGCAACCTGGGTCATATCTACGGATACCAATGGCGTTCGTGGCCCGACTACGAAGGAGGATTCATCGACCAGATAAGCGAAGCCGTGGAGACCATCAAGCATAATCCCGACTCACGCCGCATCATTGTCAATGCCTGGAATGTAGCAGACCTGAAGAATATGAACCTGCCGCCCTGCCACATGTTCTTCCAATTTTACGTGGCAAACGGACGGCTGAGTCTGCAAATGTACCAGCGTAGTGCCGACTGTTTCTTAGGGGTACCGTTTAATATCGCTTCGTATGCCCTGCTCTTGCAGATGATGGCGCAAGTGACGGGACTGGAAGCCGGTGACTTCATCCATACGCTGGGTGACGCGCACATCTACCTGAACCATCTGGAACAAGTAGACCTGCAACTGACCCGCGAACCGCGTCCGCTTCCCAAGATGCACCTGAACCCGGACATCAAAGACATCTTCGACTTCAAATACGAAGATTTCGAGCTGAGCGACTATAATCCGTGGCCACACATCGCAGGCAAAGTATCCGTATAACCACAAGGAATTAAAGCAGAATTATGATTACCATCATCGCAGCCGTCAACCGAAACCGCGGACTGGGTTTCGAGAACAAACTATTGTATTGGTTACCCAACGACTTGAAACGCTTCAAGGCACTGACCACAGGGCATACCATCATCATGGGAAGAAAAACATTCGAGTCGCTTCCGAAAGGAGCATTGCCTAACCGAAGAAATATCGTACTAAGCAAAGGGAATGCCTGTTTCCCCGGTGCCGAATGTTTCCATTCATTGGAAGAGGCACTTGCGCAATGCACTCCGGGAGAAGATATCTATATCATCGGCGGAGCCAGCCTGTATGCCGAAGCGATGCCTCTTGCCGACCGGCTTTGTCTGACTGAAATCGAGGATACGGAGACAGAAGCCGATGTGTTCTTTCCTGCATTTGACACAGACACATGGAAGGAAACCAAACGCGAAATACACACTACCGATGAGAAGCATGCCTACGCTTATAGCTTTGTAGACTACGAACGGAGATAACCTCACATCACCGCCTCTGACGGAAGAATGCTTTCATCAGGGCGGCACATTCTTCTTTCATCACCCCCGACACGACTACCGTTTTGGGGTGAAGCGCATCGGGCGCATAACGACAATAACCGCGTTTCTCGTCTTCAGCACCGAACACCAGCTTGCCGATTTGCGCCCAAGCTATGGCTCCGGCACACATCACGCATGGTTCAACGGTAACGTAAAGCGTGCAATCGGTCAGGTATTTGGCACCCAAAGCATTGGCAGCCGCCGTGATAGCCTGCATCTCGGCGTGTGCCGTCACATCGTTTAGTGTTTCGGTCAGGTTATGCGCACGGGCTATGATACGGTCGCGACATACTACAACCGCTCCTACCGGCACCTCTCCCCGTTCCGCCGCTTTCCCGGCTTCTACTAAAGCTTGCTTCATATAAAATGCATCGTCTGCCATATATCACCTCCGCATATCGTGTTCTTTAAATAAAGTGGGATAATCTTCCTCCATCTTCTGATGAATGAACGTCAAAACCGTTTCCCTGAACCAACGTGCCTTGTTGGTTATCTGATAATGTTTCAGGTAACGCTCTATAATCTGCGCCTCCTCCTCACTGAGCAGACACACCATTCTCCGCCTTCGTGGAGGCACAGAGGCAGGCACTTTCTTCCGTTTCTTTCCGTTATTCATCATGGCGCAAAATTAACGCTCTTTTTCTTTATCTGCAAAACTGATACGGATTAAAAATCGAAAATGTAAGGGAATGCGGACAGATTTGCGTAACTTTGCGCACAAAAAAGGAGCGATATGGCAGAACACAACGACCTGGGAAAGGAAGGTGAGAACGAAGCGGCGCGCTATCTGACCGAAAAAGGCTATTACATCCGGCACCGGAACTGGCGCAGAGGCAAGAACGAACTGGACATCGTGGCGGAAAAAGACCGCCAACTGGTCTTCGTAGAAGTAAAAACCCGACGAAACGAGACTTACGGACATGCTGAAGACGCGGTCAACAACCGGAAAATACGTACGCTGGTCTCGCTGGCAGACTCCTATATCAAGCTGTATGGCATCGACCTCCCGGCACGCTTTGACATCATTACGGTGATAGGCGAAAAGCCTCCGTTCCATATCGAACACATCGAAGATGCCTTTCTGCCTCCTATTTGGTAAAAACATAATAAAACGACAAACCGATGAAAATTCCCGAACCTATATCCTTGCAGGAAACCACTTCCACCAACACTTATCTTGCCGACCTGTGCAACCGTATGCCTCAAAAAGACCTGACCTGTGTATATACTTCCTACCAAACAGCCGGTCGCGGACAACGAGGCAACAGCTGGGAATCGGAACCAGGAGCGAACCTATTGTTCAGCTTCGTGGTCTATCCCGCGCACCTCGAAGCCGAACGTCAGTTCTTTCTTTCGCAAGTCACAGCGCTTTCTATTACCGATGTATTGTCGGGGTATGCAGAAGACATCGCCATCAAATGGCCCAATGACATCTATTGGAAAGACCGGAAACTATGCGGTACCCTCATCGAAAACGACCTGACAGGCAAATACATCAGCCGCTCCATTTCGGGTACAGGCATCAACCTGAACCAAAAACATTTTGTAAGCGACGCTCCCAATCCGGTCTCGCTTACGCAAATCACCGGCGACACATACCGGCCGGAAGAAATCTTACGCCAAGTGATGCAACGCATCGGCTGGTATTACCGCCTGTTACAAGACAGACAGACCGATGAAATAGCCGACCGCTACAAAAGGCTGTTATACCGTAAAGACGGCTTTTACACCTATCGCGACCGCGAGGGAATCTTCCAAGCCTGCATACGCGACGTAGAACCTTCGGGCAGACTGATACTGGAGGACTCGGAAGGACAATGCCGGAAATACCTGTTCAAGGAAGTCGCATTCGAATTATAACCCTTATACCTATTTAATATATGTCACCAACAAGCCAACGCATTCTGCATATCGCCATACCTTCCATTATCTCAAACATCACCGTTCCCCTGCTGGGGCTGGTCGATGTCACCATTGTCGGCCATTTGGGCTCTGCCTCCTATATCGGTGCCATCGCTGTGGGAGGCATGTTATTCAATATGATTTACTGGATATTCGGCTTCTTACGGATGGGAACCAGCGGACTGACCGCACAGGCATACGGCGCACACGACCTGCCTGAAGTCACCCGCATCTTGCTCCGTTCGATAGGCATCGGAATGATTCTGGCTTTCATCCTGCTCGTGTTGCAGTATCCCATCCGTGCCGTGGCTTTCCGGTTGATTGATGCCAGCCCTGAAGTGAGGGAACTTGCTTCAGTCTACTTCCACATCTGCATCTGGGGAGCCCCGGCCACGTTAGGGTTATATGGTTTTGCCGGATGGTTCATCGGGATGCAGAACTCCAGATTCCCGATGTTCATCGCCATTACACAAAACGTGGTGAATATTGCCGCCAGCCTCTTTTTCGTATTTATCTGTGACATGAAAGTGGCGGGTGTCGCCCTCGGAACGCTCATCGCCCAATATGCCGGACTCTTAATGGCTTACCTGCTTTGGCTTCGCTATTACCGCCCCCTCCGCAAGTACGTCCAAAGCCGGTCTGTATTCACCCGCACGGCAATGTCACGTTTCTTTCAGGTGAACCGCGACATCTTCCTGCGTACGCTTTGCCTGGTAGCGGTCACCGTGTTTTTCACCTCTACCGGAGCGGCATACGGCGATGTAACGCTTGCCGTCAATACCCTGCTGATGCAACTTTTCACCCTGTTTTCTTACATCATGGACGGCTTTGCTTACGCCGGCGAAGCACTGACCGGCAAATACATCGGCGCACGCAACCGCACGGAACTCCGCCTGACCGTCCGCCATCTTTTCGGATGGGGCATCACGCTTGCCTTGTTCTTCACCTTATTATATGGCATCGGAGGCAAAGGTTTCCTCGGCCTGCTCACCAACGAACAGGAAGTCATCGATGCGTCGGGAGCCTATTTCTATTGGGTGCTGGCTATTCCGCTTGCCGGCTTTTCCGCCTTCCTGCTCGACGGCATCTGCATCGGCGCCACTGCTACCGGCATCATGCTGAAAGGCATGATTGTAGCCTCCGCCGGCTTTTTCCTTATCTATTACGGCTTGCATGATTCACTCCAGAACCATGCCTTATGGATGGGATTCATTGTCTATCTCGCTCTGCGAGGCATTGTACAAGCGGTGCTTGTCACACGGACATCACGACCAATATTATAAACCCATTATTTCCTATGTTTCATACAATTCTTCTCCGTCTGCGCCGCGACATACGTTTACGCTTCCAGCACAGCCAACGGTTCCGCAACTGCCAGCCGCTCAAGCCTGCTACTACCACCAGGATGAAAACCACGATGCCGCTGTTCAGGTTATCGCCCTTGACACGCGACCATATTTCGAGCACGTCTACCGTCTTATCACCGAAATCACGTATCATCGAACAACGCTCTACGACCGAAATGTCGGGATATTGAGTCGCTCTCAACTTGACATCCGTAGCCTCCGGTCCGAAGAAATAACTGGCATCCACCCCTTCTGTCAAGGTAGAGTCGATGCTTGCCTCCATAATTTCGGACGAAGCGATAGAGCATACATAGCCAGTAGCCTCCATATTGCGTAAAGCGATATCGGGGCGGCACAGGAAATTGATGAAATAGCTTGCCGCCTTCCGGTTCTTGGCATATTTCGGTATCACCCATCCGTCATACCAGATATTGCTTCCTTCACGCGGCACTTCGTATGCCAGCTCCACACCTACCGTGCGGGCTTCTTCGATAGCCCATTGGGCATCGCCGCTCCACGTCATATTAATCCACGCCTTGCCCTTGGTCATCATTTCCTTGCCGAAGTCGGCTTCCCATCCTGCCACATTGGGCTTCAACAACTTCAGGTATTTCTCTACCGTATCCATTGCTGCCGGCGAATAGTCGTTCATCAGCTGCGCTACCGATTCTTTGCCTGTAGCCAACTCCTTGCGGTAAGCATACAGCAACGCCGTGCCGTATGCGTCGCGATACGAATCCTTCATCAGAATCTTGCCGGCATAACGCTTGTCCCATAAACACTCCCAGGTAGACATTTCTTCGGCTGTAACGTATTCCGTATTATAGAGCAAGCCTGCCGTTCCCCACATATAGCATACCGCATAGCGGCTTACAGGATTTTCCGCCGTTCCCAAACGGTCCAATTGCCGGCGGATGTAAGGTGCCACACCTTTCATATAATTAGGTGAACGGGCAAATGTGGTATCAATGGGCAAAAGCAACCCTTTACGAAACATCCGCTCGATGATATACTCCGAAGGACAAACCACATCGAAATCCTCGTGTCCTTTCTCTATCTTCGTCAGCATAATCTCGTTGATGTCGAACGTCTGATACACGATACGGATATCCTCTCCGGTCTCTTCCTTATAATAGGCACAGAAATCGTCCAGCACTCCTTCGCCGATATAGTCTGCCCAATTATATACTTTCAATATGTTCTCACGCGGCTCGCCGGTATTGTAACATCCGGTCAATGCCAGACAAACCAATATCCATCCGATAACTATCTTTCTCATTCCGCCTTCTCAATTCTTCATTTTCAACTCTTCATTCTTCACTCTCCCTGCCTTCCGGTTGATGACAATCAGCAATGCCAGTATAACGATGAATATCAAGGCAGACAACGGACGAAGCTCCGGCGTCAAGCCTCCCTTGCGGGCATCGGCATAAATATAGGTGGAAAGAGTCTCCAGCCCCTGGTTGCCGATGGTGAAAACCGTCACGGCAAAATCGTCAATCGATATGGTCAGCGCCAATAAGAAACCGCTAATCATTCCCGGACGGATTTCGGGAATGATAATCTTCCACAATGCCTGCATCGGCGTTGCTCCCAGGTCGAGGGCGGCTTCATACAGATTCGGATTCATCTGTTTGAGGCGAGGCAACACGCTCAGCACCACGTAAGGGGTGCAAAAAGTAATGTGCGCAAGGACTACCGTAGTAAAGCCTTGCGTAATGCCCAGCGACACAAACAGAAGGAACAGCGAAATACCGGTAATGATGTCCCCGTTCAAGATAGGAATGGTATTGATGAATCCCATGGCTTTCCGGCTCCGCACCCGCAGGTTAAAGATGCCGATAGCCGCAAGACTTCCGAGCAAGGTAGAAGCCGTAGCCGCGATGAAAGCTATCAGAATGGTATTGACAAAAGCATTCATCAGCGAATGATGGGCACCGGTATCGAGCAACGACTCGTACAGCTTCAGCGAGAAGCCGCTCCAGTTGCCCAAGACCTTGGCATCGGTGAACGAATAAATCACGATAATCGCTATCGGGGCATACAGAAGAATCAGCAGCACCCACAGATATACTTGTCCGACAATACGTCTTACCACGGCTCACCTCCTTTCTCTACCTTGTTCTTGTCTTCCGAACTGAAAAGCGAAGTGGCGGCAATCAGGAAGAGCATAATGAGCGAAAGGGCAGCCCCGTAATTCCAAAGGCTGTTGTTGATATTCTCCTGAATGGTCGTACCAAACAGCTTGATGTTGTTCATCGTGAGCAGTTCGGCAATGGCAAAGGTGGATATGGTAGGCATAAACACCATCATAATGCCGCTCACCACACCGGGCATCGACAAAGGGAACACCACTTTCCAGAACACCTGAAACGAATCGGCTCCCAGGTCCTGAGCCGCTTCGATGTAGCTGCGGTCCATCTTCTGAAGCGTGTTATAGATAGGATAAATCATAAAAGGGATAAAGTTGTAAATCATACCGAATATCAAAGCGCCTTCGCCCAAGGGCAAACGGAAAAAGTCGAACAAAGCTACCGTGGCAAGTGTACGCACCAGGATGTTCACCCACATCGGAAGAATAAACAGCATAATCAGCGTGCGGGCGTAACCTAACTTCTTGCAGTTGCTCAATATCCACGCTGCCGGATAGCCCAGCACGATGCATCCCACGGTGGTAATCATCGCTATGCCGATGGAGTAAACAAACGTGTTGACCGCTTCAGGATGGTCGAAAAACTTCCGGAAGTTCTCCAGCGTCAGCCTGCCGGCATCGTCGGTGAAGGCATACACCACAATCAGAAGCAAGGGGACAATCACAAAAATGACGGAAAAGATAAGATAAGGCAAAACCCAGCTTTTCCGTGAAACAAAAAACCGAACAATCCTTGTCATTTCGTCTTATCAGTTACAGGGGTTACACGAATGGCTTCGGGCGGAATGGTGATGCCCACACGGTCGCCGTCATCCCACACATCGTTGGTATCGACATATACATTCTCGTCCCAGTCGGAAAGCACCGTCAGGTGATAATGGTTGCCCTTGTAAAGGATGAACTTCACCTCGCCCGTCAGCATGCCGTCCTCCTCGTTATCCTGAAGAATAACTTTGCCGAAGTCCACTTCCACCTTGGCATCTTGACCGCCATACACTGAAGCAGGCATCGCCGAGGGCAGACATTCGAACGTACATCCCAGAAACTCCACGTGCGTGCCGTCAATGATTTTCGCCTCAAACGTATTGCAAATCCGCTCCTTCTTCATAATATGGATATCGAAAGGCTTTACCAGCAAGCCGACTTCCATACCAGCCTCGAAAGCGTGATAGTCTTGCACGATAAACTCATAGTCGTCTACCGCCACTGCCATCTCGTAGTGCACGCCCTTGAAGATGCACGACTGCACTACGCCACGCAGCTGGGCGCGCTTGGTCACGGGGAAAATATACAAGTCCTCCGGGCGTATCACCACATCGACAGGCACATCTTCGCCAAAGCCTTCATCGACACATTCGAATTCGTGACCGCAGAAACGCACCAGCTTGTCACGCACCATTGTGCCGTTCAGGATGTTGCTCTCGCCGATGAAGTCCGCCACAAACGAATTGACAGGTTCGTTGTAAATGTCCGTAGGCGTGCCTATCTGCTGGATGCGTCCCTCACTCATCACCACGATGGTATCGCTCAAGGTCAATGCCTCTTCCTGGTCGTGGGTGACATAAACAAAGGTAATCCCCAGCCGGCGGTGCATTTCCTTCAGCTCCATCTGCATATCCTTGCGCATCTTCAGGTCGAGGGCCGCAAGCGGTTCGTCCAGCAGCAACACTTCCGGTTCGTTTACAATGGCACGGGCTATGGCTACCCGCTGCTGTTGTCCGCCCGAAAGCGAGTCGACGTCACGATACTCATAATCGGTCATTCCCACCATACGCAACGCCACCTTTACCTTCCGCTCGATGTCCGCTTTGGGCATCTTCTTCAGCTTCAGCCCGAAGGCGATGTTGTCGAACACGTTCAGGTGCGGGAACAAAGCGTACTTCTGAAACACGGTATTGATGGGACGACGGTAAGGAGGCGTCTGTGTCACCTCCTGCCCGCTGATGTAAATCTCGCCTTCCGATGCGGTATGAAACCCTGCCAGCAGGCGGAGCAAGGTGGTTTTCCCACATCCCGAAGGCCCCAGGATGGTCAGGAACTCGCCCTTGCGCACGTACAGATTCACGTGGTCAAGGGCTGTTTTCTCGCCAAAATACTTCGACACGTCCTTTATCTCGATAATCGGTCTGCTATCTGTCTGCATATCTCTTTTTTGTTTTCAGCGTGCAAAGGTACAGAATATATTCAGTAATATCGTTACAATAAGATGATTTTTCAATATCTCTTGCCATCTGCAATGACAGACGGCCTTATTTCTGTAATCGTGGTAACATCATCTGTAATTCATTTACAAATGTATGGGAAGAATGTTGTAAATTTGCATCCGGGAAAAGACATAAAACACTAAATAGAACTATGCAACTGATTAAAGACAAAGAATTCGGAGGCGAACGCCCCTTGTTCGCTTCGCACGACCTTCACCTGGACAATGTGACCATACGCGAAGGCGAGTCGGGCATCAAAGAGTGCAGCAACATCGTGGCTACCAACTGCCGCTTCGAGGGGAACTATCCTTTCTGGCACGTACACGGATTTACCATCGACCACTGTTATTTTGCTGTAGGCGGACGCTCGGCACTCTGGTATTCCGACCATCTGGTAATGAAAGACACGGTCATCGACGCGCCGAAAATGTTCCGTGAGATGAATGATATCGACATAGAAAACGTACAAATGAACGATGCCGACGAAGTGTTCTGGCGGTGCAACCGCATCCGCGTGAAGAACCTCAAGCTGCACGACGGGACTTATCCGTTTATGTTCAGCAACGATATCTATGTGGACGGGCTGGAAAGTGACAGCAAATATGTCTTCCAATACGTGAAGAACGTGGAAATCCATCACGCGAAGATTACGACCAAAGATGCCTTCTGGGAAGTGGAGAATGTAACTATCTACGATTCGGAACTGAACGGCGAATACCTGGGCTGGCATTCGAAGAACCTGCGTCTGGTGAATTGCCACATCTCGGGCGAGCAACCGCTGTGCTATGCCGAAAACCTGATATTGGAAAACTGCACCTTCGACCCGTCGTGCGACCGTGCTTTCGAATACAGTACTTTACAGGCAGACATCCGCGGGGCTATAACCAACATCAAGAACCCGACATCGGGACACATCACAGCAGACAGCATCGGTTCCGTCACCCTGGACGAAAACATCAAGGCGCCAGCCGACTGCGTAATTGAAGAAAGAAACAAGTAAATGAAGAATGAAGAATTAAGAATGAAGAATAGAAAACATCCACTAATTCTTCATTCTTAATTCTTCATTCTTCATTTAATCAGTTCTTCATTTATTAAAGCTTATCGTATTCCTCATCCGATACCGGTTCCAGCCATTCGTTGGAAGTATTCTCACCGGGAACTTCGAAAGCCAAATGAGCAAACCAGCTATCGGCAGCCGCGCCGTGCCAGTGCTTTACATTGGCAGGAATATGGATGACATCGCCCGGAAGCATCTGTACGGCAGGCTTGCCTTCTTCCTGATACCAGCCGCGTCCGGCTACACAAACCAGCATCTGACCGCCTCCTTTCGTAGCGTGATGAATGTGCCAGTTGTTACGGCAACGCGGTTCGAAAGTCACATTCGAGAATGCTACCTGTTCGCGTGAAACGGGTGCCAGGTAACTGTTACCGATAAAATACTTCGCGTATGCGGTATTAGGTTCACCAATCGGGAAAATCATTTCACGCTGGAAAGCGGCTTTTCCGTTATCATCCGCAACATCTTCCGCCCATACCTCCGTAGCCAGACGGAAAGCTCCCCACGCATTGGGCCATCCGGCATAGAAAGCAACGTGAGTCAACAGTTCGGAAATCTCGGTACGGGTCACGCCGTTGCTTTTAGCAAATTGCAAGTGATGGGTAAGCGAAGAGTCGATAATGCCTTTGCCTACCAAGGTAGCAATGGTAATCATACTGCGGTCGTGCGGGCTCAGTCCCGGACGATTCCATACCTCACCGAAGAGGATGTCATCGTTTACTTTCGCAAATTCGGGAGCGAACTCTCCCAACTGTGTACGACCAGCAGTCTGTGTAATCTTTTCTTGTGCCATAATACATTGAATATTAGTTGTTGATACAAGCATCCCCAAGAGGAGTGCCTTCTTGATGTTCAGTCGAAACGGTTTCATAGGTAATCGCTTTTAATGGTTATCTCTACGCACAAAGATAAACGCTTTCTCCCAATTACCGCCTAACCAAATCACAGATGATTGTACCAGATTTACAGAAATGAAGAATTAAAAATTAAGAATGAAGAATTAAGAATGAAGAATAGAAAACATCCACTAATTCTTCGTTCTTCATTCTTCATTTATTAAAGTAGGTGTCCAACAGCCGTTTGGCAGCGGAAAACGAAGTTGTCTTACCCGAGAGTACCTGCTCTTCTTCGTGTGCCAGCATCGGCATTACGATGGGATGGGTATAGAAACGATCGCGCAATTGTTCATTGATGGTTTCGTACATCCAATATTTCGCCTGCTCGTTGCGACGGTGCTCGAAGTAACCGTTTGCCTTGACGAAAGCAAAGTATTCGTCAATCATATCCCAGATTTCCTGAATGCCGATACCATAGAAGCCGGAATAAGTCAAGACCTTCGGTATCCAGCCCGATTCGGGCGCCGGAAACAAATGAAGGGCGTTACGAAAATGAGCAGCGGCCAGTTTTGCCTTCTCGATGTTGTTGCCGTCCGCCTTATTGATAACGATACCGTCTGCCATCTCCATGATGCCTCGCTTGATACCTTGCAGCTCGTCACCCGTCCCGGCAAGCTGAATCAGCAAGAAGAAGTCTACCATCGAGTGGACAGCCGTCTCGCTTTGCCCTACTCCGACCGTCTCTACAAATATCTTGTCGAATCCGGCAGCCTCGCAAAGGATTATGGTCTCGCGCGTCTTGCGGGCTACACCTCCCAATGAACCGGCTGTAGGACTGGGGCGGATAAACGAATCGGGATGAACGGAAAGCTTCTCCATACGGGTCTTGTCGCCTAAGATACTTCCTTTCGACCGTTCACTGCTGGGGTCTATGGCAAGTACGGCAAGTTTGCCACCTTTTTGCAAAACGTGCAAACCGAAGACATCAATCGAAGTGCTCTTGCCGGCACCGGGCACACCGCTGATTCCTACACGAATGGAATTACCCGAGAAAGGAAGACACTTTTCGATGACCTCCTGCGCCAAAGCCTGGTGTTCGTGCTTGACGCTTTCTATCAACGTAACTGCCTGACTCAGCACCGTAATATCTCCTTTCAAGATGCCTTCTACATACTCGCCCGCGGTAAACTGCCGGCGCCGTGCCCGTTTTCTTGCTTTCAGGTAAGGATTCACATTGGTGGGTTGGTCTATTCCTTTGTTTACAGTCAACCCTTTGTATTCATTACTGTTCTCGGGGTGTTCCATAGTTTTTTATTTTTAAGGAGTTAGAGAAGTTATAGTATAGTAGTTAAGGAGTTAAGAAGTTAAGTAGTTAAGTAGTTAAGTCAATACATTTTATTGACGTTTACATCCTCAAAACTATTGGCTTTAACTTCTAACGGAGCGAAGCGGAGTAATAACTCCTTTAACTTCTAAGAAGAAAAGCTATTGACTTAACTCCTTAACTTCTTAACTCCTTTAACTACTTATTATTTAATTTCGCTTTCACCCGGACCGTAACCGAAGGCTTTGCCGGGTCGTTCGTTATCATCAGCACACGTGGTGTTCCTTTTACACGGGAGAGATTTTCCGCCAATACCGTAATCTTCATCTTCGTCGACTCGCCCGGTTTCAATACCGTCTTTTTCAGGCTGACTCCAAGCGCAATACTGTTCACTTGCATATCCTGAATTTCCAGATTCGACTTGCCTGTATTGGTGATTATCACATTCTGCGACTTCTTCTGCGTAGGCTTTAAATCGGGAAAGTCCAACTGGGTAGCGGAAAGCGAGATTTGCGGAGGATTGTTTTTCTGTTGCTCGGTCATATTGGAAAAATCGGGCAAAAGCACAACCGATACCGGAATCTCGTTATCGCTCCCTACCTTGTCGCCGGGGAAACGTGACAAGTAGACCGAAGCACGCGTAATGCCTAACTTGGGAAGTTTTTCCGTATCAAGCGTCACTACAATCTTTCCGTTCTTTCCTCTTCCCAAGACCTCGGGAGTAGCCTTTGCGGACAGATAGGGCGGCAGATGCATCAATACCGGCGCATAAGTCTTACTCGACGTATTGGCTACCAATATCGTCACTTCGGGACGGTCGCCCTTATTGACATTCTCAAACTCGATTTCCTCCTGATTCAAGCGTACCGAGCCGAACCCGTACGGATGGGTAAACGAATAGTTCTTGGCATCGGCTGTCACCTCTCCGTTGAACTCCAGGTAAATAGGCAGGGGATTGGCATTGCAATACACGCCGACTTCCTTATAGAAATGTCCGATGGCTTCGGCATCGAAGACCGCGCTTACCGTTCCTTTCCCTCCTGCCGGTATGGGATGTTTCGTCCAGTCGACACTGACACATCCGCACGAAGCGGTTACGTTCGAGATAACCAAAGGCTTGTCGCCGGTATTGGTAAACGAATAAGTAACCGTAGTCGGATTGCGCCAAAGGAGATAGCCCAAATCCTGCTTCTCACGGTCGAACGTGATTTTCGGCTGAGCGTATGCCGAAAGCACCGTACCGAGCAATATGCTGAATAAAAATAGAATACGTTTCATCATCTTTTGTCTATTCTGAATTTGAGAGAACAAAGATAAAGAGAAAATCAATGACGAACAAAAATTAAAGCAACAAGTTGACAAGCAAGCGGGGCGGCAATGCGCCGGATAGTTTATATTGTCCGACGCATTGCCGCCCCGCTTGTCTATTCTCAATCTATTCCACGACCCATGTCTCGCCAGCCGTATACCCGCTATATTCCGGAGCATAAGCCGACTGAACGGTGGCGCTTCCTGCCTGATAAGTCCCGGCACGGTCTATATAGACGGTGTATTCCAACTGATAGGTGCCTTTCCGCATCCGGTCGATAAAGAAGGAAACAGAGGCGTCACGGACTACCTGATAATAACCGATGCCTCCACCCCAGCGGTAACCGGAGAGCTGTTGTTCGGGTTCCATACAAGCCGCACGCTCATCCTTTACCTGAACGAAATCCATATCGCGGTCTGCCGATACCGTCAGACGTACCGTTATCTTATCGCCTACGTGCAGTTCCGCACGGCGGGAAAGCTGTTCGCCATCACGGTAAAACGCCCGTTCGATTTGCAGTCCGGTACCTTTGTCAGGCATTACCTTATCCATATCTTCCAGGTATTGGGCATAAACCACGCCCCATCCCAGTCCTTCGCCGGTACGTTTCATCTTTATTTCACCGGCTTCCGCATCGGTTCCGGTAAAGGTTTTTCGGGTGTATCCCAACGCGTCTTGCGGGGTCTGCCAAGTAGTTGTGCCTACCGTAGCTTCCATCTGTCCGCCTTCGGCAAGCCCATTGCCGCCCATACACAAAAAGGCATACACGGCATCGGCGGTAGATACGGAACTTTCCCACGCCTGTACCTGCTTCTGCTTCAGCAGCCACTGCTTCATCCGGTTCAGCATTTCCGTGTCCGGCGCTATACGGAAGATGGCTTCCATCGCCGCTACCTGAGTCGGAATCTTATAGTTCCGCCATGAGTAAGCGGCTTTCTGCGTATCGAAATACAAGCCTAATTCTTCCGTACCTACAGCATATTCCTTGATGGACTGAACCAGTTCGGATGCCTGTCCCTGCCGGTCTGCCCCCTGCATCACAAGGGCTATCAACGCTTTCTCATAGATGGAATATTCCGCCGAGCGGTTCTCCAGCTTCGAGATGAAATAGCTGTTCACCTGCTTGTCAGCATGGTTGGCTGCCAACGGGTCGAGCGCACATATATATAAATAATGTATAGTCTGCTGGTCGGGAACTACCAGAAGGTCTTTTTCGGCTTCCCGGCGCTTCATTGTTTCGTAGGTTTCCTGCGCTTCTTTCTTCAGATACTCCATCGCACGCACATACATATCGCCAATGCCCGAATCCAATGTCACCTTCATCGCTTGCAGGCGTGCCAGCATCTCCACTATTTGCGTCGTGATATAGCGGCTGTCTGTCATTCCCTTATACCAGCTCCACGAACCGTCGGGCAATTGCAAGGCCTTGAGCTTGCCGATAGCCGTCTGCCGGCGGTTAGCCATCGTGTTCAAGTCGAACAACAAGGCGACACGGCGTTTCTGCTCAGCTTCATCAGCGGCTTCCGCTACCCACGGGGTCTCCGCGAGCAACAGGTTCTTCAGGTCCTGATTACGTTCCAGGTTGCTGAGCAAGGTTTCCTTGTCCGTCCCAGCGGCTTTCCACGCCTTGAACACTTCCTCAATACGCGGATTCGAACGGACGATATGCGAAGCCAATACATTGGCGTAATAAGCCGAAGCCCACGACAAGGCATCTTCTTCCGAAGGATTGCCCAGTACCGGAAGAGCCTGTACGGCATACCAGTCGGGGTTGGCGGTCATCTCTACCGTCAGACGTTTCCCGGTTGCGGTCTTGCTCTGGCGGTTGAACAGGTCTTCCGTAGCGATGACTTTCGTCTCATTGCCGTCCAATTGTACCGGTACCGTCTCGGTCACCCATTGCTTGTCGGTCAGTATCGGCAAATAATGTTGCTCGCCGTCGCTGAACTCGCCTGCCTCAGCCAGGATTTTGCAGACCAGCACCTCATACGTTTCGGGCACCTCGAAAGCAAACCGTACCGTTCCGGTCGCACCCTCCGCTACCGAGAAGGGTTGCGATTCCTTTGCCACCACTTTCCCGCTTACCGGGTCCGACCATTCCATACGTGCCGTTCCCGAAACCGTTTCCATCGACAAGTTAACCAGCGAAGCCGCTATCACGGCACGGTCTCCCCGACGGATGAAACGGGGCAGATTGGGCTGCACCATAAACGGCTTCGAGGTCTTCACCGTATCCGTCAGCAACCCGTAATCCATTGCCCGCGTATGGGCAAAGCCCAGGAAACGCCATTCGGTCAAAGCATCGGGCACGGTAAAGGAAAGGCTGACGTTACCCAACGAATCGGTATGGAGATTGGAATAGAAGAAAGCCGTTTCGGCAAAATTCTCACGCAGGGCAGGCATCAGCACCGGCTCTTCTTCCGCAGTGCATCCGCTATTCCTCTCGGCTATGCTCATCACCACCTGCTCTTGGTCGTTGCCCGCATCGCCTTTCGCCATCGCGAAACCTTCCGGTAAAGCCATATCCGCCTGCATGGATTCTTCTTTGCTTAGCGCAGAAGCCGCCACCATCATTTGAGGTACCGCATTGGTCCGGCTCAACATAATCCCCCCTACTCTCAATCTGCTAAACTGAGGTTGGTAAAGGGTGGTATAATCGCCGTAGAGCCAATCGAGACCGTCGCCGGGATAAGCCGTCGGGAAATCGCCGTACATACGGACACGCTGGAACGCCGTAACGAAACCGGCACGCACATACATGGCAGAGCGCGGGAAAGAAAGCCCGAAGCTCCAATCGTGCTTGCGCAGGACATCCAAAGAAGCGTCGTAAAGCGTTGCCATCAGGCTGGCTTCGGCCGACATACCCGAAGGACGGGTGATGTGGAGCGTCCAAGTCTCCCGCATACCCGGCTGCAATCCGTCGCGGAAAGTCTCCCACTTCATCGTCAAACGCTTATCGGGCACGGGACGTGTCAGAAGCGATTGGTTGGTATATAAATTGCCCTGACGCATGAAGGTAAACGTAACGGTCACCGCATCGCCATACGCCTCACGGTAAGGAAAGCTAAACACCTTCAGTTCCTTATTCAACGTCACCCGGCGGGTCTCGATACGCTTCTGCGCGTCATATACATCAATGAACAGGCAAACCCCTTCCTCGCTTGTGCCGATATAGAAAGCAGGCGCTTCCTCGCCGCCGAATTGCTTCCCGTCCTGATAAAACCAGGCGGTTTCTTCTACCGGCGAAGTACGGTCTGACCAAGAGAAAAGTACAAAGTCCTGCTCTGCCGTGCAAGGACGGCCTTTCTCATCCTGCGCCGAAACTTCCATACGGTACTTGCCCGAAGGCAATGCCCACACACCGGAAGGCACAAACGACTGCATCGACTCTGCCTTGCCCTCGTAGCGCAACTCCTTTTTCCCGCCGTCCTTATCCAAGGCATATACTTTATAGCCGACCTCCACCTTGACGGGTTGGCCGTTCAGGTTCATCGCCTGTATCTGTATGCGCTCCTGCTTTTCACGCATGACGGTCGCATTCAAGCTGTTCAACCGCAAACCGAGCGTCTGTTTTCCGGCAGGCAAAGCCAATTCGCCCTGGCGGGTCTCGCCGGCTCCGTCGGTCACCTCAGCCGACACCTTATATATATAATAGGTATGCTCCGCCTCGTAATCGGGCTCAACCAGTCGGGCGTCGATATAAAACTTACCGTCGGCATCGGTCTGCGTTTCGCCCGAAAGCAATTCGGCAACAGCTCCCTGCCAGCGGAACCACGACATCTCGGTCCGTACAACACGGTATTTCACACGGGCATTGCGCACCGGAGCACCGGCATAAGTCTTCGCCCCGGCAGACACACGCACCGAATCACCCATCGTATAGGCATCTTTGTAAGCGTCAAATGTCACTTCGAAAGTAGGACGCTTGTACTCGTCTATCTGAATGACCTGCGACCGCTGATAACCCGACAGGTAATACTGACCGGGCAACAAACCGTCGGGCAATACGAACTCGTGGGAAAAGACACCGAACGCATCGGTACATACCTCCGCTTCCCCTATCGTCTGAGTACCCGAATACAGCCTCAACTTATCATTGGCTCCTTCCGCCACACGGACAGAGTCGCCCAACTGTTCATAGACCACGCCCGACACATAGACCGTCTGCCCCGGACGGTACAACGAACGGTCGGTAAACAAATCGGCACGTTGCTTCCACTCCGCAGACGGCTGGGCATTCACGATACCGGTACGAGCCACCTGGCCGATAGCCATAAAGTCGTGTCCCGGCGTACGCACATTGTAGTAAACAGAGGTATTTTTCGGCATCGTGATAAGGGTACGCCCGTCGGCATCCGTACGGTGCACGTTCCACAAACCATAATCCGCCTTCGAATTGTAGATATTCAACTTATACGTCACCACCTCCGCATCCGGTATGGGTTGGCCCGTCAGACGGTCGACGGCAATAAACTCCCGCAGGTTTCCCTCTACCGGACGGTCGATGGCCTGATAAGGCGAAACGAACATCACCGCATATTCCGTTCCCTCCTTCTCTCCTTTCGGAATCTGCTTCAACAGGTAGATTCCCTCTTCGGGCAAGGTATATCGCAACACGGTGTCACGCCGGTGGTAATCATCCGTAGGACAAAGCGCATAGAAGCGGGAAGAAACTTTCTTGCCATAGCGCTTAATCAAATCTTCGTGCTTGGTTTCTTCACGGAACTGAAGCAGTGCCGAGGTCGGCGCAAGGTCCAGCCGGTAAAGTTCGAGCGTTACGCCTTCCAGGTTGGCATACGTCAGGTTCACGTCGGTTTCATAACGCGGATAGATAAAAGGTATATTCACGTTCAGCGACGGACGGGTAATGTAGTCTATCTGTGCCTGCAAATCCTTCGTCCAATCGCCTTTGGGATATTTTCTCAGCCCTTCACGAGCCGTCTCCACGGCTTCTGCCAACCGGTCGGCATTCCGATAGGCGACAACCAGCTTTACATAGGCATCCGCACACGCAGGCTGGCCGTCATAAGCCTCAATCAGACTATGCAGACGGGCGATAAGTTCCTCATCCGTAAGGCGGAAAGACTTGAAATTATCCATCCGCTGCTTTTGGAACCAAAGCTTCGCCACCTCGGTCAACAAAGCCGCGTTCAGGTTCTGCTCCTGCTTATAGAAAGCTATCAAGCCGTCATACAGTTCCAGACACGCCTTCGCCTTGGGCAGATGTGAGGGATTATAGATGTCGGACATCTGCCGGACAGCTACGCGGGTGAGCAAATCCAGCAGATTGTCGTCGAAATACCTTTCGCTCTGCTTGCCCGATTCAGTCATCGGGCGGAAAGCCTTGGCAGAGGTATGCCCCAACAGGTCACGAGGCTCTACCGAAGCACGGAAATAACGGATGGCGGCTTCCATGCTGTCCGGCTCGCTGTCCAACATACATCCTCCCACCAGGCTGTTCAGCACGGCACGGGCTATCGTATCTTTCTCCTCCGCCGCCCATTTCTTCAGCGAGGCATATTCAGCCGAGACACTGTCAGGCGTAAGCGACACCTGCGAAGAAGAACGCACCAAAGACGCCTTCATCAGTTGAGGCAGGTTGCGTTCGGCCTTTGCTTTCTCGTAAATCTTCCCTGCCGTTTCGATAACCGACTTGGGCAGGTCTTTCTTCTGATACGTCTCCACTTCTTTCCACAACCGGTCATAGCTTTGCGCCAGGATGGGGAAAGGCAACAGACCGATGATTATCATCATCAGTCCGCGCAATAGTTTGCTCGTCTTCATATCGCTTTTCATTTGGTCTTTATCAAAGAAACAAAATATTTTCCGAAGTACTGCACCCGTTTCCATTAAAATAAACAAAAAAGGAAGACAAAGTCCTGACTCGCGGCTTACGGTTTCTGCACCCGCTTCAGGCGATAATCCGTCCGCTCGAACGCTTGGTTAAGAAGAACCAGCGTCTCGGCATCCTCAAGCAGAAAAGAAAACGCATCCTGCTTATCGTCCGTCACCAATTGCCAGACGGTCGCATTATCATCCCCGGGAATGCCTCGTTGTGTATACCGGCGTCCCGTATAGGTAAACGTCTTGTCCTTGCCGTTTTCAGCCTCTTTGTAGGTAAGAGCCAAAGTGAAAGTCCCGTCGCCGCTATGTTCCTGATGACGCACCGTAAGCGAATAAAAGATACCCAGTCCGTCGGCGGCAGGCAACAAGCCTTCATACACCTGGGTTTTCCATTCGCCCAATGAAGCATCCCGACTCACGGCAACCACCGTATCGTTTTTCGCTTCGGGAGCCGCGTCCTTACCGGTTTTCGAAGTGCAAGACAAAAACAATGCACAAGCCATCATCCAAATGGCTCCGTTCAAAAGATTCTTTTTCATAGCCATTTCCTGTTTTCATTAGATATCATTCCGATAAAAACAAAAATACGCATAAATCAGCGAATAAACAATCCGTTCCCCGCCGCTTCGGAAAGAAAAACCTCTTTTACCCACCGATTAACCGCTCACCAAACGGCTCCACCGGAAAACAAGCCCTACTGATATCAGCCATACAAAAATAGTTTCACCCTGTTTCAAAAAGCTGAAACAGTTGTTCCATATAGGTGAAACAGTTGTTTCAAGCAGCTGAAACAGTTGTTTCACCTATATAAAACTCCTGAAACAAGCTGTTGAACGGTTTCAGTGGACTTAATCTCTTCTTAAAAACAATAAAGGTTGACCCAAGGTTCAGCTTATTCCTATACCGGGTTGACCCGTTTTCGAGTTATTCACTTCGCAGGTTGTCTTTACCCTTTCGTAGTACAACCATACGCCGTGCCCTTCCAATCAGACCGGCGAAAACTTTTCAAGATAGGAATAAACTTCAGCGCCCGAACCCGGAATATTGAGAAGTGGATAGTGGATTGAAATATTTTGCGTATCTTCGTAACAAAAGAAAAACAAGGAATCTATGAATGTACAGGAATTTATCAGCAACTACCGAGAAGCTTTCGGCGACAAGGCTGCGTTGCCCATTTGCTTCGGCTATTCGGACGAGACTATCGGTGAACTGGTGCAGACACGGGGCTGCATCTTCAAGTGTTTTGATGCCGTGAGGGCAGGCAAAAGCCTTTGTGTCAGTCGGGAAACATTCAGTTGTGGAGGAGGAAAGCTCTATACCGGCTTTGCTCCGATGCCCGAACACGTGCCGGGATTCGTTTCCACCAAAGAGCGGTATAAGCAGACGCCGGAAATGGTATCGGAATATATCCACGACCTGGAGATTCTTCCCGCCGCCAAACCTTACCTCTGGTTTGCCCGCATAGACCAAGCGATGCCGGATACAGAGGCTGAAGGCATTCTCTTCATCGCTACCCCCGACCAACTTGCAGGACTGGTCACGTGGGCTTGCTTCGACAACAATGCTCCCGACGCCGTTTCCACACCCTTTGGCTCGGGCTGTTGCTCTACCCTCACACTGACCGTAAAAGAAAACCGATGCGGCGGCAGGCGAACCTTTTTAGGCTTGTTCGACCCTTCTGCCCGTCCTTATTTCAAAGCAGACGAACTCAGTTTTTCCGTTCCGATGTCCCGTTTCCGCGAAATGTGTACCACAATGCGCGACAGTTGCCTGTTCGGGCCTCCCGCCTGGCAAAAGCTGAAAGAACGGATAAACGGCGAACCCATTGACTAAATCAAGATACAATTAGTGACTGACTGATTTGGAAAACACATTGATGACAATTACACCGGCAATTATCAATGCAAGCCCTAACATTGCCGGAAAATCGAGATGCTGCCTGAAAACGAAGAAACCAATTAGCGCAATCAGCACAATGCCCACACCCGACCAGATGGCATACGCAATGCCTACCGGCATCGTCTTGAGCACAACACTCAGGCAATAAAACGAAGCAGCGTAGCAAAGGATGCTCGCCACAGAAGGCAACAACTTGGTAAACTGCTCGCTTTTGTTCAGGCAAGAGGTCGCGACGGTTTCGAACACTATCGCAACCAGCAAAATAAGAAAGCTTTTCATCTTATTTTCTCGTTAGGTTTTACAATGATGGCGGCAAAGATATGAAAAATATATCGCCCCGCCATATCTACATAAATATTCTTTAGGGAAGCCTTGTCCTGTATAAAACAAAACACCACTCACAGTTTCCACTCTTCCCGCGTCAGGCGACTGACGTGTTCTATCCGCCGGTCGCCGGTCAGCGGGTAAAACTTCTCTTCCTCGGTGTGGTGCGGACGAAAACCGCATTTCTCTTGGGCACGCCGGGACTTTTCATTGCCGTCGAAGTAGCCGCACCACAATGTTTTCAGTCCTAAATCCTCGAAACCATAGCGGATGACTTCATGCATAGCCTCGGGAATCAAACCCTGGCCCCAAAAAGGGACGCCAATCCAATAGGAGACCTCTCCCTCATCGTCGCCTATCGGGAAATTGCTCCGCAAGCCGGTAATCAGCCCGATGCAACCGATGGCCGTGTCGTCGTCTTTCAGCGTAACGGCAAATACCCCTTCCTGAGAAAAGACAGTCCGGATAACCTCGCGACTTTCCTCTACACTGCGGTGGGCAGGCCATCCGGCAATCGGTCCCACACGTTCATCCTTGGCGTAGGCATACAACGCTTCAGCGTCAGCCTCACGCCACGGACGTAATCGTAATCTCTCTGTTTCTAAATACATACAATCTGTTTTTTATTGGTTTGCAAAGATAGAATCTTTCTATTACAAAACAAGCCAGAATAATCAGTTGTGCATTTTCGATGCAAGAGATAGATTTTATATACAGGATTGAACTGCTTATCGTATCCCAACAGGAATTTCGCCAGCTCGGGGTCTGTAAATACGCTTTATAGGTTTACACATTTTCTTTCTGTTCCCGACTCCAGTTCTTGCCGAAACTGGTCTGCTCCGACTCCACGCATCCGCGATGTCCATACACCGTGCAGGCATCCAAGGCGGTCTGTAGCTGGTTGAACTCTTCGTCCGTCAGGCTGACGTTCCAGGCACCGAGGTTTTCCAAAATACGTTCCTTATTCTTCGAACCGGGAATGGGAACCACATTGGGATATTTATGCAACATCCAGGCGAGGGAGATTTGCGCCATCGTCGCCTGTTTCGCCTCCGCATAGCGGGCAAGCAAATCGAGAATGGGCTGGTTGCCTTCGATATTCTCTTTCGTCAACTGAGGGACAAATTTACGCACATCGTCGAAACCGAACTGCGTCTGTGTCGTCACCTTGCCCGAAAGCAACCCGCTGGCAATGGGTGAAAACGGAACCACCCCAATGCCTTCCTGCATACACAACGGGAATATCTCGACCTCGCAATCGCGCTCTACCATCGAATAGATATTCTGCACAGCCGATACGGGAGTCACGGCATGCGCCTCGCGAATCTGTGCGGCCGATACTTGCGAGAGTCCCCAGGCACGAATCACCCCGTCCTGTATCAGGCGACCCATAGCCTCGGCAATCCGGGCAAGCGATACCAACTCATTGGTGCGGTGCAGGTAGTACAAGTCGATATAATCCGTGCGCAACCGCTTCATCGACTCCTCCAGATGACGGCGAATCTCGGCATACAGGTCGGCATCCTTCAGCGTCTCGCTCTCACCCAAGTGAAATTTGGTAGCAAGCACCACCTTCTTGCGAAACGGTTCGATGGCCTTGCCGACCAGCTCTTCGTTATGTCCGAAGTAGAATTGTTCCTTGCCATAGACCTCTGCCGTATCGAAAAAGGTACAGCCGAAATCGTAGGCCGCACGTATCGCGTCAAGGGCATATTCTTCAGACGGTACTTTTCCATAACCGTGACTGAATCCCATACAGCCCATACCGATGGGCGATACTTCCAATGTTCCTAATTTTCTTGTCTTCATATTTGCTTCGATTTAAATGATTATTATTAAATGTCGTTAGCGTCGACAGTGCTAAAAAACTTCTGGAAGCATCGTCGACTGCGTCGACAGTGCTAAAAATTTTCTGGAAGCATCGTCGACTGCGTCGACAGTGCTAAAAAACTTCTGGAAGCATCGTCGACTGCGTCGACAGCGCTAAAAAACTTCTGGAAGCACTGTCGACTGAGTAGCCAGCGCTAAAAATCTTCCGGAAGTGCTGTCGACTGCGTAGATAGCGCTAAAAATCTTTTGGAAGCACTATCGACTGCATAGAAAGTGTGTGCCAGCTTGGAAAAGCAAGAATCATTCGTGAATCTTGTGCAGCCCAATCCATTTCGTTGTTGCCAAATCCATATCATCGTAGATGGGGCTGCGTCCTGTATCAAGACGGGCTATGGCATCCATTTCTTCATCGGTCAGGGTAAAATCGAAGATGGCAAGGTTTTCTATCATCCGCTCCTTACGCACCGTCTTGGGAATAACCACTATATCCCGCTGGTTCAGCCAACGGAGGATGACATTGCCTACGGTCTTGCCGTGACGCTCGGCAATGGACTTCAGCACAGGATGGTTGAAAATATCGTTCTGCCCTTCGGCAAACGGCGCCCAGGCTTCGTGCTGGATGCCTTCTTGCTTCAAGAATGTGTGGGCGGCCTGCTGCTGGAAAAAGGGATGTGTCTCAAGCTGGTTCACGGCAGGCTTCACCTCGTTGTGCAAGAAAAGGTCTTGCAGCCGCTCGCTGCTGAAACTGGTCACACCAATGGCGCGGATACGTCCTTCTTTATACAGACGTTCCGCCGCACGCCAGGCTGCATAATAGTTGCCGTATGGCTTGTGCAACAAATAAAGGTCAAGGTAGTCCAGCCCGAGTTTCTTCATCGAGAGGTCGAAGGCACGCAGGGCATCATCGTACTCATAATCCTGTACCCACAGCTTGGTGGTGACAAACAAATCCTCCCGCTTCAACCCGCTGTGACGAAGAGCGTTTCCCACTTGCTCCTCGTTGAAATAAGAAGCAGCCGTATCAAACATACGATAGCCCACTTCCAATGCATCCGTGACTATCCGTTCTGTCTCATTCTCGGGAATCTGATACACGCCAAAACCGATGGCCGGCATCATTACCCCGTTGTTCAATCTTACGTTATTCATATAAAAGTTTTTATTTATTCTGCCGCAAAGTTACCGAGACAACCCGAACTGCTTGTTATGAAATTCGGAGCAACGTATGCACTATTCGTGGTATTTCGTTATCTATTCGTAAACAGATATTATGATCAATCCTCGAAAAAATGTAGTTTTTTAGCCAATGAATCATCGAAAAAATGTGGTTTTTCAGTGAATGAATCATCGAAAAATTATATTTTTGTCGGGAATATAATAAATAACGCACATGTACAGAAGCATTTATACGCCATAGAAAGATATTTTCGTTAAACACAGCTTTTTAGCCGGTACAACGTATGCACTATTTGTGGTATTTTGTAAAACAAACGTTCAAACTTTACGGATATGGAAGATTCATTAGAACGGAAACTATTCTTTATCGATTCTATTCAAGACTATGATATTACATCCCTGTCCGACTGCGTACTTCACATTCTCTGCACGAAGGGCAGCATGAGCTTTTCCTTCCAAGGAGTACATTACAATATCGTGGCAGGAGATTATGTGATTCTGCCTAACCTGCTGTTCCTTTCCGGTCTGACGCAATCGGAAGATTTCGATGCACAGATGATGGGACTGTCGTCCGTCTTTGTCAACACCTTGGGCATACGCAGCAACTATGGCATTATCGGCCAACTGCTGTTGATGCAGAACCCGGTGATGAAGCTCTCCCGGCACGACTTTATGATTTGCCTGGAAGACCTGCTGCGCATCCGGGCACGGCTCACGATGGAAACGGAACATCTTTTCCGTGAGGAGATGATGGGGCATCTGCTGTTGGTGCATATCCTCAACCTCTACGACATCCACGCACGTGGCAAGGCATTCACCCAGCTTTCCGAACGCCTTTCTACCTTATTGCGCCGCTTTATCGAACTGCTCTACGAAGGGGAATACAAACAGCACCGCGACTTGCAACACTATGCCTCGCTGCTCTGCATCACGCCCCATTATCTCACCGAGATATGCCGAAAAGCAAGTGGGCTGCCTGCCACTTACTGGATAGACCGCTTCACCCTGCAGGAAATCTGCCGCCTGCTCTGCCAAAAGAATTTGACCCTGACCGATATTGCCGACCAAATGCACTTTTCGTCGGTCTCTTACCTTAGCCGCTACGTAAAGAAACGGTTGGGAATGTATCCGTCGGAATATCGGAATATGTTGTTGAAGAATAACAAACAAACTTGATGCGCCTTCGAAAGTCTGCTCGGCAGAAGAGTTGCCCAAAGAGAACGTCAGTTGTTCTTTACCATTTGTGGTCAGCAAGAGTTCGCCATCCTTCAACCCTTTTATTGAAACCGTCCAAGTATAACCCGAAGCATCAGCACTCATGCGCAACGCTGCCCGGAAAGTACCGTCGGCTTGCGCATCCAATACATAATGGTCGACCGCTACAGCCGGAAGAACCTCCAGCCACACCGGACGATAATGCCATGCCACCACACAGGCAACAGACAAGAAAGACATTTCGAAAGATAGTAGTTTTCACAGTATCAGAATTGTACGTCAATGAATCGTCACCATCGTTGCTCCGAAACCATATTCGCGGAACGAAGCATCCTGGCTGGAATAATTCTTGTATTTACGTTTCAGTTCGTCCAGTATGGCACGACGCAACACGCCATCTCCCTTGCCGTGAATGAACACAATGCGCTGACCTTTCTTGTTCTTGTATTCATCCAGCGTCTTGCGGAACACGTCCAACTGGTAGTTCAGCATTTCACCGTTGCTCATGCCGCCCGTATCGTCCAGCAGCTCATGGATATGCAAGTCCACTTCCACAATGTCGTTCTTCACCTTGGGCTGATGCTTTTTCGATGCCTTAGGCTGCTCGGGCATGCTTTTCTGCAACAAAGCTTCCTTGATGTCGTCTGCCGATACATAGACCTGCTTTGCCGCTTCGTCATCGCGCACAATATCGTACACCAATGCCGGCTCGGCAAAGAAGTCAGTCTGCTGGAATGTATGCAATTTATAGAACTTGACGGTATCGATTCGCAGTTCCATCGATACGGCGTTCTTCAACAAGAACGTACGGTCGTCTTTATAAGCCAGCAACTGTACCGCCACATGCTCCAGGTTGTTCAGTTCCGCCTTGTCGAATTCCTCCAGATGCTGCTTCATATTGGGTGCCACTGTGCCTCTGCTGCGTAACGTCCAGCTTTTGCCTTCCGCCGACAGGTAAAGGTAATCGACAAAATAATTGCTGTCGTTCACCAGATATGCATCGAAAGCCGTAGCGGAAATCGTTTTTACATCTTGCGGCACGTATGCCAGATATACATTCAGCACATCATTCCCCCTGATTTCCGGTGCCCGGTAAGTGACGGGCTTTTCCTCTTCTTCGGGTTCTTCTTCCGCTTCCGGCTCGGCTTGCTTCTTGTTCGATTTCAACGGAATGTTGTAATCATCCGTCTGAATGACGACACATTCTTTCACCAGCATCGGTATTTCGAATCCGTCTTCATCTTCTACCAGCGCAATGTCTTTGCCTTGAAATCCTTTCACGATTCCGCCCCCTACTTCGCTCAGGAAACGGACCTTATCTCCTATTTTCATCTTGTATCTCCTTTATATACTACTATTCGGTACACAAAGGTAGAAAATTTTCAATAAGATAACAGACAGTGAACAAAAAAAACGATTACATTTGTACCCCGAGCAAGCGATTTGAAACGCGGATTAGCGCAGATTCTCGCAGATGATAAATCAAACAACCTAAATAATAATCTGCGTTAATCTGCAAATTCTGTGGTTCTAACATATAATTATATTTTATAGGAGACAAATCATGAAAAAAGTATTGAAAATTGCAGGTATCACGCTGGGCGTGATTCTGATTCTGCTTTTGGTCCTTCCTTTTGCTTTTCAAGGTAAAATAGAAAAGATTGTCAAGCAAGAGGGCAACAAGATGCTCAACGCACAGTTTGATTTCCGTGCATTAAACATCAGTCTGTTACGCAACTTCCCGTCTGCTTCGGTCACACTGGAAGACTTTTGGCTGAAAGGAGCCGGTGAATTTCAAAACGACACGCTGATACAGGCAGGCGAACTGACTGCAGCTGTCAATCTGTTTTCGCTCTTCGGCAACAGCGGATACGACATCTCCAAAATCATTATCGAAGACACAAAGGTAAAGGCGATTGTCTTGGAGAACGGCCATCCCAACTGGGACGTGATGAAATCTTCCGCCGAAGCTGATACGGTCCAGGAAGCCTCAACCGAAAGTTCGCCGATACGCATCAAGCTGAAGAAATTGTCTATCGATAACCTGTCAGTCAGCTACGATGACCGGCAAGGAGGCATGTATGCCGCCATCGAAAACCTCAAGGCTGCCTGTTCGGGCGACTTCGGAAGCGAACGCACCACAGTCGACCTGAGTCTGAAAACTCCTTCACTCACTTACCGCACCGGAGGGATTCCTTTCCTGAACCGGGCAAGCCTGGAAGCCGACATGAATGTGGATGCCGACTTCACCAACGGCAAATATACCCTGAAAGACAATTCCATCAGTCTGAACGCCATCCAGGTCAACATCGACGGTTGGGCAGCCATGCAGAAAGACGGCATCGGAATGGATGTCAAGCTGAACACCAACGAAGTAGGGTTCAAGGAACTGCTTTCGCTCATTCCTGCCATTTATGCCAAAGACTTTGAAGACCTGAAGACCGACGGCAAAGCCAGTCTGACGGCATTTGCCAAAGGCACACTGACCCAAGACCAAATGCCTCAGTTCGAAGTGGCGCTCGATGTGAAAGACGGCATGTTCCGCTATCCTTCCTTGCCCGCGGGTGTAGACGGCATCAACATTTCTGCCAACGTAAAGAATGCGGGAGGCAACATCGACGCCACCGAAATCACTGTCAGCCCCTTCGAATTTGTACTGGCAGGCAATCCGTTCAGCCTGAAAGCCATCGTAAAGACGCCAGTCAGCGACCCCGACCTGCAGGCTACAGCCAAGGGGACACTCGACTTGGGCAAGATAAAGGAAGTCTATCCGCTGGAAGGCATGGAACTGAACGGAACCATCCAAGCTGATATGAACCTGGCAGGCAAACTCTCCTACATCGAGAAAGAACAGTATGACCAAATGCAGGCAGCCGGAAGCATCCAGCTGAACAACATGAAACTCAATATGACAGACCTGCCGGCAATCGACATCCAACGCTCTACCTTCAGCTTCTCGCCCCGCTACCTGCAACTGAGCGAAACGACTGTAAACATCGGACAAAACGACCTGACGCTGGACAGCCGTTTCGAGAACTACCTGGGCTATGTACTGAAAGGCTCTACGCTGAAAGGCAACCTCAACCTCAGCAGCAACCACATCAACGTAAACGATTTCATCAGTACCGACACGACAGCGGTACAGACTCCGGCTGCTACCGATACGACGGCGGTCAGCACCTCTTCTGCTGGCGTTATCCGCATTCCTGAAAACATAGACTTCACCATGCAAGCCAACCTGAAAGAAGTGTTGTTCGACCAAATGAAGCTGGAACGTGTCAACGGTGTGCTGGCGGTAAAAGACGGCACCGTCGATATGCGCAACCTGTCTTTCGATACCATGGGCGGAAGCATTACAGCTAATGGTGCCTATTCAGCTCCGAAAGGCAAACAACCTCACCTGAACGCGGGCTTCGACATGCAGAACATCGGATTTGCCCAGGCCTACAACGAACTGGGACTGGTACAGCAATTGGCTCCTATCTTCTCGGGCTTGAAAGGCAACTTCTCGGGCAAACTGCAGATAGACACTCCGCTCGACGGACAGATGAGCCCCGTTATGCAGCAAGTGCAAGGCAGCGGCAACCTCTCGACCAAAGACTTGAGCCTGAGCGGCGTGAAGTTTATCGACCAGGTAGCAGACATCGTGAAGAAACCTTCAATGAAAGACATCCAGGTGAAAGACCTGAACATCGGCTTCGAGATAAAAGACGGAAGAGTGAATACCCAACCGTTCGACTTGAAACTGGGTGACTACACCATGAACCTTTCCGGCTCGACAGGCTTAGACCAGACCATTGACTATACCGGCAGGATTACCTTGCCTTCGGGAGGTATCGGCTCGAAATTAGGCACCGTAGACATGACCATCGGCGGCACATTCACTTCACCCAAGGTAGGCATCGATATGGAAAGCCTTGCCAAGAATGCAGCCGAACAAGCCTTGAAAGGATTGGTGAAAGACAAGACAGGCGATGACGGGGAAGAAAAAGAATCGGTCATCGACAAAGCGCTCAACCTGTTTAAGAAGAAGAAATAAACCTATATTCCCAAGCACTCCGATGCGGTTGCACATCGGAGTGCTTGCCAAAACCGGTCGGCAAGATTAAACGCAGCGGCGCAGAGGCACAGAGAAAAAGACAATCTCAATCGTTGGATAGAATATTTGAGTAAAATAGCCCTATAACCTATCATAAAATAAAGCAAAATCACTATATTTGCATATTATATGATAGGTTGAGATTATGACAAAAAATACAATGGGCACCAAGTTGCCAAGGAAGTTAGAGCAGAAAATGCAGATAGTAGGCGAGCAGATAAGGCTGGCAAGACTGCGCAGAAATCTCAGTATCGCTCAAGTTGCCGAACGTGCCACCTGTTCACCGCTTACGGTTTCACGCATCGAGAAAGGCGTACCGACAGTAGCGATAGGCATTTATCTCAGGGTGCTTTATGCACTTCAGTTGGATGATGATATTCTTCTGCTTGCAAAAGAAGATACAATGGGAAAAGCCTTGCAGGATTTGAGTCTCAAGAAACGGGAAAGGGCATCCAAAAAAGAATAAGTTATGAGAAGACTCTATGTGTTTGCCGATTTTGATTGGCTGAGAGAACCCAGGCTGATTGGAGAGCTGAGTTACGAATCACTCCGTGGCTCTGACAGTTATGGATTTTGCTACAGTGATGAATGGCTTAAGGATTATGGCAATCTATTTCTTAGTAATGACTTGAACAACTATCCCGGACAGCAATACACAGCTCCCGGCAAAGATATTTTCGGATGCTTTTCAGATGCCCTTCCAGATAGATGGGGACGTACATTGATAAATCGTCGGGAGCAGATTCTGGCAAAGGAAGAGAAACGTCCGGTACGTCGGCTTTCTTCATTCGACTATCTTATCGGAATTGAGGATTTTTCCCGTATGGGTGCTTTTCGATTCAAGGAATCTATGGATGGAGCATATATCAATGCAAGCGAAGTCCTGCGCATTCCCCCACTGACAGACATTCGTGAGTTGATTGCTGCCAGTTTCGAAATAGAGAAAAGTGAAGATGAAAACCAGTTGCCTGAAATGCGTTGGATTACACAGTTGATACAGCCCGGTTCATCTCTTGGCGGAGCGCGTCCAAAGGCAAGCGTGATAGATGAGAACAAGATCTTGTATATAGCAAAATTTCCGTCCCGCAAAGATAATTATAATGCTGGGCTTTGGGAACATTTCTCACATCTATTGGCAAAGAAAGCTGGTGTCAATGCTGCAGAGACAAGAGTAATCTCTACAAACGACAAATACCATACCTTGCTTTCCCGACGATTTGACAGAAGGGAAGACGGCAAGCGCATACACTTTGCTTCAGCCATGACGCTTTTAGGCTTGAATGATGGCGATAATGCCAATACCGGCAACGGCTATCTGGATATGGTCGATTTTATACTTCAGAACTGTACCAGTGTGGAGGATAATCTGAAAGAACTGTATCGCAGGGTCGCATTCAATATCTGCATTGGCAATACGGATGACCACTTTCGCAATCATGGTTTTCTTCTGACTGCCAAGGGATGGACCCTGTCTCCGGCATACGATATGAATCCTACACTGAATGAGTATCAAAGTTTGTTAATTAACAGCTATACCAATAAATCGGATTTGAATGAATTGCTGAATTCCTGTGAGGAATATATGCTCCAGAAACAGGAAGCTCTGCAAATCATCAATGAGGTTCTGGATGCCATCAAAGAATGGCGAGCATTGGCTACGCGATTGGGCATTACGAAAAACGAACAGGAATATTTTTCTGCTGTTTTCGAAAAGCAAATTCTATAAATGAAAAAAAGCCGGCGCGCATCACTGCGTACCGGCTTTTCCGAATTACTGATTTAAGTTTGATGCATGAGGACGCTTCCTCATCTTGTTTTGATAGAGATATGTTTGGATGGGAATTTCTTCCCTTCATCCATATAACATCAGTAAGCACGAAATTGTTTTCCACAAAGCATTTTTTTTGTTTGAAATAAGAGCCTGTTTAAATTTTGCTCAGGTTTATTTTGAGAATTGTTTTCGAGAATGTTTTTCTGATTTTATAAGGAGGATAGCGGGCTATCTGACGCATAAAATCGGGAAAACAGACCGGAAACAAACTCAAAAGAGACCTGACAATATGACTTTATCGGAAAATTTAAACAGGCTCTAAAATTTACTCCATTTCTTGCAGCCGTATATGCTTCTTTATAAAACGACGAAACCGGCACGCATCCCTGCGCACCGGTTTCTGAGATTACTAATTAAAATGTGTGTGAGGACGCTACCTCACGTTTTGATAGAGATATAAAAAATTAGTTTTTCAGGTTTATCCTGTAATGGTAGCTTCCGTCTGCTTCCTTCACTCCCCATGGGCTGTCTGTCTCTCCGTTTGCTCTCGAACTGCCGTCTTCGTAAGTCAATGTGATATTTACGTGGTAAATACTGTTTCGGTTCAGCCAGAAAGCGCCGGCTGCGGTAGGCATTTCTCCCAGCGGATCGTTGCACAGCAATATCTTGGCATCGGCTTCATCTTCCTTTAGATTTTCTGCACTTTCTGTCGTGCACCATATCAACAGCCGGGTAGCATTCGTATCAGCCAGCTCGCTCATCACCAAGTGGGGAGCTACATAAAAGTAGAAGGTACTGAATTCGGCTCCGGTGATGTAGGCAGTCCGGTCGGTTGTAGGCATCAGTTCCACATGTTGGTGCACATAGTTTGTGCGCTCTACATTCAAAAACAGATAAGCTCTTTCTTCTACATTCTGCAAACGGAAATAAATATGATGGCCTGCCGGCAATGCAACCCCTTCTCCTAAGTTGATGCTGATTTCCAGGCGGGCTATCAGGCGAGACAATACGACCGACATGGCTTGTGCTGTCTCTCCATTGTCCAAGCTGCTTCCTCCTGCGCCCAAGGCACCTTCATAATAGCCGAAAAGATAAATCTGTTCTACGTGTCCCACCTCGTCTCCTTCGGTGATGTAACGGATGGTAACCGTCTTGTTCTGAAAGTCGTTCCAGCCTACCGGGTTGGTCGTACCGTCCTGATAGAGCAATTCTTCTACAGCCGCTTCGTCCATATTGCCGATAAAGCAAACACGTGTTTGCGATAATCCGGTATAAAGGGAAATGCCCGTCAACTGGGGCGACAGGTTGCCCGGCAATGTGCCTCCTTCTGTAAAATCGCGGTAATGGTAATACCTTTCGATGCCGCTTCCTTCGTTTTCATTTATCCGCAACAGGTTTCCTTCCGAGTCAAACTGGATGATGGCAAGCGACTTTACCGGGTTCTCGGCTTCCGGTCCCATGGGCTGCAGGCTGCGCGAGGTTGTGCCGCCGCTTCCCGTTTGCATGGCGGCAACCGAAGTGTTTATGGTGAAATCGCGCAATACAGGAGTGTTTTCACCTGCGCTTTCCGGTTCTTCTTGTTGCGTGCAGGCTGTCAGAAGCGCCCCCGCAGCCAGCATACATATAGTTAGAATAGTCATCGGTTTCATAACTGCTCAAAATTTTAGGTTCATCAATTGCGTGGAATAATGGGCGACTCTGTGCTCCAGTTCACATATTGCCAAGTAATGACGCTCACACCGTCTTGAATGCTGACCGTACCTTTATAGTGATACGTATAGGCAGCCTGATAGATTTTCTGGTTCAGCATCATCTCATATTGTGTAGGGCTTCCGTTTATCTGCAAGTTGAATATTACGATAATGGAAGTCGAAAAAGCATTGGTAGGCAATATCGGGCAGCGGATGTACAGCGTGCCGTCTTCGCGTTCTTCGATAAACGCGTCTGCAAATTGCGTGTCTTTCCGTATCTGGAAGCGGGTGTTATTATCGCCCGTATAGGCATGCAGGGGTTCACCCGTCGACCAGTTCCACGGTACGTTATTTGCTGACGAAGCCGCATAGCGGTCTTGCACGCCCGATATCTCGATGCCTTGCGGCAATACCGAAATGGAGTGGATATACTCGTTGCCGGCTTCCGGCTCGATGGTAAATTCCAGTTGGGCAGTCTGGTTGATCAGCGGATTCATTTCCACTATTTCTACGCCCGTACTGCTTTCGCCGGCAGCTTCCGTGCTAATTGTTACTTCGGTAGCGGCAGTTTCCTCATAACGGTCATCGGTGGCTATTACATATTCCTTATTGTCTACATAGAGCGCATATACCGGATTTCCGCTGTTATCTACCGCGTTTTCTATAAACCGACGGGCAGGAGAGACCGCGCGGAAACGATAGGTATGCCCGAATGTCAAATACAGAGGCACGGAAGATTCCTGTATCAGATTTCCTTCCTCATCCACTTCGCAAGGAAGAAGCTGCTGAAGCTGTCTTCCTTCTTCGTCATACATGCCGTCTATATCGCGTACTACATAGCTTTTCAGTTCTGCCTCGCCTGATGCTCCGGGGGTAATATCTTCGGCAAACAACCAAAGGGTAGTTCCGTCCGGAAGGTTTACTATCGGTATATTCCTATCGGTCAAAATGGAACGGCTTTCTGCTGCGAATCCGTCCAAAGGTTCGGCTATCATACCGGGTAAGGTAAACCTTACTTCCACTTTTCCTTCGGGAGCTTCCGGAGCAGGAATGTCTGCGGCAGGCTCTTCTTGGGTGCAGGCAAAGAACAAACTGGTCAGGATGCCTATACCTATATTATATATGATGCTTCGTTTCATCTGGTTTTCCTCCTTTTCTCTGCTTAATATAAATCTCGGACACAACGGACAAATACGGCTGCTCCCAGTCGTGACAAGTCGGAATAAACTATCGCCTGGCTATTCTTGCTGGAACTTCCTGCATATTTAATCCATATCATGTTTTTTCTTTGGTCGTTTTCATCTCTTCCCTCAATGTTTGCTTCCGAGGTTGCATACCAGACTTCTGTCCCGATGTTACGTAGTTCTCCGTTTGATGTTTCGGCATCACAATAGCCGCCAATGGGCAAATACATCACCTCTACCGGATGATCCCAGTCGTATTTCTCTGTCACATTGTGTTCGTAAGAACCGTTTGCGTCCGGCGTAAAATCATCTGTAGGGGAAGCTTCGTAACGGGATATTACCAGCAGGCCTTTAAAAGGATTGTTGTCATACACCCAAACTGATTCCTTTTTATCCTCATCATATACTGTTTCGGGAATTTCGTCATTAATTAATTCAATGTTCCATTTCACCCGGTAAGCATTATTGGTCCCTTGGTTTTTGATTCCATAGATAGCTCCCCAATGATACGTATAGTTCGCACCATTAGTTCGCCCTAATCCATTACTTAAATCTCTTACTGCAACTTTATCTTGTTCTCCCATACTGAGTATATACACACCTCTTTTACCAGTTCCATCTTTAAAATCATCTTTTTCCTCTCTGAATAAATAAGGATAAGATCCCTGGTAGGCATTCTGAGTTCCATCTAAGAGAAGATCATCTAAACCTTCTAACGTCGTGCGATTTGTTTCATTAATCTCATAATCGTATTCCCCTTCTCGATCTGCATCCCAACTTCCTGTATTAGAATTTATGCTTGTTATTATACGGAATGTGATATTTCCTGAATATCCAGTGCTTGGCATGATTCCCATGAAATCTTGTGTTGTCGGCAAACGCCATCCCGGAGGACAGGGATTCTTTTCATCATTTTTTGCCCATTCATCGTCATAATCTTCAAGATAATTCAATCTGTATTTAGAATCTTTATTTGTGTAGTAACCTAAATTTTTTTTACTTTCTTTATCTTTGTCAGCAGTGTTTAAATCCCAAATTAAAGTTCCACGATCGCCTATATTATTTCCATTTTTATCATATATGTATCCATCATTAGGCTCTAATGATAATTTTTCTCCTTCCCACGAATTTATATCTACAACCGGATAAACTTTTCTGCCATTCGTTCCTAAAGCTTTCGATGCCGGAGTGGAGTAATCAATCACACTATTATTATAATCATACGGAAAATACGGAATATTCCTTCCGTATTGATACAAATATCCGACGCTATTATACCAGTCATCTACGCTGCGGGTAGGGTTTCCGCTTGTGGCTCCCAAGTTTCGGTCGCTCCACAATACACCATTGAAAGTAACAGGCTGGCCCATATCCTGCACTTGCATAAAGTCTGTACTTTCATCTCCTTCTCCTTCTATCCATTCGTACACTTTGGGCACCAATGTCACCACGCGGCGTACATCGGATGAAAAGGCGATGTGCAAAGTATAGTGGTAGTTTTGCTTAAACTCCAAGGGAGCAGTGCCTCCCTCTACCGAAGTAAGGGTGTTGTAAATAGGAATCAGTACCGTGCTGTTTCCCTCTGCATCTTGGAGCTTATAATAATTCTCAGAATCTGTGAACGTGACCCGCAGGTATGTCAAGGGCGTTTCTCTGGTAGAGGTTTCGTCCGCAATGGTCGGGAAAGTAGGGAAGGTTAAAATGGTGGCTACTTTCGTTACATTTTCCGAGCTTAAATCGGCACTGGGTACTTCCATATCTCCTCCATCTATAAAACGGATGTCTTGTTTTCCGAAAACAAATTCATTTGTAGCCACTTGGTAAGTGCCTGCTGAAGTAATGTTTGCGGTTCCCGGATTATCCGTATTGCTTCCTACCATCTCGATGCTTACCAGTTGTATTTCCGTGTCCAGCTCTGTATCTTTGGATACCTGAAACGTTACTTGCGACATGATGTGCTTGAAAGGCATTTGCAGGATGTCGCCTTGCGCATAGTCGCTTGGTTCGTAATCAGCTTTCAGTTCTCCCCGCAGATAATCGATGTAATCATTGGTTTCCGGTTGTAAAGCAATCTCATAGCTTCCTGTGACATCGTTTTCGCCAGGCACTTCTGTTGTCGAATTTTGCGTAAAGCCGTAGAAATCGGGCGTAGTGCGTTCTATGGGGCGTATGTTAATGATATGGATATTGCCACGCATGCCCTCTGTAGCTTCGATGCCCTTTGCTTCATCGGTTTCTTCCGGAGTGAAAGTCCCTTGATCGGTAATCCAAATCCGATACTTGGTGCCTTCGTCAAAATAAGAGTCACCGGCTTCCATGGCACGCGACATCACTTTTTCTTTATAGGGAGACAAGGTTAGGCTTCCGTCTGTACCGATATTCCTGCCTATGTTGTCATCGGTGCACGACACGGCAAACACCCCTGCCAGCAGGCTGGCGCATACCGCCCGATAAATTACTTCAATATGTTTTTTCATATTCCTCATCTTTATTCGTTATTACCACTTGCTTGTGTCTCGTCGCTTGGCGGGGTAATGGGCAGGTAATGTGTACCTCCGTTTTCCCATGCTTTCTGAATGCCTTGCAACGAGATACTTTCGTTCTCGAACCGTATAGTGACGATGTATTCATAGCCCGGATAAAGGTCATCGCCTGTAACGGTTTGAATCGTTACACCTTGATTTTCCCACTTTGCTGTACGGTATGATTCGTATTCGCCGTCGCCCATTACATAAGACAAATTCGCTTCGATATCGAAAGTCAAAGTTATTGTTCCATTTTGGCTTGCGGGTTCGGTAAACGGATCATATCCCTCGGGCAACGTGGCATGCAATACGTAGCATGAGCCTAAGGTCAACCCTTCGCTGGTGGCCGGAATGTATTCGTCCGTCCCTTCTATTGTAATCTCTTGGGGGGCACTCAGTGCTGACGCTACGTAGGTGCTTTGAGATTGACCGGCATTTACCTCCTTCTGAAATGTCACGGGAATGCAAAGACCATTGCCTTCGCTTAATGTAATGTTGACATGGTTTACACCGATTTTGCTCCACATCACCTCCTCACGTATACCCACAAAGCGGATGCGTGCCGTAAGGTGACGGAACTGTAATTCGTGTTCTTTTTCGATGAAGCGGTTTTTGGCAGAACCTTTATGGGCCTCTTTGGCATCGCACGAAAGGAAATCGGTTGTGGCATCCTGATATGCTTCGTTGACTCTCAGCCAGGTAAACCCTTCGGAAGGTGTCAATGCATCGGCTGGCGCATATCCGGCTGCATAATAATATTCGTTATTCGGGAGGTATTCGTGCGGCACCTGATAAGCCACTCCGCTTGCATAGGTATAGTCATCGATTGTTCCGCTTTGCCGGCAGGTAAATGCCGGAGAAGGCTGGGCATCATCACTGCTTACCCATGTATGGAATCCGGTTTCGTCCCAAAACATCAGAAAAGCGGAAGTCCCTTCTTCGGTGCTGTATGTTGAGGCACCTCCGTCGGCATTCAGATATACTTCTATCGGGACACGCGATGCAGGGATTTCTTCTGTCCGCTCGTCGGCACCGCAGGCAGACAGGAAGAGTAAAACGCTTCCTGCCGCACCTAAAGCAATATAGTCAATAAACCGTTTCATTGTTGTACTTCATCATTTGGGTCTAATGTAATCTCACCTTCACCCCCGTATTCCCACGGGAATGAATAGGTGTGTACCTGTATATATTCCGGATTGGTCACAGAAGAGCCTGGGCGTGTGAACTTCGTTATATTCAAGATATAATACCGGTTGCGCTCTACCTGACCGTATTGGTAGGCCTTCGTATCAGCCGGTTTCCCATAATTGTCCTTTCGGTTGTCGACATACGTATAATAATATCCCCAACCGTCGAGGTACGGTACAAAGTCGCCAAACCTGCCTTGGCTGGTTTCTATGTCGCTTATTGATACATCATGTCCTAATGCTTCTACCATGCCGCCATACGTATAAAAGGTTTTGTCGGTATGATGATAGAAATAGGTTCCTGAAGGGAATCCGTTGTTGTTGGCTGCCATTTCCAATGAAGAAGCAAGCAACTGGCGGGCTACGGCTTCTGAAGGGCAATCAACTACTCCGCCAGTTATGTTCAAATCTGCCACTGCTTGTCTTATCTCGGCCGGTACATCTGTGTCATTAGCAATAAAAATTTTTAAATCCTCTGCTGTTCCCACATGCAGCTTACCCGGTGTAAATCGGGCTGCTACATTTACATGGGTTACTTGCGCCTGTTCGCCTTCCAGGATAAGCCCTGCATCGGGGATGGCGAATGTGTTTTCCGGACAATAGATGCCTTCGGTATAAGGATTGCTGCCTGTATAATTTTCATCAGTAGATAGACGGGTCTTATCGAACTGCACTGTCGGGCGGAAGAATCCGTTATCGATTTTTCCTTCAACTTGCTGGAAAAAGAAGTCGCTTTCACTTACAGTTGCAGACAACGCATTGTTCGGGTCTATCACGTAGGCGTATGCGTTTTCTGCTGTCACACTGCCGTTAATCTGCTGCATGATGTATGCTTTCCGGTTCAGTCCGTTCACCAAGTATTTCACATCCTCTTGACGAATCCAACCTTTGAAATCAGAATTATCTTCATTGACTCCTACCGGTACATAGCCTTGGTCATCAGTCTTACAAGTCACCAACACTTTGGCTACCATCCGTTTCAAGTCAAAATCGACCGTGTAGGTATTCAATGTTGCATCGGTTTTTACCGGCGTACCCGCCTCTGTGCAGAACATCGCAATATGATTGCGCCCGGGATTTGATTCGTAAGTAGAATACGGTGAAAAGTCTGTGACCAGATTGAATCCTTCTCCTGCCAGGTTATAGGGAGGCATGGTTTGAGATGCCTCTTTAGCCTGTTGCATGAAGGTAGTGGCCTGCTGTGTAGAAAGGTTTGCGCCTAAATAAATGAAATCACCCTCTAAATCAGCCTGATCCAATTCTATTTCGTAAGTTGTATTGTCATCAATGGCAGAGAGTATAATCGGTTCTTCCCATGTTCCGTCTGCATGCCGGATAAACAGATGAAAGAATACGATGTTATTTTCCCAGTCTGCCTCAGGATGTTCCGGAGTATCATCCGCTCCTGTCCGCGAAGCCGCGTCTTTCCCATCGATGGTGAAGTTCAATACCAGCAGTGTCTTGGCTGGCACGTTGCTTTGCCCATCGGGAAGCGCCGCGTCATCCCTGCAACTTGTCAAGGCAGGCAAGCAGCAGAGGCACAACATGATATATAGCGAATGCAGTTTCATCATAATTCAGGAGTTATATCGTTATAGCGGACAATCCAGTCGTTGATAATCACTTGAGTATTAATCCAAGCGTTGTTCGAGTCGAGGAAGAACGTCATGGTGTACGTATCTTCACGGTCGAGGTATTCCTGCAGCGGCATGTCGTAGTTGGCTACCGTCTTGCAAAGTTCCAGATAGTCTATCAGAGGGATAGAGAGCACGGTTTCGCCTGTCTCGCGGCTGGAGATAGTCAGGCGGACATCGCTGTCTGCCATCAGGCGACCTGTAGTCAGTTCGGCTACAGCCATGTTCAGCTGGTCTTCCGATGCAGGCCCGTCAATGCCAGCCGAGCCTTGTGCCTGGTAGTAAGGCATGTATGTCAGCATGCCGTCGGCAGGATCGAGGCTATTGTCTGCCAGCATCAGTCCGTTTTCGTCGGCAATGGTGAATTCAAAATCAGAAGCATCTACAGGTCCGGCAGCCATCTGCTGGAGAATGATACGGAAGGTATTGGTGTTTTTCACCAAAGGAACGGTGAAATAGTCTGTCCGGTCGGCAGCCCTTGCCGAGACCTGCATGTCTAATTGTCCATTCCAGAGTGGCTGAAGGTAACCTACCGAATCAATCGCTTCGCCATGCAGCATAGCAGGATAACGGTTGATGCGGCACGTCAAATCATCTATGGTAGAAAATCCTTCGGTCAGCGATGGGACTGTGAAAGCATTGCCATCCTGCACGCCTGCCCATGCCACGAGACGGTAATTGCCTGCCTCAAGGGGCAACAGCATCGAATAATCCGTATCGGCGAGCTTTTCGCCTTGGTCGGTCTGCTGGAAAACAAGTTTGCCGTCGGTATCGAAAGCGTAAAGGGTAACCGAATGTACTTGGCTGGCAAATGCATCGGCATAAAGCATGTTGTAGTCATACTTGAACTTTACCCGATACTCAATGTCTACGGGGCAATCGTCGTCATCGTCCCAAACGGTGTGGCACGAAGTCATGGGCAATACAGCTGCCATAGCCAGCAGTAACCGGCATGCCTTGCGGTGTATGGAGTAAAGCGGTTTCATTGTTTTCTTTCTTGTTTATTGTTTGTTTTTTCACCACAGATTTCACAGATTTTTTTCTTAATTGATTACGCAGATTAAATTTATTTCTCTGTGTCTTTGTGTTCTATTTTATTTGAAACGCAGATTAACGCGGATTCTCGCGGATTTTTTGTTTCACCACAGATTTCACAGATTTTTTTCATTATTAATTACTCAGATTTAATAATTCATTTCTCTGTGTCTTCCGCATTAACCTGCATTTCATATTTAGGTTGTTACATTCGTTTATTCACTCGGATTAGAACTCTATGTCGTTGTAGCGGACAATCCATGGAAGGATTTCTACCTGTACATTCAGAGCGGCTTCTTCCGGTTTAGGATATTCATCCGGTGTACCCGGCTTCGGAACTATAACAGGGTCACCCACCATGTTGATTCCTGTTACCGCCAACGAATAGATGTTGTTACGCATGATGGCAAACTCCATAGGTCCTAATTCAGAATTGTTGCCATTATCGAAATGCTTGATTTCGGTGGTGTAATAATAACAGATGTTACCATTGTAGACTTCAACATTTTCCACTAAGGGATTGTCTACAGCTTCTTTAGCATCCTCTAACATTTGTTGTGTAATAACAGTTCCATCCTTTTCTGTTTCAACCAACTCATTGAATTTACTACTCAAGAAATTTTCACCAAAAGTCTCTTGGATAGCAGCCAAAGATTCGAACAGGTTGCTATTACCATACCGATAGAGTCTTTGTACAGGATCGCTTAAGGTTCCATTGTTATTTTCCTTATACATTCTCGCCACAAATGAAATGCCGGTACTCAATCCATGTACCTGATGTAGGTAATCCGTTGAGTTTTCGAAGCAATAAGCCATAAAATTACCAACAGGAGACAAATTATCTTCATCAGTATGTTGCTCATCACCTTCGCCTGTAACCGCTCCACCTTCACTGCCTAATGTGGCAAACGGTTGATAATATATTGCAGGTTTATTATCTGCTGTAAATGTCACACTACCACTTTGACCATCTACTATGGTCATTTTCTCACTTTCTGTTGCGACATCTGCTAATGTATTATAGAACCATGTTCCTGCCTTAGGCAAAGTCAAATCAGAAGCTGTCACATCAACCGCATTCTTCTCACCCCAATATGGAGTATACAGATAAGTACCTTTATTATCCACTACACCAAAAGGAACTTCACCGCCTGCTTGCGTAATGGTATGACGCACATAGTGCACATTTTTCGATAAGTTCACCAATGCATAACCTTCCAAACGTACATACCAAGTCTGTTCGGGAATTGCAGTATCATCCGGTTGATAAGTAATGGAAGCCATCGGGTTAGTAATATCCTCTACAGCGTAATAAGTGGTTTTATCTGTATCATCCGTCCATTCTTCTACACTTTTAGCTTCAAGAGGTACATAAGCGTCTAAAGACTCAGTTCCAACCGTTTGTGTACCACTTTGTTTACAAACGCTATAAGTTCTTTCTCCACCTTCATTTTCCTGCATCCAAACATAAACCTGATTATCCAATGCATCGAAGGCAACATTCAATTTGGTTTTTATCCATATTTTGTTTCCTGCTCCCTCTTCAGGATTGTCTATTTGTATAGCACCATCTACAGTTTCAACTCTTACAACACCTACTTTCGGATGTATTTCATAGATATTGTTGTTTGTTTTACGGAAAGTAATTTTAGACAAGACACGTTCCACTTCAACGTGTGCCTCTGCAGGATCATTAGGAGATACATTCTCTCCTGTCAGTTCTACCGTATAAGCTTGACCGGAAATTGTGCTTAATCCTTTATTCGCCATCATTACCCTAAAGTTCGTACCTGTAGTAAACGGCTTTCCTGCAGCCAAGTTTGTATAATCGTCTTGAGAGGGGTTGTAATTGCCCGTCACGATTCGATTATATAAATCTTCCACCTCATTTTTATCTTCAATACCGGCATTTAAATCCCCTGTTGTAATGCTTGTAAGCAAATCAGTCACCGGATTGGCTACGACCAAGACATTGTATTTCCCTATAGCCAACTCTATGGGAGCATCGTTGGTATAAATTGCTCCCGCTGTTGAATTTACAACAGTATACACATCATCAGAAAGGTCATCAGGTGTTTCCGTTGCATTTGAAGTTGTTTGGGTAGAATATAATTTTGCGAAACAGGAATTACCTCCATTAGCCGGAACAACCACTATCAATACACGGTCTACAGCTCGTTCGTCTGCAGTACCAGCATTGCTATGTCCGCTATCATCTGCTGTGCCGTCTTGATCCCCATTATTATTTGCATCATCCGCAGTAGAACGGCTGCTATTGCCACTATTGGCAGAGAACGAAATCGTCAAGTATGCCGGAGTGCCGTCGCCTGCTGTGCCAGTATTTCCTCCTTTCCCGTCAATTGCATCGTCTGAGCATGCGGCAAAACTCAGTGCCGCGAATGCTAAAGCAAAAAACTTAAACTTTTTCATACAAAAGCATTTTACTTAAATTAGTATTGCGTTAAATTATCTCTATTCTTTTAATCCAGTTGACAAGGTATCAGTTGACAAGTTGACAAGGTTTTTCTTTAGGAGTTAAGTAGTTAAGAAGTTAAGGAGTTAAGCCAATACTTCTGCTGATGTATTCAAAACCTAGTTCCCTAATAACAAAAACCTTGTCAACTTGTCAACTCGTTAACTTGTCAACTAAAATAAAACCTTGTTACCTTGTCAACTCGTCAACTTGTCAACTAAGATAAAAACCTTGTCAACTCGTCAACTTGTCAACTAAAAAATCTCCTTTCCGTTTTCTTTCGCTTCGCTTAGTCCGGCTTCGGCGGCACGGCGCAAGTAGGGCTCGGCTTCATCGTATCTCTCCATCAGTATCAGGGCTACTCCTCGGGCGTTGTCGGCTTGCGGGGTGTCGCCTGCTTTCTCTAAGAACTTCAATGCCTGTTCGGCTGCGCCACGCTCCAAGAGTGCATTGGCGGCGTTCAGGTTCGCCGTCGGGTCATCGGGATACATGCGTGCGGCTATATCGAAGACGTGATTGAACTCCTCACTGCCTGGCTCGTAAGTCTGCGCTACGGCAAACATTTCCTGCAGGCTGAGGTTCTGGGGACGGGTCTTGATGACCTCCTTCGCCTCGTCGACATTGAATCCACGAATCACATAGTCTACCGTATAATCGGTGCGGCGCAATGCCGGATAACATTCTTGCAACAAGGTGCGGTAGGCTTCGGGATATTCGGCACGGATGCGCTGCTCCTTGCGGTCGGGGTCACCTTCGCTGGCGATGATTGCCAGGATGGCATCTTTATCCTTCAAACTGCTTTGCTCGACATACTTACGTAAGCCTTCCCAGTTTTCGCCTCCCGGCTCGGTGCGGAACAAGGACGCTTCGATGCCGTATTTCTCTGTCAAGTATTCCTTTAAGGCTTCCGTACGTCCTTCCGCCAGCTTGAGGTTGGAGGCATAACTGCCTTCGGGCGACGCATAGCCACGCAGGCTGATTTGCGTGATGCTGTAGTCTTTGTCGGTACGGATAGTATCTATCGTGGCACGTATCCGCGCCAGTTCCACCGTATTGCGGCGGTATTCGGGATCGATGACGGTCTTGTTGACGGGGAAATCCAAGAAGGCTTCTCCGCTCAAGGCACGCGCCTTGCGGGTTTCTGCCTGCGGACTGATGTATGCCAGCTTCGGACGGAACACCAGGTCGGCTTGTGCCAGCGGGACACTGTTTCCTTTGGTGACTTCGCCACACTGGCAAGTGTCTTCTGCCACAACCAGTTGTGCGCGGTCCATCCATTTGCGGTAGGGCACGGTCACTTGGTAATTGATTTGTTGAGCGGATGCTTTCCGGTATCTGACGATGGCATACGGATTGTCGGCATAAAGCGACTGCTCGTTACGTTGGTAATACAGGTAGCGGGTGCGACCCATCACTTCGATAGCGGGAAGCCACTGAGCTTCGTGTCCTGCATAAAACAACGGCGTTACTACCACCGAACGGTTGCGCGCCACTTCCATTCCGTTCAGGTCGATGTTCATGCGTATCATTACGCTGTCGCGCTGCTTCTCTATCTCGACATCGCTTACCGTAGCGCCGCCCGGCAGACGCTTTGCCTCGTCGGCTGCCAGCGGCAGGAATGGAAGCAAAGCAAGCACACTATATAGACAGATTGCTTTCATCTTTTTCTTCTCCTCCTTCGGTTTTTAGAATACATAAATCAGGTTGACAGCAGCCTTGGTAGGCCCGAAATAGTTGTGCGGCTTATTTTCTTCCAACAAGTCGCCGCAATGGGGGCATTCGTACTTATCGTACCGGCTGTAGACATAGCCGATTCCGATTTCCGCCTCTACGCTCCAGTGTTTGGACAGCAGCCACTGATAGCCGTAGGCTACGCCTGCTCCCAACATCCAGCCTTCGAAGCGGTAATCCTTCAACTGCCCGAAGTCGGTTCCCAAGAAAGTGAAATCGGTGTTCCAGTTACCCATGTTGTAGATGCCTCCCAGCAAGTGTGCGCCGACAAAATGACCATTGAACGCCTCGCAGAACCAATAGCGTGCTTCGGGCTGGAACACAAGCTGTTTCCATTTCCGGTTGTCCGAAAAAGACCAGGGATTCCAGTTAGCAGACACATCCAGTGTCCATCGGGGAGCCAATTTCACTTCCGCACCCAGATTCATCGTAGTGGTTGCATCATAAAGTAAATTGGTCTTCAAACCCCACTCTTGCGCATAGACTGAAACCCCTATCATCAATAGAAGGGTAATCCATAAACGCTTCATAATCTATCTTTTTTAGTTCCCGCTACTATGAGTAGCGACACATTTTACTTAAATTCAGTATTCATACAGCAAATTTCAGCTATCTAATCTGAACTTGCCAAGTTGCTTTTTACGCAATTGCTTCGTTAATCAACCGCAAACATAAACAATAAATTTTACAATAGCAAGGTTTATTAGCTATTTTTTTTCAAAAAAATGCAAGGTATCAAATAGAAACCGTTGCAGAAGGAGCGGAGATACCTATTATTATATAGGAGTTAAAGAAGTTAGAGAAGTTATCACTCCGCTCGCTTCGTTAGAAGTTAAAGTAGGATAGTTGACAAGTTGACAAGGTCTTTTTTTAGGAGTTAAGTAGTTAAGAAGTTAAGGAGTTAAGCCAATAGTTTTGCTGAACTATCTAAAACCTAGTCTCTTGGTTACCTGAAACAAACACAAACACAGAGACACGGAGACACAGAGGGCTTCAATTAAATGAAGAATTAAGAATGAAGAATGAAGAATCAACACTCTGTGTCTTTGTGTTTCTGTGTTTGTGTTTATTTGTTTCAAGTAATCAGGGCAGATAGCTTCGTTTCTGATAAGATTAATAATCTTCAAGCTGTAAGATTATTAATCTTCCGGCTGTAAGATTATTAATCTTCCAGCAAAGGCAGATAGAGGAGTTAGAGGAGTTAAGGAGTTAAAGGAGTTAGAGGAGTTAAAGAAGTTAGAGAAGTTAGAGAAGTTAAAGAAGTTAGAGGAGTTAGAGGAGTTAAAGAAGTTAGAGGAGTTAAAGAAGTTAGAGAAGTTAGAGGAGTTAAGGAGTTAAGGAGTTAGAGAAGTTAAAGGAGTTAAAGTAAGATAGTTGATGAGTTGACAAGTTGACAAGGTTTTTGTTATTAGGGAACTAGGAACTAGGTTTTGAATACATCAGCAGAAGTATTGGCTTAACTCCTTAACTTCTTTAACTACTTAACTCCTAAAAAACAAAGCTATTGGCTTAACTCCTTAACTTCTTAACTACTTAACTCCTAAAGAAAAACCTTGTCAACTATTCGACTAATTGGCTGCAACCATCCAGACTACATCGCCGGGCTGGAAGACGAAGGCGGGGACAGGGTTCTTTACTGTTTCCTTGCCTCGCTCTACACCCAGGATGATGATGCGGTCGGACTTCACATCGCCTACACTTTTGCCGAGCAGGGAAGAGGCGTCGTCGACACATAAGCTCGTGATGCGTGTAGTTTTATGGGAAGAAATATCCTTGCTTCCTTCACTTATGGCTTTCTGTTCCAATGCCTGGCGGAACTGCAAGAGGTCTTCGTCGGTGCCTACTACCGTAATCTTGTCGCAAGGATAAAGCGTTTCATCGCCTTGCGGAATATCGAGAACAGCTTCTCCCCGGGTGATGGAAACCACATTTACCCGGAAGCGGGTGCGGGGCGCAATCTCTTTCAGGGTCTTTCCGGCATAGCAGGAATTAGGGTCTACGGTGAAGTCGGTCGCGTGCAGGTCGGACAGCGAGGAATTGTCATCTACCTGCTCGAACAGGGTAGATGGTTTTGCCTTGGGCTCGTCCGGTCCCATGAAGTTTTCTTCGAAACGCTCTTCCATCTCTTGCGAACGCTTGCGGATACGCTTCGACGAATAGACTGCTACCACAATAAGCAGGGCAATGACCAGTCCCAGTCCCGAAGCCACATTGAAGAGGCGGACCACAATGCTCATCACGATGGTGATGCAGAGAATCACCTTTACCAAGACCAGCGAAACCAAAGCACCCCGGTTGACTAGGTTGTCTTCCCACAAGCGGCGGAACTCCGGCGAGTGGTTCTTCTTCATGACCATTGCCCACAGCAACGGAGAAAGCACCGCCAGCAGAATCAAGGCACTGAGCAGGTTGCCTTGCAAGCCGGGCAAATGGCTTTGGATGAACGGATAGAAACGGCTAAAGAACATCACGATGATGCCTACGCTGACAATCAGGTAAATCAGTACGCCGACAATCATGCTGCGCAACAGGCGGTGCCAGTCGTTCTGGTGCTTCTCGGAGATGGAACCGGAAGCATAGCGCGACAACATTTGCTTGCACCAGGCAGGCAGATGCTTGTCGACCCACGTATAGGCAGGCTCGGAAAGGCGTATCATATAAGGTGTGCAGAAGGTGGTAATGACCGATACCGCCACGATAACGGGATACAGATATTCATCGGTCACTTTCAGGCTCACTCCTAAGGAAGCGATGATGAAAGCGAACTCGCCTACCTGGGTCAGCGAGAAGCCCGACTTCATCGCCAGCTTCAGCGGTTCGCCCGAAAGCAAGACACCAAAGGTGCCGAAAAGGCTCTGCCCTACCAGCACCAGCACGGTCAGCAACAGGATAGGCAAGATATAGTCGGCGATGATGGCAGGGTCGATCATCATACCTACCGAGACGAAAAAGACTGCGCCAAACAGGTCCTTGACCGGCTGAACTACCCGCACGATGCGTTCGCTCACAGAGGTTTCTGCCAACAAGGAGCCCATGACGAAGGCGCCCAGTGCTGAAGAGAAGCCTGCCTGTACTGCAATCATCACCATGAGCAGGCAAAGCCCCAGGGATACGACCAGCAGAATCTCGTCGCTCACGAACCGTTTGATCTTATTTAATAAGGTAGGGAGCAGGTAGATGCCCAGCACCGACCAGAACACCAGGAAGGAGACCAGCTTCATCAGGCTTCCCAGCAAGGCTGTGCCTTCGAACTGGCTGCTGGCTGCCAATGTGGAAAGTACGACCATCATGACAACGCCTACCAGGTCTTCGACCACCAGAATGCCCAGCACGATGCCGGTGAACTTCTGCTGCAGAAGGTTCATGTCGTTGAAAGCCTTGAACACGATGGCTGTAGACGACATGGACAGCATACCGCCCAGGAAGAGGCTGGTGATGTGGGAGAATCCCATCAGGTTTCCTGCCGAATAGCCTAAGAACATCATGCCGCACACGATGGTGATGGTGGCTATCATGGCGCTCAGGCCTACATTCAGCAACTTGCGGAAGGAGAACTCCAATCCCATGGTAAACAACAGGAAGATGACACCTATATCCGCCCATATCTTGATGTCGGACGTATCGGACACCGTGGGCAGGAAGCTCACAGACGGACCGGTGATGAACCCGGCTACGATGTAGCCCAGGATAACAGGCTGTTTCAGCCATTTAAACAAGATCATGACGCATCCCGCCACAATCAGAATCATACCTAAATCGGTAATCAAAGGTGCTAATTCAGACATATTCGTATGTAATTTATCGGGGAGCAAAATTAGTTAAAATCAATAGACGGGGATGTTCTAAGTTTCTTTCTTTAGAGTTTTTTTATAGTTGACAAGGTATCAGGTGACAAGGTATCAGGTGACAAGTTGACAAGGTTTTGTTTGAAACGCAGATTACGCAGATTTTCGCGGATTAATTTATTCTCTGTGCCTCTGTGTCTCTGTGTTCAATAAAAGAAATCACTTTGTCTGCTGAACCTTTTGCCAACTGCTCATAGCAAAAAGGGAGGGTTTGATTTAAAAATAGTGAAATAATTCCGTAATTAAGTTGAAAAGGTGTTGTTTCCCTATAGATTTCTTTGCCTAATGATTCGCTTATAAAAAGAACTTTTTTAACTTTGCATCGGTTAGAAAAAAGAATATACCTTATAACTTAACTAAAATAAAAGAATTATGGAATTTGTAACTAACGAAAAGCTTACCATTGTTGGTGCTGCCGGCATGATCGGTTCTAATATGGCTCAGACTGCCATTATGATGGGTTTGACTCCTAACATCTGTTTGTATGACCCATACGGTCCGGGTCTGGAAGGTGTTGCAGAAGAATTGTATCACTGCGGTTTCGAAGGTGTAAACGTAACCTTCACTACCGACGTTAAAGAAGCGCTGACTGGTGCTAAATATATCGTAAACTCAGGAGGTGCTGCCCGTAAAGCCGGCATGACTCGTGAAGACTTGCTGAAAGGCAATGCCGCTATCGCTGAGGAATTCGGTAAGAATGTAAAAGCATACTGCCCGGATGTAAAACACATCGTCGTTATCTTCAACCCGGCTGACATCACCGGTCTGATTACGTTGCTGTACTCTGGCTTGAAACCTTCTCAGGTTACTACCTTGGCAGCTTTGGACTCTACTCGTCTGCGCAGCGAATTGGCTAAATACTTCAACGTTCCTATGGATTCAGTTGAAAACTGCCGTACTTACGGTGGCCATGGCGAACAGATGGCTGTATTTGCTTCTACAGCAAAAGTAAACGGCAAACCGTTGACTGACATCATCGGTACTGACGCTCTGCCGAAAGAAACTTGGGCTGAAATCCAACAGAAAGTTATTAAAGGCGGTGCCAACATCATCGCATTGCGTGGCCGTTCTTCATTCCAGAGCCCGGCATACGTATCTATCGAAATGATTGGTGCAGCTATGGGCGGCAAATCATTCCGCTGGCCGGCTGGTACTTATATCTCAAATGACAAGTACGACCACATCATGATGGCATGGGAAACTTCAATCACAGCTGACGGTTGCCACTGCGCTGCCTTGAACGGAACAGCCGAAGAACAAGAAGCTTTGGATAAGAGCTACGCTCACCTCTGCGAATTGCGTGACGAAGTAATCGCTATGGGCGTTCTTCCTGCAATCTCTGAATGGAACAAGCTGAACCCGAACATCAAATAATGATTTTCAGGTAAGAGAATAAAAATATCCCGCTGGCTTCTGTCGGCGGGATATTTTTTTAGGTGACAAGGTTTTGTTGAAACGCAGATTCACGCAGATTTTCGCAGATTATATATTTTATTTCTCTGTGTCTCCGTGTCTCTGTGTTTGTTTTTCTCTTAGGTGACTAGGTTTTGAATAGTTCAGCAGAAGTATTGGCTTAACTCCTTAACTTCTTAACTACTTAACTCCTAAAAAAGTATTGGCTTTAACTTCTCTAACTTCTTTAACTTCTCTAACTCCTTAACTCCTAATAACTCCTTATTATTAATATAAATCTCTCGTCACAATTTCATCGCTCCAATGATGGTCTTTCGGGAAAGGCTTTCCGCTCCAAGCTTTCTTACTCGTCCAGTCTTGCGGAGCATCTGTCCAAAAGGCATCGCTGGCAGGCAATCCCAAAGGCAAGAAAGAAAGCGACGTCATATAAAGGCTTCCGTTGTTGGTGTACCAATCTGCCACATTCGGCTGACGACCGGTAAACCCGATAGTAAGGAAACCTCCTTCATTGAAATTCTCACCGGTGGCAAACATCCGTTTCAGCACTGTGGTCAATGCGCAACGCACCTGGGCAGGAGTCACTCCTGCAGGCAATTCTCGATACCATGCCATCAGCGCAAGCGGCTGCATCGTAGCCATACGGTAAGGAATGGAACGTCCGAATACCGGGAATGTGCCTTCGGGAGAGATAAAACGCTCCAATACCAGGCTATATTTCTGCGCACGCTTCAAGGCACGCTGATAATACTTCGGATAATCCAGACGTGAATGTACGCCGGCATCTATCAACGCATCCAAGGTTTCGAGATACATCGGATGGAACACATAGCTGCTGTAATAATCGAATGCAAACGAAGGACCGTCGGCATACCAGCCGTCGCCCGTGTACCATTCTTCCACTTTACGAATGGCAGAATTGATGCGGTAAATATCAAACGGAGCGCCTGCCTTTGCCAAGAAACTTTCAATGGTGGCAGAGAAAAGCAACCAATTGGTATAAGGCGGGTCGATGCGGCGCAGCTGGGTGAACTCTTCGATGTAACGCTTCTTAGTCGTTTCGTCAAGAGGCACCCATAACTGATCAAATGCACGGAGGAAACTTTCTGCCACGTAGGCAGCATCTACCAAGGGCTGGCCTTCATTACGCCACAAGAGGTAATCGGGTGAAGCCGGGTCGACCGCATGAACATAACTCTGCAAAGCCCATTCACGCAATTGCTTGCGCATCGCTCCTTCTTCGGTATCATCATCGGGCAAAGCCAACCAAGGCGCGATGCCTGCCATCAGACGTCCGAAGCATTCCATATAAGTCACGCGCTTATCGCGTCCGTCCCAGGTAGGACTGACTTCCACCTGCATATTCTTCTGAAGTTCTCCTTTTGCCATGTTACTCAATACAGGAGCTGCCATATCGTATGCCAATTTGCTCCAGTAAGCACGGTCGGTCTGTGCCGATGCTTCAAGGTAACGCACATATTCGCAAGCAGCCAGCAGGAATGCCCCTACCCCAAAGTTGGCAGTAGACTTGGCATCGACTACCTGACCGGGAATCGCCTTCTCGCCAATAGGCTGTACATAGCCTACCGAACCGTCTTTCTGCAAAGCCGTTTCCGACAAATATTTCCACGCTTTTTGGATAACAGGCATATAAACCGCTTCGTCCAGGTAACCGTGGTTCACTCCCCACAGCAAACCGTAGGTAAAGAAAGCCGTTCCGCTGGTTTCGGGTCCGGGCGCATGTTCAGGGTCCATCATGCTGCGTGTCCAATAACCTTCCGGCTGCTGGATAGCTGCCACCGCCTTAGCCATCTTTTGGAACTTGTCGACAAAGAAAGCACGGTGCTTGTAGTCTTCGGGCACATCCTTCAGCACCTTGGCAAGAGCTGCCAATACCCATCCGTCACCTCTCGCCCAAAAGTCTTTCTTGCCGTTCAGGCTCTTGTGCTTGGGATAAACGTATTTCGCATCACGGTAATACAGGTTTTCATCCTTGTCGAACATGATGCTGTCCGAATACAGGATATATTCGTAAAGCTTCTCCAGATAGAGGGGATTGTGAGTGACCTTATAAAGCTTGGTCATGACAGGCATCACCATATAAAGTCCGTCGCTCCACCACCAATAATCATGACGAGGCGTGCTCATCTCATACTCCATGACTTCGCGTGCCCGACGGATTTTCCGGTCATCGGGATCCAATTGATAAAGGTCGATATAAGTCTGGAAACACACTTGCCAGTCACCGAACAAAACGTAGTCATCGGTTTCGCCATACGAATACTTCCAGTTCGAACGGTCGTCGCTTTTGGCTCCTTTCCACTCGTTATGCTCCGCCCACGCTTCCGAATAAGCACGGTAAGCCTCGTTTCCGGTCAGGAAATAAGCTTCCATATTACCGGTATGATAAGCGGCATTATCCCAGAAAGCACGCACTTCAGGCGAATTTTCAGCCTGCCAGTGCTGATTGACTTTATCAATAATCCCGCGCACTTTTTCCGCCTCGGAAGGCTTTGCCAGTGCATTGGCAAAAGGCAAAAGAGCCCACAAACAAGCCATTGCCCATACATACAGTTTTTTCATTGGTTTTATGGTTTTAGGGTTAAATTCCATCAATAACTGCAACAGATACCGAACCGGGCGCTCAATCTTCCACCTCCAGTACATAGACCGGTGTAGGAGCCTGGTCGACTGTCTTCTCGCCGTCTCCCTGATAAGTGACCTGCACAAAGAGATGCAGCTCTTTCCGCTGCTTCCACAGTTCGGTATCAAGGCTGGGCTCCCAGGCTTCTACTGAGAAGTCGGTCAAGTCTTTCACCTGCCACTTGCCCTGTTTCAGGTCATCGGTATATGCCAGCGAGACTTTGCTTCCCCGTTCAGCGTCGCGGAATACGAAATAGGCCTTATCGCCATCCACCACAATGCGCGGACGCGCTATCGGAATCATTTTCGTTCCTCCGCCCTTTAAGGAGAAAGGTTGTTTGCGTTCCATCACCTGACGCATATTCCAGCGGGTGCCATCGTTCCATACCACACGGTATTGGGGAACTTCCGAATCAGCGTCACGCCAATAAGTGACAATGTAAGGATGCCCCTCGGCATCGGTACACATACTGGTTTGGTTAATCAGTTCACTGTTCTGAGGAATACGCCAGGCATATTCGGCGTTCCCTTCCCGGATAGGAAGCGTGTATATTTCCCCCGTCGACTTATGCCAAGTCTTTCCCTGGTCTTCCGAGTAAGCATAGGCTAAATCGTGATTGGTCTCTACCAGCCATGTCTCGCGCCATACCCATGAAAGATGGATGGTTCCTTGCGCGTCGACATACAGCTGCCAATAGGCGTTGCGTTTGCCTTCGCCGTCAATCAACACATCCTGCACCCTTTCCCAACGGCGCGTCTTTACATCGTAACGGTTCATAACCAGGTTGCCTCTGCCTGATGCACCCGAACGGTAAACAAATATCAGGTTTCCGTCAGGCATGCGGTAAAACTCCGGATAAGTCACATCCTGTTCGTCCTTCCCCGTCATCTGCTCTTTAGGTCCCAGCTCAAGCGAACCGGGCTTCACGCTGCGGCAATAATTGAGCGGATGACCGTGATGGTCAAAAGCCACGTGAATATATCCTGCCCCGTCTACCATCATGCTGATGACATTGTGCGCATCTGCCACATTGCCTGTATACGGAGAACGTTGCAAAATCCATTGACTATCGCCCAACTTCCGTTTCCCCAATACCAGGTATCCGTCGGGAGCATAGTAGGCGATGTATTGCGTATCTCCTTCGGTCACCAGCGAATTGTTACGGAACACTGTCGTATTGACCGAGGTATTGCTATACCCGTCATCTACACGTACCAGCCTTTGGGCACAAGCCGTGCCCAAAGCCAGAAAGAGAGCGAATAAAGAAAATAAAGTCTGTTTCATTATTTTATTTTGTCGTTTTTTCATTCATTATCCGGATTACACTCAGCGAGTAGGCAGGCATCTGATACGAGAATGCGTCGCTTACCTCCAGCGTGCTTTCTACCGGTTTTGCTTCTTTGTCATCGGGCTTGCCCGAAAGTACGTGCAGGGCAACCTGCTTTCCACCGATGCCTGCTGGCAGGTTCACTTCCGCATTGACCGCAACGGGCAACAGGTTGACCAGCTTCACAATGATATCTCCCGTACGGCTGTCACGCACTACCGACGAAGCAATGCGTTTACCGACATCAGCACGTGAATTATCGATACGACTTTCGGAAGGCAAGTAACTGTCACCCGAGTTCTGACCGTAAAGCAACTGGGTGTAATACCCTACCGTAGGCTTCACTTCCTGATTGTTGAAATAAATCAAATCGGGATTCCATTGGGTATGTCCTTCTTTTGCCAGCAAGGGAGCATACGACGACATCAGCACCACATCGCCGTTCCGCTCTACCGATGTCAGATAAAGCGCTTCTGCCAATGCCGTTTCGATGTTGTTAGGACGTCCGGGAAGATGTGCGGCATACTCGCCCAGGTATACTTTCGGTTTCGAACGGTCGTAACGGTCATAAAAATCTTGGTTGTTAATGAACCATCCCGGCGTGTTATAATAATGTTCGTCTACCATCGGAACATTCAGGCGAGTTGCCAGTTCCCAGCCTTCTTCATAATCTGTACCCTCATAGAACGGACCTACGGTACCGATTACGGTGATTTCGGGATAATGTTTCTTTACGGCTTCGTAAATCATCGTGAAACGTTCTTCGAACACATCGGTTATCAGGTCTTCATTCCCGATGCCGATGTATTTCAGGTTAAAAGGTTCAGGATGTCCAGCCTCGGCACGCATCTTCGCCCACTTGTTGGTCTTCGGGTCTCCGTTAGCATACTCGATAAGGTCGAGCACATCCTGTACGTACGCATCCATTTGCTCCATCGGGATACCGCCCTGCTGACCGCCACTTAACAGTTTGCCTGGTATACAAGCCGAGTTCTGGCAAGGCACACCGGCTGCAACTACCGGAACCGGTTCGGCTCCCATATCTTCGCAGAACTGGAAGTATTCGAAATAACCCAAGCCACGGGTCTGATGATAGCCCCACAGGTTACGTAACGGCTTACGCGATTCAAGCGGACCGACAGAGCCTTTCCAGTCATAAATGTTATCAATACCATTTCCGTGAGCCACACATCCGCCCGGGAAACGGACGAAGCGCGGATGCAGGTCGGCGATAGCCTGTGCCAGGTCGGCACGCAATCCATTCTTATGTCCGTGGAACGTATTTTGCGGGAAGAGCGAAACCATATCCAGCTCGTAGGTACCTGCCGCACAAGGAGCCAAAGCCAACGAAGCAGCCTTGACATCCGTATCCGGCTTCAATACAGCCCGTTGCTTTTTCCAATCCGAGGAAGTCACCTTTACGGAAGCCTTTGCCACTTCTTTCCCGTTCTCGTCCAGCAAGAGAACATCTACTTTGCCGCCTTTCTTTCCCTCGGGAACACGTCCGGACAAAGAGAAATCGTATTTCTCGCCTTTCTTCAGCGTTATGCCGTCGTAACCACCGTTCACCAACATCACTCCCGGACGGTTCACTTCGAGCACGGCATAATGCGGATTGTTGGCATGAATGGGACTGCCGCCCGCTTCTACCGTAAATGTTCCGCCTTCACCCTTCAGGCTCCAGGCATACGTTCCGCTCCATTCCTTACGGTCTGTCGATGAATATTCGAAGTCGCGGTTCTGCACCAGTTCGGCATACAAGCCACCATCAGCCCCGTAATTGATATCCTCAAAAAATACACCTATTAATTTATCACTGATAGGACGTGCTTCCTCCGGACGCACATCCAACTGAAGGTTCACTTCTTTCAGTCCGGCAAAACGCTCGGCATCCTGTATCGTCTGTTCACCATCCAGCCGGGCTTTATTGGCACGGAAGCCAGCAAACTGAATCACAGACTCGACTTCCGTCCAAGCAGCTTTCTGGACATACCCTTGCTGATGCGCCCCTTCTATCCATACGGCTGTATCTTTCTCGCCTCCGGCTGGTGTGAATGCCGGCTTTATCTGCCCTTCATTCCCTTTCAGGAAATAAGTCTGACTCTTCCAGTCGGTCAAGTCTGCCGAAGCGGCATGCGCCAGTTCCTTTCCGCCTTCGTTCAGTTGCCATACACAATGCCATAAGCCATCGGTGCCTCGCATCAGCCTGGGACTAATCATCCGCTTTTCTGCTCCCCAAGCTCCATAGTCACTCTTCACATATCCATAACCGTCACCGATGCTATACCAACGTTCTGCATCGCGGCTCCAAGCCAGCTTCAATCCGCTACGTCCGGCATCCGGAGTTGTTGCATACGAAAAAATATAAACTGAATCAAGCCGGTTTGCCACTACTTGTGCAAAAGAGACATCCGGCAAAAGACATAACGCCGCCCCCAAAGCAGCCCAGTGTTTCCATTTCATGTTACCAAAGATTTTAATTAAATAGATTAAACATTTGTGCGAATTTACGGCTATTCTGCCAAAATGCCTAATAATGTAGGCATCATTTCATAAAAAACGCACAAACGACCGCATTGGGGGCAGAGAGGAAGAAACGTTTTCACGTTTCTAACTAATCGTTTCTTATCTGTATAAATAACTTAGACTTAAATCTTTACAAATAATCCTTCCACTATCTCATCTCGAACGTATGCATCGAATGAGGAGTTAAATCCGCGTTCAGGTAACGCTTGCCTATCTGCACGGTCAGCGTCTGCGCTTCATCTCCCAGATTGGCTGCAATGACAATCCATTTCTGCTCCGGTGTCCTGACAACCAGGACAGGTTTCTTGTCTTCACCTTCCGGCTTATAAGATACAATCTCCGCACCTGCGCCGATATAATGCGCATAATGCTTCACGGCATAATATTCAGGTGTATAGGTAAATGTCCTCGCCTTCGAATCTACCCGAATCAAGGCGTTCTGTTTCCAGCCCCACGGGCTTTCGCCATTATCCTTCAAGATGAAATTCCAAAAAGTATATTCCTTACACCCATTGCCCAAGTAATGGTTCATCAGTTCAAAAGTATGCTCTCCGGCTTTCCAGTCGAAGCTTCCCCATCCGCACTCGCTCTCCGAACAGATGTAATCCCACTCGGGATGCTGCCGGCGGATATGCGGAAGCACTTCCCTTCCTTCCCACTGGAAAGCCATACCGCTAATGCATGCTTGCAGTTCCTCGTCGGCTATGATTTTCTCCACGTGGTCCAGGCGGTTAGTATTGAACGTTCCCAGGTAAAGTTTCACCTCCGGATGAAGGCGCTTAAGCGTAGGAGCAAGGTATTCCTTATTAAAGCGCACGGTCCCTTCGGCCGTCCATGCACAGCCCGGATAAGGCGTATAGCTATATGCCTCATTTTGGTAAATAACCATATCGATGGGAATGCCCTGCTCTTTATAAGCATCGATAAACTTACAGAAACTATTGGCATAAGCCTGCAAGTAGCGCGGGTCTTGTATCATATAGTCCGTTGTTGCCAGCTGGCGTGGGAATTTCCCGTCACGCTCGCCCGTCAGCTTCATTTCGTCGGGGTCGGTCGTTCCGCCTATGTTGCCATATAAAAGGTAATCCAATTCAGACGAAAGATGATTGTATTTACTGCTCAACACCGGATAGTCGCCATTTATCTTCATCCAACTGGGCGGCGACCAAGGCGAAATCCAGAAAGTCATGTCGGGATTATACTTCTGAACCGCACGTATAAAAGGAATAATCGCCTGCTTGTCGCGGTCGATATTGAAATAGCGCAACTCGAAATCGCCTTCCACTTCGTCACAACTGTACCACGAACGTGCATAATCGTTCGCTCCCATCGAAATCCTGCCACGCGTAATACGCAAATCGCCTTCGGGAGAAAACACCTTATATAATATCTCATCCTGCTCATTGCGAGTCAGAACTCCCAGCGCATCCCAGTCCAGTTCATTGAACGTAGCTCCCCATGCCTTAAAGGTGACAATCGTTTCCTTTCCGTCTACTGTTACATCCACCGCACCGGCAGGCTTGCTCTGCAAACTGATTTTATCTTGTTGCCAGACATTCCCTTCCCTACTGCTTATCCAATTATAACTTTGGGCGTTACTGCCTATTGCGGCAAGCATGAAAGCCATGCCGCAAAAAGAAATTGATTTTAATCTTTTATTCATAATACTTGTTTTTCATGGTTCAGATTTCATTTCTAAGCTAACGAAACGACTCCTTATCACAGCCATTGCGGCAATTGGCTCAACTTCATGCTATTGGAGCCTTTGATAAGAATCGTACAGCCTTCGGGCTTGTTGCGCTTCAAGGTTTCGATAACCTCCCCGACATCCGGATAATGCTCGTAAGCCGAACAGGTCTTTGCAAACTCCGGACCAACCAGCATCACCCGCTCAAAAGAACAGGCTTTCAACAGGTCGACCACCTTCTGATGTTCTTCGCCACTGGCACTGCCCAGCTCTTTCATGTCACCCAAGATAACCATTTTATGCGGAGCCTGCATCCGGCGGAAATTCTCCAATGCGGCATGCATACTGGTGGGATTGGCATTGTAGGCATCCACAATGAGGCGGTTCGAAGCGGTTTCTTTCAGTTCCGAACGGTTATTTTGGGGAACGTATGCTGCAAGCGCTTCGCAGATATCCGTATCGGGGACCTTGAAATAACGTCCTACCGCTACGGCAGCCAACGCATTGTCCAGATTGTATGCACCTATCAAATGGGTCTGCACCTCGTGTGACGCGCCTTCGGAAGTCCAGCGGAACGCCAGGAAAGGCGAGCAGTCCGTTACCTCCCCGCTTACAAAAAGCCCCGGAGTCTGCCCGTAGCGCACACACCGCAAGCCTGTAGCGATGTTATTCAAATAGATATTCTCGTTCTGAATGAAAACAGTAGCATCACCTTTCTCACGTAAGTAGTCATACAGTTCGCCTTTCGTACGGATGACACCTTCGAATGAACCGAATCCCAACAGATGCGCCTTGCCTACGTTAGTTATCAATCCATAATCGGGTTCGGCAATGTGTACCAGCGTCTTGATTTCACCCGGATGATTGGCGCCCATCTCCACCACTGCCATTTCATGCTCGGGTGTCAGGCGCAACAAGGTCATCGGTACCCCGATGTGATTGTTCAGATTGCCTTGCGTAAACAGGGTGTTGTATTTTCGGCTCAATACGGCCGAGACCAATTCTTTGGTTGTTGTTTTCCCATTTGTACCGGTAATGCCTATCACCGGAGTCTTAAGCCGGCGGCGATGACAGTTCGCCAGCTTTTGCAAAGCCTGCAGGCAATCGTCGACCAGGATGCAATTCTCGCCGGCATATTCCGGTTCGTCTACCACGGCATAGCGGCATCCCTGTGCCAAAGCCTGCGCCGCAAAGGCATTTCCGTTAAAGGTCTCTCCTTTCAAGGCGATAAACATACTCCCCTTAGGGCAATGACGGCTGTCTGTCGTCACATACCCGCATGCCAAAAAGCGGTTATATAATTCTTCCAGTTCCATTTTTTCCGTTTGTTTTTAGATACCTCACAAAGGTACGCTATTTATTATAAATGGCAATCCTTCCTGTTTTTATATTTTATGCGAGCAACCGCATTTTTCTTCCCGACTATCCGACTTAAGCAGGTGAAAAAAACACCCTTCCCTCTTGCATATCTCAATTTATTTTTCCATCTTTGTGATATCAAAATAATATCAAACCAAACATCGTATTATGGAAACAAAAGAAATGATTTTCAAGGGTTTTAAGATGAACGGATTTGTCATGTTGTTCGTACATCTGATTTTAGTTACTGCTGCCATTGTAGTTTGTTGTCTGGAATATGCCGAATGGAGATACGCGATAGCGGTCGTGCTGTTCATCGTGTGGTGCATCCTGTTTGCCGGCTACATACAGCAGGAGCCTAACGAAGCACGGGTAATGGTCTTCTTCGGAAACTATAAAGGGACGTTCAAGGAAACCGGATACTTCTGGGTCAATCCCTTCCTGACCAAGAAAAAACTTTCGCTCCGCGCACGCAACCTCGATGTAGAGCCCATCAAGGTAAACGACAAGATAGGCAACCCGATACTGATTGGCTTGGTCCTGGTATGGAAACTGAAAGACACCTATAAAGCCATGTTCGAAATCGACTCGCAAACCATGGCTTCGAGCGGCAAGGAAGCCGCCGCCAATGCCGGAAATGCCATAGCCGGCAGAATGAACGCTTTCGAAAACTTCGTAAAGATACAAAGCGATGCAGCGTTGCGCCAGGTAGCAGGACAATATGCCTACGATGACAACGAAGGCACTTCGGGCGAACTGACCTTACGGTCGGGAGGCGATGAAATCAACGAACAACTGGAACAGAAGCTGAACGAGCGGCTGGATATGGCAGGCATGGAAGTCGTGGAGGCACGTATCAACTACCTTGCCTACGCGCCCGAAATTGCTGCCGTCATGCTTCGCCGCCAGCAAGCCTCGGCCATCATCGGTGCTCGCGAAAAAATAGTAGAAGGGGCTGTATCGATGGTTCACATGGCACTCGACAAGCTGGAAAAAGACCAGATAGTAGAGCTGGACGACGACAAGAAAGCAGCCATGGTGAGCAACCTGCTGGTAGTGCTTTGCGCCGACGAAGCTGCCCAGCCGGTACTGAACACGGGCACACTGAACCATTAATCCGGATGCAGGGACAGACGGATATGAAAGAACCGGGCGCCGTTTGTCCCTGACTCCATTTTCTATCATCAAATGTTTATGGCAAAGAAAGAGAGTACAACCAAAAGTTTCGTCCTGAGAGTGGACGCGGAAACGATGGATGCCATCGAAAAATGGGCAGCCGACGAATTCCGCAGCACCAACGGACAACTTCAGTGGATTATTACCGAAGCTTTGCGCAAGAACGGCAGGCTGAAGAAAAGAAAACAATATCCACCAACCGACGAGAACGGACAAACATCATAACGCATGGTCTATCGCCTCCGATGCAGAAGGCACACGATTTTTTACACTACTTTCACGTATTTGCAAGGTGGTCGGGATAACCACTTGACGCACGGTGTGGTCACCCTTCAAATAATCAATAAGCAGCCGACAAGCTGTCTCTCCCATCTTGTATGTCTGATGACACACAGCTGACAGCTTGGGCTCTACATAGTTGGCATGCCGCTCGTCTGTATAGCCTATTAACGCAACATCGTCCGGTATGCGGAGATGATGGCTTTTTATAACTTCCATCGCAGCAAAGGCCAAGGTATCATTCATTGCCAGTATGGCATCGGGCGGATTGGGTAAAGCCAACAAAGATTCAGTAGCCCGCTTCCCTTCTTCAAAATCTATTTTCCGACATACCACCAATTCTTTTTCAATGGGTATCCCATTGGCCCGAAGGGCTTCCAGATACCCATGCTTGCGACGCCTTACAATATCCAGATGATTGGCTCCCCCTATAAAAGCCACTCGCTTACTGCCTGTATCCAGCAAATGCTGGGTAGCAGCCTGTGCCGATTTGTCTCCATCGGCTATTACGGTCGAGAAACGTTCGGGCAGGCAAATACGGTCGAACAGGATAAGCGGCATATTGATATCCGACAAAGCTGCCCAATGCGTATAATCTGTAGTTTCCTGAGAAAGGCAAGCTATGATGCCTTCCACCCGCATATTCACCAGGTTTTCGATGTTCCGCTTCTCATGCTCATAGCTCTCATGCGAAGTCGTGATAATGACAAAATACCCATTGGCTACAGCCATATCTTCAATGCCACTCAGTATCGAAGAAAAAAAGTGAGTCACGATATCAGGCACAATCACTCCGATAATACGCGGCGTATTCTTGCGCAAGCTCATGGCAAACGGATTAGGGCGGTAATTCATCTCTTTGGCAAGACGCTTGGCTTTTTCACAAAGCTCGCGGCTGATTTCGGGACTGTCTTTCAACGCACGCGACACGGTAGGCACAGATACCCCTAATTGGGCGGCAAGGTCTTTTAAGGAAATATGTTTGATAGTTGTCATACAAGGTTTCTTATTATAAAGGTTATTGCAAAGTAACTATTTTCTTCGGAATCCATCAGACAATACGTACAAGTTTTTTACGTAAACCATTACGTGCTTTTTCTCCATGTCAACGCATAAAAGCAAAAAACGCAATCTTTACTTTTGCTTACAAAATCAATTATAGTTCATTTTAATTCGTAAGATTATGCAATACCATGAAATTGGAAAAACAGGAATGAAAGTTTCGGCGCTCAGTTTTGGCGCTTCTTCTTTGGGCGGCGTATTCCATGACATCCGGGAAAAAGAAGGCATAGAAGCCGTGTTTACAGCACTCGATTTGGGTATAAATTTTATTGATGTATCGCCCTATTACGGTCATTATAAAGCAGAGAAAGTATTAGGAAAAGCATTGAAAGAGATTCCGCGCGACAAATACTTCCTCTCAACGAAAGTAGGACGTTACGGCAAAGACGGCATCAACACCTGGGATTATTCGGGCAAACGCGCTACAGAGAGTGTATACGAAAGCATGGAGCGACTGAATATCGACTACATCGACCTGATTAATGTGCATGACATTGAGTTTGCTGACCTGAATCAGGTAGTAAACGAAACCCTGCCGGCTTTGACCGAATTACGTAAAAAAGGCATTGTGGGCCATGTAGGAATTACAGATTTACAACTGGAAAACCTGCAATGGGTCATTGACCACTCACCGGCAGGAACTGTGGAAACAGTATTGAACTTCTGCCATTACTGCCTTTGTGATGACAAACTGACCGACTTTCTGGATTATTTCGAGAAGAAAGGTATCGGTATCATTAATGCCTCACCCTTGTCGATGGGGTTGCTTACTGAGCGTGGTGTACCAGCATGGCATCCGGCACCCAAGCCCTTGGTTGAAGCCTGCCGTAAAGCAATGGAACATTGCAAAGCCAAAAACTATCCTATCGAGAAGTTGGCCATGCAATATGCCGTAAGCAATCCGCGCATAGCCACAACGCTCTTCAGCACTGCCAATCCGCAAAACGTACGCAAGAATGTCGCTTTCATTGAGGAACCGATGGACGAGACATTGTTGCAGGAGGTAAGAGCGATTATAGGAGACCAAATGCGTGTAAGCTGGGCAAACACTTAACAGGAGGAACTGCTATGGATTACACAATTATCGACGCCCATGCCCATTTGTGGCTGAAACAAGACACGATAGTAGACGGTCTGCCTATCCGCACGTTGGAAAACGGGCGCTCATTATTCATGGGCGAAATCAGACAGATGTTGCCTCCTTTCATGACAGATGGGGTAAACAGTGCAGAAAGATTCTTGTCGAACATGGATTATGCCCAGGTAGGAGCTGCTGTGATTACACAAGAGTTTATCGATGGTTTTCAGAATGACTATCTGGAAGAAGTTGCAGCACGTTATCCCGACCGTTTCTTCGTCTGCGGGATGTGTGAGTTTCGCAAACCGGGATACTTGGAACAAGCACGTCAACTGATTGCACGGGGTTTCAAAGGTATCAAGATTCCTGCCCAACGCCTGCTTCTGAAAGAAGGACGTGTATGGCTGAACTCGGACGAAATGATGCAGATGTTCCACTTGATGGAGGAACACCATGTACTCCTCTCGATTGATATGGCAGAAGGAGACACACAAGTGGAAGAACTGGAAGAAGTCATCGCAGAATGCCCACAGTTAAAGATAGCCGTCGGACATTTTGGAATGGTGACCTGCCCAAGCTGGAAAGAACAAGTGATGCTGGCACGCCATCCTAACGTACGTATAGAATCGGGCGGCATCACATGGCTCTTCAATGACGAGTTTTATCCTTTCCGTGGAGCGGTGAAAGCCATCCGTCAGGCTGCCGACTGGGTAGGCATGGACAAACTGATGTGGGGGTCCGACTATCCCCGCACGATTACAGCCATTACTTACCGCATGTCCTACGACTTCATCATCAAGTCTGCTGAACTGACCGACGAAGAAAAACGGCTCTTCTTAGGCGAAAACGCACACAGTTTTTACGGTTTCGGGAAATTGCCCGAGCTGCCTTACATCAAGAACATGTCCGAATAGAAGGACACATCTTAATCATTGACACCTACCATGAAAAACAGTAAATACACATTGCCTTTGGTGCTGGTCTTCAGTTTGTTCTTTTTATGGGCCATCAGCAGCAACCTGTTGCCTACCATGATACGACAACTGATGAAGACGTGTGAACTAAACACCTTCGAGGCTTCGTTCACCGAGTCAGCTTATTGGCTGGCATATTTCATTTTCCCCATACCCATCGCCATGTTCATGAAGCGGTATAGCTACAAAGCGGGTATCATCTTCGGCCTGTTGCTTGCTGCTGTAGGCGGCTTGCTCTTCTTTCCTGCGGCAATCATTAAGGAATATTGGGCTTATCTGTGCATATTCTTCATCATCGCTACGGGAATGTGTTTCCTGGAAACAGCAGCCAACCCATACGTTACGGCATTAGGAGAATCATCCACAGCACCGCGAAGACTGAATCTCGCCCAGTCTTTCAACGGACTTGGCGCATTCATTGCTGCCATGTTCCTGAGCAAGTTGATATTAAGCGGTTCTACCTATACCCGCGAAACACTTCCCGTCGATTATCCGGGTGGATGGGATGCCTACATCCAGATGGAAACAGATGCAATGAAACTGCCTTATCTGGCACTGGCATTACTCTTGATATTGATTGCTATTCTATTTATCTTCTCCAAATTGCCGAAGATAGGCGATGAAGGAAAGAAAATCACGACAAAGGAAAAGCTGATAGACTTCGGGGTATTAAAGCACAGTCATCTGCGTTGGGGGGTAATAGCCCAGTTCTTCTATAACGGTGGGCAGACAGCCATCAACAGCCTGTTCTTAGTCTACTGCTGTACGTATGCCGGACTGACCGAAGACGCTGCCACGACCTATTTCGGTCTGTATATGCTGATGTTTCTTTTAGGACGTTGGATAGGCACGGGACTGATGGGCAAATTCCGTCCGCAAGATATGTTGCTGGTATATGCATTGGCTAATATCGTACTTTGTGGAATTGTGATAGCGTTTGGCGGACAAGTAGGGCTGTATGCCATGTTAGGCATTTCCTTCTTTATGAGCATTATGTATCCTACACAGTTCTCTTTAGCGCTGAAAGGATTGGGCGAACAAACCAAAAGCGGTTCGGCTTTTCTGGTCATGGCCATTGTAGGCAATGCCTGTCTGCCACAATTGACAGCGTATCTGATGCACATCAATGAGCGTTTTTATCATATCGCTTATCTGGTACCTTTAGTATGTTTTCTCTTCTGTGCCTTTTATGGATGGAAGGGATATAAAATAAAAGATTGATTATTGTTTTTTTAATTAGAAAAATGAAAGCAGTTCAAATTATTGCTCCTTCTGAAATGAAGGTAGTGGAAATAGCGTATCCGGAGTTACACTCTGGCGAAGTGTTGCTTAAAATCAAGTATGTAGGTTTTTGCGGGTCTGACTTGAACACCTATTTAGGACGTAACCCGATGGTAAAGTTGCCTGTCATTCCCGGTCACGAAGTAGGCGCGGTCATCGAAGCCGTAGGGCCTGACGTACCCGAGCATCTGAATAAAGGTATGAATGTAACCGTAAATCCCTACACCAATTGTGGAAAATGTGCCTCGTGCCGAAACGGTCGTGTCAACGCATGCGAACATAACGAGACATTAGGCGTACAACGCAACGGCGTAATGTGTGAATATGCTGTTTTGCCTTGGACAAAGATTATCCCTGCCGGAGAAATCTCGCCACGCGACTGTGCTTTAATCGAACCGATGAGTGTAGGTTTTCATGCCGTTTCCCGCGCACAAACCATTGACAATGACGTCGTAACGGTTATTGGATGCGGCATGGTAGGCATGGGTGCCGTAGTACGTGCTTCACTGCGCGGAGCCACGGTCATAGCAATAGACCTGGATGACGAGAAACTGGCTTTGGCACGCCAGATGGGTGCTGCATATACCATCAACTCCCAAACGGAAGATGTACGTAAACGTATCAGCGAGATAACCGGCGGATTGGGAGCCGATGTCGTAATAGAAGCAGTAGGAAGCCCCGCTACTTATGTCGAGGCAATAGATATAGTCAGCTTCACCGGCCGAGTGGTCTGCATAGGTTATGCCAAAAGCGAAGTTTCTTTCCAGACTAAATATTTTGTGCAAAAAGAATTAGACATCCGTGGTTCACGCAATGCGCTGCCAGCCGATTTCCGTGCTGTCATCCACTATATGCAAAGCGGTCATTGCCCTGCCGAACAGCTCATCTCAGCTATCGTTCCACCAGAGAAAGCCCCGTCAGCTATGGAACAATGGGCTGCCAACCCCGGCAAAGTGTTCCGCATCTTGGTTCAGTTCTAACCATTCATAACTGTTCCCGATAAAGCATACGTGTTTCGCCTTACTAGAAATACGTATGCTTTTTTATCGTCAGGCACGTTTAATGATAAGAGTGACGATATTCCTGAGGCGTGGTTCCCACCAGTTTTTTAAAAAGGCGGTTGAAATACGAATAGTCTTCAAATCCTAACGTAAAAGCAATGCTTTTCACAGAAGCCTCATTAGTCACCAACATCTGTTGTGCCTTCTCGATTTTTTTCTGGTTGATATATTGCAGGGGAGTGCTTTTCACTTCTTGCCTGAACAAACGTATAAAATGGTCTTTGGATAAACAGGCCTGTCCCGCCAGTTCATCCAGGTTTATATTTTCATAAAGATGACTATGGATAAACAATAAAATTCTGGAAATCCTTTCGTCACGACTCTTTATTTTCTTTTGTGCCCGCTTCATGAAATGTGCCAACAATTGATAGACAATACCTCTCGATTCCACTTTATTGCAAAAATCCCTTTGCTTGTTTTTCAGCACATTCTGTATCAAAGTTGGCTTATTATCATAAGTAACCGGGTCTGATTTCTGTAAACCCATGTGCGGATTTATCTCGCAGAAACGCTTTATCAAGGCAAGATCTAATTCCGTACCCGGAATTTCTGTCGGAAATTCCCAATCATCCAAGATGCTGACTCCTTGCTGGTTCTCTTCATAAATGTGTATATAATAATGAGAAAAAAATGAATGACAAATATTACTATGCACCGTAAATGCCGGTATGAAATACATATAATGAGGTTTTAACTCACAAATGCCAGCAGGCAACTTGATTTGCGCACTACCCTCCGTCACATAATACAACCGGATAAATGGGCTGACTATATCTTGCCAGTTCCAATCAGCGTTATGAATAGCCAGTCCGGCATTCAACACCAGGGGGTGAAATTGATCAATGGAAAGATTCATATTAAAGCAGTTCAATCAAATGGATGTAAAAATAAGCAACTCTTCTGAATCGTCAAAGGCTTTATCGATATTGTGAAACAAAACATCGATTTTGTTTTAGTTTTTGCCTAAAAGCCTCACTCCATATCGATTTTATCCTATACATTCTCTACATTCTTCTATCAAGTATCCAATCTTTTATTTTACTTTTGCATTGTTAGAAACCAAATATAAAAAAGATTCATCAACTAAACAATACAATATATCATGAAAAACAAAGTCTTCCTTCTTTCCTTGCTATGCACCGCGTTTATATCGTGTAGCAAAACTCCTCAATCAGCTTATCAAGTGCCCGTTTCGGAAGCTGATGAACCGATGATGAAAGGCGATTTTCAGCCTACACTGGAATCCTTAAAAGCGTATGAAGTGCCGGAATGGTTCCGCAATGCAAAATTTGGCATTTGGGCGCATTGGGGACCTCAATGTGTAGAAGGTTCGGGCGACTGGATGGCTCGAAGCCTCTATATCGAAGGGTCTAATGAATATAACTATCATGTAGAACACTATGGACACCCCTCTGAAGTGGGATTCAAAGATATTCTTCCTTTGTTCAAGGCAGAACACTGGAATCCTGACTCGTTGGTCGCATTCTACAAAAAAATAGGTGCCCAATATTTTTTCGCTTTAGGCAACCACCACGACAATTTCGACTTATGGGACAGCAAGTATCAAGCATGGAACTCGATAAACATTGGTCCGAAACGAAACATCTTGGGTGAATGGGAAAAAGCTGCCCGTAAATATGGACTCCCTTTTGGAGTCAGCCTACATGCCGACCATGCATGGACCTGGTATGAAGTAGCACAACGCCATGATACCATCGGACCGAAAAAAGGCATTCCCTACGATGGCAAACTGACTAAAGCCGACGGTAAAGGCAAATGGTGGGAAGGCTACGACCCACAAGAACTGTATGCACAAAATCATCCGCTTAGCGAAAACAGTTGGGACAATGGCATGATACACCGCCAATGGGCGTGGGGAGAAGGCGCTTGCCTGCCTACTCCGGAATTTGTAACCAATTTCTACAACCGCACACTGGATGTCATCAACCGTTATAATCCCGATTTGCTTTACTTTGACGTAACCGTTATGCCTTTTTATGGTATCAGCGATGCCGGTCTGAAAATAGCTGCCCACTTCTATAATCACAGCAAAGCCACACACAACGGCAAGCTGGAAGCCGTGATGTTCGGCAAGATTCTTAACGAAGAAGAGCGGAAAGCCTTGGTTTGGGACGTCGAGCGCGGAGCTCCCAATGAAATACTCCCCGACCCTTGGCAAACCTGCACCTGCTTGGGCGGATGGCACTACAATACATCCATTTATGAACAAGATGCTTATAAATCAGCCAGTAGTGTAGTAAAACTATTAATGGATGTCGTAAGTAAAAACGGTAATCTTTTACTAAGCGTCCCTCTGCGTGCCGATGGAACATTCGATGAAAAAGAAGCTAAGATTCTGAACGAATTCGGCGACTGGATGGCTATCAACAAAGAAGCTATTTACGACACACGTCCCTGGAAAGTATTCGGCGAAGGTCCTATTGCCGATTCAGATATTGCTCTCAATGCCCAAGGATTCAACGAAGGCTCTTATACCACCGCTACAGCACAAGAAATACGTTTCACCCAGAAAGACGGATATTTATATGCAACAGCCTTGGCATGGCCTGAAAATAAGACAATAGTCGTAAAATCGCTTGCCAAAGGAAACGAGCTCTACCCCGAAGAAATAAAAGAAGTGCAACTGCTGGGCTACGGGAAAGTGGAATTTAACCGCACTTCCCAAGGATTATCTATCAAACTTCCTGAAAAACAAGTGAACACGATAGCTCCGGTTTTCAAAATAAGGTAAAAAGTTATATAATAAATGAAGTAGTTTGCCGGCTTTTATAAGTCGGCAAGCTCAAATTATGCCTTTTTTTAACATTTAAACATAGATGTATTATGAAAAATTCTTGTTGTAAAAGAATTGAGAGGATTGCACAAACAATTCTCCTATTAATGGTATGCTTTATCGGTCGTGCTAACGCACAAGGACAAAGCATTGTGAAAGGTACTGTTACAGACAGTAGTGGTGAAACGCTAATCGGCGTAAGTATCTTAGTAAAAGGTACAACAAATGGCGTTATCAGTGATCTCAATGGTGAATATTCTATTGCAATCCATCCGAATGATGTTCTTCAATTCAGCTATGTAGGATATATAACCCAAGAAATCCGACCTGGTAACAATCAGGTGTTAAACGTAATCTTAAAAGAAGATACGAAACAATTAGAGGAAGTGGTTGTCGTGGGTTACGGAACGCAGAAGAAAGTTAATTTGACCGGTGCTGTTTCATCCATCGATTCAGACGATTTGATTAACAAGCCTGTCATGAGTACGGCACAAGCCATTGCCGGTCTGGCTCCCGGTTTAAGTGTAGTCGCTAATTCGGGGCGCCCAGGTGCAGGTGCCAGTGTAAAAATTCGCGGTACAGGTACTTTTTCCAGTGCAGGTACTGATCCATTGGTTTTAATTGACGGCATATCTGGAAGTATAGATGATGTAGACCCTAATGATATTCAAAGCATTTCTTTTTTAAAAGATGCAGCATCAGCATCTATTTATGGTAATCGTGCTGCCAATGGTGTAATCTTAATTGAAACCAAAAAAGGACAGAAAGGTAAAACACAAATCAGCTACAACGCGACTTTCGGTTGGCAAACTCCAACGGAGTTACCAGATTTTCTGCCTTCGTGGGAGTATGCTCAATATTATAATATGGCAATGAGCAACATGGGTATGGCAGAAGCCTATTCTGCAGAACAAATCCAAAAATATCGAGACGGCTCTGATCCGGACAATTACCCCAATGTAAATCACTTGAAGTGGTTACTCGAAACAGGTTCCGGATTTCAACATCAACACAACATTAGTGTAAGAGGGGGTAATGAGCGTACCAGCTATAGTTTATCTATCGGATACCGAAAACAGAACGGACTGACAGAAAAGACTTCTAATGAACGTATGACCGCTATTTTCTCTTTGCAAAGTCAACTAACCAACCGCTTGTCATTAAATTTAAACATTAATGCTTATAATAATAATTACGATGCTCCCAATGGGGAACCTCAAAGTATTGATGGAATGATTGGTTATGCCGTACGTGAACCGGTTAATATTGCCGGACAAAAATCTGATGGAACTTTTGGTTCTCAAGACAATTATAGTCCAGAAGCTTGGCTGGCAGGAGAATCATTTATTCATAATATTAGCCGTAACATTAGTGCATCCGGTCAACTAAAATGGGACACACCGATTGACGGACTTTCCATTTCAGGAAAAGCCGGTGTTAATTATTGGACCAAGTATGATAAGGCTTACCGTGCAGAGACTTATTTTGATGAAACAAAAACAGTTGGACCTTCTACATTAAATATTTGGTCTGGAAATAATACTTATACAACACTTGAAGCATTGGTAAATTATGAAAAAGTATTTAAAGAAGCTCATTCTTTAAAAATACTTGCCGGTACTTCGGTAGAACAATCAGCCAATAGAGAATTGTCTGGTTATCGGAACACATTCCCCAATAATTTCTTGTATGAACTGGGCTCAGGAGATGCTTCAACAGCTACCAATAACAGTACATTAGATGAATATGCACTGGTATCTTTCTTTGGCCGTATCAATTATTCATACAAAGACCGTTATTTGTTTGAAGGAAATCTGCGATACGATGGTTCTTCCCGTTTTGCAGAAAATAATCGTTGGGGACTTTTCCCCTCATTGTCTGCCGGTTGGAGAATTTCAGAAGAAGATTTTTGGAAAGAATCGAATGCGGTGAACTTCTTTGACAATTTAAAGTTACGTATATCTTATGGTGTATTAGGTAATCAGAATATTGGTACTTATCCTTACCAACAAGTTTACGACTTGGGACATAACTATCCGTTAGGTAATCCTGCGGTATTGGTCCCTGGTACATATATATCTACTTATAAAAATCAGGACATAACCTGGGAGAAAACAGCTATCACAAATGTGGGATTAGATTTTGGCATGTTCAATGGAGTGATTAACGGTAGCATAGAATACTTTTATAAATACACATCCGACATCTTGGCACCTGTAGAAGTAACAGGTATAATGGGACGTAATGTAGGCGAGTCAAATGTAGGTGCCGTATCCAATAAAGGTATTGAAGTCAATCTCTCTTTTAACGGTCATATTGGCAAAGATTTCCACTTCAGCATTGCCCCTAACTTTACATGGGTAAAAAATGCAGTAGAGGAATTGGCTGGCGGTGCTACCGAAGAAATCAATAATAACCGTATTGTGGGTGAACCTCTTGGTATAATCTATGGTTATCAAACGGATGGTTTATTTGTAGACCAAGCTGAAATCGATGCCGCTCCCGAACAACTTGTCGGCAAGAGCAACCTGAAACCCGGTTATGTAAGATACAAAGACATCAGCGGTCCGAATGGTGTGCCCGATGGAAAAGTAGATGCAGAATATGACCGTACTGTATTGGGTAGTACCACACCTAAATTCTATTATGGTTTAAATCTGTCGGCTTCTTACAAAGGTTTTGACTTCTCCGCACTGCTACAAGGTCTAGGTGGATATCAACGTCTGATAGGTTCGTATATGGCATACGCTTTCTATAATAACGGTAATATCCAAAGATGGCAAGCCGAAAATTGCTGGACGGAAGAAAATCCCAATAAATGGGCTGAATATCCACGTATCGAAACATTGAATATGAATCACCCTAATCTTCAAACTTCGGATTACTGGATGCGTAATGCCAGTTTCTTACGCATTAAAAACGTACAATTAGGTTACACATTCCCCAAAGCTATAACCAAGAAAATGGGCATTGAGAAACTACGTTTGTATGTTAGTGGTCAAAATCTGTACAGTTTTAATGGTTTCTACAAAGGCTGGGACCCTGAAAACGAAATCGGTACTGGTGACGCACCTTCATACTACCCAATTACAGCTATTTATTCTTTCGGTATAAATCTTAATTTCTAATCATTTAAAATGAAAGTCAATATGAAAACATTCTATAAACGCATTACCCATGTAATCAAATTGGGTTTGTGCCTTTGCATATTTTTAACTGGGATGTATAGCTGTTCTGATTTGTTAACAAAAAATCCGACTTCAGCTATATCAGATGGTAATTTTTGGAACAATGAAAACGATGCCTATTTAGCTCTTGTAGGTTGTTATCGTTTTCAAACCGGTTGGTCACATGATGATTTTGCCACTCCTCAGGGACTTCTCTACTTAGATTTTTGTGGAGGGAATGGAACAGAAAAAGAAAATTATACAACATTGATGGCAAGTACCAACACATTGCCTACCAATGGTAATTTACAATGGTATTGGTGTAATGCTTATAGTCAGATAGCCAAATGCAATAATTTCCTGGACAATGTGATACATTGCCCGATGAACAGTGAAGATACAAGAATTCAGTGGATGTCGGAAGCAAAATGTTTGCGTGCCTACTTCTTGTTCTATTTAGCATTCCATTTCAAAGATGTACCTATGCCATTAACGACATTAACTTTGGAAGAAGCTAATACAATACCACAAACAACTCAAGCGGAAGTCTATAAACAAGTAGAGACAGATTTGTTGGAAGCCATAGAAATTTTACCGGAAGAATATGATGCTTCAGCATATGGTCGTTTCACAAAAGGTGCAGCCCGAGTACTGTTAAGCCGTGTTTATTTAGGACAAAACAAATGGAGTGAAGCAGCTTCTGTTTTGAAAGATGTAATAGATTCGGGAGTCTATGAACTAGACCGTAGAAATGGTGCTGACAGCTATGAAAAATTATTCCAAATAGGAGGTGAATATAGCCCGGAAACTATCTTCTGCATTATGGGTATACCCGATTTATACACCACTTCACGTTATCAGTATTTGTATCCTGAATGTGCATACGGTGGCTGGCATCAGTTTGCTGTTTACAATGAACTAGTAAAAGAATATTTCTGCATAGATGGAAAAAGCATCGAGACATCACCTCTCTATGACGACAATGACCCATATATGAATCGTGATATTCGTTTATATGCTTCTGTTTTTTTACCTCCATTGGGAAGTTATCCAGGGACAAAATACAATGACATCACATACGATTGTTTTCAAGGTCCCAATACATCTGATAGTTACAACCGTTTTCCCTTATTCAACGGTTATTGCCCCAAAAAAGGATGTGATCCTTCTATAACAAGCAATCTTGGTTCAACGCCTACCTATACCCCACTTATGCGTTACGGTGAAGTATTGTTAAGTTATTTGGAAGCATTGAATGAATCAGCACCTAATGAAGTAACTCAAACAGTTCTTGACCAAACCATCAATGACATTCGTGACCGTGTAAACCTGCCAGGCTATACAAAAGCGGAACTCACGTCCCAAGAAGCAGTTCGTAATGCTGTTCGCAAGGAAAGAAGAGTCGAATTAGCTTTTGAAGGTTTTCGTTATTTCGATGTCCTCCGTTGGGGTATCGCTGAACAAGAACTAAATCATACGTTTACAGGTGTAAAACTTTCAGATAATCCAGCCGACCGCAATTATCGTGGAAGTGGTTCAACTGCATCTCCGGTAGATGAAGATATGTATTATCAGTTTGAGACTCGGTCGTGGGCTGCACACAATCGCTATTTCCCCATTCCACAATCCGAAATCAATGTAAACAAAAACTTAAAACAGAATGATGGATATTAATTAAAACGATGAGAATGTATTTTTTCGTCTTATAAGTTGATCCAAGCCTGCTTTAATCAATAATTACATAACAATTTATTATTAAAGCAGGCTACTTTTCACTGTCTTACTTAAATTAAAAGGAGGAATAATATGACAATCAAGCAAGGATACCCCATAAAAAAATATGCAATGCCGACTAAACGCTATTGCCAGACTTTAAACTTAAAAAACAACCCTAAGCTAATAGCCGAATATCGGAAAATACATAGCAAAACAGAAGCATGGCCTGAAATCCGGGCAGGAATCCGCTTGGTAGGTATACTGGAGATGGAAATGTATATTTCAGGTACACAAGTATTTATGATTGTAGAAACCCCTCAAAACTTTAACTGGGATGAGGCGATGGAGAAGCTATCCCATTTGCCACGTCAGCAAGAATGGGAAGACTATGTAGCGAGGTTTCAAGAATGTATTGCAGGAAGCACGTCCGTGGAAAAATGGAAATTGATGGAACGCATGTTTTATCTATATGAATAAGTGTTTCATTATACTTTCATACCCTCCTTATCCTATAAGTCCAGAAGAAAATAAGTGTCACATTGATAACATATATGTAGAAAAATCACTATTCGGAAGCTGATGAACCGATGATGAAAGGCAATTTTCAGCCTACACTGGAATCCTGACTCGTTGGTCGCATTCTACAAAAAGATAGGTGCCCAATATTTTTTCGCTTCAGGCAACCGCCACGACAATTTCGACCTATGGGACAGCAAGTACCAAGCATGGAACTCGGCAAACACAGTTTCACCCTGTTTCAAAAAGCTGAAACTTTAGTTTCAACAGGCTAAAACAGTTGTTTCACGCTGGTGAAACAACTGTTTCACTTAATTGAAACTCCTGAAACAACTGGAAGGCTTTAGACAAGGACATAAAAAAGTCTGTCTTTCGGAGTAAATTTAGAAATCTGATAGCGCAAGTATTTGTCCGCCCGCTTGCAATTCCCATTCAAGCAATATCCGACGCAGTCCAGCACGATGCTGTAATCCAATCCTTTTATTATAAGTGCCTTGAAATTAATTATTCTTATTTTTTAATGCCATTACATTGGAAAGAAGTATCTTTGGAAACATTTTCATAAAGTTTATTACTTACTTGACGGCTATTTGATAATACTTATTTAAATTTATCGCATCAGAGCGTTGCATTGCAAAAAAGAAAGCGTATCTTTGCTTCGTCTTGACTGAAAGAGTCAAGATAGATTATAGAAAAGAAAGCGTTTTCTGCTTTATCCCATAAACAAAGTCTGGAAAATTTTGGAACGGAGGATAGAGACAATGTAACGCTCATTCTGTGTGTATCTATGCGCAAAGGGATTTTTGTGTCCTTTTGTGACATATACTTACAGCGTGGGAATTTGTTTCTTGACTCATTCCGTAAGGGCTTTTCCAGACGCCTGTTTTATGATGAGCAGAACAAGTCCCACGTTTCTTATATTTTAAACTATTCTGTTTGTGAGGGGCTTGCAAACTTTATTCATACCATGAAAAAGTTATTGCTCACTCTATTTAAGGTAAATTGGTTAAAAACAATATATTTCAATTTACATTACCTTTCATTTTCCCAAGCTATACTTTTACCGGTTTTCATCTATAACCGCACCTATCTATATAAGATGAAAGGCAAAATAACATTCAATTGCCCGTTACGCCCAGGACTTGTTAAAATAGGACCGCATGGTTTAGGTACTCGAGACAGAAGATTTTCCCGAACAATGTGGGAAGTAACAGGAGAACTGAAAATCAATGGGAAAGCCAGTTTCGGCCGTGGTTGTCGTATCAGCATTGGAAAACAAGCTATATTGGAAATCGGACGTTCTTTCTGTATCACAGGAGATACCAGCATCATTTGTCAAAAGAAAATCCATTTTGGAGATGACTGCCTTTTATCTTGGGATATTTTAATAATGGATACAGACTTTCATCACATTTCAAACAAAGAAGGGAAAATCATCAATGAACCCCGCCCTATTGAAATAGGGAATCATGTATGGATTGGATGCCGCAACACACTTTTAAAAGGTATCACAATCGCTGACCATACTATTATTGCGGCCAGTTCAACCATCACTCAAAGCAACTATCAACAAAATTGTGTTATTGGAGGGCATGGTAAAGGGATGCAAATCTTAAAAAAAGATGTCTCTTGGGAATCCTGATTTTCAAAAGAAAGCAACCCTATTTACCAGCAACTATACTAAAGTTATAAACCCAGCTCACTATTCGAAGCGGATGGAACGTGCCGGATGGATGCGGCTTATCAAGTAAGAAGGACCGACCAGCATCAGGACAGAAACCAACAGGGTGCCCACATTCAACAATAACCATACCCAGAAATTCAACTCTACAGGCACCGCATCGACGTAATAAACCGCCGGATCGAGCTTGATGACACGGAAGAAATATTGCACACCGCAACAAGCCAAGGCAATGACATTTCCCCACAACATGCCCCGACGAATCAGGAACACGGCAAACGAGAGAAAGACTTCGCGAATGGCTGTATTGTCGGCGCCCAAGGCTTTCAGCACGCCAATCATGTTGGTACGCTCTAATATAATAATGAGTAAACCCGATATCATGGTGAAACCCGCCACGCCAATCATCAGAATCAGAATGACCCAGACGTTCAAGTCGAGCAAATCGAGCCAAGCGAAAATCTGAGGATATACTTCCTCAACGGTCTGCGAGTAATAACGCCCTCCGTATTTGTCGACCTTACCCTCAAGCGTGGAAAGGATACGCTCGTTCGTATCGCCGAGCAAGGCATAATCGGTGACTTGTATTTCCAGTCCGCCCGTCTGCCCTTCCTGCCAGTTGTTCAACCGCACTACGGTCCGCAGGTCCGTCAACAGGAACAGGTCATCGTACGAAGAAAAATTAGTCTGGTAAATACCAGCCACGGTCAGACGGCGGGCACGGATATTGTTTTCCAAGTAATACGTATTGAGCTTGTCGCCGACACCTATTCCCAAGCGGTCGGCTATTGTTTTCGAGACCAGCACCTGATTGGATGATACTGAATCGGTAAAGGCCGGAATCTCTCCCGCCAGCAGATGGCGGTGCAGGAAAAGCGTGTCGTACTCCTGCCCGATACCTTTCAAGACAATACCCTGAAAATTATCACCGGTCATAATCATGCCCGGCTTGGTGGCATACCGCTGTATGTGCTTCACGTTCGGCAAAGCTCCCAATGCCGCCATCAAGCTATCATCGCCCACAATGGGAGTCGCCTGATAGGACTGAGCCTCATCCAGACTGGTGACCAGAATGTCCGACCCTAACCCGATAACCTTATCGCGTACCTCGTGCTTGAAACCGATAACCACCGCCACCGAGATTATCATGACGGCAAGACCGATAGCAATGCCTGCCATGGCAATGCGCACGGCAGGCTTCGATACGTTCTTGTCGCCTTCCTTCTCCTTGGTCTGATAAATCCGGCGGGCTATGAATAGTTTCCAGTTCATGTTCAGTCATCTACACGTCCGGGATAAGCTTCGAGCGCCTTACGCAACACGAACAATGCCCGAACCAAGTCTTCTTTCTTCAAGACGTATGCCACACGCACTTCGTTTATACCGGCTCCCGGTGTGGTATAGAATCCTGCCGCCGGAGCCAGCATGACGGTCTCGCCCTCGTAATCGAAATCGCTCAAGCACCAGGCACAGAACTTCTCGCTATCGTCTACCGGCAATTTAGCCACCGTATAGAAAGCTCCCATCGGGATAGGCGAATAGACTCCCGGTATGCGGTTCAGCCCGTCAATCAGGCATTTACGGCGTTCCACATATTCGTCATACGTCTCGCGGGTATATTCTTCGGGCTCATCGAGCGAGGCTTCTGCCGCTATCTGACCTATTAAGGGAGGGCTCAGACGCGCCTGGCAGAACTTCATCACCGCCTTGCGCACTTCTTCGTTCTTCGTAATCAACGCGCCGATACGGATGCCGCACTCCGAATAACGCTTCGATACAGAGTCAATCAGCACCACATTCTGCTCGATGCCTTCCAGGTGGCAGGCCGAAATATAAGGAGAGCCGGTATAGATAAACTCGCGGTACACCTCGTCGGAGAACAGGAACAAATCGTATTTCTTCACCAAATCGCGGATTTGATTCATCTCGCGACGGGTATAGAGGTATCCCGTAGGATTGTTCGGATTGCAAATCAAGATGCCTTTGGTCCGCTCGTTAATCAACTCTTCGAACTTTTCCACCTTCGGCAACGAGAAACCTTCGTCAATCGTGGTCGTGACCGTACGGATAACCGCCCCTGCCGAAATAGCAAATGCCATATAGTTGGCATACGCCGGCTCGGGAACGATGATTTCATCGCCCGGATTCAAGCAGCTCAGGAAAGCGAACAACACGGCTTCCGAACCGCCCGTGGTGATAATGATATCGTCGGCATCCAGGTTGATATCATATTTCTTATAATAGCCTACCAGCTTCTCGCGATAACTGCGATACCCCTGGCTCGGACTATATTCCAAAACCGTACGGTCGATATGACGAATCGCATCAAGGGCCGCTCGCGGAGTAGGAAGGTCAGGTTGACCGATGTTCAAGTGATAGACATGGATTCCTCTCGCTTTTGCAGCTTCTGCCAACGGTGCCAGTTTCCGGATAGGCGACTCGGGCATTTCAGTTCCTCGAATGGATATATGTGGCATATTACATAAAAATTTAAGTAAATAATGGTCGCAAAGATAACCCGAAAGAATAAAACCCGCAACATTTCCAGCGAAATAAATGCCAACTTAACCCTAAACAGGGGCTAAACTCTATCAAAAAACATAAAAAAGCACTGGAGCAATAGCCGGGTTATCTGGAAAAGTTCTATATTCGCCCACGTTAACAGCTCGCTTTCATTTAACTTAATGATTATGGATTTATACTTACTCATATTCACTTCTGAAGAATTTCATGCCGAACAAGTGTACGAAAGCCACAAAGAACTTTTCGTGTCGCTGGAGAAACATTTCACGCTTCACCTTGTCCCCTACACCGAAGATGAACAAATTCCCCAGGGAGCTTACAAGATGCCATTCATTGCCGACGGGCACGTGGCAGATATTGTTATCCGCAACTTCAGCGTATTCCCCTATCCCATCACCTTGCTGGCAGACGGAGTGAACAACTCGCTCGCCGCAGCCCTCGAGGTAGCCACATGGGTACGCACCAAAGACATGCGCGCAAGAATTATCTACGGGAAAGTGTCCGACATGGTCAAGCAAGTATTGTTCCATCATCAGGCTTATGCCGCCAAGCATAAGCTGAAAGGAAAACGAATCGGGCTGATAGGCGCGCCGGCTCCGTGGCTGGTAGCAAGCCATGCCGACTATCTGCTGACCAACCGCCGCTGGGGAGTGACGTATGTGGATATTCCGGTAGAAGAGATATACAAGCATTACTATGCCATTACCGATGAAGAAGTAGGAGTGGAAGCCTCCCTCCTTGCCACCAACGCGCAGGCGTGTCAGGATGTGACGCCGGAAGAGCTGTTGTGCGAAATGCGCCTGTACTATGCTACCCGTAAGGTATGCGAAGAATATCACCTGGACGCCGTAACCTTGTCGAGATTCTCCATGCTGCAAGACTTGAAAATAACCGGTTGTGTAGCCGTATCGCTGCTGAACGATAACGGCATCCCCGCGGGAAGCGAAGGCGACCTGCAAGCCATCATGACCCTGCTGATGGTAAAGGTACTGACCGGACAACAAGGCTTCATCGCCAACCCGTCATTGGTTGATACGGAAAAGAACACTGTCTTGCTGGCACACGACACCATCGGCACGCAGATGGTGGAGCAATACATCCTGCGCAGCCACTTCGACACGCCACAAGGCATCGCCATCCAAGGCATCATGCACGAAGGCAACGTCACCGTCTTCAAGTGCGGAGGCGAATGCCTGGACGAGTATTACGTAGCTTCGGGCTATCTCACGGAAAACACCAACTTCGTCTCGATATGCCGCACGCAACTGCTGATAAAGCTCAACGGAAAGCCTGCCGACTATTTCCTGAAAAACCCGTTGGGCAACCATCACATCCTTATCAAAGGAGATTATTGCGATATGATACAGGAATTTATGCAGCAAAACCGGTGCAGGCTGCGCGAATGAACGGAAATAAATGTGTGCTTTCCGTCGCTTCATTCCAAATTTTAGCGTACATTTGCAAGAAAATAACGCTAAAATCATCACTTAACTTAACATTTAAAGTACATACATTATGATGCATAATTGGTTCGAGTGTAAAGTTCGCTACGAGAAAGTAGCCGAGAACGGCATGAACAAAAAAGTAACAGAACCTTACCTGGTGGACGCATTGAGCTTTACCGAAGCCGAATCGCGTATCATCGAAGAAATAACCCCGTTTATCAGCGGAGAATTTACCGTGGCAGACATCAAGCGTGCCAACTATAGCGAGCTCTTCCCCTCGGAAGAAGAAGTTGCCGACCGCTGGTTCAAGTGCAAGATTTACTTCATCACTCTGGACGAGAAAAGCGGAGCCGAGAAGAAGACATCTGCCAACATGCTGGTGCAGGCATCCGACCTGCGCGACGCCGTAAAGAAGCTGGACGAGGGCATGAAAGGCACCATGGCGGATTACGTCATCGCCTCGGTAGCCGAGACCGCCATTATGGACGTATATCCCTACTCGGCAGAACCCGACGTGAAACCCGAATTCCCCGACGCAGACAAAAGATAACCTTTTAAATAGATAATGAGAATGGACATTCAGACAAATTTGAAAAATGTACTTGCCGATCTGCCTGCCGGCGTACGCCTGGTAGCGGTATCCAAGTTTCATCCCGCCGAAACCATCCGGGAAGCCTATGCGGCTGGTCAACGGATTTTCGGCGAAAGCAAAGAACAAGAATTGTCCGAAAAGCAGAAAGAACTACCTCAAGACATTGAATGGCATTTCATCGGACACTTGCAAACCAACAAGGTGAAATACATCGCCCCTTACATCGCCCTGATACACGCAGTAGACTCGTATAAGCTACTGGCGGAAATCAACAAGCAAGCGGTCAAATGCGACCGCGTCATCCCTTGCCTGCTCGAAATCCATATCGCACAGGAAGAAAGCAAGTACGGGTTCACCCCCCAGGCTTGCCGCGAAATGCTGGAAGCCGGCGAATGGAAGACACTGGAACATGTACGCATTGCCGGCGTAATGGGAATGGCGACCAACACCGATGACGAAGCACAGATAGAACGAGAATTCCGCAACCTGAAAAGCCTGTTCGACGAATGGAAACAGACCTTCTTTGCCGAAGACCCGGCATTCAAGGAAATCTCGATGGGCATGTCGCACGACTACCCGATAGCCGTACGGGCAGGAAGCACCATGGTGCGGGTAGGAAGCAAAATATTCGGAGAAAGAGTCTACTGACCAAAAACATACATAAAGAGATACGCAGATTAACACCGATGCTACTTGCATGACAAAAGGGAACGAACACCTGATTGCCTGTCCCCTCATGCAAGAAAGCCTGGGTGTTAACCTGCGTATTTCGTTCTATCAAACCTTTTGTAAAAAGAACAGATGCTAAAACGACCTAAAACAATAAAAGAATCTGTCCATATCATTGCACGGATAAGAATAAAAGGATATATTTGCACATTATCGCACGATTTGTGCATCAAACAAACTTGAAATATGGAAAAAAGTTTCTTAGCCCTCTTAGAGCAGAGCATCAAAAAGAACTGGGACCTTGACGCACTGACCGATTACAAAGGAGCCACTTTGCAATATAAAGACCTGGCACGGAAAATCGAGAAATTACACATCCTGCTGACCGAAAGCGGTGTGCGCCCGGGAGATAAAGTTGCCATCTGCGGCAGAAACAGTTCGCACTGGGGAGTAGCTTTCCTGGCTGCGCTGACCTACGGTGCCGTAGCGGTTCCTATCCTGCACGAATTCAAGGCAGACACTATCCACAACATTGTCAACCATTCGGATGCACGCCTGCTCTTCGTAGGCGATATGGCATGGGAAAGCCTGAACGAAGCGGAAATGCCCCGGCTGGAAGGCATCATCCTGATGACCGACTTCACCTTATTAGTATGCCGTAGCAAACAACTGGAATATGCGCGCGAACATCTGAATGAATTGTTCGGCAAGAAGTTCCCCCGCAATTTCCGGCGTGAGCACGTCTCCTACCGACGCGATGAGGAAGAAGAACTTGCCATCATCAATTACACATCGGGCACTACCAGCTTCTCGAAAGGAGTCATGCTGCCCTACCGTTCGTTATGGTCGAACACCCAATTTGCTTTCGATGTACTTCCGTTGAATCCGGGCGACAGGGTCGTGTCCATGCTTCCCATGGCACACATGTACGGACTTGCCTTCGAGTTTCTTTACGAAATCTGTTGCGGATGCCATGTCTACTTCCTCACCCGGATGCCCAGCCCGAAAATCATCGCGCAAGCCTTTACCGACGTGAAGCCTCGCATCGTTATTTCCGTGCCGCTCATCATCGAGAAGATTATCAAGAAAGGCGTACAGCCCAAGACCGAAACCCTCAAGATGAAGATGCTGATGAAGCTCCCCATCATCAACGGCAAGATAAATGAAGCCATCCGCGAACTGCTGATAAAAGGTTTCGGAGGACAATTCTACGAAATCATCGTAGGCGGAGCGGCATTCAATAGTGAAGTGGAAACCTTCCTGAAAGGGCTCGACTTCCCTTATACGGTAGGCTACGGCATGACCGAGTGCGGTCCGATTATCAGCTACGAAGACTGGAAGAACTTCCGTCCGGGCTCGTGCGGGAAAGCGGCTCCACGTATGGAAATCCGCATAGACAGTCCCGACCCGCACTATACAGTCGGCGAAATCCTGGTGCGTGGCGATAATGTCATGCTGGGATATTACAAGAATCCGGAATCGACCGCCCAAGCCATTGATTCCGAAGGCTGGCTACACACGGGAGACTTAGGCATCATCGACTCGGAAGGAAACCTTTTCATCAAGGGACGCAGCAAGAACATGCTGCTCGGCCCGTCGGGTCAGAACATCTATCCCGAAGAAATCGAAGAACAGCTGAACAACCTTCCCCTCGTGGCGGAGTGCATCGTTATCCAGCAACGCGACAATAAGCTGGCGGCATTGATTTATCCCGACTTCGAGACCGCATACGCGCAAGGATTGACCGATAAGGACATCGAAGCCAAAATGGAGGAGAACCGCACCATGCTGAATGCCGCTCTCCCGTCGTACTCGCAGATAGCCACGGTAAGGATTTATCCCGAAGAATTCGAAAAAACACCGAAGAAGAGCATCAAACGCTTCTTGTATCAAGATGTCAAATAACAGCATACACATGAAACTGAACCCTATCCTGGCAGGCATAGTTTGTATATGCCTGCTTTTCACCTTGACTTTGCCCGCCTCTTCCCAACCACGCTACAACCGGAAAGGAATGAAAAAAGGCGTCAACCTGGCACTGAATATCACCAACAAACAGAAACAACCTCCCCGTACCTACCTGAACTTAGGATTGCTCAGCAATTATCCTTGCCTGAACGGTATAGGCATCAATGTGCTTTCGGGTGTGACTCATTATCACTCCAAAGGCTTCCAGGTGGCAGGGCTTACCCATATCACGGGGCTGAATACGACCGGTGTGCAACTGGCAGGCATCGCCAATGTGACGGGCAGAAATGCGAGCGGACTTATCCTGAGCGGCTTGCTTAACGTCAGCGGCCAGTCGCTCAACGGATTGGCTTTCTCCGGCATCGGCAATCTTTCCGTAAAAGACAACCGGGGATTTATCTTCGGAGGACTGATGAACGTCAGCAGCAGTTCCTCATCGGGTTTCCTGCTTTCGGGTATCGCCAATGTCAGCAAGCAAGACCAGAACGGACTAATGATAAGCGGACTGATGAATGCCAGCGGAGATACCCTTCGCGGCTTGCAATTCAGCTCCTTGTTGAATATTGCGGGAAAAGCCAATAATGGCGTACAACTGGCTGCATTGGGCAATATCGCCGTAGCCAACCGGGGTGTGCAAGTCGGACTGGGCAACTACAGTGCCGAAAACAAAGGTGTGCAACTGGGTATTGCCAACCTCTCCAGCGGCGGACATAAAGGATTGCAATTCGGCTTCTTCAACCTGAGCGCAGACAGCCTTGCCCATCAGATAGGCTGTATCAACATCACTCCCCGTACCCGCATCCAGTTGCTCGTATCAAGCGGAAACCTGAACAAAGCCAATATCGCCGTACGTTTCAAGAACAAATACACCTATACCGAACTGGGCGGCGGAGCTTATTATTTCGACCTCGACCAAGACCTGTCGGCTTCCGCCTTTTACCGCGCAGGTGTCTACTTCCCGCTTTGCCGCCTGCTGGAAATCAGCGCCGATGCCGGATTTTATCACATCGAGACACTCAACAACAAGCATAAGGGTTATCCGGCACGCCTCTATGCCCTGCAGCCCCGGTTGAACCTGGAATTCCGCATCACCCGGCGGATAGGCATTTTCGCATCGGGCGGTTATGCCTGGACCCGTCAGTACAAGCATAATCACACCTTCGAACAGAAAGGGACATTCGAAGCGGGCATCGTCTTGTTTTAGTTTAAATTGAAACATCTACCCGATAAAATTACATCTTTTTGTCAGAGATATTAGGAGATAAACAATAATTCGCTATTTTTGCAAAAACATTATAAAAACATACAGATGAAGGTAGCGATTATCAAATACAATGCAGGCAATATCTTCTCGGTCGATTATGCTTTGCGCCGGCTGGGGATAGAGCCGGTCATAACCGCCGATAAAGAAACCATCCAAAGCGCGGACAAGGTCATCTTTCCGGGAGTGGGCGAAGCCAAAACCACGATGGAGTATCTGCGTGCCAACCAATTAGACCGGCTCATTACCGGGCTGAAACAACCCGTGCTCGGCATTTGCCTGGGCATGCAACTGATGTGCCGGCATTCCGAAGAAGGGGATGTGCCCTGCCTGGGCATCTTCGATACGGAGGTCAAACGCTTCCGCCCGCAACGCCACGAAGACAAAGTGCCCCATATCGGCTGGAACACCATCCGTGCCTGCGACCCTCAATTGTTCGCGGGCTTCGACCGGGAAGAGTTCGTCTACTTCGTGCATAGCTACTATGTCCCGCTCAACGATTTTACCGCAGCTCAGACCGATTACATCCTGCCTTTCAGCTCAGCCCTGCACAAAGGCAATTTCTATGCCACCCAGTTCCATCCGGAGAAAAGCGGAAAGACGGGCGAGCGGATTTTACAGAATTTTTTGAACTTAGCATACTGATACCTTTATGATAGAACTGATTCCCGCCATCGACATCATCGACGGCAAGTGCGTACGCCTTTCGCAAGGCGATTACGAATCGAAAAAAGTCTATAACGAAAACCCGCTGGAAGTAGCCAAAGAGTTTGAGGCATACGGCATCCGACGCCTGCACATCGTAGACCTCGACGGTGCCGCTTCGCAACATGTGGTCAACTACCGCATCCTGGAACAGATAGCCGCACAGACATCGCTGGTCATCGACTTCGGAGGAGGCATCAAGACCACGGGCGACATCGAAATCGCGTTCGAAAGCGGAGCGCAGATGGTGACCGTGGGAAGTATCGCCGTAAAAAGCCCCGAAGTGTTCACCGAATGGCTGCAAACCTACGGCAACGAAAAAATTATCCTGGGAGCGGACGTGAAAGATAACCGCATCGCCATCAACGGCTGGAAAGAAGAAAGCCCGCTGGAGCTGATGCCTTTCCTCGACTCGTATGTAGCCAAAGGCATCACCCAAGTGCTCTGCACCGACATCAGCCGCGACGGCATGCTGGAAGGACCTGCGACCGACCTGTACAAACGCATCCTGCAAGCCCATCCCGAACTGCACCTGATAGCCAGCGGGGGCATCAGCAGCCTGGACGATATCCTAAAGCTGGACGAAGCCGGAATCCCTGCCGCCGTATTCGGCAAAGCCCTCTACGAAGGACGGATTTCCCTGAAAGACCTGAGCCGCTATATAATATAATAAGGAGAAAACATCATGTTAGCCAAACGAATCATACCTTGCCTGGACATCAAGGACGGGCAAACCGTAAAAGGCACCAACTTCGTCAACCTGCGTGAGGCGGGCGACCCCGTGGAATTAGGGGAAATCTATAGCCGGCAAGGAGCCGACGAACTGGTGTACCTGGACATCACCGCCAGCCACGAAGGGCGGAAAACCTTCACCGACCTGGTGAAACGCATTGCCGCCCGCATCAACATCCCCTTTACGGTAGGCGGAGGCATCCACGAGCTGAGCGATGTGGAACGCCTGCTGAATGCAGGAGCGGATAAAGTGTCGGTCAACTCCGCCGCTATCCGGAACCCGCAACTCATCGACGACATCGCCCGGCATTTCGGCTCGCAAGTATGTGTCGTGGCTATCGATGCCCGCCAGACTCCGCAAGGCTGGAAATGCTACCTGAACGGAGGAAGAGTGGAAACCGACAAGACCTTGTTCGACTGGGCACACGAAGCCAACGGACGCGGAGCGGGAGAAATCCTCTTCACCAGCATGGACCACGACGGAGTGAAAAACGGTTATGCCAACGAGGCACTGGCTACCCTGAGCCGCCTGCTGACCATTCCCGTCATCGCCTCGGGCGGAGCCGGAGAGAAACAGCATTTCAAGGATGCCTTCGTGAAAGGAAAAGCCGACGCGGCACTGGCCGCCAGCGTGTTCCACTTCGGGGAAATCCCCATTCCGGAACTGAAAAGCTACCTTCGCGCCGAAGGTGTCAACGTGAGAATATAACCATCCCAAACAACAAAAATAAGAAGAAAAGACTATGATACAATTGGATTTCGATAAAATGAACGGACTGGTTCCAGCCATCATCCAGGACAGCTACACGCAAAAAGTGCTGATGCTGGGATACATGAACAAAGAAGCCTACGAAAAGACCGTAGCAACCGGCAAAGTGACCTTCTACAGCCGGAGCCGGCAATGCCTGTGGACAAAGGGAGAAACCAGCGGAAACTTCCTCGAAGTAGTTTCGATGAAAAGCGATTGCGACAACGATACCCTACTCGTCCAGGCACACCCGACCGGTCCCGTATGCCATACCGGAGCCGATACCTGCTGGGGCGACAAGAACGAGCAGGACATCATGTTCCTGAAAGAATTGCAGGACTTCATCGACCGGCGCCATGCCGAGATGCCCGAACACTCGTACACCACCAGCCTGTTTAAGTCGGGCGTCAACAAGATGGCGCAGAAGGTGGGCGAAGAAGCGGTGGAAACCGTTATCGAGGCATGCAACGGCACCGACGAACGCCTGATATACGAAGGAGCCGACCTGATATACCACCTCATCGTCTTGCTCACCTCGAAGGGATACCGCATCGAAGACCTGGCAAGAGAACTGAAAGAACGCCACAGCGCAAGCTGGAAAAAACACTGATGCGTATGGACCAAGCACCGCTTATCCGATACCGAGGGGTGGAAATCGACCAGCAAGCCCTCTGCATCCTGCACGACGTGGACTTCGAGCTGCACAAAGGCGAGTTCGTCTACATCATCGGGAAAGTGGGCAGCGGCAAATCCACCCTGCTGAAGACCATCTACGGCGAAGTGGAAATCGCCCAAGGCGAAGCCGATGTGTTGGGCTATGACCTGACCAAAATCAAGCCCAAACAAATCGCCGAACTGAGGCGCAAGCTGGGCATCGTCTTCCAGGACTTCCAGTTGCTCATCGACCGTACCGTACACGACAACCTGGAATTCGTCTTGCGCGCCACCGGATGGAAGCAGAAACAAGCCATCGAGGAACGCATCGAAGAAACGCTCCGCCTGGTAGGCATGGAGAACAAGGGATACAAGATGCCCAACGAGCTTTCGGGAGGCGAGCAGCAACGCATCGTCATCGCGCGCGCCATCCTGAACAGCCCCGATATCATCCTTGCCGACGAGCCTACCGGAAACCTCGATGTGGAAACAGGCAGGAACATCGTAGAGCTGCTGAAGGAAATATGCAGACAAGGGTCTGCCATCGTGATGACTACCCATAACCTCAACCTGCTTTCCGAATATCCGGGCATCGTCTACCGTTGCGAACAACATCATTTGCAACGCATTGGCGAATCCTAAAAAAAAACAAAGAGACCGAGATTTTACGGGCAAAACACTGAAAGACCGTGAAATATTCGTATCTTTGCCCGTTGAAAAGAAAAAAGTATTAAACAGAACAATTAAAAATTCGAAACTGAAAATGAAAGTTTTAAAGTTTGGAGGAACGTCGGTAGGCTCTGCACAGAGAATGAAAGACGTTGCCAAATTGATTGCCGACGGCGAACAGAAAATCGTAGTTCTGTCTGCCATGTCGGGCACAACCAATACCCTGGTTGAAATTTCGGATTATCTGTACAAGAAAAATCCCGAAGGTGCGAACGAAATCATCAACAGGCTGGAAAGCAAATACAAACAGCACATTGATGAACTTTATGACACCGAAGCGTATAAGCAGAAGACACGGGAGTTCGTCAAGTCGGTATTTGACTATATCCGGTCGTTTACGAAAGATATTTTTACGTTGTTCGAAGAAAAGGTAATCCTGGCACAAGGGGAAATCATCTCTACCAACATGGTTACCAACTACCTGTGCGAACAGGGTATCAAGGCATACCTGATTCCGGCACTCGAATTCATGCGCACCGACAAGAACAGCGAACCCGACCTGAACTACATCCGCGAGAAGCTGAACGCCCAACTGGAAGCGCATCCGGGACAAGACATATACATCACCCAAGGGTTCATCTGCCGCAATGCATACGGAGAAATCGATAACCTGCAACGGGGCGGAAGCGACTATACCGCCTCCCTCATCGGAGCTGCCATCCATGCCTCCGAAATCCAAATCTGGACCGACATCGACGGCATGCACGACAACGACCCGCGCATCGTGGACAAGACCTCACCCGTGCGCCAGCTCCATTTCGAGGAAGCCGCAGAACTGGCTTACTTCGGTGCCAAAATCCTGCACCCCACCTGTGTGCAGCCTGCCAAGTACGCCAACATCCCCGTGCGTCTGCTCAACACGATGGAACCTTCCGCTCCCGGCACGCTGATTTCCAACGATACCGAGAAAGGAAAAATCAAGGCGGTAGCGGCTAAAGACAACATCACCGCCATCAAAATCAAGTCGAGCCGCATGCTCCTGGCACACGGATTCCTGCGCAAGGTGTTCGAAATCTTCGAAAGCTATCAGACCGCCATCGATATGGTCTGCACTTCCGAAGTAGGCGTATCGATGTCGATAGACAATACCAAGCACCTGAACGAGATAGTCAACGACCTGAAGAAATACGGCACCGTAACCGTCGACCACGACATGTGCATCGTATGCGTCGTAGGCGACCTGGAATGGGAGAATGTAGGCTTCGAAGCCAAAGCCCTCGATGCCATGCGCGACATCCCCGTACGCATGATTTCGTATGGAGGCAGCAACTACAACATTTCGTTCCTCATCCGGGAATGCGACAAGAAGAAAGCCTTGCAATCATTGAGCGACCTGTTGTTCAACGGCAAGTAACCCCGGAATCTTCTTCATAATTCATATACAGGCGGAGGGTACGGTTGAAGGCACAAACCGCATCTTCCGCTTTTTTTATAATACTTAATACAAATCCGATTATGAAAGGTACTTTCCCTGTAGAAAAATTCCAAAACGTAGAAACACCCTTTTATTATTACGACGCCGGCCTGCTGCGCGAAACGCTGAACGTCATCCGCGCCGAAGCCGGCAAGTACAACAAATTTTGCGTGCACTATGCCATCAAAGCCAATGCCAACCCGAAGCTGCTCAACATCATCCGCGAAAGCGGGCTGGGAGTCGATTGCGTAAGCGGCTGGGAGATAGAAGCAGCCGTCCGGGCAGGATTCCCCGCGAGCAAAATCGTATTTGCCGGTGTGGGGAAAACCGACAAGGAAATCAACCTGGCACTGGACCAGGACATCTTCTGCTTCAATGTAGAATCGGTGCCCGAGCTGGAAGTCATCAACGAGCTGGCAGCCGCCAAGCATAAGATTGCCCGCATCGCCTTCCGCATCAACCCCGATGTAGGCGCCCACACGCATGCCAACATCACCACCGGGCTGGCGGAAAACAAGTTCGGCATCAGCATGCAGGATATGGACAAGGTCATCGACCGCGCCCTCGAAATGAACCACGTCAAGTTCGTAGGGCTGCACTTCCATATCGGCTCGCAGATTCTGGACATGGGCGACTTTGTGGCACTGTGCAACCGCGTGAACGAACTGCAGGAAAAGCTCTATGCCCGCCAGATTATCGTAGAACATATCAACGTAGGCGGCGGACTGGGCATCGACTATGCGCACCCCAACCGCCAATCTATCCCCGACTTTGCCGAATATTTCGCCACCTACCACAAACACCTGAAACTCCGTCCGCAGCAGACCCTGCATTTCGAGTTGGGACGCTCGGTGGTAGCCCAGTGCGGCAGCCTCATCACACGGGTGATATACGTAAAGCAAGGCACCAACAAGCAGTTCGCCATCGTCGATGCCGGCATGACCGACCTCATCCGCCCTGCCCTCTACCAGGCATATCATAAGATAGAAAACATCACCTCCGAAGAACCGATAGAGGCATACGACGTGGTAGGACCCATCTGCGAGTCGTCCGATGTGTTCGGCAAAGCCATCGACCTGAACCGTGCCCATCGCGGCGACCTGCTCGCCATCCGCTCGGCAGGCGCATACGGCGAAATCATGGCTTCGCAATACAATTGCCGCCCCCTCCCCAAAGGCTACACTTCGGACGAACTGAGGTAAGCGTTTCAGGGGACTAAGGGACAGAAAACCAAGGGCGTGCCATAAGCAATCTCAAAAAAGACTTGTTTTCCGGCACGCCCTCAATCTTCAGCAGGGGCGGATGCCTGCATCACGCAAAGCTGCTTTCACCGTTTCTGAATTTCAGTTTCCGGAAATTATTATCCGCAAGCCGCAAGATGTATTTACGGAAAGCCCACTGATTCAGCATATTGCGTAGACCTTTCTCGCTCAGTCCCGAAGCCTGACGCACCCTGGCGGCATCTTGAAACGAAAACTCGTCGGGCAATGATTCCAGCAAGTTGCGCGGACCTTTTGTCTGAAGCCTCCCCTCTTCTCTTTGCGCTTCCTCTATCGCCGCCCCGAAGAACTCCATCTTGCACCACATATCGTAATGATAACTCCAGCGCACGAAATCTTCTATCTGTTTGTCCCATTTCTCTCCGTTAGCCACATAGAGCACACACGCCTTGAGATAGGCTATCACATTGGCACGGAACGAAAGATTCTCATACACCCGGCTTTGCGATAATGTGGCGTATGCTGCGTTTTCCTCCTGCATTTCCTTTGCCAGCTTATAGGCTTGCGGACATTCGATTGACCCTGTGGCACGGTTCAGGTTCTCGATATACGGGCGCAGTTCCTCGTCGAAGGCGGCGTCATACGTTCCGTAGACCGGCATGTCCGCCCCGATTTCACGCTCGGGAATGGTGCAGAAGTTGATGCGCGATACAGGTCCGTCGGTCAGCACACGCGAAAAATATTGTTTGCCTTTTTTGATGGTAGTCGCCGCATTCCAGTTGAAGCGGATGGTCACCTTCTCCGTGATGCTCTGCGTGCCCACACGGGTCTGCCCGTAGCGGTTGCCCGGGTCGAAAGCCAGGCACATAATCTGGAACTGCTGGTTGCCCTTCCCTATTCCCCTCAGTGCGTCAAACTGGTCTATCTCGTTTAGCTTCGTATAGAGAAAATGCTCTTCCGCTTCCGCCGTGCGGAGCACAAATGCCGGATTGGTCATGTCCGCGTCAATTTCCTGAATCACCAAGCCATCGGGACGTTTGCGCTTGTCCTTGTTCGCGCCCTTCGAGTTCACTTCATCTTTCCACTCCCGTTCCCGACGCAAATTCTCCGCATCCTTGCGCCGAATGTCCGCCATGATGCGGTTAATCGGTTCGGAGATACAATCCTTTCCCGCTCCCGTACCTGCCATCAGCACGTTCATCAGCGTGGCTTCGTGCTCCACATTGTCGATGTAGCGGAATCTTACTTTGTGCAGGTGGGTAGCCAGCGGAGGGAACACCGCATGAGCCACGGCAGGTTTATACACATCGGGCGTACGGCTCGTCAAAAGCTCAATCAGCTTAGGAAGCTTTTTCGGCATCGCAGGAGGCAAAGAATCATCCGTTTCCGCATCAGCATCATTCTTCATTCCTAATTCTTCATTCTTCATTAAATAAGTCTCCTCGTCCAGCGCCCGCTTCATCATCTTCGGCATCGAGCACCATTTTGCCGAACAAGCCGAGTGAATCAGCCCCCGCATTTCCGCTTCCGAAAGCCCGTACCTCGGCATCACCTGTAAAAGCGTTTCCTCGTTGTTATCCGTAATATAGCGCAAGTGCGAAGCCAGCCGGTGCAGCTTGTCGTTGCGCTCTCCCGGCACCGGCTCGCCCCCTGCCAGCATAAACCAGCGGGAAATGATATTGGCGTAAGGAACACCTTTAAATGAAGAATTAAGAATGAAGAATGAAGAATTAGTGGATGCATCCTCATTATTCTTCATTCTTAATTCTTCGTTCTTCATTTCCTGAGTTTCCTCATTCTTCATTCTTAATTCTTCATTCTTCATTTCCCTTTGTTCTTCATTCGAAAAGAGTTTTTCCTCGTCAATATACAGAATATAACTTTCGGGAACGATGAACGAAGAGCGTGCCAAGTCCTTGACACTCTGGTCATAATTCTTATCATCCAGTTGCTCGCTCATCCATTTCTGGGCACCTTCCAAGTCCATTCCCGAAGGGATGATGAAGAATAGGCGAAGCCCTTCGGTGCTGGGCGTAATGTGAACCAGCACGACGTAGCGAAGCAAATTCTTCTTCTTCAGCTCTTCGCTTTTCGTTTCCCAATACGCGCGTGGGTCGGGAATGTGGTCGATGTCGTACATCGACAAACCGCTGGGCACGGCGTCCGCATTCAGCCTGCGGCCGTTCTTGAATGTGGCGTGCGGCGTAAAGATAGGAAGCCGCCTCTTCAGTCCCGCCTTCAAGGTCTCATACGCTTCTTTTTCCAGCTCTCCGCGGCGGTATTTCTCCAGCCCGTCCGCTATTTGGGCACAAACGTTGCTCACCTGCGGCGAGCGTACTGCTTTCCAAAACAATTCGGGGGTACAAGTCCGCACCTCCCGACTTCTTACATTTTTTGATACTCCAAACATTGTTTTTAGTTTTTAAGTTTTTAAGTTCTTAAGTTGACAAGTTAACGAGTTGACAAGTTGACAAGGTTTTTAGTAACCTGATACCTTGTCAACTGATACCTCGTCAACTGAATCACAGGAGCGAAGGTAAGTGATACGCCCGACTTATGAAATAGTTTTTAGCCAGCGGATAAGTTTGCGGATAAAAAGAGAAAAAAAGGGGTAAGTTTGCGGATAAGTTTTCCTATTCCCCCACAAATTACACGTCATTTCTTTAATCTGCCGCGAAGACAACTGCACGGCGCGGCGAAACTATGTCCGATTGCCTATGAAACTATATGGCAGGAGCTATGCATATACATGCGTTTTCTTATCTATACAATCATATAATGCCTTGCATGACGACAAAATCCGATTCACCTTACTGTAATTGTAACTGTAATGGCATAGCAAAAACGGGTCCAAACAATTACAATTACAATTACAGTTAACTCAAAACAATCTACAACATGCTAAAGAGAAGATTTATTAAAA
>ENA-UOIW01000021-UOIW01000021.1-human-gut-metagenome-genome-assembly--contig:-P58-NODE-21-length-154641-cov-16.225687_pt1 | contig 154641 bp, 126 predicted proteins | sample MGYA00242334_ERZ723881 | MGnify/ENA metagenome assembly ERZ723881 | reverse complement strand
TGCGCCTGTAGCTCAGCAGGATAGAGCAACGGCCTTCTAAGCCGTAGGTCCCGGGTTCGAATCCCTGCAGGCGCGCCAATCTTATTTTTGGCGGCGTTGTTTGACAAGCTAATATGGTGGGTGTAGTTCAGTTGGCTAGAGCGCCAGATTGTGGCTCTGGAGGTCGTGGGTTCGAGCCCCACCACTCACCCCATTTTCATCAAAACCCCTGGGATTATCATTGGGGTGTCGCCAAGAGGTTAAGGCACGGGACTTTGACTCCCGCACCGTAGGTTCAAATCCTGCCACCCCAGCCAGATTTGACCCGTTAGCTCAGTCGGTAGAGCACTTGACTTTTAATCAAGGTGTCCGGAGTTCGAATCTCCGACGGGTCACCAATCTTTGCATTCGGTTTTTGTTTCATTTATCAATTTAAATGAGACATTGCATTGCAGAGGGCATCAGCGGGCGTGGCGGAATTGGCAGACGCGCCGGATTTAGGTTCCGGTGCCGCAGGGTGTATGAGTTCGAGTCTCTTCGCCCGCACCACTTTAAGGTTGATTTTAATATGCGGGAATAGCTCATTTGGTAGAGCGCCGCCTTGCCAAGGCGGAGGTGGCGGGTTCGAGCCCCGTTTCCCGCTCCAACCTTTCGGAGTTGCGGCAAAGGATGCGGGTATAGTGTAATGGTAACACATTAGCCTTCCAAGCTGAGATAGTGGGTTCGAGTCCCATTACCCGCTCCATTTTTCTGAATTTCAATCACATATGCGGGAATAGCTCATTTGGTAGAGCGCCGCCTTGCCAAGGCGGAGGTGGCGGGTTCGAGCCCCGTTTCCCGCTCCAAACTCTCGAAGGTTTCGAGAGTTTTTTGTGTTTTTGCACTCATGTTCAGCTTGAATATGCTGAGTTACACTGAAATCCGAAAGGATCGTTCGAACCGTGATTTACACCCTCCTCACCAATAAGGCAATGCGTGCTGCATACGCTGCCCATGCCGGGCAGGTTGACAAATGCGGCGTGCCTTATATTTTTCACCCCATTCATCTTGCGGAACAAATGCCCGATGAAATTTCGGTCTGCGCAGCACTTCTTCACGACGTTGCAGAGGACACGGACATAACACTCTCTGAACTTGAATCCGAATTTCCGTCGGCTGTTATCGATGTGTTAAAACTGCTGACGCATAAAGACGGCATTGACTATTTCGATTACATCCGGGCAATCCGCAGCAATCCGACAGCAGTCCGCGTCAAACTTGCGGACATTGCGCATAATTCGGACGAAACACGTTATGCGGGCTGTTCCGAAATCGATGCGGAGCAGCTTGCCGCGCGGCGCAAAAAGTATGAAAAAGCAAAAGCCATTCTTCAAGCGAAAAATTCAAACGCTACTTAATGTGTGTTTTGCCTTCGACAACAGATTGATTGCCGATTCGGGAACGTCGACGTTTTCTCCGCCGCTCTGCTTTTCCCGTCAGCAGCAATGCCGCCGCGATACCGCAAAATCCTCCCAAAAATTTTGTCAGCAAAAGCGGAACCGCTGTTCCTTTTGTCCGAAAAATTGCGATTTCGGAAACTGCGGTTACCCCGCAGGGATATTCTAAATCCGCAATATACGGTTGCCAAGAGGCTGCGTCGAAACGGGGTTCGTTTAAAAGCCCCTTTCATTTGCACATATGCCCCGCCCCCTTGAAAATCCCCTGTGTGTGCTGTATAATATTATTGAATTTAAATCACATTGCATGTGACTCGAATTCAATTCAAACACGGAGGAACAAAAAATGTTTTGCCCAAATTGCGGAAACCGCATCCTCGATGCAAACGCATCGTTCTGCCCCAACTGCGGTGCTCAGTTGAACAGCTTCACCCAAGGCAATGATCAAAGTTCCGCTCAGCAGGATTCACAGCAGGGTTCGCAGCAGGATTTTCAGCAGGATTCACAGCAGGACTCACAGCAGAATTCGCAGCAGGACTCGCAGCAGTCGTGGTACAATCAATTCAACTACACCCCGCCGCAGCAGGACTGCACGCCGTGCGCGCCTTCCGCAAATTATAACGGACTCAGCATTGCAGGCTTCTCGCTTTCCTGCGCTGCAATTCTTTTTAACTTCTTTTTCGGCCTGCCCGGCATCGTGGGACTTATTCTATCCATTATCGGACTTTGTCAATGCAATAAACGTTCGGAAAAAGGACGCGGCCTTGCAATTGCGGGAATTGTAATCGGTGCAGTTCTGACCCTTCTTATGATTTTAACGTACGCCGGTCTTATTCTTGCGTTCGACAACGCGTTTGACAACGCATGGAATTCCGGACTCCGCTATTATTGATTTCACGGTTTTCAACCGTCAAACATAAAAATCGGGAGTTCCTGTCAGATTGACAGTCTTCCGAAGAAAACGCCGGTTTAAGCTTGTTTTCGCGAAAAAGGATGAAGATTCAACCTTTTTTCGCAGTAAATCGAATCGTTTCGAAAAAAACAAATATAATTTCATTGCAGCCTGTGTTGATTAAGCCGTTTTTTCCGATTCGGCAATTCGACAGGCTTCGCGGGTCTGCAAACAAAATCGAAGGGAGAGCCTCCGCTGTTCGGGGGCGAACAAAAAATGAACGCTTTTATTGCAATTATCCTGGGCCTTGTTCAGGGACTTTGCGAATTTCTTCCGATTTCAAGCAGCGGTCATCTCCTGCTGCTTCAAAAAATCTTCGGCATATCGGACGGCGGACTTTTCTTCACCGTCATGCTGCATCTCGGCACTTTGGCAGCGGTGCTTGTTGTTTACCGCAAACGCATCATTGAAATGCTGCTCCACCCGGTAAAGCAGGCAAAGTATTGGATCTGGATGATCGTTGCGACACTCGTAACCGCGGTTATGGCACTCGTATTCAAAGATGTCATTGATGCGGCGAACGAAGGCAGTCTGCTCGGCTTCTGTTTCCTTTTCACGGCGGCGCTGCTTGTGCTCTGCGATTTTATACGTCAGAAAGTCGAATGCAAACTTACCGTTCCTTCAATGAAGTGGTATCATGCGGTGTTTATCGGTTTTGTTCAAGGCGTTGCCATCCTGCCCGGCATTTCAAGATCGGGTTCAACCATCACGGGCGCAACGCTTTGCAGCATGAAAAAAGAAGACGCTGCGGAATTCAGTTTTCTGCTTTCAATTCCGGCAATTCTCGGCGGTGCGGTGCTTGAAATTCCCGGTGCGGTCAGCGCAGGCGCAGCAAACATAAACTGGCTTTCGGTCGTGCTCGGCGTTGCCGCTGCCGCCGTTTCGGGCTATTTTGCGGTGCGTTTCATGATAAAACTCATCACAAAGCATTCACTCTGGGGTTTTGCGATTTACACGGCGATTCTCGGAGCTTTCATCGTGCTTGATCAAAATATTCTGCACCTTATCGCTTGGTAAGTCTGCGGCGCAAACGCTTCATTTTTTACAGAAAGGCAGCAAAAAATGGATTGCACACAAACTGAGGAAAACATTCGCACGCTGTCCGCTGCAATTGCCCGGCTTGCAATTTTTCGAAACGAACTGCTCACTCGTCCACTCGGAAAACTTTCCGAGCTTCTTCGCTTTGCCGATATCGGCAACGTGCAAAACGCTGCGGACGCACTTTCCGCTTTGACTTCGGAGCTTGTTTGCTGCGGCGCACGCAGAGTAAGCGGCAATATCTGGCACGATTACATTCTTGATACGGTGCTGCTGACCGACAACGTGTTTTCATGTGCCGCCGCTTCCGGAAAGGCGGACGATGCCGTCATTCACGCAATGCAGCTTGAGCTTTCCGCGCTGAAAACTCTTTCGGAGGCAGATGAAAACGTTTTGCACTCCATAATTTGCAATTGCACGGAACAAAAGCAAAAAAAGAATTCAAAGGATGCCGCCTCCGTGATTGCCTCCGCTGCGTGGGGCGGCGCCCCCGTTGCACCCATGTCCCGTGAATTCAAACCCAAACAGCCGCCTGCAAAAACCGAATTCCCGCCGCCCGTGTGGCAATACGGTGAGTTCGGCATTCGCGACAGTTATTATGCGGACGTTGCTCTTGAAGGCATGTATCGGCGTTTTCTCGAGTCTGATGATTGGTCCGAGCTTGTGAACGACCTTTGGAATTTTCACTCTTCGTACGGAAGCGGAATCTTCCTCAAATACCGAAACTTCATCTTTGACGGTGCGCTGAAACCGCTTCACGAGCTGCGGGCGGGTGATTTTGTTCCGCTGATGGACGCGGAATACCGTATACTGTTGAACAATGCGATTGCATTTATGCGGGACGAAAGCGCACATCCGATGCTTCTTTGCGGGCAGCAGGGAATGGGCAAAACGACCATGATGCTTGAGCTGACGGACGAATTGCCCCAGCTCCGCCTTGTTTACACACTCAACGGCAACCTGAATTGCATTGATTTGCTTGCAAAATTGCGTTGTCAGCCGCTCAAATTCATGCTCCTCTGCGATGAGCTGCGGGAGGATACATGCGAAACGGTGACAGAACCTTTGCTGCCGATGAATGTTTTGCTTGCGGCCTGTTCAAAATCACCCGTGCTCCCGAGTCTTTTTGAAGTAGTCGTTGACCTGCCCGTTTTGCAGCTTAACGAATTCGTTCGTATTGTAACGGCTTTGCTTGCTGCCGAAAACGTTGACGCAGCGCCCGAAATAATCCGAAGCGCATGCGTTGATTACCAGGTGGATACAAGATGTGAATTCAACGTGGCAGCCGCAGTTCGCGTGAAGGAGCTGCTCCTGTCATAAAAGCGAAGCCCTTGCGCATAACGCATTTTTTTGCTGCATAAAATTATTGACGAAAAAGATAAAACGCATTGCCCCTGTTTGCGGCAATGCGTTTTGTTTTAAAAGCCGTTATCAAATTCAGTCAACGCGCTTCTTTCCCCAGAAGAAAAGCGCAACGGTTCCGGGCCCCGTATGGCTTCCGATGGTTGTTCCGATCGAAGTTATCAGCACCTTGCCGTTAAGCTTCGGGAAAGTCGCTTCAACAAGATCCGCAACCGCACGTGCATCGTCATAGCAAGCTGAATTGCAAATGAAGCACTTTTCGGAATAATCAAGTCCGTTCTCCGCATTCTCGACCATTTTTTGAACGATTTCGTTAATTGCGCGCTTTTTCGTGCGTATCTTGGCGCGCGGAGTAAGCCTGCCCAAATCATCGCAGTTCAGCAGCGGGCAAATATGCAGAATCGAGCCGATAAATCCGGCAGATTTCGAAATTCTTCCCCCGCGCACATAATATGTCAAGTCGGTTGAGAAGAACCAATGATGCATGTTAAGCTTGTGTTCCTCCACCCAGTCATGAAGCGCGTCTATATTCATGCCGGAATCGCGAAGCTCCGCCATCTTATCGATTATAAGTCCGTACCCCGATGATGCACCGAGAGAATCGACGATATAAAGCTTTCTTTCGGGATATTTTTCGCGCAAAACCTGTGCTGCCGCGCATGCGGAATTAAACGAACCCGAAATTCCGGAGGACAGAGTAACATGCAGAACATCCTTTCCTTCCGCAAGGAAGGGTTCAAAAAATTGCAAATACTGATCCATGTTCACCTGCGAAGTGGACGTCATTGCGCCTTCCGCCATGCGGCGGTAGAACTCATCGAACGGGATGCTCTGCCCGAGATCATCCGGATACGTAACTCCGTCAATCGTGTAGTTGAAGCAAACATAGGAAACTTTGAGCTGTTCGAATCGTTCCTTGGGAAGGTCTGCAGTTGAACAGCAAGTGAGGACAAATTCGTTCATGACATTAAGAACCGTTGACTTACGGAGTCCCGCAAGTCCCTTTCATATTTCATAATTCGATACACAAAAAACACCTGATTTGCAGTCGGCACATACCGACCGCAAAAAGATGCAGTCTGTTTTATGAAATTCCCCCACACATTCATCAGCGCGTATCGAACCCGTGCGCTGCATGTGCAGGTCAATAATATAAAAATTTTATTAAAAAGTCAACCGCTGTTCAACAAATCAAATAAATATATAATACGCGGGCGTATTTCCTGTCAACACCTATTTCCTGCCGGACGATTACATAAAAATACCCCCTGCGCATTCGGCAAGGGGCATCGGCTGATATGAACTTTGAATCGGTATGCTGTTTGAAGTGTTTATTAAACTTGCTGTGGATTATGTGTCGGTTAAGTGTTATAATGCATATGAAGCTGTTTAGCTCGGGTTCTGCTTTCAGCAAAGCTGAACCCGTTAATTGCCGCTCGCAGACGATGAATGAAGTTGAACATGCGGGTTGGGAGTACAAGGAGAGAAACAAACATGAGGAAACGCAATTTCATTTCATTCATCGGCTGCTTTGCGGCCGTCATTTCCGCGCTGTGCTGTGCAACGGCATTTGCGGAAGGAGCAAGCTCCGCCAAAACGACAAGTTTCGGGACGCTTGTGCTTATCTGCGCCGGCATTGCGCTGCTCGGTATCGTTGCAGGCATTATTTTAAGGCGACGCTGATAAAAGTTCTGTTCGAAACGGATTATTCATCCTCTGTATCGCTTGTATCGCTTGAAAAATGTGACGAAAGCCTCGACAGGATGTCTGCCGTACTGTCGTTCGTGCTGCCCGATTCTTCGGTGTCGCCGTCCGCGCTGTCCCTCAGGTCATTTTCACACATGCTGCAAGCTTTTTCGGGGTCAATGTCCGAATACAGCACCTTCAGCAAGCCGTCGCCGTACCTGTCAAGCATCATTGCCGGCACATATATGCTGCGGCGAATAACATCGGCGCAAGGGGCTTCTCCGCCGCACGGAACGAAGGTTTTGTAGCGAATTTCGCCGTCGTGCATGTCCATTTCGAAGTTGCCGAAAACAAGTCCGTAGTTCGCTCGTGTCAGGAACTCCGCCGTGCGCTTCATTGTTGCGGCATCGCCTTTATCCGGGCCCAGAGGTGAAAAAACGTAGATAAGATAGTCTTTCTCGCGCACATCAACAATGTACCGAACCGATTTGAGCTTGCAGCTCAGGCCGAGGTTGAAAATGAACCTGCCGCATTCGCTGTCAAAGCTGAATTTCCAGTCATCTTCTTTAAGAAAGGTGTTGATGCTGTCCGCAATTGCTGTTGAATAAGCTTGTCCTGTTCTTGCCATTTTAGTTTTCTCCTTTCGGTTTCTGTGTTTTTAGTGAATTTTCAGTTCTGCTCACTCTTCATTTACTTTATCGGGCTTTTTTGTTTTTTCCCCACGGTTTTCAATGATATATTTTCATCGCCCGCGGGAAGAAAACCTGCTTATCCGTTCGGGAGTATTTCAAACGTTCATGCGCTGCACGCTTCGACGTCAGCCGCCGCGCATCAAACGCATGTGCATTCGTTTTTCCCTTACACTTTATTTATCGGGAAAAATTGCTTTTTCCCGGCAGCAACGGCTAATATATTTTCAATATCCGCTGCACCGCTTTTACGACCAGTCCCATGCATCGGTGTCTCCGCTCAGTTCGGGCGGCTTCAATACATCCCCGATTCGCCTGCGCTTTTTTTCTTTCTTCGGTTTTTGCGGCGCAGAGCGCAGCTCCGTCCCCAATTTTATCGGATAATCAAAAATCAGCGGAACATCCTCCGCAAGATACGGGCAGCATCTGCCGTGGAAGATAATGGTTTCGTTTTTTTGCAGCCTTTGCAGACGCGATGTTGAAATCAGCGGTCTTCCGTACTCGTTGTTCCCCGCAAGTCTGCTTATATACGTCAAAAAATCCATTTCCCGCGTGTGAAGATAGATCATGTTTCCGCAATTGTCGAGAATGGCGCGGCTTACATTTTCGCCGTACTTTTCAACAAGCTGTCCGTACGACTGAATGACCATGTGCAGCCGGATATTGCGGCTCCTTGCCGCCGTGATCATCGGAACGATATCGCCGAGCGCAGGCAGGTTGCAAAACTCCTCAAGGATGATATTCGTCCTTCGCGGCAGCGACCCGCCGTGCCTTTCCGCTGTTTCAAGCAAGGTTGTGTAACACTGGCTGATAAAGAGCGTCGCCAGAAAATGAAAGGTTGTTTTTTCATCCGGGATGACGACAAAAACCGCCGCTTTTGCCTCCCCAATCCGTTCAATATCAAATGACGTATCATTCAGCATCTCAGTCAGTGCAGGTGCGGACTTGAACACGCGCACAAGCTGATCAAAGGTTGACCTTATGCAGGACTTTGTGTTCTCGGCCGTCATACCCAAATAACCCGCAAGGTTTTGGTAGATCTCGCCGTCCGTCGGCAGATTTCGGAAGCATTTATCAAGCGTTCCGTCGGCAAGCTTTTCATATCGCCATTTCAGCAGATTCTTCATGTTCAACTTTTCGCCCAATGCAAGAAGCAGCAGGCATATGCCCAGAGCAAGCTGCCCTGCGGACTCGTTCCAATAGGGATCCTTTGTATCGACTCTTCGAAAGAAAATGTCGTTCAGCATATCATTAAGCTGCAAAACGGCCTTTTGCTGCCCCTCTTCCCCGCTTTTGTACGCCCTCTCTATAACCCCCATCGGGTTCCATGTGTCGGGTGAACGCTGCGGATCCCTCATGTTGATGATAACTGTCTTATAGCCCTTCGCGGAAAGAAAACTTTCGGATTTCCGCGCAAGCTCGCCCTTCGGGTCAACAATAACCATTGATTCATCCGCCGCCGCACAGGAATAAATGAGAGGAAGCACGAATCGCAGCGTCTTCATTGAACCCGTATCCCCGACTATCAGCGAATGCGAATCACTCGGATCCGTATAAACCGTGTCGCCGTCGCGCAGCAGCACCGGCCCGCCCTTGGACTTTGCAGCCGCATCATGCAATGCGAACGGCGCAAGATCCTGCTTCATCTCTTCGCAAGTCGCCATCCTTGAATCCTGATACTTCAATCCATCACTCAGCATATTGTGTTCCTCCTTATTCCTTTGCAGAAAATCCGATGCGACCTCGCCTTTCACACGTCCTTTTTTGAGGCATTATATCCAAATCGCCCGCTTCAATAACAGGGTTGGCGTTCTTGACTTGTTTGTTCAGCTTTATTTGCTGCACCGTTCGAAGAACAACCTGATCAAGCGGCAAAACGGAAACATCGGCATTTTCAAGTGTTTTTTTAAGCTCTTTTGAAGCGGCATCCGAAACGGTCATTCCGACTTCCTTCGCCGTTTTGAAGAAAAGATTTATGCACTGTCCTATTTCTGCCGTTTTCATGCGTATATCGATCCAAATCGTGCTTCCGTTCAAAGCTCTCCTCATATCGTCAATCGATGCCGACTCTTTTTCCGCTTCAATAATGACAATGTACGAAATGCATTTATGCATTCCGATATAGCCCGGCAGGCATGAGAATGCATCGTTGATGCCTTTCTTTGCCCATTCCTCCGAAAGTTCAATTATCACAGCCCCCTTGAACTCGCTGTAAAAGTCCGCCGCTGTGTTCATGCTTTCGTCAAGCCGTGCAAGGAATTTTTCCGAACCTGCCGTATCCGAAAAATAGGGCATTTTGATTGAAAAATACTTAACGATTCCGCGAAAAAGCATGTTTTCGCAGCTTTTCAGCGTCTCTGCGGTTTTAACTGCCTCGGTTTCCAATGCAAACACGGATGAACCGTGAATGAAAAAAGAGGGCGGCTGCTGCGTTGTTTCCACTGCGCATTTAACGGCTGCATTGATTTCTTTCGTGTCCATGGTCGTATCTCCTTATTTTTTCTTTCACTTGTGTTATCGTGAAATGACCCGATTATCCCGCGCTTTTGCCGTTTTCCGTTAAATATATTGTTATGTTCAATTTGAACAGGTTTCGCTTTCTGTTTCATTCTTCGTTTTCCGTTCCCTCTTGCCGATATTGGTATCGTATGGTACAATTGACATATATTCTTCACCCGCCCGTCCGCGCATTTGGCGGCTGCAATTTACGGGCGAAAGAGGAATCCGTCCGCATATTGAACCGACCGCAAAACGGATTAAATCAAACGGAAAGGAGCGCACCGTATGCAGTCAGCACCCACTCCCCACGCTGTTTCCCCTTGCGATTTGCGGACTGTTTTCCGAACGGCAGCCGCCGATTACGGATTCTTACAGGTGTTTTTTACAACGCCGCGCAAATTTGACCTCGGCCGCAATCGGTTCAATCTTACCGCCGATGCTCCGACAGCATATCCATGGGCAAACAGCATTGCGGTGCTTGTGTACCCCTATGCGCCGTTTACGGCTGACGAACGTATACCTGCATACTACATTGCATCCAACCGCGCTTATCACAGTGCAAAAAAGCTGGCGGAAGCCCTGACCGCTGCGGGAATTCACGTCGAAAAAACCGATATTCCCGTCAAAATGCAGCTTGAAGCGGAAGGCATCGGCATTAAATGCCGCAACTCATTGATTGCACTGCCCGAATTCGGAACACGGATCGTTCTTCTTACGTTTGCGGTTCGGGAAATTCCGCCCGAAACACTTTCCGAATTGCTGACCGTCCTTCCCTCGTTGAACACTCGGCAAAGCGAATGCGGCAATTGCTCCCTCTGCATGAAAGCGTGCCCCACCGGTGCAATATCCGAAAACGGATTGACGACCGAACGCTGTATGCGGCTGCAAATGGAAACCGCGCAGCATCCGGACAGCGTTCGCGCCATGCAGAAAACTTTTATCGGATGTGAAATTTGCCAATATGCCTGCCCGCGCAACGCGAAAATTCCGTCCGCCGATACGGAGAGTTTTCGTGCGGCAAACGGTGACGAAATCAATTTGAACGATGTTTTTAATCTCAAACGGCTCATCATCGGCGACGCTGCGCAGGCACGAAGCCTTGTCGGGCGAAATTTTACCGGCAACGGAAAGCTGACCGCAGAAGCAATTGCCTTTGCCGCAAATGATTCTGAACTCTTTTTGTCTTTACGCAATGAGATATTTGCAGCAACCGACTCGCCTTTCGATGCCGTGCGCGATGCCGTGCGTTATGCCGCAGCAGTCGATAAAAAGCGCAGTTCGCATTTTTGATGCCGTCCCGCACGATTTGGGATTGGTTTTGAACAATTCGAGTTTGGGTGCAATCCAATAAAAACTGAGGAACTTACATGAAAAAAATTAAAAAAGATACGAATCACCGAAACATTGTCCCCGCAGGTGGGTTTGTGAAAAATATCGGACGACGCGGCATATTGATTGCGGCAGGCGCAATTCTTCTTGCCACCGGGCTTATCGTCTGCCTGTCTTTAAAAAAAGAGTCGAACCCCGTCCCGCCCGAGCCCCCTGCTGTGCCCGCCTCCGAAACACCTTCGGCGACGCCCGAAACACCCGCACCTCTTCCCGTGCCGAGCGAGCTTCCGTCCGTACCGTGCGGTGCAGTCGCGGCAGGAGACGGCCTTTCGTTCGGGCTGTCCTCCGTCGGCCTCATGTCATATATCGGTTACAATAACGGACAGGCTTATTGCTATGATTGGCGCGATGTCAAGGCAATTGCCGCCGCGCCTGCCTTTACCGTCGGACTGACAAAAGAAGGCCGATTGCTCTGTTCCGGAAGCGATGCGCTTCGGCAGGAATCGGCAAAGCTTAACGGCATAACCGCCGTTTGCTGCAGCAGCGAAATTGTGTATGCACTTTCCGGCGACGGAAGAGTCATTGCCATCGGTGCGCGAACCGAATCCGCAGCGGCATCCGATGCCGAAGCTCGGCTCTACAGCGAAATGCTCAACACCGGTGATTTGAATAATATCCGCCTTATCGCAGCGGGCAGCGATTTTTTCATTGCGGTTGAAGCAAGCGGAAAGATTCATTCCCGCGGCAATACGCCCGAGCTTTCTGTCTTTTCCGGGCACAGCCTGACAGCAATTGCTGCATGCGGCAGCAATCTTGCTGCACGGACGGAAGGCGGACTGTATCTTTGCGCAAGCAATGCGGCAAATGCCTCGACTTCGGTGCTTTTTGGTGCGGCAGACTGCAAATATGCCTTTGCGGGCAATAATTGTTTTGCCTACGTTGACTATGCGGGACGACTGCATACGGATTGTGAACTTGCCGACACGGACGGAAGGCGCATATCCGAGGCCTTCACGGAAGATGATGCAAACGTTGTGGATTTTTCCTGTGCTTTCGGGCACGCACTCGTGCTGTCGGATGACGGCACGGTACACGCATTCGGAAGCAACGACTTTTGCGAAAGTGAAACCGCTTCATGGCGGCTGCGCCCCTATCTTGCGGACGGCGGTTTTGTACTCGGGCTTGCACCGGATGCGGATCCGTTAATTCGTACAGGGGATGAATATACGCTTGAAAACGGGGAACGCGGCACAGCGGTCATCCTCGGCGATATAAACATGGACGGAAGCATAACCGCCGCCGATGCAGATCTTCTCTCCGCTTACCTCAGCGGCAATGTTCAGCTCGATCCCGTTCAGCTTCAGGCGGCAAATATCCTGCGCGATGCCGCAAAGCCGAATTCCGTTGATGCGGCAGATGTCGAACAGCTTCGCTGTCATCTTTCGAATTACACCGTAATCGACCAATACGCAAAAAGTTTCCGCTATTCCGAACAGACCGCAAATGCGGAGCGAACAAATGCCGATACCGTCGGCTATATCAAACTTGACGGTACGAATATTGACGCACCCTTGATGTTCGGTCCGAATTTTTATTATCATTACCATGATGCACGCGGCAACTCATCCTCGCGCGGATCAATTTATCTTTATTACGGCTATCCCTCGCAAAACATGGTGATTTCCGGCCATAATCTGCGCCGCGCGGGCATAATGCTGCATCAATTGCACAAGATTCAGGATGAGTACGCACCGACTTACGGTGAATTCAAAAACAGATTATGGACGCTGAACCTTTTCGGCGAAACGCATACTTGGGAAGTTTTTGCAATGTACGAAGAAAAGCCCGCTTCTGCCGAGCAATCTTCCCAGTACTATAACTGCAATTATCCGCAAACCATGGAGAGCATGACCTCCGAACAGATTTCCGAATGGATAACCTATCAGCAGGCGCGGACCGAGCTTGATTATTCGGTTCATGTCACTCCGAACGATCGTTTTCTGACCGTTCTTACCTGCGCCGATCAGCATTGGGAATCCAACCTCGGCGGACGCATCTACTTTTTCCTGAGAATGGTTGACGGGCATTGATTTAAAACCCTTTTGCCCCTTCGGCACTTTTTTTGCTCACGTCATCAATGCCGAAACGGAGCAGCATAGGTATAATAATCTGAATTTAAAAGAATCCGAACTTAAAAACCGTGCGGCTTGAGTCATTTCGCTGCCGCACGGTTTTCTTTTTATTGTTTTCCTTTCATCCCGCATCGAAAAAGCTCAACACGGGACCTTTGCCTTGTTATTTCGCAATCTTGTAGACCGTCAGCTGTGCATTGCGGTACACGACCCGAAGATTTGCATCGAACCATTCCGTATCAACCGCATAGCTTCCGCGCTCCCGTGTTCCCACAAGCACATAGTCAATATCGTATTCCGCCGCATACCGAAGCAGGCAAGTTTCGGGCTGTTCATACATGGGCTTTATAAGCTCTTTGCGCGGGCGATAGTTAACGCCGTGGTATTCAAGGAACGAGCCCGAGCCGCAGAAAATGTTGCGTCCCGTGAGCATTGCAACTGCATTATTATGGTTGCTTTCGGTCAGGAAGGTTGCATCCGCCGCAATGGGTTCGTCGGTATTTGTGTTTATCCATTCCGCAAGCTCAACCTGCGCCGCCGGCACAACCTCGTAACCGCTTTCAATGTATTGCAGGCTCCTCTTCCCGTCCGCATCCGCAGCGAATGCAATGTGATCGCCCGAGACATATTCGCGCACCAAAGTCAGGCTGCCGGAAAGCAGCATTGCAATAAGCATCATTGCAAGCAGCAAATAGCGACCGGCGGTTTTGCCGCGCTCCAGTCTTGTAACGGGCCGTGCAAATGTTGTTATGAGATAATTCGCAACTATGCCGCAGGTAAATGCGAACCAAACGAAAAGCAGCTTGTTGTTGTCGTACGGGTTGGGCTGGAAAATCAGCACTTCGCACAGCAGCCATATAACGAGTGTTCCGTAATAGAACAGTCTGTTCTGCTTTTTTTCGGAAAGCAGCGCAACAGGCATCAGAATGAAAATGAGTCCGAGATTCTTGATATAGAACCAAAGCCAGCTGTCACTGACATTGCACCAATTAAATCCCCAACGCAGGAACGAGTCGTTGTTCACGGACTGTTTAAACGTGAATCCGAAAAGCTGCGGTGCGGCAAGCACGACCGCAATCACGCCGAACAGAGCAAACCAACGCACATGCTTCACCTCATCGGAAGCGGGCTTCCTTCCGGCCTTTTTGCCGTTATAAACAATGAGCAGAATCGTTGCTGCAATCATAAACACCGGCAGCACGAAACCGAGCGCGGATGCTTTTTCCTGCAGCATTGATGAAATCGCAAGACCAACCGCCGATGCAATTCCGACTGCTGATACGTATTTGCGTTCGGTGACTTTGGACATTGGCATAAGCTCCGTCGCAAGCTCGGTTTCAAGGCCGTCATCGGATCCCTTCCGTTCACCTTTGGCGTTCTTTTTGGGCAGAGCAAGAGCCAGCATAACAACGGAAACAACAACAGTCAGCGTGCCCGCAATGATCGTGAACCTGTCATTCAACCCTTCGGTAACAACACGAATATTCATCATTCGCAATGCACCGACAATTGCCGAGCAAACGAACAGTCCGAGATTGCGGACAGCAAGCTTTTCGTGTTTTTCGGAAACACCGCTCATCAGCATTTTTCCGAGAGCGGCAACGAAAAGGAACGCGGAAATAATTCCGATCGCAAGAAAACTGTGCGTATGAACAAGCGGCATGCATCCCGCAATAATACCGAGCGGAACTATGCATTTGTATTCGCGCTGCATGACCGCCCTGTGCAAAAGCTGAAGTGCGGGGAAAAGCAGCGCCCAGCCAAACAAAGTTGCACGCTGCGGAATAAGCATATCAGCAATTGAATTGACCCAGCGAAGTCCCTCGGCAGGCAGATTGGTGGGTGTTTTGTAAAAACCTTCAAGCATTTCCTGCCAACGGTTTATGCCCTCGCCCGCAAGCAGCTGTTTGTTGTTGAAAAGGTAAGCGAACCCTAAGCCTCCGCCGATAAAGAAAAGATATGTCGCAAGCACGGAGACGCGTGTGTTTTTGAACCATTCATCAAAGAAACAATACACACCCAGCACAACAACAAGAAAAGCGTACAGTGCGGGAAGCATTGCCGCAATTCGAAGCGACGCTCCGAGTGTATAAAAAGTCGAACTGACACTGTCGCACAGGAAAGGATAGCCCAACGGGGTTCCCGGCAGAAGCGAATAATTCGGCGGGAACGTTTTTTGCACACTGATGCTTGTGATAAAGCTTAAATGCATACACAAATCGCCGAAAGTGCATTGCCCGACATGCAGCGAACCGTCCGATGCATTTGTTATCGTGTGATTCGCATGAAGTATCCAGCCGACTGCAACCAACGGCACTATCGTGACCAGCAGCGGAACAAGGTCGCGCTTTGAAGCGGCTTTATACTTGATTTTGCCGTTTTTTTGCTTTTTAACGGCAAAGAATGTTGATACGCCCGCAATGACCACCGCTGCGGCAAGCGCAAGAATCTGCGCAGCAAGTGTGAAATCGAGAATAAACGCAAACAACACCGGAAGCCAAAGAAGCATTACAAGTCCGAAAGTTAATCCGAACAGAATCCTCTTCAGCGGGCGATCCGATGCAAAAATCGGACGTGCAGTGAGTATGCCGCAGCCTGCAAACGCAAGGATGTACAGCACGGAAATGATGTTTCCCATTAACATACCTTCCTTTGTATAATGATTTTTCCATCTGAGGGAATTTCCCGCAGTTAAAGCGCAGCCGAATCAAATTCTTACGCTTTCGGAAACATGCCGGACAAAAACTGCAGCAGTGAGCGGCGGCCGGATCCGCATATTTTTATCTCAGCTGCGTTTTTTACCGGTATTTGACTTGATTATACCATAAATTGCCGCATTTGAACAGTGAAAAAGCATATTGAGCTTTAAGTCGGAACTTGCAGATTTATCTTGAGCTCGACAGATAAAAGTCGGCTTTCTCCCGCTGCGACTGATTTCCCGGGAAATATTCCTAACGTTGATTCGGACGTTATTTCCCGTGAAATACTTTCCGACGGCTGCTTCATGTCTGAAATTTTCAATCCGTGTTTTATTTGGTTCGTTAAATATATCTTCATTTCAAGCTTCTTCGGGGTTGCATTTTCTTGATTGCTTTGGTATAATAAGCAACGCAATCAAGTTTGGCCGGTTCGTCTAGTGGCCTAGGACACCGCCCTCTCACGGCGGCAGCAGGGGTTCGACTCCCCTACCGGTCACCAGCGCAGTGAATTCAGTTCGCTGCGCTTTTTTCATTTTTCATTTCCCGTTTATCTCTCCGTCTCCTTTCAGGCAATAATCAAAAGGCCTGCCTTGCGGCAAGCCTTGATAATCCGTATATTTCGTATTGCAGTTGAAATCCGATTAGAATTCCATCAGGAAACATGTTTCGCCGAATAGCTGAGTCCGTCATTTTGGTACAAATGCGAAAGAGTTGCCTCAGCCTCCGTAAAGCAAACCTCGGTTCCCTCGCAGTAAACGGCATTCACTCCGCGCTTTGCAGTCGAAAGCACCGCTTCGGTGTCAAAAGAATCCGACGAGTACAATCCGTAGCCCGCAAGCGCAATTTCCGCACAACCGAGTTCGTCCGAATACATCAGCAGATCACTTTTTGACGCCTTACAAAGTCCGTCCTTAGGATCAACAAACGGATTGCGGACTTCACCGTTCGAATAGGTGTAAAAATGCATCGTGTCCATATCGGAATTTTCATAATTCCTGAAATAAACAGCATTGCGCGCCGTCTTAAAATCCAGCTGCGCCGCAGGGATTCCGCGTCCGTCGGCCTCGTCATAAAAATTCATTGACAGGGCCATGCCCGCTCCGCCGAGATGCCGCGTATAACCGTCATACGTCGTTATTGTTCCGTGAATATAGCTGTTTTCGGCCAAATGTTCTGCAATGTAATCAACGATAAATGCATTTTTCAGCCAAAAGAAATCCAGATATTCTCCGATATCGTTTTTAGATGCAAAGTCGGCGTATTCGTCCGAAACATTGAGTCGAAGTTTATTCTCACCCAGGAGCTCAATGTCGATTGCATCGGGATTATTTACATACGTCAGCGTTTCATCAACAAACCCGCGTACTTCCGAATTAAGCATCGGGTCAAATTCCTCGGCCTCACTGTCGTTTTCGCAGGAGAAGAGCCCTTTGTATTCCGTATAAACGGGCGCAAGATACGGATATCTGCTGCCGTTATCTCGAATCAGCTCAAATGCCGAATACAACGCGGAATCAACCGTCACAACCTCGTTCGGGTGTTTATTCAAATAAGCGAGGTTTACTGCCGGTGCATCATCCGCGCCGAAATATTCCTCGTCTGATTGAAATATGCGGTAGGCCTCGCTGCACAAATTTGAATACATTTCCGCCAATTGTTTATATTCAGTCGTTGTGGAAATATCGTCGCGCAGGCCAATATCATACTGAAGCAGCAGTTCATCGGTGCAGTTATCCTCACCGGTAACAGCCGCTTTGATCGTTGTCCATCCGCTCGGCCTTGTAACAAGCCGGTACACCGCATATGACATCGCAACAACCGCAAACAGGATGCAAATCACGAAACACACAATTCGCAACGCGGTATGTTTGTCCGACACTTCAATGCGTTGTACCGGCTTTGGCCTCGGAAGACTTTTTTCTTTTGCTGTTCGCCTCATACTGAATTCAGTCCGCCGTCCTTTTTTAAAGTCCGATTACAGGATAGAAATTATCAGCATAAGTCCGAACAGGACAATAATTGCTGCCGTTGTGATAAGGCCGGCAATCGCGCCCTTCTTGCACTTCTTGTAATTGCGGATATAGTTGTGCTTTTTGAAAATCGCACCCGCAATCAAGCCGGGGATGGCAAGGAAGAAGGAAAGGAACGCAAGCCAGAAGCTGCCGGTATCGTGCAGCGGTGTATCAAGGATTGAACCCTCGATTTTTTTCTCTTCAAGCTGCTTTTCGGCAGTTTTTGCATCCGCAGGAGCATTAACGCCGGCAATGGTAACGCTCTTGATGGGAGTTCCCTCCTCACGGAGACGCTTATACTCTTCGATTTCTTTCTTGTTGCCGAAAACGAAGTGACCATGGCCGATATCGGTAAGCTCGGGCTTATCCTCGCTGTAATCATGCTGTGAAGGATCATAGCTGAACAGCACTTTGTGCTTCTCAAGATTCGGATCCGGAATCGGAATCGCGGAAATCAGAGAGCGGGTGTAGGGATGCATCGGGAAGTCAAACAGTTCTTCTGCGGTTGCAACTTCAACGATGTCGCCTTTGTAGATAACGCCGATACGATCGGAGATAAAGCGAACGATCGAAAGGTCATGAGCGATGAACAGATAGGTCGTTCCGCGCTCACGCTGGAACTTTTTGAGCAGGTTCAGAACCTGTGCACGGATGGAAACGTCCAATGCGGAGATAGGTTCGTCTGCAACAACAAGCTCGGGATCCATGACCATTGCCCTTGCAAGACCGATTCTCTGACGCTGTCCGCCGGAGAACTCATGCGGATAGCGGGTCAAATGCTCGGGGAGCAGACCGACTTCCTGAATGATATTCTCGACTTTCCTCACGCGATCCGCCTCATTTTCAAAGAGGTGGAAGTTATAGAGGCCTTCGGAGATAATGTAGTCAACGGTTGCGCGCTCGTTCTGAGATGCGGCGGGATCCTGGAAAACCATCTGGATGTTGCGGATAACTTCGCGGTCCAGTGAATGGGGAATCTTGCCGGAGATGCGAACGCCCTTGTAATAAATTTCACCGGCGGCGCAGGGATTGACACGAATTACGGCACGGCCGATCGTGGTTTTACCGGAACCGGACTCGCCGACGAGAGAGAACGTTTCACCCTTGTAAATGTCGAAAGAAGCGTTTTTGACTGCACGCACGGCATTGTCGCCTTTGCCGAAGGTGATGTCAACATTTTTCAACGAAAGGAGAACTTCCTTGCCGCTTGCATCAACAGGAGCTTTTTCGGGCAGATGGGAAACCCTACCCTCTTTTGCGGTAATTTTTTCTTTATGTTCCACAGTTCTACCCTCCCATTAAATATTGAACGCTTTAATCATCTTGTCGTGGATGTTGTCGATCGCGGCAGGCTTGTCGATCTTGGGCGCTCTGGGATCAAGCAGCCAAGTCTTTGCATAGTGAGTTTCCGTGATCTTGAACATCGGCGGAGCTTTGACGACATCGATTTTCAAACAATAAGGATTTCTCGGTGCGAAGGGATCGCCCGCAATCTTATTGTAGAGAGAAGGCGGCGTACCGGTGATTGAGAACAGCTCGGTGTCGCGCTGCGCAAGCTGCGGCAATGAGGAGAGCAGTGCCCATGTGTACGGATGACGCGGGTCATAGAAGACCTCTTCGGTCGTACCGACTTCAACAATCTGTCCTGCATAAAGAACTGCAACGCGGTCGGCAACATTTGCAACAACACCGAGGTCATGCGTGATGAAAACGATCGTGTAATTGAATTCTTTCTGCAAATCTTTGATGAGCTTGAGAATCTGTGCCTGAATGGTAACGTCAAGCGCAGTGGTGGGCTCGTCGCAGATGAGGATCTTCGGCTGGCAGGAAAGCGCAATTGCGATAACAATACGCTGACGCATACCGCCGGAGTACTGGAAGGGATAATCGTCGTAACGGTTTTCAGCATTGGGGATGCCGACCTTACGCATCATCTCGATTGCACGCGCACGTGCTTCAACCTCGGAGCAGTCCTGATGCTTCATAATGATGGAGGAAATCTGCTTGCCGATGGTGATGATCGGGTTGAGCGATGTCATAGGATCCTGGAAAACGGTTGCGATTCTTCTGCCGCGGATACGGGTCCAGTCCTTTGCATATTTAAGTTTTGCAAGGTTGATAACGCAGGTACCGTGGATGCGTTCTTCGTTCTCGTCAAGGAACCTGACGCGGAAAGCGACATCATCGAATACATCGGTTCTTGTTGCGTCATCGTTAAGGTCGAGACCGTTTTTCATTGCGTTGCGAACAACCTTTACAAGGTCGTTTATCGCCTTGATGCGTTTTGCAACATTGTATCTGCCGACGGACAGATAAATTTCTTTTGCGATAATCTCGTTGCGCGCAATTTTGTCTGCGGAAACGGGCTGAGCACATGCCTCTCTGTACTGAGCGGTAAGCTGAGCCATTTCGGTCTTGAACTGGGTGTTGTACGCAACATCGTTGTTCATTGCCTGCTTATGTGCGGCAATGGTCTTTTTGCGCTCATCTTCAAGCTGCTTCAGTTCCTCGTCCATTTTTTTGATGCTGTGAGAAAGCTCCTTAAGGCGATCTTTCTCCTTGGACGGGTCAATTGTGAGCTTGAGGTTATAAGTCTCGGCTCTGCGGAATCTCAGATCCTCAATGCGGGTATCGAGCTGTTCAGCCTCTGCCTCGCTGAGGCTGGACCTGCGGATCCTGTCCTGCTTAAGCTCATTGATGCGGCGGTAGATTGCGGCACCGTTTTCATAGCGGGATGCTGCATTCAGCTTTGCATGAATGGACTTAATGCGCGCCTTAACCTCGGGGGTGTTGGGAACTGTTGTTTCGGCAAGTTCGGGATCATTGAAAACGATGGAACCGTTGCTGACATAGCCGTTATCATCGAGCATACCTGCGAAGGTTTTCGTGAATACGGATTTACCCGCAGCGGATTCGCCGACGATTGCGATCGATTCGTTTTCGTAAATATCCAGAGAGATGCCGCGGATAGCTGTCAGAATTCTGCCGCGAACGCGGAATTCGACTTCAAGATCCTTAACGGATAACAATACTTTCTTTTCTTCCATAGCGGTGTCCTCTTATCTGTGCGTTCTCGGGTCGGATGCATCGCCCAGGTTCTGACCGACAACATACAGGATAATCGTGATAATGGATGCCAACAGAACGGGGCTCCAGAACTCGACTTCCCAACCCGGGGTGACCATCGCGCTCTGTGCAGCTTGGATCAGCTTACCAAGGGACATCTCGGAAAGACCCATGCCGAGGTAGGACAGGAAGACTTCATAAGAGATGTAAGAAGGAATCTCGGTAGCTGCAATTGTAACGATGACGGAGGTCATAAACGGAAGGATGTTTTTCATTGCAATGCGAACGGTGGAAGTACCGAGGCACTTCGATGCAAGGTTATATTCGCGGTCGCGGATGATGACAACCTGCGTTCTGATGAAGTATGCGATACCTATCCAGCCTGTGATCGTCATTGCGAAAACCATGGACCAGAAGCTCGCGGTGAACAACATAACAAGAACGGAAATCAGCAAAATGTACGGAACATTGCCGATAATGTTGTAGACAACCATCATGACGGCATCGACTTTTTTGGAGAAACCCCAAAGTGCGCCGACGGTGACGCCGACAGTCATGTTGATGAGTGCGCAGACAAATGCAAGGGAGAGGGAAATCTCCGCACCGTGCCAAATCGCATCGAAAGTGGACTGGCCGGCACCGCCGGTACCAAGAATGGTATGCAGGCTGAAGCCCCATTTGTCGATCGCCTTTGCGGGACTCAAGTGCTTTGCGGTTGAGTCGAGCAGGTTTGCGTATGCATCATATCCGGAGAAAATCGGATAAATGTAGGAAAAGATAATGATGAACGCCAGAATGGCAAGAACAACGATGTTTATCTTTTTCTTGAAGAACACACGGAAAACCGAATGCCAATAGGAGTAACGCGGCGCGGTAATCTTTTCGGAGTCGATGTTGCTGTCACAGCGGGAAAACAACTCTTCCTCTTTCATACCGAGATCGCTGACATTTACCAATTCAGAAGCCATTTTTATTACCTCGCTTTCTGTACGAAGGAGATTCTCGGGTCAACGAGCGTCATGAGGAGGTCGCCGAGAATGATGGCAACAATCGACAGCAGCGCGTAGAACAGAGTCAAACCGACAATAACATTGTTATCGTACATGTTGATAGCCGTGGTGAGCAGGTTACCTGCGCCGGGAACAACGTAAACGCGTTCGGTGATGATCGCGCCGACAAGTGCGAACAGAACCGTGCCCGGGATACCGTGAATGATGGGGATTGCAGCATTCTTGAAGATATGCTTGCTGAAAATCTCACTCTCGGAAAGACCGCCTGAACGAGCGAACTTGACGTAGTCGGAGTTCATCTGGTCGATCATGTAGCGGCGCAGCCACTTCATCAGGTTACCGATGGAGGGAAGTGCGAGGGAGATAATGGGCAAAACATACATCAGCCATGTACCTTTATCAAGGTCGAAGGTTGTGGGCATACCGATGAGTCGGCCGAGAGCCTTAACCATGAAGATGTACGCAAGGGAGGGAACGGCGAGACTGAAAATGATATAAATCGTGCCGATCTTGTCGCCCAGCTTGTCTTTTTTGCGTGCCATGGAGATGCCTGCGGGAATACCGATGAGGTATGCAAGAAGACTGGACAGAATACCGAGGATGAACGAGAAGCCAACCTTGGAATAAGTCTTGTTGACAGTCCGAACGTTTGTGTAGTCATCGGTGAAACGCGCTGCGGTAACAGGGGAAGAATCCTTCGAACCTGCCGCATAAGTCGCTGTGTGAAGATCGTCCGCACTTTCCTCAACGAAACCGGTGGGGAAGGTCATCGGTCTCTTAACGAATGAACCCTGGGATTTGGTCATCGTTGTGAACACGTCGACGCCCTGGTTAACAGCAAAGGAAGTACCGAGGGAAATGGTCAGAAGGTTCTGATGAACATAAGGGAATTTGTTGTTGAAATAGAGCAGGTACTTGTGAGTTGTACCGTTGCCCATGATAGCCGGGGAGAAAACTTTCTTTTCGGAACCGACGGGGTTATAGACGGGATCATAGAAAGTGAATGTCAATCCGCGATCGGCATCGGCAACGCCGCTTGCCTTGTGGATATTATCAATAGTGAAAATGCTCCCGAAGTATTTAAGCACGCGAGAAATGAGGGGGACGTCACGATGCGCAAAAAGCTGAGGTGAACCGCCCTCGGCAAGACCGCGTCCGCTGGGTTTAAGAACGGCATTAAGTCGCACGACTTTATAGCCTTTGCCCTCATAGTATTCGGTGAATTTTTTGATGTAAGCTTGAGTTTCTTCAGAATCTTTTTCGGCAGTTCTGCCGAGTTTAACGGCGGTCTTTGCGGTTTCTTCATCGACCTCGCCGTTCTTTACCAAGCTGTTTACATAGTCAGCATAGGTAACATAATCAAGATAGCCGTATTCTCTCCATTTGCGGTACTTATAGGCTTCTCGAGCATTATTTGTCTGATGACTGTACACGGAGTCCTTTGCAAAAATAAGGTTACGATCAAGCAAAGAGAAAATCATGATCATAACGATTATCGTTGCAGCACATGCCGAAAGCACACCGGTCAGCAATCGCTTTAATAGATATTTCGTCATATTCAGCCCCTACTCCTTATAAAGATTACAACGGGGGAAGATACGAGGTCTTCCCCCATTGTCCGTTAGTGTTCTATAAAGCTAAGCTATTGTGCGAATGCGGTATTAGAAGAGACCGAGGCACTTAGCCATGTAACCTGCGCCGTCACCGAGCATGGTGTCGAGGTAGGTTGCGGGATCACCGTAGTCAGGACCCCAACCGGATACGTCGTACAGGGTGTAGTTAGCATCCTTGCCGGATTCGGTGTAGTAACCTGCATAGTACCACTCCTTAGCATCTGCACAGGAAACGAGGTTGACAACAACGCAGCCCTGGAGAGCTTCTTCAACAGACTGCTTGAGGGTCTGAGCGCGGTTGGTGTAGACGTCGGCGCCGGAATAGTAGGGCAGGTCCATAACGATGGGGTTATCCTTGGAGATCTCAACGCCGAATTCTTTGAGCTCGGTGATTGCCTGCTGAAGCTCTTCGTAAGCGTTAGCAGGATTGTGCCAACCTGCGAAACCATCGCTGGTCTGGTTCTCTGCATCCCATACCTTGATCTTAACGCCGTCAGCGTCGATCTGAGCCTGCATGATCTCACCGTAGTAGGTGCCCTTTGCAAAAGTCTTGGATTCGCCGTTGATTTCGATGGTTACATCTTCTTCAAGAGCGACGAAGTTACCGGGGGTGTAGGAGTTACGTACGGAGTTGAGCTTGAGCTCTTCGCCGACAACCTGTCCGTTGTAGGTAGCGATGTCAAGGCCCATGCCGATTGCGCGGCGGAAGTGAACGTTGAGCATTGCAGCGTCGGTCCTCTTCTTCTGATCGTCGGTCATAGTGGAAACAGCCTTGGTTTCGTCGTTGAAGTTTGCATACGCATTACGGTTAAGGTTGAGGAACAGAACGAAGGTAGTAGCATCGGTATCGGAAACGGTGCAGTACTTTTCGAAGTTGCCGTCTGCCTTGCAGGCTTCGAGGGAAGCGGAAGAGAGACCGCAGCCGTCAAGAGTGCCTGCTTTAGTGTCTTCGTATGCCTTGGTGGGATCCTGACCATCGTTGAACTTCCAGGTGAGGGTCTTGATGGTGATGTTGTCCTTGTTCCAGTAGGTGGGGTTCGCCTCGAAAACGATGGTGTTTTCTGCGGTGTGGTTGGTTACGGTGTAAGGACCGCAGTAAGCGATGTCGTTAACAGTCTGACCGTACTTCATGGTGCCTGCGTCAACAGCTGCCTTGTAGTCGTCCTTGCCGAATACGCCGCCCTTGGACTCAAAGTAGGTACGGCTCATGGGAGCGAATACGTTGTAGCCAAGCATGGTGATGAAGTAGCTGGTGGGCTGGCAGAGGGTGTAAACAACGGTGTGCTCATCGGTTGCTTTAACGCCTACTTCTGCAAAATCGGTAACGTCGCCGGTGTTGTATTCGAGAGCGTTAACGATGATGTTTTCAACGAGGTATTCGAGACCGCCGCCTGCATCGAGCATATGCTGCATACCTGCAACAAAGTCGTCTGCCTTAACGTCTGCAACTTCACGACCCTGTGCGTCAACCCACTTTGCACCCTGACGGATGTGGAAGGTGTAGGTTTTGCCGTCTTCGGAAACTTCCCAGGACTCTGCGAGAGCGGGCTTGATTTCGTTCTCGTTATCGTATTCTACGAGACCGTCGTAGGTGTTAACGATAGCTTCGGAGTCTGCGGAACGGGAGGTTGCGAGAGCGTCCCAGGTCTGGGGGTCGCTGACGTAACCCATGTTGTAGGTGTCCTTAAGGGTGTAGCCCTTTTCCTTCAGGTAATCGGTTGCCTTCTGGGAGTAGGTGCCGGTTCCGCGAACCTCATTCCACATTGCCTTGAGGTGAGTCTGATCCTCTGCGGAGATGAGCTCGGTGGTTACGAGAACATTGTGGAAACGGTCGGAGTCATTGCCCCAGAGAACGGTGGAAGCGGAACGCTTTGCAACACGGCTCAGACCGTAGTTGCCGCCGTTGGTGGTGCCGGGGATGAGAACAGCAGCTTCAAGAAGCTTTGCCTCAGCCTGTGCCATAAGAGCATAACGCTTGGAAACGTTTTGCTCTTCTTTTGCAGCCTGGTAAAGGGTGTTGAATGCGCCGAGCTGTGCATCATAGATAGCAGCAGACATTGCATTGTAGTCGCCGGTGGGGAGCGGAGTGGTGGGAACCGTGGTTGCGGGAACCTCGGACTCTGCCGGCTTGTTGGTGTTGTTGGGTGCGGGTGTGGTCTTGTCATCGCCGTTGTTCTTGCAGCCTACAAAGCCGAGAACCATGACGAGTGCGAGAAGAGCACACAGTACTCTTTTTAGGTTTTTCATCGGATGTCGTCCTTCCTAAATTTTTTTATTTTCACGCACAAGGCGCAAAAACCGAATTAAATGATGCAGATACGTGCGCCGCAATTAAGAACCCCGTGATTCGGGGTAGTATATGCCCGTGCACTTTAGTCTGACGCATTTATTATATCATCTTAACCGCCTTATCGCAAGTGTTTTTCTAAAACTTTTTTTATTCCTGCTTTTTTCAAAAAAACCTTTATCGGCTTAATTTTTCAGGAATATATCTTTCTTTTTTGATATTATATGCACAACATTTTTTCGTCTTTTTTCAAAAAAGTTCGTTTGCTGCACCTCCGAACGGTTTCACGGCGGAGCGATTCCCGCCCGGTTTTCGTCAATACTGTAATTTTGTGTCATTAATACGGTATTGCACCGAACGGCGGTGTATGCTAAAGCGGAGGTACCGTGCCGCTCATGCCGTCAATCAGAAAGAGCCCCATCCGTGCGGATCGGGCTCTTCGTTCTGCGCACCTCCGTCATGCGGAGTGCGCTCTGTATTTACGTTTATCTTTTGTTTTTATAATACATGCGCTGGAAGCACTTTACGATCTCAACAATTACGATTGTTGACAATGCAAGTGCAAACGCGATAACGAATTCATCAAAGCCGAAGTCCGTTGCAAGGCTGAACACTTCCGCTATCGGATCGATGAAAACAACCGCACTCGTGAGCAGCAGCGCAAGCGCAAACGAGCCCCAAAGCCACATGTTCTGTCCCTTTTTGGCAAATATGCTGCCGTGTTGGGTACGCATGTTGAAGCTGTGGAAAATCTCCGCAAGATTCATCGTTAAAAACGCCATGGTCATGCCGTGCGGACTTGCCGCGCTGCCGATAACGTTCCATGTGCCGAGGTCACGGAAATGCCCGATGCAGTATGCCGCAACGGTTATTGCAGCCAGCATAACGCCCTGATAGGCAACTTCAAACCCCATGCCGTTTGCGAATATGCCTTCTTTCGGATTGCGGGGAGGACGCCGCATAATGTCATCATCCTCACGTTCCATTGCAAGCGAAAGCGCAGGGAAGCAGTCCGTGATAAGGTTTATCCAAAGCAGATGCACGGGTTCAAGTATCGTGAAGCCCAAGAGCGTTGCCGTAAAGATGCTCAGCACCTCACTCGCATTGGAAGCAAGCAGGAACTGAATCGCCTTGCGGATGTTGTCGTAAATGCGCCTGCCCTCTTCAACGGCGGAAACGATGGTTGCAAAATTATCGTCCGCAAGCACCATATCGGCAACATTTTTTGTAACATCCGTTCCCGTGATGCCCATGCCCACGCCGATATCGGCTGTTTTGATGGAAGCTGCATCGTTCACGCCGTCGCCGGTCATTGCGGTAACTTTGCCTCTCCGCTGCCATGCCTTGACAATGCGCACCTTGTGTTCGGGCTGCACGCGGGCATACACCGAATACCTGTCAATATTATTGTAAAGCTCATCATCGGACATTTCGTTCAGCTCCGCGCCCGTCAGCGATTCGGAGGCATCGGAAATGATTCCGAGCTGTTTTGCAATTGCAACCGCCGTATCACGGTGGTCGCCGGTTATCATGATGGGACGGATCCCCGCCTCGCGGCATTCTTTGACGGCCGCTATCGCTTCCGGGCGAACCGGGTCTATCATGCCGGTAATTCCGATGTATGTAAGATTTTGTTCGAGATACTCCGGCGTTGTGATCGCGGGCTTTTCGTCCCATGTCCGCATTGCCGCAGCGAGTGCACGCAGTGCATCATCCGCCATGGATTTGTTCTCCGCAAGTATTTCTCGGCGCAGCGCATCCGTCATCGGCACGACTTTGCTGCCGTCGAAATAACCCGTGCAGCGTTTGAGCAATTCATCCGGCGCACCCTTTGTAAATTGGATTATTTCCCCGTTATGGTTGTGAACGGTGGTCATAAGCTTTCTCATGCTGTCGAACGGAGCTTCCGCAATGCGGGGGTATTCCGCCTTCAAAGCAGGTTTTTTCAGTCCGAGTGCGGTTGCAAAATTCACAAGCGCACATTCTGTCGGTTCGCCGACCGCTTTCTCCGTTTCGTCGGGTTCCGCATCGGAACAAAGCGACATCGCAGTTGCAAGCAGCTTTTCGTCACGGCCCGCGGTGCGCACAACCGTCATTCGGTTCTGGGTCAGCGTGCCTGTTTTGTCGGAGCAGATAACCTGCGCACAGCCGAGAGTTTCAACGGCTGTAAGCTTCCTTATGACGGCATTGCGCCTGCTCATTTTCGTAACGCCGATCGAAAGCGAAATTGTAACAACGGTTGCAAGCCCTTCCGGAATTGCGGCAACCGCAAGGCTGACCGCAACCATGAATGTGTTCAGAACAAGTTCGGGCGTGATGCCGCTTTTTGCCGTCAAAAGGCTGAAGCCGAACATAAAGATGCATATGCCGATGACAATATACGTCAAAATTCGGCTGAGCTGGCCGAGTTTAATCTGCAAAGGCGTTTGTCCGCTCTCCGCTTTTGTGAGTGCGTCGGCAATCTTGCCCATTTCGGTATCCATGCCCGTTGCGGTGATAACGGCATAGCCCCTGCCGTACACGATGGTTGAACCCATGTAGACCATGTTCACGCGATCTCCGAGCGGACATTCTTTGCCGGTCAGATCCTCAATGGTTTCAACCTGTTTGCTGACGGGAACGCTTTCTCCCGTCAATGCGGCTTCCTCCGCCTGCAGGCTTGCGCATTCGATAACTCTCGCATCCGCCGGCACCGCGTCGCCCGCTTCAAGCAGCACAACATCTCCGACAACAAGTTCTTCGCTCTTGACAAGGCGAACCATGCCCCCGCGCAGAACTCTGCTTGTTGCCGAGGACATCGCCTGCAATGCCTCGATCGCTTTTTCCGCTTTGCTCTCCTGATAAACACCGAGGACAGCGTTCAGCAAAACGACCGCAATAATTATTATCGTGTCCGAAAAACTTTCCTTTTCAACAACCGAAACAACGCCGGAAACAATTGCCGCCGCGATAAGAATTATTATCATCGGGTCCTTGAGCTGATTGAAAAAACGCGAAAGCAGGGATTCCTTCTTTGCTTCTTTCAGCTTGTTTCTGCCGTTCCGTTCAAGCCTTGCTGCCGCTTCCGCATCGGAAAGCCCCTGCCCGCACGAGTCGAGTGACTGCAAAACGCGCTCTTTGTCTTCGTAGTAGTACCTCATTATTTGTTTCAATTCCCTTTCCACACCGTTCGCCTGTTTTGTTATTCTGCCTTTTTTATACGGCGTTCAACCGTCCGCAAAGCGAAAAACCTTTGAGTTACGCAAATCCATAAAAAACAGACTCCCTGCCGCACACGAAAACAAACCTGTGGTCTTTCGGTGCTGCATGAGTCTTGCTTGTTATGTGACGTTAAACGAAATATTCATGTCAGCCGAAGCCTTTGAAATTCCCGTCATCGGGGTAACGCCCGCACCAAACGCGGCTGCACTTCCGTGCGCTGCGTCAGTGTTGTTGATGCGTGCCGCGGAACCTGCGTCCCGTGAAACTACTCCCTCATTCGCTGATTGCAGTATTCGGTTCTGATTAAATATTTTATCATGTCAATGCATTGCAGTCAAGCCGCATACATGAAATATACAGTTCGACTGTCCTCTGATATTCTCGGGACAATCGGGTGGCATTATCACCGTCCGCATTCTCATGCTTTGTTCCGCATTCGAAATTCGGAGTTGTTTACCGTTTGCCGTTCCGTTCGGCATTTTGCGCCCTGTATGCGTTGATATCGGCATCCGAAAGCTCGTCCGCCATTCTGAAAAGATAAATATGCCAACCGGATTTTGCAAGGTAATAATACGGCTGCACGAACAGCACCCGCGCAATGCCGAAAGTCAGCAGCCCCAAAAGATGCCAGTACCAGAAGCTTAAATCGAACAAAAACAGATCCCATTTATAGCCTTTGGTCAAACGGGCGGAAAACTCCATTGCGTCCTTCGGCGTGAGCTCGGGATTTTCCACCAGCAGGTACGGCGTGAGCCAATATTCGTAATGCTTTATGATTCCCGGAACGATGAAAAGCAGCGACCAGAGAAAAACGCGAATATTCACCATCATCATTCCGCTGAAGTTATGCCAATATCTCCGAAATCCGAACCTGATAAAATCGAGCGGTCTTATCTCTTCGGCCCAAAAAATTTGATACAGACTGTCCTGTGCACCCACTCTCATATTCTGTTGAACAAATATGCTTATCGGCAGCACTATGAGCATGTTTCGAAGAATTATCCGCAGCGAAAAGCACAGCAGAGGAATCGACAGCCCCGCAAACCCGCAGCGGCGTATCGTTGAAGAAATGATGCCGACCGCCCAATGGCTGCCCAGAAATTTGTGAACCATCCACGGGATCAGGTTCATCATGCAGGCAAAAGTCACGCTGAAAATGTATTCCCTTCCCATCGCTTCCCTGGCCATCTTCTTCAATTCCCGCCGCACACCGGCGATTTTATCCCATTTCATTTGCGCGCTCCTTTCGGTTTTTTGCAGAGACAGCTTCCGAAGCACCGTCGATATTTTACAACTGAATTCGGGAACGCTCCGGGCAATTCGCTTTCGCCAAAAAGTTGAATTTACGGTGTTTTTTCGTCGAAACAGCCTTCAATCGGAGTCTTCTTGAATTCATTATACCTTATTCCGCAGCAGAATTCAAATACCGAATATAATACACATTCTCCCCTCGGCGGTTCGCACTTAAAAATGTTTTCCCGGAAAGCACCGTTTAAAGACAGTTTTCCGGGAATAACAGTTTTTCGGCTTTTTTTACAAAATCAGCATCATTCGGAGCATTTCGAATCGTGCAGGCATCCTCATCCGAAAATGCAGTTCAGCACCGCAAGCAGCCCGATTCCCGCTGCCGTCGGTATGACCGCCGCCGCCGCAGTCCAGCCGATACTCCCCGTTTCCTTCTTTATCGTCAGCAGTGTTGTGCTGCACGGCGAGTGCATCAAAGTGAACAGCACGGCGGAAACAGCCGTCATCGCCGTCCACCCGTTGCCCGAAAGCACTTCCGAAAGGGCGGCATATGAGCTTATTTCCGTAAGGCAGCTCCCTGAGGTGTATGCCATCAGCATTATCGGAATCACAAGCTCATTTGCGGGCAGCCCCAAAACGAATGCCGCAAGTATCACCCCGTCCAGCCCGATAAGCCTTGCCGCGGGATCAAGCCATGAGCAAAACCACGAAAGCAGCGTTTCCCCGCCCGCACTGATATTTGCAAGCGCATACACCGCAAGTCCCCACGGAGCCGCAACGGCTGCCGCGCGCCCGAGAACATGCAGTGTTCTGTCCAGCACGCTCCGCACAATGACCTGCCCTATTCGCGGCACGCGGTAAGGCGGCAGTTCAAGCGTAAATGCGGAGCTTTCGCCGCGAAGCAGGGTTTTTGAAAGGATGAACGACACCGCAAGCGTTGCCGCAGCCGAAAAAACAACAACAAGCGCAAGCACACCCGCCGCCGTGAGCGAACCTGCTGCGGATCCGCCGCTGTTGCCCGCAAGAAAAAGCGAAATCAACGCGATAAGCATCGGAAACCGTCCGTTGCAGGGCACAAACGAATTCGTCAGGATCGCAATCAACCTTTCCCTTTTCCCCGAAATGATTCTGCACCCGACAACACCCGCCGCATTGCAGCCGAAGCCCATGCACATTGTCAAAGCCTGTTTGCCGCAGGCATTGCAGCGCGCAAACCCCTTATCAAGGTTAAACGCAATCCGCGGAAGCACTCCGAGATCCTCCAACAGCGTGAAAAGCGGGAAAAAAATCGCCATCGGCGGCAGCATGACCGCCACGACCCATGCCGTTGTGCGATACATGCCCGAAAGCAGCGCGTCAGTTATCATATTCGGCATTCGAATTGCATCGAACAGCTTCCGCAGCAGAGCTTCAAGCGCAAACAACCCGCGCGACAACAGTTCGGAAGGGTAGTTTGCCCCGCGTATCGTGAGATAAAACACGCCGAAAAGCATCAGCAGCATCAACGGCAATGCGGTAAATTTTCCCGTCAGTATTTTATCTATGCGCCGTGTCATCCGCCGTACATCGCCGACCTCGCCGCATTCGCCGCAGTGTTTGCAGGCTTTGCAGCCGCATTTCATGCAGCCCGCGCATTTTTTTCGACCCAGGCACTCTCTCCCGCGGCTTTCCGGCGGCACAGCCGTCACAACTCCGCAGCAAAGTTCACGACAGGCATCAAGAATGCTCTTTGAAACCGCATCCTCAAGCGATACCTCAGCCTCCGGCGGCGGGTTTTCCTGTTCACCGTCTTCGTTTTTATCGGATTTATTCGAACAGCCGAATGGCATCCTCCCGCTGTTTTGCAGGTACTCCGTTACGCTTTTCGGGTATTGAATGCGGTAAACATTTTCGGGCGGGTTTGCCATCACGCGTTTCACGGCTTCAAGCAATTCGCAAAGCCCCTCTCCGCTCCGCGCCGAGCAGAGCACGACCGGGACGCCAAGCCGCATTTCAAGTCGCTCCGCGTCAATATGTATTCCGCATTTTCGTGCTTCATCAATAAGGTTTATGCATATGACGACCTTCTCCGTGATTTCGATAATCTGAAGCGCAAGCGCAAGGCTTCGCTCAAGGCAGGTTGCATCAAGTACAACCGCCGCCGCATTCGGTTTCCGCTCTTTAAGAAAATCCCGTGCAACCGCTTCCTCCCGCGAACGCGGGCTCAGCGAGTAGCAGCCGGGAAGATCCACAAGCTGCCACGGCTCCTTTTTGCATTTGCCGCTGCAAAGTTCTATTGTTTTGCCCGCCCAATTCCCCGTGTGCTGTTTCAATCCCGTAAGCGCATTGAACACGGTGCTTTTGCCGACGTTCGGATTGCCCGCAAGCGCAATGACGGGAAGATTCGTTGCTTCAAACCCGCCTTGCGACGCACTGCGCCCGACAGATGAATTCGTAAGTCCCATTCCATCACCCCTCTTTATTTTCCGCGCCGCTGTTGCAGCGGGCAGCGAAACACATATTGCAGGCTCCGTCCTCCGCACGAACCTTAATTTCCGCCGCATCCTTTCCCCGCAAAGCCGTCACGGTTCCGCGCACAAGGTATGCGCGCGGATCTCCGGGAGGGCTTTTAAGCACGCATTCAACATGCTCCCCTGCCGAAAAGCCCAGATCCATCAGCCTCCTGCGCATGCCGCCGCCTGTGTTCAGTTCAAGGATGACCCCCGCCTGCCCCGGTTCAAGTTTATCCAATGTCATTACAAACTCAGCAGTCGGCTCATTGTCTCCGTTATACTCTTTACCTCCGCCTTTCTTCCATCCCTTTCCATGCATCGGACCCAATACCCCCGTATGTTCGTTTGCTGTCATACTATGCGCACACTCTTTCCGCCGTGAAAGGGATTTTTCGATGCCGTTGTGAGCACGGACTCCTACAATTATTTCGGCCGCGGCGGGACTTATCTTGACGAAAAGCTTCTTCCGTTTGTCAAGCGCGGCGGATATGTTTACATTGCAATTCCCGGCATGGTTCGGGATTGCCACGACAGCCTTCCTTCCGAGCTGCTTCTCGCGTGGACACCGGAACAGCTTGACTATATGCACGATGTATCTTATTGGACGGATATGGTTTCAAAATGCCGCGGCGCAAAAGTGCTGGCCGTTGAACAGATGCAGAGCAACGAAGAAGTTTGGGCGGACTGGCTTGCACAGGATAACGAGTATGCTGTCGGTGACAGGCGTTCAATGGATGCCGGTGCGGGAAAATATCTCAATTTCATCAAAATAGTTTTGCAAAAAAAATGATTTCGCTTTTTGGGGAATTGTGCAAATAACTCTTTCGGGCATAAGCATAACGATTCAATTCGCTTATGCAGATTATGCATATTACTTCCGCGAAAAAAAACACGGGCACACCGTTCGGTGCCCCCGTGTTCGTAATTATGCCGTTATTTTGATGTTATCGTAATGCTGTGCCGCATCCGTTTCTGCGGCGAACTCATTCTGCAAATTTACCGAGCGTTTTCTTTGTGGTTAAGGAATGCACCGTAAATGTACAGTACGGGAACGATCAGCCCGATCACAAAGCTCAGCACGTTAAATTTGCCGCCGCCAATCACTTCAAGCACGCTGCTGATAACGGCAAGAGCGATAACAATGATACCCCATGTGATGCATTTCTTTGCATTTTCGGGCTTGTTGCAATGCTTAACACCGTTGATGCCTGCAATAAGCTGAATGATGCCGCCGACAAGCGTAGTTGCAAGACCCAGATAGAATGCAAAACCAAGTGTTGAAGCGCCGGCGAATTTTGCAATCAGTGCACCGACGCCGCCGATGATAACCCCGAAAAGAATCGAAAGCGCCGCTCCGATTATCATAAGAATGCCAGTAACCTTTAAAAACTTTTGACCTTTCATTTTTCTTCCTCCGAAATATTCTTTATTTACTGTTTTTACTTACCGTCCGCCGAGATCCGACGGAAAAATATCATACGCTGTGAGCTTGCTGCCGTCAGCGGAGAACGTGTACACATTGGGTTCGTCCCGCAGTTCGGGCATGATCGTTGCCGAATATTGTCAACGACTGCTCACCGTTCTGAGCCGGTGGCTCATTCTGCTTTTTTCATTTGCCCTTGCCGTCAAACTCTCATGTCACTTTGATGTCGGCACCGAGATCGTCCTTCCGTTACCGGCAGGAACGTCCTTCAATGTGCCGCGAACCGCAAAGGAGCCGGTGCAGCAAGGGCATGATCTGGTGCAGGGATTCTTCCGCTTCTTTTCATTCCCGTTCTCTCTTTCTTCTTTGATTTATGAATTTGTCCCTTTCGGGCAAAAACCGGTGTTTGCGCCTGCCGAAAAGTCGTAATGCGCCGTACCTCGGCAATGCTGAAAAAAGTTTAAATGATTACACCCTTTCAAGAAGCAGCATATCCATGCAGTACATCAGGCTGCCGTCGGGCTGAACCTTGATTTCAAAATAGGGGTCGATCTCGCTGCCCATTATTTCGCCCTCAATATCCTCAAGATAGTAGAATTTCCCATCGACTTCCTTCCACGGTTTGGATTCCGCAACAAAGTATCCGTCGCGAACCCTCTCGCCGTGCTTTGCTGCGTCTTCAAGTTCTTCCGCCGAAAAGCTTAAAAGCATATCCAGGCTTCCTTCCGGAGTGAACTCGAAGATCGCATTCGCCATCGGCGCAAACTCTTCAAATATTTCTCCTTCGGGCATATTGTCCGGGGTGCACTGAATAACGCCGTCAAGTGTCGGAATATTGAGTTGTTTAACCTTCCATTTGCCGATAATGTCCATTTTATTCTCCTTTTCGAATAAGAATACCTTGCCGGATCGAAAAACAGCATTTTTCGGGTTTTATGCCCACGGATCGGCTTCCTTCGGAGTCCTTACGCCTGTAAGCAGATATTGTTCCCAAAGGAACCATTTGCCGTCGCTGCCCCTCTGGCGCAGTTTAATGGGTCGGGGTGAATCGGCACCGCCGCAGGGAATGAACAGTTTCATATACCCCTGTTCCTCAGCCGAAACATGATTGCTTTCGATTGTGACTTTGTAAGGTTGTGCCGGAGTGTAGTTGTTGTCCGGAGTTGAGCCTGCAAAATAGGTGAACGGGAGATAAGTCTTTCCGTCGCGGAACCTGTCGTTAAGAAAAGAAATATCCTGACCGTTGAGCGGGCGCGGGCCGCGCAGCCAATTCAGCATTTCCGTTCCTGTGGACCTGTCCGCTGCATATGCGCAGAGCGCAAGCACTGTCAGGGCAGCCGTTGCGAACGGCGTGTCCAGCTTTGCCTCGGGCAGAGCCTGCATTTCGGCAAGGCTTTCGGGAAGAGCGGAGAAAGTGAATGTTTCCCTCTTCGTTCCGATTGTATTGCCTACGGAACGTGCCGCATCCTTCGCCGTCTTTTCCGCTACGTTTTTAAGTCTGTCAAAAATACTCATTTTTATCTGTTTCCTTTCAATAGAATTTCTTTTTCTCATGCAGTGCCGCCGCATCTCGCCGCATCCCTGTCCGATCCGCCTGCCGCGCCGGTTAACCGGGCTGACGCAGGGATGCGCCGAAATGCTTATGGAGGTCGGAACTGTTGAATCAGTTTAAACTTAACAATCTGCGTGCGTTTTATTTAAAAGCTTCCGCCGCCCCCGCCGTGGGTGGAACCCGAGGAGGATGTGTGCGTGCTGCTTCCGCCGTCCGAACCGCCGTTGTTTTTCGGCTTTGAAGTAACTGCAACCGTGCGGTAAAGGAACAAATCGCGGCTTACCGTGATATTCATGCTGCCCGGGCGAACATAGCTGTTTGCCTCCGCCTTGTATCGAACGGTCTTAAGTTTCGATTTCATAACACTGACGGCAATAAGTGCGATAACAAGACCTATGCCGAGTGAAATAGGGATATATTTGAACGAAAGGGGTTTTATCGGAAGGTTGGAAGTATCATACGGTCTGTCTTTTTTTGCCTGATCGGTGAACCTGTCGCAGAGATCCGCAAACCCGAAAAATGTGCCTGCGTAATCTGCCGATTTCATCTTCTCTTTAAGCTCCTCACCGATGTATTGGATTCCCGCATCGGTAAACACGGTGATTCCGTATCCCCTTGTTGAAATATGCCACTTCCTGTCGCCCGTGCTGATAAGCAGCAGCACGCCGCTTCGATCCTCGCCGCGACCGAATCCGCAGTAGTCGAAAATGTCATCCGCACAAGCCTCCGCAGTTGAGCCGTTAAGGCTTTTCACCGTGCAGACAACATAGTCCATTCCGTACTTGCTGCTGAGCTCACCCAGTTTTTTCATAAGTTCGGCACGCTGTTCCGGTTCGATCATACCGGCACCGTCCAGAACGCATGTGAACTCATCCATTGATCTTATCTCTTCCGGAAGCCTTTCGAGCCCCTCAAGCCCCTCATCAACGGGAGTATCGTTGGGATAAATTTCAAAAACATAGCTTTCGGCAAGGTCGATATATGCCTTGATGCCGCCAAAATAGGTTTCGGGTCCGTTATATGCATCGCGCAGCGCATCTTCCTGTTCTTTCGTCAGCATGTTCTGCATATTGCCGCCGCACAGTATGTACCACGACGAATCCGGACCGATCGCAAAAAAGATTCTGTTCTCACCGTTTCCCATATTGGGATAGTTTGCCATGTAATCAACAATGCTGTCGCCCGCCGCTGCTTCATCCTCCGCCAGCAGGAACAAAATATCCGTTCCGCAGGTTTCCGATGCATGTTCCGCATATTCGTTGAGCTCCGCAAGCTCTTTCGCGGGTATTGAATCCGTCTCATCCGCAACATATACTCTGCCGCCGTACGCGCTCACGGGCACAAATGCCGTCAGGGCGATAATTGCGGCAATAAGAATCGCAATGATGCTTTTGGGGGAAAGAGTGTTCTTTTTCATTTTTGCGTTCCTCCTTACAGGATTCTGAGAAGCCGCAGCAGCCAGCATATGCCGTAAATAACGGCTCCGCAGCCGACGGTCAATCCGAGAGTCCACTTCGCTGCGGCGGATTTATCCACCGGCAGATCGCCGATGAATTTGCCCGTCTGCCCGTTCATCGCAAAGGTGTATCTTTGTCCGTTCCACGTTGTGTTCAAAAGCCAAACTGGATAAAGCGCATATTTTGCCTTGCCGTTATGCAGCTGAATGCTGCTTGCTTCCGTCCGCTTCGTTGTGTAGCCTTCAACGGTTGAAGCAAAAGCTTCCTCAACGGAACGTTTGACTCGCTCGTTTGCACGGTCGATGCTGTGATCCGCATCAACATCGTATTTATCCGCCAGATAACCCGCAAGGTATGCCGTTTGAAAATCCACCGCTTCCGAAAAATCGAAAGGCTCGATGGACTCCATAAGGTCATCCGCCATTTTTTCGGAACCGTCAACCGGAACATTCTCGAACCCGATGCTACCGCCGCGCTGAACCATGTAGTGACTCGTTTCGGTATAGTTGTTCTCGCTGTCCTCGTATGTATGAACAATCTCTGCGTGGTAGCGCACGTTTGCATCCGCATCCGCATCGAACAGCCAGAAGGGCACATAAATTCCCTTTATTTCATCAATGTGATTCTGATCGCGGAACAGCTTCGGCAAAAGGCGTTTGCCTTCAATATGCCGCATATAAGCTGCCTTTGCCGCCTTTTTGTCCAGCTTGAACGGAATCACATAATCCGGTTTGAGCATTCCGGAAAGTCTGCCCTTCATAATGACCGGATTATCGCAGAACGGGCATTTTGTTGCCGCCGTTGTCTCATCCGCAACTATTTCGCCGCCGCAGGAATTGCAGCTGTAATTGCAAAGGCCGTCCGCCTCGCCCTGCTGCCATTCACTTCCCGCATCGGTCTGCCATTCCATGTTGTCAGCCGAGTCGCCTTCCAGCTCCTCTTCATAGCCTTTTAATGTTTCAATTTCAAATTCCGTATCGCAATACGGGCATTTCAGTTTTTGCGCAGTGCTGTCGAAGGCGATCGCGCCTCCGCAGCACGGGCATTTATATTCCTGTAAATTCTGCATAAATCTCTCCCTGCAAAACCGTTGTGGAAAAATTTTTTCCGTTAAATCAGTTCCTTATTATTAAAACGATGCGAGCTTTCCGAATTCGGAAAGCTTTTCAAATCGCCGAAACATTTGCTTTCAGTTCGTCATGCGGTCGCATTTCACGGCCGGCAGCAAAGAATGCTGTCCGCATTCTCCGCCGCCGCACTGAAAGTTCAGTGTAAGGAGTCTCTTATTTTACTTAACGTCTTTTTCGTCGAACACGTCTCCGCATTCGGGGCAGAATTTCGGCGGGTGCGCAGGATCTGCGGGTTCCCAGCCGCATTTGTCGCAGCGGTACAGAGGTGCGTCCGCAGGCTTTTTTGCACCGCAGTTTGAACAGAATTTACCTTTGTTGACCTTTCCGCAGGTGCAGGTCCAGCCGTCCTGTGCAGGTTCGGGTTTCTTTGCGCCGCACTCCGGACAGAATTTGCCCGTTGCCACTGCGCCGCAGCTGCATTTCCAGCTTTCGCCGGCGGGCTTGGGTTCGGGTTTCTTTGCGCCGCACTCGGGGCAGAATTTGCCCGTTGCCGTTGCACCGCAGCTGCATTTCCAACCGTTCTGTGCGGGCTGCTGCATTTGCTGAGGCTGCTGCATCTGCTGCCCCATGTTGTAAAGGTTCTGTGCCGCGCCGAAACCGCCTTGGCCGCCCATGCCGACCATGCCCATGCCCATGAAGCCCGTCATTGCGCCGGCAGAGTTGCCCGCGGCGGTCTGCATTGCATCGGCGGTTGCGTTCGTCATCCTTCCCGCCATTGCAAAGGGGTTGGAGCCGATGTTCACCGCGTCCTCGATTTCGTTGATCTTCTTCATGTCCGCATCGGTCAGTGTGATGGGATTGAGCGCGATTTTCGCAACGGAAATGCCGCGGTTCTCGATCCATTCCTGTTTCAATGCGTCGTTCATTGCCGCCTTAAGCTCGTTTGCCTTTGCGGGGATCTGTGCCGGGCGCAGCTCCTGTTCGGCAAGCGCACCGAGCGCGGGCTGAAGCGCATCGACAAATTCGACCTTGAGCTGAGCGTCTATCTCATCGCGCGTGAACTCCGTTGCGACATTGCCGCAAAGCCTTGAGTAGAAGACCAACGGATCGGAAATAACATAGGTATAAACACCGTTGCAGCGAACCTGCACCGTTCTGCTCATGCCGATCCGCTTATTCACAACCTCAAACATGATGGGGTTGGCAGTGCCGAATTTGTTGTTCAGGATCTCCTTGGTGTTGAAGTAATAGACTCTCTGATCCTTGCCCGTATCGCCGCCGTAGGTAAAGCGTTTCCAAAGTGTTCTGAAGCTTTCCTTCAGGCTTTCTCCGAATTTTCCGCTGAATATACTGGGTTCGGAGGATGTATCGAAGGTGTATTCGCCCGGTTCGGCGCAAACTTCCACGATTTTGCCTTGGTCAACGATTATCATGCACTGTCCGTCCGCAACGGCAATGCCCGATCCGTTTGAAATGATGTTGTCGTTTCCTTTTGTGTTGGAAGAGCGTCCGGTTATCTGTTTCTGTCCCCTTCTCATAAGGACATCATTGGGAAGCGCATCACAATAGAAAAACTCTTTCCACTGGTCTGCCAGAGTTCCTCCCAACGCTCCGATTCCTGCCTTAATAAGTCCCATGGTTCTTGCTCCTTTCGATCGTTCGTCAAATCATTTATACTTTTCGGCTGCGCATTTTTTGTTTCAAATCCGGCGCTCCGGTTTTGCCCTTCAGTTTGCTTTATAAAACTGTTTCGGGCATTTAAACGCGCAATCGCATTTTATTATAACATTTTTTTCGGCTGATTTCCTGTCCCGTGCGGCCGCCGCATACTCTGTTTCAAATTTCTGTGCACGGCTTTACATCGTATCAATAAAAGCTGCAAGATATGCGGATGAAACCGAACCGTAAAGGAACCCGTCAATCAGTCCGTCTTTTTTTGCACGGCGCACCCTGTCCGCAGCGTTCTTTTCGTTGTTTTCGTCCACGGTGAGCACAATTTTGCACCTTCGGCAGATTTTTTTCAGCTCGCTTCGGGTTTTCATGCGGTCCTCAAACGTCCACGGCGTACAGCTTGTGACCTCTGCAATCAGCACGTCCGCACGCACATCTCCGCACAACTCGGCCGTTTTTTGCGGCAACTCGCTTTCAAAAACCTCGAAATCGGAGTCAAAATTCCGCAATGCCGCTGCAATTGCATCCGTAAATAATGCATTCTGCATATCAACAACTATTCGCCGCATGGCTCGCCTCCGTTTTTCTTTCGATTTTCGCCCGAGTTTTGTCCTCGCATCTGATAATGTTTTCGCTGCCGTCCGCCGCATATTACCCGCCGTTCGGCTTAGTCCCGCCGCAAACCCGCTCCGTGGGTTGGTGTGATTATACATTATTTGCCGCCGCTTCGCACTGTCCGAAAGTGCAATTTGCAAAAACATACGGAGTATTATCGAATTCACCGTATACGCAGCTTTTCGGCATTCCCGACCGACAAAAAAGCCGCATTCGCGAAAATGCAGCTTCTCGATGTTTTTTCGGTTGTTCCGATTGTTTATTGCAAGTCGCTCGAATCCTCCGGAATCCTCGGGATGATAAATTTTTTGTTCGTAACGGCAATTGCAAGGCGGGTTTTGTTCGCATAACCCGTTTTTGATAAGATGTTGGAAACATGGTATTTGACCGTGCGTTCCGAAATATTCAGCTGCTCCGCAACCTCCCCGTATTCAAGCCCGTCGCACACAAGCCTAAGCACATTTATTTCGCGCGCGGTCAGTTCCGTGCTGTCCGCAAGGCCAAGCCGAACCGTCGGCGTTGCATCCGGAAAAATCTTCTCCCCTGCCATGGTTCTGTCAATAATATCAATGAGTTTTTCACGACTTATATCCTTGTACCAGAAACTGTCCGCACCTGCCGCTTTTGCCCTGTCCAAAAATCCGACTTCGGCCATTGATGTTACAATAATGATTTTGATATTCGGAAACTTTGCTTTAATCTCTGCCGCAGCCTCTATGCCGTCCCGATTGCCCGCCGTGCAGACATCCATCAATATCAAGTCAACAGGAATGCGGCAGCAGCGCGCAAGCGCAAGTCCGGCGTCGCTGATGCTGCCCGCAGATTCATATCGTCCGCTTTCCGCGATCATGCGCTCCATATTCTCCCGCGGCATTCTTTGATCCTCGACTATCAGTATTTTTTTCATTTTTCGAGCCCCTGTTTTCACCGTTTTTATCTTTTTTCTGTCATTCCTTCTCAATTTCCCCGTTTTTCGACGGCAGTTCAATCGACAGAACATACTGCGGCAGCGATTCGATTTTCATTTTTCCTCCGCAATCCGCAACATAACGCAAAAGGTTCAACAGCCCGCCTTTCGGCACAACAACGCCTTCCGGGGGCTTTCCGTTGTTCGTTATATATAACAATATGCTTTTGTTCTTCCGCACAATTTCCGCATGTATAAGCGTTGCATCCGCATGGCGAACACCGTTTGTGAGGCATTCACGTATTGCAATAAGGAAAACTTTCCGCAAATCCGTATCTTCCGGCAGTTCACCGAAAAGCTCAATGCGCATGCCTATCGCCTCTGCATCCTGCATGAGCTCCGCGAGTTCTCCTTTTTCGGAAACGGATTCATTATCGGATTTTATCATGCGCACGGCATTGCGGAACGCTTGCAGTGCTTTTGCGCCCTCCTCCGCTGTCTGCGTTCCCAAAAGAGTCTGCCGAATCGCAATCAAGCCCGCGCCTATTCTGTCGTGCAGGCGGGTTTTTGCCGCAAGTATCTCGCTCTCCCTTGTCAATTCAAGCACATGTTCCGAAAGTTTTTTCAATTCGCGCGAAATAAGCTTCAACTGCTCCGTTTGCCGCCGAAGCTCAAGATTCTTCTCGTACAAACCCGTAACGTTTGAAAACATTGCCTCAATATAGCGTCTTCCGTTGCTTGCGGCAATTTCCTTTCGTGAATACTTCCACACACTCCCGTCGGGAAACAGATAAGTCTGTCTTTCCCCGGAAAGGCGTATCACCCCGATTTGTCTGCTGTTCGTATTCCCTTCCGGGCAGTCCTCCAAAGCTGTGCAAATCTCCGCATACATCTGAAGATCTCTGCCCGCAAGCATTCGAAAAAGCCTGTACATTTGCAGATTGCAAAGCTTTACCGTGCCTTCCTCCGTAAACCAGCAAATTGCGGACGGCAGCGAATCTATCGCCTGCTTCACGGAATTCCTTCCGATAGTTTTTCCCGTTTGTTTGCGGAGCAGCAGTATCTCAAGCATTCCCGTAACCGCAGCGGTGCAAATGATTATCCACAGCAATCCTGTCAGCAAATCAATCGAACCATGCGCATCACCCTGCCTGTCGATTTTCGAAAAAACCACGTTCAGCAACACGAACAGAAGCAAAAAGGCGGTCGTGTTCAACGCCTGCAGCCATTTTTCCCTTCGCATTTGAAAGACGAGAACGGCGGCAGCAAGTGAAATAAGCACCGCTCCGAACAATGCGGCAGGCAGCAGCGAACGCCCGGCTGTCGAAATCGAACAGAAGATCTTCATTCTTTTGCTCCCTCCTTTCCCACTGCAAATGTGAACCGCCAAACGTCTTCTTCCGTTTTTCCACCGCTGTAAACTTTGGTATTCCCGCTCAGGTCGGCAGAGGTTTCAACCTCGATGCAGAATACTACCCTCTCTTCAACAGTGTGTGCTTTCAGCCAAACCGAACGCAGGTCATCCATTGCAGCTTCGATTATTTCTTCAAAAAAATCATAGGTGCTAATTGCGTCTTCCGTTCGTATCCGCACACGCACGGGTACGGACAGTGCGCATTCTGCACCGAAAAGTTCAATATTCGCAAACGATTCGTTAAGGCAAAGCCCGAGTTCGGCAGTATCGGTCACGTTGCTTTTCTCTCCGATGAACATCAGGTTGCCGCGTCTTTTTATATATGCACCGACGACCGCTGCCTTTGCAAGCAGCTTACGCCGTTCCTTCGGTTCCGCGGAATCTTCGTATTGCCCGAAAATATCATCCAGCAAATCTATGCCGCGCGCCGTTTGTTCCTGAAGCAGGTCGTACAGTCTGTTTTTTTCGCGCAGTGCATTGATTCTTAATTTTGTGTTATAATTTTCACGTTCAAGATTGTTACTCTCCGCAATCTCGGCACGGTTCGACTCAAGCTCCTCCAGCAATTCGTTAATCGCTGATATATCTTCCATCCAAAGCACATGTCCGCCCGGAATCCTGCTGCTCCGCAGCAAAAAGCCGTCTCCGGTGTCAACATCGCCCACCTCTGCAAGCCGCATCAGTTCGGCAGACAGCTCGGGCGCATTTGCGGAAGCATAGCAAACATTGTATTTTTCATCCGCAATCTGAACACGCATGGTCGCTGCCGAAAACAGCGCACCGTAACCTGTATTTGTCGGGATCAACCCGCAGGCGATACATGTTTCAAGCAATGTCGCCACAAAAAGGCATTGTACCGCCGTCAGATCGCCTCCGACGACCTGCATCCAGCGTGTACCGTTTGCATACACTGCCGCATACACAACCGAACATGTCAGTATTATTGCAGGCAGGTATTTTCTTTTCGACGAAAACCTGCTTTTTGCAAGCAGCAGCACCAGTGCCGCAACCGCGCAGATAATTTCCCAGCCGGCAACAAACAGAAACCCGATCGAATACACTCCGTTTGCATCCGAACGCGGCTGCCCTTCGGGAAAACGAAAAATCCACTCGTGAAAATCGTTTGTGAGCACAAACAGCAGCAGACACACCGTGGGAATGCAGAGCAGCAATGCCCTTCGGGGAAGCCTGTACTTCTCTGTTTTTCCGAGTGATAATGCAACAAAGAAGGACAGGAGCGGAATGAACAGCATCGGAAAATAGTAAAGATACCACAGCTGTCTCTTTGCATCAATGTCCGTGACAAAAAAATATTTCATTGTGCGCACAATGAACCAAAATATCATCATTCCGACAATAGCCGTCAGGTACCGTTGAACCTGTGCCTGCATCACACGCTTTTTGATTGAAATTCCCCAAACAAAATAAAGCCCGATATAAAGCATGGAGCGTATCAAGCCCATTGTATCCGCAGCAATACCCGCCTTTGAGATTACCCGCGCCGCTATTGCACAGGCAACAACGACAGCAGTTATAAGATAACTCCTCTCTTCGGCATTAATATTAAGCCCGCGTTTCAATTCTCTTTCCCCGTTTCTTTTCACTTTTATGAAAAGCTCGATTCCTTGTCGTCCCGATAGCAGCGTTTCGCCTTCGTTCCGTCCGGCGCAGTATATTCAAAAACGCCGTTTTTGCAGCCTTTTTCCCAGTATCCTTCAAGCGTTCCGCCTTCAGCAAAGGTGTAAACGCCCCTGCCTTCGGGATAATGCAGGCCGTACCAGTCGCAGAGCAGTGTGTCCCCGTTTGGATAACGGCACAGCCAGCTGCCCTGCCGGCGGCAATTCTTTTTCGCTTCGAAAACGCGTTCAAGCCTCCGTCCGTCCGGAAACAGCACAACGGCATCGCAGTTCGAATCAAGGTTCCCGAACGCAAATGTCCCCTCCTCGCGTATGCCGCGATAATCAACGAGAACACCCTTTCCCCAATATCTGTCGTTCTGCCACTCGCCGCTGTAAACCATTTCGCCGTTTGCGCGATACAGCGTTCCGACCCCGCAGCGAACGCCGTGCCGCCATTCGCCTTCGTAACGTCCTCCGTTCTGAAAGTATTTTGTTCCGCGGCCGTGCGGCAGATTGTCTTCATCCTTTTCGCCGATATATGTCTCTACAATTTGCGTAAGGCGATCGAATTCGCGTTCAAGCACATCCCGCCTTTCCGCATTCATTTGCCAATAACGCGCCTGAGCACTCGGGCTGTCCGTTGAAAGTTCCCACGCCATGCTGTCGCAGTAGCCGCTGTTGTTAATCTCCCAAAGCACATCACGCACTTTTTTAAGCTTTTCACTGTCCGTAATGCAGTCACCGAACAAGTCCGCAAGCCTTTCCTCGTCCGTAATATCCGTTTTGACCGCATTTTTGACCGCGTTGCGATTCATCTCTTTTTCAGTTATGTCCATTGCGCACCCCGTCATTTCAAAATGCATTGAATAATCAATGTGTCATATTCGCACACATCGCCGTTCTGTTTCTGTTTTTCAATCACAATCCGTTCGGAAGGTGACACATTATATTCCGTTTTATCAATTCTGAGACGTGCCGAATTCTCGCCGACGGCAAGAATTTCAAACACATCGGAACCCTTTCCGAAGCCGCCGCAGCCGAGGGTCGAGAAAGAAAATATGCCCTCCTCCGCTTCGATTTCCTTCTTCTGCACGTAGTCATCCGAAGCATCGGCCGCCCCAAGATTGCCAATGCGAAAAAGCTTCAGATACGGTTCCTTTCTTTTTTCAAAAAGCTGTGCGTTCGCTTTTATGTATTCAACATCAAGCACGCAGCCGACGGACATATCATCCGCACTTCCCCGCGCCGAAAGGTTCGGAAGATACTGTTCAAGCTCCCGCGCGGCAAAGCTTGCGGATTTTGCCGCAAAGCTTGTGAGCACGACTCGATAAAAATTGTGCAGATGCCTTTCGTTTTTAAAGCTGTCGTCAATGCCGTCGCTCCCCGCGAACACTGCCGCCGGCATCTCCCTGCCGAAATAATAACGAAATTCGCTGCCGGCATTGAAGTCGCAAATCGAAGTTGTGATATTCAAAAAGCATTTGTCATCCCACGGTATGGGTTCACATTCCTCGCCGTCCCTGCCGAAAACAACGCATTTGCCGTCCCCGATCTGCACTCCGAACCAGAAATCTTCCGCAGCAACAACACCTATAAGCGTTGCGCCGTAAGCGGACTGAATCTTTTCTCCCTTTTCGTAATATGCTCTTGCCTTGTCCGAAACAGCCGCAAGTTCCTCTCGGCGGAAAGGTTCGGCGGCGGCATCCTCCTCCGCAAGCGCATTCCAGCGCGCAATAACGCTGCGAATGAACCAGAGCATCTGCTCCTCTGTTTGTTTTTCTGTTTTGCAGGCATTGAGCGCATCCGCAAAATTTTTCGCTCTGTTTTGCAGAAAAGGCTGATTTTGGGCTGAGGCTTCATCGTTTTCCGCCGCATACGCATTTTCGCCGCTTTCCGCTTCGCTCCCGCCGTATACGTCCTGTTCGGCGTTCTGATTTTTTGCTTCACCACTCTCCGCACCGTAAAATGCTTCTCTCACACATGCGCAGAACGCTTCCGCCGCAAACCTGCTGCCCCTGTCCGATCTGAAATAATCCGCTCCGCCGTGCCCGTCGGAAACGACCGCGAGCTTGTATTTTTCCGTTTCGACGCTCGCGGAAAAATCTTGGCACACCGTCCCCTTTTTAATATGGGAGGCACCGATGCTTGTGAAATGAAAGCTTTGATACATCTGCCTTTACCATGCCCAGCTTTCCTGATCCGTGGACGAGACAGAGGTGTTTTCCATTTCCACCGCACCCGTTGTATCATTTTCAACGGCGGATTTGACCTTGTCGAGAACCTCGCTCTGTTTGCTGACCGCCCTGTCAACCCCGCCCTTGCCGACACCGCTGGACTGCGAACCTATCTGCGAAGCGGTTACGGAAACGAAACGAATCATTTTCACGAGTGCCTCAGGTGTGTGAACCGCAACAACGGCTTCCTTGCTGCCCGTAAACTCCGCAAGCACGTCGCGGTTTGCGTCCTCGCCGATTGCAACGGCAACCTTGATAGCCTTTTTGAACCAATTGTTTTCCTTGAGCCTTCCGAGCTCTTTTTTATATTCGTCAGTCGGTTCGCCGTCCGAAAGCAGGAAGATTGCAGGCGCAAACGAGCCCGCAACATCGCGCATAAACGCATTGCGGGACAGCTTTTCGTTCAGCATTTTGCACATTTCGCCGAAATCGGTAAGCCCGTCCGCATCGAGGTAGTTCCAACAAAAGCTTTCCGCATCGATGGGGGCGGGGGTTATCCAGTGCGCACCGCTTGAAAAATCCAGCACGGCAATTTTAATTGCGGCATCGGCATTTTCTCCCGATATTTTGCGGATTTCGGGAATGACTTCCTCAATTGCGGAGTTCAAAGTTCCGATTTTGCTTCCGCCCATGCTGCCCGATGTGTCAACAACAAAGAACAGCGTCATCGTTCTGCGTGCAACTTCAACTGCATTTTCGTAAATGTTATTCATGTTTATTTCCTCCGATTAAGCTTATGTAATATTTACGTTTCAACCGTATTATTCCCGTTTTGTTCAGCCGCCGGCACTCAGCCTTCAACAACCGCCGTTCCGTTCGGGAAGTGGATCGTTTTTATCGCCGCAATGGGAGCTATCTGCCCCTTTTCAATCGTTTTGAATGCGCCGTCCGCCGTTTCAACATTCCAAGCAATATCGCCGAGGTTGCGCAGACCCCACATTGCGGGATTGTTCGGGTTCCGTGCGACCTCACCCACGACCTCCGAAAAATCATCACTGCTCTTATCGATATGACAACGGTAAATCTTCATTCCCGGGAAGAGCGCAACGCCGTATTTGCGGTTATGGCAGTTCAAAACACGGGGTTTCGGTATGCGCTTGCCGCAGTTTATGCAGTTTGCGTCACCGGCAACATTGATGAAAGTCTGCCCGCCGCAGGGGCAGGTGATGACGGTTCCGCGCAGCCTTGTGAACGCAAGCTGCCAGTCGTTGTCCGTCATGCGCGGAGTTTTGCCCGCCATTGCCTCCTTTGTGAACGATTCAACGAATTTGCGGCGGATGAATTCCGGATACATTGTCCAGAAGCGTATTGCATTTGAATGCACTCCGCGCACGGGGCGGTTGCAGTCATCCGTCGGATCGTAAATAAAAATCGGTTCCTGTCCGTAAAACTTAAGTTCAAGCTCCTCCGTGAGGCAGGGTGCGGAAACGACCCTTTTGCCCTCCAGCGGATGGTCGAGAAAAAGCAGGCGGAAAAGCACCACCGCAAGGGAGAATCTGTCCGTCATTACGTTTGGGCGGGTCATGTTGCGAACGACCTCCGGAGCCATATAACGCGCTTTGCCTGCAATGCCGAGGCTTTCACCGTAGGGTGCAACGTTATCGTTATCGCAGATAAGCACATCCCCGTCGGACGGGTCAATGAAGAAATTGCCGTCGTTCAAATCCTGATACGAAAAGCCGTTTCGGTGCAGTTCGCGGAAGCCGTTTGTAATGTTCAACGCTGCATTTACCGCTGCGGACAGCGATTCAAAATGCACCTTTGCAAGCAGAAATTCCGAAAACTCGCGGTAATTGCCCGGTCTTAAATCCATTATATAGCCAAAGCTGTCTTCAAAAGGCTTTGTTATGTACAGCGGCCAAAGGAACGCTTTCGTCGGCGCACCCTTTGCGATATTGCTTTCAAGATTCTGATAAAACTTCTTCGGGTTTTGAATTGCGCCGTCATGGTACCATTTGAGTGCATATTCCTTCCCTCCGAGTTTGACGCGGTAAACCGTACCCTGCCCGCCTTCACCGAGCTTGCCGATAATTTCGGCGTTTGAACCGTTCGCAAGCGGTATCCTTTGCCCTTTTTTATATTCTGCCATCAGTATTTCTCCTTATTTTTTTCGTTTATCTGCAGCGGCTCTGCCCGTCCGCCGGGAACCTGGTTTATGCCGTCTGTTTCCCTTTTTTGAAAAACTCAAGCACGGGATTTATAAAGTTCATCAGCACTTCGTATGAGCCGAGGATGAGGAACAAAAACGCTCCCCCGTTCAGCACCGTCAGCACAAGGTTAAGCCAACCGAGTATCGGTGACATATCGTTAAACGCTATGAATGTTGTAATAAGTGAACCCACCGCAAGGAATGCGAATATGCACTTTGCGATGATATCGTATTTTTCCTTGCCGATAACAACAACAAGTATCAAATTCACGATCGTGAAAATCAAAATCGAAACCGTCAGCGTATGCTTTGCTTCCGGCCCCGTATCATCAAGCACAAACGCCAAAAAAGCAACAAATGCGCTCAGCACAAGTCCGCCGCCGATGCCGATGACCCATTGCCAAACTTTCCAGTTTGACAGCCAGTGCCAGTCCCCCGGCCACGTCAGCACGAGCAGTGCGCTCACCGCCGCAAAAATCACGTTCGGAAGAGTGTAGCCCTCTTCGCTTTCCGTGCGCGTCAGAACAATGTTTGCAATGCTTCCCGCCGCAAGAAAACCGAAAAGAATCCTTGAAATCAGCGCATAGCTTTCTCCGAATACGGCACGAAGAACAATGTTGCCCGCAACCAGCACGGGGATCGCAAAAGTTATTGTTTGACATTTTTCGTTGTATGTCCAATTCTCAACCGCGAACGAAAGCCCGATGGTGCCCGCCGTCAATGCAATGCCGCAGCCCGCCGCGATCAGCCACTGTTTCGGAACCGGGGCAAGCAGCAAAAGCCCCGCAATGAACCCGCCGACAATTCCCGCCGCTGCAAGTGCAATTGCGATAATGCCGATGATTTTCCCGATGTTTGCGCCTTCGGAATGCCTGCGGGAGGTTTCCGCTTTTCGGCTGCCGCTGCGCAAAGCATCGATAATGCTGATTCCGTCGTCGCCTCCGTCGTCATCCGAAACGTCCTCCGCCGAAACGCCGAAAGCATTCGCAAGCATTTGAATGGTTTGCTTTGCGAATTCTTCCGCCATATCCGTCTGCTCCATAAGCCGTGAAACGGATTCGTTGATATGCAGTTCCCCGCCCGTACCGCTCTCGGCGGCCTTAAGCAAAATCTCCGCCGCACCGCTGTCCAGTGCCTGTTTGATGCGCCGTCTGTCCTTAGTGTTCGCGTCACCGGGCGCAAGGTCGGTCAACAATGCAAATGCACGCCGTCTGTCGCGAAACGTGTCAATGCCGTACCGTGAAACAATTATCTCAAGCGCGGCCGCCGCCGTTGTCTCTTTTTTTGCCATGATTCAGCTTCTTTCTTCCGTATAGCTAATGTTTCGAACATCGTAATCATCCCTGCCGAAAAGCAGCAGGCAATATCCGTCGATGCTGTCGCGGAAACCCATTTCCGATGCAAGCGGATCAAACTGCATGAACACACGCGGCGGTTCCTCCGCATACGGCCAATCCGTGGGCAGCCCCAAAAGGCGAATGCCTTCCGCCGTCTCCTCCGCAGGGCTGAATTCCATCAGCCAGTCATCCGTCAGGTGTTCCGCACCCGCAACTTCCGCATTAAAATCATCCATTGCAATTGCAGGCTCCTCCGCGCAATGCAGCACACGCGCCCTGTACGGATATTCCGCCGTGTCAAGAAAAACGTAAAGATACCCGCTGTGCGGAATACGCTCGTCGTTCTCTGCGATAAGTCCCGCTTCCGCAATGTCGCGGCAGCGTATCTGGCAGAAGAAAATTTCCGTATCCTTGAAAGCCTCCGCCATACCGGAAGGCAGCGTCGGTGTGCCGAAAAATTTACTCGCGCCGAGGTCGTGTTCGCCCTCCGCTTTTTTAACTTTGATTCCGATAGCTTTTGTCACAGTATTAACCCCTCCTTACAGATAAGTTAAATAATAATCAAATCAATAAATCTACAAGCCCGTAAAAGTCTGTCGGGCGCGGCTTTCAGCTTTCCGTGCTTGCCCTGCCGAGAGCTTCCGCTCTTTTTTGCCAGTACAGCGCAAGTTCTTCGTTTTCGACAGACTCAAGGTTGACAAGCCCGAGGCCTTCCGGCGCAACGTACAGTTCGCCGTCCTCACCCTCTACAAGGAATTCCGGTTTCAGCACGCCCATTTCAAGCATCCATTGCACATCGAAAGGCGATTCATCGTAAACATCGTTTCCGTACACCGCCGCCAACAGCTCCGCCGCGGAAGCATCGCCGCCCTCCGCCGCAAGTTCGAGCTGTTCCAACGCTTCTTCAACGCGATTTTCGGAATACACCCTCGCACCGCCGCAGCCGAAAATGTAAAGTTTGCCCAAAAGCGTCCGTGCGGCATTTTCGCCCGCTTCAATAGCTTTTTTATAATACAGTTCCGCCTTTTTGAAGCACTCCTCGACAGTCGGCACTTCGGTTGAGCAGCGAAAGGCCGACGGTTGTTCGGAAAAGAACCAGCCGAGCAGCAGCCACGCATAGCCGCAGCCCGCTTCCGCCGCACTTTCAAGCTTTCGCGTATATCGTTCGCAGTAATTCCTCCGTTCAAACCGCGTATCAAAATAAAGAATATCCCGCAGAATATCCCGCGTGACAGAAAAAGCGATTTCCTCCGCCTCCGTCCGCGGCTGTTCGCACCCCATGTCCGGCGGCACGAAATCACTGAATTTTTGTTTGTAATAGACCCTCACTTCGCATTCCTCCGTAAGTTATCTTGTTTTCGTTATGCGCTGCATCAGAAAAAACGCACGATCTTCAGCGTGTACTGATGCCCGCCGTCAAACGAACGCGGCCGATACAGAACTTTTTCGCCCTTTTTCAGATCCCATTCCCTGATAAGCGTTCCGTCGGCTCTGTGGTATGCAACATGCGCCGAATCCTTCCGAACGTCGGACAGCATCCAAAAACATCCGTGCTGCCCCTCAATGCGCCCTGCACAGAGCGGCTTGAGCATTTTTCCCACGCGCCGCGTTTTTTTGCCCACAGCCCAAAACTCATCGATAATCCTAAGTTTCATTCCGTTCTCTCCTTGCTGTTTAAAAGAATGTTCAAAAGGGAATGCCGTTTTTCGCCGACCTGCTCATTCCGCATTTGCGGCTTATTCGGGATCTTCAAAAAGCTCAACGCGAAAAACCTCTCCGCAGTCGCCGCAAATCCACATTTCCGGCGAAATATCGAGCATTATGCCGCCGCCGTGCTCCGTAATCATTCCCGCGCCGTCCATGCAGTCAATGTTTTCGCTTCCGCATTTCGGGCAGCATCGTTTATTTGACATCTTCACTTTTGTCTCCGTCTCCGTTTTTCTTCGCGCAAGGGAATCAATGCTCCGCACGTTTGCACCGTTTTTGCGCATCACAAAACATTTTCAGTCTCTGCCGACTCCCGCCGTGAAAAGATACCTTGCCGCCCGTTCTTCATTCGGCTCAACAAGAATCCTCCTGTTTCCGTCGGCATCTTCGGTTTCAATGCCGTTTTTATATATGTCCGCAAGCCTGAGCATCGCCTGAACAACACCCTTGTCCGCCGCTGCCGTATAGAACATCAGCGCCGCCGCAATGTCTTTTTCACAGCCCAAACCGTTTTCGTTGAAAAAACCCATCATGTATAATGCCGTCGGATCATTTTCATCCGCCGCACGGGAAGCCCAAAGGAACGCCTTTTCATCATTCCGTTCAACGGGCCGGCCCTCGTGATATGCGGATGAAACCGCCGTCGCCGCCGAAATCAGTCCGAGTTCCGCCGCCCTGAGATACCCCGCAAACTGTGCCCTATGCCGCAGCTGCAATTCTTTTGAGCCGTTTTCAGGCACCCGCTCAATCATCCAAAACGGTTCGTCATCCTCTTCAAGCGCAAGGTCGCCCAATGCCTTGCAGGCTTCCGCGCAGCCCTGTTCGGCGGCCTTTTTATAGCATTCCGCCGCTGCTGCCCTGTCAAACAACTCGTCGTTTCGGTTTGCGTATATGTTTCCGTACATCATCAAGGCATCAATCTGCCCCGCCTGAAAAGCGCGTTCCGTATATTCAACCGCGCGATCCTCTTCACCGTTTTTCAACAGCTCATTTGCCATGAGCCACAACGCATCAACATTGCCCGCATCAACGTCTTCCTGCAAAATATCGATATAGGCTCTTGTGTCAAACCCTTCCTCAAGACGAATTTTTGCGCGCTCATAACCTCTTTCGGCCGCTGCTTCGCACACCCTTTCGGCTTCCGCACCGCTTACAATGCCCGCGCCGTCGTCGTGCAGTTCCCAAATCAACCGACATGCATAGTCGCTGCCTGCTTCAGCCGCACGGCGCAGATATTCCAACCCTTCATCCGCACTCGCACCGCAGCCGAGGCCGTAAACCGTCATATGCCCAAGCTCCGCCATAGCTTCCGAATGCCCGAGCTCCGCTGCGGCAAAAAGCGGATACCACGCCGCGCTCCAATTGAGATTTTTGATAAGTTCAAGCCCTTTTTCATAAAGCCTTTGCCCTTCGGATTCCGCTTTTTTGCGGCAGTAATATTCCCGTTCAAGCACGGACCCGCTCAACGAAACGCCGTTATAACAGCGTTCCGCCTCTTTCCATCTGCCGTTAAGTTCATGCAGTATGCCCTGCCGAACAAGAACGTCCTCCGCATGTTCGTAATAAACACCCGTTCGGACTTCATTAAAATACCCGAGTTGAATCCTTGCAAGATTTTCTGTAGTGAAATACGGGTTTGCAAACGAAGCATCGAATTCGCTGCCGAGCGGAAATTCCCCGTCCAGCTCCGCTTCCCGCTGCTCTTCCTCGGCAAGCACCTGTTCCATATAGGCCTCGTCCTTGCAGTAAAGCGATTCCGCACCTACCTCTGCGCGTGTTTTTACCACATCGAGAGCGTTCTTTGCCCGCGCAATCAGCTTCGCGGCTTTCTCCTCTGCGGAGGGATGTTCCTCCGCAACGGCACTGTATGCTTTAATCCATTCCGCACAGCGTTCCTCTGCTGCCGCAATATCTCCTCCGTTGAGCTTCAAAACAGTTTCAGCTTTCATTTTCGCCCTCCGTTCTGCTTTTTAAATCCGCTCCGCCTCCGAACCTGTTCCCTCTCCCGCGTTCCGGAAGGCACCCGGTATGCGGCGGACGAATATCAAACCCGTATGCGCCGTCTTCGTTTACTTTGTCTCCGTCCCCAAAGCAATCGGGTTCGGTATTCGGAACGCTCCTTCCGCACCTGCTGCAAACAAGTCGTGCTTTCCGTCCGATGTTGAACGGATCACCGTCCTCTCCGCCGACAGTTTCGACGGTTCCTCCGCAATAGGGACATTTTGTATGAAGTTTCATTGCGATTCCGCCTCCTATGCTTCCGCCTGAACGGCGGCATCGTCATCGAAATAATAATCCCTCAGCCACTCTTCGGCGCGTTTATCCCCCGCTGCGGCGGCATCTCTCATCAGCTCCGCCGCTGCCGCAAGGTTCGGTTCACCGCAGATTTTTCTGCCCGTTTGGAACAGTATGCCGACGTCGTACAATGCACCGTGTTTGCCCATTCCCGCCGCTTTGAGAAGTTTGCGCAATTTTTTGTTTCTGCGTTTTCTTTTCTGTTTTTTGTTCGGATTCGTTTTCATTTTCGGGACCATGGTTTTCGCGTGCCGCGAAAGCTTCCTTTCTTTCAAATCTTTTCCCTGCCGTCCTCTGACAAGCATATTATGCCATATCCCGTGTCCGTGCAGGTCGCTCCGACGGCGACATTTATTTTTTTTCGGAAGCCGAACCCGGTTCATTCGGTTTCATTTATTCTGTCGGATTTTTCTGCAAATTCCCCGCTGCATCATCCCTGCAAACGCCGACAATATCGCCGATATCGCAATCGAGCACTTCGCATATGCGAACAAGCACCTCCAGCGAAACATATTTATCCCGACGGAGGTTTGTCATTGTGTTCGGCGCAAGCTTCGTTGCCCGACGCAGATCCGCCTTGCTCATTTTTTTGTCCACAAGCAGTTTCCAAAGTTTGTTATAGCTTATGTTCACGGCAGCACCCCTTTGCTCTGTTGTTTTATAGTTTCTGCTTTCGTTTTATTTTTGCCGGCTTTTCGGCATTTGTTCATTTCCGGATCGGTTCTCTGCTTTTCAATCGAACAGAACTCCCGGATTCAACTGCATTTCGGACCGCCAAAGGATTCCGCGTTCGCTCAAAATCCTCGCTTTTGCCTGCGCCGTTTCAAGCGGATGCGCATTTTCTCCGCATTCTTCTTCGATCAGCCGCTCAACCTCATCGATAACCGCAAGATACTCTTCCGATAGTTCAACTCTGTCGCGCACAAGCATCGGATAGTTTTCAAAAACGTTTTTTTCGATTTGAATTTGTTTATCCAAAGGCAGAAGCCCCGCCGCAAGTTCCCGCAGGTCGGCGCATTCGTCCCTTCCGTAGCGATTGCGCGCCTTTAATGCGCAATAATAATCCGATTCGATTCCTTCCCTGTTTTTGAACCGTGCCGCAAGTTCGGCATCAAGCTCAAGCACCTTTTTCCGCAGAGGCAGCGCGCAAGCAGTCCGTCCCATGTTTTCATAGTTCTCGGCAAGATAACGCAGCACCGCGATGCTGTCCTCGACAGTGTCCCTGTCGTGTTCATGCTCCGATTCAAGCTGATTGAACACCGTCTGCCTTATTTCGGCAAGTGCCGCCGTATCCCTGTATGTCGGCGCAGCGAATTCATGTTCCTTCCGCGCTTCAATTTCTCCGTGCAGCGCAGCCAAACGCGCCGCGGATTTTTCACTGTATGCCATTTATCCGCCCTCTCCTTAGCAGCAGTTTTTTATAACTTTACGTATTTTTTTATCGAAGTTCCCGCCGTTTCGGCATTTTTGTTCGGTCGGTTATGTTCTGTCAACCTTATAGACAGCTCCGTCAAAATCCTTTTCATCCCTGCCGAACAGCACATACGCATACCCGTCAACGTTCTCAAGATAGGGAACTCCTTCAAAATCAAGCGGGTCGTATTGCAGCAGGAGCTTCGGAAGGCTTGCATCCTCTCCCGCCGCACCGGACGGCAGCCCCAACAGTTTTGTTCCGTCCGCATCGGGCGGCGCAGCACCGAACGAAATCAGCCAATCCTCGTTAAGTCCGCACGGAAGCGGTGAAAGCTCGTTAAAATCATCAATAATCGTATCCGGCTCTCCGTCGTAATATTCGACCCAAACATAGAGCTGATCTGACGGATACATCTCCGCATCAAGGAAGAAATACAGATAGCCGCTGTGCGGAAGTATGTTGTCCGGGTCATATTCGGCAATATCGGAAAGCCTTATCTGCGCAAGAAAAATTATGTCGTCATAAAATCTTTCGACCCATTCGTTCGGCACTGTCGGCGAGCCGAAGAACTTGCTTTGCGTGTAATCATGCTCCCCCGCAGCCTTTTCGACCTTGATTGCAATTGAATACCTGCATTCCTTTCCCCTGCGTCTCCCCGCGGACGGTCTGCCGTGCGGTTCATCAGTGTCGAAATCGAACAGATACCGATAACCTCCGTCACATGAACGCGGGTTGTAGAATCCGCCGGTACCGCATTCAATAATAAACTCTTTTTCATCGTCCGAATTTTCACATTGCACCCGAAGCACAACGCGCTCCTCATCGGCCGAAACAATGCCGAACCTCCGCCTGCCGAGCGGAAATTCGATTATCTGCCCCGCCTCCGGGGTAAAGATCCGCTCCGCCGTTCTGCGGACTTTCCGTTCCCCCGTTTTTCGGTTGATCCCCCACGCTTCCTCAATTATCCTGAATTTCATATTTATATTTCCTGTTTATATTTCTTTCCTGCTTCTCCCGCGTTTTCGGATGGTTTTGCACAGCAGGCCGCAAAACTCGGGGCTGAAAAACCATCGTTTAATCCTTTTCAATCTGTCTTTGGTTTCCGAACCCGCGCTTCAGCCTTTCCTCCGCTTCTTCCACGCCTGCTTCGGCGGCAATGCGGCACATCGTCTCCGCTTCCTCCGCCGTTATGCCCGCAGCCCCGTTATCAAACAACGCCGCAAAAGCATAGCAGGAATACGGGTTTCCCATTTCTGCCGAAAGTTTCAAAAGGCGCATTCCTTCGTTTTTATTACATTCACAGCCTTTACCGAAAAAATACATCATTGCAAGCTGCCCGGTCGCTCCGCGGTGCCCGAGCTTGGCAGCTTCGCAAATCGGCGCAAACGCTTCATCCCAATACCCGTTGGCGATAAAAGTCATGCCTTCGTTATATTTCATTTCTGCTTTCTTTTCGGTTTTGTTTCTGTGTTTTCCGAACAAACGAATTGCCATGTGTTCCCTCCGAATAAAACAGCCGAATGCTTTTCGCGTTGAATTGCGGTGATGCGCTTCACTTTCGTTTTTTCTCCGCCGTATGCGAAAAAGTCAGTTGCCTGTATATTTTTATTGTATCATATCCTCCGCGCCTTTGCAACAGATATTTAGAATATCCATAGCCGACTTTCGCAAAAACATGACATAGATTAGCAGTGTTTTAAGATTTTCATTTGCGCCGCACCGGCATTGACTGTCGCTTCCGCCGAGCAGTATGCGGCATAGGCAGGCAGCTTGCAGAATACGCTCTCAAGAATTTTCCCGGCATTCACAGCATTGAGGCATTGGTCGGCAATGAACCCGCAAAATGCTTGTATGAAAACATGAGTTTCAAAGCTGTTCGGATCGTTTCCGGAAAAATGCCCGGGAACGAAAGCTTTTCCGTGAAAGTGTACCTTTTTGAAAGGACTGCCTGAGCAGGGTTATCGATTCATGTTCGGATTTGTTTCCCGCACCGAAGTTTCGGAAGCACAATGTTTATATGCAAAAACCCGGGCATTCTCGCTTATGCCCGGGTTTTGAATTGCAGCAACGGTTTCACCGTTTGATTTTTGCTTTCTGCGCTTCAGGGTTCATCTCACGCGCGCGCACTTTTCATCTGTTCGCGATGGTATTGCAGTGTGTAAAGCTGATAGTATCTGCCGTGTTTCTGAAGCAGCTCATGATGATTGCCCTGTTCAACGATTTTTCCGTTTGAAAGAACAATGATATTATCCGCATGCTGAATCGTGGAAAGTCTGTGCGCAACGATAAGCATCGTGCCGATGTTCATCATTTTTTCAAGCGAATTCTGAATCAGCTGTTCGGTTTCGGTGTCTATATTCGCGGTCGCCTCGTCAAGGATCATGACGGCGGGCTTGTGGATTATCGTCCTTGCGAAAGAGAGCAGCTGCCGCTGACCGGCGGAGAAATTGTTGCCGCGTTCGCGCACGGGTTCATCCAGCCCGCGTTCAAGCTTGTTGATAAAGTGATCCGCGTTTACGTAACGGCAGGCCTCCATGACCTCCTCGTCGGAAATTCCCTCTTCGCGCAGCAGAATATTGCTGCGTATCGTGCCCGAGAAAAGGAAAACGTCCTGAAGCATCTGTCCGAAATGCCGGCGCAGCGATGCAGCCTTTATCTTTCGGATATCGATTCCGTCAATCAGGATTTCGCCCTTCTGGAACTCGTAGTTGCGGCAGATAAGCGAAAGAATCGTTGTTTTGCCCGAGCCGGTCGAACCGACGAACGCAACCGTGTCCTTCGGATTGACTTTGAACGAAACGCCCTTGAGTACCCATTCGCCGGGTACATAACTGAACCAAACGTCGCGGAATTCAATCTCGCCGCGAACCTCGTCAAGCTCAATCGCATCCGGTGCATCCGTAAGCTTCGGTTTAATGTCCATAATCGTGAACACCTTTTCGGCGGAAGCAAATGCGGATTGAAGCCAGTTGAACTGCTCCGCAAGGTTCTGAATGGGGTTGAAGAAAGTGGCAATGTACATGTAGAACGAAACGATCGTGCTTGCCGTCAGCGTCTGCCCGAGGAATGTCGTTCCGTCCAGATAGCCCTTGCCGCCAAGGTAGAAAAGGCACATCACGGTTGTTATGTAAAGCATATAGACAAGGGGTCTGAATATGCCGAACACAAGTATCTGCTCCTGTTTCGCCCTGCCCAGAAGGTTGCTCTTTTTGTCGAACTCACGTTCCTTCGCCTCCTCGCGGTTGAAAATCTGAGTGATTTTGATGCCGGAAAGATTTTCGGAAAGATAGGTGTTTATATCGGTCGTTCTGTCTTTAATCTTTCGGTATGCTCTGCGCGAGAACTTGCGGAAGATAATGGTGAAAAGCACTATGAACGGCGCAATGCACAGCACCATCAGTGTCAATTCATAGTTCAGGAAAAACATTGCAACAAGGACGCCCGTCAGCACGAAAAAGTTCTTCACAAGATTCACAAGCAGCGTTGTGAACATCAGTGAAATTGCGTTCGTGTCGTTTGTGATGCGGGTCACAAGCTTTCCGATGGGAATCTCGTTCATCTGTTCGTGCGAAAGGCTCTCGATATGGGTAAAAAGATCCTCGCGCAGATGGGAGATGATTCGCTGACCTGTCTTTTGCAGCACAATAGCCTGAACATATGCGCCGACCATGGAAACAATCAGTATTCCTGCATACATTCCGACCATTATGAACAGTTTGTTCAGCTTGAAATCGGTAACGATCATATCCTCAATGCCGCCGATGATGAGCGGAGATACAATGTCGAATGCAATCGTGAACAGCATAACAATGCCCACGAAAACAAATCTCAGCGCATAGGGTTTTGCGTATGCCATAAGGCGGCGGGTAATCTCTCCGTCATTCATATGACGTTCAAACCCCATGGTTTGTTTTTTATCTTTTACGGTTGCATATGCAATTATAAGAACAACCGAAATCAGTCCGATAATGCCGCCCGCAAGCAGCAGGGGATAGTATTCATGCATAATCACTTACCTCCGAACTCATCCTCAAGCTTTTGCAGCTCAACGGTTTTGCGGTATTCTTCACAGCGTTCGAGCAGCTCATCGTGCTTTCCGACAGCGACAATGCGCCCGTCATCCATAAAGATAATCTTGTCCATATCCTGAATCGTTGAGATTCGGTGTGCAATAAGTATTGTCGTTTTCCCCGCACGTGTTTCACGCAGGTTTTTAAGTATCACCTGCTCGGTGCTCGTATCAACAGCGGACACGGAATCGTCAAGAATCAGTATCGGTGCATTCTTAAGCAGTGCGCGTGCAATGGAAATTCGCTGTTTCTGCCCGCCCGATACAGTCACGCCGCGTTCGCCGAGGACGGTGTCGTATCCGTCTTTAAACTCAACAATGTTATCATCAACATCCGCAAGCTCCGCCGCCCGTTTAACGGCGGCTTTGTCCGTTTCATCGAATGCAAAGGCGATATTGTTTGCGATCGTGTCCGAGAAAAGGAAATTGTCCTGCGGAACATACGAACAGTTTTCGCGAAGGGAATGCAGCGTAACGCTGTTTACATCGTGTCCGTCAACAAAGAGCGTTCCGTCCGGAACATTGTATATGCGCAGGATAAGGTCAACCAGCGTTGTCTTTCCCGCACCGGTCTTTCCCACTATGCCGACGTTTTCGCCGGGTTCGATCGTGAAAGAAACATTCCGAAGCACATCGAATTCACCATCCGGATAGCGAAAATTCAGGTTCCGCATTTCAATTTTGCCCTTCACCGAACCGATATCAACCGCGCCCGGAGCATCACTAACGTTTATTTCGGCATCGAGCAGCTCTCTTACACGGTTGAGAGAGGCTTTGCCGCGCGAAGTTTTTTCGATAAGCATCGAAACCGCCATGATCGGCCAGACTATGGAGCTGAAATATCCGATGTATTCAACAAGCTGTCCGGCATCGAATTTCTTTTGGTAAACAAGGTATCCGCCGTAGCCCAAGATAACGCAGATAACGGATTCCACAAGCAGTGAAATAAGAATGTTCAGCGTTACGGAAATTTTCGTATAATCAACGTTGACATTCTCGTTTAACACATTCAGTTTGCGGAACGCGGCAAGCTCTTTAAGCTCCTTTACAAATGCCTTTATAACGGCAAAGCCCGAAAAACTCTCCTGTGCAAAATCCGACAGATCCGAAAAGGCCTGCTGGCGGATCTCCCATTTGCGCATCATGGCTCTTCCGACGATCGTGCCGATTATAAGCAGCAGAACCATGGGAATCATTGAAAGTCCCGTCAAAAGCTTGTCCATGCGCCACATTTTAACGAGTGCAAGAATGCCGAGGAATGCAGCATCAAGGAACATCAGGATACCGTCGCCGAAACATTCCTGAATCGTGTCAAGATCGTTGGTGAAAAGGCTCATGAGATTGCCGACTTTGTTCACCTGATAATACTGCTGAGAAAGATCCTTGCAGTGATTGAACATTTTGTTGCGAAGATCCGTTTCGACGCGGATCGCCGAGCCGTAGAAGCAGACACGCCAAAGGAATCTGCCGATGACCATTACAACAATGATAGTGATTATCGGAAGACAAATATTATCCAGAAGAAAATCAAGGTTAAACGGCACATATTCCCCGTTCACAAGTATGAGCTCGCCGTTCATGCCGTTAATAAGCATACGGTAAAGCTCCGGTATCCTGAGCTGGAAGTAATCAACCAGGATAAGTGCAAGTACGCCCAAAATCAGCACGGGTGCATTTTTAAGGTAGTAGCGATTGATGTGTTTCCCGAATATCAATTTCCTGTTCCTCCTGCAACCGTTTCACTTCAATCACATGGCTGCAACACATGGCTGCAACACATGGCTGCAACACATGGCTGCAATCTCTTCCCGAGCGTAAAAAAACGGCTGCCAAAAGCCAATTCGGCAACACATCGGGAGAGATTTCCCTTTCTAAATCGAAATGAAACAATAATTCATCTTTTATCTGTGATTATACTCCCTTCGAAGGAAAAGTCAAGCCCGGAGTTGTAATAAGGCGGGGTTTCCCGGGTCTGCCCTGTTTAAAGAGGCTTCAACACACCTTTTCGGCAAAAAAACTGCGCCGCAGGAGCTTTTCCTGCGACGCAATCCGTCGGCCATGTTGTTCAGAAATCTATTAATAATGAAGTTCTGCCGCCATTTGCATGAAAAGCAGGCAGAATCGGACTAATTAACAGAGAAACGGCAGCCTGCAAACACCCTTTTCAAAAAGGCTGATGCTTTTCGGCTGTCCTCAGCCCCTGCGCCTTGCGAAGCAGTCGCTGCAATAGATGGGCTTGTCGGTCTTGGGTTCGAACGGAACTTTGGTGGGTCTGCCGCATTCTGCGCAGATTGCGTCGTACATTACGCGGCCGGACTCGCCGCGGGCTGCGGGCTTGCGGTTCCTTCTGCACGCTTTGCAGCGAGCGGGTGCGTTGTCAAAACCCTTTTCTGCATAGAATTCCTGTTCACCTGCGGTGAAAGTGAATTCTTGGCCGCAATCCTTGCAAACCAGTACTTTGTCTTCAAACATTTGGTATAATACCCCTTTTTGTATTTTGGCACATGGAGTCGGCTGACCTGGTTTTTGCCCCCACACTCGCCTGTCGGTGGGTTCGCTACTGAGCTTTACGCCGCCCACTACTGCCACTCTCGCACCGCATTCGATTCGGAATGCCGCACGACAGGACTTACATCTAAGCCGCACCATGCTCACGGGAACTTTGCCCCGCTTATGTGGATCGTTTCGCCTGCGACTGGCATCGACTTTCAACCACAGACCCGACTCCCCTGCCGCCCTTATTATACCGCCGTTCCAATCGGTTGGCAATATGTTTTTCCTGCAAAAAATAATATATGTGTCGTGTTTTTTCGCATGTCACGTCGGTTCCGAAGCAAGAGAAAATTTATTTTGTGTTTTTTACGGAATTATTTTGAATTTGCCGGTTCTGCACCGTATGCTCACAAATGCGGTGTGCTTTGTTTTGAGCTTTATTTTGAAAGGATGCCTTTTCTTCCGTTTCTGTTTTATTCCCCATATGCCGGATTTTGCAAAAACTGCATCCGCAGGCATGTAAAACCCGAAAGCTCTTCGGTTCAGGTTTGCCCGAAGTGCTTTCGCTGTCCGCGAAGCATTCGGACCATAAATCCGCGAAAATCGGTTGTCAAGCACTCAGGCGCATAAAATTTCGACAATTCTATGAAAACACGTTGAAAAATCTGCGCATTCGTGGTAAACTATGGAACACCGATAAAACAAACGCTGTTTTTAAGCCTGTTGCAAGGTTTTCAGCAGAACGAATCCGTCCGATGCAGTGCCGTTGTGCGGTGCGGTGTGCTGCTTGAAAGCTTTTATATGTGCCGCAGCTTTAATACGGCTGCTCGGGTCGTAAATTCAGTTTATGGTTTGTTGTGATATTTTCAGTCACGGAAAAGGAAAGTTTATGGAAAGAACCATTACCGTCCGCGGAGTCGGCAATATCTCCGCAAAACCCGATTTCATCGTTATCGAAATGGATATCATGGGTCAAAGCAAAAACTATTCCGAAGCTCTGGCCGATGCTTCATCAGCGGTCGAAGCCGTTTGCAATGCCGCCGTTTCGGCCGGGCATTCAAAAGATGCGCTCAAAACCATAAACTTTGGTGTTTCATCCGAGTATGACAGCGTTCGCAATTCCAAGGGAACTTATCAACGCGTTTTTGTCGGATACAATTGTTCGTACAACACGCGCCTGTCGTTCGATTTTGACAGGGATATGCTTGAAAGAACATTGAATGCAATTGCCGAAAGCAAGGCCGAACCAGAGCTTTCGATTCGTTTCACCGTGCGCGATGGCTCTGCCGTAAAAAGCGCTCTGCTTGAGGCCGCCGCAGAAAACGCACGCGAAAAGGCGCAGATTCTCTGCCGTGCCTCCGGTGTTGAATTGGGCAGGCTGCTCACCGTCAACTACGATTGGAGTGAAATCGATTTAATATCCCCCACCGGTTATGCAATTGAGCGCGCTTCTCTCAAGCGGTCGGCAGCAGTCCCGGACTGCATCGAGCCCGAAGACATCAAAGTTCGCGATACCGTTGCATTCGTTTGGGAAATCGTGTAAGCAAACTCCCCGAAATAAGCTGAAAACACGGAGAAATTTATGAGAATTATTTTCGCAAGGCACGGAAAGGACGATGAACGCTATCGCGGCGGGTGGAGCGATCTTGAGCTTTTGCCCTCCGGAGTATTGCAGGCACAAAAAATGGCCGAAAAGCTAAAATCCTGCGGCATTACCGAAATAATCGCCAGCGATCTTCCGCGCACCATGCAGACCGCCGGCATTGCAGGGGATGCACTCGGGCTGCCCGTGCACCCCGAACCGCGCCTGCGCGAAATCAACAACGGCAAACTCAGCGGAATGCTGAACACCGACGCACTGCGCGAATATCCGGGCGTTTTTTTCAGCACCCTCGGTTTCGACGAGCCTTACCCCGACGGTGAAAGTCCCCATGCTTTTTTTGACAGAATCAAAGCATGGTTCGAAGATTTTGTCGAAAAAAACCGTAATCACAACGGAAACATTCTCGTTGTGACCCATAACGGCGTAATAAGCGTTGTTTACCACATCGTGAACGGTATTCCGTGGGACAACAGAAAGCACACACACAAAACATCTTATTGCCGTCTCCGCGTTTACAATGTTGAGAATAACGAATTCGAGCGGCTGGGAGTGCTTCTCGGTGAACAACAGCCCTGAGGATTCCGGAGGTTATTCTTCTGCCGCATTCGGCAGCCTTTGCACGGCAATTTCCCCCGCCGCGCCGCGCGCTTCGACCGTCACTTTGTATTGTCCTGCGACCGAAACCGGAAGTTCAAACTTTCCCGAATCCACATCATTGCCGAAATAAATCGGTTCATCGACCTCCGCTCCGATGACAATATCGACCCTTCCCTTTTCAATTTCAAGCTCAACCGAAATCACATCACCCGCTTCGGCTTTGTCAATCTATACGCTAAGTCTTCCGAGATAAGGCTTCACCTCGTTTGTGTTTCCCGGTGTTGCGAATATATCGGTGATGATGTCATGTTTGCTGTCTACGGTTCTGCGGTCAAGACAGAAGAAGCCTTCCGGTTTACTTTCAAGTCCTCGCCATTACAACGATGGTCAGCTCGTTTGCGGCAGAATGGTATGACCACAACATGCAAATGAAAGGTGGTGCCAAATCGAGAAATCTACACCATTCATTCCTGAGTTTTGAGTTCAGGAATTGCTCACTCGACCCGCAGCATCCGATAGCCGATTCCGATGTGCGTTTGTATGTATTGCTGCCCGCCTTTCCCATTTTCCAGCTTTTTGCGCAGAGTCGCCATAAATACCCGCAGAGAAGCAATATCGTTTTCCCAACTGCTGCCCCAGATCTGCTGCGTGATGTAGGTATGCGTCAGAACCTTGCCCACATTTTTTGAGAGCAGGCACAGCAGCTTGTATTCAATGGGTGTCAGGTGCAGTTCTGCACCATCAAGATATGCGCAGCCTGCCGCATAGTCGATTTTCAGCGCACCGTTCGTAAAAATCGGAGAATCCTGCGCCGCATTTGTTTTCATCAGCGACAGTCTTCGCTGCGTCACCCGCAGCCGTGCCAACAGTTCGTCCACGGAAAAGGGCTTCGTCAGGTAATCGTCCGCACCGGCATCCAGCGCCCCGATTTTATCGGAATCCTCCGTTCTGGCACTGATCACAATGATCGGCATATTCGACCACGAACGGATTTTCCGTATGATCTCCACACCGTCCATATCCGGGAGTCCCAGATCAAGCAGCACAATATCCGGATTATGAGACAACGCCTCCATCACGGCGCTTGCGCCGTTTTGAGCTGAGAGATACATGTATTCGTAAGTTTTCAGCGTCGTTGTGATAAGATTGCGCACCGATGTATCATCTTCCACAACGAGGACGAGCGGCTTATTCATTTAAGTTCACCTCACTGAGCGGTACTGTAAAGGAAAAGATGCAGCCCTGCGGCGAATTGTCTTTCAACGTCATTTCGCCGTTATGTGCATGGATAATGGCTTGACAGAGCGTAAGTCCAAGTCCGAGACTTCGGCGGCTGTCACCAATCGGATTGCCTCCGGTAAAGAACATTTCAAAAACACGTTCCTTCAATTCATCCGGGATACCGGGGCCGTCGTCGCTGACGCAGATCTCAGCCGCATTTCCCCGCCGGATCGCCGTGATTCGGATGTTCGAGCCTGCCGGAGTATATTTGACTGCATTGTTCACCAAGTTGATAAGCACCTGCATGATGAGTCCCGCATCTACCCGCACCAGCAACGGTACATCTCCGCAGTCCACTGTGATGTGATGTTCCGCGGATCTTCGGTCAATATGTCGGAGCGATTCCGATACGATGTCGTCCACGACCTGATCGGAAAGGCGCAGCTTGACGCTGCCGTCCGCGATTTTTGTAATGGAAAGCAAGTTCTCAACCAGTCCGGTAAGCCATTGCGCATCGTCATAAATATCCGTAAAAATCTGTTTCCGTGTTTGCTCATCCAACACGTTATAGCTGTGCAGCAGCGTATCGGCGCTGCCGGAAATGGAGGTCAGCGGTGTCCGCAGATCGTGGGAAATCGAACGCAGGAGATTGGCGCGAAGCTGCTCGTTCTTTGCAAGGACGGCGGCTTCTTCCTTTTCTTCGGCATTTCGCAGGTTATCCAGCGCCAGGGCACATTCTCCAAGGATGGAAAACAGAATACTGGATGCAAATGCGTCCGGCTGCGTTTCTTTCTCCACCGTAATCCCGACAACGCCGTAAATCTGCTGCCCGGTACGGATGGCGAGATACAGCCGTTTTGCTTTTGGAAAGTTTTGCGTCGTTGCTCCGGCACGTTTCCGGTTCTGCCAGACCCAGCGGATCGCATCCTGCTCCCGATCCGTGTCCGGGGCGCTGTATGGGCTGCTTCCGTCAGCCGGGTAAATGATCCCTTGAGCCGGTACACCGCCCTGCACCGGATAAATCAGGATGTCCCGCTGCATGAGCTTTTGTATCTGCGTTGCGGTAATCCGATAGACCTCCTCCGGCGTTTCCGCCTTTTGGAGCTGCCTGTTCATATCAAAAAGGAGCTTCGTGCGATAAGCGTCCCGCGCGGATAGCTGCGCATGGGCTTTGAGCTTTGCGGCAAGCGTACCGGTCAAAAGCGCCGCCGCAAACATAACGGCAAAGGTTATTGGGTATTTGCTGCCATAGGCTGCCAAAGACAGTCGGGGTTCCGTCAGAAAATAATTGAACAGGATGACACTCAAAAAAGCGGACAGCACACCGCAGGTATATCCGCTGGTAAAAGCGGAAGTCAGAAGCACCCCCAGCAGGTATACCATGATGATATTGGCATTTGCAAAGCCGAGCCGCAGAAAGATCCATCCGATGACCGTCGCAGCTGCCAGAATCCCGACGGTCAGAAGCAGTTCCCGAGCGGTCGGAAACACCGGGCGAACGGCAGAAAGCCGTTTTCTGCGGTAGCTTTTGTAGACATCCGCATCCGGAATAATATGAATGTCTGCCTCCGGCGCAAGCGTAATGAGCCGTTCCGTCAGCGTCGGTTCACTCCAAAAATGCCGCCGCTGTACGCCGCTTCGTCCAATCACAATTTTGGTCACATCAGAGAGCCGCACATATTCCGCGATCTGTACTGCCGCATCTTCACCATGCGTTGTGACGATCTCTGCGCCAAGCTGCTGCGCCAGACGCATATTCGCCTGCAAGCGAACGGTATCTTCCGCGTTCATATCAGCGTCTCCGGGGGTCTGCACATAGAGCGCGGTAAGGCTGCCGCGAAATGCCTGCGCCATTTTCCCTGCCATTCGTACAATGCGTTCATTGGACGGAGACGAGGACAGGCACACCAGAATATGCTCTTTTGGTATTTCATTTCCTTTGTTCTGCACATTTTCACCACCCCTCTTAAACGATATTATAGCACCAAAATGTGAAGGGTTCTACTGCGTCCAATCGGATTCGCTGTTCGGAAAAGAAATTTGCTCTGAATCATAGATCACGATTTCTACATGGGTATGACTGCTGCGAAACCGGGAAAGCGTTTCCTCAAGTTCGTCAGGAGAAATATCTCCGTTCAGACGCAAGCATGGCTTCTGCTGCTGTACGGTCTCTTCCTCGGTTCGTTTCTGATTTTCCGCCAGAAATTGATCCAGACGTTTCATCAGAAACCAGCCAAACAGAAATACCACGGCTGTTCCAACGATCAACACAACATCTCCCACATACGCTCACCGTCCGTTCATATCCGAAAACACTTTTGCAGCGCCTTATATTCACCCAGCGCTAAAATTGTTATTTCCCCTGACAGCACCGTATCCGGTGTAATTGTAACGTCGGTTTTTCCCGAACGTTTGATGCCAAGAATGTTGATTCCAAACTTTCTGCGGATATCCAGTTCGCCAATACTTTTCCCGACCCAGCATTCCGGCACTTCCACCTCAAAAATGGCGTGCTTGTCATCGATCTCTATGTAGTCGAAAATATGATCGGAAGTATATCGAATTGCTGCCCATTTTGCCACCTGTTTTTCCGGGTAGACCACATGGTCTGCACCGTTGCGAAGCAGAAACTTCGCCTGTACATCCCTCTCGGCACGCGACACCACACACTTCGCACCCAGTTCCTTCAGCAGCGAGGTGGTTTCCAGCGAGTTCTGAAAGTTACCGCTGACGGTCACGAAGCAGACGTCAAAATTTCCGATGCCGAGAGAGCGAAGAAACTCCGCGTTTGTACTGTCGCCAATTTGTGCGTTGGTGACATACGGCAGCACATCATTGATTCGATCCTCGTTTGTATCGACCGCCATGATCTGATGCCCCAGTTGAGAAAGCTGTACTGCGGTATGCCGTCCGAAGCGGCCTGTGCCAATCAACAGAATGTTTTTCATGAGAAAAGACTCCTTATCCAATTGTAATTTGTTCCTGCGGCAGCTTTGCTACGGTTGCTTTTTTGCCGGAAAGTGCCGCATAAATGAGGGTAAGACCGCCGACTCTGCCCAGATACATGAGCGTGATCAGCACAATTTGCGACGGAATGCGCAGCTGCGGCGTGATACCAAGCGTCAATCCCACCGTCCCGACAGCCGACGCAGTTTCATACAGGCAGGCAGACAGCGGAAGATTCTCATATACACTGATAAAGGCAGCACCGCCAAAGAACAGTGCAAGGTACATCATCAGGATTGTCGCAGCGGTCTTGACGGCGCCGCAATCGACTCTGCGTCCGAAAAATCTGGCGCTCTCACGCCGGCGGAAGGTCGCAGCAGCATTGGCAACCAAGACCGCCAGCGTCGTTGTTTTCATGCCGCCTGCCGTAGAACCCGGAGAACCGCCGACGAGCATCAAAAGGATCATCACGCCCTGCGACGCACCGGACATCGCGGACAGCGTTACTGTGTTGAAGCCCGCGGTCCTCGGTGTGATCGACTGGAACAGAGCTGCCTGAATCCGCTCTCCAAGGGGAAGCGCATCAAAGTCTACGAAGAAGAACAACAACGCCGGAAGGACGATCAGTGCGAATGTCGTGACAAGGATCACCTTGCTCTGCATTCGGTAGCGGTGAAACCGCCACTTGTTTTCGCAGACATCGTCCCATGTCAAAAATCCGATGCCGCCGATCACGATCAGCAGCATAATCGTGATATTGATTCCCGGACTGCCGGCGTAACCGGTAAGGGACGGATAGAGATTGTTTTCTGTCCCAAGAATGTCAAATCCGGCGTTGCAAAAAGCAGATATGGAATGAAACACCGCCATCCAGACGCCGCGCCATCCATAGTCCCGGCAGAACGCCGGCAGCATGGCAAGCGCCCCCAGCAGTTCAATCAGAAACGTCCCTCGCAGGATAAAGCGTGTAAGACGGACGATCCCGCCTACCTTTGGTGCTGAGATTGCATCCTTCATGGTGCTGCGCTGCATCAGAGAGATTTTTCGCCCGGACAGCAGCGCAAACGACGCTGCGACAGTCACAACGCCAAGTCCTCCGATCTGGATCAGCGTCAGAATAACCGCCTGCCCAAAGGTTGACCAGTAGCTGCCCGTATCCTGCACCACAAGCCCCGTCACACACACGGCAGATGTCGCGGTAAACAGCGTTTCATTGAATGGCGTTACACACCCGGCTGTTGTGGAGATCGGCAGCATCAGCAGCAACGCTCCGAGCAGAATGACCCCGGCAAAGCCAAGTATTATAATTTGAAAAGACGAAAGACGACGTTTTCGACGAATGTTCTCTTCCGGCATAAAGGCATCTCCTTATTTCTGTTATCGTTATATTATACGGTCGAAGACTTTAAGGTTGAATAAGGGACATTTGCAGCGCATTAAGATTGAATAAAGATTGGGAGCTTGCTTGCGCAATGCTTTTCTCCTGCCATGCGAAGTGCTGTGAACATTCGGTTACAAGCAAATAAACTCGTATAACAAGCAGTAACCTCTTGCATGTGTCAGGTGACCGTATGAATACAATGCCCTGCACCGATTCCTATTCCTGTCTGTGAATCTCCTTTTCCCGCCGCTTTTGATAATCCTCCAGGTATCGATCCAGATAAACCTTGTTGACGGTGGCCAGGATCGTGTTGCGAAGAAGATCCTTTGCATCGGACTGCGTCTTACCGATTCCATCTCTCGCCGGGGCTATACCGAACGCTGCACCGAGCATATTCTCAAATTCATCACAGAAATAGTCATAGGCGGTCTGAAGGGGATAGTTATCCTCCTGTATGCCGAACATCAATCGAAGCCCTTCAAGCCGGACAACGGGCTTGACTACGGCAATGAACATGAGTCGTGCGAGGTGTTCCGCTGTGTATGCCTTCTTTATCGGGGATGGGATCAGACCCTGTTTCACATAATTGCTCACCATGAAGCTTGTCAACTCCGATTCCCCCAACGGCGCAAGGTGAGCGTTGACATAGCGCACCACCTGCTCCAGATAAAGCCCGACGTTCGGGATCTGCTCATAACGCGGCAAGCGGAAACCCTCAATATTCTCTATCATGCTGTTCACTTCCTTTTCCATGCAAATATTATACATGTTTTTCGTTAAACTTTCAACTGTTTTATATAAGCTTTTTACAGGTTTTTCGAAAGCTGTTGACGGAATAATAAAAACCTGATAAAATACCTGTGTCGATTTGCAAAATCGGGTGAAATGCTTCTTGTTGTTAGGAGGACGTACAATGAATCGGTTTCGTATTGTCGCAGACTCAAGCTGCGACCTTCTCACGCTGGACGGAGCAGACTTCGTCAGTGTTCCGCTTACCATACGCACAGACACGGAGGAATTCCGCGATGACGCTTTTCTCGATGTGAACGAGATGGTCACTGTACTGCGCGGCACCAGGGGGCGTTCTTACAGTGCATGTCCGAATATCGCCGATTGGGAAAATGCCTTCGGTGAGCGTGGCGATGTAATCGCCTTCACCATCACCGGCAGCCTTTCCGGCAGCTACAGCGTGGCGTGTGCTGCAAAGAAGCACTGTGAGGAGCTTGATTCCTCACGCCGCATCTGTGTGGTGGATAAAGAGACTGTTCATTGTTCAGGAGCAAGCTTCATTTTCTGCCGATGCACTTCCTCTCAGGAAGAAGACGTACTCAGCATTGATTTGCATCTCCGGGGCGACCTCGATTGAACCGCTCGAATCATTGGTTCTTCCGATGCCGTCTTTCGAAAAACGGAGCTGCTGCAAAATCAAGTGATGTTTGCAGCAGCTCCTTTGAGCTTGTCAGTATTTGATTGTTTTGATTCCGCACCGTGCTCGCACCGTGAAAGACATTGATTCTACTGACTTCCGCAATGTTTTCTTATCCGATGCCGCCGTTTGCGGAACGCTGTTTTTTTATTTGCATCACAGCTTATCCGAGCAGTTCAATGCCGAGTGTGTGGCGCAGTATCCTGACAGCATCATTCACCGTTACCTCACCGTTGAAATCGACATCGGCAAGGCGGCACTGATTCTCGGTGAGTTCAATAATGCCCATCGCTTTACGAAGTGCCATAAGAGCATCAATGCCATTGATGCAGCCGTCCATATCGACATCTCCGAGCAAATGGTAGACGGTAGAAACTGTCATATCGTTCATAACGGGTTCCCCGTCGTAATCCCATCCGCAGAAGACATAACCCTGATGTTCAGGTGCAACGGGGAATTCGCCCGAATCGATAACATCTCCCCTGCCCACAGTCAGCGTGCCGATAACCGCATTGTTGTTGAGGCTGTCAACGAAAGTCACTGTGTAAGCAGTCATGGACCAGCGTGCGTTCAGTGTGATATTGCCGTCAACAAGATAAACAGTTTCATCAGTATACCTTGTGCCGTTCTCATCAAACCAACCTATGAAGTCAAATCCTTCACGGGTGGGAACAGGCAATGTACCAACGGGTTGACCGTAAGTTACTGTGATTTCCGCAGGACTGACTTCGCCGCCGCGTGCGTCGAAGGTGATGGTATAGTCGTTAATCGTCCACGTTGCTGTATATACAACGTTTTCGGTAACAAATTCCGCAACCTCGGGTGTCCACCCCGCAAATGAATAGCCTGCACGCATGGGAGTTCCGTTGAAGTTCGGAGTATGCGAACCCTCCTGAGCAAAGTACTGCTGATCTGCAAAGATAACTTCGCCATCTACACCATCGGTGTACCTTACAGAATAACTCGGAGTTGAGTTAACAGCAAGTCCGTTGATGTCGATACCGCTGCCGAGAATGTCCACAAAATGAGTCTCTCCGGTGTCCGTCATTGAGTAGATGTTGTTTGAAGCATCCGTTATGTAGAAGAGATCGGTGGTTGCATCATAAGCCATTTCGGTTGCACCCGCATAGACATTAACGCCAACGCCCGACATAACGACTGTCCTGTCTGTAAGATACTTGTCGGAGTACCTAATAAGCTTGGGAACAGAGGTTGCCCAATCATTGCCCATTGCGTAAACAGCACCGTCCTTCACTGCAACACCGACCATTGTGCAGTAATCGGAATCCATAATGTAACCGGACATGTAATTTGTTCCGCCCGCCTGCAGAGTTGCAGTATTGTATTGGAACATATAGAATCCGCCGACTGCATAAAGAAGTTCGTTATCCGGATCGTATGCAATATCGTTGATGCCCGTCCATGCTTCGAGACCGCCTAAGCTCACGCTTTGGCGGGTCAGTATGTCGTATCGGTAGAGTTGATAAGAAGATCCGCTTTCAACGACATAGAACAGGAAGTTATCGCCGTATGCAAGACCCTTAATCATCGAACCGCCGCTGAATTCAGCGATGGTTATCGCCGTCTGTGCGGGCAGAGCGGGATTGAATGCGATCAAAGCATCTCTGTTTGCTGAAACAGTGTATGCAACGGAGGAAGCCCCGGGCTGTTCAACTATTTCAACCGTGCATTGTGCAGATACACCTGTTTGGTTGCTTGTGACCGTTATTACAGTGCTGCCGACTGCAGCACCGGTTACAAGACCGTTTTCGTCAACGACTGCAATACTTTCATCAGCCGACGTCCAAGTTACGCTCGTATCTGCCGCGTTTGAAGGACGTACCCTCGCTTCAAGCTGTGCAGTTCCGCCTACATAAGTGCGAGCAGAAGTCTTGTTAAGCAATATGCCGTTAACGGTGCTCTGCGGCAACTCACTCTCATCCGGAATGAAGGCCATAAGTCCTAAGAATGCTTCACCGTACTTAACGGATGAACCTTCGCGTGTGTAGAGGCTGATTCCTCCGAGATTTACCGAATACGGTTCCTCGCCAAGCTGAATCATTACAACGCCGCTTGCATACTTAAGCCCCTGTGTGCTGTATGTTGCATTGAGATACAGTCTGTTCGTACCATAGTCATACGCCATCTGAGAATTGTACTGCATGTTGCCGTAGTAGTTGTTGCCCGTGAAGACACCGGCGCCTGCAATCGTCATGAACTCCTCATACTCGCCCGTCACCTTATCCACCGTATATATAACGGTCTGTGAAGAGTCGTTTGAAGGAGATCCTGCTGCATAGAGCTGTCCCTGCGCATCACATGCAAGAGCATATACAGGTCTGTTAAAATCGAGCTGTGCAATAACGTTTACACTGCCGGTATTCAGGTCAACCGTCACAAGCGACGCAGGGCACTGAACTGCCTGATCGGTGCTGTACTCGTAGGTATGGTGAAGCGTAAGGCCGTACAATGTACCTGATGCATAATCCATTGCAAGTGCGGTAATCTGATCATTGTAAGTATCAATGTTCGCCGTACCTATTGTCGTGTAAGCCGAGAGGTCGTTTTCATCGATCCTGAGGAAAGCTCCCTTATCATTGAAGGCATAGTAGTAACCGTCATAGTAAACGCCCGAACGCAGCGAGTAGACGCTTATCATGCTCTTGTCAACAAGCATGCGCCTAAGGTTATAATCATTGCCGTGAATCCAGAAATCATAGTAGCTTGTTCCTCCCTGGTCGAGGTTAAGGAAGGCCTTAAATTCGCCGGCTGCTTCAAGAACCGTAATCTCTATGGAGTCAGTGTACAATGTGTCATCGTTTTTGTTTCTCGTCGTAACCGTAACGGTTGCCGTACCAATGCCCATAAATGTCAGTTTGCCGAATCTATCGACAACGACAACTTCTTCGTCGGAAGATACCCATGTTTTAACCTGGTTGGTAGGCCTGAGAGGTTCCGTCACAACGTTGAGTTGGAGCGTCCCTCCGGCAAGACCTACAGCCGACTCACCGTTGGTTATCGTAATGCTTTCAACGGGGATGATCTGCGTTTCAGGTTCATTGTCGGGAATGGTGAAAATAACCGTTTGCTCTACACCGGCCTTTGTTGACACGTCGCCCATGTCAATAATGGTTGCGGTCGTCCTTTCGGGTTCCCATTCGTCCGGACCGAGTGTGACAAGGTAGAGGGGTGAAAGTCCCTTGTTCATACACGGGTTCCAATAGATGTTGCCGGTGTTGTAGTCATAAGTCATGCCTGCATAGAACCAGCTGTCACCCGAAGCACTGCCGAGACGGGTTGTTGACAAAGTATCGGCATCAACAGAGTAAAGAGTTGAACTCATGTCTGCAATGACGATCATTCCTTCTGCCGTGACGCACATTGCCGTTGCAATGGCGGGTCCGCCAATATCGCCGGAGAAAGTTCCGAGCGGGTCAATCGACCCCGTTTCAAGATCCACAATGCACAAACCGCCGTTTGTAAGATCAACGCCGTACATACGACCGGTGTTGTAATCAAAGCCGATGTTTCCAACTTCAATACCGATGGTGTATCCGATTTCTTCCGGTTCGCCGATTACAGTTTCAGCGGGAACCGCACCCTTTGTAACAGGACTGCGATAAAGCACCGAAGCACCGCCGAAAGTTCCGTCCGGAGCGGTACGTGCCTGCACCATTACAGTGTAAACATATCCGTTGTAATATGCACCGCCCTGCCAGAGCGCATTGGCAGTGACATTTTCTCCGGATGTCGGATCGTAATATGTTACCATGGGTTTTCCGAGTGATGTTATTGCAGTGGGTGTTTTGTCAGCATACGTGAACCATGTGAATCGGTTGCCGATGTTTGAAAAATCTTCAACAACAAAGCCGTAGAGGGCATCCTCCGCTTTCACGACTTTGATCTTGCACTCCGAACTGTAATCCACCCAAGTGGGTACCGTTGTGCCGGTTTCATTATCCCAATGATAGGGATCCCATACCTGACCCGTTGCGGTGATAACTGCGTCTCCTTCCGAAACTGCCGTTACAAAGCCATTGGCATCAACAACGGCAATGTTCTCATTCGATGTTGACCACATGACGCCGTTTGCTTGCGCATTCCACGGCTGCCACGCGACTTTAATCTGACGAGTCTGATTTTGAACCATTGTTGTGGAATACGGCTCAAGTGAGAACCCGGTCGCATTGATTCCCATTTGGAAGAGATCGGATTCAATGCTGTTGGGAATGAACAAACATGTTTGACCGCCGGGGCCATAGGTTCCGACTTCGGTGCATGCAGCAGTTTCGAGGTTGACGGTATATGTTACGTTAATATTTACATATACGGCACCCTGAGGAACCTGACTGTGTGCAAACCAGTACATTGTATCCGTGTTGTGGTCGTAGCCCATTGACTGAATAACGTTTGCTCCGCCAAAACCCGGATAATTTACAAAATCTGTTTCCCCAATGAGTACGGTTTCCGCACCGTTGCCGGCTGTATTGAGTTCCAATGCATACAGACAGCCGTTTGTACCGATACCGTAGATGCTGCCTTCGGTCGTTATTCCGAGACAGAGAATCTCCGATGAACCGTTTTCGCCCGTGATCGGCCCAATCTCGTCAACAAAGACCTGGTTGTTCCACTTGGAAGTCCAAATCTTGTACAATGCATTGTAACCGTCGTCCTTTCCGTCGTTATTGTTATCTCCCTTGTATGCCCAACCGACGGCAAGAAGGAAGTCGGTTCCGGAAGCGGAATCCCACGGATCAAGCAGAGCTGTTCTTGTATCGGAGTAGTCCATTGCCATATCGTAAAGAACCCATACGCCGTTTTCGCCGACTTTGCCGCTTTGAGCAACAAGAGTCTTTGTTTTCCAATAGGTTCCCGACGGAGTCACCAGCTCCAGTGACCCGGTCCCCGCATTCTGCGCGATAAGATAGCCGTTAACATATTCGGCTGAATAATATCTGTTCGCAGAATCGAATGTTTCGTTTCTCGCATCGGAGAGGTCAGTTTTATTCGCACTGAACCAACCGCCTTCAACCGCTGCCGCATCGTAAGTCTCACATCCGTAAATGCGGCTGCTGTCCAACGCAGCGGGACCTGTATCGCCGCCGGTATGATCGCCGAGGTTAAGGAATGCATCGATAACAGTTTCGTTGCAGGCGTAATCAGCAACAACAACGGTAAATTCATTGCCGAAGCCGGTAATGTCAAACCTTCCGCTGAAAACTTCTCCCGGAGTGTTTTCAACCTCGAACTTGCCCATGATCGTGCCGTTGCTGCTTTCAAAAAGAACTGCCGCAATGTAGCGATTTTCAAGCAGCTCAAGGTTAAGATAGGTACGTCCGTTTTCTTCGTCGAAAGAAACTGCGGACTGCAGATCCGCGCCATTCAGTATTTGCGGTGCGGCGGAGTCGAGAGTCACATCAAATACGATGCTGTCGTCAACAAAATCGTCGCCGTCATCGAGATAGGCTTCCATTTTGTATGTTACAACAGTTCCGTCGGGAAGCTCGTTGCCGTCCAAGTCTTTCCCGTCCCAAACGTCACCTTCTCCTGCAAGCAGGTAGCCGGGAATAACCTGTCCGTAAGCAGCGTTATAGTAGCTCTTTGTCTGGTATTCTCCGCTGATGTCAAAGTAAACATCGCCCGTATTCCTGTCGGTCACGGTGATCCGGAGAGTGCGCGCATTTCTTAACATACCGTAATCAATTTCAGCGAGGGGATTGCTGTAGGAAAATGCATTATATGCATCTCCTGCTCTGCCGGTTCTGATGTACGGGTTTGTGCCGAGCTGTGCGTTGTTGGTGAATATCCTGACGGGATAGAGACTGTATTCCGATTCTTTTTCGCTGTCGAAAATGTCCGCCGCGGACCAATCGCCGTAGAAACCGACAATGGGCATTACCAGCGAAACGGGTTGTTCAGCTTCCGAACCTGAAACAGGAACGGCATAGACAAAGCCTTCAACGAATATTCCGTTGGGGAATCTGTTCATGTATTCTTTGTCGGCATCAGTCAAACTGATTTCCGCATTAACTGTTACCCTGCCGTTTGCCGGAACGTTAACGGTATTTCCTCCTTCAAACGTTACACGGGTCGTAAGACCGTAAGGTGCAGCGGCAATAAACCTGTCTCCGTAAATGCTTTCAGTCAGAAGAGAACTGTCAAGCGTATAGGTCAAAGCTTCGTCCGTGAGGTTGTTGATTTCGAAACTGAAATTGAAAATGCCGTCTTTACTGTCATTATCTCCTATTTCAGCCTTCGGTCTTCCCTCTGAAGCAGAAGTGCCGGTAAGGTATGCCTTTGTTGTGGTTGCCTTAACCAAATCGGCAAGACCGCTGCCCTGTGCACGAGGTGAATACTCAAGTGTGTCGGTTGCAAACAGGGGATTTGCGGTGCTCATAAGCAGAGCCGCAGCAACTCGCCTTTGTTCAGCCCCGGAAAGTTCAGGATAGTTTTCATCCAAATACTGGATAAGAACAGCCATTGCACCTGCAATCTGCGGTGATGCCATCGACGTTCCGCTCATGTTTCCGTAATAAGAACCCGATATTGCAGGATCGACCGTCGAATAAATACTTCCGCCGACGCCTGTAATTTCAGGCTTAAGCTTCAAATCCGGGGTTACTCCCCAGGAAGAGAAGCTGCTTATCGTTCTGTCGATATGGAAAAGCTGTGTGTCCGCATTGCAAACTCTGAACACGGCATTGCCTGATTCTGCTTGGGTAAGCAAAGCCTGACCTGCCGCTTTCGTTACGCTGACAGCAGGGATATTGCCCGCACCGTCATTTATCTGCATGTTTACAATGCCCATGGTGTTGTTGTAAACGACACATGCAATTGCACCGTTAGCCTGAGCTATGCTCTGCTTTTCAGGGAAAGAATTGCCTCCTCGTGAAACAACGGCGACCTTACCGTTTACGTCAATGCCTGCATAATCTGCCTCAGTGCCGTAACCGGGAACCATAACATATTCAAGTTCACGGTTTCTGAAATTTGCAATGAAGCTTGTTGCAGAGGTTGCTGCTGTATCCTGATAGCCGAAATCCGCCCCGCCGACAGTGATGTACAGCTGTTCGTAACCGTCGTTATCAACGGAAGCAACGGAGAGGGCAGCACTGTACGTTGACGGAGTACCGACGAGACCGGTATCGGGGTTCGGAAGAAGAGACATGTTCATGCCCCACCTGTTGCCGTATGCATTGTTTGTATCGTTGCCGACAGCGATAATAATCTGAATGTCGGATTCGAGGAATTTGTTCATCGTTTCCATCATGGTGGGAACATCGGTAAAGCCTGCTGCAGCACCGAGTGAAAGGTTTACGGTATCGACTTCAAGCCTTACGCAGTCTTCCATTGCGGCAAGTATTGTTGCCCAACCTGCACCGCCGCCGGACTGGAAAACCTGCATAACGACAAGCTGTGCGTCCGGAGCAACACCGACAGCCTTACTTCCTTCAATCTTGTTTGCCGCAGCAATACCTGCAACATGCGTTCCGTGATCCGAACCTGCATATGTGTTCGATACGTCAAAATCAGCTGTGGCATAATTGAAGATGAACGGAAGCTTCGTGTTGTAATACGAGCGATTAAGCTTCGGGGTGCTTTTGCCCGCATTAAGCGTATACCAAATATCATCGACGCTCTGTCTTGTGATAGGGTCATCAAGCTTGTCATCGGGCAATGCGGCGAAATTCGGGTGTGTAACAAGGATTCCTGTGTCAAGAATCGCTATTCTCATGCCCTTTCCGCCGTAGCCGGAATTGTTGAGTATGTCCGAACCGATCATCGTTGAAGAGTTGTTTGTAAGCGGTGCAAGATCATAATCCGTTTCCGGCAAAGCAAAAGTCGGTGCAACATAAACGCTTTCAACACCGTTGAGTGCCTCAAGCTTTTTCCTGTTGCCGTATGCGGTCGTGACGGAAAAGCCTGTCATTGCAACCGTATAATCAAAACCAAACTCGTGCTTTGATTTGCCGAGAGCCTCGGCTGCCTGCTTTTTCGCAGAATCAATCGCCTTGAATTGTTTCGACTCCTGAGACTTGACTGCCTCTGTTCTTTCGGAAATTTCCTTTACAGAGTAGTTTCCGAGCAATGAGGCGGACTTCAAAACAACTATGAATGTCACCTCGTCGCCGGATCTCAACGATGCGGCGGCATCGTTTTCGGAGAAGGGGGTGCTTGAAAGCTCGAACCTGTCGGTATTCAGCTTTCCATGATGTGTGTTCGCAGTCGAACCCTTGCCTTCACGTCCGGTCGCAAAGCCGCTTTTACTTTCGCGTGCCGTGAGGGAAAGAGGCCCATCGGCTGTGCCTGCTATGCTGCTGCTTGTTTTCGCGATCAAATTCATCGGAAAACAGCTGACGAGCATAACGAGAGTCAGCAATAGTGCCAAAACTCTTTTCTTCATTAGTGTACCTCCTTGTGATTAATACTGATGTTCTTTCGGGCAATCCAACCGAAAGAATCCGTCATCAAGCATATATTAACATAGTATACCTTTTATGTCAACAGTTTCGGTGTGGGTATACCAATTATTCTCGGCGCCGATGATTGGCTGCACACGGCCTGCAAAAACATTTACAGCCGTTATAGGCAGCAGAGGGAGAAATACGCAGCTTTACGGCAGGAGCAGAGCGTGAGTTGTCAGAGCAGCATTCTGTCAACATGACATAATTCGCTGTCCGCACCTTCCGTCCCCAAGGTGAGACAGATGAAACGGCACGGCGAAATATCGGAAGACGATTCCGAACCGGCAGGACTTATGAACTCTGCACAACGGCATCCTGCCCGCAGTGCAGACGCATAAAGCCGATGCTCGAGGCGTCGCGAATACCGTTCAGAACAATGGACGTGTCTGAGCATGCGGATTCAACAACAAGGAAGATCCGATCACCACGGCTGCAGAGAACAAGCCGGTCGTGACGACGCTGCGGGATACAAAATGATGACTTTCCTCCGGAGAATTTTTTGTTTCAGCGAAACAACTGTCCCTTGTGACAGTGACAAGAGTCGGAATATGCATTATAATGGTATCACAAGACGCTCGGTACGTCTTTCAATCGTTAAGCGATCGGAAGTTGCTATTGCAAATTAGGAGTAAAAAATAAAAATAATACATGCAAACTTGCAAGACCGCTCGTCGTCACCGTAGTTGCTGCGGTCATCGCAGGCACTCTCGGCATCATGACATCGGCAGAGGGCTGTACGATTGCCCGGTATGTCGGCGTCAAGTACTCTCTTCCGAGTGTCACGGCAGAGAACGACTACGGTTCGCTGGGCAACTCCTATAGCTTCAGCGACCCCCCGATGGTGCTGTTCAACGGAGAAACCATCACGGAATACTCCGACATATACCCCGGCAGTACCGTGGAGAATATAAAAACCGGCAGCAGCCTGACGGTATGCCGGAAAACAGCGGACGGCGGCAGGATGTCCGCGAAATATGGCAGAACGAGCGAGAAAGCCATCTGCGCGCTTCTCAAATCCCTTTACCCGATTCTGCCGAGAAGGAGTCACAATGAATGAAAAACCGAACCCCCCGAAAAAAGATATTTATTCTTATCTGGCGGTGCTGCTCTGCTTCGCCTTGTTTGTTGCAGGCGTCTGCGGCATCGTCTCGAGCAGAACCGCAAGCCATGAGTACAAGAACTCCGACGACGTGCGTGAGGTCAGCGCAGTCGTTCAGGATTACGAGCCAATCGCGATAAAGGACTCCGACGGCAACACAACCGATTGGAAGTACGAAGCCAAGCTGTCATTTGACGTCGAAGGAAAGACCTACACCGGAAAGGATACTTTCTACAGAGATATAAGCTCCGGGGACAAGGTCACGGTCGAGGTCTATCGAACCAGAAAGGGCGAGTATAAGCTCGCTCCGGAAGGCAATCCTGCGGATTTCCTTCTGTACTGTATGGCTGTTGTTGTCGGCGGTTTTCTGACTGTGGTGATGACACACAGCGTTGTGGCACCGGGCAAAAAAGAAGAAGCCGGGGAAAAAAGCGGTAATAACAAGAACAAGAGGTAGTTATGAGTCTGTCAGATGCATTCTGGATAGCGGCGGCCTTTGCCGTGATCTGTGCGTATTATATCGGCGAAAAGATCATTGATATCGATTTCTCGTGCTTTCTTGCGAAAAACAGGAAAAAGGCGAAGTATGAAAGACTTCTCGCAAAGCGTGAAACGCCGCTTGCAAATATGGGACTGCGCCGCAATATCCGAAACGCATATGAAAATGTTTTGTGCCCCCTTGCCAAAGCGGATAAAAGCCTGCTGCCGATCAGAATGGATAAAACCTTCCGCAGAAACATCGAGCTCCAGATCGACAGTCTCGCAAGGCACAGCCTTTACCGTGACATCCGCGTGGCTGACCTCAGTCCGGGACAGAAAATCGGGTTCCGGACATGGGAGGACGACGGCAGGGAATGGCGTGAAGCCGAGCTTGAGTGCTGCGCACTTGAGCGCCTGATCTCCGCGAAGAACTCTGAGGTCGAGCACGAGATCTACCGAAAGCACGCCTGTCTGCGAGTCCTTCAGTCGCGGCATGTTCAGACGGTTGACTGCGGTAACGGCAAAAAAACCTTCTATGCCGGAAAAGCCAAGGTGATCTGCCCGTCATGCGGTGCCGAGGTCACGCTCAGCAGTCAGCAGGTAGTCTGCGAATACTGCGGCGCAAGGATTCAAACGGATTTTTACGACTGGCAGACCGAGGTTTTTGAGATCTACGAGCATATCGGGAACAATCTCAGAAAGTTTCTGCTGCTGCTCGGGTGCATGACGGTACTGTTTCTCTCCGAATTTCTCTGCCTCTACCTGATAAAGGATACCGAGATATCCCTGGCGGCAGGTGTGGGCACGGCGATTCTGGTGCTCGCGGCACTGACGGCTCTGGCGTTTGCCCGGAAGCTGAGGCACGATAAGCTGGCGAAGCGGATTGAGCTTTATTCGGAAAACTACCTCCGATCCTGCATAACCGAGGCTCTTTACAAGGACGCCGACAGCGATGAGCTGCTTGACTACAGCGTAGGTACGATCATTCTGAAAAAAGTCGTCAACACGGAGGACACAACCACGATAACCGCCGATGTCTGCGTAAGCGAAACGTATCTCCCCGAAAACAAAAAACCGTACACGAAGAAAACCGGAAGAACACTCACTCTACAAAGAGCAAGACACCCCGATAAAAGAAAGACGGACGGAAAGCTTTTCATCGAAAAGGACTGCCCGTCCTGCGGAGCCAATTTCATTCCCGACGAAAAACACTGCTGTTCGTTCTGCGGATACAGTCTCGATGCGGATAACGCCAAATGGGTCGTGCTGACGGCCGACAAAAAACAAGGAGGATCCTTATAATGGGATTATTCGACAAAAAATACTGTGATAACTGCGGTGCTTTGAAGACCGTGCCTGTTGAGGCTGATGCGGCTCGGACTTCTGTCAATGAGACATGGGTCTGCCGTTCCTGCGGTTCTGAGGGTCAGTCGAAAAAATTCTGCGAGAACTGCGGATGCGCGAGGCCGGCTCCTAAAACGGTGCGCTGCGTGTCCTGCGGCTGCACCCCGGAGAATCAGGCAAAGCCGCCGAAGTTCTGCCCCGAGTGCGGCAAACCGCTGTCCTGACGCTATGAAATGCCGAAGATTATTGAGGGCGGTGATAATAATGTCTGCTGTTTTTACGGTATCCGCGCTGTTCGGCTGTGGAGGGAGCGGGAAATACACGGTCGATGATATCATCTCGTTCCATACCTCCTACTATGGCATGGCAAGCAATCCGGTGTATGCCTTCGTGCTGCGAAAGCAGGATGAAAACTGGCTCTTCTCCGCAAGCTGCTGGGTCAAGAGCCGGGAGGACTATTACACATCCTTCAGTTCCTTCCCGATACCGACCGAGGAAGCGGAGAAATTCCTTGAGATCATCCGCGAGGAAGACGAGATCAGGCGGCTGCGGAAATACCGCAATCCGATACGCTTCTTCCACATAGCCGACGAGCCGATGCGCAGCTCCGGAATGACTTTCACCGACGGAAACAGCATTGAAAAAGAGACCAAGCTTTGCGACAGGGCTGTTGACTGCCTGCGCGACCTTGCCGACAGATATTATGAAGCTGCCGAAAAAGCCGAGCTGATAGCGATAAAGAATGAGCTCACCTCGGTATCTGTCCGTCTAAAGAACACCGAACCATGGCGCTCACATTCCTTCACTCTAAAAAAAGGCGGCGACGATTGGCACTTTTCATGCGAATGTTCTTTTGGAGAGGACGGTTCTCCCGTGAAGTCTGAGAATATCCGGCTGTCAAATGAGGAAACAAACGATGTGATAAGAATTATAGCGAAGTATGACCTGATTTCTGCGGCAAGCGGATATGCCGAGCCGCCGGAGGATGTCGATGGTATTACCGATCGGAGTGTGTATTTCACGGATTTCAGCCTTGCCGACGGGAGAAGGATCAACTCATCCCTCCCCGCGCCGGATGAGCTCACCGGCTGCCTTTACGGGCTTGCCGGGGCGAAGCTCCTGACTGAGGTCAATATCAGCCGTAGCTGCATGGATCATTCCTCATCATACTCGTTCAGTCTCGAAAAAACGGAAGACAACTGGTTTCTGTCCTTCGACTGTGCGGTAGATTGCGTAGGATATCATACGAAAGCGGAAAAGATTCCTGTCGATACCGAAGAAGCAGAGGAAATACTCCGAACAGTCAGGGAAAGACGTCTCATAAGCGAGGTTCTGTCATATGAAGTGCCGTCGGAAAGCGACGTATATGTTCTTGACGAAACCACATACAACACGTCGTTTGCTTTTTCGGACGGCAGCTCAGTACACGCCCCGATAAGCGCGGGCAGAGAGTTGACCGACGCATTCTATTCTCTTGCGGGCAGAAAAATCAAAAAATAAGTCGGTTCTTTCGGGAAATGAAAATGAGAACTGTAATGGCTGAAAAGTGTGCGATTTGCTGAGCGGAAATTAATATGTTCCAAACCCGGAAGCTTTAAGACGGAAACCGCATCTGCCCTTCACCTGCTTCTCCGGCTCGACGCCTGACAACAACTATACGCCGAGCCAGCCATATACGCTCGTCATCGGGTCGAACCACGTTTCAAACGAGGAGCCCGGCTGCATGAAGCTCTTCATCCCCTGCGGCGGAGCGTATTCCCCGCACCCGATAAAGCTGCGTCAGCGTGGTTCCGACGGCAAGTTGTTCCTGTGGGACCAGTACCTGCTGACCGGCGTCCGCACACCGAAATCCGAGACCCCCGGGCATAACCCGCCTTCGGGATCAACGATAAAACGACCAACAGAGAGGAGAAATTACAATGAACATTATCGGAAAATGGAAAGTCAAGGAGCTGCTCTTCCCCACCCCCAACGGCATGGCGTCCTACACGCCGGAAAATCTGCCGGTGGGAGATCACGCTGACGAAATCATCATGCTGCTCATGAGCATAACCCAATTTACCGAGGACGGCCTCATGAAAACGCTGATGCGCGTACCCGAGGACAAAATCGAGCTTGCGAAGTCGCAGGGCGCCGTGATCGACGAGGACGGTTTCGCCGCAATCGAGCAGACCACCTGGAAAGAGAAGGACGGTAAGTTTTACTACGATACCAAAGTCAAAGGCGAGGTCCTCGGAGAGACGGTTGACCCGTTCGCCGAAATACCCGTGGATGAGAACGGCTGTCTGACCATCGCGTATGGTACGATGATCCTCGAGCGCGTCGGAGACCGATGCGCCCCGGAGGAGTGATCCTCATGTCCGTACCGATAACTTCCGAGGACTGCGGAAAACTTCGGGAAAGCCGTACGCAGCCTGTGCGTCCGTATGACGGTGACGACATGATCAATGTACCGATAGATCAAAGCGTACTGTACGGCGTATGGAAGAACGACGACATCAAAGCCGTGATCGAGGTTTCAGGTGATAAACCGCATATGATCGTCACCGAAAACGGAAAACTCATTTTTGAGGGAGACGTAAGACTGCAGAAGTTCGGAGATCTCCGCTTCACCGACGGGAAAGACGGCGATGGAAATGAATCCTACGCGCCATACTCAGCTCTTACGTTCAGTCGCAACGAGAATGTCTACAAGTACCGCCCTCTCTTTGAAGGCACGGTGATCACATTCACAAAGCAAGCGGAATAAAAACCAAGGAGGTGCTGCTGCAAAATCAAGTCATATTTGCAGCAGCACTTTTCTTTTTTAAGTAGGGCAATCCGGGGGTGCCGAACATCAGCATTTCCCGGTTCAAGCGGTGCGGACTCATGCAGAAAGCGTGATTTTTGAGTACGGCAAACAGACCTGCTCGGGCAGCCCGCTTTCCGGACCCGCTTTCTGTTTGTTTCATTCAAATTAATTATGTGAAAGCAACAAACCGGACAACCCTTCTTGAGCTGCCCGGTTTTGTTTTCGGAACTAATGCAATAGCCCCTTCCTGCTTTTCCGCTTGATGTGTATGCACCTGAAATCATTTCTCAAACAGGTACAGGAGGTATCCGTAGCCCTCGGCCTCCATTTTTTCATAGGGGACGAAGCGCAGGGCCGCACTGTTGATGCAGTAGCGCACGCCATTGGGGGACTCCGGATCGCCGGTGAACACATGACCAAGGTGAGAATCTCCGGCACGGCTTCTGACCTCTGTGCGGCGCATGCCGAAGCTGTTGTCCTCAAGCTCCACCACGGCAGGCTCTTCAATGGGCTTTGTGAAAGCCGGCCAGCCGCAGCCGCTCTCGTACTTATCCGTGGAGGAAAAGAGCGGCTCGCCGGTGACGACATCCACATAGATGCCCTTTTCAAACTTGTCCCAGAACTCGCCCGTGAAGGCGCGCTCCGTGCCGCTCTCCTGCGTGACGCGGTACTGCTCCGCCGTCAGCTTATCCCGGATGGACTCCGCCGCGGGCTTCTGATAGTCGCCCGGGTCGATGCGCAGTTTGGAGAAGAGCTCCATCTCCGCGCGCGGAATGTGGCAGTAGCCGTTCGGGTTCTTTTCGAGGTAGTTCTGGTGGTACTCCTCGGCGGGGTAGTAGTTCTTGAGCGGGCCGATCTCCACGAAGAACTTTTCACTGCGTCCCCGCTCGATCTCCGCAATGCGCTCCACCGTCTCCTTCGCGCTTTCGTTGGTGTAGTAGACGCCGGTCTGATACTGGCTGCCCCGGTCGTTGCCCTGCCGGTTCTCCACCGTGGGGTCGATCACATAGAAGTAGGCCAGCAGCAGGGCGTCGAGACTCACCTGCCCGGGGTCATACTCCACCCGCACGGTCTCCCGGAAGCCGGTGTTCCCTTTGCAGACGGTCCGATAATCGGCGTCCGCCTCGCAGGTGCCGTTGGCATAGCCGCTCTGCGCATCGATGACGCCGGGGATGGATTGCATCAGCTGTTCCATGCCCCAGAAGCAGCCACCCGCCAGATATATGACATTTTCCGTGGTATCCATATACATGCTTCCTTCACCGGACATATCAGAGGGCTGTCCGGTCATTTCCTTCTCGTCCGTTTTCTGCGGCATATTTTTCTGCCCGGCAGTGCAGCCGCTCAGCAGCAGTACCGCGGTGAGCAGAAGCGGCAATACTCTCCGATACATGGTGTATCCCTCCTTTCTAAGAAGATAAATTCGTTTGTCAGCCCATATCGGCGGCAAGAACCTGGTCGATGAGCTTTTGCAGCGTTTCCGCCTGCTTCTTTTCCGTAACGGCACCTACAATGGGCTCACCAACGATATTGCCGCTGCGGTCTACCACATAAGTGGTGGGGTAAGCGAAGATGTTCGCGGTGAATTTTCCGGCTTCACTGTCAGAGTCGAAGTACACGTTCCGGTATGTTGCTCCCTTCTTGGACAGTACATCTTTTGCTTCGGAAATTGCCGCTTCGTCTCCGCCCAATGTGAAAGAGTTGATGCCGATGAGCGCACCGCCCTTATTTGCAAGTTCTTTGTTCAATGCGTCAAGCTCGGCAATTTCCCCGACGCACGGCCCGCAGGTGGTAAACCAGAAATTCACCACCGTGACAGCATTGCGGGAAAACAACTCATCGCTGGTCACATCATTTCCTTCTAAGTCTTTTCCGACAAAGGACGGGAATTTTTTTGTACCGATGTTCCCCTCCGCAGGGATGCTTGTGGTGCTCTCAGAAGGCGTTTTTTTCGCAATCTCCGGGAATTTTTCCTCTAACTTTGTCAGTTCGTTTTCAATTTCTCGGATTTTTTCCGCCTCAGCCTTAAGCAGTTTCAGCTCATCTGCAGTAAACTGTTCTTTGGCGGATTCAATCGTTTTAAGCAAAAAATCTCCGTAATTTTTGCCGTCTTCAATCATCGCCATGCCTTTATCCGCTGCCATAAACACCTTATCCCAAAGCTGAGTGTTTTTCGACAGTATCGCGTTTTCCTGAGCCATGAGGTCTTTATGCATTGCAGAAGCCTCTTCCGCATTCTTGGGACCCTTTTTTGATCCGCAGGCCATCAGAGACAGCAGCACAGCGGATATCAGCAACATAATCAACCAACTTGTATAATTCTTCTTGACCATTTCTTTTTTTCCATCCTTTTCTTTTTTATTTTTTCACACAAACATTCGTATTGCATATCAGCACCGATGCCGGCATCACCGCCGAGACCGGCGCTGAAATTTTATTGATTTCATGGGCTTTCCTCCTTAGCTCTTACTCTTTTTTTGATGTTTCCGCCGTCTTTTCCGTTTTTTTGTCGGAGCCGAAGCCATAGCGGAAGCACACTGCGCCCGTCGGACAGGCATGTATGCACATACCGCAGCGGATGCACTCAGTGTGGTTGAGCGTTTTCGTCACATCCACATCCATCTTGCAGGCTTTGGCGCATTTTCCACAGGAGACGCACTTGTTTTTATCCACCTTAATCCGGAAGAGGGACACCCGGTTGAACAGCGCATAGAATGCACCCAGTGGGCAGAGCCACTTGCAGAAGGGACGATAGAATACCACGCTCAGCACGATCACCGCCAACAGGATGCTGAATTTCCAGGTAAACAGGCTCCCCAGTGCCGCTCGGATGCCGGAATTGGCAAGGGACAGCGGGATGGCTCCCTCCAGCACGCCCTGCGGGCAGAGGTACTTGCAGAAGAAAGGGTCGCCCATGCCCACATCGTTCACGAGGAACGCCGGCAGCAGAAAGACCATCACCAGCAGAATGGCATACTTAAGGTACGTCAGGGGTTTCAACTTCCTTGTGGAGAGCTTCTTCGTGGGAATTCTATGCAGCAGATCCTGAAACCACCCGAAGGGACACAGAAATCCGCAGATAAACCGTCCCAAAAGAACTCCCAACAGGATGAGGAAGCCGGTGATATAATAGGAAAAGCTGAACTTTGACGAACCAACCACCGCCTGAAATGATCCAATGGGACAGGCTCCCGACGCTGCCGGGCAAGAATAGCAATTGAGTCCGGGCACGCAGACGGCTTTCCCTGCGCCCTGATACAGTCCTCCCTTGAGGAAGTTCGGCAGGTGCAGGTTGGTCAACAAAGCTGCTCCCGCCTGTATCCAGCCTCGGAAACGGGACAGAAACCGAGAGATTACCGAAACCTTCTTACCCAATGCCCACACACTCCAGACATAATTTGATGGCTTTGCTCAGCACCGTAGCCACCTCGTTACGGCATACTCCCAGACATACCATAACAATTCCAACTGCCAGCAGTGCAGCCTGTGCAGCAGTTTTTATTCCGTATTTCATACTTAGCTCTCCTTCCGGTTTGTGCCGTTATCATATCATTGTCGATATAAGGTTCCTGTTAAGAAAAATTTTTACACAAAATTTATCCGTTTCCTGTATAATGAGAACAGCGGGTTAAGCGCAACATATAAACGTATATAAAGGAGATTTTTATGCACCTTTTAGTAATCGAGGATGAACGCGCTCTATGCGAAACCATCGTCCGCAGTCTGCGGCGCGCCGCATACAGTGTGGATTACTGCTGCGACGGCGAAGAAGCACTGGAACTGTTGGAAATAGAACGCTATGATCTTGTATTGTTGGATCTGAACCTGCCGGGGAAGGACGGAATGACGGTGCTGCGCACCTTGCGGCAGAAAGACCGGGAAACAAAGGTGCTGATTCTATCCGCCCGCAGCGAAGTAGAGGACAAGGTGGAGGGACTGGATGCAGGTGCCAACGACTATCTTGCAAAGCCTTTTCATTTGGCTGAGCTGGAAGCCCGCATCCGCAGCCTGACACTGCGGCAGTTCACCCAGCAGGATGTGATATTGACCTGCGGTACCTTGACCTTTGATACCCGTGCGCGAAAGGCCTCCGTGAACGGACGAGCCTTGACGCTCACTCGAAAGGAGACGGGAATTCTGGAATATCTGATGGTGCATCGGGGGCGGCCCGTCAGCCAGGAAGAACTGATTGAGCATGTCTGGGACAACAGCGTGGACAATTTCAGCAACTCCATTCGTGTGCATATTTCCGCATTGCGCAAGAAACTCCGCGCCGCATTGGGTTACGACCCCGTTCGCAACCGCATCGGCGAGGGTTATCTGATGGAAGAGGACGGCGTATGAAGAAGTTCTCCTTACAGTGGCGCATCACCCTGATGACTGCCCTGCTCATCGGTTTGACCTGTATCGCCATGAATCTGATGCTCTGCTCCTCCGGCGTGTACTATATGGACAGGATTGCGGACGCGCTGCGGGGCGGCGGTACTGTTATTATAACCGATGAAGGCACGGCGAGCTTCGACCCGCAGTTCGCAGAACCCGGCGAGGAACTGACAATCGTTGTCGATGGTGTGCAGGGACGATTTCGCACCACCAACTGGTACATCACGGCTGCGGTTACGGTATTGAGCGGCATTCTTGCCTACTTTGTCAGCGGACACGCGCTCAAGCCCCTGCACAGCTTTGCTTCTCAGGTGGAGAGAGTGCAGATGAACAATTTGGCGGATATGCGGATCGATGAGGATGCCTTGCCGGAGTTTAAGCAGCTCAGTCAGTCCTTCAATCAAATGCTTGAGCGGTTGAACGACGCCTTTGCCGCACAGCGGCAGTTCACCGGCAACGCCGCCCACGAGCTGCGCACGCCGCTGGCGCTGCTGCAGGCGCAGCTTGAGCTGTTTTCAGCGGAACATCCTGATATGCAGCCGGAGACGGCGGAGTTTCTCTCCCTTCTGCGGGAGCAGACGGAGCGGCTTACCCGGCTGACCAAGACCCTGCTGGAAATGAGTAATCTGCGGCAGGTGGCGCGTAACGAGCGGATCCGGCTTGCTCCAATGATCGAGGAGATCTTTACGGATCTCGCACCGCTCTCGGATAAGTGCGGCGTTACGCTGACGGCAGAGGGCGACGGCATTATGACCGGCAGCGACGCGCTGATCTACCGCCTGATCTTCAACCTGACGGAGAACGCCGTCAAGTACAACCGACCGGGCGGCTCGGTGCGGGTTTCCGTCGCACAGGAACCGGAAAAGCTCCTGATCCGCGTCTCCGACAACGGCTGCGGCATCCCGGAGGAGTATCAGCAAAGCATCTTCCAGCCTTTTTTCCGCGTAGACAAGTCTCGCAGCCGGGAATACGGCGGCGCGGGGCTGGGTCTCTCACTGGTGTGGGAGATCGCCGACATCCATGGCGGCTCCGTCCGCGTGGAGGAGAGCTCAAAAAACGGCACTGTCATTGCGGCAGAGTTTCCGATACAGTATGGCAGCGAATAAAACCACAGGTTAAATATCTGTAAGGTCGGCTGCTTCCGCGATTCTGTTTCCAAAAATCGAAAAAAATTGATTTTGGGAAACTGACGGTGATGCTTCGCTTGTCTGCACTGTCTCACTGTCGGACAAAAATACTTGTACCCGCTAAAATGTTAAATAGATGCGGTCTGCTTTTCTCTTTACGAAAACTGTCCGTTCGAGTGTGTAACGTCCACGGGAAGTGCGTAAAGTGAGAGTGGAGTTTTCGCACTGTTTTTTGAAATCACCGGATTTTCACCGAATAGCTGCGCGTAATAAGACTGCGAGGTGAAAATATGATAAAAACGACATCAATGCTGACGGCAGAACCGAAGAGATACGGTTTTTCAAAGTCCAATTCTCTCTATCTTTTTGTTCTTCGCTTCCTGCGAGCCGGCAGAAACACGGCTGCGGCGGCGACAAGCACCGCCGCCGGTACAATGATAAGCTCTGTCGGCACAAGGTGCAAGATCGACCGCTTCGGCGGCTGCGGCCTCTCTGCCTCTGAAAGCGTAAATGTCAGTTCGCCCTCCGGCAGACCCGGCAGTGTCAGCGCATATCCGCTGTCTGTCCTTGTAAAGCCGTCAATGCCGCATTCCGTCATGTAATAGGGCGTATTCACCGTGATATCCAATTCCCCGAACTGTGTCCATGTTTTTGCCGGGGAAAGCAGATAGGTATACGCATAGATGCTCGGTGTATAGTCCGCATCAATGGCGGGATACAGCGGCGCTGTCACCGCATTTTTCAGCGTCTGCCCCGGCTCCAGCGTGATGGTGTACTCATACCACCGCATCAGTGAAAATCCCCCGGCTTCAATCTGAACCAGACCATTCCCCCATATTTCGGAACCGAGCCGCAGAAGCTCGACCTGAGCATTGTACCAGTCAGACTCCAAAATGCCGGAGTTTTCGTCATAGCCGCGCAGAGCATAGTCCTTGAATGTCATCTCCGAAAACTCCGACGACACCGTTCCTTCGATAACCTTTTCGCAGGCGCCGTTTTCATACAGTGTCCATATAAGCTCCTCCTTCGGCAGCTCGCCGAAGATATATACCGTGATTGTATCGCCGTTTTGTACCCAGCAGGAGGCTTGACTCCCCTTCTTCAGCCGCGCTCCGCCGGTTTGCTTCTCACACATTACCCGCGTTTTTGCGCTGTCCGCATTTATGACAAATGCGGCGGTGGCTGCGCCGTATTTTTTATCTATGCCCGTGACGGAATACCTCTGCACCCGAACCGGCATATCGGGGACGAAAAAACTGTCGCAGATATAGCTGTCTGCCAGCTTCGGCAGATCCTCATCAAGGGAGAAAGAAGTGTGCCGTGCCTTCAATGTGTGTCGGACAGCCGCCTCTATCGGCTTTCCATCCAGCGTTACGCCGTATTTCAGGGCGTCGGAAACATCGAACGGCCGACCCGTTGCTTGGTCATAGATGTATTCTCCGTAATGTGGAGGATTACCGAACGGGAAAACCAGCGTGGCCGTGACCGTATAGTCGGCGGGATTACGGAAGGTGTATTCCGCCGTGACTTTCCCGGTATAGGCAAGGAAGCTGTCCGTATCCGGATAATACTGCTCCGGGAATTCCTGCACATCGAAGGTCAGAAGTTCTCTCTCCACCACGATGGGGCAATCCTCTCCCGTCACGACCGCGCCTGTAACGTCCGTGCCGCTCCAGTGCCGCTGGGCGGAATTGGCATAGGCCGGCTGTGCACAACCTCCTGCCAGCAGCAGGAGCAACAGGATTCCCGCAGTTATTTTCTTTTTCACATATATCGCCTCCTCTCGTTTGAGTTTCGTTTATATTTGCCTCATCGCCCGCTGATAATAAAGATTTTTTCGGGAATCCGAACAGCCGCTGTCTGACATGAAGGTCTAAAGTATGTATGCTGCAAAAGCCATAAAGGCTGCAAGCACAAGCATCGCAACATACATATATCTTATTTTTCAGACTGTCTCCTCAAAAATCAGATTGGCTTGTTTCCGGAAGAAATCAGCTTTCTTCCTGCTGCCTGAGCCACTCGGTCATATCCCGCAGGGTTTCCTCTATGGGACGAGGTTTGTAAGAAAGCACTCCGGATGCTTTCTTATGGCTGAAGTATCCGTTTGATCCGAGAACGGCAATCGAATACGGCGTAAAGAACAGCGGTTTCTTCTTGCGAATACACCTCTTTTCGTAATATGGAGCTGCTAATTTGGCAAGTCCGAGCGGCAAGCAGAGAGGCCGGCGATGCAGCCCCGCTGCTTTGCCTATTATATCAAGCATTTCCTTAACCGTGATATAATGCCCGGACAAGATATATCCCTCTCCGGACTTCCCGCTCATTGCACAGCCAAGGATGCCGCTTGCAACGTCTCTTACATCAACGAAGTCATATCCGCCGCGAACGGCAAAGGGCAGCTTTCCCTTGAGAAAGGATTTCGCCATTGCTGTGAAACTCCCGCCTTGGAAATCTCCCGGTCCGATTATCCCGGAGGGGAATACAACGCAGGCGTTCAGCCCATGACGTGCTGCGTCAAAAACCAGATTTGTGGCAATGGCTTTACTCTTGGCGTATGCCCCGTCAACAAGATCGGAAGAGAAACACCAGCCCTCCGTGATAACATGATCCTTCGGAATATCCGGCATTACATGAACGGAGCTGACATAAATCAGTCTGCCGACATTGTGTTCTCTGCACTTGCAAATGATGTTGTTTGTCCCTTCCACATTGACCGTATAGATGATCGGATCGGGATTGGAAGCAACGGAAACGATACCGGCACAATGAATCACGCAGGTATGTATTCCCGCGCCGTCAAAAAAGGCCTCAAGCGATTCTTTATCGAGAACATCTCCGGTGACGCGTTGAACCCCCTTTGGAAGCTGCTCCGCATACGGGTCGTTGGATAAAACCAACGCCCGAACCGGGATGCTGCAGGAAGCCAGTTTCTGAGATACAGCTCTGCCGAGGAATCCGGTTGCGCCTGTAATCAGATACCTGTCGTACATACGGATTCCGTTCATTGATCGATTGAGGAACACATTATGAAAGCTTGTAACGGAGTTCCTGTCATACATATGAATACCCCCTTATAACTCATCCGGAAGCCATGCAGCATCCTTTGAGAGTTTTTTAATGAATGCCCGTCCGCAATCCCGGTCATTTTTCGCCTGATGGAACTTAAAAACCATCGACTCATCGTTCAGTTTTCCGATAATCTCTATCTTTCCTTTCGGATGCGACATGCAGTACTTGAAGCACTTTCCCTGACCGCTCTGCATCGCTTTTGCTCCCTCAACTATGTCATATCCTTCGGAAAACGGCACCTGGAAGATGTTCTTGACGCCGCTCACCGGGCGGCACTGGAATATGTAATACGGGACTATTCCGCAAGCGGTCAATTTTCTCAACAGCGTGCCCAGTACGCCGGGAGAATCGTTTACGCCTTTCAAAAGCACTGTCTGATTCTTTACAACGACCCCGCAATCAAGAAGGGCGCGTATGGCAGCGGTGGCTTCCGGCGTTATTTCTCTCGGATGATTGAATTGGGTAACAACATACAGCTGCTTCTTTCCACTGTATTTTTTCAGACAGGCCAGCAGCTCTTCATCCATATAAATCCGCATGGGGTACACTGCCGGCGATCTCGTTGCTATTCTGATGAGATCGAGATGCTTCATCCTTGAAAGAACATCAAGATAGTGCTTGATGATACATGTGGGAAGGGTAAACGCATCGCCGCCGCTGAGGATAACGTTGGTCAGCTCGGTGTGCTCGCGGATATAATTTACAACGGATTCAAGATTTCCGGCTATCTCCTCATCCGAACGCCCTACAAGCCGCTTGCGGAAGCAATGCCGACAGTACATGAAGCAACGATTTGTTGTCAGTATAAGGGCACTCTCGGTGTATTTGTGCTGGACACCCTGACACACAGTGTTAGACTCCTCATCGCTCGTATCAAACTCTCCGCTCATGTCCGTTTCAAGGAACGTGGGGATGCTCATTCTGCGGATTGGGTCGTCCGTGTCGCTCCAGTCAATAAGTGACAAATAGTATCTTGTGACGGACATCGGGAATTTTTCACACAGTTCCCGCATCTGCTGTGTCAGTCTGCGATCAAACCGGAGCTTCGCTTCAAGCTCTCCTATGTCGGTAATGTTTTCGATTAAATCTTTGCTCCATGTCATAATCTTGATTATCCTTTCTTTGTTTTTCGTTATATGAACAGCCGGGCAACGGTCAATTCGGCAAGAACCGATCACCATTGCCCGGCTGAGTGAGGGGGAAGCGAAATCACTTTTTGTTTTCCCGGAAGCCGCCTTTGAGTACACACACCGTGTTTTTCACGATTCAAAGGCAGCTTTTACGAGGCAAGGGGTTTTACGGTTCATACAGTCCCATTGCAATGCGCATTATGAGAACTGCGTCTGCGATCGTTATTTCTCCGTTCATGTCCACGTCTGCGAGAATGAGGCTTTCCCCTTCAAGCAAATATACACCCAACGCATGACGGGCGGCAAGGATCGCATCCGCGATCTGTACAATTCCGTTGCCGTCAACATCTCCGAGGATGCCGGTTACGGGGGGCTGACCGCTGTCGTAGGGGATGAACATTCCCGTCCATTGACTGCCGTGACCTATCGTTCCTTTGGATTCTGCCTGCATCGTCTGCAAATCAATCTTGAAAAGCAGGTTGGACGGATTCCATGTTTCCGAAAATGTTGCATACTGTGCCCAGTATATATGTCCGGTGGAATGATCCATAGTCATGGACTGATAGTCGTAGCTCTTTGCCGGAACGGTCATGAGTGTCTCGTACATTCCCGTGTCGAGATCAAGACTGCAAAGTTCCGATACGGAGAAGCCCATCGCCATGCAGTAAGCGTTGCCTTGCAGGTCTATTGCAAGTGTCTGCATTGTGTATGGGATGCCCTCCTCGTTGTTCATGTAAGGAAGCGGGATCCCTCCGCTCTCAAGATTCAGCATATTGCCGGTTTCAAGATCGACTTCGCATATGCACTGCGTCCCATCGCTGCTGTTTTGCAGGATGGCGAACATTTTGTTCCGACTGTAGTCATATTCCATATCGAGAACATTGAATCCACCGTTCTGTGCGAAATTGGTATCGAGAAAGTACTGCTGCGTTGTTTCCCCGGCGACCATATCGTCAAATCGCACCTTGAAAAAGTTATTATGCCCCGTATACCCGTAAATATACCCGTCATGATAGGCAGCAGCAGCAACGAGGCTTGAATATCCGCTCCCCGTTTCGGCGGGCATACCGCAGTGCATAGTGACTTCTTCCGGAGAATCGGCGTTAAAGCTCGACCAGGTATACCAGTTCGTATGGAACTCCGGATCGTTCGGTATGCGCTCCGAAACCCAGAAGCCGTATATGGTAGGCTCGTCCTCCTGTGCAGGGGGCGGCGTGGGCGTGGGCGGTTCCGGAGAAACCGGCGGCGTAGGCGTGGGCGGAATGGGAGTTGTACCGTCAAACTTAGCCGTAAGCATGGTAGCGGGGATATCGATGTCCGCGCCGAGGGGGAGCCGCAGACTCGAAGAAACAAGGGATTCACCCATATACCAGCCTCTGAACGTTCCGTTGGGGGTGGCCACGGCGGTTATCCTGTTTTCCCAATAGTTGTCGCTCACATATACACGCTCCCAGTCCACGCCCACATAGCCGTCGCCTTCGGAAAGGAGGGTTATGTCAAGGGAGAGCCCCGGTATAATGCACTTCCATTCGAGCGACATCAGTTTCGCATCATAACAGCGAAGCTTGTCTATGTTCGTGTTCTGTGAAAGATCCAATACGCTTATGTCGGTATTGTTGCAGAACAACCTTGCCAATGCAGGGTTGTTGGAAATATCCAGCTCGCTTATGTCGGTATTGTTGCAGAACAGATCCGTAAGGTTCTCGCATTTGCTTACGTCAATTGAAGTCAGATGCGTGTTTTCACAGCGAAGTTCCCGCAGCTGCGGATTTCGGCTGACATCGATCTGCGATATCCCGGTATTTCCGCAGAAAAGATACCAGAGATTTTCAAAGGGTGAAACGTCCAGTTCGGTAATGGGGTTTTGATAACAGTGGAACTGGCGCAGTTTCGGGAGATTAGACATTGAAACACTTGGCAGCATGTTTTCTTCACACCAGACAAGACGCAGCTCTGCACAGTTGCTTACGCTGAAATTTGTCAGCAGATTCTGCGCGACATTCAACTCATCGAGAAGCGGACAGTCACTTATGCTGACGGCTGTGATGGAGTTTCCCGCGCAGCCAAACGCACGCAGCTTTGAGAAGCCGGAAAGATTCAAGGTTCCGACAAGATTTCTGTTGGGGAAATCATAAGTGCTGAAGAAGATGTATTCGGCATGTATGAATCCCGTCGGTGCTATGTACCAAAAGATGCCTCCCCATGTTTCCGGGTCGTTGGGATCGTATGCGGAGCTCAGCTGCGTGCCGTTCTTTACGCCGGCTGAGTTGGTCTGCTCCATAAAAGCAAGGAGCTGATCATATTCGTGCTCCACATATCCGTAGGGGGCACGGCTTTCCGCACGTTTGCCGTGTGCGGCGGTTGGGGCGATCATGAGCAGCATCATCGCTGCCAAAATCACTGAGATAATTCTTTTCATCGGTCGTCCTCCTGGGGTATTCTTTTTTATCCTAATGCTTCAAAGTCCCGACATATCGGTGACTTCTCCGCTTAATTTAACGAGGGCGTTTGATTCAACGGATTCTTCTCAAAGGGTTCCCGCTTCTCGCCTGACGGGAAAGCGGCAGTCGTTCTTCCTTCATATTACACATATTGCAGCCAAAACCTCTTCGCATTTTGAAAAGAAGAGGATTCATTTACCGGAATGCAGCTGCGTATTTCAAAGCGTTATCCGTCCCTCGTTCCGACAAAGATGCTCTTCGAGCGGTCGAAAGAGTTCTTTGTCGAAACGGACGTTAGGGACGGACAGCGTAACGGGATCAGAGCTATGGATATTGGAGGAGGGTGCGATTCCAAGAACAGCGTGCTCCTCTCCCGCAGACACTACGCATTGATAAAATTGCTGATAAGCCGCAGATATTGCCCAAAACCCTACACTTTTTTTCCTGCGCATTTTCTTCTCTGCTGCAAGCTCTCGCTGTCCGCAGATGTAAGAAATCCGGTGTTTTTGTAAAATCGGCTGTTTTCAAGCAACGAACTTCTTCTTTTCTCTTGTAAGAACCACCGGCAGGCTCATATGCGGCCGCAGAGCGTATATTATTTCGCTCGGCTGCATGAGGCGTTCGTGCAATAAGGATAGTCTGCACACAGCTCATGTTATAAGCATAATGCAAGATATTCAGGTAAATCTTCCCGCTGCTTGTATATACTATACGCGATTTGGGTGACCAAAGTCAATACACGCGAATTAATAGTTATGCAGTTTTAATTATATATTATTCACTTGCAAGTGAGACTTTCGTTACTCTTTCGCTGTAAGGGGAAGTCTTATTCGGTCAACAGTACGGGCAGCGACAGGAGGCAAATCAATCGTCATCGAAAATATATTTTCTTTTCCGCAGTTTTTCTGTAAGGTTCCGCCTTTTCCGCAGTCCAATAGGTAAACAGGGGGAAAATCCCTAAATACCGGGGGTGATTTGTATGGCATACTTCGGGCTTTGTCGGATGAGCTGAGCAACCGACAACGGCAAAAAAGGAGTTTTCGGCTCATTTACTGTCTTAGTATATAGCATATAAGGTGTGTTGAACAAAGAGCTGCATACCGCTGCTTGCACTCCGTGCTGCGCGCCCGGACTGCTTTCGCTCCCCGGCCGGGCAAAACGCTCCACAGGACCGTTTTGTTCCCCCGGCTTCGAGTCCCGTACGACATAACCAAACACAGAGGCACCCAACGGGTGCCTCTGTGTTTGGTGCCGGTGGTGGGACTCGAACCCACACGGTATTGCTACCAACGGATTTTGAGTCCGTCACGTCTGCCAATTCCATCACACCGGCGAATATGTTCAAATTTTGTACATATATCAGTTTAACACATTTTTTAAACGGATTCAAGAGGGAGAATCACATTATATTAAAAATTTGATTCACTGTTTTCCTGCGGCGGCTGTGTGTCCGTTAAATTGATGCAGGGGTAAAAAAACATTGCCGCAACCGGTCAACGATTGCGGCAATGCAGGCTCTATGCCCTGCACCGATTTTCCGAACGACTTTGCAAAAATGGAGTCAGGATGCAAAGGACAGAAAGGATGATGACAGTCTTTTGTTCGGAAATCGATGCAGGGTTGCTGAAAGGCTGTTACCGTTCGTACCATGATAACGGCCGTCAGCAGCAAATCAGATAACAGCGCGGAGGATAAGCAGCGCGTCGATAAGCTCAACAACGCCGTTGCCGTTAAAATCGGCAGCCTCAAGCTGTTCGGGGGTCAGCTCCGCAAGGTCGCTGCAATAACGCATAACGAGCAGAGCATCTGCGGCGGTCACAATGCCGTCGCCGTCAACATCACCCACAAGGACTCCGCTTGCGGGTTCATATTGTGCAACAAGGACGGTGTTTGCCGTGATTCCGGTGAAGCTTCCGCTCCAACCGATGAAATCATAGCCTTCACGCACGGGGTCGGCAGGTGCTTCCGCATCCATGCCGTAGCCGACTGTCTGAACACTGATCGTTGTGCCGTCCCAGTCAACGAAATAAACATTAAAGTAGTTATCGCTTGCGAACACAGCCTCGATCGTGTGGTTTGCAATAACGCAGTCGAAGGTGTATTCATTTGCGGCACCGACTGATTCGCCGTCAACAATGATATCCGCAACATGCCAGCCCTCATTCGGAGTAATCGTGTACGATGCAGAACCGAGAGAATCAACGGTGGTTGTGCCGTCGGGCGATATTGTTCCGCCGAGTCCTGCCGAAGCGGAGATGTCGTAGTTTTCGGCAACAACGTTGATCGTGCAGGTCATCTCCTTAAGGAAGCCGTTTGTAAGCTTCAGCGTGGTGCTGCCGATTTCGTTTGCGGTTATCGTTGCGGAGAAAACATCACCCTCGTTCGGGGCAACCGATGCAACTGATTCATCCTCAACGCTCCATGTAAAGTCGAAATCCGTGAACAAATCCCAGATATCGGAATGTGCGCTGACGGTGTAAGTCTCGCCGGGGCGGAGATTTACAACACTGTCGGAAAGCTCGCCGGAGTTGTAGATTCCGGGGCGATCATCGCGCTCGATGCGAATAAACAAGCCGTTGCCCGCATAGTCGCTTAGCATGCATTCAAGGAAGAGGAAACTGTTGATGTCGCTCAGATCGTCCGGACCGAGACCGAGCCTTGTCGTTCCGTTCACGGTACCGGGTTCAACGGAATTGTGGAACACTTTGCTTGAGCTGGCGCCGCTGACATATGCAGCCCTGCCGCAGTTCCAGTCCATGTACTGATTCTCGCTGTAGTCAATGACGATAGTGGGAACGTGGTAGTATTCACCCGTGCCGACATAGTCGTCTTCCTCATCGCTCCATTCTTCATATTCCCATTCATAGCTGACCATGGAAACATTCTTGATTGGGCTTTCGGTGTCGATCGTGAGCGGCATCTCCCACTTTTCGGTGCGCTCCCTGCCATTATAAGCCAATTCCGCACAGAATGCAACAGTAAGTTTTGTGTTGTTGGGCAAGGGGTTGCCTTCAAGGTCGGTATAATCCCAGTCAAACTCCTCGTTATCATAGGCTCCGACGTAAAGTGCCTGACCCGCATTGTCATTATAGTACGTCTTCGGCACAAAACCGAGATCCTTGCGGTAGTATTCAACGCCCGTTTCTGCATTCACAACGCTGTAATAAAAATTCTCAACATTGCGGTTCAATCCGATTGCGATCGCATCGATCGCATCGCGGATGCTGTCCCCGTTGGGAGAGATCGCGTTGCGGTTTGCAACATAGCGCATCGTGCCGAGTTCCTCCGTGGGGTAAATGCTGTTGTTCGGCCAAGCCATGCTTGTTCCGAGGCCGATATACTCATCGTAATTTGCATCATAGGTATATACGCCGTTGACAACATGGGTTGCATCGCATTCACCGGTTTCAATTTCGGTGAAATCATAGTAGCTGCTCTGCTCAATTGCGGGCAGTGCAAGCCAGTCGCCGTAGAATGCAAGGAACGGAGCGGAAAGATCAACGCCGTTCTCCTCACCTGCGGTGAGAGTCACGAAACCTTCGACATATATGCCGTTCGGGAAGTACTTTTCGATATAAGCGATATCTTCCTCGGTGAGCGTAATCGTTACGGAAACTTCGGTTGAACCGCCCGCAGGAACCGTGATCGCGCCGTTGCCCGCAATTTCGGAATTCAGCATGTGCGGGGTCTGGGTCATGAGATAACGGCGGGTGCCGTCCGCATTGATTCGGCCCGTCTCCGCACTTTCCGTCTGAACGGAAGCATCAACAGTATAGGTCTTGTCCGCATCGGTCATGTTCACAACGGTGAAATTAAGGTTGTAAACACCTGTTTTCTGCGGGTCATCGCCGAGTTCAAGCTTTGCCCTGCCGCATTCGGTGGTGATGTAGGCACCGGCGGTCATTGCTGCACGGATGTTCTCAAAGCCCGCGCCCTGATAACGGGGGGAATAGGTAAGTCCGTCGGGATTGAGCACCGGAGTTGCGGCGCTCATGAGCAGATTGTTCACAATTTCCGGAAGTTCCGCCGCAGGAATATCGAAATTGTTCATCAGGTACTGACGAACAAGCAGTGCGCTGCCCGCCGTCATCGGAGCGGACATTGACGTGCCGCTTGAAAGTGCGTATGCGCCGCTGCCGTTATATGCGGAGAAAACATTGCCGCCGATGGCCGTTATCTCGGGCTTGATTGTCAGTCCGCCGGTTGTGCCCCAGCTTGAGAATGAGGACATGTAACCGCCCTGATCGTCAATATCCCAATAGGGGTTGATATGAATCGTCGCCGGGTGGGACGGTTCAAGAGCCTTGGTCAGCGAATCGTACTTGTATGCCGCAACGGGATAGGTCCAATCCTCTCTCGTTGTGTCAACAAAGGTGGTTTCTCTTGAAGAGTCAAAGATAAACAGTGCAGCCGCACCCGCCTCGCGTGCAAACGCCGCATGTTCATCGATCGTCAGTTCGGAGTTATAATCAACAAACAGAAGCTTGCCGGAAACATCGGAAAGATCCGCATTGTCGATGGTGGTATGAAAAATGCTGTACTCGTAGCTGTGTCCGCCGATGCGGGTTGCAACTTTGTACTCATAATCCGCCTTGTCGTCGTAGCGGGATTTCCATGAGCCGCCGTATTCGGGATATGCATCATCGAACAGCAGCGCATCCTGAGTCTGAATCGCAACGAAGTATTCGGGGTTGTTAAGACTTGCAACCGTCAGAACGGAATTGAAGCTTCCGGGCATGCCGACCATGCCGATATCGGGATTGTCCGTAAGGCCGAGATCCGCTTCCCAAAGGCTGTGGTAAGTGGAAGAGGCGGAGTTACCCGCAGAAGCAACAACATTGATGCCGTTGGCAAGTGCCGCATCAAAAACTTCTGTATAGTCCTCGTAATACACGGGACCGCCGACAGCACCGAGACTGAGGTTTATTGCATCCGCACCGAGAACGATCGCATCCTCCATTGCGGCCGCAACGCTGCCGAGAGTTGCGGAAGCATCGCGATTGCTGAACACCTTGAGCGGCAGGATCTGCGCCTTGGGTGCAACGCCGAGTGAGGTCAGTCCGAAGCTTGTACCCGCGCTTTCGACCGCCTGCCCCGCTGCGATGCCGGCAACATGCGTGCCGTGTGCGGAAGCCTGTCCGCCGTGGTTAACATCGCAGTCCTTATCCGCATAGTCAAATGCGAACGGAATCTTGTCGTTGATATAAACCTGTTCCGCAGTCGTTCCGGGACGGAGCGCAAGCATGTTCATATCCGGATTTTCGGCGATTATGCGGCTGACATCCTCCTGCGTCAGTTTGACTGTTTCAAGCCCGGGAGCAAAGCACTCGTTATCGGTATCGATGCCTGTATCGATAATTGCAATAACCATGCCGCTGCCGTCAATGCCGAGATCCCATGCGTAGCGGGATTCAATAACATCGTTCGCAATCGTCATCTTTGTGTCGCCGGGACGAACGATTTCATAGCTTTCCGTGGGAATTTCGAACACGGGCATGTATTCAACGCTTTCAACGCCCGCAACCGCCGCAATGCGCGAAACCTCGTTGAAAGGTACGCTTGCCGCAAAGCCGTTGCAGAGCAGGGTGAAATCGTATTCAAAAGAGATTGCCGAAGCGGCGCACTCAATGCGCTTTTTAATGATTTCGTGTTCCGCTGCAAGCTTTTCGCGTGCGGCGGACTGCTGTTTGGTAAGTCCTTCGCCGAGAACCGCGCCGCCGTTTTCGAGCACGGCATCGCCGGAAAGTTTGATAATGACGTCAATCATGCCTTCATCATCAATTTTGTACCTTTCAACAAGGGTTCGTTCGGGTTTTTTCGTTTCTTTGCCGAGCATGCGGTTGAGTGCTGCAACAACCGTTGCCTGGGAATACATTGAAACGGTGTAGGTCTCGCCGTTTTCATCGGTCAATGTCTGAACATTGTCGGGCGTGATGCCGTCGAAAACAGCTTCGTCAATCGTGTTCCCGCTCTTCTGACGCATAATCCAGCTTTCGCTTTCAAAGCAATAGCTTGAGTCGTCATCAAAACGCAGTTCCTCGCCTGCATCGGCGTGGTACCATGTTGCGCCCGCCGCATCAACAACGGACTTTTCGGGCTTTTGTGTTCCTTCCGCCGCAAGCTTCGAAAGCCCCGTCGCGGAAGCTGCGGCCAATGTCATCATAACCGCGAGCACAAGTGCCGCCAAACGTTTGAGTTTCATGTTTATCCTCCTTCTCCAACCACAGTTATAGGATTGGTATCCTATGCATTGTACAATGCCCAACAATATCTTGTCAACAGGAAATTCTGTACTTGACATATTTTTTTAAATGTATTAGAATAAAAGAGTATAAAACAAAAATACGAAAGGTTGGTCTCCCGTATGATAAACATCAATCCCCTCTTTGAAGCTCTTCAATACTTCCACCGCAGAGCCGAAGGTCGTCTCGTTCGCATCGAACTCGACAGATTGTGCACAAGATTTCCTTCAAAAACAAACGAATTTTTAAGGCTCCTCTCTCCGGTTGCAGACCTTCAGGATCGCCTTGACTACCTTGTTCGTGTGGGTAAGCGCGAGCTTAGTCAGCTGTTGACTCCTGTTTGCAGCAGTCCCACACCCTTCGCATGCAGCAACAGCATTATGTACATGATGGTCTTCCCCGCAATTCGCGACGGTATTGATCCGGAGAATTTCACCGAATATATTTATTCAAAAACCGATGAAGACATCATGGTTGACATTCTGAGCGTTCTTGAATCCCCCGGCACCGCAACCGTGACCGAGGAGATCACTTCCGATGTCTTCTATGAGCGGCTTGAAAACACCGGCCTTGATGAGCAGGCCCGACTCGGCGTAATGAAGCTCCTGTTCAAATACAAGAGCTATTCCGAACGCGTATCCCTGCTTGTTGACGGGTTCCTCAATGCAATGCGCCGTGAACGCGAAAACGTTGCATCAATCTGCTCCGCATTTTCCAAACGCTATCCCGAAGGCAGCGGCGTCCTCAAAAAGGTTAACGACTGCTACGGAATGGGACTTCCCGACGATATCGAAATGACTCCCTACTGCTCCATCTTCATGTATGACCATATTGCTGCTTTCGTAAAGCAGTATCAGGACGATACCGGAAAGGACAGCGGCATGGTTCTCATGGGCATCGGTTATGACCTTGTTTCAAGCGTTCGCGACATTATCTCTTCCCCCGAGGAACTCGCAATGCTGTTCAAAGCCCTTTCCGAGCCGAGCCGTTTGGACATTATCAATCTGCTTCGCGAAAGCCCCGCCTACGGACAGGAGCTTTCCGAAAAGACCGCGCTGCACCCCACCACCATTTCCCATCATATGGCGCGCCTTGTTGCGGCAAACCTTGTGGAATGCGATCTGCGCACCGCAAAAACCTATTACACGCTCAACAAAGAATATGTAATCGATATTCTTGACAGGCTCAGGGCCGTGTTCTCCGAGTGCGGCGATTCAAAGGACGAAAAATAACGGTTCCTTCAGCCGTCGGTTGAGTTAACGTTTCGTGTTTTGTGAAAAGGCTGTTAAACAAACCGTTTTCGCAAAAGCGACTTTCCGAGACTCTTCCCGCAAGAACAACAAAAAGCAGAGTTCGCCGCAGCGGCTCTGCTTTTTTGTCGTTATAAACGGATTCGCAGCCGCTGTTAATTGCCTGCATCTTCCGCAGCAGTTTTTTCCTTATTGTTCACAGCTTCATGTTGTTCACAGCTTCGGCACAGCTTCATACCGGTGAAAAGCGCACACGCCGCCGCGGCAAATGCCGGCGGATTGAACGCATTGATGATTCCGCTTTTGAAAACGGACGGATGCCGCTGCCCCATTGCCACAATCGCCGCAAGCAGAACAACCGCGCACGCCGCCGAAGCAAGCCCGAGACCGAACAGCAGATATTCCGCCCGCTGCAGCCGTATTTCCGCCCTGCCGCCGTTCGGCTCCGCAGAAAGCTGACTTCGAACATTTCCGAACATGCGGAACAAAAAGCATTCAAGTGTGCACAGCGCAGCATTTATCCCGCCCGCAGTAATTATTATCGCCGCAATGCGCATCGGAGTAAACACGGGCGGAGGCGTTGCAATGATGTTCAGTACGGTTTTGCGAAAAACGATTATATCTTGCTCCAGTTCCGCCGCACAGACGACAAGCAGACACAGCGTCACGGCTGCGGCAATTCCGATGACAACCTGCACCGCAAGCGTCATTCGAAGCAGCGGAATTCCCGAACCCTCCGCAAGCTGTCCCCGCCGTGCATCGCAATGCACCGCCGCAAATGCCGCCGCCGCCGCAATCGGCAAAATGCATTCAAGTATGCAGTAAATTCCCGCCGTGACTCTGAAAGTATATATCAGGTCGGAAGTCAACTCCGCAAATCGCTGCATTTCCTCTCCGGAATAAATCGGAAGCGCATCCCGAACGCGCTTAAGCAAATCGGAATAAACGGCATACATGTTCACTGCATGGAACACCGCCCAGGCACAGCAGCACAGCACAATTGCAAGAAAACGTTTTGAGCCTATCGCCTGCGCAATGCGCTCGACCGTCGCCGTTTTCTTTCTTTTCGGTGCTGTTTGTCCTTTCCCGATTTTTTCGGTTCGTTCGGTTTTCTTTTCTTTCACGTTTATCATATCGGTTTTCGCCTCGATATTTTTTGAGTTTCCCGCCCTTCATGCGTAAACTCCCGCATTCTTTAATTATACAATATACGCGCTTTTCCGACAATCATCTCCGGCAGATATATTGTTTTTGTTCCGCCGTTGCATTTCTCCGCGGTCTCATGTATAATTATTTCAAACGCAGTCGGCATTCCGACAGACTAAAGCACGGCCGAATCACCCGCACGGGCTTCGCCGCGTACACGGAGGAAAACACAATGTATGATTTGCACACACACTCCCGCTGTTCCGACGGAAGCGAATCCCCGGAACATGTTGCCGAGCTTGCAAAAGCCGCCGGAATTGAGCTGCTCGCGTTGACTGACCACGATTGTGTGCGCGGAGTTCCCGCCGCGCTGTCCCGTGCCGCACAGCTTGGGCTTCGGATGCTTCCCGGAGTTGAGGCCGAAGCGGACTATGCCGACACGCTTCACATTCTCGGCATCGGGCAGGATATCGACGCGCCGTGTTTTCAAAAACTGCTTGCGGAACAAACCGCTCTTCGCGAGGAGCGCAACCGTCTGCTTGAAATCAAGCTGCGCAAAATGGGCATGGATGTTTCGGATTATCTTATCCGCAGCGAATCCACGACCCGCGCAAACTATGCTGCCGCGCTCACCGCAGCAGGCCACGCCGAAAACACAGCCGCTGCCTTCCGCCGCATACTGAACAGAGACGCTCTTGCGGATATAAAGCAAAAACACCCCTCTCCGCAGGCTGTCATCGATGCCGTTACGGGCGCGGGCGGAGCTGCAATACTTGCCCACCCGATGCTGATGAAAAAATGCGATCCGCATGAGCTTGTCCGCGACCTTGCCGACAAGGGAATATGGGGTATTGAAGCTTTTTACGGTGCCGCAACGGAAGGTGAAACGCGGCTTTTCTCTTCCCTTTCCCGTGAATTCGGACTGTTTGCAACCTGCGGAAGCGATTTTCACGGAAAAAGCCGTCCGAACGCACCTATCGGAAGCGGCTGGCGCAGCTGTGCGCAGCTCGAGGCCGCGCTTTCGGAGCTTTGCAGGCGGTTCTTCCGAACCTGAGCCTCCGTACTTTCGGACATCGGTCGATGCACCGTGCATTCTGCATTATAATTCAATATTAACAACCGAATTCAAAACTCCCGCCTGTTTTGCGGATTCGATTCCGTTTGCAAAATCACCGACACGGGAGCTGACATGAGCGTCACTGCCGATGATAAGCCCCGCCCCGTGTTCGTGTATCGTTTTTATCTCCTCCGGGGTCAGGCTTACATGCGAGGAGTTTATTTCCAGCAAAATGCCAAGCTGCCTTGCACAGTCCGCAAGATACGGAATGTCCAGAGTCAAATAAAGGTTCGGGTGCGAAATAATATCTGCATGACCCTTTTCCGCCGCCGCCATGAGCGATTCGGTGTTGCGCCGCGGAGTCGATTTCCCGCCGAAACTTTCGAAAAGGATATGCCGCGCAAATCTGTTCACCGGCGGAATTCCCTTGTGGTACCCAAGAATAATGACATCATATTCGCTGCGGTCCTTCGGGATATCGCTTTCACCGAAATTCATTACGTTGCATTCCAAGCCGCGCAGCACGCGGATACGTCCGTCAAACTCCCGACGCAGTTCCGCAAGCTCCGCGTTCAGCCGCTCCAGTTTTTTCCCGCGGACACCGTAATACATGTTGCCGCCCGCATGTTCGCTGACCGCAACCGCCTCAAGTCCGAGCTCCAACGCCCGAAGCACATTGTCGCGCGGGCCGTTTTTGCCGTGGCTGTAATATGTATGTGTATGCAAATCCTCAATGATTCTCATTTTGTTTATATTCCCTTTCAGCTGTTCACTGCATTCTTCCCCGGTATGCGTTCTCCGGAATTTTTCCCGCATATCGCGCCGTGAGCGCGAGTAAAGCTTCCGTAAACGCAACAAGCGATGCCGATGTTGCATAGCCCAAAAGTCTGCGAATATCGCTTTCGCATGTTGTGCAAATGCTGCAATCCGCTTCACTCTCCGCCGAAATGCAAGGCTCATTGCAAACAAAAACAGTGTACGCACCACCCTTTTTTGCCGTTCGAATGCATTCCGTCAGTTGCTGCGCGCTTTCCCTGCTTCCTTCGGAACGGATGCAGAACAGAGTGTCTCCTTCACCGAGCAATGCGGAATATGCCGCCCGGGTTTCGGGTTTTTGCGGGCAAACCGCACGGACTCCGAGTTCGACAAGTGCGCTGCCCGCACTTTCGGCAATCCCCGCCGCTGCTCCCGCACCGCACAGCAGCACACACCCCGTGCTCGTCACAAGCCGTTTGGCAAGTGCGCAAATTCTTTCCTCATCCGCAGCCTTAAGTGCTGCCTCGACCGAACGCATCTGGCCGAGCATCAATTTGCTGAAAAACTCGCCGTCATCATCGCCCGATGCAACCGGTTTGTTTTTGGTAAAACTTCCGGCAAGCGCAATTCGCAGCTCCGTAAAACCGCTGTAGCCCGCCCGCCGTACAAGCCGAGTCACGGTCGGCATACTGACCCCCGCCCGCGCCGCAATCTGCTTTATCGAAAGATGCGGAACCGCATCCGGATCGGAAAGGATAAAGTCCGCCGCCTGCCGCTCAGCAGGTGAAAGCGATGGGTACGCCGCAATGATTTTTGTCCTCGCCGGCATGTTTTGCACCTCCTTAAACACGTTTGTGTCCTTTGTCCAATATTCTACCATTTCTTTTTCTATTTTCAAGAGGAACCCGATTTTTCTCCTCAAAAGCAGAAAATTGCACCCCGAGCTGCCGTCTTCTTCGGCTGCCGTCCGAAAAACATCAGTACCCGGCGCCGTTTCCAAGATATATTTCATCCCGCCCGCATAAAGTGATTGACTCTTTTTCAAAAATAAGATAGAATAATTGTTGGTAAATGTCTCCGTAGCTCAGCAGGATAGAGCGTCCGCCTCCTAAGCGGAAGGTCGCGCGTTCGAATCGCGCCGGGGATGCCAAAACAGCCGTCATGCGACGGCTGTTTCGTTTATTACGGCATATTTTTTCTTCAGTTTTTCTGTCAAGCTGATTTTCATGCTGTTGAAACAGCTTTCCCAAATCTTCCCTCACCCCAAGGCGACATCGAGCAGCATCATCAGCGCGAACCCGAGGGCTGCACCGACGGTGCCGACATTGCTGTGCTCATCGGACCGGGACTCGGGGATAAGTTCTTCGATGACAACATAGATCATTGCACCGGCGGCGAAAGCGAGGATATAGGGCAGCACGGGTGTTACGAGAGAGGTTACGAGGATGGTCAGTATTGCGCCGACAGGCTCGGCAACACCGGAGAGGGTTCCGCAGGCAAAGGCTTTGCCTTTCGAGGTTCCGCTTGCGGCGAGGGGGGCTGAAATTATCGCGCCTTCCGGGAAATTTTGAATCGCAATACCGACAGCGAGAGCTATTGCGCCGGAGGCACTTATTGCATTGTTTCCGTTAAGCATACCCGCAAGGACGATGCCGACGGCCATTCCTTCGGGGATATTATGCAGCGTTACGGCAAGCATCAGCATAAGGTTTTTTCCCATTGCGGAGGGGCGGCCTTCCGGGCGGGCGGAATTCGTATGCAGATGCGGAATCAGGCTGTCCAACAGCAGCATGAATCCGATGCCGATAAGAAAACCGACAACGGCGGGCAGCCATGCCGCAATTTTGCCCGCAGCCTCCGCCATGTCAATTGACGGAATCAGCAGCGACCATACCGAAGCGGCGATCATAACGCCCGCCGCAAAACCGCGCAGAAGGTTTTGAAGCTTTGAATTCATTTCTTTCTTCAGAAAGAAGACTGTTGCGGAACCGAGCGTTGTTCCGAGAAACGGCAGAACGATGCCGATGATAACTTTTGTCATATTGCTCATTGTTTTATTTCCTTTCAGGCGGCATGCAGTGCATTCCCGCTGCAAAGCGGTGCGCATATGTATTTTAAAAACCGCAGCAATTCCGCATATTATAACATAATTCTCCGGCTGCGTGAACCCAAATGCAGCAAATGCGGTTCAATATAAAATCTATTCGTTTTTGAAAGCAAATTTGACAGCGAAACGCCGCCGGAGCAAAATTTTCTCCGTTCGGTGAAATAATGCAAACAATGCCTTTATCTGTCCCTTTTTTCATCACTTTGAGCGAAGTTGTCCGTTGTCCATTAATGCAATATCATGGTATTTATGCATCGGAAAGATTGACCTTAAAATTGTACCGACAGCTGCGGTTGTATTCAGGAGACAGCGAACCTTCTTACGGTAAAATCCGAAGTCGGTGTGCAGCCCTGCCGTATACGGCGCATGAATCCGTATAAAAATACAATTGCACAACAAAAAAAGCAAAGAAGGGAGACTGCATGCCATGTTGGGTGATAACATAAGGCTGCTGCGCAGCGTTCGCGGCATCAGCCAGGTTGAACTCGGAGAAAAACTTAATGTATCCAAACAGAGCATTTCAAACTGGGAAAACGGAAATATTCAGCCCTCGATCGAAATGCTTATGAAAATTGCGGATTTCTTCTCCGTATCAACGGATTTTCTGCTCGGGCTGGACAATCGAACATCCATAATCGTTGACGGGCTGAGCACGGAGGAATTGTCACATATCCGTGTTATTATCGATGACCTTGTCGCAGCAAAGCGACGAATGGGGATTGAACAAAACGACGATCGTCCGCGCGAATGACACTGCGCGGAAAAGCCGGAACACCACCCGCTGCCCTGCAATTTCGGGACGGATGATGTTCCGGCTGTTTTAAAAAAGTTTTTTATCGTTCTTGTGCCGATACGGCACAGCATAACGAATTATGCATTTCCGTTTGCGTCAACGGTCTCAAGATACTCTCTGCGGCCTTTTTCGTAAAGGTTGTTTCCCTCGCTGTCTATAACCGCAACCACGGGGAAGTTTTCAACCTCAAGTCTTCTGAGAGCCTCCGCGCCGAGATCCTCGTATGCAATTATCTCCGCCTTTTTGATGCAGCTTGAAAGCAGCGCACCTGCGCCTCCGATTGCGGCAAAATAGACCGCACCGTATTTTTTCATTGCATCGATGACCTCCGCATTGCGCTTGCCTTTGCCGATCATGCCCGTTTCGCCCTCGCGGATAAGCGTCGGCGAATACGCATCCATGCGGTAGCTTGTTGTCGGGCCTGCCGAACCTATGACCTGTCCGGGCTTTGCGGGAGTGGGGCCGACGTAATAAATCGTTGCGTTTTTAACATCAAAGGGCAGCGGTTCGCCCTTTTCAACAAGTTCGCAAAGCCGTTTATGCGCCGCATCCCTCGCAGTGTATATAACGCCGGACAGCAGGAGCTGTTCGCCGCTTTTAATGGTACGCGCTTCCTCACGCGTTAACGGCAGGGTGATATGTCTTTCCATTCGTTTGTTCCTCCCGAACTCAGATTATCGCACTCTTATGCCTTGTAACATGGCAATTGATGTTCACCGCAACGGGCAAGCCTGCAATATGCGTGGGCATAGCCTCGATATTGACCGCAAGCGCAGTGGTTTTTCCGCCGAAGCCCTGCGGCCCGATGCCGAGAGCATTGACCTTTCGGAGCATTTCATTTTCCAGCTCCGCATAAAACTCATCCGCATTGCGCTCGTCGGTGCTGCGCATCAGTGCTTTTTTTGCAAGCAATGCTGCTTTGTCGAACGTTCCGCCGATACCGACGCCGATAACGATCGGAGGACACGGATTGGGGCCCGCCTCTTCCGCCGTTTTAAGAATGAAATTCTTCACGCCTTCAATGCCGTCGGAGGGCTTGAGCATTGCAATACGGCTCATGTTCTCGCTGCCGAAGCCTTTCGGTGCAACGGTAAGCTCGATTTTATCGCCCGGAACAAGCTCGATATAGAGCATTGCGGGAGTGTTGTCGCCCGTGTTGACTCTGCGCAGCGGGTCTTTGACGACAGATTTACGCAGATATCCGTCGCGATAGCCGCGGCGAACACCCTCGTTGACGGCCTCCGTAAGGTCGCCGTTGATATGGACATCCTGCCCGATCTTCAAAAACACACAGGCAACGCCCGTATCCTGACAGATGGGTGCGCGGTTTTCATCCGCAATATTATAGTTTTCGATAATTTTATCGAGTATGCCCTGAGCCGTTGCCCACGGTTCGTTTGCCCTTGCATCCTCGATGCGCTTTCTGATATCGCAGGGAAGGCTGCAATTGGCGTCAATGCAAAGCTCCGCAACCTTATCGGTTATGAGCTGCGCGTTAATTTCCCGCATGGTTTATCTCCTTATGCTGTATTTTTTGGAACGCACGGACTTCGAATCTCCGCACTTTGTGCTTCGAACGATTCTAACCGGCATTTATGTATTCCGTTTGTGCGGGCGAACGCGGCTGTTTTGGTTTGCCGCAACGCTCGCCCGCAGCTGTTCAGTCAATTTTCGGACCGCAGTTTCGCTCAGTCCGCGACCTGCTTTATCGTGTCGATAACCGTTCCGTCGCGATAGATGACGTTTGCAACGATTCTGTCGCCGAGAGCGGGCTTTTTCGGCACGCCGCTCGTGCGTTCCGCCAGGGCTTTGAGCTCGTTTATGTCAACAAGTTTTATGCCTGCCTCACGCAGTCTGTCATGCAGTTCCGTGTTTTTCGGGTTCACGGCAACGCCCTTTTGAGTGACAAGCACGTCTATCGTGCTGCCCGGAGTGGATATGCAGTTCACCCTGTCCGTCACGATGGGAAGCCTTGCACGGGAAAGCGGCGCGATTATCATTGCAAGTTTTGCACCCGCCGCTGTATCGCTGTGTCCGCCCGAGCCGCCCATTATCCTGCCGTCGGAATCCGTATGCACGTTGATATTAAAATCCGTGTCTATCTGCGTTGCGCCGAGAATAACAACATCCAGGCTGTCCGTCACCGCGCTGCTTGCACCGGGAGAAGCATAGTGCGTTGCGGAAATCTCACGATGGCGCGGGTTGCTCCTTATGGATTCAACCGCCTTCAAATCGAAGCACTGAACATCCAGCAGGGATTCGAAGCAGCCCTCGTTGAGCATATCCACCATATAGCCCGTGATGCCGCCGAGGCCGAAGCTGCCGCGTATTTTTTCGGCAAGCATAACATCCTTAAGATATTTTGCCGCCGCAAGGGATGCTCCGCCCGCGCCCGTCTGGAACGAGAAGCCTTCCTTCAGCAGACCGGAAGCTTTTATAACGTCCACAGCCGTCATTGCCATCAGCAAACCGACGGGATCGCGGGTGATTTTTGTTGTTCCGGAAACGATTCCGTTCGGGTCACCGATGGACTCCACCGCAACGACCTGATCAACATCCGTTTCGGGGATCGACCATTCGATGAGCGGATAGGGATGCAGTTCGTCGGTGATAACAACAACATGCTTTGCACATTTTGCGTCCGGAATTGCATAGCCCAGCGAGCCGCAGGCGGATTTGCCGATTTTGCCCGTGCAATTGCCCATTGCATCCGAAGCAGGCGCGGCGATAAAAGCAACATCTATCGGAGTTTTTCCGTTTTCAATATCGCAGGGTCTGCCGCCGTGCGTGCGGAATTGAACGGGGTTTTTCATTCCGCCGGCAGAAATAAATCTTCCGAGTTCCCGGGACATGTAGTCCGTTTGGAGCGTTGTTACAACGCCGTTTTTGATATGTTCCTTAAGCGGACGGTGCGCATCAAAGAGTGAGCTTGCGTTCACCGTCAGATCGCCGATTCCGAGTTCCGCAATCGCTTCAAGCACCATGTTCAAAACATAGTCGCCGTTGCGCAGGTGGTGATGGAACGAAATTGTCATTCCGCTGCGGAGTCCGCTGTTGACAATTGCCTGTTTGACCGATTCGGTAAGCTTTGTTTTCATTATTCGGCACCTCCGTCCAGCCCGAGTTGTTTTGCGATTTCAAGCGTTTGCCTTGCACGCTCAACAATGGGCTTGTCTATCATTTTGCCGCGCAGCGAGACCGCGCCCTTGCCCTGTTCCTTGCCGATGCGGATCGCCTCGAACACAAGCCTTGCGTACTCAATATCCTTTGCGGACGGGCTGAACACTTCGTTTATTACGCGCACATGGCGCGGTGCAATCGCGGATTTGCCGCTGAAACCGAGGCTTTTTGCATATTCCGCATCGCGCACTATGCCCTCGTCGTCGTTAACGTCTGTGAACGGAGTGTCATAAACATCGACCCCGGCCGCACGGGCGGCGCAAACGAGCCGCGTGCGGGCATAGTTTATCTCGTTGCCCTGCTTTGTGCGCTTGCAGCGCAGATCCGCCGTCAGATCCTCGCCGCCGAGGAATAATGCCGCAACGCGCGGGCAGGCCGAAGCAATATTGAATGCGTTTTCAACACCGAGAGCCGTTTCGATAAGCGGAATAAGTTTTACCGTTCCGACTTCCATGCCGCAGCGGCGTTCGATTCCCGCAATGTATTCATCAATAATGCGCATATCCTCCGCGCAGCTTGCCTTGGGGGGCATAATAAGGTCGGGCTTAAGAGGAATCACGGCCTCAAGATCGTCCTTCCAGTAATCGGTATCTATTGAATTTATGCGGACGGTGATTTCACAGCCCGCAAAGCCCATATTTTTCATTGCGCTGCGAACGAGCAGCCTTGCGGAATCCTTTTCATCCGGCGAGACTGCATCTTCCAGATCCAGAATGATACTGTCGGCACCGAGCGCATCGCCGTTTATGATCATGTTCGGCGTGTTGCCGGGCAAAAACAGCATACTTCTCCTCATTTTCCGTTTTCTCCTTTCGTGTCGGATGCGGTGCAGAGGCAAATCCTCCGAAGTTCGCAAAAACTCCGTACCGCTCCGCATACTCATACCATATTATAATACCCTGCGCGGTTTCTTTCAACTGTCGAACGGGATTTTTTCGGCCGGATTTTGAAGAAAGCGGCGTTCGGCATGTGTTCGTTGCGTTTTCGGCATGTTTTCGGACGCGGCGGACAAAGCCTTATAAAAACACCGACGGGAGAATGAACGTTCCGCCCGCCGGTGTCAGTGCCTGTTATTGTTTTGTTTGGAGGCGATACATGCCCCGGTTCAATTCATTCAAATGCCCATTGCTCTGCGCAGAACCGTCAGTGCATCAGCTGCGGAAACATCGCCGCTGTTGTCAATGTCGGCGAGAACAAGCTGCATTTCGGTAAGCTCGCCCGCGCCCATTGCATGACGCAGGATGAGAATCGCATCCGAAATATCAACGGTGCCCGACATATCAAGGTCGCCCGGCAATGCGAACAGTGCCGTAACGGTCATATCTTCGGTAACGCATGAAACATCAGCATTCCAACCGAAGGAGAACCAGCCCTCGTGAACGGGAAGTTCGGGAAGTTCCGCGGCGGAACCGCCGGCAACGAGCTGCGTGCCGATGGTTTCCCCGGTTGCACCGTCAATAAACCTTACAACGTACTGTTCATCATCGTAAACCGTGAGATCGACCCTGTCGCCGTTGTTTTCGAATTTAACATCGAATACATAGGTTTTGCCGGCTTCAAACTCAAAATCGTCCTCCCTGCCGCGGCAGCTGCCGTCGTTGCTTGCGATCCAAATGCGGTCGCCGGGAGTGGGGTTCGTGATGCACCAATCGTAAACGCCTGCGGGGATATAGATTTTCATCATATCATCGCAAATGATGTTTTCTGTTGAGCAGCGTCCGTCCGCATCGAACGGAAGGGTGTATTCGAACAGTTCGTAGTCTGCGGGATCGGCATCGCCGAATTCCGTGAAGCCGCCGAACGGAGGGATCACCTGAGTCTCGCCGAGATCGTCGGGATCGGCAAAGCCATCGTAATAATATGTGTTGTGATCCGCGTCAAGAAGCATCTGATAGCCCCCGCCGTTGCCCCACACATCCGCTGCACGCAGAATAACAGCTGCATCGCCCTCATGGCGGAGGCGGGTGTATTTTGCTTTCACAACGGTGTCTTCATAGACCTCATCACCCGCTTCAACGCTCCAACGGCGGAATTCAAAGCCCTCATGCGCGGGAGCTTCGGGGTAATCCTCGGCCGTCATTTGTTCGCACTGCAGTTTTTCTGCCGTGCCGAGAGTTTCGCCCGTGACTTCGTCAACAAAGGCAACAGTCACCGCGCGGGGTGTGGGAGGTTCTGCGGAAACGCTCTCGCTGACGGTAAACAGACCGGAAATTTCGGTGGGGTTGCCGCCGATCATGCCAAGGCATGTGCCTGCACCTGTCACGGTGTCAATAAGATAGAACGCGGATTGATCGTCCATAACATTTGCCCAGTACAGCGTGTTCGTATCGTGGTCAAATGCCATTGACTGAACATGTGAACTCGTATTCAGTCCCGACCAGCCGATAGCGTTTGTTGTGCCCGTTTCAAGATTCAGCGTGCGGAGCTGTCCGAAATTATCCATTACATATGCCGCACCGTCGGCGGAAATTGCAAGGGCAACCGCTTCAACGCCGTCGCCGCAGTCAATCAGCTTTTCATCGTAAAGCTTGCCGGAAACGATATCGACTTTGCACAGGAAACGTTTCACCGTTTGAACGCCCACAAGGTGGGAATGCACGTTCAGCGCATACATCGTGCCGTCCGCATAGTTATACGCCATATCCATGACATACTTGCGATTGTTGGGCACGCCGTGCGGAATGGGAGACAGATTGTCAAGAGTGCAGGTATAAAGCTGCATCCCGCCTTCCGTCAGCGCGTAACCGTAAATAACCCCGCCGACATATTCCGCCGCATAACCCGTGGGAAGTGCAGGTCCGAGGTTTGCAGCCTCCGTTTCAAGGCTGCGATTGGTAAAGCTTATCCAATTGCCCGCATATGTGCCGGATGAGCTGCTGATGCTGTTGCCGTAAAAAGTGATCTCGCCGAGTTCGCTGACGGTCACGGTGCAGCTGTCGGTAAATCCGCCGTCCTCCGTTGTGACGGTGACGGTCGTTGTGCCCGGTGCGATACCGGTAACAACACCGGTTTCGTAATTAATTTCCGCAACGCTCCAGTCATCGCTTTCAAAAACGACTTTCTTGTTGGTTGCTTCAACGGGGGAAACGACGCAGGTCAGTTTGCGGCTCGTTCCCACGTAAAGTTCAGCGTCCTCCACGGAAACGCCGGTTACCGAAACACGCTCGCCGAGGCGGATGTTGTCGATGCAGGCATAGCTCGTGTCGTCGCCGTTCTTTGAGAAGTTGATGTTGATATCATAGCTGCCGGGTTCCCAGCCCATAAGTTCAAGAGCTTCGGCAAGGTCAACATTGCCCGCATGCCATGTTCCGTCGTATTGATTGACAGGGCTTTCAACGGTGAGAGCAAACATGTTGTACGGATCGCCCGCGGGGCCGAATTCAACCTGCAAATTGCTGGTGCCGTTGTACATAAAGAACCATTTGTAGTCCAGCTGCAGCGTTTCGTTGCCGCCGAGTTCAACATTCTTCAGGCAAAGATATGTGCTGTCCTCCGTGCTGCTCATTGCATAAGCCTCATGTCCCTGTTCGCTGCCCGTTTGAACCGTCCACTCGGGCCATACAACTTCACCGGGCATATAGGGTTCAAAATGCAGTGTGCCGCCCGCAATGTTGAGGGCCTCGTCAAGCGTCGGAGCTGTTTTCGCCGCCGCGCCCGGGATTGCTGCGCCTTCCGCTGCGGCGGTCGTCATTCCGACTGCGGCGGTGAACAGCATCACAAAAGCCAGAACCGCAGCCGCGAGTCTTTTGATACTTTTCATTTTTGTTCCTCTTTCTCTTTTTTCTGCGCATGATGTCTCGATCATGCGTGTATATGCATTTTAGCACATAAAAAAAGAAAAGTCCATACATATGGAACAATTATTCGGGATTTTATTCTATGGATATGGAAAGTTCCTGTTAAGCAAACACCGAAAAAGACGAAAATACATGCACAGGGCAATATATTCGGACAAAGTCATGAGATTACATAAACAGCGAAACTGTTTCAAAAGTATGCGAGAGCCGAACGACCGAAAGCAGTTGTGCGTCCACTATGCAAATCAACTTTTAGTTAAATAATAAAAGAGCGACTGTTAAGCCGCTCCGACGCATATACTTGCAGTTTTTATACATTCTGCAACTATATTTCCGCTGCACTGCGTATGCTCGTCATTCCTCCTCTGCAAGCGGAAACGTGCATTGCAGCAAGTGAATAAAATGCTGCATTTTTTTGTTGTTAAGCGAGTAATAAACACGATTGCCGATATTATTTGATTCAATGAGTCCGGTACTCATAAGGATGCTGAGATGTTGAGACACCGCGCCCGGGGTAATATTCAAAAGCTTTGCAAGCTCCCGACCGTAAGATTTTTGCTTTGCAAGTCGAAGAACAATGTTAAAGCGGCTCGGATCCCCCAGCACACTCATAATCCGCGAAAGTTCCGCTTCCGAGTTTGACTCCAGCGTCGAAATCTTCAGCAAAGTATCATAGAGCACACCTATAACCGCCATACAGTTTTCCTGTCCCGGTTCGGAAAAAAACACTTGTCGGAATCCCGTGACTGTCGGAACAGCATAGTATCTTTTCGCCTTTGGGACAATGTCGCCGAATCTTTCGTGAAGAATATCGGCGTATTGCTCCGGCAATCCGAAATTCGCATCGAAAGCCTCGACAAGCGGCTTCCAGAGTCCCCGGCATGCCTCAAATGCTGCAGCAACAGGGATGAGAGCGCGTTCAAGAATTGAGATATATTTTTCCGGATTAAACGCAAGCTCTATCAATGTCAGCTTTGAACTTTCGCGCCAATCACATCCGTTAATCAGTGCGAGCAATTCCGCTGTTCCGCAAACAGCAGGCGGTTTTTCGTCCGGACAGACCGCAGCGGCAATGCGTGTTGGAATATTCGGCTTTTCCGCACGGAGGTGCGCAAAAAAATCATTGCAATCTGTGCAATTATAAGCCATTATGTCCGGTATGAGGATATCTGCAAGTCCGTCCTGCGCAACAACAGCATCTTCATCATGCTTTATTGAAAGCGGACAGTACAGCAATTCCGCTTCCTCCCGTGTTATCGCAATATTAAGCGTAAGCTGCGCATCAACCTGCAGCAGAATATCGAACTGAGCTTTGTACTCCGCTTCATTTTTCGGAAAACGTTTTTTAATTATCTGATAAAACCTTTCCGTTGTGAAGCCATTTATGTGGTTTTTAAAGAAGCAGTTTGCCTCAAAAATGGGCAGAGGGCTCATCTGTTTCATACGATCGTTGATACCATACTTTCCTGCCGCACATAAAAATGCAGCGGCAACATTTTAATATATTTCTATTATACCATATTTTTTTGAAAAAAGCTATTGACAAAAGCTGTGGTCAGAGATTATATTTAGTGTACGGTAAACATCACTGAATTGAGGTTAAGCATTCAATCAACATATTTGGTGTTCTTTGCCGCAGAGCCACAGCCCGCTGACGGGCAAATAAAATTAACAACAAGGAGAAAAAAATGAAAAAGTTTTTTGCACTGATCGTAACTGCCGTGACACTGCTTTCGATCGTTGCCGCGCCGCTTGCAGGAGCTGCGCCGTTCTTAACGGACCCAAACGGGCTTACCGCCGGCACGCGGGATGCACAGACTCTTGACGAAGCACTGAACGTTGAAGGAGGAGAGCTTACTTTCTTTAACGGAGATTCCGACAACGCACTCGACTGGTCCATTGACATCGATGCAGCAAAATCATCAAACCGCGACTTGGACAGCTCAAAATCAAACGTCTCCACAACCGTTTTTGCGCAAGCAGGGCAGATTCTCGAATTCAGCTATCGAGTTATGTCTCAGCAGGACTGTGACTTCCTGATTTTTTATTCCAACGGTCAGGAAATTGCGCGTTGGTCCGGCATTATGAATTATTATGCTCCGCTCGAAAAGTTTGTCTTCCCCATTCCTTCCTCGGGAGAATACACTTTCAGCTGGGTGTATGAAAAGGACGGCCAATACAGTGAATCCTGGGACACGGCATGGTTGGATGAGGTTCGCGTTTTCGATATGGTTCACGTTGAAAGTATCGCCGTTGATGAACCCCGTGAAATTCCCGAAAACGGGAAATATAAACTCAAGTACACTGTCCTTCCCGAAAACGCAACCGAAAAGGCCGTTACGTTTGCTTCATCGGATCCTTCCGTCGCCGCCGTTTCTGAAGACGGCACAGTTACGGGAGTTTCCGAAGGATGCGCCGAAATAACCGTGACATCCGTTGACGGCGGTATCAGTTCCGCCGTAACTTTAACTGTCACTAACGATGCACGGTTTGCCAATCTTTATGCATACATCCAGTATGATCCGATCGGCGGCAATCAGGATTTCATCGCTCATTTTACCGACCTTGCCCCGGATATTATCGAGCATGTCCTCGACATTCCCGACTGCCCCGCTGTTCGACCGGGCACATCAAGCGCAGCCGTTGCAGGCAATTATGTCTACGGTTATACCAAGCCCGGTATATACAGCGGCGATTTTTATATTATTGATCTTACCACATGGGAGATCACCTTCCCTGCCGGCGAGGAAGCAGGCGACTACCTTGTTTATGACATGGCTTATGATCACGAGCGGCAGCGAATGTTTGCAATGGCAACTCATTACGGCAGCGACTTTTGGCTTGTCGAAGTTGATCGCCGCGACGGTTCTATTACTACCATTGCCGAAATGAATACCCTCGGCAAAAACGCATGGGGTTTTACCATCGATTCCGAAGGAAATGCCTACACAATTCTTGCAAGTGATACCGGTTCCGATGACAGGACTGACACCGGCAAATTGGCAAGCGTCAACCTTGAAACAGGCGAATGCTCAATCATCGCCGATACCGGTATTCCGACCTATTTCGCAAACACAATGGAATTCGATCACGACAACCAGTGCATTTACTGGTGCAACTCCCTGTCCAACGGTCTCTATATTCTCGACTATCATACCGGAGAAACTGAGTTTTGCGGAGGGCTTTACAACGGCGGTGATTATATGGCAATGTTCCTCCCGAACGATCTTGAAGTTTCCGATCCCGAGCAGCCGACAGAACCCACACCCGTACCTCCTACGGACACTCCGGAACCCACACCCGTACCTCCCACGGACACTCCGGAACCCACACCCGTACCTCCTACGGACACTCCGGAACCCACACCCGTACCTCCCACGGATGCTCCGGAACCCACACCCGTATCTCCCACGGATGCTCCGGAACCCACACCCGTACCTCCCACGGATGCTCCGGAACCCACACCCGTGCCCGGAACCGGTGCTGTAAGCCTTATCGGTCTCAGCATCGCGGTTATTGCCGCAGGAGCAGGCATTATTACTCTTCGCAAGAAGCGCGAATAACCACAGGCGAAGGACATTGCTTGTGAAAGTGCTCGGTAAAGGCATCATATGAGTTTGGCGGAAGTTTGTTCTTTCGCTCTCATAACATATAAGAAGTCGGCGTGCTTGCATTCCGGCTTCTTTGCGTCTCCGCGGAATTAAAGCGTGCAGCTGTACTACGGCAGCGTCTTCCGAAAAAACCGTCAAAGTTTTTTCTAAAAAAACACTTCCGATTCATTTTTCCTCTTCCCTTTTGCAGGAAAGTCTGTTATAATGAATATATACGCGGTTTATCTGCGGAATTTCCGCCGAGCATCGCGTATATAATCAAATTTTCCACATGGAGGGTAAATACCATGAAGAAACTGCTTGCAATCATTCTTGCAGCACTGATGCTCGTTCCCATGCTTGCCGCATGTGACCGGAGCGGAACGCAGAAGGGCGACTACAAAGTCGCAATGATCACCGACTACGGCGACATCACCGACCAGTCTTTCAACCAGACCACCTATGAAGCCTGCAAGGAATACTGTGATGCAAACAAAATTGACTTCCAGTACTTCAAACCCGCAGGCGACTCCACCGAAGAGCGCGTTGCAAAAGTTGAAGAAGCCATCGACGGCGGTTACAACATCATCGTTATGCCCGGCTTTGCTTTTGCGGGAACGCTTTATCAGGTTCAGGACAAGGAAGAGTACAAGGATGTTAAGTTCATCGCTCTCGATGTTTCCGAATACGACCTTTTCGACTGCTTCTATAAGCATGACGAAACCGGCGCAAGAGCCGGTCTCATCGACGAGAACAACAAGGAACACATCAGCGAGAACGTATACTGCGCAGTTTACAAAGAAGAACTCTGCGGCTATATGGCAGGTTATGCAGCGGTTAAGCTCGGCTATACCCACCTCGGCTTCCTCGGCGGCATGGCAGTTCCCGCTGTTATCCGCTACGGCTACGGTTTCGTTCAGGGCTGCAACGATGCAGGCAAAGAAATGAACGATGAAATCACCGTTGAATATGTTTACGGCAACAAGTTCGCAGGCACTCCCGAAATCACCGCTTATATGGACACCTGGTATCAGGAAAAGGGCGTTCAGGTTGTGTTCGCATGCGGCGGCGGCATCTACACCTCCGCAACCGAAGCTGCAAAGAAGGCAAACGGCAAGGTTATCGGCGTTGACACCGACCAGGCAGCAACCATCAACAAGCTCGGCACCGAAGGCATGACCGTTACCTCCGCAATGAAGGGTCTCGGCGCAACCGTCAAGGCAACCCTCAAAGACGTTATCGAAAACGGCAATTGGGCTAACTACGGCGGCAAGATCGCAACCCTCGGCCTCGTGTCCGGCGACGATCCCGAACTTAACTACGTTCAGATCCCCATGGAATCCACCCAGTGGACGGACAACTTCACAAAGGACGACTATAAAGCCCTTGTAAAGAGCATGTTCGACGGCACCGTTAAAGTATCCGACGATACTTCCGCAATGCCCGCACACAGCATCATCGTAAACGAATACGACAACATTATGTAACAATCGGCAGTCATCGCCGTGAACGGAATTCGTTCATCGATTCGGTTCACAAGCGTACGGCAGCATGAAACCCGGCCGGGCAGGCGAAAGCCTGTCCGGTTTTTTATGCTTATTTTGCTCTTTCCCCGTTTCCCTTTCGCATTTTTGTTTGTTTTTCGCATTGAATAAGTGCGCATAGTGTGATATACTTAAAAAAGTCCTGATTAAAATCTTTGCGGGAGGAGAACCTTTTTTATGGAAAACCGAAGCGGCGAAACAAATAATCCTCAAAATTCCGCCGAAAATGCGTTTGATTACGCGGCAGCCGATATAACGAATGAGCTGCCCCGGGGCGATATGCTTCAAGACCCGGCAGGCGAACCGTTTCAATCGACTTTTGAAGAAGAAAAACCGAAAAAGCTTAACTTTTTCAATAAAATCGGGCGCATGGATCCTCAAAAGCGCGCCGTGCTTTTGGTTCGCATATTCATCGTAATTGCTTTTTCCGTGCTGTTCGCTGTGTACTGTGTCAAAAACCGTGCAAATTTCGAAATCGACAGTCTTGCGGTTTCGGCAGTGTCGCTTGCCGTTTTTACCGCAGTGCTCATTGCGGCTGTCCCGCAGATTATCAAAGTTTTCAGCGGGGACGACGCTCAGCTTGTGCCGTCCGGCATCGAAAAGGCAAACGGAAAAACCTTCCTGAAAATTGTTCTTGCCGCATTTATTCTCCGCGCAGCACTGACAATATTCGGAATGATCGTTTTTTACTGTCTTAATCCTAAGTTTCAGGGCAGTTTGCTCAACCTTTGGCAAACTGCATGGACAAAAGTCAACACGGACGCCCCGCATTACTGCAGCATAGCCGAAAACTGGTATGCTTCAACCGGCGAAGACAGATTGCTTATCGTGTTTTTTCCGATGCTTCCGCTGCTTATGCGCGGGCTCAACCTGTTGACTCACAACAGCTTTGTTTCCGCGCAAATAATCAACACGCTCGCCTCCTGCTCGGCGGCAGGCGTTCTGTATCTCACGCTTCGTCCTCTGCTCGGTGAAAAAAAGGCACGCCTTGCGCCCTTCATCTGGTTGATGCTGCCCGGCTCGATTTTCCTGAATTCGGGAATGACGGAGCCGCTGTTCATGCTTTTCACCGTGCTTTGCTTCTATGCGCTGCAAAAAAAGAAATACCTTGCGGCGGGCATAGCAGCGGCATGTGCCGGATTCACCCGTTCGCCGGGCGTGCTGCTTGCCGTTCCTCTTGCGATTGAGGGCATCGGGTACTGTGTCCGCAGAGCCCGCAGCGGAAAAAAAATCGGTTCGGCGATTGCGGAAATTGTGCTTTCGCTTGTTATATCGACTTTCGGCACGCTTGCCTATCTTTACATAAACAAGGTCGTTGCGGGCGACTGGTTTATGTTCTCCGTGTACCAAAAATCCAACTGGAGCCAGGGTCTCGGCTTTTTCTTTGATACGGCACGCTACATGTATCAAAGGGTAATCGGGGAGTTGAAGGCTGCATTGGTTTCGGGAGCGTTTAACGGAACGAACATCACATCCGTGTTCGTGCTCTTCCTGCCGACGGTCGCACTGATTGTGCTGACTCCGCTGCTGATTCTTCGCCGCGCACGCAAGCTCCCCGCCGCATACACACTGCATTTTCTCGCCTATTTCGCGCTTGCAATGGGCTGCACGTGGCTGCTTTCCGCAATGCGCTATCTGAGCGTTGTTCCCGCAATTATCGCTGCAATTGCAATGAGCTGCAAGTCGGAAGAAAGAACCGCTGCAATTTTTACAGTCTCTGCGCTTGCATATGCCGGCTATATATTCATGTATATGCGCGTGTTGAGTGTGTTTTAAAAACAGGCTGCGGCACCGATTGCCGCGTTAATTTCACAATTTTCCGCGTTTTTCTTTAATTGTCCTGCCTCGGGACGGTTGAAAAAAAGTCCGTATTGGTATAAAATACGATATGGGCAATATCGTTCGCGGAATCCGCCGCACCTGCGATTTGCCCGCAAAATCAACTTTCGGCGGAAAAAACTTTGTTCGGATACATAAAGCCAAACATTCCGGAGCTTCGGGTCCGCGAAAAAGCGCGCTATGATGCATGGTACTGCGGATTATGCCGCCGTCTCGGGGCGCGGTACGGAACGGCAGCCCGTGCGCTGCTGAGCTTTGACTGCACCTTCCTTGCGCTGCTCGCTGCCTCCGTCAGCGGCGAAGATTCGCCTGAAGATTTGCTGCGCTGCCCGTTCAAGCCCTTCGGCAAAAAGCGGGCAATGCTCGGTTCGCCTTCCGCCGCCCTCGATTTTGCAGCCGATGTCTGCGTTATTCTTTCCGAATTCAAGCTTTCGGACGATATTGCGGACGGAAAGCCGCTGCGAATTGCCGCAAAACTCCCCCTGCTTTGCGCATTCAAAAAAGCACGTTTGCGCCGGCCGGAAGTTTATGCAGCGGTGAAAAAACACATGCGGGAGCTTGCCTCCGTTGAAGCACCTTATCGCGGCAGTCGGGCTTTTCCCCGCCGCAAAGCTGCGAAAAGAGATTCAGCGGCGGAACTGCGTTCTCAAACGCTGTGTTCGCCGGATCTTCCCGCGAATATTTTCGGGGAAATGCTGCGCGATGTGCTTGCGTCGGCGCCCGTTCCCCAAAAGGAAATCCCCGCGCTGAAGGAAACCGGTTTTTTTATCGGAAGGTTCATCTACCTTTGCGATGCATGGGACGATCGCGAAAGCGACAAAAAGCATTCGCTTTTCAACCCGTTCAATATCTGCGGCTGCACCCGCGATGATGCAGAATTTATTATTAATATCTCGATAAATTCTGCAATTTCGGCATATAATTTGTTGAGCACCGGCCGCGACAGGGCGATTCTCGACAACATTCTGTTCCATGGGCTTTTTGCCGTTTCCGATGCCGTTTTCGCAAAGGAAAAACAGCCGCTGCCGAACGACGGCATTACGACGGCGGCGCACAAAGCCTGATTTTTTCTGCCTGTATATTAGAAAGGACGAACCCGTGAACCCATATGAGGTGCTCGGCGTTTCGGAAACCGCCACCGATGAGCAGGTCCGTTCCGCCTACATTAAATTAGTTAAAAAATATCATCCCGATCGCTATCAGGACAGTGACCTGAAGGACCTTGCAAACGACAAGCTGAAGCAGGTCAACGAGGCGTATGACACAATAACAAACATGCGCAAAAACGGCTCCGCTTCCCAAAACACTTATTCCGGCAGCGGATTCGGAGGTTATTCGGGCAGCAGCTCCCGCACTTCCTCCGGCGGTTATTCCGGAAATTACGGCAGTGGTTATTCCGGCAATTTTTCGGCTGAATTCGCTCGTGTGCGGCAATGCATAAACACAAGCTCTCTGTATGAAGCGCAGGCAATACTGGACGGCATACCGCTGCACAATGCGGAATGGCATTATCTTTACGGTATTGTCTGTTTCCGCGGCGGCGACTACTCGTCCGCCCGCAATTATCTTGACAGAGCCGTTTCGATGGAACCCGGCAATGCGGAATACCGCCGCGCAAGGGATTCCCTGAACGCACGCAGCACGCGGAGCTACCACACCTATGACAACGGCGATACGGGAGCAACCGTGAACACGGCATGCAACTGCTGTTCGACTTTGCTTTGTGCGGATTCCTGCTGCGAATGCATGGGCGGAGATCTGATTCCCTGCTGCTGATTTTCTGCTTTTTCAGCCGCTTTAGGGGCTTTGCAATTGCTTTATAAACATGAAAAAAATTTCTGCAACAACAAAACTGACCCTTTCCGCCATGAGCACCGCGCTCAGCGTTGTGTTTCTTTATGCGGCATCCGTCATTCCGACGGCAAAGCTTGCGCTGTGCTTTTTGACATCGCTCATGCCGTGGATACCCCTCAGGGAACGCGGCGGGTTCGCATACGCCCTTATGAGCTATGCGGCAACGGGCGCGATATGCTTTTTTCTGATTCCGAACAAGCTGTATTTTGCAGCGTACATCCTGTTTTTCGGCTGCTACGGAATGATTAAGCTCGGCATAGACAGCGTTATCCGCGACAAGCTTGTTGCCTTTGCCGCAAAGCTTATCCTCTGCAACGGCCTTGCTGCACTTGTGATATTCGGCGCAGGCAAGCTGTTCAGTCTTGACATAATCGCTCAGCTTCCGAATTATCCGTTGTACATTATTATTCCTGCGATTGAGATTTTCTTTATCGCATACGAACTTGTTTTCACGCTTTGCGTACGCGTTTTTGATGACAGGCTCCGCAACGTTATCATCACCCGCCGCTGAAGCGTCCGACACCGTTTAAACTTAACCCGCAAAAGGAGAAAAACAATGAAAAAAACCTTCCGCAACGTTATAATTTTTGCACTTGCGCTTTGCTTCGTGTCTGCTGTGCTGAGCCTTTGCGCCTGCAAAAAAACTCCGCAGACGATCGAAACCGACTATTGCGCCTATTCCGAAATTCCTGCCGATTACACACCCGAACAGGCTGAGGCGGACGGCTGCCTTGTTGTTTACCAAAGCCAAGGAACCATCAAAAATTCAACCGTCATGACCGACTTTGCAAAAACAACAAAAAAAGGCAGCCCTGCACTTCTGCGCGTTGCAACTTACTATGAAAAAGTTGTCACCGGCGGTGAGCCGGAGCTTGTCGTTGTCGATATTGAATACAAGGACGGCGTTTATCGCACGCATTACGAACAGGTAAACGAGGACGGAACAAAAGAGGCATTTGACGACAAATATAAATATCTCGTTGCCATTGACCGCGTAAGAGGCACTTCAACGCAGGTTTTCAGCTCCGGCTATATGCTCACAAACGATGAGGATGTTACCTATGCCGACTATGCGTCAAGCTTGTCACGCGATCCCTCCGAATGGATCGATGCCTATATCATCTACCTTCTGACCGCAGTTATGTAAGGTTCAACTGAATTAAAAAAACTTTGAAAGGGGTGAATCGAATGCATTTGCAGGAATCCGGTGAAATGTATCTTGAGACCATTCTTGTGCTTTCCCGCAGGTTGAACAAGGTTCGCAGCGTTGACGTTGCGGAAGAAATGGGCTATTCAAAGCCCAGCGTCAGCCGTGCCGTTGGCATATTGAAGAAAAACGGCTATATCATCATGGATGGTTCCGGACATCTTTATCTGACGGATGAAGGGCGTTCGGTCGCCGAAAAAACATTCGAACGTCACCGCGTTTTAACAAAAGTATTCACAAAGCTCGGTGTTTCCGCCGGAATTGCCGCAGAGGATGCCTGCAAAATCGAGCATGTTATTTCCGATGAAACTTTTGAGGCAATTAAACGCTTTGTCGCCGAACACAGCGATTGACTTTTCGCTTTCGGCACCGCGCCCGACAAATAACCCTTCCGCCGAACGTTTGACGGAAGGGTTTTGTTTGCATTTGTTCACCTTGTTTCGGCATAATCCTGTTCCGGCAAAAGCCCTTTCGGTTCAAACTGCCGCAACTCCAGCCGATAGGAAAACCCTTTTTCCGTCGGCTTATACGGCACGAATCCAACAGACTCAAAGCAGCGTTTCGAACCGATGTTCCACGAATAAATCTCCTGAACTAAAAGCTCCGAAATGCCGTTCCGCTTCGCCCTTGCCGCAAGAAAGCTTACAACAGCCCTGCCTATGCCGCGCCCGCGATACTCTGCCTCGCCGATCACAATCGGCATATCCTGCACGGAAAACGTAACATCCCCAACAGGGCGAAACTCACCGTTTTCCTTTGCTTCAATAAAATACAGCTCACCGTGAACGTTCAAATAATCATACATCCTGTGCAGTTTTTCCGAAGTATACGGTTCATGAACGCCGTCAACAAGGAACACGAGTTCCGGGTCCGAATACCATTCAAGTGCAAAATCGCATTCGCCCGCGTACCTCCGCAGTCTGAGTTCGGGCGTTATATCAAGAATTCGTTCGTCCGCACCGCTTTGCATCATTTTCAATCCCTCCCTTTTGGCTTTCTCTGTTTCATTATACATTCGCCGCCCCTCAAAAGCAAGCAAATCGGGCGAACAGCTTTTGCCGTCCGCCCGAAAAGTTCATGCTTGATTGCCGTTTTTCAGTTTAAGCCCGCTGTCTGCGGTTTAATTCTCATCATGAACAAACGTTCGATCCTTGATATGCATCTCGGCAATGTTGTTTCCGTCGCTGTCAATGCAGCGGAAAACAAGCCTCACAAGCGGTGTTCCCGTTTCGGATGCGATCTCGTCCGCATATCGCTGAAGTGCCGCTGTGATATCGGCCTGACTGTATTTGCTTTCGAACTCCTGACTGTCAACGGCCTTGTTGTATTTGAATTCAAACACAATGTCGCTCTCTTCGGCATGGCATCCGTTCCACTTTGCATCCTCCTCCATAAACATGCTTAATTCCGCATTCAACCGCTCCGCATTCTCGCTGCAATATTTCGCGGCGGCTTTTACCGCATATTCGGCTTCGTCCGTGTCATCGATAATTGTAATCGTTCCGGCGGAAGATTTATAGTTTTTGTCGATTATGTGGTCATACAGCACATTATCGTCATTATCGACAAATCTGATAATCAGCCTTACGCTGTCGTCCCCAACGGTTTCCGTAAGGTTCTTGAACACGGTATTGTTGTACAGATCATCGGTGCGAGCGTATTCCTCCCAAATCTCCTGCGTCCACATGGAAGCCACAGACGAATCGAACGGCCTAACATAAACAAGGTCGCGCCCCTCCGCTTTGTAGCATTCAATTGTTGTTTCATCATATTCCAAGCCCGTCGGCAATGTTTCAATGCTTTCGGAGAGGTCCTTATTCTTAAGCTCGGCGTATTCGCTTACCTTTTTTGCAATCGGGTCTTCGTTTTTTTCGGCAGAGTCCTTGCAGGCGCAGATTGAAACCGCAAGGAGCAAAATCAAAATCGCGGAAATAATCCTTTTCATGTTTTTCATGTTTGTTATCATCGCTTTCGCAGTGTCGAAAGCTTCCTTTCTTTCTTTTTTGCGGAGAGTTGTTTTGTAAATTGTTTCGCTGAATCTTTCAAAAAAATCGGCACGGAAGCAAACTCTTTTTTAATTGCGCCTGCCTCCGTGCCGAAAGTTCAACCGGGTTAATTATCGCATTTTGCTATAACGTATCAGCCGTTATCGCCGGAAACAATAACGGGAATGTCCTCTCCGACGGAGTCGTCGGATTCGGCATTCATGAATTCCTCATAAGAAACAGCGACAAGCTCCATTTCTTCGGAATCGCCCTCTTCAAGGAAATATGCCTCAGTGACAATGACACTTGTTGCGGTTGAAATCAATTCAAGAAATTCATCGTCAAAGCAGTCAAGGAAATCGGAACCGCCGGATTCCTGAATGCGCATGATGCCGAGTTCGCGGGCGGAAATGTTCGGATCGTCAACAGGGGTGAAGGTGATTTCTCGGCACACAGCGTACGGATTATAATCCGGATCTGAAGCATCGAGAGCTACGGGCTGAAGTTCAAAGTTCGGCTCTTGGCCGGGTTCTGCTGTTGCACTCGATTTGATTCCGAATGCCGAGCAGAACAGCATTGCTGCCATCATGGTCAAACAGATAATTCTCTTCATGTTGCACTCCTTGTTCTGAATAGATTTGTGTTTCCACATTTGATATTATACAGCAAATATTGACATCTGTCAAGTACCATATCATATCCAATTACACTATATTTTAGATTTTTCTTCCAAAGCAAAAATAAAAGAATCTGACATACGGTTTTCACCGTCTGCCCGATTCTTCTTTTACCCGATGTTTTATTCAATCGAACATGCCCGTGTCGGTTTATTACCCTTATCCGAAAAATCGACAATCATATTCGAATTATTTGCACCAATCGGAATTGATTGAACCCGTTGGCCTTCGCTGTCCAAAAACATCAGGACAACGCCTGTATATGTGATTTCCGATGCATCGGCAATCTCCTGAGCGATCGGCCGAAACTCGGCAATGATGTTTTCCGTATCCGGAGCAAACCTCTGCTGAAACTCAAGATCGGATATTTTCTCGTCAAATCTGAACTCGATCACAAGAGCCGAATCGTCAACATAGCAGGCGGAGCATTTGGCGCCGCTGAAATAGTTTTTGTATTTTTCAATGATTTTTTCGCCGTTTTCCCTGCAATACTTATCGAGATGCGATTTCAGCACCTCTTGTTCGCTCGGGAACTGTTTTTCACAGCCGAAAGCAAAAACCGCAGCAAGAACCATCAAAACCGCCGCCGCAATGCAAAGCAGCCTCTTTTTCATCATGAACCTCCCAATATCAACATATTTGTGTTGTCACATTTGATATTATACCGAAAACATTTACATCCGTCAAGCCTTATCAAGCGTAAATTTTTCATTAATTTGCCGTTTCGGAAAAAAGCTGCAAATTTGCACTTGTTTATGAATATAAAAAAGGGTATAATGCAGACTGTGCAATGCGCAGTGCGCAGCCGCAAAAACAAAAAACAAAGGAGCATCTATGGGTCTTTTGGAAATCGCACGCGATTTTGCCGTCGCGAACTGGGACAACGCCATTATGTGGGTTATCGGCGGGATCCTTATTTATCTTGCAATCAAAAAGGATATGGAGCCCACTCTTCTTTTGCCGATGGGATTCGGCGCGATCATCGTGAACCTGCCGGGTTCCGCAATTGCGGCGGACGGCGGAATCATCCGCATTCTTTACGACTGCGGCATTGCAAACGAGTTTTTCCCGCTGGTGCTTTTCATCGGCATCGGTGCAATGATCGACTTCGGCCCCGTGCTGACCAACCCGAAACTTATGCTTTTCGGTGCGGCGGCGCAGTTCGGCATATTTTTCACGCTCTGCATGGCAACCCTCTGCGGGTTCGGGCCGATGGAATCAGCTTCCATTGCGATAATCGGCGCGGCGGACGGCCCGACAAGCATTGTTGTTGCAAACCACCTCGGCATCAGCGCAAACAACCCGGGGCTTTTCAGTGCGATCGTTGTTGCGGCATATTCCTATATGGCTCTTGTTCCGATTATACAGCGACCCATAATAAAGCTTATCACAACCAAGCATGAGCGGCTTATCCGCATGGAATACGAACAGCGGGATGTTTCAAAGCTGACCCGAATTCTGTTCCCGATCGTTATCACATTTGTGGTCGGCATCGTTGCGCCGGGCGGTCTGCCGCTCATTGCCTGCCTGATGTTCGGAAATCTGCTTCGCGAATGCGGCGTTCTGAATGCACTTTCCGAAACGGCACAGAAGGTGCTTGCGAACCTTGTCACTCTCTTCCTCGGGCTTTCCATTGCAGCCACGATGAGCGCGGACAAATTCCTGCGCCCGCAGACGCTGCTTGTTCTGGGGCTTGGCCTTGTTGCATTCGTGTTTGACACGGTCGGCGGCGTTTTCTTTGCAAAATTCATCAATCTGTTTGCAAAGAAAAAGATAAATCCAATGATCGGTGCGGCAGGCATTTCCGCTTTTCCGATGTCTTCAAGGGTTGTTCACAAGCTTGGGCAGGAAGAGGATAATCAGAATTTTCTGCTTATGCACGCTGTCGGCGCAAATGTTTCCGGTCAGATTGCGTCCGTCATTGCCGGCGGCTTGATTCTCAGCATTTTCGGTTCCATGCTCGGTTGACGGAAAGGAGCGAATATTATGACGTTATTCAGCACAAATTCACTCGTTATGAACGGATTCTTTGATTTCAGCAAGGATGGTTTCGGCTTTGTCGATTCGCTTAAGGTCATGCTGCTCGGGCTTATCATCATCTTTGTTGTTACGGGCGTTTTGATTCTTTGCGTTGCCGCGCTCAACAAAATGAGCGCAAGGAGCAAGCGTTCCGCAGACAAAAGGAACGCGGGAAAGAATAAGTAAAATATATTTCCTGTTATTCTTGCAGCATACATCAATTCAATCGGAATAATCTCCCCTTGTTCATGCGAAAAACTCCGCCGTTTATGCGGAGTTTTCATTTTGTTTTTATAATTGCTTTAATAATCTCGGTTTTAATTCGGTGCGGTTTCGCGGCAGGTTCAGCCCGGTGCCGCCCCAATTTCGGCGGATTTAACCGAAACCTCTGCAAGCCTGCCACTCCGCGCTCCGTTATGCAAACTCGAAAACGAGGCAGCCGCGCCGCCCCGTTTTCGAAAGGAGTCATCTGATTATGCAAAAAAAGCACGGAACCCCGCCTCTTTTATCAGCCTTTTGCTTCATCACCGTTTTCGGAGGAGCTCCGGGCCGCACTCGAACCGTGCGACCCGAAAAAACCTCCGTTTTGGGGTTGAATAATGTCGATTTCGGTGATACAATCAATATAGGGTATAACGTAACGTTACAGTCAAGCCCTTTCAAAAAATTTTTTGGGCGCGCAATGTTTTCATGCCGAAAACATTCAGCCGCGGAAGGAGCCGCCGTGACAACAAAGGAATTTGCAAAGCTCTGCGGAGTTGAAAAGCGGACGCTGTTCTTTTATGATGAAATCGATTTGCTCAAGCCTGCGCGCATACTGCCCAACGGCTACCGTGAATACGATTTTTCGCAATTGCCGCGCATGGAATCCATCCGCCTGCTGCAATCGGCGGGGTTGAATCTTCGTGAAATCAAATCCATGCTGCTCTGCGAAAGCGGACATAATATCGACATTGTAAACGACTGCCGTCAGCGCGTCATGCAGCAAATGGCGGATATGCAGGCGGGACTTTGCTATATTGAGCGGAGAGTTGCCCTGCGCAAAAGTTATCTTGAGCACGCGCCCGGCGAGATTTTTACGGAAAACACGCCCGCACTGCCAATCTCCGCAATAAACGCCGATAATGTCGGCAGCAATCATTCCCTCGGCATAAGTTACTTCTCCCTCGGTCATTATCTCGGGGTTGAAGAGGATGCCGAAGCCCTTCATCCGCGCCGTTTTTTTAAGCATTGCCGTTCGGAAACCGCCAATGAGTTCCTTCCCGCCGGGCAATATGCCTGCATGTTCCTGCACGAGGCGGACAATGAGCAGATTTTTTATATCGCGCCGTGGGTAAAACGCTTCGTTGAGCTTGCAGAAGCAAAGGGTCTTTCCGTTGAACGCACGGTCTATGTTGAAGATTTGCCCGCGTGGCTGATTGACGAGCCCCGCAGTATGATTTTGCGTTTTGCGGCGCGTATTGCGTCTTAGTCTGCAAAATATATCTTTGCGCGTAATATTTAATTTAAAGTAATTTATAAGATGAGGTTATGATCATGAAATCCGAATTCAAAAAGATTGCAATTATCTGTGCGAGCGAGCGTGAACTTGCTCCGTTTCTTCCGTTGATTGAAAACCCGACAATTTCCGAACGGGCAATGCTGCGCATTCACGAGGGCAGGCTGAACGGGTTTGAAGTCGCGGCGGTTTATTGCGGCGTTTGCAAAGTTAATGCCGCCGCAGCCGCACAAATTATGATAGATTGTTACGGTGCGGACACCGTCATCAGTGCGGGTGCCTCCGGCGGAATGGCGGAAGACCTTCAGCTGTTCGACACCGTTGTTGCAGCCGAGGCCTGCTATCATGATGTTCACGAACGCATTTTGACCGATTATCACCCGTTTATGAAAACACAGTTCTTCCCCGCCTCATCGGAGCTTGTTTCGGCAGCGAAAGCCGCAGCAAAACCCCTTGCCGAGCGCGGACAGCGAATATTTTTCGGGCGTACCGCAACAGGTGAAGCGTTCATTGCCGACGAGGGACGTGCGGATATTAATTCCCGCCTTGCACCGCTTGCGGTTGATATGGAATCCGCTGCGATTGCTCATGTCTGCTATTTGAACGGCGTTCGCTTCATCGCGGTGCGCTGCATCACGGACACCGCAAAACACAGCGGAGTCGGCACATTTGAAGAAAACTGTTCCCGCGCTTCCGAAATTGCAAAGGATTTTGTTTGCGCAATGCTTAATGAGCTGTAATCAAAAGCTTTAGACCGCACGGGATTCGGAAAAGAGCCTGCTTTTTCGGCAGGCTCTTTAGTCTATGGTGTAGGAGGCATGAAGAAATATATTTTAAAATCAGTTTTTCTCTCTGACTGAGCCGGTGTTCGTTGTGTTCGGCTCGGAACTCGGCTCATCGCTCACCGTCGGCTCATCGCTCACCGTCGGCTCATCGCTCACCGTCGGTGTGTTCGGAGCCGCTGTATTTTTTTGTCCGTTCGGATCGTTCGGAATCGCTGCATCCGCACCGCCCGCCTCGGCACTGCAAATTATCATCGCCTGCGCCTCGTTTTTTTCGTTCAATCGAACTGTCACAATGCTGCCGACCGCAAGTTTGTCCGCCGAAACGAATCCCGTGCCGCTCGCAATATATGCACCCTCTGCAACGGTGAATTCAATCGCCGCTTCACCGTTTTCGGTGAAACTTATTTTGCTGCCGCCCGGGTTCATGCCCGAACCGGGATTCCCTTCCGGAGGATTGCCTTCGGGGGGATTGCCTTCGGGAGGATTGCCTTCACTCTGTTTGCCCGTATCGTTCCTATCGTTTGTATTTGTATCTTTCGCGCTGCTGTCGGCCGGTTCGGCGCCGTCATTATCCGAAATCTTACTGTTGTTGTTCGGTGCGGCCGGAGCCGAACCGTCACGGCGGGATCCGTCATTCGGTCCGCCGGGAAATTGATTTTCGGTGCTTTCGATCGTCCCCGGCTGCAAAGTGTACTTTCCGTCGGCAATAACGGTGATAATTCCCGAAACCGTCTTTTCCTCGGTTGATTTTGAGTCGCAGCCCGCAAAGCAAAGCATTGAAACCGCCGCAATCACCGCCGTGAAAATGCACAGCACCCGCCGTCCGTGTTTTTTGTGTTCCTTTACCATTCGGTTCATCCTTTCCGTTTCCGTTATTCCTGCGGGAAAGCCCGTTTCGGTGCAAAAGCCCCGCTTCTCCGTCCCTGTTAATATTATATTGGTTATTTACAGCATTCGCAAGGCTTAATTTTGTCTATTTCCGCACGAATTGAATTTATCTTGCGGCATTGCCTCATTCTATATGGAAACAGCCTTGATTTTGCTGTATAATGTTTCAAATAAGGCACAATTCCGCCGCGCAGACGGATGCAGCCGCATTGTGCCGTCGGGATGCACCGCCTCCCGCAAAAGCTGAATGCAAAGGTGGAAGTGAAAATGAAGAAACTTTTGATATACATGAAAAAGTTCCGAAAGGAATGCATTCTGGCTCCGCTTTTCAAACTTTTGGAAGCAGCATTTGAGCTTTTTGTGCCGCTCATCGTTGCTGCAATTATTGACAACGGCATTGACGGCAAAAGCAAAAGCTTCATTATTAATATGGGGCTTTTGCTTCTGGCACTTGCGGCGGTCGGCCTGCTCTGTTCCGTAACGGCACAATTTTTCGCGGCAAAGGCTGCAATCGGCTTCTGCACCGACCTTCGCGCCGCTCTGCTGAAAAAAATCCAAAGTTTTTCCTACACCGTGCTTGATACTCTCGGCGTTTCCGGACTGATAACGCGCATGACAAGCGATATCAATCAGATTCAAACGGGCGTCAACCTTTCTCTGCGCCTGCTTCTGCGCTCCCCGTTTGTTGTTTTCGGTGCAATGATAATGGCGTTCACAATCGACACACGCTGCGCACTCATTTTTGCGGGCGTTATAGTGCTGCTTTGCGCCGTTGTTTTTTCGATCATGCTGGCATCCATCCCGAAATACCGAAAAGTTCAGGCGGAGTTGGACAGCGTGACCGGCACCGTGCGCGAAAACCTTGTGGGCGTTCGTGTTCTGCGTGCCTTTTGCCGCGAGGAAGATCAGCTTCGAACATTTGACAGTCGAAGCGGAAAGCTCCTCGGTCTTCAAATCAACGCGGGCAAACTCTCCGCGCTGATGAACCCGCTCACACTGATAATTATCAACGCCGCTGTTATAATTCTTTTGCAAAGCGGTGCAATTCGAGTCGATTCCGGCTCTCTGACTCAGGGGCAGGTCGTTGCGCTGTATAATCTTATGGCACAAATTCTTGTTGAACTGATAAAAATGGCCAATTTGTTCATAACCATCACAAAATCCCTCGCCTGTGCTGACAGAGTTGCGGCAGTCATGCAGCTTGACAGCGGCGCACACGGCGGCAATAAGCTGCCTGCGAACGGTTCGCCCTGCGGAAGTGTGGAATTTAAAAACGTATCGTTCGAATACAAAAACGCCGGAGCGGAAGCTCTGTTCGACATAAGCTTTTTTGCAAAGCCCGGGCAGACCGTGGGCATTATCGGCGGCACCGGCAGCGGAAAAAGCACGCTTGTGAACCTTGTTCCGAATTTTTACAGCGCAACAAAGGGGCAGGTGCTTATTGACGGCGTGAATGCGGATGAATACGACCGCGCCGCACTGCTCTCCGCAGTTTCCGTTGTTCCTCAAAAAGCAGTGCTTTTCGAGGGCACGATTCGCAGCAACCTTTTAATGGGCAACCCGAATGCCTCCGAAGCGGAACTTTTTTCGGCGCTTGAAACCGCTCAGGCGGCGGAAATCGTCCGCACAAAGCCGAACGGCATTGATGAACCCGTTTTGCGCGGCGGCAGCAATTTTTCCGGCGGGCAAAAACAAAGGCTGTCCATTGCGCGCGCCCTTGTTCACGGCGGAAGAATTTTGATTCTTGACGACAGTGCATCCGCTCTGGACTTTGCGACGGATGCAAAACTCCGCGCCGCAATTCGAAAGCTTTCCCCCGCGCCGACGACCTTCATAGTGTCCCAACGCGCGGCCTCGGTCATGTTTGCGGATTTCATAATCGTTCTGGATGAAGGGCGCGCCGTCGGACAGGGCACGCATGAAGAGCTTTTGCGCAATTGCGCTGTTTATCGCGAGATTTATGCCTCTCAGTTCCCGGACGAAGCGGCAAAGCTTAGCATTCCGAACAACACACCCGAAGGAGATGCGGCAAAATGAGCAAAAACGGTTTAAACAAAAAAGGAAAATCTGCGCACTCAGAAGAATTACGTTTTACACTCGATTCAGCGGGACGCGGCACCGCTGCGGAGCTTTTGCGCCGGCTGAAACCTTATCGTTTTAAATTCGCGCTTTCACTCGGGCTATCGCTCGTGTATGTGTTTTTAACGCTTCTGATCCCCGTTCTCGCCGGAAAAATTATTGACTGCATCATCGGCGCGGGAAGGGTTGACTTTGCCGAGATCTCACCGTTTTTGCTGAAACTCGGTGCAGCTGCGGCGGGAGCCGCACTTTCTCAATGGCTTGTGAGCCTTTGCAACAACAGCATAACCTACGGCTGCGTTCGCAATATCCGTGCAGAAGCATTCCGCCGCATTCAAAAACTGCCCCTCGCCTATTTCGATTCGCACCCGGCGGGCGAAACCGTGAGCCGTATGCTCAGCGATGCCGATCAGCTTGCGGACGGGCTTTTGATGGGCTTTTCTCAATTGTTCACGGGGATTATGACCATCATCGGCACACTCGTGTTCATGCTCACCGTCAACCCGCTGATAACCCTCGTTGTTGTTGCCGTAACGCCGCTTTCGCTTGCGGTCGCAAGCTTTATTTCCAAGCGAACCTACTCCATGTTCCGCAAACAAAGCGAGACCCGTGGGGAGCAAACTGCGCTGATCGATGAATTCATCGGTGAACAAAAGCTCATCCGTGCATTTTCGTACGAAGCCCGCGCAGAAGAACGCTTTAATGCAGTTAACGAGAAGCTGCAAAAGTTTTCCCTCCGCGCCGTATTCTTTTCCTCTCTCACAAATCCGTGTACGCGCTTTGTGAACGCCGTTATCTATGCAGGGGTTGCCGTTTCCGGCGCATTCTCCGTGCTTGCGGGCGGGCTGACCGTCGGCGGACTTTCCGCTTTTTTAAGCTATGCCAACCAATACACAAAGCCGTTCAACGAAATTTCCGGAGTTATTACGGAATTGCAGGGCGCGTTTGCCTGTGCGGCGCGGCTGTTTGAGCTTATCAACACCCCTGCGGAAGTCGATGCCGCCGCTGCGCCGAACCCTGCTCAACGCAATGAAAAGGCTGAAAGCACCGGCAATATCAGCTTCCGCAATGTTTGTTTTTCCTACACGCCCGACACGGAGCTGATCCGCGATTTTTCGCTTGAGGTAAAAAGCGGAATGCGCGTTGCAATCGTCGGCCCGACGGGCTGCGGCAAAACAACGCTTATAAACCTGCTCATGCGTTTCTATGACGTTAACTCAGGTGAAATTCTTATTGACGGAGTGGAAACCCGTTCCATGCCCCGCCATGAGCTGCGCAAAAAATTCGGCATGGTTCTTCAGGAAACATGGCTTCAGGCGGGAACCGTTCGGCAAAACATTGCAATGGGCAGGCCGCAGGCAGCGGAAAACGAAATCATTGCCGCCGCAAAGGCCTGTCACGCGCACGGGTTTATAATGCGTCTTCCGAAAGGCTATGACACCGTGCTTGACGAAGCGGGCGGCAGCCTTTCCCAAGGGCAAAAGCAGCTCCTCTGCATTGCGCGCGTTATGCTTTTGAATCCCCCGATGCTGATTCTTGACGAGGCTACCTCTTCCATTGATACGCGCACGGAGCTTCTCGTTCAAGATGCTTTTGCAAAGCTTATGCACGGCCGAACAAGCTTTATCGTTGCGCACAGGCTTTCAACCGTTCGCGAAGCGGATATTATCCTTGTTATGCGCAGCGGGCGCATAGTTGAAAGCGGAACTCATGATGAATTGCTCCGTGCCGACGGTTTTTATAAAAAACTTTACGAGAGTCAGTTTGCCCGCTGAAAATGATTGTTCCGCTTTTTTGCTTTTGATATTTTCGCCGCAGGCAGAATCATGTTTGCGGTGATTTTTCTTTTTGGCGTTTTAATATCCGTTGAAATATCTCTGTTGTGCGATAAATATATTTTATTAATGCCTTGCTTTTTGTTGTCAAATATCGGATATATGTGGTATACTGGGAAGGAGCAAGGACAGCGTATTTGATTTTCTCCGCGTAATTTCGTGTTTACCGCCGAACAATCTTTCGGTTGTCCGCTCACGGCACTTGTTTTCCACGTTCGACGATTTCATGACAGGAGGTTAAATCTTATGAAATCAAAACGCAAATTTCTCATTTCAACCCTTGCCGTTGTGCTTACGGCGGCATTGGCAGTCGGCGTGTTCTTCCTCACAAAAGCGGTAACAAGACCCATGAGTGCGGAAGAATACATGCTTCAAGGCACGCAGGAGCGCATTGAATATGTGCAATCATACTACAACGAATTCAGCAGCAACCCGAACAAGACCTATAACGTTCTTGTCTCGCTCGACAGTGTTACAACGGAGGAGTTTACGCAACTCTTCGCCGGCTGCAGTGGCTTCACTCAGGTATACGACTGTATAACCGAAGGCGTTGACGACCCGATGTACGGCGGTTATCTCGACTGTGAAGGCAAAACGGCGGCGCAGCTTGCCGCCGAGTGTTATGCGGACACTTACGACAGCATCTGTTCCGAGTTGAACAGTTATGATCAGCAGGTTGCGGAAATTCGAGATTACTACAACCAGGATTTAGCTGACGATGTCTCTGAGGGGACTTCATCCGGTGAAGATGACTCCAGCAAGGTTATAGATACATCGCCTGTTGATGCCTCCGGACTTTCATTCATCGATGGTCAAATTGATCCTGCACTTGAGGAAGATCTTTCCGATTTGCAGGAGTTTCGCAGCAATTTCATCTCTCTGAAAACGGCAATGGAGCAAGGCAGGTATCGCATATACGGAGTTAAACTGACGCTGACAGGTGCGCAGGCTCAGGCACTGCTTCAATCGAACAAAGTCCGTTTGGTCGAGAAGCTGACGATTTTTCCTGAAAGCATCATCTCTCCGTTGGAACCGGGAGTAACCTATGAGGATTAAAAGCTTTATTTTGGCACTGATCCTGGGTTGTATGTCAGTTTTTGCAACCATAAGCACCGCACGTGCCGACGAAGCATTTCTTACATACACCCCCTCTTCCGGTTCAATAAACTTTTCTTCGTCAACCGCTAATGGAAGAGAAGCTAAGGCGACTTTTAAGTGGAATATAGCGGGTTGCTCAGAGTTCAATGACAGCAACGACACGTATGAGCAGGAACTTGTTTTCTACAATTACGATGGCAAAGCATACGCTACATCCATGAGGTCATACCGAACCAACCTGCCCAACCACTATCGCGATACACGTTTTTGCGATAGCCAAAACGAGATCAACCTTGCAGTCGGTACATACAGCGCAAACAGTATCATACCGAACAAGGAGTACTACGTCACATACCGACTCGGCGTCGGAAACAGTAATCGCTCGAAGTACAAGATAAGTGTACAAGAGGGGCGTTATTACGTCTTTCAGGAACCAGAAACTGTTTTCGCTGAATCAACGGCAAAGCTTATACCTTTCAAGAACGGCTTCAATGCTCCGGAGTTCCGACGTTGGAATACTGAGATTGAATACAATGACACCATTAAGCGTGCGGACAGCTCCGGCGTAAATCGGTGGTTCTCAGGAGTTATAAGTCGAAAGGAAGATGTCGACTATGTCAGATTTCAGTTGAAAGGACGTAGAGGTGTTCGCTTTATTTCTCCAAGAGGTTCGAATATTGACTATGATGTCAAGATTTACGACAAGAACGGAAACTATACCGGACGCTGCCTGACGTCAACAGATCTTGAACAAGTCAAGTATTTTAACTTCGAATCCGGATATTATTACTTCAGAATATATCCGTATGGAGAGGGTACAAGCTCACTGTTACCATACTATTTAATCGTAACCTGATACTTTTGCCTTATTGCACAAACTAAGTGGAAATCAAAGTGTCCGAATCGCCGCAGGCAAAATCATGTCTGCGGCGATTTTTTGGAGCACTTCTTTATGAATGCAAAACAACGGTTCCTTTGCATTCATAAAGAATCGAAATAATCAAAGCGGCTCATCCCGATTGCATTTTGCAATGTGTCGGGGCGAGCCGCTTTTTATGGTTTTTTTCGGATTTTGCCGCTAAGGCTTATTTTGCCTGTTTTGCCCTGCGAACCGCAAGAATCCTCTGCATTTCGTTATAAACGATCATATAGCCCTCGTCAACGCCCATGCCGGGTTTTGCAAGGATCTGAACGGGCTGGGTTGCCATTGCGCACTGGGTGCAAACCTGTGCGGAACGGTCGGTTTCGTTGCAGGTGCCGCCCTGGTATGCGCCGATGCCCTTTTCTTTGCAGTAAAGAACAGCCTCGATCGTGTTGTTGATGCCGCCGAGATCGGGAGTTTTTATCTGAACCATGTGACCCGCTTTGTTGTCGGCAAAGTACTTGATGTCCTCAAGAGTGTTGCACCATTCGTCCGCAACGATCTCAACGTTGATTCCGCGATCGTCAAGTTCCTTGGTGATTGCTGCAAGCGCGCGCATCTGCTTTTCGCGGTCTTCAACATCCATGGGGCCTTCAATGCGGAGATGGAAGGGCTTTGCGGCTTCTTCAAGGCGCGCCATGTAATCGGCCATTGCCTTGTAGTTATCGTTGCCGAATGCAGCACCGATTGTGCCGTATACGTCAATGTGGAAAATCGGGTTGTAATTTTCATCCGTGCGGAGCTGAAGCACGCGGTCACGCAGCCATGCAACATACTGTTCGAGCAGTTCGCCGTGTTCGCCGAGCTTGGTCTTAACGTTGTTGATAAGCGCATGGGGCAGAATCTGTGCGCCCTTGATAATCATTTTATCCGCATTGGTGTAGCGATCGTCACCGGACTGGGTGAAAATATCAATGGGCTTGTCGGAAATGGTGCAGCCGTATTCGTCCGCAACAACTTCGCACATCATTCTGCCGGTGGACCTTGCAACAGCGTCAAGAATCGCCTGAGTCATGCCGTAGCGAATTGCGGTGTGCAGACGTTTGCCGTCAACATGGATGGATTCGACCATTTCGGAAAGTGCGCGGAAATTGTCCGCCTCTTTGCCGATGAGTTCGGGCTTGATATATTTTTCGATAACGGGAATGAAGTCCTTTGCAAGGAAGAGGGGATCGCGTCCGCCGCAGCCGCTGTACTGAACGGCAGCGCAGTCGCCGTATGCAATCTGGCCGTCCTCAAGAACGAGCATCACGGAGATGGACTCACCGGGCTGACGAACGGAGGTAAAGCCGGGGGTTTTGGGTTCGCCGACGTATGCGGCGCCGTCGCTTTTTGCGCCCGCTTTAATGGCGCGCTGATCGTCAAAATAGAAGCCTGTTCTGCCTGCGGAGCAGATAACATCGATAATTTTCATAAAAGTATCCTTTCAGTTCTTCAAAATTTTATTTCAAAAAAGAAATTTAAGTATTCGGGCGGCACGAAAGCATTCCGCGCCGCCGTGCATTTTCAGCCGAAGCCGATTTGCGTCCGTTTATCTGCGGAGAGCCTGCGGCCTTCCGACAAGACGACCCTTGCTGATCGCGTAAACATCGTCAATGACCATTTGGAAGGTTGCATTGCGCTTTTCGGCCTTTGCGCGTTCTTCGATCTTTGCGCGGTGGAACGCCTTGATATCATCTGTGAAGGGCAGCGCACCCATGTCGAGAATGCGGATCGCACCGTCGTTATCGCGTGCGGGAAGCATTTTGCCCGCATTGTAGCGGGAAGGCGCAAACGGAATATCAAGAACGCCCGCAAGCACAGCGCGAACGGAACCTATCGCGATGTCGCCTTCGCCCAGTTCGAAGCACTTATCGACAATGCAGCGCGTCTCTCTGCGGATAATATCTTTTTCTTCCTCAAGGTTGGCTGCGGTGCAAACCTGGTCGGAAAGCATGCTGATGACCTGCTTTGTGCAGCGCAGACCCTGTGCGTTTGCTTCCATTGTGGGAACGCCCGCCGCTTCATGCGGAGTTTTGACGATGACCTTTGTTGCCTTTGAGAGTGCAGCGGTTGCACTGCCCCAGGAAATGACGCCGAATGCCTTCGCTTCGTCCTGCGGGAAACCGCCCATCCACTGATGGAAAACCGTGGTTATGATAACATCATCATAGCCGTATTTATGCATGTATTCGTTTGTCAGCTCTTCAAGGGTGCGGATCGCCGCAACATCCTGAACAAGGTTGCCGCATTGGCCGTAGCCGACGGTGATATTGCGAACTCCCTGTTCTGCTGCAAGCAAAGCTTCAATAATCGCAACCGCATGGGATACGCAGGGCGGAACAAGAGTTCCCGTAAGCGGACCGTAGGGTTCACGGTTGATGGAAACACCCGCTTCTTCGTAGATGCCAGTAAGCCTGTCAACATACTGCCAATCGCGGATCGTCTCCTCCATCGGGACGCTCTTTGCATAGGGCAGGTTATAGGAAATGCCGCCGCCTTCATAGCTTGTGAAACCGCCCGCATAGGCAATTTCGGTCAAAAGGCGCGCATCGGGTGTGCCGTGGCGCACCTGAATGGGAGTGTTCAATGCTTCAATGAGCATACGGCAGCCCGCGACGCCGTGATTGACGGCGGGAAAGCCGTTAAGCAGGGAACGGCCGAGCCGCTGGGACTCCTTTATGCCGTTTTCGGCTTCTTCATAGCGGTTCTGACGGGTGTAGCTGTCAATGGTTGTCGGAAGCAGATCGGCTTCGCCGTTATCCTGAAGATAAGTCAACAGCTTGATATGTTCGGGAATCAGCGCAACGCCCGCACGCGGCTGAATCAAAGTGATACCCTTTTCCTTTGCTTCAACAAGTTTTTTTGAAAAAACTTTGTGAGCGGGCATGGCCTTGTGGTATTCGATGGCTTCTTTAAGATCAACTTCCCTGCCGGTCGGCCACTGCTTGAGCACGTCGGCACGGATCGCGTTGAATTCGTCATCGGGAATGCGCTTGTTTTTGATATTGGGGTTGTTCATTGTTTAAATGCTCCTCTTTTATTGGGAAATCGCCTGAAGGCAGGTTCGGCACCGAACCTGTTTTCGTCAGGCTCTGCATAGTTCTTGTTTCATTATGCTCAACGCCTGTTCCGGATATTTTTCGGAAAGCAGACCCATTGCGGCGATAATGTATTTTCTGTCGACAAGCACATCCGCCCTGAGCGGCCTCAGCGATGTCGGATCCTTTTGGTCATAGAGCGCAAATGACGCGATCTTTGCCGTGTTTGTTGTGTGAATCAGTGAACCGCCCGTGACAACGAGCTTCTGCACTTTACGCAGATCCTTGCCGGTTTGAACATAGGTCGTGCCCATCATTGAATACGCTTCTTCGATGCGGCCCGCATGTCTTGTCACCGCCGTGCGCACCGCCATGCATGCAAGAGCTTCGTCCAACCGTTCGGTTTCATCGTCCGTCGGCAAAAGATCCGTGTTTGCGGCAAACATACTGATGATTTCCTCCGCACGCGCCTCGCTCATGCCTGCAAGCTCTGCAATCGTTTTTATTCCCGCCGCATCCACAATTCCGCGAATGCTGTATCTCATGCCGATATCGCCCTCAACCGTGCGCTTGATATACGGCTCGGGCAAACCCTTGAGCATGGTTCGCGGGTCGGTCGGCATTCCGTTTGCAACGGAATAAACATCCGTTGTTGCGCCGCCGACATCAACGGCAACAAGTTCCCCAAGCCCGCGGGAATTATCCGTTCCCTCCGCAAGCAGCTTCATTGCCGCCATAACTGCGGAAGGCGTCGGCATCATAATGCCGGAAATAAGCTCGCTCGCCTTGGTAAGTCCCTTTGCCTGCACGATTCTTTTAAGGAAAACTTCGCGAATCTCTTTCTGGGTCGGTTCAATGTTAAGCGTGCCGAATTTCGGCATAACATTTTCGCAAATGTGCACTTCGCGCCCGTCAAGAATGCGCTCGCACTGCCGCACGGCATTTCGGTTGCCCGCAAGGATGACGGGAAAATCTCCGCCTATATCCGCAAGCACGTGCGCATTATGCAGAATGCAGTCGGTATTGCCGCCGTCCGTGCCGCCGACAAGCAGGAAAATATCCGGATTTATCGCCTTTATCTCGTCCGCATCATCCTCATTGAGCTGGAAGGCGTAGGTCTTCAGCACCTTTGCGCCCGCACCGAGGCTTGCACACTTTGCGGCTTCCGCCGTCAGTTCCGGGACGAGCCCGCTTGCAAGCATACGAAGACCGCCCGCCGCGCTGCTGGCGGCGTAGCGTTCGCAAAAATCAAGTTTTCCGGTCACTTTTTCAAGCTTTGAAAGCGCGTCGGAAAGTCCGTTGTTAATGTCCGACTGAACGGTCGTGTAGGCATTTGCCGTGCCCAGCAGCCTGCCTTCGTCAACATCCGCCGCGGTGACCTTTGTGTATGTGCTCCCGAAATCGATCAAAAGAACAGGTTTCATGTTTTTTCCCCGCTTTGCAATCGTAATCAGTAAACAATCAGAGCCGCAGGTTATTCCTCAACGTGCAGGTCCTGTTTCAATGCCTCGATATCAACTTCCGGCGGGGTTCCCGGCGGGAAGGAGCGATCGAAGCCCATCTCTTTAAAACGCTTTTCAACCTCGTCAAACGGCTGTTTGCCGATAACGATATTGCCGCCCACATAGAGCAGGATGTTTTCCAAACCTGCCTCATCGCATTTTTCACGCATACCGCGGCAATCCAGCTCACCCTGACCATAGAGTGAGGAGATGACGATTGCATCGGCGTTCGTTTCAATTGCGGCATTGATGAATTCTTCCTGAGAAACCATAACGCCGAGATTGACAACATTGAAACCCGCATCGGTGAATGCATGATACAGGATCTTGTTGCCGACCGCGTGAACATCGGCGCCGATAACGCCGATAACAAGAGTCTTTTTATCCATCACTTTGACCTCTCATTATTATGATAAAGTGTCCTTACATAACCCAAGCACACAAAGAAACATTGTGTGCCGCATTTTACAGTCGTATAATACATTTTTAAGCGCAAATAGTCAAGTGCATATGCACTGCAAACCCCAATATATTTGATTTAACATTAATAAAACGACTCAACGGACGAGTCAACATAAAGCGCGGCGGGAAATATTATTCCTGCCGCGCCGTTCGCTTTAGTGCAAAACGTTATTCTTCTTAGGATTTATTATGCCTCCGCCTTGCCCGCCGTGTTCTGCGGTTTTATGCACGGCGGCTGTTCACCGTTAAGTGCCGCTCTCAGAGCCAGCAGAGCATCGAAAACGTCAACCGCTCCGTCGCCGTTAAGATCCGCACGTGCAGCCTGTTCATCGGTGAGGCCCTCCGTTCCTATTGCATAGCGCATAAGCATAAGCGCGTCGTCAATTCCAATCGTGCCGTCGCCGTTAATATCGCCGATAACGGGGGCTTCGGGTTCGAAAACCGCGTGAATAACCGTGTCCTCCGCAACGGTGATTATCTCATCCGTGACAAGCTCTCCGTTGATGAACCAACCCACAAATACCATGCCCTCATGGGTCGGAACGGGTATTTCGCTGACTTCCAAGCTGAAGCCGACACTGACAGGGGTATCAAGCAGCGTTTCTCCCGTGTAATCGTCAATCACCGTCAAATTGCACGTGCGCGGAGCGTAAACCGCCGCAAAAACCATGGGCCGGGTAATCGTTACGGTTTCTTCGGTTATTATGCGTCCGTTGTAATCCCAGCCTGCGAACTCCATTCCTTCGTGAACGGGCGGCGCGGGAAAATCGCTGACTCTCAGCACCGTGCCGTACTCAACCTCCTCCATGGTCACAAAAAAGCTGTCAGCTATGGTATCATAGAATCTCACGGTAAAAGTCTCTTTTCTCAATACCGCCGTAATGACCATATCCTCGTTTACGATAACGGTTCCCGACTCCATCAGTTCGCCGTTTACAAGCCAGCCCACAAACACCATTCCCTCACGATAGGGCGGCATGGGCAGATCCGCAAGGTCAACTTCCGTTCCGGCTCGAACTTCGTAAGTCTCATATGTTTCGCCGGTATCGCTGTCAACAAGCGTGATCGTATGCGTTTCGAACCCGCTGTAAACCGCTGTAACCGTCATGTCCCCCAACACTCTGAGATAGGAGCCTTCAAACAGGGTCCCTTCAACATACCAGCCGACAAAGTCCGCATTCTCATGAACGGGCGGAACGGGGAATTCGTCGCTGTAAAGGCCGTTGTCATAGAGCACGGTTACGGATTGCAGCGTTTCACCGGTGTAACCGTCAACGAACGTGACCGTATAAGGGTGCTGCTCATAGGTGGCGTAGATTATAACGTTTGACACGACCGTAACTTCGTCAAGGAACTCGCCGTAGCCGTACCATCCCTTAAAATCATAGCCTTCATGTTCAATGTGTTCGGGGAAATCTTCCGCCTTGATCACTGTTCCGTAAGGCACAGTATCGGTACGAAGAATGACGTCGGTGTGATTATCCCAGAACTTGACCGTGTACATTTTCGCTTCATAAGCCGCATAGCAGCTTGTATTTTCCGTAACATTGATGCTTCCCGAAACGGCGCTTCCGTCCGCATACTGCCATTCGGCAAAATTGTATCCGACTGCATCGGGAGCTTTCGGAAATTCGGACAGTGGAATTTCCGTGCCGTATTCTGCGGTGCGTGTTCCGATGAGTTCGCCGGTGAGTCCCGAATAAAAGCTTACCGTGTAGACTTCGTTGCTGTATTCTGCGCGGAAAGTCGTATCACCCGTAAGATAGTAACTGCTGCCGAAAAATTCAGAACCGTTAACCGACCAATATTCAAACGTTTTGCCCTCATGCTCCGGCGGCTCGGGAAAAGCCTCTGCCATAACGGTATCTCCGATGGCCATATTCAGAGTTTTCAGCACCTGTTCTGTCGCGCCGTCCACCCATTGCACGGTGCAGGTCGGAACGGTGTACGAAGCAATTATATTTGTGTTGGCTGTTATTGTCAGGCTTCCGGTAACGGTCTCTCCGTTAGGGCCCCTCCAATGAGAAAAGTTTTTCCCCGGGATCGTCGGCGGCGTCGGGAAGTCGCTGAGGTTCAACACCGTGTTCTTTGTTACCGTAAAGGATTCAAACGCCGCAGTCTGTCCCTCAACAATGAAGTTCACCGTGTAAAGCGGAGGGAAGTACCAGTTCCTGTTGCCCGCAAGTACGGGATGGGTGTATACACCCTCATCCTCATAATAATAAGGATCGTATTCACCGCGGCGGCTCTTCGCATAGTCAAGTGCCTGCCCGATATTGTAGCATTCGGACACGCCCAATCCGCGCATGGAGTTCAAAATATCTTGGAAGATGTAAACATCATATGCAACGGTCACGGTTTCATCATAACCCAAAGCGACGGAGGCACCGTGTGAAGTGAAATAGTTCAGCAGATTGCCGTCCTTGCCGCCGCTGCATGTTGCAAGGTGAACATAGCTGCCCGGCATGGTTGCGGTTGCATAGTGATTCAGATAGAGATAGTTCACGGCAATGCCGCCGCCGGCAAGTTCCACAACCCAGCCGTTGCTGTAATCGCTTGCCGTGACACCGTTCTCATTGTGAATCGCAATATAGCTCAGCCCGTCATATTCCAAACCGTGCGAGTCAAACATGATCACGCCGTATTTATACATCTCTGTCAAATCGGTAACATCACATTCGTTGCCTCCGTACACGGTCAAAGTTCCGCCCGTGTAGCTGCTGATCACGGGAGCGAAAGTTTCCGAATAGTAAGTGCCGACACCCTCATCAATTCCTAAGTATGGCGCATAAACGGCAACATTCCTGTTTGAGGCCGTGACCGCACCGTCATCCAAAATACCGCGAACCTCTTCCGCAGGGGAAAGCTCGATTTTAACAGGTTCGGAACCTTCTCTGATGCCGTGAACGATATTGTAATCATACACAACGGTCATTCCGGATTTCAGAGTGTAGCCGAAAGTTGTTCCGTTCTGCCGGTTGATGCTCTTGATTCGTGAATCTCCGTCAAGATATTCGAACAGGCTGTCAACCGTGTCAACAGCGGACAGGTCGGAGTCAAGTTCGCTTTCGAGTTCAAAGAGCTCGCCGTCAATTTCACGACGAACCTTCTGCATACTGCGAAGTTCAGCTGCTGCCGCATAACTGTCCGCCGCAGCACCGATGGGCAAAAGCCCGATGCAAAGCATCGCTGCAATGAGAATACAGAGTATTCTTCTGAAATTCGTTCCTTTCATAATGCCTCCTGAATGATTTTTTTATATCACGCAATTCGAGTGAACAGCGCTGATATCGTTCACAAGCTCAAGCATCGGATTTCGGAGAACGCGCTGCACCGTTTCCGTCATTCATACCGCGACCGCAGTCGAGTCCGAATCGTCTGTTTGCAAAAACTATTCCTTGGAGTATGATTTAAATAATAATTTAAATTGCGCTCCAATTATTTACATTTTAACACAATATTCAGAGGCTGTCAACAACATTCGAAAAGTATCCGATTGTTTCTTTTTCTGAAAAAAGGCGGCAAATTAACATTTTTCGGTACGGTTCATAATTTCCTCAAATAAATATAACTTGTTTTCAAACACAACAAGGCGGTACGGCAGATGAGCTGTATCGCTTTTTTTATTTAAAATGCATCCCAACCGCATGAAAACTTCGCTTGAAAGTATTCAGAATTCAATAAAAAAACAGGAATAAAAAAAGAAACAGTCATTTGACTGTTTCTTTGGAATCCGGCAGCTGCCTATCCTCCCATGCCGTCGCCAGCACAGTACTGTCGGTGTATGAGGGCTTAACTTCTGTGTTCGGAATGAGAACAGGTGGAACCCCTCAGCTTAACCACCGGAAAGGTGATTGGTTTTCATAAAACCTTGATAACTGCATAAGTTCGGTAAATTCACTTTGATCAAGCCCTCGGCCTATTAGTATCGCTCAGCTGCGTACATTACTGCACTTCCACCTGCGACCTATCAACCATGTGGTCTACATGGGGCCTTACTCCTTGCGGATGGGAGATCTTATCTTGAAGTCGGCTTCACGCTTAGATGCCTTCAGCGTTTATCCGATCCGCACTTGGCTACCCAGCTGTGCCGTTGGCACGACAACTGATTCACCCTTGGTGCGTCCATCCCGGTCCTCTCGTACTAAGGACAGCTCCTCTCAAATCTCCTGCGCCCACGATGGATAGGGACCGAACTGTCTCACGACGTTCTGAACCCAGCTCGCGTGCCGCTTTAATTGGCGAACAGCCAAACCCTTGGGACCTAATCCAGCCCCAGGATGCGACGAGCCGACATCGAGGTGCCAAACCTCCCCGTCGATGTGGACTCTTGGGGGAGATAAGCCTGTTATCCCCGAGGTAGCTTTTATCCGTTGAGCGACGGCAATTCCACTCTATACCGCCGGATCACTAAGCCCGACTTTCGTCCCTGCTCGACCTGTCGGTCTCGCAGTCAGGCTCCCTTCTGCCTTTGTACTCTTCGAATGGTTTCCAACCATTCTGAGGGAACCTTTGGACGCCTCCGTTACTCTTTTGGAGGCGACCGCCCCAGTCAAACTGCCCATCTAACACTGTTCCTGTGCCGGATCACGGCCACAGGTTAGAACCCCAGTAACACAAGAGTGGTATCCCAACGTCGGCTCTGCAGCAACCGAAATCACTGCTTCTCCGCCTCCCACCTATCCTGTGCATATGTTACCGGAATCCAATGTTAAACTACAGTAAAGCTCTACGGGGTCTTTCCGTCCTATCGCGGGTAATGTGCATCTTCACACATACTACAATTTCGCCGGGTCCCTTGTTGAGACAGTACCCAAATCGTTACACCATTCGTGCGGGTCGGAACTTACCCGACAAGGAATTTCGCTACCTTAGGACCGTTATAGTTACGGCCGCCGTTCACCGGGGCTTAAGTTCCGTGCTTCGGTTGCCCTAACACTTCCCCTTAACCTTCCGGCACTGGGCAGGCGTCAGCCCGTATACGTCGTATCTCTACTTCGCACAGACCTGTGTTTTTGGTAAACAGTCGCTTGGGCCTATTCTCTGCGGCCTCTCTCGAGGCACCCCTTCTCCCGAAGTTACGGGGTCATTTTGCCGAGTTCCTTAACAAGGGTTCTCCCGCTCGTCTTAGGATTCTCTCCTCGCCTACCTGTGTCGGTTTGCGGTACGGGCGCCTTCGCTTCGTAGCAGCTTTTCTCGCCAGCGTGAATTCAGCAGCTTACCGATCGTAATCGTTCCCCATCACAGCCCAGCCTTCCGTTGTGCGTACTTCACTACACAACAGCCTCACTGCTTGGACGTGGTCTACCATCGCCACGCTCTGCCTATCCTTCTGTGTCACTGCATCCGGTTGCTCGGCGGTATCGGAATATTAACCGATTGTCCATCGCCTACGACTATTGTCCTCGGCTTAGGTCCCGACTTACCCTGAGAGGACGAGCCTTCCTCAGGAAACCTTAGGCTTTCGACGGCAAAGATTCTCACTTTGCTCTCGCTACTCATGCCGGCATTCTCTCTCCTGTACAGTCCACAGTCGCTTCCGCTTCTGCTTCTGCCCGTACACGTTGCTCCCCTACCCAGAAGTTTCCTTCTGCCTAGACTTCGGTGTCAAGTTTAGCCCCGTTACATTTTCGGCGCACAATCACTCGACCAGTGAGCTATTACGCACTCTTTGAATGAATGGCTGCTACTAAGCCAACATCCTGGTTGTCTACGCAATTGCACATCCTTTTCCACTTAACTTGAACTTTGGGACCTTAGTCGTAGATCTGGGCTGTTTCCCTTTCGACAATGAAACTTATCTCACACTGTCTGACTCCCGATCATCAATTATCCGGTATTCGAAGTTTGATAGGGTTCGGTAAGCTTTGTGGCCCCCTAGCCCATTCAGTGCTCTACCCCCGGTAATCTAAATCGAGGCTAGCCCTAAAGCTATTTCGGGGAGAACCAGCTATCTCCGAGTTCGATTGGAATTTCTCCGCTATCCACAGCTCATCCCCGCACTTTTCACGTACGTGTGGTTCGGACCTCCACGACGTCTTACCGTCGCTTCATCCTGTCCATGGATAGGTCACCCGGTTTCGGGTGTACTGCATGCAACTTTACGCCCTTTTCAGACTCGGTATCCCTTCGGCTCCGTTGCTTAACAACTTAACCTCGCTGCACACAGTAACTCGCCGGCCCGTTCTACAAAAAGTACATGGTCGCTCTCGCTCCCACTGCTTGTAAACATAGGGTTTCAGGTACTCTTTCACTCCCCTCCCGGGGTTCTTTTCACCTTTCCCTCACGGTACTATACGCTATCGGTCACCAAGTAGTATTTAGCCTTGGGGGGTGGGCCCCCCGTCTTCCCACCGGATTACTCGTGTCCTGTGGTACTCTGGATTCTCGCCCTCTTGTACTCATTTCGACTACGGGACTGTTACCCTCTTTGGTAGGAAGTTCCAAACCTCTTCGTCTATAAGTACTTCGATTTTTGCAAGTCCGAACCCCGAACGTCCGTAGACCCTCGGTTTGGGCTCTTTCCCTTTCGCTCGCCGCTACTAAGGAAATCGATGTTTCTTTCTCTTCCTCCGGCTACTTAGATGTTTCAGTTCACCGGGTTCCCCTCATGTCACTATTTATTCATGACATGATGACACGCTGTTAACGTGCCGCGTTTCCGCATTCGGAAATCCATGGGTCATTGCCTGCTTGCGGCTGACCATGGCTTATCGCAGCTGACCACGTCCTTCTTCGGCTCTTGGTGCCAAGGCATCCACCCTATGCTCTTTATAGCTTGATCTCTTGTTTTATCAGCAATATTAACGCATGAGTTTCGCTTTCGTGCGCGTGCTCTGCGCACTTTAGCCTTTGCATTTGTTATTATTTCTTTCTTTAAAATCCATTGAAATTGCAGCGCAGATAATCTACATTACCTCTCGCTTTATTTTCTTTGTCTTTTTCTCCGCGAATTTACTATCTTCTTTATGCAGTTGTCAAGGTTCTATTGGTGGGCTCAAGTGGACTCGAACCACCGACCTCGCGCTTATCAGGCGCGCGCTCTAACCAGCTGAGCTATGAGCCCGTCTGACCCCTTGCGGGGTTGGTGGAGATGAGCGGGTTCGAACCGCTGGCCTCCTGCTTGCAAGGCAGGCGCTCTACCAACTGAGCTACACCCCCACGCTCTTGCGCTTCGGTGCGTGGCGTCTTCCACTTGTTTCCTTTTGAAAGTCCATCGCCGTTATCGCTCCGCACTCTCGTGCTTCACTCGGCCATGTTCCTTCAAAACCGTACAGTCTTTACCATTCTCTCTCGCAAACCGACCTTTATTCGCTCGGCGTCTCAGCCGAACCCGGTTCTTTCGAACCTAATTGAGGTTTTACACCTTAGAAAGGAGGTGATCCAGCCGCACCTTCCGATACGGCTACCTTGTTACGACTTCACCCCAGTCATTGGTCTCACCTTCGACGGCTCCCTCCTTTCGGTTAGGATACCGGCTTCGGGCGCTCCCAACTCCCATGGTGTGACGGGCGGTGTGTACAAGGCCCGGGAACGTATTCACCGCGGCATGCTGATCCGCGATTACTAGCAACTCCGACTTCATGTGGGCGGGTTGCAGCCCACAATCCGAACTGGGACTGCCTTTTCGAGATCCGCTTCAGCTTACGCTGTCGCTTCCCTTTGTTACAGCCATTGTAGCACGTGTGTAGCCCAAGACGTAAGGGGCATGATGATTTGACGTCGTCCCCACCTTCCTCCGAGTTGTCCTCGGCAGTCTCACCGGAGTCCCCGACCTTACTCGCTGGTAACCGGCAACAGGGGTTGCGCTCGTTGCGGGACTTAACCCAACATCTCACGACACGAGCTGACGA